>Ga0315274_10000171_pt1 | contig 96998 bp, 92 predicted proteins | sample YL17G02_20_MG_FD_203700 | JGI IMG/M metagenome (GOLD analysis project Ga0315274, IMG submission 203700) | Sediment microbial communities from Yellowstone Lake, YNP, Wyoming, USA - YL17G02_20 | ecosystem: Environmental > Aquatic > Freshwater > Lake > Sediment | place: USA: Wyoming | collected...
CGGCGGCGACGGCGTGGGCTGCTCCAGGGCTCGGTTCCGTCGCCCTTCCGCACCCCACGCCCATGGCAGGAGAAACTCTCATAACACTTGGCACATAAAATGGGGGCAGTTCACATTGACATGTCGGTATTTTGGGTGTATCATGTTGTTATGTACCCATTTCGAGGTGGAGGACTATGTGAGGGGAGCATCGAGTTGGGGTTTTCCGACAAAGTCAGGACGACCTAAGACGTATTGAGAGTGACAGGTATCGGTGGATGTGATAACATACCGTCCTCTGTGTACGATGTTGAGGCCGCAGGTCAGAGAATCGGTGATGGTTCGAAGAAGCTGTAAGAGGCTGCCTCTGGTTGCGTCGGTGGGAGTTGGTCGCCAGCGCAGTCAATATGTGCTTCTGGTCTGCATCTTGGCCGTGGGGGCAGTGATGCGGGTTGACGCAGAACCGATTGACCAACATACTTCTGAGTTACTCAAGGCGATAATTGCGGGAGAACGCGATAACCGAAGGCGGGTGTTCGACCTCGAGGTCAAGGGTATTGTCCAGACGGCGCGGTCAACTGGGAACGAGGAAATCTCATTCTCCTATTGTGAGCTAGGTGAGAAGATGCGCGTTGACGCGACCTATCCGAAGGCCTCTCCTCGCGAAGGCCTAACCTACAGATGGGTTCTCAGGGGAAACAGGAGTCTGTCGTACATTCCTGAGACGGGCTCGACACGGATAATGTACCCGGTTGAGTTTCAGATGCAGTCTCCCCTCACTTATCTCGATACCTTGGTGGTCTCGGGGCAATGGCGCACGCATACGGAGCACATAGAGTATCTGTTGCAGAGGGGGTGGCAGCCCGACAAGGAGAGCATTGTCGTAGTGGATGAGAGTACTGAGGAGGGGGAAGTGTTTCTGCATGTGCAATACACCTCGACCCGTGGCGGCGGTACAACGAAGCATGAATGGTTTTTCGCCCCCGAGCGCGGTTATCAAGTAGTGGAGGCAAGTGCGTCCGTTTCCTATCGTGGTGGCAACCCTCTGAGCAACACTCACAGCCGCTATGATGTAACAGAAGTCGCCCCGGGGGCGTGGCGGGCGGTTGGAGTTGACATGGAGTCCGATGACTGGGATCGCGACGGCCAGCGCACAACAGTGCACAGACATATCGAACCCTTGGCTGTCGCGGCGAACACAGGTCGGGTGCAGGAGGGGGATTTCACTCTTGCCGGCTTGGGCCTAAAAGCAGGTACGTTGGTCACAGATTTCACCTTTAAGCCACCGCTAGTTTACGAGTACATGGCAGAGTCACTATCCGATATGGAGGTACGTCTGGACGCTACTTTGGATGCCTCAGAGAAAGTGGCCGGAGGAACGAAACCTGAGTCGCAGGTGTCTCGTGCAAGGCGTGAGGCGGCTTCCCCAATGCCGGGGGAGAGCAATAGTGGCGTTACATCAGGGAGTCTTCGCGGGAGCCAGTGGCGGATATTGCTGTTGTGGTCGTCGCTTCTTTTCGCCATAGGCTTGATTGTGGCATATGTCGCTATGAGACTTCGCCGGCGTGCCTTGAGATGAGCAAGACCGTTGAAGTGTTTCAAGCTGTGTTCGTTTGTCTCATGACCGCAACGGTGTGGCTACTACCCCCAGGAAGAGAACCGCTTCTCGCGGACGCTGAGCTTGGACTGTATCGTCCGTGGCGCAGTGCTTGCGGCCCTGTGTCGGTGTACTTAGCCATTAAGGAATTGGGGCGTAGCGCCTCCTTAGCTCACATTCTCGAACATGTTCCTGTCGAAGGCAATGGCACTTCGCTGGCGTCACTCTGCGCTTACTTGGGCACCTGCGGGATTGAGTATCAGGCCGTAAGAACGCTGCACGTTGAGCCGGTGATGAAAGTCCTGTCGCCGGGACGAAGCTGTGCCATTGTGTCTGTGGATCAAGGAACGCATTTTGTGCTGGCCAAGTGCACACGAAGCGGTCAAATCGTTGTGCTGGACGGTCACGAGATCGTATCAGACCGGGCGCTTGATAGCTTGCAGCTCAGGTTCTCTGGAGCAGTGGTCGTCGTCGGAGACGACATAGCGCGCGCTCTGTGTGCATTGCCGATGTGGATTCGTGTCGGCATTCTTGTTGGGGCGTACATCCTTGGTTCTATTACTGGCATGGTGCTGGCCACGAGGAATGGATGCCAGACCGTGCGAAAGGAGGATTGGCATGCGTTTGTTTGAGTGTATTGGCGTAATAGGTGTTGTTCTTGTGAGCGTCGCTTTGGCAGGTACGCGGGGACAGGCAGAGCGTTTGGATCCGGCTGAATTGGTGACTGTTCGCGGTGGCTGCATGCCTAACGAGGTCTGTAGACATGACGTCGACCCTTGTCCGGGCTGCGTCCAAAATTGCACAGGACAGGACAATGGCACAGGTTGCGGAGAGACGGAACCTGAGAGGCTCGGGTGGAGGTGCCAAGATTACCAAGGCGGGGCTGGATGTAACCTCGGCCCAAAGCTCAACGGAATTTGGGGCAAGAAATGTCGCTGCACGAACGAAGTGTGCGGGAAGACGGAGGAGACGTATCGGTGCTCTGGGGAGGACCCGGGGGCCTACGACTGTGACGTACAGTAGTGTGAGCAGCCTTCTTCTGCTGCCCAGGCTTCGCGAGGTAAGGATATTTGTGTACCCGCAAGACCTAACCAGGGTGGGGTGCAGAAGTGGTCGGGATAAAGACGCAATCAAGACTCTGGCATTGGATTGTGGTCGTGGTTGCGCTGGGTCTTAGCGTATCAGCGTCCCTTGTCTATTTCACGAAACGTGAATTGCCTGCCTACCCCATCTCCGCATGTGAAGAAGGTGTGTCCGTCAATCTGGGTGAGATTCAATTTCCCTCTGAGCCCCTTAGTATCACTGTTCCCCTGCAGCGCCTTGACCTAAGGGCGGACTCAGTTACGAATGTCCGAGCAACGTGCGGCTGCACATCGGCGTCACTTGACCATGAACGCCAAGAGATTGACATTAAGTTCGTACCCCGTAGGGACATGACTAAGGTCCACGAAAGCGTGTTGCTAACGTCCTCTGACGCTGCGTCGGGGCCGAAGGCGGTGCATCTTACCGGAAACGTGGTGCCCGCTTGGACTGCCGACCCGGGGAGCCTATCTCTTGAGCGCGTTCTGCCCGACGAGCGACGCGCTTTTTGGTGCACCGTGACCATGGCCCGCGAGTGCACGCGAGGGTGCTCGTGCCGCTTGCTGCCCAAAAGCAGAGACATTTCACTTCAGGCAAGACGGCTCTGCGACAGGAAGATTCTGATTGAGGGCGTAGCAAGAGGGTCGACTGAGCAGGGTACTTACAGAGGACAGATCAAGTTGATGTTGGGACAAGGAGCCTACTCCACCGTAACGGTGCCGATCTCCGTTGAGCACATAGGAGCCGTAACGTCGGAACCGGCTCTCATCACGCTCTCATCGAAGGGACAGAGAGGGGCGATCGCGGCCTTCAAGCATTTCGATGGCAGGAAGCTCCACATCAAGCGTATCGAAAGCCCTAGCCATCTGCGTGTCTCCCCCTTAAGAGACAAGGGCGGCGCCTGTTCGATCAGGGTCGAACTCGGCGATCTCGTAACTGCGGCAGAAGAACGGGTGACGGTGTCCACAGTGGGTGTGTCATTTGAGGAGACGGACGCACGCGCCAAGATCCGGGTAGTCGTTCTGCGGGATTCCACGAGACGGTAGAGGCTCGCGACGGGCACAGGAAATACAGCCAAGCGCGGATAACTGTCACACCAGCGGCTGCAACTGTCGGCGGACCGTTTTCTCATTCGGCGATCGTGCATACGAACGACCCGGTGGTGCCTATCCTGAGACTGATAGCCGCCGGCAACACCAACAGAGGCGTGGTTGTGGAGCCAGATTTCCTAGACCTAGGGATGGTCCTTGCGGGCCGCACTCGTATCACCGCCGTTGTAGTCTGGTCGTCCGGCGACCACCCCGTACCCATGACCAAGGTGGGCGCCAGCGTCAAGGGTGTCGCAGTGCGCTATCGTGTCTTGGACCAGGGAGAAGTCCGCGCGCAGCTTGCCCTCACTCAGAGTGATGTCCGGATGCTCGCGGGGTCTCAGGCCGTGATATTGTCCTTCCACCCAGTACCGCGCCTGGCCGGGCGAACGGAGGGTGTGGTTTACGTCTACACGACCATCCACGGATTCGAGCGCATCACAATTCCAGTCCGAATGCAAGTTGTGCCTCCTGTTTCATTGCGCCCACCTACCCTGTTTCTCGGTGATGTGTCTCCCGGCGCAGCTTTTCGCCGCCAAGTGAGGGTTGTGGCTGAGTCGGACAGCCCCATCCGAGTAGACCATGTCGACGTAACCGGGACGGGGTTGAGGTACGAAGTCACGCAAGATACTCCTCGCTGGCCATGTTTGCTGTTCACCGGGAGACTAAAGGACCCAGTCAGACTTTCCGGCAAGCGGATCTCGGTCGGGGTAACAGTGGGTGATCGCAGTGGGAGGGGCTTTCACAGCAGGCGTCTTTCTGGCCTATTTTGCGACCGGCATAGGCCTGAGCGAGGTGCTGCTTGGGCTTGAAGTGCTTCCGCGCGTTGCGGTAGCGGTGACGTGGGCGATAATCCTCCTGACCTTCGTCCTTGCTGCGTTGAGCCTTCACGATTTCGTGCAGGCCCTCCGGGGGCAGACCGGCAGTGTCGCCCTTAAACTGCCCCGGCCGATCCGGATGAGGATAAACCGACTCATCACGCGACGATTGCACACTAAGACCATTGTGGCGGCAGCGTTCGGACTGGGGCTCCTTGTATCGCTGCTGGAACTGGCGTGCACAGGCCAGGTCTACTTCCCGCTTATCCGGTTCATGAACTCTGTCTCGGTCGACCAAGCACAGGCCATCGGCTTCCTCGTCATATACAACCTTGCATTCGTGGTGCCGCTGGTAGTGATCTTCACGGCAGCGGGCCTCGGGCTGAGTTCGGACCGCCTGGCGGCTGTGTTGAACAAGCATGTAGCGCCGGTGAAACTGACAATGGCAGTCTTCTTCGTGTTGCTGGGGATCCTGCTGGTGCATTTCCGATAGGGCCACGATCGTGGTGGTGTTAGTCACAGGTGCAGGATTTGCCCAAGGCACCAACACAGGTGGGATCCTTGGACGAGCCGCTGTTTCTCTTGGCCGTATGGTGCATCCTCTATCCTTGCAAAGACTTAGGGGTTTCCCGAAAATCGAAAGGAAATCGCAGGAATCCAGGAATTCCTCTTGACATTTCGGTATCTGGGTGTACATTATTCACGGCGGGATGGTCTGTGTTGCGCTAGGGGTTGCTTGAATCACTGGCACAAGAGGGCGGGAGGGTTTACTCAGCATCAACACCACACTGCGAAGCGTCACCGTGATGTATTCTCCAGGAGAGTGGGGATCATTGGGAAAGGAGGTTGGCAATGAGAATCTTGTGCACGCTGCTGATGGTTGTGCTATTCCTGGGCGTAGACGTGTCTGGAGGTGTGGGGTCTCGATACGCGCTTCGGTCGATGTCGCCGGAGGAAATGCGGGCTACGGTTGGGGGTTGTCCTGAGTGCTGTCACCTGGACTCATGCGAGAGGTCGCCTAACCCCAGTTGTCAGGACCAGAAGGCGGTTTGTTTTCCCGTTCTCTCCCCGTGCGTGGGTTACTACCAGGCAGCGCCTTATTTGACCACGTGGTGCCGTTATCAGGCTGGCAACTACTCCTGCAGCAACGGGTTCTGGGTGGGTTGCGGAAAAAATGAGCCGTGTAATTGCCTGCCCGATTTCGAGTGTCATCCCACCTGGATTGGTAGTTGGTGGAGTGCCCAGCACTATGAGTGCCTTTACGATTCAGATCCGTGCCCGTAGCATAGCGTCTCATGGCCGTCTTTGGTGCGTCACCGTACGCTACGTGAGTTACGTGCCGGGCTGTGAAGTTGCGAGGCAATGATAGTTGGCCGGCGTTGGAGCTGAGGAGGACGTCTGGGGCTTGGCGATTGAGTATGAGCTTGGGTTGTGACGCCCGCCGGTTCTTCGGGTGGACCACGCGAAGGCGTGAAATTGCCGTCGTCCGCTAAGACTGGGTGCCTTCTCGACAGGTGCGCTGTGGAGTGAAGCGGGGGCGCTTGAAGCTGGCTACAATGTGCAATTGGCCGGCAAATGTACGCATATCCCTGGACCTCGGCCTCCCCGTCAGTAGAACTCGTGGGGATGTGGCGAGGAGCAGGCGGGGGGATGGGCAGGGAAATAGTAGCGTTCTCGCGGAGACCAGTGGACAATAGAGGCCCTATAGGGCAGGAGGATAGCGTTGACTGCTACGGCACGTACTGCAATCTTCGAGCGAATTACTCGTGCTCGTTTGAGGATAATGAGGCGCGGCAAACTCCTATTCCTGGTGTTGGCGCTTATAGCCAATTGCCAGCTAGCAGTTGCTGAGAACGCTTCAGACGATGTGCTGAGTGTACTGCGCCGGGGTCAAGAGGTATGGCTATCCCAGATTAGGACCGGAAAAGGCGAGACCCTCTTGATCACATCCGGCGCGTACAAGGACGGCGGTAAAGTGGCGCAAGTGCCCGATCAGTACATCTCATGCACTTCTGCTTTTGACCAGTCAAACGTTAGGGTAGTGACTCGCGTTCCCGAAGGATACAGCAACGTTCCTTCCGGCCCATTGCCCCATGGTGAAGTTCACACCGCTACGGATTGGCACACAATGAGAGTCTTCTACCCGGCCAAGAAGGTGATGGAAGTGGGGCCCTGCAGTGCAGACGAGCAGAGGAGCATCCAGAGACTTCTGCCCCAATGGTATGGAACCCTGTTCGATCAAGTTTCGCCTCGTTATGAACTCCGTGTGCTCGGCGAGAGATTGGTCGGAGGATCGTCATGTTATGTGGTAGGAGGCGTGGTAGAACAACAGGTCCGGGGCAGTTCCGCTCAGATGCGCGTTGAGGCGCTGGTAGACCCGCACCGGAGCTACCTTACGCCAGAGATCAGATTCTACCTGAAAGCTGAGGGGCAGAATGAGGTTGTGGTGTACGAACGGCAAACGGAATTGAAGGAGTACACTCAAGGCTTCTGGGCACCTGTTGCCTCGACGGAGACTTACTATGATGCACTCGACCCAGGCGATATGGAGAATACCAAGTTTATCAGAGAGAAAACGACCATAAGAGTGCCTGAATACAATTTCAATATTCCATTGACGAGCCAGGATCTGACACTTGATATCCCGCCCGGGACGAGGGTTCTGGACATTCAGACGGGTATAGCGTACTCTGCGGACCCTGTAGAAGACATTCGGGACCTTGCGCGCGGAGAGGAACGACTAGTAACCGTGGAAGTAGGGAAGCCAGAGTCTGCGGACAGGCCGACCGGGGTGCGCGAGCCGAAGCCGACTGGTACCGCCAGCGAAGCTGCACCGGCCATTGCAGGTGAAGAGAAGGCATCATCCCGGCATGCATTTGTGTTTGTGGGCGTAGTGCTTTGCCTGTTGGCCGTGGGGGGAGGCGTGGTGTGGAGGAGAGTTAGGCGTCGTAGCGGGCACATTGACGCTTGATCGGCCTCGGGGGCGGCGGATGAAGTGACGTGTAGCATCTGTGAGGAGGAAAGCAGTGGATGAAGGGCAAACGGCTCGTCTTTGCTGTTGGCCTCCTGATCGGTCTCTTGACTATTGTCCTCGCTGCACTCGGCACGATGCTTGTTTCGCCGGGCTGGCGGGTTAGGGATCCCGCTGGCCGCGGGACTTATCTTGAGGTCATCTCCAAGAGGACTCATGAGAGCCTCTGTGGGCCTGTAGCCTTGCTGGCAGTTTGCAGGTTCTTCGAGGTTGAAACGAATCTGGGTGAGCTCGCAGCATTGTCCGGGTGGGGCGGGAATGGGACAACAATGTACGGCCTATCCCAGGCAGCGGTAACGAAAGGGCTGGAAGCGACAGCCTATGAAATCGGAGTGGACGAGCTGGCGGCCGTCGGACAACCATCTATAGCTTTCGTCAGAAACAACCACTTTGTGGCTATTGTTGGTTTTGAAGGAGACATGCTCCATGTGATCGACATGGGGTATTCATCTTGGGTACGTAGGAGCGACTTTGCGAAGACGTATTCCGGCAAGGTTCTCATGTTCTCTCGCGGCAAGTCGGCAAGTCCCATTCGCCGTGAAGTTGCAGGAGCAGCAATCTCCTTTGAGGAGTACTCGTACGATTTCGGACTGGTAGAGCAGGACCAGCATTTGGAGCATTCGTTCCGGTTCCGCAATAGAGGAAACAGTGCCTTGCTGATCGCCGGAGTTAGGAGCAGTTGCACCTGTGTAGCTGCCTTGCCCACGAAGATAGAAGTGCCTCCAGGTGAGTCCGGCGAGATCAACGTGAAGCTCGACACGGGTAAGAGGTATGGGGGGAATAGCTTCCAGGTCTACGTCGAGTCAAATGATGAGGATGACCCCGCCGTTGTCCTGTTCTTGATAGCTCTGGTTAGAGCTGGCATAGGCGTGAATCCCAAGACAGTCAATTTCGGGGAGGCGAGTCCTGGGCAAAGTGTTGAAAGAGGACTCACAGTGGTCATTCCTGAAGGCGGTAGCGAGGTCATTAGTGGGGTAACATCGAGCTCGCCATATGTAACCGTCGGGAAAATGGTTCGCAGTCGGGGCGCGAGATACCAGAGAACAGACGTTAGCGTTGTGTTGGCGGCCGGGGCACCAACAGGCAGATTGGACGGGAAGATCTCCATCCTTTTGTCCGGCGGAAACCAATCGCAGATTGACGTGCCAATAGAAGGGTACATAACGACCTCGCTGGGGGTTTCGCCTGAAGAGTTCTTCTTCGGTTTGGTAAACCCAGGCGAGCAAGGCAAGGCCAAGGTGAGAGTATTCACACTCGACGGATCGAGTTTCGAGATAACGGGGGTGCGAGCAGAGGGATTCCAGGTCGGCGCTCACGAGATCAGAAGCGTCGTAGCAGGGAGAGAATATGAGGTCGAAGTTGGCGTGGGAGGCGGGGCCGAAGGCGACACCATAAAGGGCACAGTCCTAATCTACACTGATCATCCAGCGCAGCCGTGTTTGAGTGTTCCGATGCGTGGACTAGTAAAGCCAAGAGGCTCCGATCTGCCGCGTACTGTAGGCCACAACGAGAGCAAGAATCCTGCCGCCAGATAGGTTTCATATGGGGAAGAAGGTGTGCCTTGCATGAAAACGCCCAGCAGGCGGTTGCTCTCAAAAAGGAGCCGCCCCTCAGACCGTCTGACCCCTTCCCGCTTTTTGTGCCAGTTGTTGCGAGAGAACTGGGTGGGGTTGGCCTTGCCCCCGTTTTTGATCCAGCTTGAATGCGAGTTATCCATGGGTTCTACCCAGCTGCGCTGTGCGGTCGGCAGTGATTATACTCCCAGCGCCACGCGTCTGCCTTCGCCTCGGAAACGAGGCAGGCGACAGATGGCAAAGGTGCTCAAGATGGCCAGAAGACAGGCGATACTGGCGCCATGGAGGCACGACTATTCTCAATCCGCTGGCGCCTCAGGCTCAGACAACTCTCCTGGTGCCTCAGCCTGGCCCTTGAGCTTGAGCAGGTGCAGCCGGACCCACCTCTGCCACTCGGGCCGCTGTTCGCGCAGGAGCGCCCCCTCAAGCAGCTTAATGGCTTCCGCCTGGTTGCTGCCCAGCTCCACATATGTCCGCGCCAGGTTCTCCATCACGGAGAGCTCCTCCGGCGCGCGTTTCAGCGCATTCTCGTAGGCCTCGGCCGCCTTTCTGAGTTGCGCTCCTTCCTCCATCACCATGCCGAGGTTGTAGAATGACTCATATCTCTCTGGAAGCTGTCTGCCAGCAGCGTCAAACTCCAATGCCGCCTCGTATAGCCTCCCTTCCAGAAAATGCACCACACCGAGATCGTTGTGCGCCGCGCCATGGTACGGATTCAACTGCAGAGCCCTCGTCAGATGCTTCTTGGCCTGGGGGAGGTCTTTTCGAGCAAGCGCCTTTGTGCCCTGCCTGTATGCTTCTTCGGCTTCTCGCAGCTTCTTCGCGTGCTCTTCTGCCAACTTCGCCACCGCCGACGTTGGGTTATCCGTTGCACTGAAGATTCTGCAGCCTGTGGTGTTCGCAAAAACCGCACACATGGCAAAGCACAAGGAAACGCGAAGAGCCTGACATAACCGCGCACGCAACAGGAGCAAGTTCACATTCCCCATTGTTTCATTCACCTATCGCCTTGATTTCGTTTCTCGGGTAGTCTTCCTTTATCCCGGCTGCACTACGCTGCTCACCGCTCAGGAACTTCAGGGTTTCAAACTGCCTGTCCCTGAGGATAGTAGGTTTGATGAAAACGAAAAAGGTTGAGTTTGCCTTTTCTGTTGACACGCTGCGGAAGAGGTATCTGAGAAGGGGTATACGACCCAGTATGGGAATCCGGTTTACCGTCCTCCGGTCCAGAGTTCCCCTCAAACCACCCACGATAATCGTGTGGCCGTCGGGAACGACCGCTTCGCTCGTTACAGAATCCGTGGCCCGAGGGGGCGGCACACCAGCTTCCACGGCTTCCCCGGTGAAGGTGTTCAGCGTCAGGGCATATTCCAGCCGGATGAAATTGGACTCACTGATATGGGGGGTGATGGCGAATGTGGTGCCTGCCTCGACGAATCCCGCGAAGGATGTGGTTGAAACGGTCTGGCTCGCGTTCACCGATGTGTACGGCTCCTCCTGCACACTGTCAATAACGCCCATGCAGTTGTCATTGACAAGCAGGCGGGGGGCAGACGTGATCCGGGCGTTTGCGACTGTCTCAAGAGCCCTGAGGATGACGGGCACGTAGTCGGGCCGTACGATCGCCGCGTTGAACCCCGCTGCCGGTATCAAAACCCGCTTGCCAGTCTTCGCATCGATGGTGGAAAGCCCGAACGAGCTGAAGACCAGGTGCCCGGTTTCGGCGTCCAGGTTCGCCGATTCAAGCTCCACGCCCAACGCAGAATCGTCAGTTGCAGTGATCTGGACGATGATTGCCTCGATCATGACCTGCGCCCGCGGCTGGTCGAGTTCCTCAATCAGCCGCCGCAGCTCCTGGTGTTGCTGAGCGGTAGCGCGGATGACAATCGCGTTGGCCTCTTCACTCACCGTGACAACGGGACGTTCGACTACCGCAGCGGCCGGTTCGACCTTTTCCTGCTCGGCTGTCGCTTCGGGACTCCCCGATTCGCCGGTCGAGGCCTGCTCAGAACCCCACTTCACGATGCCTCTGTCTGTCGATCCCGGCGGCTCAACCATCTTTCCCTGCCCTGCAGCAGACGGGGCCGTAGACCTTTTCGTTCCGGGCTGTCCTTCTGACTTTCCCTGCTCCTCGCTCAGCAAGTCAGATATCACCTTCGCGACCTTGTCGGCGCTGACGTTCTCCAGTCTGTACACCCGCACGCCGCTCGGCACCTCCGGTATGGGCACATCGACCTGAGACAGAAAACCTCTTACCCTCTCCTGGTCGATCTTGGTGCCCGAGACAGTTATGGCATTCGTCTGACTGCTCAGATATACCTTGAGATCACGCTCGGCCGATAGATCGCCTTTCTGCAGCCCGAGAAACCCCAGCAGGTTCTCAAAGACTTCTCCGGCGTCGACGTACACCAGCGGGTAGCTTTGCACAACGGTTTCGACCGGGACATCCAGCTGTTCAACAATCGCCTGGACACGTGCAACATCACTCTCGTGTCCTTTTAGTATCAGGCTGTTGGTGCGCGCCTCTGGGAGCACCAACACGGCTCTGCCGGGAGCAACCACAGCTTCAACCTTGGTGGGCCCGTCTGTCTGTGCTTCTCCGTGTCCAGAAACCCCCGGCCCTCGCCTGCCCGACCTGGCGCTTTCGTCTGAAAAGACCTTTTGCACCTGCTCTGCGAGCTTCGCCGCGCTTACGTACCGCAAACCCATCACCTTCACAATGGCCTCGGGCATTTCCACATCAAGGGCCTTGACTATGTCCAGGATTTTGGGTAGAGCAGCGGGAGTTTCCAGGATCACAAGTGCGTTACTCTCAGCGTGAGCAACGATCTTTCCTTTCTTGCTCAGGAACGGCTGCACTGCCGCAGTAAGCTGTGCCGCCTCCGCAAAATTGAGCCTTACCACCTCTTTGGCCAGACCGAACCGCTCTTGATACTCGTCCCACGTCACCACGTTAATCGCCTCGGCCGTCACGAAGTATGTGACGCCGGCTGCTTCGCACGCGCGGTCCAGCAGTTCGATGGGATTGATATCCCGGGCCCAAATCCCCACCTTTTCTTTCACGCTTGGGCTGAGGAAAACGCTTAAACCCGTCGTGTCAGAGACAATCTTGCAGATGACCCCCAAGTCCGTTTCCTCGAATTGTATCACCCGCAAAGGCTCAAAGCGCTTCCCCAGCTCAGACACCTCTTCCCGAGAGAGAATGTCGGACGACTGCCCGAGGCAGACAGGAGCTTTCAGGCCTACCGTCAGCATGAACACCGAGGCTGCCAGCCACAGCATCCCGCAGCCCTTTCTTCCTGTCTGCAGAATGCGCCGTCCACCAAAGGACTGCTTGACAGGAAGTGTCTTTGCGCTTTTCCGATTCTTGCGTGATGTCACTTGCCCTTTTCCCCTCCCCAGGTCTCCAGCGAAAAGGTAACGCTTTGCTCGGCGATGTCAAGGAGTACCTTCGCCGGCTCAACGCTTGCCACCGTGAAGTCACCAACGCGATCCCCTTCAAAGTACACGCCGAAGCTCTTGCCGCCGCCTCCCTCATCCACCTCGAAGTAAGCTCCCATCTTGCCTGCGACCTCGGCAATCCCTCTCAGTCCAAGCCTGTCCTTGGCCTTCTGGACAGCGTCCCCGAGCTCCCGGCCTGCTGCCGTGGGGCCCGCCCTGACAAAAAGCTTCCTACCCTGAAACCACTTGCGGTACTCGGAAATGGGCTGCCGGCCTTCCTTCGCCAGACCGGCCGCGCTGTCGCTCGCCGGCACAGGCATTGTCCAACTTGCCGGCCTGCTCCCGAAAACCGACGAGCACACAAGCACAATCCCCAGCAGAGTCACCATACATGCAAGCGCCAGATTCGCCAATCGCCACCTCTGAAAGCTGCGTCCCGATCCTCTTCTGAGAAGCCTGCCGACGAACTCTCTGAGGGCCCTGTGCCAGCCGCCTTTCCTGTCTGTCCTATCCTTCTGCATCAGTCACAGCTCTCCGGATAGCTTGCCTGTGGGGCCGGCGAAAATGGCTCCCACCACGATTTCAGCCCGGACGTACTCCTGCTGCCCGGCAATTGCCCGGATGTCCAGACGCTCAATCCGGAGGGGCTCGCCGGACATGACTATCGAATAGAGGAAATCAGCCAGCGGCACCATTGATCCCTCCAATTGCATCTTGATCCTGACCTTCCGATATACCTCCCCCACCTCCACCGGAAGCACGTATGTGCCCTTGTCCATGAGCGCTGCTCGCTCTCGCATGTTGCTCAACTTCTCGAGAAACTCTGCGATCACCTCCTCGTCCGTTCCTTCTTGGCGGATCGACTCCTCCAGCTCCTTGTAGCGCTCCTCGATCAGATCCCTCTGCCTAATGGCCACTTGATGCCTGATAAGCTCGGTCTCCAGTGCGTCCGCTCGGGCTTTCTCTGCCTTCCATATGCGCACAACTGAAACCCAGCCGGTCTGGTATACCAGAAAAAGACCACCCAGAGCCCCGGCTACAAGGACCAACATCTTCTCGCGACGGCTTATTGCCATCAGAGATTCTCGTCAAGGTCTTCTGGAATAGCGGCGGTGCAGCTGCACGAGAATTCGGTAACCGACCCGCCGCGTACGCTGACAGGCTGTGCCCCATGAAACAGAACGCCACCAAGAACCTTTGAGTGCATCAGCACAGACGGAAACGAGTACGCCAACCCTGCCGATTCCGCCTGACCTGTGATCCGCACCTTCGTCCCACTCACCTCGAGGCCCACCAGATGTATGCCGGAGGGAGTCAGCTGATAAAGCTCGGCGAGGACTATCAGCGGCAAATCTCTGTCCGATACGTGCGCATGAAGAACCTTCATCTGCTCCTTTTTGCGCTGCAAAGCAACTGCCATGTCCTTGATGGGAGCGATCTGGACTCGAAAGGCCTGGATCCGGCGCCGCTGCCTGTGAATCTGCTGTTCCGCCAATGCTGCGGCAATCGCCAACAAGGCCACGGACAGAATGAGGCTTACGAGTAGCTGCTTCCTGAAGGCAGCGCGGCGCTTCAACCGAGACAGGCTCTCTGGCAGCATGTTGAAACCAGAAAGCTCAGGCACGAACTCAATGGCCGCTGCTCCCAGGGCACGAAGCATCGCCCCCGAGAGTTCCGCCGCTCCCTCCCCCACTGAAAGTCCCTCCGGGACAGGCGACCCAATGGCTTCAACCCGGGAACTACACTCCGCAGACGCACCATCCCCCAGTTCCAACGCTAGCCGACGGCCAAGCTCTGCCGCCAGGTATTCCGTGTCCGACTGTGCCGCAGCCACGCGGACGCGGTCGGGCTTTCGTCCCAGGCTGGCTGTCGCGTGCGATATGCTTGTCGCCACCTGCGCGAGCAATTCCAGGTCTTCGCGGATGCCCCGCGTCCCAGGTGCGATGCCACGCGAATACGCTATCCTATCGCCAAGTAGCGCCACTACATCAACGGACCCCGCCACCACCACCAGAACCAAGGCCTTGTGGTCATCTGGCTCTATGCCCTCCATAGCACACGCCCATCCAAGCAATGCCACTGGGGCAGGCAAGACCCTGTCGGGCATCAAGCCTTTCCTGAGTAATGGCTCGATATAGGGCTGGATGATCGACTCCTGAGTGAGAAACACCAGGGCATCGGTGTAGCCTGAGTCCCCCGAGTTTGAGGCAATGAATGCATGCACGGTCTTGCCCTCAGCGAAAGGGATCAGCCGCTCAGCCTCGAACTCGACCATCGAGCGGATTTCTGTGGGCTCCGTACTGGGCAGCCTGATTCTCCTGCTGGCACATCTGTGTCCTGGAATACAGACGTTTAGAGTGCCGCATCTAAGCTTCCTCTCCATCAGCGCGCCGGCAAGCTCTTCGGCAGACTCAAAGAGACGAGCGAAAGCCACCTTCGGCCTTTCGTTCCCTTTCCTCAACCCCACTGCCAAGGCGGTACCGTCGGCGAGCAACTCCACGCCCACAACGTCAGCAGAAAGCCTGCGCTTGCCGGCCCTCACGTCACCGCCGTCTTTCCCGCAAGACGTCACGCCATCTTCCTGCTTCTTTTCGTGATCCTTGTTATCTTTGTCGCTCGGGCACATTTCAGGGCTCTTCACGGCGAAGGATGGGCACCACTTCACCTTCAGTCCTGCGGACAACCACCTCAACGCAGCAGCGGACCTTGCCTTCCCTGATGCTGGCGGTAGAAATGATACAAAAGTGCTGAGAGCTCAGGGTGCAGAAGTGCTTCAGCACGTCAATCTCAAACTCTGTAAGTCCGGGTACCTCACTCAGCTCGTTCAATCCACCAAATGGATGGTCATCATCCGTTCCGGGTGCGCGGTCGAAACCGTCACGATAAAGGACAATAGCCCTTGCCGCGCTATCGCTCAAGCCAGGCAGAGCCTTAAGAACTTCAAGCGGCGCGGTATTCAGGTTGATCCTGCCGTCTCCATAGGTCGTAAGCAGGTCACGCAGGCCCAGCTGAAGACGTCCGTCGGCATTGTCGAGCGGAAGAGTCACAGTGCCGTCGTTCTCATTCAGGTCGAGAACGCGATTGCGGTTAGCATCCTCGCCGCAGTACAGCGCTCGCCCCACGCCCTTAACCAGCAGAAGTTCTGGAAGTATCTGCAGCGCCTTATTCTTAGCCGAGTACGACGGCGAAAGGGCTTGATAATAGGAAGATTCCCCGCCGCCTGGGCGCGGATTGTCATCGGAATCGAGCCAGTCCAGTATCCCCGCGCAGAGCTCCCTGTTGTCTTCCAGCAGCTTCTCCAGCACGTCGGGTCCGGCCGTGTTGACGTTGATCTTTCCCTCTTCGTCCAGACACGAGCACTCTACAGACTGACTGCCGATGGAACGGAGGCCTTCCTCCTGGGGCCACTGTTCGGCCTCCAGCGTAAGATCAGTGTGCCAGGCCTCCGCCAAATAATCAGTATCGTTATCGTCCTGGCGAAGCTTTTCCATCGCGATCACCACAGCTGCCTCGGCAAGCTCTCTGGCGTAGGCGCGCTCGAACTGAAACTGCGCTAGGTGCATCTCCAGGCGCGTGCGGTAAGAAATGCCGAACGCCAGAAGTGAAAGTGCCGAAAGCACAATCAGGACGACGATGAGCACTGCCCCGCGCCTGCCAGCGTCAGTTGTCGGGCCCACTGCTCTTCTCCTTACTCCACATTCGAGCGAACGCATACGGGTACCAGGGTGCGCCAGCGAAGCACTTGGGCCTCGGCCTGACCTGTTGCAGGGGTTTTCAACTCAAGTGTCACACGCACCGCACTAGGAGGCTCGTTTGATGCCCACTCGCTCTGCCACTCAGCTGAGTCCATAGAAGCATCCCCGACCAGATACAGCACCTCCAACCCTCCCACCCCTGAAAGCACCTCTGACTGAGCCTCCTCGCTGACGGCAAAGCTTCCAGAGAAGAACTGTCTCTTGCGCACAACGGTGAATTGGCGCCTGTCCTCCCCCGTGTCCTGGCCCTTTTGGATCTCGTAAGTCACCTTCGTCACCGCCAGCGCTGGCGTCACGGATCTGTCCCCCAGCCCTGCTGTGGTGAAGAACGCGAGTCTCTCAGGGGTGGCCGCGAAGCTTCTTTCCTCTTCTGGCAGCGGGAGCACAACCGCCGATCTGAGTTCCCTCTCCAGGTTCGCGACGAAGTCTCTGGCCCGGTCCGCCGCTTCCATGTGAGTCTCCGCCCTGTGCCAGCAGGCCAGAGCGGCTGAGAAGCCCCGATGAACGCCAAGCATGATGATCGCAATGACGGTCGTTGCCACCAGCAGCTCAACTAGCGTAAAGGCCCGTCGACTTTCCTGAGCGACCTTCCAGTGCATTCTTATTCCGCCCTCCAGGAGAAGCCGGCTGGCAACTGTTTCGAGCACGTTCCTAGGCTGCTGGCTCACGACGCTCTGGAATGAGGGAGATCAAGGCTATGCTGCCCTCCCTTCCCCTCTCCTGCCAGCGGACCTCGACCTTGACGGTGTAGAGGCCTTCTCCCTCGATGGCCTTGATGACAGTGCGCCAGGCGAATCCGGGGAAGCCCTCTCCGAAGCTGCCCTCACTGATCCCAATCACTCGGAGCGGAGTCACCTTGAGCTCCGCCAGCTTCTCCTCCGCCAGAAGCGTTGCGACCGTCAGCTTCTCGGCGTGCTCCACCCCTGCCAACGTACTGCTGAACACCGAGAACAGGGCCACGAGTCCACAGGAGACGACTGTCAGGGCAACCAGTGTCTCCAGAAGGATGTACCCGGCACGAACGCGCCTTCCTGTGCGGGTCTTCTCACTCAAGAACAAGCTCCTCATCGACGGCAGGTTTTTCAGTCAAGACTACTTGCCCAAGTTGCCCCGGCAGATCGATCTGGAAACTCCCTTCGCTTCCCGTAATCTCTATCCTTCCCACCCCGCCACGTCCGTCAGCGAAGAAAGTGAGCGTGCCCACCTTCGTCACACCATCGTCGGCAAAAAGCTCCAGACTTGTGAAGGCCGCGTCTTCCGGCAGGCGAAAGGTGCGTCCCATCGGGCCGGGCAGACGTTGGAACTTGGGCGCAGCCTCGTCGGGGGCGAACTCAAGCTGATACTCCCCCATCGGTCTGTCAAAGCTTATCCGTGCAGCCATTCCCTCGCTGATGGCCTCCGCCTGGGCGTATCTTATGTTGGCCGCCAGTGTTAGAGCGGCGTCTTTGAGGGCAAGCCAACGAAGCGACCGCCTCGCGGCCGGGACCGACACGGCAACAAGGATTGACAGAATGGTAAGGGCCAGGAGCAGCTCAAGGAGCGTAAATCCCCGGCCGCTACTCCGACAGCAAGTTGGAGATGTCATCCTCAGTGCCAAGCGCCCCGTCAGGTCCTCCACTGACAAGTTCATAAAGCCCCGGATACGTCGGGCTGGGGAAGGTATACTGATACGGGTTTCCCCAGGGATCTTTGGGGACAACCACCGCTTTGACGTACGGCCCTCGCCAACTCACAACCCCCACCGGAGCAGTGACCAACGCCTCAAGGCCCTGCTCGGTGGTCGGATAGGAGCCGGTGTCCTGCTCGAACATGTCCAGGGCAATTCCCAGGGTCCCCGTTATTTCCTGCCTGGCTGCCACAATCCGTGCCTCCTGGGAGCGCCCAGCAAGGTTGGGTATCGCCACCGCTGCCAGAATACCGATGATTATGACAACCAGCAACAGCTCCAGCAGCGTGAAGGCCTCTCGGGTCTTTGACCTATTGGGTCTCATAGCGCCTCTCCGTTTCACCGTGTTTCACCTCACAAGTGCACTCGCCCGGAATATCGGAAGAAGTATGGCTGCAACGATCAGGCCCGTTACTGCACCCAGGAACAGGATGAGGAGGGATTCAAGAAGCCTCGTCAGGGTAGCCACCACCCGGTCGCTTTCACGCTCGTAGACTTGAGCCACCCGGCCCAACATATCGGCAAGTGACGCCGAGTCCTCTCCTACGGCGACCATGTTGACCAGCGCGGGAGGGAAATGGCGTCCTTCTCGGAGTGCGGCCTCCACGCGGCTTCCCTTCTCCACCTTCTCCCGGGCGCTTTCCACTTCCTGAGCGATCACTCGGTTGCTGGCCGTGCGCGCCGTTATCTCCAGCGCAGGTAGCACGTGAACGCCGTTGGCGCAGAGCGTCCCCAAAGTGTGCGCAAACTTGGCCATCTCTATCTTTCGAATCACCCCTCCCAACACCGGCAAATGAAGCTTAAGGCTGTCAAGCGCTGCCCTTCCTGCGGCTTGTCTGGTGAACTGATACGCCGCTGCCACAACCACCAGCGCTGCGCTGCCTACCAGCCACCAGTAACTGTGGACGAACCCGCTTACGCCCATCAGAATCCTTGTGGGAAGTGGAAGCTCCTGCCCCATGCTCTCAAAAAGGATGGCAAACTTGGGAATCACGAACATCACCAGCACGGTCACCACTATCGTGCCCACAATGCAGAGGAATGCCGGATACACTAATGCCGAAGTCACCTTGCTCCGCAGGTCCTGTTCTTTCTCCACGCGCGCAGCCAGCCTCTCGCACACCTGCGCAAGTGTGCCCGTGGCTTCGCCCGTGGCAACCACACTCACGTACAGGGGGCCGAATGCGCGGGGAAACCGTGAGAGCGCCTGGGAAAGCGAAGCGGCATTCTCAACCGAACGCCTGACCTCAGAAACCACAAAGGCAAGCTTCCGGTTCTCAGACTGCTCTTCCACCGTCTCCAAAGCCTTCACAAGTGGAAGGCCTGCCTCCAAGAGGGAAGCAAGCTGCCTCCAGAACATTGCCAGGTCATTAACCCGTATCCTTTGCAGTCCGCGCCAGGACAGCTGCATACTCAGGGGGGAACCTTCACCTCCCTCCTGCAATGACAGGAGGCTATAGCCCATCGCATGAAGCCGCTCGACAGCCACGCCTCGGCTGTCAGCCTGAATGGCGCCAGTGTCCACCACTTCCGGCGTCCTCTTCGCCCTGTACGCAAAAATAGGCACGCTAGTCCCCTTGTTCTTCCTCCTGGGTAACCCGCAGGACCTCCGTCACTGTCGTGACGCCATGCTTGACCTTCTCCCATCCAGCCGCCCGCAAGCCTCTCATCCCTTCCTCTCGCGCGCAGCGCCGGATCTCAGTTGCAGGTCTTCGTGCCTGAGTAAGCTCCCGAATCCTATCGGTCATGGGAAGCGTTTCGCATATGGCTGTCCGACCGTAGTAACCTGACAGGCGACAGTGCTCGCACCCCCGACCCCGGTAGAGCCTAATATCCTCGCCACCGTCGGGGAACACTCCCAAACGCCCTGCTACTTCCCTGTCGGCATCACAAGGTTCCACGCATCGAGGGCAAATACTGCGAACCAAACGCTGCGCTACCATTCCTATCACAGAGCTGGATATCAGGTACGGTTCTATGCCCATATCCAATAGCCTGGGCACTGCTCCAGCGGAGTCGTTGGTATGAAGCGTGCTGAAGACCAGGTGACCGGTCAGAGCGCTGCGAATCGTAATGCTGGCAGTCTCCCTATCCCGGATCTCTCCGACCAGCATGATGTCAGGATCGTGCCGAAGCATGGACCGCAAAGCACGCGCAAAGGTAAAACCTATCTGAGGAGAAACCTGCATCTGCTCCACACCCCGGATGCGATATTCGATGGGGTCCTCGATGGTTATGATCTTGGTCCCGGGCCTGTTCAGCTTGGTCAGGCACGCATAAAGCGTCGTAGTTTTCCCACTGCCTGTAGGACCGGTAAGCAGAATGACCCCGTGCGGCTGCTCCAGAAGCTTCTCGATTTTGGCTCTGTCTTCGTCCTCAAAGCCAAGCGAACCGAGATCGCTGAAAATCGGTCTGCGGGGGAGGATCCTGATGACTACCCCTTCACCTTCAGGCACGGGAAGGATGGAAATGCGCAGGTCAAAGTGCTCATTGGCTATTCGCACGCTGGCACGACCGTCATGGGGGAGCCTCTTTTCAGCAATGTCCAGATTGGCCATGATCTTTATCCTGGACACCACCGCCGGTCGGAAGTGCCTTGCTGCTTGAGGAAGCCCTGCTTCCCTCAGGACCCCGTCAATGCGATAACGCGCCCTGAGCTCGTCCTCGTAGGATTCCAGATGAATGTCTGTGGCACGTTCCTTGATGGCGTCCAGCAGGATCTGATTCACCAGCTTGATAACCGAGGCCTGCTGGCCGGCGCTTGCTTCAGCCAGATCACCTTCTCTTGCCTCGGCCCCTTCTGCCGCGGCCTCAATGGATTCCGCAGCGACCAGCCTTTCAATCGTCTCGGCACCGACTCCATAGTGCGTTCTGGCAGCCCTTACAATTGCCTCCGCAGGACACAAGACCGGGACCACGCGCCTGCCCAGCACCAGGAAGAGCTCGTCAATCATTTCGTCGGCGAACGGGTCGTCGATGGCCACTTCCAACTGGCCGTCTTGAACAGACAAGGGCATTATTCCATAGTGCTCCACGACCTTTGCGGGAACCAGGGAAACAGCTTGCTCGTCGACGTCCTCAGGGCCAACCTCCGCGTAGCGTATGCCAAGCCGAGCAGCCATTTCCTTCAGGAATGAGGCCTCTTGAACCAGCCCCAGCTCAACCAACACCTGTTTGAGCGTTCGGCCGGAAGTATTCGCTTCCTTTTGCGCGGCTGAGATCTGCTCACGCGAAAGGCCCATTCCTTCCATCTTGGCGAGCAGGCTCAGCGCTGCGTCAGATCCGGGCATACCAGCACCCTCATTGGCTACCGTGACCACTGTCTCCTGCCAACATCGGTCCTACCTGCCATACTTGAGATGAAACTTGACAATACTGTGAACCCGCCGGCTCATTGTCTACCCCCGGTGAAATCGCGATCCTCGGGGTACCCTCCCAAACGTGATAGCGGGCTCACATCCAACCTAGCAGGAGCGGTTGGGGCCGGCCCCTTCTCAGGCATGAAGTACCCCACAGACACCCATTAACCATCATCCGAGAGTGGCAAAGCCATTTATGGCCGTTCGCGTCTTTCTGATCTCACTTCTCAACGGCCTCTTGCAGCCGCTCCGTCAATTGCTTCACTCTGGCAGCATATTCGCTCTCGGGGTATCTGCGCAGAAGCTCACGAAACTCCTCCAGCGCTTTTGCATAATCCTGTTGGCCCAGATAGAATTGACCTATGAGGTACTGTGCCCGACTGCCCACCTCCTGAGTCGGATAATCACGGACAACCTCTCGCAGAACTGCCAGCCCCTTCGTGCTCTTGCCTGCCCCCGTATAGCTCATCGCCAACAGAAGTCTGGCGTTTCCAACATCGTACGTATCTCGGTATTTTCCTATAGCTGCCTCCAACGCGACCACAGCGTCCTCATACGAGCGGTCTAAATAGAACAGCTGTCCAATCAAGAACTCTGCCCGCACAGCTTCAGCGGACTCTGGAAACAGCTCAACCAGCCTCCGGCATTCTTCTACTGCTGTGATAGGACTCTTCCACTCCTCCTGAAAAAGCCTGACTATTCGCATCTGCGCGCCCGGGGCTGCAGACGCCTGCGGGAACTCCTCAACCACCCGCCTGAAAACCTTCAAGGCTTCGCCAGGCTCCTTCAGTCCCCGAAGGAGCCCTCCTTGTTCGACGAGATACGCGGCGGCATCCTCTGGCTGCGCGGCCTTTGCCGCAGCTTCTTGATACATAGGAGCCGCCACCGCAATGTGGCCGGTTCCTACCGCAAACCTGCCGAATTCAGCCAATTGTGGTGCCGTCTTGAACCTCTCCGGCAAGAGCCGAAAATCTTCCACTACCTGCGCATCTTCGCGCGTAAGCAGCATGAAAGCGAGGACCCAATCTGCCAGTGCCAAGTCATCTCCCGCGACCCCCACTGAACCCTCTGTGTCAGGCAAGTCGGCCAGACTCCTATCAAGCTCAAGAAAGAAGCAGCGTCTCATCTCCTCCAGGAACCGGCTCTCCGCCTCGTCAAGGCCTGTCAGTTGGAGACGACAGGCGGGATCGGGAGCTTCCGGAAGAAGTTGTACTTCCCTATGCCATGCTTGCGGAATGTCCTCCAGCACCTCGCTATAGAAGCGCGCAACCTCCTCTCGAGTCTGGTCTTTCTCTGCGCCAGGCTCTCGGGGGACCCGCGCGACATGATCGACAGCACGCACGCGCATCTTGAGCGCAGCCTCGAAACAAGTGGGAAAAGTCTCGCTCTTGAAACTGCCTACCCCCTCAGCAACGACCTTCCCACATCTCTCAGCAATGATCTTCTCACATAAGGGCAGCGCGAACACGAGTCCCATCTGGGATTGGCCGCTCAGGCGCAGACGCTGCAGTTCCGCTACAGTTTCAGCGTCAAGTCCTCCCGCTTGGGCGAATCGAGCAATTGCACGGCCTGCCTCCACAACATGTGAGGCATTTGAGGGTTCCTCACTTGCCTCTTTGAATGCAGCGACTGCCTCAAGGGTGGCTCCCTCCCGGTCCCCCTGGAGCCAGCAGAGTTCTGCTAGCAGCAGTCTCGCCTCATGCCAGGGCCCACTGGCACTCGCCAGAACCTCTTTGCACGCCGCAGTAGCAGGCTCATACTTGTTGCTTGCCTTCAGCTCTAACGCTCCAGACAACGCTTCGACACCTTGAAATCGCTCGTCTCCTTCGCGCGCCTCCACAACCATGCCCAGATCTGAATACAGTGTCTCCAGGCGCTCGATCGCAAACTGCACCACATCGGCGCGGCTATGATAATCAACTACCGCAGCCTTATACAGTTCAGCAACACCTTCGGGTTTCGCGTTTTCCATTACTGCTATGAACGGCATGCGCAAACTATAATAGGTCGTCGCGAAGGCCGTTGCGAAACGTGTGTAGCCCCGAACCCCTTCCGCGATTTGGCCTCGTGGTACACGGCCGTCTACCAAGCTCCTCACAGCGTCAAGTGACTCTTCTACGGCTCTATCGAACTGCCCTTGAAGGTAGTGAGTCTCCGCGAGCAAGAGCCTGGCCTGATTCCTATGCTCTGCCGAGTGTTGAATAACCTGCCTGCAGATTTCCGCAGCCTGCTGGTAGTCCCCACTTCTTCTGCATTCAAGTGCCGGAGCTAACTCTTGGATCCCAGCGAATACCTCATCCCCCATTTGTCCCTCAGCCGCCAGTTGCTTACAAACTACTTGTAGCATTACGAAAGCCTTGTCCAAAACATTCATCTGCGCAGGGCCTTTCTCACCAATCCCCAGGCGTTCGGCGACGATCTCCGCGCACGCCTTACTTGCAATGTCAGCCTTCCCGAACTCCAGGGCCAGATACGCCAGGCGCGACTTGGCGTCAAGATACTGCTCACGTTCCTGCGCCGAATCCATCACTTGCTTCAACTCCGCCGCTTCTCTGTTGAATTCCTCGTTTCGCTTCGAAAAACGCTCTACGGCCTCCCGTGCTGCCCCAACTGCATCGGCATTTGCAGGCTCTTTGCCCGCAATCTCCAGCACTTTTGTTGCCTCCTCTACGGCGTCTTCGAAACGACCCTGGCCGCCGTAAACCTCCGCCAACATAAGCCGCACGTAACACTCCTGATCAGGATAGGTTGTCAAGAGGCTTCGACAGGCTTCTTCGGCCATGGTATACTTCTTCGCTGCCATGTCCGCCCAGACGTTGTCCAGCAACCCCTCTGCCTCGACGGTCCCGCCCTCCTCGGCACATATCGCAAGAAGAGGGCAAAGCAGCCAAGCTATCACAGGCAAGATGAGCCATAGAGCCCTTATACCAGTCTGTGTGCGCTTCATGACACTTTGCTCCTCTCGCATAGATTCAGAACGCAGCCTGAAGTCTGCCGTCTTCCCCCGTCAAGTCAATGGCGGGGCGCATCCCACACTGCCCGACACCCGCCAGCCTTCCGTACGCTCGCTGCTAGCGGCAACTGTCTGAGCACTTACGTCCCACACGAGGCCACTGACCGGGTAATTCTGATCACATGTCTCGTTCCCATGGCCGGCGCCAAACGGCCCTCATGGTAGCGTCGGCCCACACCATAGTCAAGCAGAATCCATCCACAGATGCCCCAAGGATTCCCTGATGCTGGGCACGGGCCAGCGACCTGCTCACGGGAGCTTCCGCATGGCGATGGGCAAACGCGCCCCCCCGGCCAACAGCCCCTGCGGATCGCCAGCACCGACCTGCCGCAGTAGACCTACGGCACGATCAACAGAACGCTGGAAAAAGTCTGCGCGAGCATCATCGGCCGCGAACGGCTCACCTCTCGCAGCGTCTTCAAGACAGCGGCTGTCTTCTTCTCTTTCTTTGGTCGCTGTCCCGATCAGAATAAGATTGCCGCGCCAGGCATTCGTTCTCGGGCTCACCGCGGCTTGGCAGCAGTTAATGACGGAAGCACCCGTGAAACCTGCAGACTACAGACGAGAAACATGCTTCTTCAAGGCGGCCCATCCGAACAGAATCATGCCCGCAGTCGTCGCGAGGAGACCTGTGGTCACGAGTAAGCGTGTGATGCGGTCACGACGCCAGATCGTCGCCGTGAACTCACCAGGCCTCCCAACCATTATGGCCAGCCCTCCCCACCTCCTGCAAAGCTCGTCGCGTCTCAGCCGGCGTTGCGCTAGACTGTCTATCAGCACCACGTCGTCTCCGACGACCCCTTTCAGGAACACATAGTGACTGTTGTTGTCGACAATAAGTATCGCACTTCGGCTATCTCCAGCCATCCCCCCAAGATTAGTTTGGACAACTTCCGCGGTCAGGTTCATTGCCCGTGCTGCGCGTACCATATCTTCTACGGAGGCTCCTTCCGACATTGAACACATCGTAGGCTTAATGAGGTGCTGTACTTCCCGCAACGACACGCCTGTTCCGCGCGCGTGAGCCGCTAGCCAGAGACAGTGAGGACCGCACATCATACGTGTGCCATCGGTAGCCCGATCATCCAAGGGTTTTGCCGCTTCCACAGCTAGGATTGGCGCCACAAACCAGCAAAACAGGCAACACCAGCAAGAGACCAGTAATTGCCCTGACACCATGCCATCTCCTCCCCAGCGACCCGCTCTGCACTCTCTTCACTAATCGGCCCCCGTGGTTCGCCCATTGCTTCTGGAGGCGCGCCGACGCAGGATCAAGACGACAGCGGAAGCAGCAATGACAGCCGCAAGCACCGCAAGGACATACGGTAGCCTAGAGCTATGCCTTGGAGAACGCTCAGTTGTGGCCCCTTCAGTATCCGCGATGCCAGCGCCCTGCGTTTCTGGACGAAGTGAGTCCTTGCTTTCCGCCATCTCAGCTTCCGGTTGAACCAAGGGCTCCGTCAGAAGTTTGCCCAGTTGCCCCTCTTCGTCCAGGGGAGAGCCGTAGAGATAACGCAGGTCCCTGATAGAATCGGTGACCTCAGTGCCCACAGGTACCTCAAGGCCCTCGAACGTGAAGTCTCGATCCGGCACTGTCTGCGCTCCCGTGAAGCTCAGAATCTCGACCTCCGTGCGGATTGTTGTCTTTGTCAACGGCGGCCTCCCGTTGGGATCCTTAATGTCCTCCACGAGTTCACGTACGACACGTCGCGGATAGAGAGCCGAAAAGACAGCATCACGCTCTACGGTGTAGCGGATCGTGGTGCTTGAGCCGTATTCATCCCATTGGCTCGCGTAGTCGTACTCAACCACATGGCAGTCAGCCTGGGGATCTAGCACGATTGTCGCCGACCGTTTCCAGTCCTCGTGGAGACGATTTCCGGCTATATTGATCTCAAGCAGGCCATCGCTCCGAATGCTACTTTTGAACTGGCGTGAATCCGACAAAAGCGCCTCCAGCTCCTTGGGCAGCGGCAGCCAGCCAGCCACGTCGAACGTGCGCGGGTGGAAATCATACCCGACCTTCTCGTAATAACTTAAATCCCCCCCGCCTCCCCGTGCTATGTAGGCATTTCGTCCTGCGTGGAGTCCATATGCGACTTCACCAGTGTTGATGTGCTTACTCTTCAGGTTGCCTTTCCCCCCATCCGCGAGATCGTATTGGTCCGTCCTAGTCTTCTCGCCCTTGAACGCATACTCAACATAAAGTCTCTCCTGCTCACTTCCCATGGTTTTCCCGCCCTGGCCCACTTGCTCACGGCTAATAGTAACCCTAGCCGTTCCCGCGCCCAGCGGCACGTTGAGTAGCGACACTTCATGTGCCCTCCGGATGGTTTCAATGAGCTGCTTTGGCTCTGCATCGGCCATAGGTGGCTTCTCAACTGCCTGAACACAGGGCCACAAGCCAGCCAATAGCAGGATGAAGAAGCAGGCTGCTCGCATGACATGACCCCTCCGTGTGAGGCCTCCCTCACTCATCCTCCGCAGGACGGCGCGGCAAGAGCGTCACGGGTAGGTCCACGCTGCCAACTGTCGTCGTCACCCGAACAACCGCTTGACTCTCCGTCTTCGGGACGGGCCCTCCGCATTGCACCAGAAAGACCTCACCCTCACCAGAGACGATCTCAGCTTCAATGGCGTCCGTGGAACTCGTTACACTCTGTATGGTCACCTCCGCCTTTGGGTCTGAGGAGACCACCCTGCACCGCACGCCCCTTTGATCCTTGAGCGTCAATACAGCCGGCACGCATCGCAACGCTGCGACGAGTGCAGAAACCCTCAATGAAACGCTCGGGATACGTGAGGAGTTGGTTTCAACGGTCACAGTACCCACGCGGTTGCCGGCGCCTTCGTCCCCAGCCACCAGTTGCACCTGAATGTGCACGTCCTCTCCCGCTCCCACGTGACGTGCAGAGGGCTCTGCTTGCAGACAAGAGCACGACGACCGCACACTGAGAATATCAATCGGCAACTGTCCTTCGTTGGTGAGAACGAATCGGTGCGAGAGCGGTTCTCCCATGCTTGACGGAACGACGACGGATGGCTCCTCACACGCTAGATACCCGGATTGGGGCACGCGTGCCTCTTGCACTCCCGGAGCCTGGACTTGCAGCACAACCCCTGTGAATCCCAGATCAGCCAAGTCGTCCTCTTCCACCTCTCGGAATTGCGGCGGATCCACTATTATGCCCCCACCGATGTATACAACAAAATGGCCTACTTCCGGCCTCGGCCGGAGGTACAAGATGGATAAACCGGGCAAATCACGTACCTCGCTGTTCCTGATGCGCGCCGCCTCGACGCGAAAGCCTTGCTTTGCCAGGAAACTCTTCAAGTCGTATAAGTTTGTACCGTCCTCGTTGACGGGCACCTCCTGCATCACCTTACTAAGGCGGATGGGCATGCCTGCCCAATTGCACACAAAATAGGCTACCTTGATGCCACAAGACCGTTGCGAATATAGGAGCTCTCCTTTCAAGCGGCTTTCGGGATCCGGCGGAACATATCCCGCGTTACTTCGGGCGCAGACAAGGCAAATGATACACAATAGGACAAACTCCCGCAACGCACCACGCCATCCACTTGTTACCTCCTCCGTGTTCTCGCGCCTCCTATCAAGCCTTTTCATGCCGTCTCCCTCTCGAGAGGATGTATACAATCGCCCCCACACCCACAGCCAGCACGACAAAGCCAAGCCCCACAACCAAAGGGTGAAATGGCCTACGGCGGCCCTGCTCCTGTCCGCCAGAAGTCTGGCCATGAACAGCGCCCAGCTCGCCCGGTTGCTTTTCAGCACCGTCTACCGCCGTCGCGCGTTCGCTGGAGAGTTGCTGAGACAGCGTGCCGGCCATTGTATCTATGGCTTGTTCCACTGATTCTTCTCCGGTCATGCCCACGATGTAGGAGCTATCAACTATATGATCCGTCACGCGCGTCCCATAAGGAAATTCAAATGTCAGTTCGTCCTTGATGTTCGGCACGTTAAAACGCAGGGAGGTCGCCGTTATCCGGGCCTTGACACACACGCTCCCACCTTCCTCCTGTCCAAGGCCTGTAGGGGGCACAAACATCTCGACAACCCCAGCAACCGGATAGAGCACACTGTCTGTGCCGACCTGGAATTCCTTAACTTCAATCTCCGAGTACCTTACACGAACCTGACCGCTCTGAAAGGCTTCTATCCGGGTTGGCCAGAAGTCCTTGGACGGATCAAGGTACGCCTTGATGACTTTGTCCCCCTCGGATATTGTTAGAACATTGTCTCGCAAGAAGGCTTGCCCCTCACGTACCCACCTGTCAAGAGCCTTACCGGCCACGTAAAGACCCAGGTTCTCTAACCGCATCCCATCCATGGGCGGCGCAGACGCCCAGACGTGCCCTGCTTTCTCCAGCGGCTGGTAGGTCTTCCGCAACTCTCCGTCCCACACCTCCAGCCGGTGCATCAATAGTTGCTCGGTCTCGGAGTCAAAGACCTTCAATTCGATCCGACTGCCTTCACCATATGCCTCCGACACACCCATCGCCACTCGGATGTTCCGTGGAGACGAGGACACGCTGCCAGATTGCTGGGAGGTGCCGCGTCGGACTGTGTCAACAAGGGACTCATAGGACGCAACATCCATCTGCGTAGCGTACTCAGCATCGTACTTCACATTCACTATTCTTCTCATATTGGCTTCAAGCGCCTCAGCGAACAGTTCAGGCGTCATCTGCCTTGCACTCACGGTCTGGGTGTCTGATGCAAGCCCCCCAGCACTCACGGTTACCCAGACTGCGACTAACAGAAGCCAAGATACTTGCCGGCACACAGCTCACCTCCTTCGCACGAACATTCACGATCGGTTCGGGCGATCTAGTAGCACCCTTACTTTTCACGAGAACTGCTCGGCCCTGCCAGTGAACCAGACATCTCCCACAAGCAGTAGCTTCCGTGCGATGAAGCCGCACACAGATCCTACTGGCAACTGCCGTACAGTCCGCAATGAACGGGGGTGACTATGCATCCAGTGACAGATGTGCACTGGCCGGTACACTCTTCGTTACACCCGCAGAATACACAAACCCACTCGAACCCGCAGTTGATGGTCCTTTTGTTTTGGTCGCAGGGAACCTGCCCTGTAGCCCCCGCGCACAAGTACCAGGGTTCCGGATCCGCACCGCATACCACCCCCGTGCAGGTGCAGAATCCAAGGACCTTGAAACAGGTACACATCGCGAGCCCGCATATGTTGCCACCCGAAAAACAGCCCTGATAACATCCTCCGACGGCCGTCTTGAGTTCTGCATCCGAGACCTCGGTCGCGTAACCAACGCCAGTGTGCGGCACTAGCCAAAGTGAAGCCAGCACCGACACAAGGATAATGCACACCACAGCAGATCTACGAGCAGGCCTTCGAAACATGGCTATCCCCTTTCTTCTTTTGTCTCACAGCATGGACTTGCCACAGGCACAAAGCCACGGCAGAACGCTCTAGCATTAGCACCCCTTCCCCTCAGGAGAATACAGAAACCATAGTGCGCGAAAAGCACAAGCCATGTGACACTCTCTCAACACTGCACGAATCGTATCGTCCGCCGCAGCAAGTCGTACAAACTCACGATTCCAAGGACGAACGTCAGACGCCCCCCCGCTGTGTCACAACCGCTGGAGGCCTCCATGCACCACAAGCGCACATGTCCACACGCTGCCTACCTCGTCTTGGCCGTTTCGGCTTGCGAAGGCACGCCCTCAGGCCCTGCAGGCATATATTATTAAACCCCCCGGCCGCTTTGTCAACCCCGAATTTTTCCGCTTGGGGCGGTAAATAATTCCACCCCACACGGCCCCGAAAAGAGGCACAAAACAGCTGCCTGCTCGCCTAAACGGCCTTAACCCGCGCAAGGACGTGTTCTTGCGCAGTTCATGGTGAAGCAAGAACAGGCCTTACGGACAGGGATACCAACCCGGAGGCAGGCCGACCTTGCTCGGTTTCATGGCATCTGTGTGCGGCTGAAAGATGCCCTTGTGCCAAATGATCCCGTTATAGTAGCGGATATAAGTGTCGCCAAGCAAATCGGGGTAGGCCTCATAGATGCAGTTGTCGCCTTTGATATACGGATTCGGGATGAAGCCAATAGCCGACTCGAACGCCGGGGAGTCGGGGTACGTCACGTCCATCTTAAGCGGAAGCCACTCCGCGTGGGCGTCCATGAACAGCAGGTTGGCTCCACCGGTGTGGTTAGAGTCCTTCTTGAGCGGCCGCCAGGCATCTCGATGTACGGGGTACACGGGGGGTATTTCGAGGTACTGACGACAGAGTTCCCCGGCCATACCCGCCAACAGCGGCCACTCAGAGGACAGGGCTTTCCAGTGACCACGGTAGTTATCCTGACCGATGCAATTGACATTATCATCGGCAGGCGATGTAATAGTAGTGCCATCGGCGTTGAACCCGACCATGGCACCCAAGCCCTGATCGAACGCGTAGTCGGTGTTCTCGATGCTGTATCCGGGTCCAACGTCGACTGCATTGGCTTTGTCGCCGGTATCACCCGGGCAGTCGTATGTGCGGGGGCTCTTGACGAACTCCGGATACAGGGCACCCATGTGGTACTCGGCAGTCCAGGGACTCCAGGACTCTCGCCCGGGATACCCTCTAGAGCGCGGGTCCAATGCCAGGGCGCGCTCCTTGTAAAGCGTGACGCCCCGCCCTATCACGCGCAGGTTGTCTTGGCAGGCGACCTTACGCGCTGCCTCACGACCGCCAGAAAGGGCCGGCACCACCATTGCGGCAGGGATCGCAGTGACCGCCATAACCACCAACAGCTCAGTCAGCGTAAACCCTTTCCTGACCATTGCTCTGCCTCCCTTAAGCATTTTGTGGCAGGGTGACCAATCGTCCAAGACGCCCCCTAATATAACGCTAATGCCTGAAATGTCAAGAGAGAATAGGTTTGCCCAGACATGGTGATCCGGGCAAGCGAGGGAGTTGTACCCCCGCGCATAGGGGTAGGGGCGGGCTCTGGCTCGACACCTTAATCGCCCATGCCGCGGCTAACGTCCCGCCGGAGTAGGTGTGCCGTCTCAGCCAGGTTTCGACTCATCAGTGCTGCCTTCGCACACCAGCCAAGCGCTTGGCCCCGTGAATCCCAGCCATTATCTTCTCGCTGTACCCCGCTGGCCTCAAGAACACCTTGCCTTTAGGCGCTCTTCTCAACGTGTGGTGAATAACGTCGGCTAGGGCATCTGGCCCGTCGTTTTACTTGAGGCACCTGATTCCCTTACAAATCCACATACTGGAATAGAGAGTTCCGGTTGGTCGGGACTGTTTGAGAACACATGAATGACGTCCTTTACCAGACCAGGTTTCGCCTGCGCGCCTAGGCCAAGTTCAAACTCGTACTCTTCGCCCTCGCGCACCTGAATGATTCGGTATAGGGCGAATGAATATCCTCTTTCTGTCTTGAAGCCCGTTATCCTTAACCCTTCTCCCTCCCGCCTCCTGATCCTTATTCTCGCCGTCGCTCCCTCAGTTTCGCCGACAAAACCGAAGAAGAAGCGCTCGGGGAAAACAACCAAAGGCCCTACTATGAACCCTTCTACCGGGACTTCCACCCGTGGCGTGTTGCCGTCGGTCGTCTTGACGACTATCTTTTCACTGAAGGCTCCTAAGCTGCCAGTTGCAGTCATTGTGATGGGGATCTCACACCTTCTGCTGGCAGCGTCCCCCGACCGGAAGTCCCCAACCGCAATGTTGGGAGAACTTGACACTACCCCTTCTAACACGACCCCTTGGTCCGCGGGTAAGAATACGGTAAGTCTCGTTCTAACAATATCCTTCAAGCGGAGCTGACCGAGATAGATCCTAGACGGGCTTATACGGATGCCCTCTTTGACCGAAGCAGCTATTGAAAGCCTACTCACTGGCTGGCGGGGGTCATTGGAATGGACATATATGCTGTGCTGCACCTTGCCGCTAGAACCACCCACGGTAAGAGCAACCTTAATCTCCCCACACCCTCCCGGCGGGACTTCGCTGTCGGAAAGTAACGTTGCTGCACAGCCGCAACTGCTCGTTACTCGGTCAATGATTAGAGTGCCTCTTCCTTCGTTACGAAATCTGAAAACGGTGCGAATGGTGCGGCTCCCTTCTACCAAGCCGAAGTCATGACTGTGCCTTTCGAAAAAGATGGCCGGGCCTTCAACCTTGGCCCCAGCATGTGGGTCTGGGTCCTGCCCCTTCGATAGCACAAGGACCTTGCCGGAATACATCCGCTCCAATTCATCCTTTCCTATCCAGTAGGAATGTCCTAAGTCAGACACGTTGAACCTGCCTTCTGCGAATGACAGGACAGCCAAGAAATGGTTGCGCCTTACCAATGCAATAGATGGGATGCCGGACCTGGAAAGCTCATCCGCGGGCATGGCCAAGCCGACTGCCCTCAACCCCAAGGCCTGTGCTGCCTGCACTAGCCCGTGCATCGATGTGACTTGCCCGTCAAAGCCCGATAGCTCAGCGACCTCGCGCAGGTCCGTGTCAACTCCTAAGACGCTGCAAACTGCGACAACGGCTGCGGGACCGCAGAGTCCCTCAACCTCTAGGTCGTTAACACGATTTGAGGAGGTTCGATCCCAAACATGGCCAGAATTCGTTGCGTCCTGACCAAGAAAGATGATGGCGACACCGAGGGCAACCACGCCCACAGACACCACCCCGAACTTATGCCAGCATATGGCCTTTGGGGTCATCGGCTCTATATCTCGTACGCCGGTCGGGGTTCCGTAAGGCGGAACCAGGCGAGACATATATCGCATAACGCGACACTGGCAAGTGGAATCGTGAACACCTCGCTTTTCAAGACGCCAGCACGCAATCCCTGACTTGCATGCCCTGCACTATATCCTGCCGCGCTACAAAACGAGTCGGACCATACTCAGGACCCAAGATTACTGGCCGGCCTTTGGGCTGAGATCCTCCAAAGACGGCACGGCGGGCACTGACTCATAAGTTACATTGGCTACCAGGTCGTCCACCAGACGAACTTTCGTCAAATCCGCCTGAAAAGCGTCTTCTTGCATGGGCTGGTTGAGCACGATATTGCTAAAGCTCACAGCCACAACCACATCTGGCTCAGGTAGGACGCCGGGATATGACTCGAAGGCGACGTTAGAGTAATACCATATTCCTTCGCCAATCTCCTTGAACTCACAGTGCGTAACTGACAACGGTCTGTCAGCCTCGCGTACGCTGAATGCAATGGCCTTCTTCACTAGAAATCCATTCTCTGGCGCAATCCAACACCTTCTCTTCACGGTCTTCTTGAGCCCGGCGGCACCACATTCCCTATACATATCGACGATGTAGCAGAATGTCCCATCTATCTCCTCTTCACCGACCACACTGGAGACGGTGTCTTCAGCGGTTAGAGCAGACTGCAGAGCACGGACATCTGCGAAAAGCACTGGGTAGTTTCTCGGATTTGAGAATATATCGCTCGTTACAGGACCAAGTTCATTAGATATCTCGCCACGACTCCTTAGCATATCCAGTACTGTGACCTTCGAGGCATCGTAAGCAACCACCTTGTCTTGAAAAACCTTTTGGTCACTGCAGGCAATCGTTTTCGACGACAGGTAAAACCTCACTCCCTCATATCTGGCTGTGCCTGATCGGATTGTATGCTCGAGCGTCGGGTCCCTGAACCCAAGCTCAAAAAGCTCCCGGTACCTGTCCTCGTTGTCAGCTATCCTCTTGTTCCTGTATGCTTCAGACACATCGTAGTCGATAACGTAATCGAACTCTATATTGCAGATGAGACTATCGTAATGCTTGACCCCCTCCACAATGACATCAAGGATATCACTCCTTGTAGCCTGGGCGAAACTCGTGGAAGATGCCGGGTAGAACAGCAGAATGAGCACTAAGCTTACGACCAGTGACATACTCACGCTTATTCTTCGCAGCAACATTGCCCTTATCCTCCTTCGTTCAGTTGCAGCCCCAGTACGCGGCCCAGCAGTAGTTCTGTCCTGTCGGATTGACCCCGCGCCAGTTGGTCACATCACAGTAACTCGCGCCATTACACATCCTACCAATGTCGGGCGTCCAAGACTCGTAGTCAGCACCGTTTGCGTCACATACGCGGATAGTATCCACGCAACCAGGACCGCCCGGCTTGTCCACGCATTGATCGTGCTTTTTGTACGCGCTACATTCGGAGACGCCTGGGGTGTACAAGCATAAACAGGCCACGCACTGATACGCTCCTGTAGATGGACATTCCTGTCCTCCACACCCCGCCGTAATGGAACGCATCTCACCAATGCTTAGGACCGCCACATTCCCGTGGCTAATAGCGCAAAGCCTAATAGCGCAAAGCAACAAGCCAGACGCCGTACATCCTCCAACGAAGAGGAGTGCCAACCATTTCAGGCTTTTCATGACCAGTCGCCTCCTTTGATTGTACGTGTTTCACGAAATGAAACACTCAAGGGCTATTACAATCGCTCTTTCCCATATGCGCGTATTGTCCGGACATCTGAGCCAGCTGGCCTGAGTATATCCGTCTCTTCGGCGCTTTGTCAATCCCCTGAGCGAGTGTGTTCGTGCTCTCGATCATCCCCGTCGCCCTTACCACTCGTCATTCCCCAGGGCCAGGACCAGCCGCTCATTGAGCTTGAATTGGCTGAGGGTCTTTTTGACGCGATGGAGGCTACAACCGAATTGGTCTGCCGTACACCAGCAGTTCGCCGGCTTCTGCTCTCGAAAAGCCACCAACATGACCCCACTCAACGCCCTAGCCCTCCGCCTCTCTATTACACCCGGCCTACATTCAGATACTACCCCGAAAATCGCCCCTTTTCTCTGATCCCCGATCTCGACCCGTCTACCATCAGCTCCTTCGCAAGTGCAAACCCCAACATGCCAAGACGATACACGGAAATCTCCGCATTGTCAAGGAGAATATTCGCTGGCTCGTCCCCACTTTCATATGGCCTCCAGGGCCGCTTCCACACGGTCGGTGTTGACAGCGAACGGTATGCCCTCAAGAACCACGATATTCCCACCGCGGTTGAGCTTCTCGACGATGAACTTCGCGCTCTTCCGTCCGAACACTTCGTTGCCGCCTTCGATGGACAGGTCGGCCACCGGGCTCAGGAAGCCCCAGTCGCAGTTGACCGCGCAAATTCCGTTCTGGCGGGCCGCCTGACTCGGTCCGTCCGAAACACCACACACGTTTGGTTCTGTGCTGCACACTTGCGCTCTCGCACATACCCCGCGCGATCCCGGCCAGGCCCTACACAGCCGCTAGCGAAAAGACCGAAAGCCGGCTCTGCAAGAGCATCTTGAGCCAAACGCCGAAGGATAGTGCCTGGCGCAAGGGGATCGTGCAGGACACAAGGTGGCTGCGCAAGGCCATGGGCAAGGGCAAGAAGCTCACCGTGCGGCTCTGGAAACGGGCGAGGGACCGACTGCCTGGCTACCTGTTGGCCGCTCCACCTCGGAAGGGACAAGAGGCAACGCCTCAGTATCGCATGAGGCTGCTTCTGGGCGAACTGGTAGAGCACGGCGCGGACCTTTTCACCTACCGCGACCTCAAGGACTCAGAGGGCCGGCTGCTGCTGGACGGGACCAACAATGCGTGCGAACGGGCCATAGGGTGGTGTGGCCCTTCGGCAGGTCTCAGGGCGGTGAGCCTGTCGAACCGCAAGATCCGATATCGGCAGATGCGGGGGGGCCAAAAGCAGGCGAAGCCTGAAGGATTTCCTCTACCTAAATGCCTTCTTGTGGCACCACAAGTTGGCCGGGGAAGGCCCCTTCCAGTTAGCAGCCCTTGTAGCCTGACGGGTAGTCCCTCCTGGCACCCCCTCCTTCACCGTGAGGCACCCACAGATATTTTGAACAATCACCAAAAAACATTGGGCTTGACAAGCTACCAGAAACGTGGTACCTTCTTAGCCATGTTGGACAGGGGAGCCGGTGCCATCGGTTTGTCCAGGCTGGAAAGCTTATGGAGTTCAGTAGGGGCTCGCCTCGGGCTTTGTAGGATAGGTGCGGTTGCGCAACAAGTGACGCCGGTTTCAGGAGGGTGTATCTCATAACTCAGGTTGAGGAGGGTAGGGGGATGGTGTCGAGAACTCAGATGGGTGTAGTGGTCGTGCTCGTGGGGTTAACGGCGGGCATGCTGGCGTTTGTGGGCCAAGCGAAGGCCGCGCGGACGGTCACTGTTGGCCGCATATTACCTGATTCAGCCAAAGCCTTCTTGTCTGGGGCGTGTGGACACTATTGCCCTGACCACACAAATGCCGGCCTGTGTTCAGGCTATTGTCACGACTGCGATGGCAAGAGTTGGGGTGACGAATGTGCCGTTTGCACGGATTTTTACGTAGGGAATATCGTGTGTGCGTCCGCACCAACAGGCACCTGCACGGACGGCTTGAAGATTGGCGGGTGCGGCTTCAAGCGGTACGGCAAATGCGGGTTCTATCTTGGGTGCTGGTTCACCGGCTGTACTGATGTGGGGGAGGAAACTACAGACCCGTGCGATAGGAAGTTCTGCAGCTAAATAAGACCACACAAAAGGTAAAGCACTCCATGCGGCAGTTGTGAGGCCGTACGTCTGGTTCTGGACCACGAAGGTAGTGTTGTCTTTGAGCCGCGCGATCACCAGGTCGAGGAGTTCGTGTAGCGTTTTACGTGTGTGGTTACGGGTTATCTCCTCGTGTAGATGCCGCCAAACGCGCTCAGTCGGATTGGCTTCGGGCGAATACTTGGGCAAGAAATGCAACGCGATCCGCCCGTCATACTCAGCCAAGTATTGGCGCACGGCCTAATTGTCATGGAAAACGGCGTTGTCACAGATGACGTGGACCTTGCGGTAGCAACGGAGCCGCGTCCGCAAGTCCTCCAAGTGTCGAATGAAGAGCGCCGAGTTGCGCCCCTCTGCCGGGAACCCCTCGGTGAAGATGAGTGCGCCTGTGCGCCAGTTCAGGGGTCCCGCCACGTAGCGTTTCTGGTTGACGCCCGGGGTCAGGACCGTCGCCTGCTGAGCACGCATCATCCACATGGGGCCGATCTTGGGGTTCAGGTTGATGTCCGCTTCGTCCTCGAACACGGCGACCTCGCCCTGCGGCAAATCGACCAGCAAAGCCCGAATTCGCGCCAGTTTGGCCTTTCGCTCGGGGTCCACAGGCGGCAGCACGGGGCGCGGCCGACGCCACACCAAGCCGGCTCCGTGCAGGCGTCTGCGTACAGTCTCCGCGCTGATCGCCACTGCGCAGAATTCCCACAACAGGATCACAATCGCACCGCAGCACCAGCGGCTGCGCAGGAAACCAAAATCGCGGGGTGTCCTGTTGAGCACCCAACCGAGCACCAGAGCGCCCCAGGAGCCATCCGGTTCCCGGCCACGCGGCTGGCCGACGAGCGCCTCGATGCCACCGGCGTCGAATCGGTCTTTCGAAAGAGCATCCGTGCGCGTGCTGCAAAACGTCACAGCACAGACCACGCGCCACGAATAGCCTTCGTGCAGCAACAGATAGATGTGCGCGCGGCGGCGCACGTCCGGGTGCGGATGCCTGCGATGGCAATTCAGCAGCATCCTCTTGCGCTTCGCCGGCCCAAACTCGATAATCTTTCCCACGGCTTGGTCTCCTGTAGAACTCGGGCTGAATTTCACACACCGAGTCCTACAGCCAAGCCATTTTACATTTCAAGAGGTTCTATTTGGGATATCCTGGATGGGGTAGGGACATCACACGAGAGGTTTGTCCGCGAGCGGTCTATGAAGATGTTCTCGTCAGGAGGCAGTGAGTCCATGGTGCGCTGTCGCCATTTGTCGCGGCAAACGAGGTACACCTTTTGACCAGACGGGGGGAAAGGAGGCCTGCAAATGTCTTGGTGCCGCTACCCACTATGCCTAGCTCTCTTCGTAGTGTCCCTTGGTTTGTGTACTGCCTATGCCGCATCTCCGAGTAACGAAGAAGTCGAGTATATGGTTGCCGGGATGCTGGAGTGCAAGTCGAGGATTCAGACCTTCGAATGCGATATGGAGCGTACGATCAGGCAGGATGAGGGGGCGGAGCAAACGGAGCGTCTCCATTTTCGGTACAAGAACGGGAGAGAGTGGATCCAGATACTGTCGACGACAAAGGCTTACGTACCTTATGATGTACTGGCGTGGGACGGGGAAACGGCTCGCGCGTTGAAAGAGGTACGTGAGGGAGAAGGTCCGAGGTATCTTGGGGCAACTATGGGGGACCCAACGGAATTATACAACACGCCCTTCGGTATTTGGTGGCGTCAGAAGCCATGCGGCGTCGAGAACTTGCTTCAATTCTACAAGATTGATATTTCAGGGACGACGCAGGTGCGGGGCACAGACTGCAAGGTCATGGAGCTTCGCGCTCTAAAGGCGCCTGGGCCACAGGAGAAGGCTGATCGCCTCTATGTCTCCACTGACAGTTTCCTGCCTATGCGATACGAAAGCTTTTTCAAAGATGGGACGCTGCAGTCCAGACGGGAGTACGAATACGAAATCCACGAGGGCGTCCTTTACCCCAAAGTGGTCAAACTGGAATTCTTTCGCGAGAAATCCTCGCAGGTGGTTACGGTAAGGTTGCAGAACGTAAGGATTAATGAACCTATTCCGGATGAGGGGCTGAGAGTTTCCTTTCCTAAGGGAACACGCGTTTTGGATCATGTCTCTGGACAGTTTTTCGTCGATGGGGTCGTAGTATCCAAGGGCCTTCTTCCCAGTGGGGGCGAGGGGTCACCCGATGAGTTAGCCGTCCTACGGCGGGGGAGAGAGGAGGCGGGAGACACCCCTCAGCAGAGTTCCCGTACACCCGCTTTGCCGGGTAGCAGACTGACGGACGAGGCGATTGAAAGACGGCTGGCAGCGTACGAAGTCGGGGCGCAACAGCGGCGGGGGCTCCCAATGTGGCAGTTAGTTGTCGTGATGCTTGGGGGCGGTTCGCTGGCCTTTGTGGTCTTCGTCGCTTGGAGGCGAGTCCGAACAAGGAGGCGAGTCCGAACAAGAAGTTGAGGACCTTCTTGCCTTGATATCATCGCCAAACCGAGGTGTTTTGCGAAAGAGGCGCCTCATGGGTTCAAGACCGGGGTATTCGCGCGAACCAAGCTCAATGGCTTTGGCTCGCGTATTGTGCATTGTTGCTGTGTGCGTTGGTTGGTATGGGGAATTCGCGCACGGGGCGCGACAGGAAGAAGCGAGATGTGGACTCGTCGCGCTCAAGGCCTTTTGCCTCTTGCAGGGTCGAAACCGGCCCTTAGATGAATTGGACCAACTATTGAAGTCCGATGTTTGGGGCTTAACGACAGTTCACCAGATGGAGGCCGCTATGCGGTCTCTTGGTTTTGACCCGGTTTCAGTGGTCGTTGACGTTGATCAGTTGCGTCAACTGCCGACCCCTGTGATCCTGCTGGCTTATCCTGGCGGCTCACCTCATTACATGGTGATGGCCAGGCACAGGCAAAGCGGGAAAAGGATGGTCCTGGACCTGCCCGAACAAGAGCTGCCTGTTGACAGGGGTGTCCTGGAAGACTTGGGCTGGCGTGGCGTGTGTGTTTTCGACGGGTCCGGCCTATTGGTCAAACAGGAGTTCGCCTTGATGGCCGAGGCAGACGAACGGTCGCTGCTCACAGTTACTGAAGTCTTTCCCAATCCCGGCGACTCCGTCGTTGAATTGCCCGTCATGAACAGGACGGGCCGCACAGTTAAGATTCTTGGTGTGCGTGCCAGTTGCCAGCAGTGTCTTGACTCGGGTCGCCCGTTCTCGTATCCCCGACAGTTGAAAACAGGTGAGGAGGCGAAAATCACGGTCCGTCTCACCGCAAGGCCAGAACTGACTCTGCCAATGCTGGGGGTATTTGTGCAGACTGACAGGCCCTTGAATCCTGTTGAGTTGTGTACCGTCATATTTCAACACCCGCCGATCCTCAGACCAGCTTTCAATCCGATTGGCAGATGCGACGCGCAGGCCAAACAAGTTGATGTGCAAGTAACGAGTTCGAAGCCCCTAGACGTAGGCAGTATCCACGCGTTTGTGTCTCACTTGGGAGGCGAACACTCAATACCCGTTCCATGCCAACTAACGCCAAGTCGGCAGGAAGAATACCCATTCTTGGTGGGCTGCCGCGTGACCTTTGATGCGCACCTGGTCGCAGAGATAGAACGAGTGGCCGAGCCGTACCAGGCTTACCAGGTGCAGGGGAGCTCCGACAGCCGTATCGTAAAGCTGACCTTTTGCGACAATAGCGGGGAAATTGGTACTGCCCTCGTCCAATACAGCCGAAAGCCCAAAGCGGAACTCAGCAGCGGGCAACTGTTTTTTGGAGAGGTTATGTCTGGTGTTCGTTCTGCGGAAAAGTCCGTAACGGTAACTCTCCTGGACCGCCAGTTTGGGTCTATGAAGCCCAGAGCAGGGTTTCTTGAAGAAAGTGTTGGGTTGAGTGCCAGGTGTGTTCAACTGGGCGAAATGCGGTGGAAGGTTACGGTACAGATCGGCCCCCGCGCTACTGCGGATCCCGGGTTTCATCTCGATACGCTTGTATTGGCTTTCGGGTCCGCACAAGAGGGCCTCAACTTCTCTGTTCCCGTCCACTGGCTGGTCAGATGATATTGCAGAACGCCTGCCTGGAGCGCCGGTTTTTCTTGTTGCTGGCCGCAGCGCGGTGTGCCGGGTTGCGTCGGCCGCGCCAGCGGCGGGGCCCGACCTACTCGGCCGACGCCTTGCGGGTGGTGGAGGCGGTGAGGCACCGCCCTCCGTGCCGAGACATACTCTGAGCTGCGCGTGAGTGTTGCCCAACCGGGCAGGGACGGGAGCATACGCGACCGGCGGGAGTCATGCTGCCGTTACCGCCACGCCACCAGAACGTCACCGGGGCTGGGGCGACACCGCTTGTGAGGTGGTTGAAACGGCAACAAGGGCTGTGCCGGGGAACGACATGCATGCGGCACCTGTACGCGACAGCGCTTGGTGGGAGGCACGGCAGATTCCCGTGCCTCATTGTGCAGAAAGGGCACAGACGACGCCGTCGGCGCGAGCGACTCGCGGCATGACAAACATGAGCGAGCAGCGTATGTGGGTGCTCCAGTTGAGTCGTTCCCGTCGCATGTTACGCCGTAAGACGGCGGGGACTCGTCATAGCGGCGCAATCCGGCCAACGAACTCGCCCAAGGTTGGCTGCCCTTCAAGCAACGACCGACGGCTTGCTTATCCGCCAGCCCTTAGCAACGGCCCTGAGCGCCGTGTGGCTGGCTGATTCCCGCGAGAGGCCTGTGCCGCCGGTCGGGGCACTGGATTGTTGATCCGATGGTCGCGTGTAAGGCGAAGGAATGGTTGCATGGCGCTCCGGGAGGGATTCGAACCCCGAACCCAGGGATCCGGAGCCCGAAAAGGGCCATTTCCAAGGAGTGTCACTCTATCATCAAGGCGCATCATCACCCGAGCACAGCACAGCGTCTGGCCCGACACTGCGATGTAAACCTGACGCTTTCGCACTACACGCACAGTACGCTTGAGCGGCAGAGCGAGGCCGTGGAAAGGTTGCCTGACATCGGGCCGCAGGCGGAAGTTGCGCGGGCGACCGGAACGGACGGGGGAACTGTCTTGGCGTCCTGCTTGGCCAAACAGGAGCGATTCAGGCCGATTGATGCAGACCAATCCAGGCGAGTGAGGGGTAAATCTGAAGCATCGCGGCAAGGGCTGAGAAGCCCTCAAAAGAGGCCGAGAGGCCGTTTTGAGGGGGAGAAGGAACTGGTGAGGGCGGTGGGAATCGAACCCACGGCCTACGGATTAAAAGTCCGTTTTGCGCGTAACATGCGTGCCAACAAAGACTTACGGAACACATCAACGATCAACATAAGTCATTCTCAGTCAATCTGATGCATGACAAGAGACAGCGATCGTTGTCGTAACTTGATCCGTCTTGAGCAAAATCATCTGTCCCCGTTTCTGTCCCCGTTTGTCGACGGGCTTGATCCGAGCTTGCCCCTTGGGTGTCCGTTGGTTGGTCCAGTGGCAGAACCACGCTGGCCCGGGACAGTGGGTTGATGCACCCATCTCGCGCGGGCCATCATCACCGTTGAGACTTTTGCCCGTCAACATCGGCGGAGGGATGGAATGACACGAGGGAAATCAGGCGCGAGTTGGGAACCGGAATTCCGAAATATAGTGCCCGATCTGCTCACGCAGGAAGAGGCAATCAGAGTCCTGCGGCTGGACAGTGTTGGCTTGAAGAAGCCCAAGGAGGCGCTTCGCCACCTTAGGCGCACTCGCCAGATCGGCTACATCAAGGTCGCGGGGAAGGTGCTGATCCCCCGCGACGAGATAATTGCGTACGTAGAGCGGCATCGCGTCCAGGCGCTGGACTGAACTACGCGGTGGCGCGGGTGTTTTCCTGGCAGCAAGTTCTTGTTGAGGGTTCTAGGCCGCTGTCTGGTCGACTGGCTCACATGGAGAACTAGAGGAGAGGGCCAGGTGTGCGCGTCGGGCCATCGGATTTCTAATCGCAAAGGGCCGGTTTTCCGAGCTCTTTCGTAAGTCCAAGCTGGGCCGTCGTCTACGTCATAAGTTCTGAAACAGGGGCAAGATAAGGCGCGCAAATGGGCGGTAGCAGGTGGTAGGCTTACCAAGGGTTGTGGGACTACGCGTACTGACATTTTCAGTACATGCCAGCGGGTCAAGCCGGCGATGGGGGCCAGATTGCTTTCCCACAGTTGACCTATCGTGCCTCGGCACTAACGTCAGAGAACCAGCGGATTGTCTATCCATGCGCTACCGCAGCCCCCTCACCAGGCATAGCCACATCTTCATCGACGATCGCCGCCTACTTCTTCACTGCCTCCGCCTGGCAGAAAGCGCAACGTCGACAGGGGCCGTAGGTCCCCGAAGCCTTTGACTTTCCCGCAGATGCAGTCCCGCTTGACATTACACTGCCCTCGCCTCACCTCGCCGCGCATTATGTCATATCGCAACCGGCAGACATCTCCGGCCTCACCCATGAAGTCCGTGACCAGCTGAAGGAACTGCGTCACGGCCAAGCCCGCGAGGGTGGTCGTCATACTGATCACTGAAGGTGCGGGCGTATCAATGTCTTGAACATACCCATCTCGATGCCGCGACCGTCGCTCGGTAAGCGGCATGCTCTCTGTGGCGATGCGCTCTGTGTTGAGGAATTGGCTGCACCAAAGGCACGGTTTGCCCGGCCGGAGCACATCCACGCCGCCTGCTGCTGTGGTAATGGTGCCGTCTCGGGCCCGGATGCTCATGCCCAGATTGATGGTTGGTATCAGGTACTGATAGGCGATCTCGTTCACAACAGAACGGCCCCAGTGATCGTCCGTGCAAAGGAAGATCACGTCGCGGTCAAACAGCATGTGTGCAGCACTACGCATGACGACATTCTTGGCTACGGCCGAGATCCTTACGCCGGGCCGAATCCTGCCAAGGTGGTATGCGACGAGATCGACCTTCGGGCGAGTCTTGCCATGGGTGCGCCATGGCCACCACCGCCTCCTCGTTGGGGCGAATGTGCCGTACATGCGGGTGAGGTTCGAGGGCGAGAGCGTGTCAGGATCAACGAAGATGAAGTCACCGACACCGAGCCTTGCGAGTTGCTCGGCCACCGCAGAACCCGTTCCTCCGACACCGACAATGCCCACCCTTGTGCCAGATATGTATCTCTGTCCCTCATCGCCGAATGCCCGGACCTGCCGATCGAAGATGGCGTCAGGTGGTTGGCCGAACTTACCCGTCCGACCGTGGCACGGTATCCGCGTAAGCTTCCGCCCGATGACTACGACCTCGGAGAGGGGAATGAATCGCCGCTTCCCCGGCTCCCAGACGCGCCCCCTCAAACCCTCCGGAAACACCAGCAAGCTGACCAGAGGAGCGTTCGGAAGCAAGAACTGATCAAGGGCGGCGAACAATCGCTTCTCCCCATGGTCGTCAGAAAGCGAGTATGGGATGGTGCCGGGGTGGCTGTGGCAGACGACAGCACCCAAACCGTTGGCTTCGCACAATGCGGCCATGCCGTTGACGGCCTTTGCTGCCACCTCCAAGCGTTCCTCTCGCTGAACCACGAAAAGTGACTCCGGGACCTGTACTGGGCGGCGAACGAGGATGTCCACGTCGTTACAGCACTTCGAGATGCCGGCCAGGGCGAAGGCACCGGCCTCTCGCGGGAATACGGCGAACACTAGCCGCTTGAGCTCCTCGAAATCCGAGTCGAGTATCTTCAGGCGGTACATCTATACTCCCTTTGCCAGCCGGCAGTTGATGAACTCGATGAATGTCCGCAGGTCGCACTTGGTCGGGTCCCACGACTTCGGGTGCCAAGAGAAGCGCCGCCACCGGCGTCCGAGGTGAGTCTCGATCACACCAGCCCGCTGCGGGATCGCTCCGCCAGCCAAAGTCAAGTCCTCCTCTAGCCAGAACATGTCAGGCTTCCCGTTGGGGTATGACAGCGGTAGGCGCATAAGAAGGTCCGATGACCGTTTGTTGTACCCCGGAGGCAACGGGTAGTCTCGCAGCAAGACACAGGCCATCCCACCGCATTCCGACATCTCGACGTTCAGGCCATCGCCCATCAGGCCTCGGACTTCATCCTCGAGGCGAGCAGGTAACATCGCTATGCCCCGAACGTTCCAGGCGGGACAACCCGAAAGCGCTGGCCGCTCTTGATCTCGGTTGGGCCAGTGATCTGGATGTCGTCGACTGGCAACTGCCCCTCCGGGTCTGGCGAGTGCACGATCAGCCAGACCTCGTGGTCAGAAGGGGCTCCCACTGCAACTTGGAAGTCTGCCGGGGCCAGCTCGGAGACCTCGAAGTGGTAAGGCTTCTGGTTGATGAGAATCGTGATCTTTCCTGCCTTACTGCCCATCGTCTTCACCTCCTTACTTTGATGGGTGGGTATGGTTGTTCGGCTATTCCTTAATGCCGGCCTGCCAGGCGTTTTCGCCATGCGCATGGAGAAAAACTGGCCGGGACGGGCATTAATGGTTAGAATACCGGCCGAGGTTGGCGTCATGGCTGGAGAGGCTGAGATGGCTGACATACCAGCACTTACTGACGATGAATGGTCCGAGCTCCTTGAACGGCTGGCCTATCACGCTGCCCGGAAGTTTCAGAAGTGCGGCTGGCGGCGAGGACATCGAACCAAGTGCGAGTGGGCTGCTCCCGGCGGTTCCAGCCCCCAGGATGTGGCTCTTGAGGCCATCGTGAGCACCATCAGCGGCGACCGCACGTACAACCGAGACAGGTACCCGGACTTCGCTGAGTTCCTCCGTTCAGTGGTCGATAGCATGATCTCTCACATGGTGGAGAAGGCTAATCTCCAGCGGACCGGGCGCATCCCCGTGGTCCGCGATGCTGAGAGCCAAGAGACCGTCGAAGTCGACCTGCCCGGCGATGCCCCAGACCCGTCAGACGTTGTCGTTAGCCGCGAGGTCATTGAGCTGGCAAGAGCAGCAATCGAGGCGGATGCTGAGAAGGACCCCCTGGTGCTGCAGATGTTCGAGTGCCTCGAAGCAGACATCACGAAGCCTGCGGAAATCGCCGAGTTTCTGGACGTGGACGTGAAAAAGGTTTACAGCGCTCAGAAGCGGCTGCGGAGGAAGCTCGACCGAGCTTTCGCACGCGACAGGGAGAGAGAGCGATGAAGAGCCTGAACCACTTCGACAGCACCGTGTGGAGTCGGTTCCTTGATTTCGTGTTCCCCGACGAGAGGAACCTGAGCCGCGAGGACGTCCAAGCTGAGCTTAGACGGCTGAGGCTGGATGTGCAGCCATCCTTGGAGAAGCTCAGTCGGATTCTGCAGCACGCTCGCGAGTTGGAGGACGCGCGTGTCGCTCTGGCAGCTGCGAAGAAGAAGCGGTTCGCTCTCCTCGAAAGGCTGACCGGCATTGAGACACCAAGTGGCTCGGTGATCCGGGAGACGTTGAAGAAGATGATTGGTGAACGACTGGCCGGGCCAGAGCAAGCAGTCTATGCCCGCAGACTGGAGAATGCCTCAAGTGACGAAGACCTCAAATCTCTTCTCGAGGACATTGCTCGTTTGCAGGCGTTCTCTGAGGAATCAGAGGATGACGGGTCTTGATTTCCGCAAGACTGTAGCCATCGGAGAGGCAGAGCGCCTGTGGAAGCTTTTCGGGTTCTCGTCTCCGCACGAACTGGTGCTGGAGGATGTGGCACTTGCGCGTGGCGTCATTGTCATGGAAGGCCCCCTGGACAACATGGAGGCGCGTCTGATACGCCAGGGGAATCGCGGCCTCATACGAGTGAAAGCCGGTTTGCCGGAGAGCGGAAGGAAGCGCTTTGCGATTGCCCATGAACTTGGTCATTGGGAGCTCCACGAGGGCGTTTCTCAGCTATTCGCTTGCACAAGTGACGACATGGCGGCTTCCTACAAGAGTAACGTCCATGAGGCAGAGGCTAACTACTTTGCCTCCGGCTTGCTAATGCCACGGTTCTTATTCACGGAAAGAGTGAAGGGTACTCGCTTTTCCCTCGGTACCTTGTCAAACCTGGCCGGGTTTTTCGGGACTTCGCTCACTGCGACGGCCATAACTTACGTCGATACCAGTGATGAGTGCCTGGGAGTTGTAGCGTCTCAGGAAGGCCGTATCCGCTGGTGGCGAGGAAGCACCTATTTCGAGGACCGGTTCTGGCTCGAAGCGGGGGCTCGGCTGTCCCCTCATACAGTCGCAGCGGAGCTATCATCGGGAAGCGGGGCGCACGCGCCGCCTGAGGAAGTGGACATAGAAGCATGGTCGGAAAGAGGCCGCGAACCTGGCTCCGATACGTTCATCGAGGAATCGATGCACATGGCCCAGTACGGCCAAGTTCTCACGCTTCTGCAACTGCCATAGCGCCAACCAGCCTCGGCATTCTGGCTTGGCGACCAGGTGGCCACGGCTACCGCGATGGTGCCATCAAAGCGACAATCCTGACAGGTCCAGGAGTTCCTGCACCTGTTGGCAGTGCTTGTCTTGGGGAAACTTCTGCTTGGCCATTCGCCATGTCTCTAACGCTTCGGGGATCCGGCGCCTGTTCCAGTAGAAGCCACCAAGATTGAACCATGCGTCGGGCCACTCCCGATCGATTTCAAGAGCCTTGCGGTACGCCCCCTCCGCATCATCCGGCCGATCCAGCTTGTCGTAACATTCCCCAACGTGGCACCAACTCATCGCATCTGGTTGGTGCCTCTCTGCAGCAGCCAGCAAGTACGGCAGCGCGCTGCCAAACTGGCCGACCCGCAACAGCCCCACTCCGAGGCAGCAGCCGAATTGCTTGGGGGACCTTGCGACGGCTTCTCGGAACGCATCAACAGCTTCCTCCCACCTCTCTTGCTTCTGATGTAGATGTCCTATCCGATCCCACACCAAGCCGTCGTCCTCATAGCCCAGTTCTGTGGCCCTGGTGAAGGCCGCTGTTGCGCGCTGGGCCAATTCTGTTTCTGGTCGCTGCTGCCACAAGAACCAGTAAACGAACCCGAGTTCGGCCCATGCACTATGAACGTTGGGGTGTCTACTGAGGAAACGTTCCCAGAACTGCGAAGCCGGAACAAGCCAGGTGTTGTCCCGCCGTCTGATGGCGGAGTATAGCCTTGCCGCGACACTCCATGCCCACAGGGCTTCTGGCTCAGCGGCAATAGCCTCTTCTGCATCAGCGATTCCGTCCTCAAGCTGGTCAAGACGGAGGAACGCTTCCGCCTTCCATGCGTGAACCGTAGCAGCCCAGTGACTTGTCACGCCTGACAGATCAATGGCATCAAGGTACGAAAGGGCTGTTCTGAAGTCATCGTCTTGAGTGATGGCGAGAGTCGCCAACGAGTACTGGGCCTCGAAAAGCTGAGGCTGATGGTGAAGTGCCGTTTTCAGGGCCTTTTTGCCTGCCGCCTGATCCCCCATCTCGAGCAAGGCGTGCCCGAGGTTCTTCCAAGCCTGAGCGTGATTCGGTTTGTTGACGAGAACCGCACGATAGGCAGTAGCAGCCTCTGGATACTGCTCAAGGGCTAGTAACGCATTGGCACAATTATAATCCACAGCGATGCGAGTCTCCGCAGCCTTTGGCTTTATCCGTGTCCAGAATGCAATCGCACGGTTCAGCCGCTGTCGGTCGGCATCATACCCGTTTATGCCCAGGTTTACCTCCGCGGCGTACACCATATTCATTACCTCGACCGATTGGCCGTAACGTAACTCACAGAGGGGAGCAAGAGCATGAATGCCTGCATCGTCCCGGTTTGCGTAGAGCTTCTGCAGCAAGGCCATAGTAGCTTCTATGGTGTCAGGGAGCCCAATCGGCGGGGTTGGCGGCAGCGGGGTCTTGACACGGCCCACAAGGCGGGGTGGCAGGGAATGTTGCATGATGAAGCAACGTTGGAGCTCAAGCAAGAGACTTTTCCGGATGCTGTCCTTTAGCTCCTGCACATCGTCAACTCTCCTGCCGTGGAAGTGCCGTTGGCGAACTTCCTCAATGAAGCCGATTTGCTGCGGGTCTACAGTCCCTTGCCCGCTGAGGATGTACACGAACACTGGTTTCGCCGTGGCGAGGGCATGACGGTATTCCGTGTGAGTCGCCGAGCTGCCGGACTCCAGGACGCTACCATAGCGAGCGCCCAGGATGAAGATTACCGCGTGCGACTCGTCTATTCGCTGAAGGCACTCGCTCATCGGAGCATTCGGCGAAGACGGCCACGCCTCGAATCTCTCTCCTTCCATTTCCAGGCACGCTAGCAACTCCTCAGCTGCATCACGTTCAGCTTGCAGGTCTGAGGTACTGGAAATGAAGACGCGCATTCGGCCCATATTGTTCTTCCTGCCCGTGCGGCCATTTCGTCTACGAGCCGCTGGCCTCTCATGACCCCGAACACCAAACGAGAATGTTCGGAGACCTCACCTAACCGCCACTCCCAGGGGATGCTTCGCCTGTCAGAATGAGATTATGTCCTCTTCTGTGCCTCCAGAAACCTCGTCAATATCAGCCACGCCAAGCCAGCCATGATCAAAAGTGAATGTCCGTGCCTTGCCCGCCGGGTCCTGTATGCGCACGGTACGCGCCTTCTCCGGGCAGTCGGCGTGCTCCACGACGTAGAGCCAGTAGTGGTCCCCTTGGTCGCGGGCGCACTCGAACTGCACTCGGGACAAACCGACTGGCCGGCTATGGAGGTCACTCGTCATCGCTTTCACCTCGACCCATCGGACCGGTTCACCATTCGGACCGGGTTCGACGAGGTCGAAACCGGGCGTGTTTGCAGGCATTCGCTGCAGGCCGGGCTCGTGCTGTAGGATCATCTGCACCGCTTTCTCCTCGAGCGCCATGCGCTGCTCGTGCTCCAGCCCGTCGGGGTCAGGCCCTTCGTCGTCTGGATGTACGGCCAGATAAGAGACGAAGGTGCGGCGGCGCTTCTCGGCTGGCGTGTGAGGTCTCTGGCGCAACTCACGGGGCTCCTCAACCGGTCGTAGAGGCGGTTCTGGCCTCTTGGTCAGCGGTTTGGTGTCGGGCGTGACGGAGGGCGGTTCTGAAGGGACCTCCGGCCTCGTATCGTCCGGAGTTTCCTCCTTGATCCCCAAACGTGCCCTCAGCTCTGCCTCGCTGGTGACGCCTAACTCCTTGAGAAGGTCGAGCACGCCCGGGTCGATGCCGGCCTCTCGGGCCAAAGCCTCGAGGACGGGCGGCTTGAACCGGATCTTCGAGAGAAGAAACGGGTTCGGTGCCCAACCGATGTCCTCGAAGAGGACCCTTCCTGGCGGGTGGGGTGTGCCGTCGGCTCCGGGCACCCATGCCATTTCATTTAGCCGTCGGACGAATTCAGCGTCGAAAGTGGTGGAGCAGGACTCATGCGAATAGCCCCAGCTGTAGTGTCCCAAGAAAACGCTTGCGCCACGTCGATTCTCCAGCTCCCCGAGGGCTTCCCAGAGCAGGCGGGCCTTCTCGGCCCGAGTAGACGAATCGAGTCCGAGTATTATCCTCAAGAGGTTGTCGAGCCCGCACAGCGTATAGTCACAGAGTTCGCCCGTCCATGTGCGCCTCTCGAGTCCGGCATTCCGCCGTATCTCCTGGAGTTCATGCCACGTGAAGCTCGGTTCGACCGGAATCGGCCGCAGATAGCGCGTTGCGCCACACGCCTCCAGCAGTTCACGCGCTTCCTCTCCCCTCAGGCACTCGTAGGAATCGTCTACGAGAAGCACGCCGCCGACGCCCTCGAACAACTCCTTGAGACGCTGCGCAGCAAGGTACACTGCTCTCGGCTCCGCCATGACATGCTCATGGTCGCCTACATCAACGGCTCTGACGAACTTCGAATCGCGCAGGCTGGCGACGAGCTTCTCGCGCTGTGCCTTCGAGTCGGTACCGAACGCCCGGAGCATGCGTTGAATGTCGGCCTCATACTCCGCATCATCAACATGAACCTCGTCAGCGGCGTACTTCGGCAGTACGTTCCGAATAACGTCATCTACCGGATCAGGCTCAGTAAGGCCCAACGATTCCAGGAACTCCCGGGCTTCGTCCGTGGTGCAGACGGCACGCCGCACAGTCGGGAAACCCGTCGGACGGGAACTCGGCAGGAATGCTTGCGGCTGGCCATTCTCATTGGTTCTCACGTGAGTTCCGTCCTCCAGCCTTACGAGCGGAATACTGCCCAACAGCCCCCGCCGCAACAGCGCGGGCTGACCGCAAAGGAACTCGTAGAGCTGGACTACCCACTCGTCGGTCTGAGCCTCGAGAAAGGCTTTCGTGAGCCTGGGCAACATGCCCTCCGGCTCCACTTCGGCCACGTCAAGTTCTCGCATCAGGTACTGCCGCAATTCGGGCGTTCGATCCTGGGTGATCTCCTCGCTGAGCCAAGCGATATCCTGGTCGGCCTCGAACAAGTCACGCAGTTGGACCGAATTCAGCAGCTCTCGCAGTTCCCGGGACCTAGCCAGCTTCGCCTGCCCGGCGGCCACGTAGCCACCCCCGAAGCATGGCAAAAGGGGCTCAGAAGCAAGGGCCTCAAGCACAGCCTCGAATAGCGGTGCAAACATGCTCCCTTGGGGGAACTTTGAGCGGTCCAGCGGCAGGCTTCGAAGAGCCCCCACATCGAGCAATCCCATCTCCCGAAACGCACGCAACGCCTCAACAAGGAGTCTCGCCGTCTCCTGCACCAGACACTGATTCCAAGCGTCGCTGTGGGGCACGTTGTCCCGGCTCGGAGTGGTGCGATACGGTCCTTGCACGAGAAACCCCAGGTTCGTTGGGACAATGGTTGGGAAGAACACGACGAGCGTTGACGCATCAATCGACCGAACCCTCTCCTGATCGCCCTCATGGGCGGCCTCCAGGGCGAATGCGATTTCCACCTCGCCCGCCTGCGCGCCATCGTCCGCGTACACTGCTCGCGAGAAGACGAGCCAAGTCTCTTCTGTGACGTCGCCGGCCCCATGTTCCTGGCCAATCAGCACAACCTTTCGAGCATTCTCTGAACATAGGTGAACCTTATCCCGAAAGTACATGCCAGAGGACCCACCTGTGACCGACCAGGAGATCTCCGCAATCTCCTTGAGAAAGAGCAGCGTCCGGGGCCCGATTCTGCGCAGCCCTTCCTCAATCTCCGACGCCGCGGATGCATCATCCTGCCGGAACGGCAGCACGAAGACCGTCTTTCCCAACTCGCAAGGGATGGGCGGCATCGATTTGGGCCACACGAAGGACTCGATGGCAAAACTCTCCTCGCCTGAATAGACCTCCGGACAGTCCGTGAAGGCATAGACCGACTTGAACCCGATGCCAAAACGACCGATGGAGGTGAGGTACTTCGTGGTGTCCGCAATACCGCAGATGCTCCGCACGTCCGTTTCATCGAAGGGGATGCCGAAATGCGACACCGTCAGTTCGGTCTTTGACAGTCCGAAAGCAACCGCGCGTGGCCCATCCCACCTTTCCCTTCGGGCAAGGGCGTCTTCGGCATTCTGGAGCAGTTCAAAGATGAAGTGCGTGCGGTCACCGTAGCGGTGTGCCAGTAGCAGCGGCCCAATGCGTCCGATGTCGGTGCCGTACCGGTGCTCGTTCTCGGCTCTTATGGAATAGTAGTTAGATGTCATTGCTGGCCCTCCGAGCTGCATTGACTTGGGGCCCACGGGAGCAAATCATGATGTTCGAGCAGCTCCTCCGTGCTGAGCGGGCGTGCGTGGCGATAACCCATTGACGGTGATGAACTCCTGCGGTTCTGTAAACGCCGTGAAGAACAGAGGCTTCCCGCTGAAAGCCAGCGGCGAGACAGGTCCCACCGCCATGAAAGGGAACTCCTGCAGGTCGCGCCGCGGGAAACTCTGCGGGTCACGGAACGACTGGTAGAGCTCGAGGGCCCGCTTGTCGCCCCCCACGAAGTCTCGGAGCCGGTCGAACTCTGTTCCCATCGCGAGCCCGAATCCGAAGGCAAGGATTCTCAACTGCTGAAGGATCTCGTTGTCCAGACCGCCTAGCGTCTGGCTGATGAAGAACCATCCGATTCCGTACTTCCGCGTCTCTCGCACCGCCCTGCGTAGCAAGGAACGCAGCCGATCCGCTTCCGAATCGTCCTCCAACCTCCCACTGGGGGCGTGACGATGGGCCTCGTCCAGCAAGACGAGTACGTTGGCGCTCTGCTGCGTGCTCAGGCTTGACGTCGCCTGCGATACGAGAATGTTCAGGAGCTTTCCAAGGATACGCCGTTGAAGTTCCTCCGTCCAGAAACGCCCTTGGTTCCCTCTCGCTGAGATATCGATTACAACGACTGGACGGGGGCCACTGGCACCCGCAGTTCCCATTAGATCGGACACGATGCCGTACAGCCGACGCCTGCCCGTTCCTGCTGCGAATAGCTGCGCAATTGGTTGCCACCGATTTGTGAATACTTCGTCCAGACGATTCGCGAGAATGTCCTGCGTACGGTTCTGCAGACGCGCCCTTGGTTCCCGGCTTGGGAAAATATATTGCAGGCTCTGTTGGTCAAGAATGGCATTCAGTGCCTCGCGCATGGCATCGTGTGATCCGAGCTGTACCAACGGGAATCTGGCCCTTCCCTGATCCTCTGCCCGTTCTAGGGCATTTCGCATGACCTCCGCAGCTCGCACAGCATTGCTTGAATGTGTGACCGTAAGCTCCTCACAGAAACCGAGAGAAATAAGCATTTCCTCAAACGTCTGCCAATCATCAAGCTGAATGTCCGCGATCCGATAAATGTCAATCTGTCTGCCCTGTCCACTGATTATGCGATCCAAGGCGAGTCCTTGCTGTCCAACTCGAGTGCCGGAAAGTTCGAGGGTAAACTCGCCCTGAGGATCGATCACCAAGATTCCCAGCTGGGGGTGGCGTGCGTAGGCACAGAGCATCATCTTCGCAAGGCCGGACTTCCCGGAGCCGGTTTTACCAAAAACGCCCAGGTGATACGCCTCACCAGCACCACCGGCTCCGCTCCCGAAGTGCTTGAACCACATCGGGTAGAGGACGTCATTCGCATACGCCCTTCCACAATACACGATCTCGGATCGGTACACCTCCAAGAGCCGGTCAAGGAGTGGCTGATCGACTCGATATACCCTGGTCCCCGTGGGAGGCACCATCCCCAGGACTTCCGGTTCGAATCCGTTTGTTGACTGGCGGAATGTCGCGCCTACCACGAGGTCCGCCGTCCGTGTGTCCTGCCGGTTCGTGATGGGCGGAATCTCGCCTGTCCGCTTGATGAGGTTTCTGAAAACGGAGTCCTCGTGCCAGCGGTTTCTCAGTTCAATACCGACGATCTGGCCTACCGAGATGATGGGCTGACCGTTCTGCGTGGCATGGAAGGTAGTCAGTGCACCCACCAACCGTTCCTCCGTCGCCTCCTGAAGCAGGTCGAGCGTGAGCTCCGTGTTTGTGGACGGGCTGCCCACGACGGCCACGTCCTCGTTACGGTTATTGGACATCAGACACCTCCGCGGCCGCCTTCCGTGCGGTAGTTTTGTAGGAACAGCAAAGTGTTCTCGATGTCTGGCGAATCGCCAACGACATGCTGCGCGACCGTCTGCTCGATGACAGCCACACCGGCCCCAAGGCTCTTGACCATCCGGTCCGCCAGAAATAGGGGGTACGGTTCGATAACAGCCGGACTGAATAACTGCCGCGTGACGCCCTCCAAGACCATCGAGAGTCTCGTGTTGGCGGAGGTAATCGATGCAGGCAATTCCATACGAAGCGCCGGAAGCCATCCATAAGGTCGAAAATAGGTAACCCGAAGGTCATGCAACGCGCCATTGATAGCATCGATGTCGGCTGGGGTACAGACTTCCCGTTCATCGCCGAGAGGTGTCTTCACCTTGAGTGGTAGGTGATAGGTCTCGTCGCTATCGAGTATCGGGAGCGGTGTCGTGTATTCGCCCGGGCTGAGGATCATCGTGGCGAGCGTCTTGCCGTCCACCAGGACGGGAGGCGTCAGCCTATTGCCGCGCAGGAGCTCGTTGCGCGACGTGAACTTCGGCATGGCGACGGTTCGATCGCTCCTCAACAGCGTTTTCAACTGCGGGAGAACCCCGCCGTCCCATCGGTTAAGGAACTCGTCCGCGAGACCCTCCGCGCACGCATCAATCTTCGTGAGCGCCTGGTTGAGGTAGATGATCAGCGACGAGAACGATCCGTCCAACAAGACGAGGTCATGCGGTGCCTGTGATGCAAGCGACATCTCCATCGAGACCATCATCCCACGCAAGGCACCGACGGTATCGATGCAATGCGGAAGGCCATCTACCCACATGCTGTGATGTGGCTCCGGCCAATGGCGCGTGGCTTCTTTGGATGTCCCCTCCACCGCTACGGCCGCCGCGGCGCAAAGGTCCAGCGCCGTCAGGCGATGAATTTGATATGAACCATCCACTCCGACGACGGACGGTTCTCTCGTGACATCCAGGTCCGCCTTCCGGCAGACCAGATCATGCTCCTTCGCCTCGTTGCCCAAACGAGCGCGTGCGTCCCGGAGCGCCTTGAGGTTGCCGGACACACTCTCGGCAACGGGCGTCGCTTTCGCCAAGAGATCCCGCACGAGGGCGTCTGGAAGGTCTGCAAATGTCTCCATCCCTGGAGCCTCAAAGCCCGCGTCGTATGCCGAAGACCGCAGCCATCGCAGCGCAGATAGCTGCAATAAGCGATCCGCCGACTCGCACATACATGCTGTCCGAGAATACCAGCAAGGTGGACGGAGCAGCCAGGGAGACCGCAATCACGAGGAACGAAATCCAGGGCCGTGCTCCCCGAATGCGCAGTTCAAGTCCCACGCTCCACCTATCCTTTGGGCCTATCCGAATCCATGTATGCCTTGTGACGGGCATATCATTGACCGCTTTGAATGCGATCTCCTTCAGGTCGTAGCCTGACTCGACCGCTATCTCAGAAGGTCCTTGGACTTCTATACCTGTCCCATGTGTGACCGCCATGGGTGGCGTGGTTGTCTGGGATCGATCGGCGTCGGGATGATAGTGATAGGTCAGTAGCCGGTAATAGTGTCCGGGCAACAGCTTCCGCTTCTCCGCAGCCGAGAACGAGTCTGTGTCCTGTGGCCTGTTCGCCTTCTCTGTGATCCCAAGGACTCCCCAGAAGTACTCCTCACCGGAAAACGCGCTCCTACTCGCTAACCTTGCGACAACTCCTTCCCACTGGGAGACTGACACGTCTGTTCTGATCAGAACGGGAATATCATCTAACTGGAAAACGAACTGGCCGCTTCCATCGCTTCTGGCCGCATCGCCGAACCGCGGCACGGCAGATTCCCTTCCACGGAACAAGGCTTCCTGAAACTCAGCCTCGTCTTCCGCGCAAACAAAGCCTCGAAGATCAAGATCGATGCTTCGGGTTGACCCGTGACTGTGTACCGCGGCTATTCGTGCTTCCCTTACCGGGACAACAAACACCCCCTTCTGGCCAACGGTCTTCTCTTCAATAAAGCAGATGAGCGCGGTTGCGCCATCCAGCGCTCCAAGAAGATCAGGCTCGATGAGATCCTGCCGGTAGCGGAACCGCAGCTTCGCCCCAACCGGCGCTGCCAGTGAGCGAAGGATATCCTCCTTGTATTGCCTGCGAACTGCCGATGAGAGCAGAATGATCATGGTCGCTCACCCAACGTCATTGTCCAAGCCGATAGCTCTGCCGAAGGAACGTCCTGTACTCGTCGTTCCTCAATGCTCTTGGGTACATCCAACGCTCCATGCAGCGGTCGGCCAATAAAGCCGCCGGCCAGTCGTAGAAGCAAGGCCGGGATACTTCTCCACGCAGGAACCGAACGGCCTGACGCCCAAGGGGTGCGGCGAACACTTCCCGATGAATCCCATGGTAGATCAAGTCAGCGGACAAGCCCAATCTGGAAAGCCCCTTGCCAATGAGCTCTCTCTTGTTGCGGAATCCTGTACCCCATGCCTCATGCTTTGCTGTGGCTTCGCAGTTCTCTTCAACAAACGCCCGAAAGTCCTCGTAGACCCCGTTGGAGAAATGGAACTCCCCGGACCCCTGGGTGAAGCCCACGCTTGTCCAGTACTGATGCCCGTGGACCTTGATCCGGTTGTATATGGAGGACCGCCCAAGCGCAGAGGCAGTCGTCAGGAGAACGAGATAAGGCGGGCGCACCTTCTTACGTATCAGCGACTTACTTCCTGCATACTTCCTGCGGAACGCACGACGCACCTCATTGCTACAGGCGAGCATCGCGACCAACTTACCCCCCAGCAGGTAAGAGTACGGCGGGACCGCTCCGAGCACATATGCGTCCATCACGTGATACAGGCGCTCTCTCTTTGCCGAGCTGTTCCAACCTATCCATTGATCCCGGGCCTGTAGTGAATATACCGGGTCGTGAAGACCAAGAATGCCGATAAGCCTTCCGTTGTTCTGGTCCACGATGACGAACCGCAGTCGCCTGCCGTACCCAGAGGATATGGGAATGCTCCAGTGCAGAGATGCGTAGCGGAAAAGCAATTCGTACTCGGTTTCCGGCAAGACCTCGACAATCGCGGGCGATATCTTTGCCGGCTCCACTTCGCTGCCATCAGCTATGTGCCGAAGGAGGTCATCTTCGTAGGGTCTAACGCCCGGTCCAGACTTCTCCAGGCGCTTGGCAACCGCAAGCTCGTTCATCCGGCGATAGTCATCCTTCGTCGGGTTACCCGGCATCTGGATGACTCCGTTCCTCACCCGATAGCCCTGTTTCTTCAGGGCTATCATAATGGCTTCCCTCAATCTCTTGGCTGACATCTGTGACATGTGTCAGGTACTCTTCCTCAGAATCGCCAGCGTTTCGGCTATTTCGCGGCCTTTGGCCTCGATGATGTCCAGAAGCTCTTCGGGCGTCCGGGTATCGATCTTGGGCTTCTTGTTGGGATTCACGGCCTTGAGGTCGTAGACCGTGTCCTCGATCTCCTTGGCCTTGGCGGCGGCCTTCTTCGCCTCCTTCGTCAGCGCCTTGACCTTCTCCTCCGCTTCGGCGATGGCCGCGTCGTCGAGTGCCTTGCCCTTCCTCAACTCCTTCAGCCGTTCCTTCCACTGGGCGGCTTCCTGCCGCTTCCGCGTGGCCTGTTCGTGGAAAGGCCGGGCCTCCTCAACGGCTTGGCGCCTCCGTTCTACGATGTCCACGCTCCAGGAAAGCGGGCTGGCGGCCCGGTCGAGCAGCAGCCGGAAGAAGTCCTCGAAGTGCTTGAGCATGAGCGGCGTCTTCTTGCGGACCTTCACGTCGGTCAGGTCGTAGTACCATATCTTCCGCGTTGGTCGCCCCTTGGTGAAGAACACCAGATTGGTCTTTGGGTTTCCCCCCGCTGCGAGAAATACACCTTGGGGCATGCTGACGATGCACCACACGTCGCAGTCGTTCAAGAGCTTCTGTTTGGTCTTGACGTAACCGCCCTGATTCGTGCGGAACAGCAGACCCTCGTCAACTACGATACCGCAACGGCCACCTTCCCGCAGGCTGCGGATGACGTGCTGAAGGAAAAGCGCCTGCGTGGCGCTCGTCTTATAGTCGAAGTTGGTCTGCACTTCTTTGCCCTCTTTGCCTCCGAAGGGCGGATTGGTCAGGACGACATCGAAGAGCGCAGGTGCACCATCAAAAAGGCCGCCATAGATTTCCTGACCGGTCAACGTGTTCCCATGCCAGATGTTGGGCTTGTCAATACTATGCAGAATGAGGTTGGCCAGCGCGATGGGATAGATCAGGGTCTCTTTCTCGCGTCCCCAGAAAGTGCGCTGCTTCAGGGCCTCCAGTTGCTCCCCGGTGGCGGCGGTTCCCAGTTTCGCCTTGATGTACTCGTAGGACTGGGCGAGAAAGCCGCCCGTCCCGCAGCCCGGGTCGTAGATGGTCTCGTCCGGGCCGGGGTCAATCACACGCACCATGGCGCGGATGACCTCGCGGGGTGTGAAGAACTGGCCGCCGTCGTTGCCCTTCTCGCCCATCTTGAGCAGGAGCCCTTCGTACACCTGCGAGAGCGTGAAGACGTGCGTCGGGTCCACGCTCTCGACGCTGATCTCGTTCACCTTGTCCAGGACGTCGAGGAAGTTGCGCTCGGTATCAATGCGCACCCGCTCCACGCCGCTCATGACCTCGCTGATGACCTTCTGTCGCGGCGTGGCATCGGGCCGGTTCTTCAGCCCTCTCAGGTGTGACAGCAGCCCGACCAGCTTGCCGTCGGGGCCGGGGTAGCCGTTGACGAAGGCGAAGAACGAGCCGAGCGTCCCTTCCTGGAGTTCCTTGCGCTTCGAGCCGTCGGGGGCCGCCCAATCGCGCCAGGAGTACGGGGGTTCCAGTGAGGGCGTGAACGGAATGCCGAGGGTCTCGGCTTCCTGCTGCTCCCGCTCTTCCTGCTCGTCCAGGATGCGCAGGAACAGAATCCACGTCAGTTCGGGAACATACTGAAGAGCTCCCGCGCAGTTGCCCCGCCGCATGATGGCGCAGATGGACTTGACGACCTGGTCAACCGACTGCTGCGAGTTCAGGCGCCTACCGTTGTTGTTATTCCGCCTCGCCATTCCTACAGTTCTCCAGCGAAGGCCCGGTGCAGCAGGGCCGCCGGGAGGGCGGCAGGCAGGAGTATGCGATCCTCGTAATCCGTCTTCTCGTAACGTTCCTCGAGCTGCTCGGCCGTGATCGGTTCCCCGGTGACTGCGTCCACAGGGTTGCGAGCCAGGATTTCCTCGATGGTGATGCCGGTGTCGTCGAGGTTGACGCGACCCTTTTGGATTTCGCAGGCGGCGAGGTAGCCGTCCTCGATGGCCTGCGCCAGATCGTATTCATAGGCCGGCTCGCCGAAGTACCGGTAATTGTCGGCGCAGAGTTCGGCATCCGCCAGGGCTTCCCTTGTTGCCAGTACCTTCTTGACGGCCTGGTAGTCGGCTTCTGACTCGCGGACCTGCGGCGGCTCGGCGAGCAGGGATGCCTTGATGGTCTCGCGCTCCTCTTGGAGCCTGCGGAGGTTCTCGACGATCTTCCGCGGTGTGGCCGTGAGGCCGATCTGAACCGCGTTGCCGTTACGCGTGAGAACCTGAGACCATCTGCCCCAGGCGGAACGGTGACATTCGTCAATCACGACGTGGGTAAAGTAGTTCTGGGGGTAGTATGTCGTCAGGAAGCTCGCGTCGCCATACTCCGTGTCCACGCCGAGCGTCTGATAGGTGGCAATGTGGATGCGCGCGTTCTTCGCATGGTTCGTGCCATCGGACTCGCGGAAGACCTCAGCCGCGTCCGAGCCAAAGACATTCTAGAAGGCTCGAAGCGCCTGGGTCCGCAGTTCATCGCGGTCACAGACGAAAAGGGCACGTTTGAGCTGGCCCGCATCGGCGATGCGTTTCAAGAGGTTGACGGCAATGAAGGTCTTGCCTGAACCCGTAGCCAGCGCCAGCAGGGCGCGCGTAGGTTCGCCGCGCAGTCTGCACCGGGCAATCTTCTCCAGCACCGCGCGGATGGCGGCATCCTGGTAGTAACGGCGGGTCGCCTCACCGCCCGCGTAGCGGGTGAGCAAGGGCTTGGCCACCGGCGCGTCGAGACGGAAGCCGATCCTCTCCTCATAGCGCACGCGGAGCTCGGCAGGCATCGGGAATTCCGCCATCTGGCGGGGCGCGCTGGTCAAACCGGTGTGGCCGTCGAACTCAACAAACATGTGCCCATTCGATGAGAAGACGAACGGCACGTTCAAACGTTTGCACGCGGCGTAACCCTTTGCCTGGTCGAGGCCGTGGCCAGGCGGCAGTGCATCCTTCTTCGCCTCGATGAGTGCAACGGCGACAGGCTGAGTATCGGGATTGACCTTCACGCGCAGGACGTAGTCCACCTTTCCCCGCGCGCGGCGACGCGCCTTACCCCCGATGATCTCGATACTTCCCGCGGTCTCCTCGCGACGGATAAGGTCCTCGGTCCACCCGCGCTTGTGGATGGCCGGGTCGATCAGCTTCGCTCTGGTGTCTGCTTCGCTCAACGCCATCGCGAGTTCCCTGCGCTATTGCTTCTCAACGCCCGGTTTGCTGCGCTCAGGGTGGCTCTTCAGCCACTCAACGACGGCCTCCTTGTGGAACCGCCAGCGTCTGCCGACCTTGGTTCCAGGAAGCACCCCTTCTTGAGCCAGCTTATAGAGCGTAGATCTGGATATCTTCAGGTATTCCGAGAGTTCGTCAATGGTCATCACCTCGTCTGGGGCAGATGCCATCGGATATCGCTCCTTCAGAATGAACAAGTGCCAAGGCACCGAGATGCGACTATTATCTGCTATTGGCCGCTGTTGTCAAGGCAAAGACAGAGCGTTGAGAATGCCGCCGGTCGGCCTTGACCTGCGGCCAAACGCGCGCATGGGCAGCCTCGCGGCGGAGTAGCTTCAGAAGGTGGGCGCGGAACCGGCTTACACACTACACAACGTGCGCTATCAGGAGGGGTTCCGCTGGAACGGAGAAGTCGGGAATGGCAGCATGCTCGTCGATGTTCTGTGTCTCGGCGCCAGCGGGCCAGGGGACGGTGATGATGCAGATGGCGGATCCGTCGATACCGGGGGTGCAACGATCATCGATGGTCCAGCACAAGAAGGGAAGAGGGCCCCGAGCTGTCGGCCCGGGGCCCGTATTCTCCTGAGGAGGACCGAGAGGCCAATGGATGATCACGTGCTGGTCGGCTTCCAGAATGCCCACCCGTTCGTGACGCCTCTCTTGCCCAAGCCTTGTTCTTGCCGTTGCCCTTCGGTGGCTTTGAGCATCGCACCACTCGGCGAGCGGCAAATGTATCCTGCTGCAGATCCGGTCAGGATCTTCAGTGCCTTGCCGTCTCTGTATCTTCCCGCCTGGATGACCTCGGCCTCGTAGTGCTGACCATGGTAGTCGGTTTCGAGGATCGTGCCGACTTCTGGCCACTCGTGTTGCACCTGTCGGCGCTTCCTTTCCCCGGCTGTGTGGCGGCCTTGAGAAGATTGTTCTCGTGCGTGCGTTGGTTGAGAAGAGAGGGCTTTCTCAGAGGACGATGCGGCTTCTTGAATGTCACCGTGCTCCTTGAGCCAGTGGAAATCCGCTACGGTCAGGCTTGCAGCGGCCTTCGCCAGCACTTCTTCATATGCTTCCATTGCAGTATCTCCTTCCATTGAGAAGAGAAGGGGCGCCGCCGATCCTGCGTCGGGACACCATGAAACGGGAAACAATCGTCTGGGTTATCGCCTGTCTGTGAGCACTGAACACAACTGCCCCAGGAAGCTCCTCGGGAGTTCCTTCAGGTCGTGGATCATCGTGTGGCGCGGAAAGATCTCACCCACGCACTGTTCGAGTATGCCAATGCCTACTGGCTCTATTCCTGCCCCGGAGAGACTGCGGACCGCATCGCAGGCGTGCTGCATTGTCACCTGCTCGTTCCAAGCACCGACAACGGGCTTTCCATCGGTAAGGCAGAAAAGCACCTTGCGCTTCTCCGGCCTGCGGGCAAGTCTCTTGCCAGCAAAGAGCAGGGATTCGCCCAACGGCGTTAACGATTGCGTCCTGATTCCCCCGAACCTGCTTGCTGCGTTCCGCCAGGGTTCATTGAACTGCTTGTAGATGGCGTGATAGAGCGGCACGAACCGACTGAACCGCTTTGCGAGCTCGTCGATATCGGCTCCGGTCTGCTGGGCGACCTCGCTGCGCAGGTCCCGGTCCACTGTGCTGAACCCGATTACCTCAGTGGGAAAGCCAAGAATATGGAGGGTCTCGGCAAAGACCAGAGCGAGCTGCTTGCACAACTCTATCTGGGCGCCGCTCATTGAGCTGGAGAGATCCAGGAGCAGCGTGCAGGCTGTTCTCCCTCCCTCTGCCCTGGTATGTTGCCGGAAGACCTTGACGGAGCGACCAGCAGCAAGTCGGTGCAAGGCACGGGGATCAAGCCGTCCCTTCGCTTTGTCTCCGAGCCATCGGGTCTCATTCCGGCCCATGAGGGTCTGAAGAAGCCTCCGGCAAAGGCCCGAGACGTAGGGACGCAGTGCCTCCATTTCCCGACGGTAGTCGAAGTTCCTGTCGGGCTCGGGCACCTCAACCACATCGTATCGGGTCGTGTAGACGCGGTAGCTGCCGACCTCAGAAGTGCACAGAGCACTTACTGCACCCTTGATCAGCGACTTGAGCTGATCCATCGGGGCGAGCTGCCCTGGACCTGTGTCTGCAGGTGACATACCGTCGTTCGCCCTTTCTTGTGAGGAAGCCTCAGGCTCTTGTGACTGCCCGGCCCCAGAGCCCCCCTGGCGAGCTTGGCCGTGCGTTCCCTGTCCGGCGGATCCGGAAGCATCTGGGCTTTCAGTGTTCTTCTCTTCAGCCTCGAACAGTTGCCGCATCTTCCCCCAGATTCTCAGCGCCAGGTCCGCCACTTGTTTGGTGTTGCGGCATGATGGCAGCTCTGAGAGTTCACTGCCGCATTCCCCTGCAAGCTCGTAGCTGGCTTGGGATATCCAGGGCTGGTCGGGCCTGCCCGACGCCCTTGTGTAGAGGGCCGAGACGAACGAGCGGAAGGTATCCGCAGTCTGTTCACTGTGACGGACCTTGCAGAGAAACCGGAAAGCATCCTCAATGTTGAGCTTCGCTCCGGGAAACTTGCGTGACATGAGCCTTTCCACCCGCGCATCCTCCAGGGCATTCAGGATCGCAAAGGCGTGGGGACCGTGCTTCCTCTGGAATGCCGGGCCACTCCTGGTCTGCGTGTAGATTGCATGGGCGCACTCATGATCGGCGCAACCCCTGACGGCTCCGAGAAGCTCCCCGGGCACGTCTTCGGGGAGGGAAGGCAGGTAGATGATCCTGCCGTCTGTCTTGCAGGAGTTGCCTTCACAAACCAGCCTAAGACCGTATTGGTCTGTGATGACGCGGCTGACCTTCTCGAGCGTCGTCTCAAGACTTTTCGCCTTCATCTGTGTGTTCCTCCCTTCCGTTGATGAGCTCTCCCAGATTTCTCTGGCAGATCTCAGATACCACCCTGCGGTCTTCTTCCTGGAGCCTGTTCAAGACAGCCAGCTCCAAGGCAGCGGTGAAATCACCGAGCTGAGAATGTTTCCTTGCAAGCTCGATCAGGCGCCTTGTGGAGAACGTGCAGTAGATCTGGTCGTTATGTTTTGCTTCTCTGACGTCCGAGGCGACCTTCACGAGCTTCCTGGCCAGGGTCTTGGTGCAGTCCGGCACTCTGAACCGAATGACCTCGACTTCCAGGTCTGCCGGCATGTAGCTCATTCTGAATACAGCCGCAAACCTGTCCAGAAAGGCTGCATTAAGGACGCGAGTGCCCGTGTAGAGGCCTGAATCGTCTCCGTTGCCAAGGGTGTTGGCAGTTGTGACAAGGCGGAAGTTCTCGTTCGGCTCGATGATCTCGCCTCCATTCTGTAGTAGGACGAGCTTGCCCTGGTCCTCCATGAGCTGGTGGATGGCAAAGGCTACAGATGGCTCCATACCGTCGATCTCATCAATTAGGCAGACGGCGCCCATTTCCATGGCCCTGGGTAGGAAGCCGTAATTGAAGACGGTCTCGCCGTCTCGCACAGTCCACTCGCCCAGGAGGTCGCTCTCGGTCAGCCCGCCCGAGGCAGCGACCCTGACCACCGGCCAGTTAAGTCTTGCAGCAAGCTGCTCGACGAGGGTGGACTTGCCGCATCCCGTCGGACCGACGAGAAGAATCTTCTCGCCGTCTCTCATCGAGACGAGGACCTGCCTTGCCAGCTCTTTCTGGAACACGTAACCCTCGTCCGCCGTTGGGACGAGCTCACCCGGAAGGAGGTCTATCAGGAACTCCACTTCGAAGAGTCTTGTGTGCTTCTTGACACCTTGGGGCGTCGGGACAACTCTGTTCTCCTGCACGTAGACAGCGAGCTCATCGCTGATGAGCGGCGCGCCGGAACAGCGCTCCCCGTACCTTTCAGGGCTCATCTCGTGCACCTCTCTCAGGTGAGAGAAGAGCTGATGGGCTTTCAGCCCGCAAAGTCCACAGTAGATTTCCATCGTTCTGCCCTTTCCGTACAAGAGAAAGGCCCTGGCACAAGGCCAGGGCAACTGGTTGACGTACATTCAGTGCGTGGCCCTTCTTCTCAACTCATCTGGGCGTCACCTCCTTTGGTGGCTGCCCGGCGAACTTGGTGTTCTGCGTCACCTTCCAAGGGCAGAGGCGGCCAAGGTGGCAGGCTGTAGCCGCAAAGCGGTTCCGAGGGAGCCTGTACCGCCTCGGAAATCAGCTCAGAGGGCTGCCAGAGCGTTAGAAAGTCGGGCTTGGTTCTCCGGCGAATTGGGGTTGACAGAACAGCGACGGGGGGGGTACAATAAGACCGCTCAGATGGCCGCAGGTGTTTACAAGCTGAAATGGGTAAGATCAGATAAAGTTGGCTGCCAGAGGTCTTCTTGGTGAGGTGCCAGTCCGGGCGACAGTGGGGAGCGTTTGCGCGGCTAAAGGTGTCCTCACGATGAGTGTGGGGCGAACGGGAGCGGAAACACGCCAAGTCAGGCGTTTGTGCCGGGCGACTTTATCTATCTCATGAGAAACATGTTGAGAAATGGCGGGGAGAACCGAATAAACCGCTGCTGGTTCTTGCTTCCACGTGGGGGCAAGAAAGCAAAAAGTTGATTTTCGGGGCTGAAAGGGGAGTCTCCGAGTAAGGGCTTTGGTTTGAGGAAAATAGGGGCCTTGTTGCGTAAGAGGGTGTATTATCGCCAAGATCCTCAGCACGCAACACGTGCCCAGGTGATACTTTCTTGGGTTTTCAGAGAACCGCTTTTGGAATATGAGGCCTGACCGTTACATGTGCACTGTGACTTCATTCTTCGTATTCCTGATAACCGCGACTATTCTTTTTCAGGCACAAGATATTCCAAAAGCCGCAAGTGCCGGTGGTAAGAATGGAGAGAAGTTGACAAGGCGTCGTAGAGATCCGGAGTGCGGGCCTCGAAGTCTTTGGGTCGCTGCTGGTCGGCTTGGGATCTCACTCGACCTGGGTGAACTCGAGGACGTCTGCCATATGACAGGGGCTGGGACGACTATGCTAGATCTGAAAGACGGTGCAATTGTGTGTGGCCTTCAAGCTGAGGGCGGCAGGCTAACGTGGGATGAGCTTGTTGAACTGGATGCCCCTGCCGTTCTCTTCGTTTCAAGCGACCATTTCTGCTGCGTTGACCCCCGGGAGAAGTTGCAAGGGGGAGGCGGGTCCAGGTTGCGTATCTATGACCTTCCCGGCGCCACCCTGTGGCTGACGCGTAGCGAACTGGAGAGCATTTGGCGCGGCGAGGCTTTGGTCATTCGTTCTCCCAGGTCGCGTACAAGGACAGATGGTCCGGTGGCGCAGTTCGAGACAACGTTCGCCGATTTTGGTGTTGCGAAAGCCGATGCCGTGGTGACCAATGAGTTCTCGCTAAAGAACACCGGCCATGAGGCTCTGCGAATACTGGAGCTGCGGCCATTTTGCGGTTGCGCCGGTCTGAACTCAGCGGGTAAGGAGATTCCACCGGGCGAAACGGGTAAGATCGTCATGAAGTTTAGCCTTCAAGGGCGCCAGGGCGCCCAGCTTATTCAAGGCTCCGTACGGACGAACGATCCGGCGAGGCCGTTGACTCTGCTCACATATCGTGGAGTTGTCGAAAGGCCTGTTCTGGTGACACCTCATCTCTTCGACTTCGGCGAAATGATTCCCGGGCAAGAGGGCACACGGGAAGTTATTGTAACGGATCGTGGAGACCAAACGCTGCAGTGGGTGCGCGGCTCCCTGGTCACGCTCGAAGCATATCTGGGGGACGCTAGCTCCGATGGATCCGTCCCCCCAGCAGGCAAGCCGACATTCGAGCTCCGCTACGTTCCCTGCGGTGTTTCAGTGCAAGACGCTTACAGGACCGCAAGTTCTTCGGCCCGGCCTTCTCCCGAACTGAACGTTCAAGGATATCCATTGCGTTACAGAATGGTCTTGAAATGCACCGTCGGAGAAGACACGCCGTACGGGAAATATTTTGGAACACTCCAGCTGAAGGCCCAAAGGCAAGGGGGCCAGGAGTCACAGATCTTCATTCCCGTGGCGCTTATAGTGGCAAAGGATCTATATGCCACCCCGCGTCTTGTTTGCTTTGGCGTGATGAGACCTGGCGAGAATCGCTCGCGAACGATTCGGGTGCAGCGTCGGTCAGGGAAAAGCGTAGAGCTGGTTTCCTGCCGAACGGCCGGGGAAATGCCCGAGACAAACACAATGGCCGGACGTATTGTGCCACAGTTCGAGATTCTCATGGAAGGAGGTGTAAGCGCTGTCGTCGAAGTTACATTGAAAGCGCCGCGGAAGACGGCAACTACAACTGGTGCTCTTTCGGGGCATATCGAACTGTCGGTGACGCAAGAGTCTCCCTTACGGGTCGAGTGGCTAGCTGTAATCGGACCGGAAAAACAAGAATTAGGAGAAAAGGAGGGTTGAAATAATGTTTAGAAGAATTGTAACGGCGGTTGTGCTGGCGTTTGCGCTGGCTGCGCTTGTTGCCGTTGGACAGAGGGCTCAAGGGCCTGTCTACCAAAGCCTGACAGACGCTGAAATGGCAGAGCTTTTGGGGGCCTGTGGAGCATGCAGAAACTGTCACTCCGCGAGCGATAGGTTTGACGAGTGCCGTCATACGACTCTGTCGAACCCAAATAACTGCCAGACAGACATGTGCATCGAAAATGTAGTAGTCGGCAGTACCTGCGACCTTGGATCACCCCAGGATTGCTCCGCCGTACTGGATCCTGGGAAGCCGCAGATTGTTCAGTATGTTAGGCAGGACACCAACTGCACTTGGAGTACTGCAAATTATCATGACTGGGTCACACATTACTACGACGGAACAGGCTCCGCCCCGTGCCCAAAACAAGGACCGTGGCAGGTTGCTTGCGATAAGACGAATGGCCAATGTAATGGCACTCTGGACCATACGAATAACAGAGGAACAAAGATTATCTGTCAGTGACAAATGCATAGTGTTAGAGCACTGGGCCTATGGCATATGCTTGGTCGGTCAAGGTTATTCTTGTGCAAGGGCTATAACCCCTTGTGTGAGTCTGCGGAAAAGGTAACGGTTGCACTCTTTTCAATGGCAGCGGGAGGTGTCCGTGCGCGTATTCCCTATTCGAATGTTGCTAGCGATGCTGTTTTGTGTCAATCTGGCTTTTTCGGCGACGCCTTATGCGGCAGCTGACCGGTCACCAGAGAATCTTCAACAGATCTTACTTGCGTACGATGAGGAGTTTCTTTCCTCGTTCAGGATTCACCTCAAGGCTTCGATTCCTTACGGCGACCCACAGCCAGGGCATTTCATTGGAGACCTTGAACTGACGGGAAAAACCGGTGAGCGGTTTCTCAAGTTGACGCCGGCCGAGTTTGGCAAGTTCATTTATTATCACAGCGAGGACCCTCTGAGCCATGATGATACGGGGAACCTATTCGTTTCGCGTGATGTTGGCCAGTACATCGCGTTGGATGTAAACAAGGGAATCGTAAGGTACGATAACGAGAAAGTGGCGGTGAATTCCGAGGGGCAAGTTGTCTCCTCTGTAAGACAGACGCCGCGTATCGAGAAATATGCTGCCAATGCCAATGACCCAGGCAACTTGTTCTTTAGGTATATCCTACCTCTTGGCCGAGGCTATTCCCAGTTGATTACCCATGTCGATAGCGTGAGCACCGGCCCTGGTGGTCTTATGAGCGTAAGAGGCCGCGGCTTCCTGTTTTCGCCAGATGCTGGGAGGTGGGAGTTGGAAATAGACACGGAAAGGCAATATCTCGTTAGGAAGGCCGTCTTCACTCAGGACGGGGGGATTGAGCCCGTGTTTGTATCCGAATCGGAAGGCTATTACGACTCAGACGTTGCATTGGGACAGAAAGGAACCTTCGGCCTGAGGCATTACAGCATTTCTGTTTCTCTCATTGATTACGCCAGAGCTTTTGATGAAGCGCTAAGGACAGAAGTGCTCGGCAAAGTCGGTCTCACCCCGCCCGAAGCCTGGATCATGGATTTCAACCTTGTTGACAGTGATGGAGTGCCCCTTGTGATAGAAAGTGCACCTGTGCCGAAGGAAGCATCATTGGAACATCTCGTCGAACCTATAGAGGTCGAATTGGAGTCGCCAATCGAAAAGGGGAAACACGAAACTATAAATGGAGCGACCGATGAGAAAAAGGGGCGCGTTTCGGAGTCTGACACGGAGTCGCTCGAAGGCCAATTAGATAGGAAGCGCAGCCCTTATGTTCCTATGTTGGGCTTGGGTGTAGGTATTCTTGTGGTGGTTGTAGCGGTTGTATGGTTAAGGAGAAGGATTGCAGATAGGCCTAAGGCTTGACGCTGTCGGCAGCAGAGGGCAAAGCGTCCAAGTTAGTATTCCTCGGATTGTGATCGCCCGTAAGTGGAAATGGGCACGGTTTGCTGGCGGGTGGGGGCGTCCATGGCGTTCGAAACGCGGTTGTCCTCTCGCACAATCCGCAGTAGATTTCCATCGTGTTTCTCCGTTTCTGGAAAAAAGAAAGGGGCCCGGGATTCCCGAGCCCCTTCTCACGGTACGGCCTGCCGGCCGGATGGAGACTTACTCCTGGTCCTGGACAGGCGCTATTTTGAGGGCTTTCTCCTCCAGGGCTGTGGGAGCAGCCTCGAGCAGCGAGTTGACGGCCTCCCAGAGCTCCTTGATCTGGCTCGAGGAAGTGGCAAGCCACACAGTATCGAGGAGGGTATCCTCCTCCCGCCTGAGGGCAAGCACCTGGCTGCCGAGCTCTGACCCTGACAGGATCTCAGCCTCAAGGGCCCTGGCTCGGGCCTTCACCGCATTCTCGACATCGCTGTCGTAGCGGTAATAGAAGGACCGATAGCCAGGCGCTTCAGCATCTCATGCGCCCAGTCGTAACTCAGATGCTTGTCGGGGATATCCTTTCGTACCTGGATAGAAGGTGTCCTTGCTTCTCGAGATGCAAAGCAACCCGACCTTACCAAGGTCACACAGCCCGCGCAGTATGGCAGAACGGTCCCTTGGGAAAGCTTCGTCGATCTCGTCCAGCACTACGATGAGCGGGGCTCCCGCCATGTATCTTCGAATTCTGTCAAGCTTGAAGCTCGTCCTCTGCTGCTCCGCCATGAGTATTTTCAGGGCGTCGACAAGGGCGTCAACCACCTTGTAAAGCGTGTTGTGTTCCCAGCAGTTGACATAGGCTGTGTTGACCACGTGCTCCTTGCCCCAGCGGTGCAAGATGTATCGAGACACCAGGGTTTTGCCGGACCCTGAGCTGCCAGAGAGCCAGACGTGCAAGGGCTTTCTTCTCCACGCCGCCGGGCGAAGGCACTGCTCAATATTTCTGAGCTGCTCGTTTCGCTGGACAATGGCTTCGGGTAAGAATTCCTCTCCGAAGACTTCACCTGTCATCACGATTGAGTGGTGAATCATGGCCATTTCATATTGGCGGTACTGCTTAAAAATGGTTACTTCGAGATCGTGCCGTTCATGCCGATATTGGATAACTCCATGGGCGCTACGTTGGGCCGTGGCGCAGTTTGCCCTCAACTCCAGAGCACATACCTCGTGGAGCCGCGCCCACATCACAGGACGCCACGATCCCCTGTTTCTGCACGCTTTGCCTTCCCCATCAGCTCTCCTCTGCCCCAGACCTGCACTCTCTCTCTGAGGTCTTCCGGCAGTGACGCTAACTGCCCCTGGAGCTCATCCTTCGTCTGTTTGTCGAGAGCAATGCTCAGGACGGACTCAAAGCCCCCCTCCAGGGCCTTCTTGATATTGCCCAGAGGATCGGACTTGCCCGTCTCGATCTCTATGGCAATGCTCTTCCCCCCTCTCCGAATCGCCAGGTCAACCGTCTTGCCGCCGCCGATCGCCTTCTCCCGTTCAACACAGTATCCCTTCCCGCTTGTTCTTTCCAGTACTCGTGATCTATGCCACCTTGTCTCCCCTCGCCCCTCTTCTCCCCCCTTTCTTCATCCACAAATTCTTTTCCTCTCTCAGTCATTCTCATAATCTCTACTCTCCCCTGCCCTGTCGATACAGACTCCATTACAACAAGACCTTTACCAATAAGAGCATCCTTCAACTTGTTTCCCTTGTATCCACTGACCCCAATACGTTCGTATCTCTCTGTCATACAAGACATTGGATACTCTCTTACGTCTCGTAGCATCAAACTCTCTCCCGTTGTCAGGATTTGTCTTTCTTGATTCTGTATTACTTTCATTCCTTCTACCGCCCCCCTTTCTCCTCCAGCCCGAACGGCCCGAATATCGCTTGTGTCGGCCTGCAAAGTGCTGACAGTTTCGTTTCTCTGCCCAATAACTCCAGAAGATCCCTCGTAGAACTTCTTCATCCTTTTCCTCGCTTCCTGATCGGTCACAGAGCCCTTCTAAACCCTGACAAGAGGGAACTTCACGAGGAACGGCTCAAACCAACGTCCCTGAAGCTTCACGACGGCATGGCCGACATCCAGCTTCCCAAGGAACCTCGCATGAGCCGAGTCCAGCATGATGCAGTCTGCAATCATCTTAACGTCGCCCCTGTGCTTCAGGTTCATGGCAATGGTGCAGTACGTGTTGCCGAGCGCCGGTTTGCTGATAAGGGAGGGGTTCTGGTCAGATGAGGATGATCGCCTCCCCGAGTTCCCTGATCTCCCGGAGGATCACGTCGGTGACCGCTTCTTCTCCCGTGACCTCTTGCTTCTTGCGCAGGAGAATGTGGTGAGCCTCCTCTATCACGATGGCGTGCTTGAATGTCTCCCGCCCCTCTTCTCCAAGCCTGTGGTGATGTATCCAAAGAAGTAATGTCTCGATAAGGAAAGTCTTGTCTGAGTCTGTCAGCGCGTTGAGTTCCAGGATCACGTTCCTTTCGAGAATCCGCTCCAGCGGGAAGGGCTGCCGTTGATTCAGCACCCTGTCCACCTCTCCGTAGCAAAGCACCCCTACGGCCCTCAAAGCGGACTCCATCCAGGAGCCCTCTCTTCCTTTCACCTTGCGGTTCTCCAGCCATTCCTTCACGTCACTGAGGGTGGGATAGGCCTCCTGGTTGCCGTCATAGATCCCGGACTCCCTGTATACGGAGTCGATTGCCTTTTGGAGGAGGTAGGCGACGCCTTCACCGAGGAAATAGGCATGGCACGTAATCTCGATGAGTTTCTTGAGCCAGACGGTAGGCTGGGTGCCCCTCGGCGGTATCAGCGGATTCAAATGGAAGGGAGCCACGTCTCTGCCGACCGTGAATATCAGGATGTCTTCAGCACCGGGAAGCGATGTCAGGTCCCGGTAGTTCCGCTTCCAATCGAACACAAGGAAGGGCTTTCTGGCTTCGAGGAAGTTCAGCAAGATGAGGAAAGAAGTATTTGTCTTGCCCGAGCCTGTCACGCCAAATATGCCGATGTGCCGCACCCATTCTTTTTCCGTCATGCCGAAGAGGTGAAAGCGCTCTTTCCCGTAGAGCACAATGCCGAGTGGGTACTCGCCGTACGATAATTCCTCAGGAGGCGGCTCAAGAAGAATCTCGCGCTCTTCGTGGGTCTCATTGAGCTCCCTGGCTAGGCTGATCTTCAAGGCGTGCTCTATGAGTTTCTGTGTCTCTGACTCGGCCAGGAGATACTCGAGCCAGATTCGATCCATTTCTTTCCCAGCAATCGGCTTGAGCTTCTTGAAGACATCCTCGATTTCCATGCCCATCACTGCTTCTCCAGCGAGTCCTTGGTCGCGATGAGGTTCTGATACTCCATGAGAAGGTTCCTCTTCTTCTCCAGGAGCGAGGTCACGTCGCCCCAGTAGGCAAGCTGCTCTGTACGTTTGTCCTTCCGCCTTGTCAGAAGGGACTTGTGCAAGCTGAGCCTGAGAAACTCAACTTTTGGCTGGAAGCCTTCGGACCAAGGATACGGGAGCTTGCCAAGGTAATCCTGGCACTCGGATATCTCGGCATCGATCTGATTCTCGAAGGCCTGGTTCAGTTTCTCCCTGGCTCGGAGACCCGCGTCAATTTCCTCCATGGCTTCCTTCAGGATAGCAAGCTTCGTTTCGAATACGCGAGAAACAGATGCCGCTATATGGTGGCGTTCTGCGGCTGCAGGCTCGGAATACGCCGAGCCTGCATCTTCTGCACAGTCGCTATTGCCGTGTTTCCCGTTGGATGCCGCAAGGAGGTGAGACCTGACCCAGCTGCGAACACCGCTCTGCGCCACTTTCCTTCCATCCGAAAGGTTATTGTCCATACCGATAGACCTCTGAGTAGGCATAATTCCCCTGATTGGAACGATGAAGCCATATGGAAGTCGGGATACAAATCTCTTCACTTCGGGCATTGCCCATCACGCACGTAAGTTGCTGGCTGTAAGAGCCCGCGGCCCGGGTTCCAAAGTCTCCCACGGTACCATCGGCAGCCCGCCTGCATGTTACGTCCGCTTCGACTCGGCCGCGACATTGCACGATTCCCCGACGTCATCACACAACGCAGTGCCATATATAAAGTTTGGTCCACAAGTATTATTCATGAAAAAGCAGGAGAGAGCTGCGGTCTGGGAGAGTCGAGGTGCATAGCAGAGGGTAACGATAGATCTCCCCACGCTCATGTCCCGTCTTCGGGATCGAGGATACACAGTGCCGACCGAGTGCGATGCCATTGCCGCGGCTCATGAACTGTGGATGCAAGCGTGGATGGCAGAGCCAGCTCTTATTGAAGAAGACATCGAGCCAGTCCGCCTTGAAGGTGACTCGAGAACGTACGATGTTTACGGACTGCTACATGACTCCAGTCTTCGACTCAAGGGGGCAGGCGCACTGGGCAGACTGGCCAAAGAACTGGAGGACTGGTATCAGCCGCCACATCAGCTGGCACTCGTCGAGGAACACCTTTTTTACTGTCCGTGCGGTGCAGTGCTTGACGATGTGGAGTATGCACTGGCTCGCTATGCTGCGATGAGATCGGACTACGCTGCTCAGGTGAAAAGCTCGGGTCAAGCAACAAGGAATGTGTGTTACCGGCGATTCCTTGACACGATGGAGGAGATATTCCGAACTACGAAGACGTTCCTGCGGATAGGAGCCGTGTCGTGTTCCGACTTGCCCCAAGAAGAGAAGAACATGCACGCCGTACGGTACCACAATGCCATCACGTTGCCTCAGCCGCTTGGCATGGAAGCAACCAAGGTTTACATCAGAGCATTGGTCGCAGTCTTCGGGCTGAGAAACCCTAAGATAAGCTATCTGTACGTGGGCTTGACGCCCGAAAGGTCGGCCTACATGGCGAGAAGGGTTATCCAAGAGGTAAGACGAGAAAGGCCCAAGGAAATGAGATTGTACTGCGGGTACGCGCACAGGAGCGAACTCCTGTACTTCCTTCAGAATCCGGAGTCCATAGAGGCTTATCTTACCTTGGATTGAGGCAGCTGCTGGCTTCCTGGCTTGACTAGTGGCTATCGCCTGCCCTAACGTGGCCGGTGAACCTTCCTAAATGTCTTCGCTACGGCATAATGCTTGTCATCTGCCAGCTTGAACTGCCCCCATTTTATGTGCCAAGTGTTATGAGAGTTTCTCCTGCCATGGGCGTGGGGTGCGGAAGGGCGACGGAACCGAGCCCTGGAGCAGCCCACGCCGTCGCCGCCGCGAACTCCGCCGGGGTCCGATATCCCAGCGCGCTATGCGGCCTGCTGCGATTGTAGTCCTCCTTCCACGCCCGCGCCAGTGCCCGAGCTTCCTGCACGCTGGCAAACTCCTCGGTGTTCAACAGCTCGTCACGAAGCCTCCCGTGGAACGCCTCCGCATACCCGTTCTCCCACGGGGCGCCAAGCTCTACGTAGAGCGTCCCGACGCTCGCCCGCTCCAGCCACTCTCGCAAGGCCTGGGCGATGAACTCCGGCCCGTTGTCCGAGCGGATGTACTCTGGCGTGCCCCGCTCCCGGAAAAGCTGGATCAGTTGGTCCATTACGTCCTCGGCCGTTATGCTCCTGGCCACCTCCAGCACCAGGCATTCCCGCGTGAACTCGTCCACCACGCTCAGCCACTTCAAGGGGCCGCCGCTTGAGGTGCGGTCATGGATGAAGTCCCACGCCCAGACGTGGTCCTTCCTCTCCGGCCTGCGTCGTGCACAGCCGTTGTCGCTCGACCCCAGGCGGCGCTTCTTATGCGCCTTAAGGCGCACCTTCAGGCCCTCCCGACGCCAGAGGCGATGAATCCGTTTCCTGTTCACCAGCCAGCCCTCGCGCCTCAGAAGTGCCCAGATCCGCCGGTATCCGTAGCGCGGATGTTGCCTCACCAGCTCCAGCATCCTGGCCACCAGCAACTCTTCCTCCTCAGGCCGCCTCGACGCATAGCGCTGCGTCGAACGCGGCTGACTCACTGCCATGCATGCCCGGCGCTCGGAGACCTCCAGATTCTCTTGCACACCCTCGACCGCCTTCCTCTTCCGGCCCGGGCTCAGTAGTTTCCCTCGACTACCTCTTTGAGGATCGCCTTATCGAGCTCCAGGTCAGCCACGATCCTCTTCAGCCGCGCGTTCTCCTTCTGGAACTCCTTCAGGCGCTTCATCTCCTCAGCCTTCATCCCGCCGTACTGGTTACGCCAGCGCTGGAACGTCGCTTCGCTCACGCCCAGCTTCTGGCAGACCTGGCCAATATCCAGACCTGCCGCCAGGTCCGCTTCCGCGTCCCTCAGCTTACGGATGATCTCCTCCGGCGTATGCCTTTTGCGCTTCACCTCGAGAGCCTCCTTTCTTCACCAAAGCCGTCTCAGTCTACCTCGGAGACTCTCATAACGCCTGGATCAGTTTTCGGGGAGCACACCAAATGGGGATTCTTGCTTTCTCGCGAGCCCCGTAAGTCCTTGTATCACAAGAGGTTGCATCACAAGGCCGAAAGAAGAGGCGCCTCCCTGAAAGATCCCATCTGTGTCGGTGCCTTCGCGGAATCCCTCCATCTGTGACTTACCGCACCATCCTACCGCACTATCGGAGGTGCACCAGCAGGATCCCCAACAACGTGAAGAACACTGCCATTGTCAGTTTCACCGGCGCTATGTGCTTGTTCAACACGGCCGTCAAGCGGTCCGAACTCAGCCCGAGGCCCGCGGCGGTGGAGATCGCCATCCGCTCCATCCGTAGCATGGCTGGCCTGGGAAACAATAGATCGTGACCCATGGCGAACTCCGTCCCGCGGGGGAATGCCCCTCCGTAATCGTCCGTCCGCCATTCTATCCACTCCCATTGCCAGACCTTTCACGAAAAACTCGGAAGAACCGTTTTGACTTGTCCGATGACATTCACGACGACGGAACGAACCATCATATCGCCACAATCAGCGAATCATCCAGATTCTCGTATCCTCAGCCTCATGCGAGCCCACTCCGCCGAAATAGCCTCGGCCACGAAGCCTGGGCAGTGGATTGAACTGGCGGACGCCTGAGGCCTTCGCCGCGTCCCTGGCTGCTCTTCCGGTCGGGGCTCCGCCCCTCCCCCCGGATCACGCAACGCAACAACCCCACCTGGTTCTCTCGCAACAACTGGCACAAGAAGCGAGGAGCGGTCAACCCCCTCCGGACCACTTCTGACCGACACTACTACCTCCTATTGGCCCGGCACGCACATGATCGTCAGAGACTCCGATTCTCCTGTCTTTGGATCCACGACATTCACTACGTACGAATCTAGACGGGGTCCCTCATCGGGAATGCTCACAACGAATTCCTGGCCTGAACTGCCGCCAATCGGCTGGGGCTCAACGGCAACTTGGTCAGCCTCATAGGTAAGCTTTAGTTCCTTGAGATTACATTTGCTGCCTTCGGTCTTCGTTATCCTGAAAGGTACTCGATACTGATTCTGTGGTGATAATATCACTGGATTGGGAGTCAACCTGAACCCCCCCACATATTCGCCCGTCACGGGAATGTTTAGCGCTCTATCGCCCGCACGGATCTGGACGTTCTCCTTAAACCTACCACGAGGTGCGCCCGGCAAGAGAGTGACTGTCGCGTCTGTCGATGAAACCTTAACATCAATCCAAGGCACGCTAGACGTTGCAGATTCCAGCCTTGTTGCGGACTGACGGGGAATGGCGATAACACGTACCTGTTGTGATGCCGGCATGTCAGCCATAGTAACTTGGCCGAAGTATAGCTGCCGTGGCTGTATCGAGACAGGCTGGTCGAACGCGATCGTGAAGCTGATCTGGAATAGCGGCTCCTGCGCTTCTTGGAGTGGAATGGTGACAGTATAGTGCTTCAGCCCCGGATCATTGGCAAGATTCGCCACTGAGCACCTAATCTCGGCCGTCTGACCAGGGGCAAGGGACGCGCGACTGATCGTCACACCGACGCAGCCACAAGATGCTCTCGGCTTGCCCATCTCAATCGGACTTTCGGCAACATTCTCAACTATGAAGTTGGCTACCACGGGCTCTCGTAGGGGGAGAACAAAGCTACCAAGATCAGTCCTTCCCTCCCTTAGAATGATTGACGATTGCTGCTTTCTGGCCCCACTTGATCTACCACTCACGTCCCGAAGGGTGAACCTTCTGGCGGGCAACACAACTAGGGCTTTCCCGTCCCATTTGGCACGGAATTCCTTCTCGGACATGCGCAGAGTCTTGGGGGGATACAGCATAACCGCGTCTTCGTCGCGCACCTCCCAGAAGATGACAAAATGAGGCCCACAAGCCGATTGAATGGGTACAATCGCCGGATATCGTAAGTCCGACAACTCCGAGTAAGTCAACATCCTGCCCTCGGCCTTGCACCCCACTTTGTCCAACCATAGACGCAACGAGTTAAGGGTCGTTGTTCCATCTTTCGCTTGGTTTAGGTCCCGCGCTAGTTCGCATAAGGATGGTGGGTCAACTCCGTAGAGAGATGCAAGGAAATAGGCGCACCGTACGCCGCAGCTGTCGCAGTTGGTAGCCGGGGCGCCCTCATATCCCGCGAGAGGAAGAAGAAGCAGGTACGCGCAACACATGACAAGACCACACTCGCGGCAAATGCGCACAGCACGCTGTCCAGTCATCGAGCCGCTCCCGGCCTTCGGCCTCTGAGAAACACAACGACCGCCAGTGCTGCACCGCACAGCAGCACCGCAGCCGCAATAATCACCACTGCCCACCATCCCGTCGTTCGACTTTGTGTATGTGCTTCTGTCAGCGGAGGGCTGTTGTCCTCTTCGTGCCCGTCTAAGCCCGCAGCAACTCCGGCGTCCTTCCCAACAACCTGGCCGGCATCGTGTTCACCTTCCCCGGTCTTCTTGATTAGCTGGTCGCGATATGTTGATACCTCCTTTGTGATATCGACCTCAAGCGCTGAATAAACATCCTCCCCTTCCAACCGAGGAACGAACTGGCCAATATGCTCGTCGTACACTGCCGTACCCGGCGGAAAGTGTACCGTAAACTGGTCCTTGGCGACAGGCATGTTGAAGTCAACGGTGTGAACGGTTACCGTCGTGCTCAACAGTGGAATGAATTCGGGAGTCCGTCCAGGACTTGGCTTGGTATCCTCCAAGGTTTTGGCAGTATTGGTCTGAGCGGATATTTTCTTGGGAAACCACAGAGGTACTCCGTCAATGGTGTGTTTAGTCCACTCGCTCACTGTCACCGTTCGCCAGAGCGCCCCTGCCTGGAATACCTGCATCCGTACAGGAACACAGCCCATCGCGGGATCGAGTAAGTACTCCACTTCTAGTGTTCCGGCTGGTCCTCCGGCCGGCCGTAGCCTCACGGATAGCCCCCCTGCCGCTTCCGCAACGACTACATTCGAACTCGGATCGCCAATGCGTTCAGACAGCGGCTGCCCATAACAATCACGTATCATGTATTCTGGATCATCCGCATCCAGTTTGAAGGGGGCTGTCGTGATGCGACCAGATTGCTTCTCTGGATAATACCGTCTGCCCACCGAACCGTCCCATGCTTCGAAATACTTCCCGACTATGGACTTCATATCATCTCCGAATCGGGTCGTTTCAAGATAATACCGTTCTTGATCTCGTACCCGAAGAAAATCCCTGCGTTCCCAGACGTCTTCCTCGTCAGTCTTGAGCACGCTGCCGGGCGGCAAGCGTGTCGTCAGGGCTTTCGTCCCCTCTGGCAAGCGGCGCGTGGTCGTTGTATACGAATACCGCACTGTCCGCATCAACGATTCTCGCTGTCTCAAAACCGCTGCAATCTGCGATGCCGTCCAGGTTTCAGCACCCACGACGACAGGGACAGGGCTCAGCAAACACACCACGATTAACAAGTGTCTGAAGCGCGCTGCCGATATTTCCACCACAGATCCTCCGCTCTGAATCACATGAAACCAGACAGGCAGTTATACCTGTAACTACGGTCTATACCAGGGATGAAACCTGCCTGGCCCCGTGTAACGACGTAGCCTATTGGCAGGAACCATATTGCCCGCACATGACATAGGGAATGTGCGCGCACAGTTCGCAAGATGTTGCCGCGCACACACCGTAGTAACAGGTGTAATAAGCCTTCGCACACTCGGAGCGCTCGCCACAGTCTATCGCTTCTTCAAAGGGGTTGCAATTGGGATCATTGTTGACCCCGATACACCCGTACCAGTTTGTCCAGGGACCTCCCCCGGAGCACTGTCCGGCGCTTCGTGCAGGCGGGGCAGTTCCCGGAACGTGCGATCCGCTCGTACAGCCATCGGACCGACCAGTTCGAGGCCTATCTTCGCCGGCGGTGGGCGGAGGGTTGTCATAACGCAGTGCAGCTCTGCCGGGAGGTGCGGATGCAGGGATTCAAGGGCTCTTACGCCGCCGTCCGGCGATGCGTAGCGCCGTGGCGGACCTCGGTGCAGCCGGGGCACACATCTGAGCGCAAGCGAGCCGTCGTCTGCCCGTCTGCAGAACGCATAGCGTGGTTGCTCCTGCGCGACCCGGTGGATCGACGCGACGAGGACGAGCGACTGGTAGCCGCCCTTTGCGAGCGGTGCCCGGAGATTCGCCGAGCCACCTACCTTGCGCGGAGCTTCGCATTGATCGTTCGGGAGCGAAGGGCCTCCGACCTGGACGGCTGGATCACGCAGCCGTAGTGGCGGCAGAAGGCCTGGACCTTGGGATTAAGCTCGGGATCGTACCAGTCGGCCCGGGCGACTGCTGCCTTCAACTGATCGATGACCAAGATCCTTGGCACGCCGCCGAAGACGCGGAAGGCGTCCTCCAGCGCCCGGATGAAGTCCTCCGTGCTCTGCCGGGGCAGGGCCTCGCTATAGCCCTTTCGCGAATAGCTCAGGATCACGCGGAGCACGGGGTAGCGCTTGCGCCTCCCGCTGGGCAGCATGACCGGCGCGCCGGGGCCGAAATCAACCTGTGCCTCCTGTCCCGGCGGGCATTCCATCCGTCGAAACGGGAGCGGAAAGACCTTGCCCAGTCGGCGCACGAAACGCTTCACCGAAGCGTAACGACCCCCGAAGCCGTGCTCCTCCACCAGGTCCTGCCAGATCCGCTGGGCCGATAGGCCCTGGTCCAGCTTCTGAAGGACCACCTCCCGGAACGGCTCACAGAGGTTCTTCGGCCCGGAATTCCCGCCTGCCCTGAGCGAAGCCGAATGGGCGGACAGGCTGGCCGGTTTTGGCTCATCAGGCCCCGCTGAGCCGGTGGACAGGTTAGTGGCCGGTTTTGCCCCGGTCTGAGCCAGGCGCACATACCGGGCCACCGTCTCGCGGTGCACGCCCAGCGCCTTCGCGATCCTGCGGAAGGACCAGCCCTGTTGTCGTAAGGTGAGGATTGAGACTGCAATAGCCACTTTGATCCGGTTTGCCATCCTGCATCTCCTTTCCGCCGGAGATGCTAAACGGCTACCTCTTGCCTCTCAAAGTGGCCGGTTTTCACCTGTCGCTAAGTGGCCGGTTTTGCCTGTCCGATGACAACTGACCATAGCAACACCAAATCTGCGAACCAAAGACCGCCGTTCCGGTGTACACCACGACACTGTTATGGTACGGCACCGAGTTCACACGATATGCAGCCACCACGGTCCCAAGCGACACAGATCAGTGGTCTAATACCCCACCGTGGCACCGCCGTCCCGAACACACTCACTCTTTGAAGGACACATAGATGGGCAATCGAATGGCACACCGCGTGCCGTTCCAAATATAGGGGATGACTATGACGTCATTGTAGATCCCATGACACTCTGCACGCTTGGGGTCAACGGACACTGTGACCTGCCAGCGTCCTTCGCCCAACGGTGCGCAGTTAACAGTGCCAGCACAACCACGTTCACCAAGACGCACCTCCCCGCTGAGCAACTGTGCCTCGCGGGACGAAGCTGTCACAAGAAACACCTTTGTCTCGATGCCAACTGAAACATCTCCGAAGAATAGCTGTGACACACTTGTTGTGAGAGGAGCCTCATAGAAAACGCCGACCTCCCCCAAATGAGTCGTACCGTAGCTCAAGCTAACGGAGAAGAGGCGGCCGTTCGGGCTGCCGGGTATCCGATAAGAGGATTGAAGATCCTGGTCTTGGGACAGCGAAGCAATGTCAAAGATGACGCGACATGTGATATAGAGAGTACGCTCGTCACGTTGACCTTTCTCCAGAATCTCCAGGTTTGTGGGCACAGACTTCCCTGACAGCTGGAGAAGTGAAGCCCGGATTGCTCCCACTTCAAGGGGACGGGGGCTCGTAATCGTTATGTCCACGGAATCAATCTCCCTGCCGTGGTCTCCAGGATAGGAAATACGCGGGAAGATACGAACCATGCCGCCAGGCCCAACGATGTCGCAGAATGCGAGAGGACGCAAGGGGTTATCCGTTGTCAGAAAGATCCTCACGATACCTAGCGTCGATACGCTCCCACGATCAAAATGCACAACCAGTTCTGCGGCCTCGCCCGGCTCGAGCTGCGAGGGATACGAAAACGCGGCCGTCGACCGTAAACACCGGGAGCAACTCGCCCGCACGGACAAGATTCTAACGGTCCGGCGGGTTTTGTTCTGCATCGGCAGGCGTGCCATTGCGTCCGAAGGGTCATCCATATACGCCGTGCTCTCAGACAGAATAGGCGCCACATCTTCCAGAACAGTGAGTGGTTCCAGCTCTACGACAGATAGGCCCGACTGATCGAACAACACGATCCCCTCCCACCCGACACTGGCAAGAAAGGCCTGCGACAGTTCAACCTCCTGCTGGGGCGGATCCAGAACTACTTTCCTCTTGTCAATCTTGCGGCGGGCAACAACGACATAGTGCAGCGATCCAGATGGCCGAATGACGAGTATTACTGGCAGGGGCAAACGTTGAAGTTGCTCAAGACTGACAACAGCGCATACGGGGTCAAAGGATAGTTCCTTCAGAGCTTCCTTCATCTGCAGCAGTGTCGCATTCCCCTCAGCATCAGTACCCAGAGCCCTTGCCACTTGATCATAAGAGCTCTGCCGTCCTCGCAACGCACAAAACACCCTCAATGCTAACGGGCCGCAACCTTCTCTTTGCTGGTCAGAAGCGCCGCGAAGAGGCACTGCAGAGCACAAGACAAGCCCCGCACATAGACAACTCACAAGAGTCTTCTGGGCTTTGCGCAATGTGCACTCCTTACAGGGACATAGTGGTGACTGGGGAACCACTAGGGCTTTCCAGCGAGGCCCCCTCTGGGAGGTTCTTGTTCTCCCCCGCGGTTCGCCCGCACCATTGCGTCACCACCTGCGCCACTTTGGGGCCGCCGGCCAGAAGCAGATGGCTTCTCGTGACCCAGCGCCCCAAAGAGTGCGTTCTGTTGATGGCCCCTCCAACGCTGGCCAACCCAGTCATACTACAGCCCGAAGCGCACTCGAAAAGCTTGTGACCCTTCTGTCCATCGCGCAGTGTCGCCGCGTCCCCAGCTACATTGCACATCGCTTCCTTACGACACGCCAGGCCACGAACGCAGTTGCCGCTACGGCCAGAATCACCAACAGCACAACAACGCTCCGCCTATGACTACGTGCCGAGTCGCCCTCAAAACCGCTAAGCTGCTGTGCAAGCTGCGCGTCCGGAATACTCGCCCCGCTCACCCCCTTGGTCGCTTCATCCGTACTGCCGACCACTTTCTCCTTCTCCCTAAACAGCCCCTCGCTGGCAAGATCTCCAGCCACGTCTTGTGTATCTTCTGCAGTCAGACTTGTCGGCGCGCCGACGGTGAAGTAACGCCTAGCAATATGATCCAGGACATGCGTGCCCTTCGGGAAATCGAGTTCCAGATCCCCATCAGGCAACTCAGCGTTAATCATCACGTCACTCAGAGACAGCGTCACAACAGCCGGATCCTCGCCGAAAAACTCCTTCCGGATAACCTTCGGATAGTAAACGTCGCCTACCTTTGCATATTCAAAATCGTACCGACACCACGGTTCTCCGGTGTTCAAGAAATTCTCGTATCGTAGGAGCAGGAAGACTCCGGGCGCCACCCACAGGCGCTTCGGCTTCGTGCCCCCCGACACGGTTGCCAGCTCACCGCCCTCACTCTTTGGGCGGATTTCGATCACCTTGCACTGATAACCGTTCAGTTCCTCGGTTGCAGCGACCTCAGCTTCGTAAAAGGTCGCCACATTCGCCATGCCGCACGCTACGGATCGCAACCAGGTACCGAAGGGAGTATCATCAAGCTCTTGAAACTCAGGTGTGATTGCACCGAGAAGCCTGACGCCTTCCTTATCACTTACTTCCGTCTTCAAGGCGCGAACTAGCTTACCATCCCAGGCAATCACGTCCCAGGGCACACTACGCCGGGTGGTGGAGATCCGCTCCATCCATTCCCGTCCTTCCTTGTACCGCCAACGAAAACGATTAGTTACCTGCTTGCCACTCGAGAACTGCTGAGACTCCTCGACTTCACACTGCATGGTTCCAATCTTGCCAGCGGTCTCCACTACCCCTGCGATCAAGAACTCGGCTTGTTCGTCGCCGCGTGCAGAAGGCAAGACCAATAGAATGGCCAACCCGAGCACCACAATCGCATTGCGGGTGATATGAGAATGCATTATTCCCTCCTCACTCCTTAGTGCAGAGTCTGCGCCCGCACCCATACGCCCCTGGGCACACTTTAGATACTCGAACGGCGAAATGCGTGACTCCAGGGGACAACCGATCCCGCTCCTGCGGCGGCTAACGCGTCACTAGTTACACCACCAATTGGGACAATCGTACTGGGAGTCTGGTCCCACGTTCTCACAAACTCTTTTGGTAATCCCACAGATGCTGGGCCAGTGCGAACAAGTCCCAAACTTCATCTTGCCGCAATCATCTGGGTCCGTTTGCTCTGAGCAGGTGCCAACCCCGCCCTGCTCGCAATGAGAGTGTGCCACATACATATCGGTGCACACTGTACATTTGGCGCCGTAAGGACTTCCCTCACATGACCAGCAATGCCCACTGCACGCCGCCCCCAGAGTGCACGTCCTACCACAACCAGCAGCGATCCGAGACGCCAGTCTATCCGGTAGTAATGCGCCGACGTCAAGCCGCTCTCCTCCTGCCCAGTAGCCTGCCGCGATGGCCAGCGCCAACAACAAAATACCAATACCCATAGCTACCACTATCTTCTTACGCATAGCCGTACCTCCTTCTCCAAAGCCCCATGCGACTACCGCTCAGAACCATTCTCTTACGCTCACGAATCCAGTACCCGCGACCGGCTCCGCCCATTGCCTCCTTCCATGAAAACGCCTGTCAACTGACTTGCGGAGGAATCCCTGGCGCAGCACAAATCCTCACGCCCACACTTCCATTCCTTGATCGCAACGCCACCTACAACCAACAACAGTGTACACCCAGATGCCGAAATGTCAAGAGGGATTGCCGCGATTTTAGCAAAGCCCGTAAGTCCTTGCGCAGACAGAGGATGCATCATACGGGCAAGAGGAAAAGCACCCTCCCAAGGATTCCATTCATGTTGGTACCTTCGCTGGCTCCCTGCACCTCCCCCTATCGGAAGTGCACCAGCAGGACCCCCAGCAGCGTGAGGAATATTGCCATTGCCAGCTTGACAGGGGCTATGTGCTTGTTCAACACGGCCGTCAAGCGGTCCGAACTCGGCCCGAGGCCTGCGGCGGTGAAGATCACTACCAGCGGCACCACGAATGCAAGATTGTATATCACGAGAAGGCCGATGGCGTGTGCTTGGTCGACCGAAACAGAGTTCATAAACCGGATGAGCGGGAAGTAAACCTGGCCCGTGCATGCCAGCTCCAGCAGCGACACAATGAGCCCCAATCCAAAGGCTGCCGCCACAATGGTCTTCGTGTGCAATCGTCGCGTGATGAGTCGGTTTATCCTCATCCGGATCGGCCGGGGCAGTTTAAGGGCGACACTGCCGGTCTGCCCCCGGAGGGCCCGCACGAAATCGTGAAGGCTCAACGCAGCAAGGACGAAGGTCAGGAGGATTATCGCCCATGTCACTGCTGCAGCAACTCGTGGAAACACTTCGAGCCTGAGCAGCACCTCGCTCAGGCCTAAGCCGGTCGCAAAATAGGCCAGAAAGACGCCTGCTGTGAAAGCCCCTCCCACTGCGATCACTGCGCGGCCTTTGCGCCCGAGCGCTGCCAGGTAACTGATGAGGAAGACGAGCGTAGCAAAAGCGCACGGGTTCACGCTGTCCAGGAGCCCTCCGGTCACAACGGGCAAGAGGCGGATCTTGCCAAACCGCGCGATGAGCCTCTCACGTGCGGCATCAAGCTCCTCCGCGCTCACCTCCCAGGTCACGCCACTGCTCCCTTTCACGTGCTTCCGCACGACCTCTTGGAGACTCTCGTCTGTGATCTGTTCCCTTACCAGTGCGTCGCTGCCGACAAAAACGGCAGGAACGACCAACCTGAGTTCTTCTTCGAGGCCCGCCCGTTCACTCAGGACCTCGAGAAGGAGCTTCCCTTGTCGCGTTTGCGCGGAGAACCGCTTTACCACAAGCCCAGGCGTCTGCTGCTGGGCAAGTTCCAGCATCCGCTCCACACGGCCGCAGGCCCGGCAGCCCGGTTGCCTGAAGTAGGCAAGGTAAATGCTTCCGCCCACAGCAGGCCCGCCCGAGAGTGTCTGCTCAGCATCCTGCGGCGAAGGAATGTCAAGTTCAGCGGCACCGCCACTCTGAACAAGCTCGAAGAGCAAGGGTTCCAGCTTCTTCTCGGCCTCGCGTGCGTCCAGCATATGCTCGCCGACGAAGATGACTGGCAGGCTCTCGGCTGTCCGCCCATAGCGTCGCTCCATGGCCAGCAGGCGCTTGTATTCTGACAGGTCATCCACATCGAAGCGGTGGACAGTAACCTCACACCCGAGTTTCAGGCCAACCTGGCTAATTCGGTTCTCCAGCAGCCGGCAGTCCGCGCAACCCTTGCTGCCGAACAGGTACACGTGGATCACTGCGCTGCTTGTGCGGCCCGGCTCAGGCTCTGCCCACAAGGCCCATGCATTCACCCACAGCAAGAAAAGAGCTACGGCACAAACGCCCTGGTTCCTGGCTAGCACCGCAGCATCTCCTCCCGGTTCACCGTTCGCCGGTCCCTTGCCGCACCATTCAACGACCAACTCAAGGTCTCACAGCGCTCCTGCGCAGAGGTGGGTCCCGGTTCTTGCGACATGCGCCATTTCACCTGCGGCCCATTCTCCCTCACTTTCTCGGCTCAGTCAAGACAAATCCCCTTAGCTGGATGGACGTCATGGCGACATTGGAAGCCCCGCCTTTGGCGCCCAGCGGCCCTCATTGACATGGAGACTCCGTCCCGACGCTGGCAAGCATGCTTAAAAGGCGCAGACCCGAGAGGTCGTGTTTCCTGGGGCGAGGGGCGGCTGGCAATGTCAAGGGTGAAGTGAGCACTTCTCTGTAATGACGCCGGACATGGTTACCAGTGTGGGTGAGGATTTGGGAGGCGACTTTGCCAAGGAGGGAGGGGGGGCGAAAGTGTCGTGTAGGTTGAAGCCAAGGCTGCGAAGTCTCTGTATGGGCGTCATGCCTTCCATGCCGGCGTCCTAGTGGAGGCGGTAGAGATTATGAAGGGCCTGGTATTGGTAGGCTCGGCCAAGGTGATCCAGCGGACCGCCGATGTTCACGAGCATCGGCGAAGTGCGGCAGTGGGTCACTGAGTGGGTCAGTCGTCACTTGGTGGCCACTTGTTAGTGACTGCTCAGTGACTTGTTAACCACTTGTACGCCTCGTTTTGGCCTGAGAATGGCTTCGTAAGCCTTTATTCTGTATGGACTTACGATCCGACACATGTCTTCCTAAACCGCAGGCCGCAGGTTCGAGTCCTGCCGGGCGTACCATCCCTTTCTGGCCCTCTGGAGCATGTATCTCCTTGTTTCTGACATGCTTGGGATGACCACGCCCCGCCTCACTGACTGCCCCACTTCGTCCAGATCCGTCTCGATCGGTCTGCCCCAATCGCTCCTGCGTGGCCAAGAAGGTGTCAAAAGTCCAGACGCGCCGGCATCGGCTCGCCAGAGGCCCCACAATCCTGCCTGACCGCTTCGAGCTTGCCAGACAGCCATTGCCTCAGGTCCGCCCCCGCCAGGCCGGTCGTCAAGTAATCGCTGGGCCGAGTGTCGCTATGCCCCTTGATCGTAGAAGCATAGGTCGCGTGAGTCAGAAGGAGGTGCGGCCTCAGTTCCAGGATGATGTCGGCTATGGCCTGGTCGAGTTCCCGCGACGGCCGCAGGTAGTGGTGGGGGAAAGGCAGCACGCGCACGTCAGTGATCCCGAACAACGCGCAGGCTTTCACCAGCTCGCGATGTTTTCGCTCCCCGTAGGCTCTCGCCGGTTCGCCGACACCCTTCGGGTCCTGCTGGTCCCGGGGCTTTCGCAGCTCCTCTCCGAGCCTTTCGTTGTGCGTACGCAGACCCCCGGTAGCGCACACAACGGTGACCGCATCCCCGCGCTGGACGTGCAGCCCGCAGGTACCTGCCATGTGTGTGAAGTCGTGCGGGTGAGCAACCAGGACGAGCAATCGCAGCTTGGGCTGCGACGATTCGCCCCTCGTAATGCTCTTTTCTGTTTCCTCCCCAGCCGTCGATCCCTGGCAGTTCCAAGGACTCTGCCGGTTGCTCAGGACTTCCGTATGAGCGCATGGGAACGATCCGTCACGGACCCCGCCGCGCGCAGACCAGGTCCCCGATGGTGGGATTCGCCACTCTCGTGCCCCTTGTGCCGATCCCTCGCGGCTGTAGCTCAGTGATCGAGCACCAGTCCCTGTTCGGTCACGCGCAGCCGGGCGATGCGGCTGTCGGCCTTGCCGGGCTGACAGATCTCGCCCATGTAGGTCACCAGCACGACATCGGGCTCGACCTCGATAGCCTGCTGATTGGCCCAGATGCAGTAGTCCACGATCACCGGCGGCTCCCAGGTGCGCCCGCCGTCGCGACTCAGGTGCGCGGCGAAGTAGGGGAATCGCGTCGTGGCGACGATGGCGCCGCTCTTGGTGGCGGTCAGAGACGGGCAGTAGCCGGGGAAATGCCCCAGGGCTCCCGGCTCCCAGGTGCGTCCGCCGTCAAGGCTTCCGATCTGCCACATGTAGGGATCGCGCTCCGGCCGACCGATGCCCAGCAGCTTGTTCGGTCGCACCTCGTCGATGCCAAGTTCGAAGTAGCGCGCCGCGAGAGCCAGCCCGCCGCCGATCTCCGGCCGCAGGGGCTCGCCGGGTTTCTGGGGGTTGCTGTCGGCGTGAACCGGCTCGGACCAGGTCGCGCCGTCGTCCTCGCTGCGCAGGGCAAGGCAAGCCCAGAAGGCCACGAGGGAGGGCGACTTGGGCTCGTCGGTCAGACAGCACATCACAGGCAGAACGACCGCCCCGTCCTTCATGCGGATCGGCCGCACCGGGCCCCCGGCTTTCCACTCCTTCGGCCAGCCCTTGCCTCGGATCTTCAGCGGCTGAGGGGGCTTCCACGTGCGCCCTTCATCGTGGGTCATGTAGTAGTAAAGCGGAGCGTTGGTCACGGGCTGGTCGGCAAAGATGCACATCCAACTGCCGTCCTTGCGGATCAACGGCGCGCCGATGCCTTGCTGCAAGGTTGCAGGTTCCGCCGGTCCCCACGTGCGGCCGCGGTCCTTGGAGCGGATGTGCAGCGCCCGGCGGGTCTCTCCCATGTTGGGATTTCCCAAGGTCAGGAACAGCAGCACCTCGCCGGACTTGCCCTGCACCATGTTCGCGTAACTCTGATAACTTTCCGGGTCCGTGACATCCGGCGCCGGAGTGATCCAGTAGGGCTCCGGAGCCTGAAGGCCGCGCCAGCGCGAAGTCGGCCGCGTTTTTCCTTCGACGGTGAGCGCAGCAAAAGGATGGTTGATCCAGCCCGGATTGGACAGTGAGGCCACGCCAATGGGCCCGGCGGCGTACGTGGAGTCTTCCACGTCGGCTACGGGAATGTCATTGATCCACGCGCGCAGGCGAGGGCCTTTGGCCTCGACCCGGCCGTCGTACCAGTGCTCCAGCCTGCTGCACAGCCCCGGCACCAGGCCGAACTTCACATAGCGCTGAAGACCGCTGCCTTCGGCGATGACTATGCCGGCCCAAAAGTGCCGCGAGCGGAATTGCTGCCCGTTGGCCGGCACGTCCAGGGCGTAGAAGTGCCGGCTGTCCTTCACGCGGAACAGCAGACGCACCCCACTGTACACGGTGCGGAACTTGAATCGGAACCTCGCCGTGAAGTCGCCGTACGACTCGCCGTGCTTGACGGCCATGTACTCGCCGAGCGGGCCCTCGGGCGGCAGGAGTTCTCCATTGCTGCCGTCTTCCCACTTGCCGTTCAGGAATGACCAGCTTGCCCCGTTTCCGATCTTCCAGGTCTTCGGTTTGGTTGCCACGACTGCGCCTCCTATGCCACGAGTGGATCTGTCCCGAATGATCCATGTCAGCCAGGACGGATACGGAAGCATACCGCCGAAACGGGCGCCCGTCAACACTTCTTTCTACGTCGTTTGCCCCGGTCGGGCATGGCGCCGTCCCCATAGCCGCGTCAGCTCGCGTGTTCACCGAGAGCCTGCCGGACGACCTCAAACCGGAGCGGAAGCCTGATTCGCTGCCCGTTGTCTGGGAGCACAGAATCTTGGTGGTGGACGATGACGAGTCCCTCCGACGTCCTACTTCGGCCAGGGCTTCCACCGCATCGCCTGCAGCGTGTAGCCTCTCCCCGTGGGTTCCCCGTTGCCGGTCAGCTCCCCGTCACCCGCCACCGTCACAACCGTGCCATCTTCCACAGCTACGGACCCCGGGTAGCCAACGCCGGAATCCATCACGATATACAGCTCCGGTTCCCAGCTTTCGCCCCCGTCCCAGCTCACGCGAGCATGCATGGTCCCGCTGAACGGGTAGCGGTTCTCGTAGACTGCCACAACGCCGCCGCCGGGCAGCGCTGCCAGGTCCCCGTGGGCCTGGCCATAGACGTGGGTCAACGGCCGGAAGTTCCTCCACGTGCGCCCCCCGTCGTCGGAGTTAGCCAGCCGGACGGTCTTGCCATCCGGTCCCGGTCCTCCGGTACGCATGGCCGCCAGTAGTCGCTGCCCTCCCAGGCACAACAGACCCGTCTCCGCCACGCCGGGGACTATGGTGCTGTCCCCCCAGGTTCTCCCCTGGTCGGTGCTTCTGGAGAGGACCATGCCGCCCACCTGGGGCGAGGTGGCAGTCGCTGGGTTCCAGGCGTCCAGGGTTGCCAAGAGGGTCCCGTCCTCCAGGGCGATGATGTGATCTCCGTCGCCGCCCATGTATTTGTAGGGCCCCTGGTCCAATGGCAGGTTGCTCTCCCAGGTCTTCCCGCCGTCCTTCGAGCGAGAGATGACTATGGGGTAGCAGTCCTCACCCAGGCAGGGCAGCTCCTTGTTGAAGTGCGCCAGGTAGATGTACCGACCGGCCGCCCCAAAAGCCTGAGCTATCACCCGCTCTCCAGCGCTCCCCGGCAGGCCCTCCAGCGCCTTGCCGTCCCAGGTCTTGCCCTCGTCCTTGGACCAGTGCAGATACGGCCCGAAGCCGGCGTAGATGGTGCCGTCGTCGGTGCGGCCCACCCGGCCGGTGAGCTTCCACGTAGAACCCGGGACGGGCAGGCGGACACGCTGGGCAGGCACCGTGCCGAGATCTCGGTAGGCGGCCCGGAAATCTCCGTCCTGCGTGAGTTTCGTTCCCGGCTGCCAAAAGGCCTCTGCCTCCACAACGCGAACTGGATCATTGGGGTTCATCCTGCAAGCCTCCTCACTCCTGTCGAGCTCCCATTGGAACACTGTTTCGGCCCTACGGATTCCCGCGCCGCGCAGGAAACGTATGTTGCCAGCAACCACTGCTTTGCTGCCCGCATGCTGAGCGGCCAGCATTCCACAGCCTACTCGCCAAAGGACCCTCTCTTCTCGAGGCATTGCCTCATGCCGAGGCACCGGAAGCCTATCCCGCATAGTGCACGAGGACTTCCACCGCCTTGACTTCCCCGGCGCATGCAGGAACAATCTGCAGCTCATTGCAGCCCAGGTGGACGGTCGATGGCTCCAGGCTGGCGCGGAGCCATTCTTCCTGCTGGTTCCTGAGCAGCGGCGCCCTGTTCCAGTGCAGGGCAGCCGACTCCGCCACCTTTGCGCGGTCGAACTGAACCTGAAGCTGAACTTCGGCGCCGATGCCTTTGGAGCGCGCCTCGTCGAAGTCGTCTGCCACTTCCACCGGGATCGCCGCCACCTCGTGTTTCCGCAACGTCACCGGCAGCGGCGCCCCGGGCATCACCTCCTTCACGTACGCGCCGTAACAGCTGCTCGTGTCAAAATCCTGGTAATCCACCAGGTAGTGTTTGTCCATATGCGCAATCAACTTCGGCTCCCCCATCTCCCGGAGCGGCTGCCAGTTCCAGTGCTCATCGCAGAACAGCGGGATCACGTTGGCATTGAAGCTGTAAAGACCGTGCACACCGGCTCGCCAGTAGAGAGCCGCCTGAGCGCGGCACATCGCATCCGTGTGATAGCTCCCGTGCTTCTGCCCCGCGGGACTTCCCATGCCAAAATGCGCATGGACCTGAACGCCCGTCCCCCGTGTAGCCTGGAGATACTCTTCGATGGGCAAGCGGAACACACTCCCGGCCATGGTGCCCGCTGTCAGGATGTCTATCACACCTTCCTGTATCCATCGCTTCACGTCCAGGCCGGCATTCCTGGACAGAGCGAAGGTCGATGGCACGCGCACGGCCAAGAACAGACGCCGACTTTTCGCCTTGCCGGCACGGTCCAGGATCTTCCGCACGTCCCGAACAAACTGCGTGATGATCGGGCGTCCCCGCTCCAGGTCGGCCGCTGCGAAGAAGATCGGGTGGCGCAGGAAGTCCAGCTCGAAACCGTCCAGATCGTAGTTCGAGCATGCCTCATCGATCAGGTCTCGACGATACTTCCGCGACTCCTCCCGCGTGAAGTCAAAGGCGTAACGGAACATCGGGATCGGAGCCCGTTCGCCGAGAGTCCAGTCGGGATGGTCCAGCTTGATCTTGCCCACGTAATGCCCGCCGAAGATCCCCTCGTGGCAATCGTTCATCCGGATCGATAGGAACGCCTCCATCCCGATCTTGTGGGCGTGATTGACGACGATCTCCGCCGGATCGGTGTTCCTGGCAAAAAAGTCGCGGATGTTCAGGGCCCGCCGTCTGTACTCCTCGCTCGGGAACTCGGTCATGCCCTCGCCGAAGATCTGGCCAAGCTTCGTACGGTGCGCCCACTGATTCGAGGCGTGGATGCCGTCCACGGCGCTGCCCAGCGCCCAGAAGATCGTGTCCACGTGGCTCCCTCGCAGCGGGGTGAACACCTCGTCGATCAGTCCTTCCACCCCCATCGGGCACGGCTGGAAACGAGAAATGAGCGCCGCACCGTCGCTGTTCAGGATGATTCGGCGACGTCGGGAACCTGCTTCGCTGCTCATGGTTTTTTCGCCTATCGATCCGGCAGCCGCCGCCGCGCTGCTTGCGCGCGGCAACGATCAGGCCGGGGGTGATGCGGCGCGTGCGGCAGACCAACCGGCCCCGGGGGGGACGCTGTCGCGCTCACCTCTTGAGCCCCCGGGGGCCCAGCTTGCCCCGGGGGATCGGCCTGAAACCGATGCGGCGGGCGGGTGAGCCGCGCTGCAGATGAAAGTCACCTTTGGCGGGGGCGACGAACCCGGGGTCCGCCAGGATCGAATGCCTGTCCTTGCCCTTGGCCCGCCACTCATCCCAGCTCAGGCCCAGGAAACGCATCTCCGGCCCGCCCTCCTGCCAGTACAAGTTCCGGTCCATCGCCACAGAGAAGCTCTCGCTGCTGCCCGTAAACAGGGCGCCTTCCCGCCAGTAGACGATGTTGCGTTCGAAGGTGAAGCTTAGATGCGACTCCGCGCGCGTTCTGAAGAGCTGTGTATCGCGCCCAAGCGCGAAGATGTTGTTGCGGACGACGTTTTGTTTGCCGTAGTGCTGATGGAACCCGCCGTGCGTGGTCCTGTAGACCAGGTTGTTCTCGGCGACGATGTGCGTGGAGCCCTCGTCGAAATAGATGCCCCAGCCGCCGTAGTGCAGAGCGGCGATGTCGTGAAAGATGTTGTACCTGATCGCCGTGCCAGGCTGAACGCCCAGGGTGTAGATGCCGCCCATGTCGCTGAGGATAGGCCCGTCGCCGTTCGAGCGCCGGCCTATATGGTGAATGTGGTTGTTCTCAATGACGTTCTTGCGCGTAAGCGCGGCCCCGTACCCCCACGACCACCCCACTGAGATCCCTGTGTAGTAGAAGTCGTGGATGTGGTTGTGGGCGATGCGGTTGTTGTAGGTCTGCCCGAGCCAGGCGCCGACGGCGCTGTGGAACAGGAGGCCGCCATCGTGGATGTGACAGCGCACAAGCTCATTGCCGTGGGTTTGCCACGCTTTGGCGCGTTGCACCACCCGCTCGCCCAGCTTGATGCCGCCCGCCCCAAGGTCCGTCATCTCGCAGTCGGCTATGCGGTTGGCGCTGCAGCCGCCCGCCAGCTCGATGGCATATCCGCCGAGATGGGCGAAAGCGCAGCCTTCGAAGGCGCACTTGCGCACGCCCTCGCCATGGATGGCCCCGGGCACGCCGACGGCAGCTTGCGGATAGCCGCCGACCTCCGGTGCCTGCGGTTCCCCCGGAAGGCGTGGGGCGAACCACGACTCAGCGTGCGAGAATGTCAAGCCGCGGAACATGACGTGCTGGACGTACCGCTTCCTGCTCGGGTTGCCTTTCAAGATCAGGATCTGCTTCAGAACGGGCGCGATCGCTCCTGATGCGCGCATGGACTCGCCGCGACGGGGCAGGTAGTAAAGCATGCCCTTCGCGCTGTCGAGACACCACTGTCCGGGCGAACTCAGGGCTTCGAGGACGTTCTCGACGTAATACGGGTCGCCGGGCGACGGCCTGTAGACGGAGCGTTTCCCGAACGTGACCAGTCGCTTGCGGCGGTCTATGTGTGCGATGGGCAGGTGCGAGTCGGTCCAGAGACTCATGAGCACCAACTCCGCGTCGGCAGCGCCCCGCCACGGCCCCAGATCCCCCTTGCCAAAGCGGAGGTGCGTGGCCCCTTCGTGCCAGGGCGTCTGCTGCAGCGTGGCGGCGGGCACGGGAGGCACCTTCAGGTAGCCGCTCCCGGGGTGTCGGGCGCGCGGGCTGCGCCGTCCGTTGACCCACAGCTCCCGGAAGAACCAGTTGCCGTCTCGCGCTTCCGGGATCTCGGTTGCCCAGGCACGTCTGCCGTTGGCCCTGACCGCTCTCCAGCCCCTGAGCCGTCGCCCGCCGCTGATGACGGGCCCTTCGCCCCGATAGGCTGCATAGGTCACCGGGCAGGCTGCCGTGCCTGAATCCTGCGGGCTCAGGACGAGCGGGTCGGTCAGGAAGTATGTCCCCCCGCGCACCAGGACAGTGACGGGCTGTCTGAGCACGCCGCCCTGAGAGCGTCTCAGCCGTCGGACGGCGTCACGTGCCCGCGGCAGGGTCGCGAGCGGGCCGTCCGTCGCAGTCCGATTCGGCGCCGGGAGCGTTCCGGACCAGCGGTCATTGCCTTCGAGAGACACGTAGAAACGGACTTCCTCCGCCCTGTAGTGCGACATCTGCTCGTTCCCTCCTTGTCATTCACCGCCCCCCACAGTGGGGGGCATTCCGTGCCACGCGAGGTCCCAGTCAATCCTAGTCCGCGAGGCGATACACGCGGGTCTCGCCCGTGCGAAGCGTGACGCGGAAAGAATCCCCTCGCGTGACGATGTCCCGGGAGAAGACGTCCGTGACGGCGCGCGGCCCGGGAAGCCGGATCTCTTTCCCGCCCGCCTCGCAAGCCGTGATCGAAAGAAAACGCCCATCGGTGTAGATCACATCCCCGGGAGCACAATACAGGTGCACGCCCGCCTCCCGGGCGATGTTCGCGAAGACGCGCGCCGGAAGCGTCAGCCCGCCCACAAAGATGTTCCGGACCCCGTCCCGCTCATTCCAGGCTATCGCGGCCTCTCCTCGCTCCGTGTAGGAGCCGAAGACCTCCGCCTCCGGGTCGTCTACGGCAAAGAGCGGGGCAAGCCTCTTGCGCGGAGGATAGGTCATCTGCCGGAACTGAAGGTGCTCCTCCCGCAGCGACCAGTTCCGGACGATGTCGTCCGGGGCAATGATGGCCCCCGACGGAACGCCGGCGGCGAACCGATGCTCCGGCAGCAGTCGCATGTCGGGCAACCGTTCGCCCGGAAGCTCGACCACTCGGATCCCCATCAGTTCCCGGATGTAATCGACGCTGTAGGCTTCCTGCGGGGAGGCAGCGTCCGGGGCGATGATGCCCGGAGCGTAGAACCAGATCGCCGTCGCCCCGTCGCCCCGCAGACTGTTCCGGATGGCCTCGCGCTCCTGTCGGCCCAGGCTGAAGGCGTTCAGGAAGATCAGCAGCTTCTTGCCCCGGACTTTCCCGCGCAGGTAGTCCGACTGGAGCCAGAGTTCCGGCGTTGTGCCCATGCGGTTGATCGGAGCGCGCATATCGTACAGCAGCGGCAGGCCCAGCTCGATCCCGTAGGCGATCTGGCCCAGGCTCCGCTCATCCACCACCACGGCGACCTCGCTCTCCAACGGCGCGGGGTCCCGGTAGAGTTCCTCGTACTGCTTCCGAAGGACTTCCAGGTTGGCCCAGATCTGGTCGTCCATAAGCCAGGTGCCCCCCGCGCAGAACCACATCTGGGACCGATGCGTCAGCGCCGCCATGAAATTGCGCCGATGCGCCCACAGCGTCTCTTCCAGCGTGCTGACGCGGCCCCAGTTGGCGTCGGGGGGGCTCAGGTGCGTCCTCAGGTCGTCCTCATTGCACCAGACGCGGCCCCGGGCGTTGCAGCTCTCCGCAGCCGCCATGATGGTCCCGCTGCCACCATTGCGCCGGTCGAAGTAACCCGACGGCGCACACCAGACGTCCACGGCCGGGTCGTCCATGACGGCGTCGAAGTCCAGGTGGCCGAACTGGCTGATGCCCTCTTGCAGGCCCGCAAGTTCAAACGTGTATCCGTAGAAGACGTACACGAGCTTCCGCCAGCCGCAGGCATCCTTGAAGGCCCGGGCGACTCGCCGGATCGCGTCGGTGATGGCCACGGACTGATAGCAGGTGAAATCGATCACGGCGCGTTCCCGGCAGGGGTTGCGCAGGAGGCCGTGGGTTGTGGCCCGGCGCACGTCGGGGGCGGGGGCGACGATCTGCTCGAACGCATCGTAGCCGGTTCCCCAAGCATCGTTCAGCGCCGTGATATCGCCGTACTGGCGTTGGAGCCAGCGGCGAAACCCGCGCGCAAAAGGCTCATCGTAGTTCCGCAGGCCCCAGTCATTACAGCCCCAGATCGTTGACATGTAGTACCACTCATGACTGTTCTGGGCAGCGGGATGGTAGCCGAGGATATGTTCGTCCCACGCCGACTCGAGGTGGACCACGAACCTCACGACGTGCCCACACGCCTCCCGGAGCCACCGCTCAGAAGCGATCGCAACCAGGTCATCGCTCTTTCCGTTCTCCCAGACCGGCATTTCCTCTGGATGCTCTTTCCTCCACCAGGCAGGCGGCTCCACAAACACCCGAGGCAGAAACAGCGCATCCGGATCGCTGCGCACAGTCTCTTCCATCTGGGCGTCAACCGGCCCGAAGTCGTATTCCTCGCCGTCCCTGGGCCACGGCAGTGTCATGCCCGCCGTGTACAGATGAAATCCCCGCGCACGCGTCAACTGGCTGGTCTCGCCGCTCCGGTTGTGGTTCCACAA
>Ga0315274_10000173_pt1 | contig 96621 bp, 143 predicted proteins | sample YL17G02_20_MG_FD_203700 | JGI IMG/M metagenome (GOLD analysis project Ga0315274, IMG submission 203700) | Sediment microbial communities from Yellowstone Lake, YNP, Wyoming, USA - YL17G02_20 | ecosystem: Environmental > Aquatic > Freshwater > Lake > Sediment | place: USA: Wyoming | collected...
CTCTCGGGCGGTGGCACGATTGAACTTCTCATCGTTGAGGCGATCTTCCTGCTGTCTGGTCTGAACATTGTAAAAACTTTCCTTTGCCTCTTCGGTGATCATCTTCAAGAGTTGCTTTGACGCATAGGAAATCCTGAGGAACACGTTGGGGACATAAGGGTACTGAAACTCAACTACCTTCTCTGCCTTACCGGCTTTCTGGATAGCTGAGATCAGCTCCTGAACCGTTGCTCTTTTTTCATCTGACATGATCAAACTCCTTTGTAAAATTGATAGGAGAGGAGAGGTCCGTCGGAAAGCGCACAGACCCCTCCCATCCTTTTTCTCCTTACTTAAACGTCACCTTCATCTCGTCATTCAAAGTGGCCGAGGCGACCGCCTTGAACCCGATCTCCTGCTGGAACTCTTCCGTCCCAGTGATCTTCGGGGCTTTGTACTCGGCGTACGGAATGCTGATCTCCATGATCTTGCCGGCAACATTGCCGACAGGGATAATCAAGGCGTCCGTGATCCGATAGTCGGACCGATAGAAATAGCTAGGTCCCTGCTTGAGGAAGAAAACTGTGAGAGTTCCTTCCGCAAGTCTCTTCCCAGGCCGACCGAAACGCTCGGCCGTCCAGGCATCGTTCTTCTCATTGTCATAGTACTTGATGTTGTTGGTCAACGTCAAGACAGCCTGCGTCACGATGGCATTCTGCCCCGTGATTGTGACGATGCCCAGTTTACCATGCTCCGGAACACCCACCTCGGCAACCGAGACGGGCCAGAACGGATAGATGGTAGGATTGACACCCTGGTTGGTGACCAGCGAGGGGCTGATCGTAATGGTGTCGTTCGTGTAGTTGACTCCGGTCAACAGATATCCAGCCTGGGTATTGTGATCGGTGCCCACCGTCACGTACATACCAACGACGTATCTCTGGGCTCCCTTTGAAGGAAGTTGGATAGTCGTCTTACCAATTCCGCAGGTATCCAAGGCAGGCGTCTCACCAGCCCACAGGCGTTCCATAAACTTGCCCGACCACCGGATCGAAGCAATGGCATCGCCTGCAATCGTGAACTCCGCACTCTCGATCGTCGCACCACGCATGGCAAAGACGGTGTGTCCCTTCTTGCACCAGAAGGAAAGTGAGTCCAACTGATCCTGCAAAGTGTACTCAACCTTGACTCCCGGATCGGGTGTTTCAAGGCCCATAAGGCACCGAAACAACTTGGCGTGCTCAGGAGCAGTACCCAATACACCAGAAGGCTTCACGTAGGTAGTGAAGCTAAAGTCTCCGGTAAGAAGTCTCGCCCGGATGGAAGGAAGCTGTGATGCCGAGGCGCGGATCTGCATATCTTCCAAGAGTTCTCGCTCCTGGCCAAAGTCAACCGGACCAACTGTGTAGATCCGATCGGCGGTAGTGGGTTTCTTGAGCGTTCCGCAACTAGTCTCAAGGATGGCATAGGCCTCTTCCTGATTCGCATAAGCTAAATCACTTGCACAATTCATAGTCTATCTCCTTAGTTAATCATCTCGGAGGTTCTTGCCTCAAAGATTTCTGTCTTACGCATTTTTCAAATCCAGATAATACTTAAGACGTAACGATATATCAAAGTGAAAGAGCGGCATTTCGCCCTCCACCTTAGTAACATTGATCACCCAACAACCGGTAGCGGTTTCATTGAGGCGAAAGTTTGCTCCGATCTTATTCCGAATTGCCTGCACCAGAGCCTCATAGGTTGAAGTCGGGGTCTCACCCCAAGTGATGAACCAAACCCTGGCCTTCATATCGAGGAAGGCGATCTGCATCATGGAAGTCATCTCCTCATCAGGCGCCTCCTCTGGTTCCTGAAGTTCAAGCAAAGGAAGTCCAGCAGAGGCATACTTCGTTATGTCAATATCCCTGTAGGTTCGAACCACTGTGGCAATCCCAGAGGTGGTAGCAAGGATGGACGCAAGGTTGCTTAAAACACTTCGCCTATTCAAAGACATTGTCTTCTCCTTACGTTGCCGAAAAGTAAATAACTTCAATAATGATGACAAAGACCCCAACCGGATGTCTAGCTCCCGAGTCCGTAGTGATTCTAGAGCAAGTGGCCGAGTATGCCTGGTTGCCGATGGAAGGATCCGCATCAATCTTTGCGATGATCGCCTGGGCAAAAGTATTCATCTTTGTCCAGAGATTCTCGGCCGCTTCCGCCCTCGTCCACACAACCACACCAATCTGGACTTTATTCTTAAAGACGTTGGAAAGGATCTTTTCCTTTTCCTCAACGACATCGTTCACAAAAGCTCCAGGCATTTTCTCAGGTCCGATCCCAGTATCGTATGCCCTTTGATAGTCGACAAAAACCACTCCGGCAATTCCCGGCTTGATCAAGGCGGCGATGTTGGCAATAATTGTTGCCTTGACTCCGAATCCATAATAGTTTGCCATTACTTCCTCCCCTCGCCCATGAGTTTGTCAATCTGAACAAAGGTCTGCTGAATGTAAGAGTCAAGTTTGCTCTGAAGATCGGCCTTCGTCTTGGTCGCCATCCAATAGGCGGGAGTACCTGGGTGCATGACTGTCTTCTTTGTATACACTTCATCCCCCTCATACGTAGTGAAGTGCAGGAACCCAAACTTGCCCACCGGTATCCTGTGGGGTCTGGTGCCCTCTTCAAACCAAACTAGCACATCCTTATTCTTATAGGTGTTACGAATGATGAACGAGGTCACTGTCGCCCGTACTGAATAGTCCAGGCCCCACATGCCGGCGAGATCCGTACCCGTATGCGTCTCTGGAGTCAACTGACGGATACGCATGAGACCATACTCCGCAATTGCGAACCAGGTCCGTTTCATATAAGGCAGGACCTCATTCTTGAGGATGCCGAACCGCTTGCCCAGCATCTCCCAATCAATTGTGAAGTTAACGAAGTCAGTTTGCGTCATAGTTTACCTTATAGTCCGTATAGCATTTGCTTCAATTTGAGCGTTTCAAAAAACTCTTCCTTCACCGAGTCAGCATAACCTTTCAGAGCACTGGCTGGGTAATCCACTCGCCCACCATCACGCATGATGCCACCTTCCGTACTACGTCTCAGGAAAACGATCTGCAGGCATTTCCAAACCGTGCCCGTGACCAAGAGTTCCTCAAACTCCGTTGGAGTTGCAGAGACCGTCCAGCCGGCGGATTCGATACTAATATACCAATAGATCTCTCCAGCTTGCTCAGGTACCGGATCAATCTTGAGTTTTCGTTCAATAGGATTGAAGTCAAACCGGAGGTTGGGAAGGGCCCGGCGTCTTCGCATCATCTTGATCATCCACAACGAGGGGAAGAGATAGTCTTCGTTAGCCTGAGTTTCGTCGATCAAATAACTGCCCAACTTCATGCGATCGTCGGCCGAGACCTCTTCGTTAGAGATTAGCGCCTGTACGCGAATGGTAGAGGCGTTAACATCGTAGTCCCTTTGATAGGCAACTGAGGTGATCTTCCGAGGAACCTTTTTAGGAAGTGCGGCGGAGATCTTCTGGAGAATGTAGCCTGCCTCACGAAGGATATCAGGGTCAGTAATATCTGTGGTATTACTGACTTTTCCTAACTCTGTACGTACTGCAGAAACTAACGAAGTTTCGTCCATGGCACTATCTCCTATGCATCTATCCCAAATACCGGTAGTACTTTCAGAATGAAGGTATCACCGCGTCCTTTCCATCCAGTAACCTCTCCGTAAGGTTGGATGTAATAGTGACCAGGAGCATCAACCTCTCCTGCTACAGTGACGTGGACTAGCAACTTTTCATTTCCAACACCAGACTTAGTAACGGCAGTCCAAGTCTTTAGCTCATCTCCAGAACCATCCGCCTTAGGTTTCTTCACAAGGAACTTGAATCCAGAGAATCCTACCAAGCTCTCCTGCATGTCAACCTCAATGGTAGTTCCAACATCACCAATATAAATCTTCTCGTCAGCCATAATTACACCTCAGATTCTTCTGTTTCCCACTTAGATTGAAAGTGAGCAACAGGTCGGAGTTTGGAAATTCGTTGTATAGGTTCTCTACGAAATCTCGACTGAAACAATCCTCTCCACCGTAGTTTGGACACCAACTGTAGCATCGGTTTGAAGTGCGATTTATATCCCATCGACGAATCTCCTAAACTTAGATTGGAATGGCAGAGTCCCCGTAAACTTTGAAACAAATTGAAGTAGTTCAGTACGAATAGATGCTATCTTTCCAAGCATGAGTCCTCGAGTCACAACTAGATTAAGATGACCATAACCCCTTAAAATTAAATCGTTCATAACACCCTCGTCCTCATTATAGCATTACCACTAGCATCTTTTGTAATATCGAATCTCATAAGTTCGACGGAATCTTCCCCAGAATAAAAAATCATCTGTGACCCTTTAATCTCCCATTTCCCACTTTCAACTTCTCTGATAAACTTCGTATCAACTGCGATACTTTGAATCTTATCTGTCTCAATCTTTACAAGATCAATCTCACCAGTAAGTTCCTGAATCTTGCCCACCTCATCAGCAATACTGTGCTGAATCTTGTCTGTTTCATAAGCAACAATTTCCTGAAGTGCAACAACCTTATTAGCAATACCCTGAATCTTATTTGTCTCAGGCTTGATCAGACCGGCAATTTCAACGATATCTTGAATCTTATCCGTCTCAGGCTTAATAATCTGGATTTTATCTACTTCGGTCTTTACAAGGTCAACAGTATTGACAAGACCTGATATCTTATCTGTCTCAATCTTTACAAGATCAATCTCATCGGCAACTTCTTGAATCTTATCCGTTTCAGATTTGATCAGAACAACATCACTAGTAACATCTGTGACTTTGTCCTTCACAAGATTAACTTCATTGACGAGATCCTGAACTTTGTCCGTCTCAATCTTTACAAGACTAACATCCTCAACGATATCTTGAATCTTATCCGTCTCGGTCCTCATAAGACCAACTTCATCAACGACATCCTGGTTGCTTTTTGAATCCAAAACAAATATGCCTATCCTTGCCTTTGCCGAAACGGAGTTTACAGTTGCAGACGCAATAACATTGTAAGTTCTTCCTACTCCAAACCCATTACCAATAGTTGCCTCTATACTGACTCTGTAGTCCCCGGTTTGTCCAGTTCTCTTTATTACAACTGGTGTAAGGATGGGAATGTCAATGTTGTTATCAAAAACCTCACAGATAGGTAGGAGATCCGCATCTTGAACCATCCCGGTAGATGGATTGTGTGTCGTAAAATCAAGTGTGATCATATCTCCAAGTTTTCTCATTACCCTTCCTCACCCTTGACTTGAATAACATGACTTCCTCCAAATATAGGAAATGCCATCAAACGAGACCGATATAGCAGAGATCGTTCATAAATAGTATCTTGTCCTTGTAGTATTCTCTGTGCCAGCAATGACAGAATAACCTCCTCGGTTGACAATATTCTCTTTGCCAGTAATACCAGAAGCATATCCTCTGATAAAATTGGAATGTGAAGAAAACTTGCTAAAGAAGTTATCAAATCCTCAGACGAAATTGGAATGTGGAGAGTTTCTGATAAAGCAAGTACCAACTCTTCAACCGACCGGAATTTCTTTGTTAAGACTTTAAGTAACTCCTCAGACGAAATTGGAATGTGAAAGTATTTAGATAGAACCACAAGTAAATCTTCAGAAGAAGTGGGAAGATGTAGAGAACCAAGTAGAGTCACTAACGCATCTTCAACATTCAAAGGATGTTGTGCTAGAAGATAAATAACATCGTCCAACGTCCGTGCCTTCTCAGGAACGGAACTTTCAATATCCTCAGCAATAAACGTTGTTACTCCACTACCAGTCTCCTCTGTGCCCCACACTCCGTGAGCAGGTTCAGGAGAAACAAACTTTGTATAAAAAATCGAGTCCCAGTAAGCCACCGCCTGGGAGGTGCCCGCCACAATAAGAAAAGTTACAGGATTCCAAACTCCCATACCCGTAACTGGCATGATGTTTCCATCAATAATGAATTGTTTAAGACCCAACGAACTTCTTGTTATAAACTCATGCCATCCAATCGTTCTGGGAATACCGCTTTTATAATCAACACCCAGCAATCGGTACTCATACTGGTCACCATCAGTAATTAATCCAATAAAAGATGTCTCGACCTCCCCAGCGTCAATACTAAAAACAGCATACTCAGGCACCGGTAACATTTCATCATAAAGATGAACATGAACGGCAATGTTATCATAAGGAAGTTGGTTATGAGACATAAGGGTGGCTATAGGTATCTTCGCACCTTTAGTACCAGAATAAGCATGATCAAAAGAGGGCACAGGTGCTCCGATTATTCCGGTAATCCAAGCTGGCATAGGCCCCCCAGCTGTGGCTAGCCATAAGTTTCGTTCAGGATGCCCAGAGACATCAACAACACTACCTCCCGAACCCTCGTCAAGAGGCCAGTGAGCATAGACTGTACCACTCAGTATATCTTCGGTACCCTCTCCATTATTATAACGAGCAACAACGTCTGCTGGTGTCAAGATCGAAGTATAAACTACAAGCTCATCCATATCTCCAGTAAAGTAATAGAAACCACCGTACGTGGCCACATTGAATCTTGAGGGATTACTGATTGTATCGTTTAGAGTATCTACTAAAGTGGTGAAGGGTTCTTCTGTTCCATCCAAGTAAATATGTATACCAGACGCCTGTCGTGAACCATCATAGGAGGCAACCAGATGATGCCAATTTCCGTCGTTGATGGTTCGAACATTCGTCTCAATCTGTATATCACTTGAGGGAGTACGATTACTTCTCAATTCATATCCAATGTGATTGTTTATGACAAACAAGCAGTAACCACGTCCATTTCCGTCCAAGTTCATTCTCGTTATTAGTGGTTGTTCACCCGTACCAGAAGTTCTGAACCAGCACTCTAATGTAAAGGGACTGAGACCATCGAAGTCAGCGATCGTTCCAAACCCTAAAGGGGAACCTAAATTATTAGAACCTGAGAAACGCAGGCCAGTTAGTCCGAAACAAGACCATCTATTTAGATTAGTCTCAAAGTCGTCAAAGAAAATGAAAGTAGCATCTCCGTTGGACGCCGATAGGGCACTCGCATTTCCGTAGTAGATATAAATCTTCTTATCATACGTGCTTAAATCATCGGATACTTTAACCCAGAAAATAGCATAGTTCCCATCGACCTTCTTATCCAACCAATGATCAAGCAGAAAAGCTCCACTACTATTTGTAAATCTTATGTCTCCGAAATTTGCTTTACATTTACCAGAGAGATAAATATCTTCACCACTATCAGTTCCCGCACTAAAGTGCACCACTATTCTTTTCTGGTAATTCTGCCCAGCACCAGCAGAGGGAGTAATGGTGTGACTCTTTCTGTATGTCCAACCCGTTACCCAACCCATTTTAGTTACTCCGGTTGTGTTCCAGTTTCAGATAGTGACATCATATATTGATCATAGCACGTCTGGCAAAGAACCTTTTTCGAACCAGCAGGAATATCGTAATAGATTTTTTCCTGAGCTTCAAGTTTCTTTCCACAGGCACTACAGTTCTCTTCCATCTTACAATCTCCTTACCCAGTAAGTAAGTATTTCATCAACCCCCTTCGCAGAGGGAGCCACAATGGCGTTGAAGTTCGAAGATTTGTTTGTCATCATAATTGTATGGGGAGGGGTCAACGTGGGATAAAGACATCTGTAATAATAATCTGTCCCACCAATGTTTAGAATGCACTCGTCATTGTAAACCTCAACACCCTGACTCTTACTACAAAGAAGATAAGGTATCCCGGTTATCGGATCTTCAAACGATCCCAAGATTGCCGCCGAGTTAATCACATCCGCTATTGCCACTCCACCTCTGAAAAGATACAATCTAGAAAGTCTGGCTTTATTATCGAATCCCCACACTCCAAGACCACCGGATTGCAATCCCTTAAAGTAGGCCAGTGCATCAGCGGCATAGATAAGTCTTGCATTACAACGATACGCAGATGCGGCGGGCATCATATCCAATCCAACCAAGCGATTAACTCCGTCAAAACCCTTGGTCACACAGAAGAAAATTGGGAAAGTGGTAGCCCCAGTAATAGAGGGATCTGGCTTCACATTACCAATGATACAGTTAGCATCCATCCAACCTTCAAAGGTAAAATCTCTAGCAAGATCATTCTCAGTTCGTCCGGCCCAATAGATAGGATTCCCCCATCCCACCCATCCCAAACCTATTCCAGCATGTGAACCAGCGTCATAGGATTCCCTTACCGCCGGCTCAAAGATAGTATACTGGAAGCCTGTGACACTTAACTCAGTATAGATTCTGATAGCCGCAAGGTAGGCCAGTCTTCCTAGACAAACATTGTTTGAGTTGACGGGCTTAATCCAGTCATATCCTGCCTCACTCCTGACCCAACCATTAGCAACAGCGTTATCGGCAAGTTTAGTAGCGAAAAGATTTCCTGCACATGAAAACGTTACAAAATTACCGTTGGGCATTTCTTATTCCCCTTCATCGAAACCATCAAAAGTTCCTTTTCCATCATGGGAAAAAGAACATGCTCGTATCCATAAAAATCTCTAATCACTACATCGACGTCTTTGTGGTTAGTGATCTTGGTCCGTTTTACTTCCAACTGTTCGGTTTGCATAGTTAGACCTTCCCGTACTGTTTCATCTGCGGAACCACTGGAGGTTCCTTTCTCTTGAGAACGATGTCTGAGATCAGTTCGTCGAACTCTTGAATGAGTGCGTTCCTTTGGAGATTCAACTTGCTGATCTTCCTCTTTGCTTCGGCCACGATGTGATCGTCGGCCCCAGGGGTCTGGGCGATGTCTTCCTGGTTCCACAACTTGTGGTCGACCGTGAAGAGTTTGTCTATCAGACTGCCTGGCGTTTCCATCTTACAGACTCCTGGGATGCTATTTTCCGAGGTTGTCGATCTTTTTGTTCAGGAGGATCATGGCGACGGTCATACCGATCGTGCCGAGGATCCCAAAGAGATGGACGTACACGAATAGCGCATAGGCAACGTACACGAACCACCACCGCAGTTTGATCGCCTTTAGGAAAGTAACGATCCCACTAAAAAAGTTTTTCATAACTTCCTCCTTATGATTTACGATACCAAGCCATCACCCAAGACCATGGATTATGCTTCTTACCAAAGCTAATCGCGTACCATCCTATTCGATGGAAGTCTTCTGGGGTGAGTGCCTGGTGATGAATCTCAAACTGGTTACCTTCAAGTGCCCCTTGTGGATAGTTCCCGTAGGGGCAAGCCACCACCACAAGATGGTTGGTATATTTTGTTAATCCTTGAAGTGTCGATTCAAACTCATCCTTGGTCACGTGTTCAGGACCATGCCACCAGCAGACCACGTCATAGGTCCGATTGATGACTTCGTTCAACTTTCGTACATCTCCAAGGATGAAGTTATCAAATACTCCAATGTGTGTCTTGATCAAAGAGTCCAAGTTGGGTGACCAAACTTCTACAAGGTCAATCACCGCCCCATGATCCTTGAACTCTTTTGTCAGGATCTGCCTTGCTGGGGAGGCTCCTATATACAAGACCGTCTTATACGAGAAGACATCTTCTATAAACCCCTCTAGAAACTGTGCTTCAGTCATTTGAAGTAACTCCCTATCAAAGGCAGAATAGTCTCAGGTTGGGGACCGATATAGGGAACCACACCTGGTAACTTTAGATCGTAAATACGATTCCATTCTTTTATGTACTCCTCAAGGGAGTACCGACTATGATCACCAACGTATCCCGCGAGAAAGTATTCCCGTACTCTGAACAAGCACCGCTCATAAGATAAAGCATGCCCATAGTGATAGACAAAGATATCATCCCGGTGAGACCAGCATCCTGGCCATCCATGCCTAAAACCCGCCATTGTATTATTGTTAACTATTTTTAGACCTTCAGTCAATCGGAATGCACAACTTTCCATTCGTGCTATTGACCATTGACTACCAGTTACAATTTGATTTAGGTTTCTCCAGAAATGGATAAACCTATGACTTATGATATCTATATCTGACTTTGCGTTATCCATAGATTCAATCAGTTTTAGAATATTTTCCTTATCATAGACCTCATCGGCATCCTGAGACAAACCCCACCGTTCCTCACTTCGTCCCATCAAGTCCAAATAGGTTTGACGTTGCCTTCGTTCATCCCAGCTACCATCTGGTTTTGCAAAAACTCCCGATACCACACTAACACGAGATCCAATTGACTTCGCCATCGTAACAGTATCATCAGTCGAAGGGCCATGTGCCGAACCATCAACAACGATGATGTCATCGACATAGGGATAGGTGCTCCGAATGGCCGCACCGATAACAGGAGAGGCATTGTAAGCAATCATTCCTACAGTAACTCTCATGTTATCTACCTCCCGATCGAAAACAAGTCTCACAAGGGAGTTCAATCTCCTTCACATGATCTCTCCACTCCGAGGTCAACGGAATCCCCTTCCCCTGTAGGGGGAGACTCCATGCCACACAACAACCAAACAACTGTCCTTCATGGTAGGCAATCATGTCAGACCAATAATGAGCACAAGGAGTTCCTTCGTAGGGGGGTTCTCCATAAGGCACATGCCCATCTATCTGAACTTTCATAACATTGAGATGATGATGGGCTTGTAAAAACTGTGTTACTAACATATACTCAAACGTGTTTGATACTCCTCCATGCCGGGCAACAAATTGCTCGGTATAATGGGACACCCAAACACGCTGATACTTCAGCAACAACGGAAGTTTTGAGGGATCTTTTCCAAACAACCATCCATTAGTAACTAACATGAAGTCGTTGCACTGAAAGGTTGTTTCCAGGTTGTTGGTCAATTCCTCAAACTTTGAGTGAAGGGTGGGTTCCCCTCCAGTAATCTCAATCCTACCAATCTTACCGATCAAATTACCCACTCGTTGAAGTTCCTCTATTGGAATTTCCAATTCCTTAATCTGTTTGTTATACCAGGTCAATCGTTCCCTAGCACAGCATTCGGGGCACTGCCTGTTACAAACACTAACAATGGGTACCTGCACCCTGTTAGCAATACGTCCTTCAGCAAACTTCATTTCTTCACCATACGCCAACACTGAAACTGGGTAGTCGGTATTTCCGAAATGTCGAACCCAGAGGATTCTAAAATTGACCAAAGCATCCAATCCGGCCACCAGCGGCAATCACAACTTGAATCAGGCATCTGATCAAAGCGATACTTCAACTCACGAAGTCTTCCGAAAGTGGGCCAGTCAAACTGAATGTGTGCGATAGCCCCTTTACGAAGGCTCTCGGCAATTGACTTGATCATGCACTGCATTAACTTGTGAGGAATATGCTGAAAGACCGTCCAGCTGAAGAAGAGATCAATCTCAGTTAGTTGGGCAGTTGGGAAAGTATCATCCCAAAGTGAGTAAGGATGCTTGAGTTCATGCAGGAACACGTTGGGGAAAGATTCAGCAACCTTTTCCGCATAGGCCAGGCAAGACGGTGAGGCATCTACTCCAATGTATCGTTTCACCAAAGGTGCTATATATGGGATCATCCTTCCCTCACCACACCCAAAGTCAAGGACAATTGCCTCACTCAATCTCTCTTCAGGAAACCCCCGAAGGAGGTCGGCCTTTGTGATCTCATTAATCTTCACATCCTCAAACTGGGTCGGTGGGCAGTTGATGGCCCCATGCTCTTTGGCCTTCTCGTGCCAATAGTTCTTTGCATTCTGAAACAATGCGTCTTGCTCATCATTCGATAGCATTTTTCGGCTCCTTGGAAAAGAGATACATCTTACGAACTTGATCGGTAGAGTTTAGAATTCCCACCACTGTAGGAAAGTACTTCGTAAAGGTCGCCACGAATTCTTCCTCAGTATACTCACTACGATCCTTTCCGAACCGATTGATAGACCCTTCAAGATAGCGGTCATCGTATGGGATCCATTCAATGATCAGGTACTTGGTCGAGTAATTCGCCAGGATCTCTGCAAAGACTGCCATCGGGAACTCTCGGAAATAGCATACATGGTGAATTAAGGCCACACAGAGAACCAACTCGGAGGCGTATCGAAAATTCGGTTGGTATAATGAATTCCAAGAGATCTCTCCGAAGTCGACTGCGTGCCATCCATAAAGATCAGTGATGTTCCCCACTACTGCAGTGATTGGAAGGTTTCTTTCTTTGGTCATCTTATAGAGGACCTCTACGGTTGCCTCATCAATATCGAATCCACAAACCTTCTCCACCCCCTGCCTTAAAAGTATATGGCAAAAGTCGCCAGTATTGCTTCCAACATCCAACGCCTTCTTAGGCGGTTCAGGCAATAGTTCCATCAGGTTCTTTACTGCATTATGCTTTTCCTGCCATGTGGTGAGATCATTTACGTTAAAGGTTTTCTTATCGTATTGACTCCACTCCAGAATCTTGATCTCACTAGTTAGGCGCTCGATATTCCTCAATTGATTCTCAAGTGTAACATGTTCAGGATGCTCAAGGAAGTCCTGCAACTCCGTATAGGTAATGTTCAAACGAGCCATCCAACTCTCCATCCAATTCTGCCCCAACCAAAAGTTTCGGATCCACTCTCTAATAGGATAAGGTCCTCTCGTGATTGAACCGAAGTCAAAGTACACTGGTACTGAATCGTCAAAGGCCACATTGAACACGTGCGGATCTGAAAGGAAGAGATCCTTTTCAGATAACTTCTTTTGTATCCGGATGATCATTGAGGCAAGATCCTTCTTCTGCGTCCAGGTCCACTCATGAAACATTGACTGAAACGCAAACTTTTTATGCTCAAGGACAAGATTGCCTGAACCGGTTTGCCCGAGGAGTTTGGTTGAAACCATCCCCGCTTGGAACAATTCCAATAGCCATGCAGGATCATCAAAGAGTTCCTGGTATAACTTGATGGAATCTTCATCGACCACTACACGATACATACGACCTTCATAATCGCCGCAGTAATGCTTTCGTCCAGGGAAGTCCACGGAGCACGTATTTGCCAATACCTTCTCGGCGATAACTTCTAGGTCTATCATCCCAGCATCTCCTTCGCAATCTCCATAACCAACTCGACATTCAATGCCTTGAAGCATTCGGGCTCGCCCAATCCATTCTCCTTCATGCGGTACGGGCCCTCTGTCTTTGAACATAGCATCTTGTAATCACAATAGTTAGTCTCAGGCGCGTGCGGGCATGACCCCTGAACCGCTATCATTGAAGGAAACATCTTCTCAAACCTTGCACCATTCCGATTCGAGAACAAAGTCAAGGCGGGAATGTTTAATGCACCGGCAAGGTTTGAAGGACCTGAGTCGGGGGAGATCACCAGATCAGCCTGGGCGATGACTGCTCCCAGATGCCTGAAGTCCATGTCTTCCTTGTTCGGGCATACCACTGCGTGCCCTTCGGCGATCAAGAGGCGCTCGAGTTCGTCCATACCATGCCAGCACTTCAACTTATTGGAACCTTCCTTTGCCATCACGATCTTTTTCTTTCCCGGATGTCTACTCCAGTATTTAGTGGCTAAGTCCCTCTCAAGTCCGGAATTGAAAAAGTCCGGTTTCAATTGATCGGTATCCAACCCAGCAATGTCCAGGTAGATCTCTGTCCGGGCGGACATAATCTGACCATACTTGGCGACCTCCTGCCATTCCTCACGAAACTCTGTCTCAGTGAGGTCAAGTGTGAAGTCTGCACCAGCCAGTTCCCTTTCCTCAACCTTGTCAATATAGGGATAGGTGGACAGAATCGCCCGCCTCTCTTGGCTTTTATCGGACATGGTGTCCTTAGGATCAAACGAGACAGTATAGATAACTTTGATCTTGTCACTGATCTGCCGTTTCAATTCCCGGGCAACGATCGAACGGAAAATCGCATCGCCCAAGCCGGCTAGGTAGCATCGTATCCGAACTGTCGGCGCCTTGGCATTGGGATTCGCCAAGTACTCCCGCAGATCATGAACCAACTTGCCTTTGTAATGCTCCGGCCCGACCTTGGCTAACTCCTGAGGCTCATGAGGTGCTATGCCCCATTTCTCAATGTAGTAGGCGATGTTTTTATCCCAGTGGTGATTCCGTCCTTTTCGTTCCTCTTCCTTTGAACCCAGGACGGCCCCCACTGCATGATAAAAGATTGACTCCCTTGACTTGCCGAACTTTGCTCCAGCAATCCTCAGCCTCAAGGTATAGTCATTATCCTCAATATACCGAGGAGTGAAATGTTCATCGAATAGGCCGATCTTCTCTACGATGGACCGACGGAAGATAGTGCATGAATAGGCACTGGTCGGGATATCCTGAATCTCCTCAAACCCCTTGCCTTTAGGTTCAACAAGATCAATCGTCCAGGGAGCGATCTTCATCTCTTCCGTTGAAGTCAGACCACCGAGTTCAGGTGTCTTCTCCATCATGTCAACCAGACTGTCTATTGTGTTGTAATGTAAAGCTACATCGTTGTTCACCAAGAGGACGTAATCATAGTCGCCTTCTAGGAACTTTTGGAATCCTATATTCTGAGCGGCGGCGACTCCGCATCGTTTCGCTTCAAACTCAATCCCTTTCTCCTTCAACCATGCCTGCGTTCCATCGGTCGACTCATTGTCAGCAATGAATAGATCGTAGTCATGGAAGGATCGGATTGACTCCACCGCCAACTTCGTCCACTGCAAAAGATCAAAGGTCAGCATGACTACCAGGACCTTTTTCACTTTGCCTAGTTCGTCACACATCTGACTGATCACTTCTTCCGGCTCGAGTTCCTGAAGACAGGCAGGTGGACCCAGAGGCTCCTTCCACTGATAGTCGGCACCATCAATGCAGGGCACTTCCCACCAGCAAGGATGCTTTCCCAAAGCACACTTAGTCGCATTGATAGGGATTGCCTTTTCATAGTTTTCGCAAACTACCTTTCCATCTGTGTGTCCGAAGATTCCAATCACTCTCTTCTTCAATGCACCGGCCAAGTGAAGGATGCCTGAGTCGTTCGCCACCACCCAAGTGCACTCATTAATCAAGGCGCCCATCTCTCGAAAATTGTACTTGTACTTTCCATCGGCATCCTTTTCATCAAGGATGATCACTGTACCATCGAACTCTTTAAGGAGTTCAATCAGTCGGTTCATGTGGGGATAAGTCCGAACCTTCGCAAAACTCTCACGACCCACCCCTATGATAGGCTTAGAGAGCCCAGCAACTAGTGACTGCGCCCATTCCTTATCTTGATCGGCCACTTTGTACACGGGAGTTTTATTGACCGTATGAAGACCGGATTTCTGCAGAATAGTATCAGAACATTTCTTAGTTCCCTTTGGCTGATACTTCATCTCCAGACCATTGAGATCAACTACAAGATCATAGATCGTGGTAGGCTTCTCAGTAAGAATCGTTCGGACGTGCGGATTGTTTTCCCACACCTGAGCAAACGCAGGATTGATCAAGACGTCAATACCTATGTTTTCCTCATACGATTCCTTGTAGGCCTTAGGTACGATGGTTAGCATGAGGTTGTCGCCCCATCGGTCAGATCGTGAGACGTCAATCAGGACGTTCATCTTTTTGTTTTTTGCTTTGAGTTCCTCAAATAACTTCTGGCTTTCCCAGAATCCAGGATACATCAGGTAGTGCACCAAATCGTTTGAGGTTCCGCCGAGGAACTTTGCTTGTTTCGGTTTCAAAGTGATAGGTTCGCCCTCATGGAAAAAAGTTTCCTCAATCGTTCCTTCGTTTACATGAAGAACCCCACAAGGCATTGTATAGCGTTTGACTGACATTATGACTGCTCCTGATAAAATTTCGTGACCTCTTGAGCCACGGTTTCGGCAAGTCTGTCTCCGCTGACGTGGAGACACCGCATGGTATTGTCACACCGGCATCCATTCTCGGTGCACGATTCACAATTAATCCAATCGTTCATCTTGATCCCAACTGCCCCCTCCGGATAAAGAGGATGAAGAGTAAGGCGCTGATCAGGATGAGAAGGACCTAGGATGGCCACTGTGGGAGTCTGTGTAAAGTGCCCAATCCAAAGTGGGCCCGAATCTACAGTGACAAGACACTCTGCTCTTGCTATCAGTGTGAACAATTCGGGAACTCCCAACTGCCGGCCCATCAGTATTGTCATATCTTTGTTAACATCCAGATCGTCAGGATCACCATTGTAAAAGACACGACGTCCTTCCTTATTTAGTCGATTTATGATTAGTTCAATAGTTGCCTTAGATAATTGCTTCCGGAAGTTGGCCCCCTGCCCCACCATGACCACGAACTTCTTTGGCAGGTTAAAAGGTGTCGGAGGCAGTTTTGATATATCGCATTGCCAGTCAACCGTCTTTGGCAACTCGTTAATGCCGAGTGCCTTAAAGTAAATATGTGTTCTATGCAAACGACCCAACTGAGGGTCTGTGTGATCTCGTTCCAGGACCCAGTCCATGATCAAACCGGGAATTTCCAATCTCTGGTTTGTGACTAAGTGTGGGACATCAAGTAAACTAAGAAGCCGAGAGTTATAACCATCCACTCTTAGGACAGCATCCCATCCCATCTCTCGGCAGTATCGGACGGCGGGCACTCCCATCAGTGTGTCGCCCAGGGCATAAGTGCGTTGAATGTAAAATCGCTTTTGTTCCCTCTTCTTCATCTCATCAAGGAAGTTCGGGATTCGTTCAAAGTAGCTGGGCATCGCCTTCACTCTGGTAAAGTCAAACACACCCATCGGCTCGACTGAGGCGTAGTCGCCATTCATATTGACGAAACTCTGCGAAATGTCTGATACGTTCATGCCCAACTTAAACATCGCTTACTCCTCTCGTAAGAAAAAGAGGAAGGGCCATCCCAGGACGGAATGGCCCTTCCCCGTTGAACTCAAATTGCCCAGCCTAATTAGCTCTGGGTGATCGTAACGGTTGCGAGACCGTTGTTCTTCTCATCGGCACCGGAAGCTTCCGACTCAGGAATGACACCATAGGCATACCGACTCATCGCACCCCGCGCTCTCTGCGTGAAGTCATCGTTGACGATGTACTCTTCCGAGAGGAACACAGGAATGTAAGGAGCATAGTAGCCGACGGCATACTTCCAATCGGCACCGCGGAAGCCAAGGAGGATCTTGTTGGCCGTGAACCACGGATCAACATAAACCTTGTACTTCCCGGCAAGAATGCCCTCATACCGCCAACCAACCATGCTCTGCTGATCAGGGGTCGTGGTGGGATCGGCGGTGAACCGTTCGAGCTTGGCGATCCGAGTGAATGTGTCCCCGTCCATGAGGAGCCAGTTGGGATAGACGTATTTCTTTTTGAAGATCTTGGCGGCCGATTCCGCAATCGCCTCGTAAAGGGTCTCACGATAAGCTCTCTTCTCGATCGTGGTCTTGTCATCGGTGAGGTAACCGTTGGCGTTCCAATCCGTGTTACCGGCACCGTTGCCCGCCAGGAGGGCGACCATGATCTTCTGGTCGATCTCGCGGGCGATCTCGTCGATCACCTGAGGCTGTAATTCGCCCCAAAGATCCAACTTCCACTGCGAACTGAGATCCTGCTGGGACTCCAAAGTCCAGATGGCCTTAAGCTTTTTGATCTCAGTTTCAACCAACTTTTTCTTCAGTTGGAAGTTGACTTCACTGATCACTCCCTTTTCAAGAGCGTCAGAATAGGTTTTCTCCTGTTCCTTGTCCAGGCGGTCACCGATGTGGACCCCACCAACGTTGGAGCCATAAAGGTGATCCAACCAATACATATACCCGGAAGGACCCGACAGGGGCTGGACGGAAATAAGTTCCATCGCCAAGAGGCGAGAATAAATCCGTCGAACCGCGGGCAGGAGTGCCGTGGTGAACGTGGCGATGCCGGTCGTCAGAGTTTCCTCATGAAGGACACCGGGCTGATTAAGCGACAATGCCTCTTTGAAGAGAACGCCCTTCATCTCGGAACCGATCCACGCAATCGTGTTGTCATAGAGGATCTCTCTCATGCCCCGACGGACACCTGTGTCCTTATCGGTTAGTGAAAAGTCGAAGCCACGATCCTCCCGCCTCTTAAAACCCTCGGCTTCATCGAGCCTCATCAATTCTGCCTTTTGTGCAAGCAGGAATTTCTTGATGTTTTCGAACATGTTGTACTCCGTTCGTTACTTCTTGATCTTAAGGACGGCCTTGGAGTATTGCTCCAACTCGCCCTTGTATCCAGCCTTCAGGGCGGCTACCCATCGGCTCTTCACTTGATCCTCAGTCAGACCAGAGGCCGGACCTTCGGGGTCAGTGATGTGTCCCTTGTCGTCGACTCCGGACTTTCGGATCTTGGATTTCTCCTCCTCCGCTATCCGGGCACTGATCGCTTCCTTCGTGGAGGCAACCTTAGCCGCAACTTCCTCAACCTTCTCGATCAGGGGATGCCCCTCTTTGATCAACTCCGCCTCAATCATCTTCTTGTACTCAGGGGTTTCCTTTTCCAGTTCGATTTTCAGGGCGTCGGTGATCGCCTTCTCGTTTGCCTCCTTGGCCTCAGCGACCGCCCGCACTTCCTTCTCGGCCTTCAGTGCGGCATTCTCAGCCTTGAGGGCCTCGAGTTCCGCAGGGACGACCGGAGGTGGTTCCACTTTGGGCGGATCTGCCACTCCTACAGGAGGATCCGCAACCACCGGAGGATCAGGATCCTTTTCCTTGACCGTTTCGGGAACAACGCCCTTAAGTTCGCCAAGGACGGAGATGGCATTGCGAATACCCTCGGAAACTGCCTGCACCTCTTTCTCATAGGCCACGATCTTCTCCTTCAGGCTAGCATTCTCTGCCTCCAAGACAGCGAGCTTTTCCTTCAGAGTTTTGACCTCCTCTCTTAGAGCGACAAGCTCTTCGTCGAGAGGTTTGAGGAGTTCAGGTTGTGCAGTTCGAAGTTCATCCAATGTTTTAAATAACATGGTATCTCCTTTGTCATCGTTGGAATCCTCGTCGTCTTTTAGACGCGATTCCATCATCCGGCGAACCCCGGCATCGGGGACGCTGGGCGTAAGTACAAAGTCACCGGGTGACTTAAGTTGAAAGTCATCGTTGATCTCATCAACTTGAATTTTCTTTCCATCGACTACCTCTTCCTTTCTGGTGGTGGTGCCGAACCCGCGGGAACTCATCCCGATGTGCCCACCATACTTTATGATCGCCTGGGCATTCCGCCCACGTTCAGTAGGTAATACCTTGACGACACCAACACACTCACCATCCTCTGCCATCTTGGCCGATTCCCAGAGATGACTAACATCATCAATCTCGGCATCGTTCTGTGGATGATAGGAGGCACCGTAGACTGCTCCCTTATCCATGAGTGGAGAGAGACGTTCAATCTCTCGCTGTAGAATTTCCTTAGAGTAGCGCCGACGATTACCATTGATGATCCCAGCATGTTGCCACTTGACCTCAACTCGCATCACTCTCTCTTTGGTAACCTCGTCAACGATCTCCTCAAGGATGGTACACTTAGGAGCCGAGAATTCCAAAAGTGCTTTCTTCATTATTTGCCTCCCGCCGGTTCCTCAATAGGAACGTAATTGATAACTTGCCGAACCTTCTTGGGCTCACCATCGAACACGATCTCGCCATCAGAATCAATCACGTACTTGACCTGGTGGTAAATGTTAGGAGGATCCTGACTAACCGCAACCATGTGGGTGGCCGCATCATACTTCTCCCTCTTACGGAGGAGGACAGCATTCTCCGACCAGTCATCCAACCAGAAGTCAGGAAACTTTGTCTGAACCACACGATACAGACGATCACGAAGGGACTGGAACGCCTGTTCCGAAAGCGTCTTTAGTTCCTGGTAACGAGTGAAGAGACCAGACAGTGCCTCTTCCGTTGCCGCTTCAAAGGATCCTTTGACTTCGTTGTCTTTGATCCATGCCTTCGCCTCATCTTCTGTAAACGACTTGATCGGAAAGCGAAGAGCCTGAGGGACAAAGGTACCTTTGTCTTCACCCTTCAAGTGCCCCCAGATAATACTGATCGTCTTGGGCACAACGACCTTGTTAAAAAGCTTACCGCCTGCGGTTGTTCGAAACTCATCGAACTTGCCCGGATCCTGAAGGCGGAGGGAATGTTGGTTAGGGTAGGGCATTACTTTTCTCCTTCTTTAATTTCGACACAACCAGACTTGATCTTTTCAAGAATGGCGGCAGATTCCAATTTGTTGTTAGCGGCCCTCTTCACGAGGAAGCCAGCAAACGCACCAGTGAGAGCACCGATGGCTACCGGATAAAGGCGCTCAATAGCGGGGGAGTAAGCGGCTTCAATTGTTAAGAGATGGAAATTTACCAGATAGAGGATTAGCGCGGCGCCGGAGTTTATCGAAACTTTGAAACCAACGTTAAGATTATGCCACTTCACTACCTACGACCTGGCTACAGGCATACTCGTTGCCTTTGCCGGGCTCATATATACTGTACTGATTGACTGAGTTGATCATGTTTTCAACCTGTCACTTTATCTTCTGGTTGATCTCTTCCAACTCGTGGAGGATCATACACAACATGGTAACAATGGCCCAGAGGCCACACTCAACTAGCTTGTCTTGCACAAGGAACAGAATCGTTCCCACTGCTGAAAGTGCACCAAGGATCTTTGTAGTTTTCATTTCTTCACCAAACTAAACACGACCACTGTCACGAGAGTTCCTACTCCCAAACCAATGCCCGTGTTCTTCAGGAAGGACAACCTCAACTTCTTATTCAGATCCTTGATCGTGACCTTCGCCTCAACGAGGGTCTTGACTGCTTCATCTCGTCCAGCAATAGCGATCTTGGTTTGCCCTTCCGAAAGGGAAAGGTCAGTTTCCAATGACTTGATGGTGGAGTCCTTAGTGGTGATCTGCTCCAGACGATTGATGGCGAGTGAGAAGTACGTATCCCGATCCTTAAAGATTTCTAACGTCTTCTCTCCGCCCGGGCGGGTCAAGGAGAAATGCCACTGCCCACTGATGAATGCCTGAACTTCTGACTGACCAATCCACTTGCCCATCTGCTCGGCAACCTGAATGTCAGACATTAACTTAATCTGCTTTTTGTATTCAGTGTTCTCAATGATCAGTCCCTGATTCGACCGCTCAAGAATCTGATTCTTTGCGGCGTACTCAAGGCGCTGTGCCTTCTCCGAATCTCTCTCAGTCTGGAGACTAGCAATCTGAATGTCATCCTTTACCACACGACTGACCAGATCATTGATCTTGGCAATCAGATCATTGACTTGCTTCTGAAGTCCCGAATTGGCATGGCCGGTGCCTACGTAATAGGCTACCCCACCCACTACCAAAAAGAGAACCACCGCTAGTACGATGAGAAGCTTTTCCATCGACGACGCCTTCGTTATTTGAATAGTCATACCTGCCTCCCCTTCTTCGTCCAGGGGCCAACCCCACCAACAATCACTCCCCTTTTCTCCTTCCGTTTTTTGGCGGCTTCCGTTTCATAGCCGGTCACGAAAAGTTTGAGGAGACTAGAACTTCCATTAGCGATGGCCCTGACCACCAGGTGGGGATAGTACAGGATCCGTTCCAAGACATGGAAGACAACTCGGATGACTACCAAGAAGATAATGAAGAACCCGCCGACAACAAGGATAAACAAACCCAAACCGATGTTGCCGAGTAACTTAAAGAATTTCTTCACCTACGGCCTCCTTGCTAAAACCGATACTGGTGTGTACAGTGCATAGTACCGCACCTCCACCAATCCTCGTTCAATGAAACCCAAACGTTTTGCTAATCCTTCAGTCAAGTCAATTGATCGTCCGTCAATATAGGGACCACGATCATTGACGACAGCCGGGACCATGCGTCCGTTCATGGTGTTTTCGATGATCAAGACGGTCCCGAATGGTAAGGTACGATGGGCAACGGTAAAGCCATCCTTTCGGAAGATCTCTCCGTTAGCGGTGCGGTTTCCAGCCCGCTCTTCCCAGTCACCATACCACGATGCCACACCGACCATAGGAACGGGGAACGACTGCTCTAACGTCTCAACGCGCTGTTGAAGTTCCTCAAGAGTGGCCTTGATCGTACCGAGCCTGTCCTTGTTCTCGCTAACATCTTGACTGATCTGCCTCATGGCTGAGTTCCCGAGGAACATGCCTAAGGACAGGATCAAGAGGAAAGCGACCGCAAAGAAAAGTCCAGTTCTCTTCATTGGTCACCTCACTAAGATTAGGGAGTCGAGTTTCTCGCCCATGCTGATATTATATAGCATAAGAAATCTAAGTGTCAAGCATTACTTTACACTTACTGTTCTGGCCCATATAATGGGCATTCATAGACAGGAGTAACAAGACCGAAGGCCTGATCAACGGCGAAGAGAACATTTGCGATGTGACAGTTCTTCTCCCGTTCCTCTGGCTTGAACCTTGCACAGTTCCTAAAGCATAGGCAGTGGTCTCTATGCTTTCCTGCTAGTTCCTCATCAGCCTTGACTAGGACTCCGTGATGCCGATACTCAATGATCTTTCCTGGCATTTTTCTTTCCTTTCTTTTTAATGGACCCATGATCATCTTATCCATCGCCTCACTCATGGCCTTCATATAAGCAGGCGCCTGCAGGCTCATAAGGTAGCACGCTACACAATTGCACTGCTTCACAAATATAATCTTCATGGATTCCACCTTTTACTTTAACGGTGTATCTATCAGTACACACGATGCTTCCTTAAAGGCACTTTCCTGCAGATAGACCTTGAATAACTTGGCCGCACGAGCACCGATCGCTTTCCGTGCTTCCTTCGTGTCCATGATCTCTTCACCGGCCTCACGCACGACGTCACCGATCATGGTTTTGATCACTATACCAGTGTGCTCAATCGAAAAGGGAGTATCCGCCAACGCGCCATAACTTGTGATCGCATCCATCACATGCTGTAGTCGCTGATCGGTGACCCACTCTGTAGCGATTGCCTGAGCATCTTCAAGTGCCTGCCGTTTGGTGGGATCGACTTCCCTCTTTGTCATAGTTTCGGTGAACTCAGGGCGCTTGTGTTTTGCGATCACCCGTTCACCACTATTCTTCTTGACTTCAAATAGGGGGCGAAGGACAATGCCTTCTCGAATGTGCCCAGGACCCATGCCATTCCTGATTGCTTGCACTGAGTCGGCATCCCGTACCGAATCAATTGCTGACATCACCGCTGGAATCTTATTGTAAAAGACAAACTCCAGACCCAACTTCCTCACCACTTCCTCAGCATCAGGTACCTTCAACCAGGAGTGCCCGATCTTGACTTCAAAGGCAACGAAGCGAAGTTCCTTTCCATAGGTCTTGCTCATACCTTGACACTTGCCTCCGTAGGCCTCACCATAGACATAGATCTCCACGTCTCCCTGAGGGGGACCAGGCAAGATCTCTTTGAACTTTGCCAACAGGGCTTCTTGATCAAAGAGGGCAACGAACGTCTCGTGTTTCTCGCCTCCGGAGAAGAAAGTCACTTTCTCCGTAACGAGAGGCACGGGATAGTCACTCAGATGCTCCTCACCCACGCAGGATGGGATCTTAATCTCCCGAGTAAACCGAACGTGCGCTGAGGTACCATGAATCTTCTCCATGGCATAGCATTCCTTGAAGTCAAGGATGTCTTGGTTTTTGTAAAGATTGTCAATGTGCATGTAACTCATGGTTTCTCCTTCAGTACTATATGCATTCCTAATTTGACGAATCCTGCATAGACGCAAATCCTTGGAGCATAGAGGCATGACCAGTAGTGGAAAGATAGACCAAAGCCCCAACGATATGGATGAACGTCAACTGTTCCGACGAATCTCCAGAAACTGAATGAATACTGGAGGGCCTTGGGCTTGATGATCATGACTTCCGTTTCAATGCCCTAAGGTTGCGCTGTAGTGCCTCGCCCCTCAAGCAGAGAGGGGTTCGATGCCACATCTTGTATATTGATTGACGAAGGGCTCGCTTCTTACCAGAGAGAAAACAGGCGGCCTCCTCCCATCCGTAGTTCGGATTGCGACGATCCCGCTTATGGTACAGTCGGAAGGACGGACACTTGTCACTACAACAAGTGTGCTCGAGGCCGTCACGAAGGATGGCTCGGTGGATGACTATCCGTCTATTCACCACTGTCCATAGGTAACGCGGTGTGCCCATGATCATCGCTCGAAGTAAGGGCCAACTCGCTTCCCGGTGAGGATCTTCCACAAGGCGGCGAGGAGACCGAAGATGCCGAGGCCCAGGAGAACCTTATTTCGTTTGGTCATGATCAGCACTTGTGCCGGTTCAGACTGCCTGGCTTGTGATAGGCCCTGGTGTCCAGATGGTTGGCTTCGACCGCGTGCCGGTACCCCGCCTGCCTATGCTCCAGACGATTCTCCACCATCGAAGGACCTTTGTGCCGTGGGCGGGCCCGCTGGGCAACGAGAGGCTTAGAAGCCTCTTCCTTGACGTCTCCCGGCATCAATTCTTCACTCTGCTCATTGCTCATCATATCTCCTCTCAGTTATGACTTCTTGCGCTTCCTTGCGCCAACTCTTATCTCGGCGAGCATAGTTGCGCTTCTTCTCTCGGTAGGCACGAGTGTCGGGAGGTAACTCCCGCCCGTGTCCTTTGACCAGTTCCATCCGAGTGATGCGAAAACTGTCCTGACACATCCTGTCTCCTCATCATTATTATATGAGATTCTTTCTACGAGTTCAAGTAGTTTCTTTCTCTACCAAACTCTTCCATATCCTAGTCTCCTCACATGGCGCCACAGTATGGGAGAATAGGAGAGCATCGAGTTCAATCTTGCTCTCGAAAAACTTGACGATCGCCTTATCATAAGGCAGGGTGGGATCCCAGGTAGCACCTTTGCCCCTGGCCATATTGAACCACTGCCAGTGGTGGCGCCATTCATGGGCGAGTGTGCTTGCGAAGCCGCCAGGGCACCAGTCCGTTATCTCCGAGGCTATGATCAGCCCATTGCTCAAAGGAGTGAAGTGCCCTCGAAACTCTATCTCTCCCTCCTGGGGATGATAGTAGCACCCAGGAAACTTTCTCCATGCGTACTGAGGCACGATGAGCAATGCTGGGAGTATCAGATCCTTTGCCTTGCGATGAAGCCAGTTGAGTTCGTTCATTATAAACCTCTAAACTTATAACCGCCTATTATAAGCCTGGAGCATTATAAGGGACCTGACGGATTCGAACCGCCCTCTCCTGCGTCACAGGCAGGTGTCCTGCCACTAGACGACGGCCCCAGAGTGAAGTCACTAGCTCCTGTCCAAAACCCTCTAGTCGCATGGCACTCCTTTATATCTTCGCAAATCTCCTTTGCGAGTTCGTCACATGCTTTACATATGGTAGGACAGACAGGCACGCCTTTCTTGATCAAGAGGTCGCACCGATGGCGCCACTTGTTGACCATAGTGATCTTCTGATCAACCGGGAACTTTTGCTTTCTCATGCTTCCTCCTTTCACTATTCAGTTCAACTCGTGCCCGCCCACGATCATAACTGCCCAATTGGTCAGCCTTTGCCAACGAACCAAACTTTCCTGTGCCAACGTGCCTTACTGTGACATGATAACACCACGGCCATTCTGGCTCCAAGTTATCTATCTCATTGTTCAATTTCTCAAGTAACTTCACGAACCTCCTTTGCCACTCGATCGGCATACTTTGAAGTGCCGTTCGTGATAGTACAAGGAATTGTGAATAGGTCAGTCCAAAGTATTCGTGGATTGGTTCGTCATCCATAACGATTGGTTTTTTGTTAGGCATCTTTCGTCTCCTTTGTCTTGGCCTTTTCTGGTAACTTCAACCAAGGGGCCATACGACGCAGGAACTTCTTCGGATTGTTTCGACGCTCCTCGACCTTTCGTTCCTTTGCCTTTAGTGCTCTCAACTTTTTCTTTTCCACTCGGACCTTTTCCCGCAGTTCCTTGGCATTGGTACGTTCCTTTCGTTTGGACTCTCGAATGTTACGGAGTAACAATGCCTCCTCCGGATGTTCCTGGTTCCACTTTCTCCGCTCTTTCTGGAACTTCCGACTCCATTTTTGTTGACTCGTTGTTCTCATGTTTACCTCCGAAGATTTCCCAATGGATAACTCCGTACCGTTTCATCATGTCAATACAATGCTCACAAAAGTGGTCATGTCCAAAAAGGATCAGTTCCCCACCTCGTGCCTGATCGTCTGCCTTGATCAAGACATCAACTTCGGCATGGCACCTCTGACGACACTCAGTTCGGCAAAGTTCATATCCAACACCAGTGGGCAGATTGCCTCGTGGACAACAATCATGCTCCTTTTCACACCAGTTAGTGCCATACCAGATCTTCTCACCCTTGATCAACAAAGCGACAACTCGTTGCTTGGCGCAACGATCAAAGGTGACTCCACGCATTAGGATCTCCGTCTACGCTCATTAAGTGGACGGGTTTCCTGCTCTCCGGCAGTTGGGATAACTTCCACTTTGTCGATCTGGGTCACTGTCTTGTAAACCAACTTGCCATCGACCGGGATCCGAATGCCTCGACCTGTCGTCATGGAGTGGGCGTATGTCTTCGCCTTCTCAAGTTCGATGTCATCCTGATACTCATAGTCGGGGGTACCGTCGTTAAACTTTACGATGATCTTCGCCATGTTTGACTCCTTTCTAAAAGTCGTTCTCTAAGGGGATATAAAATGGAACCCACTCGAACTTCATGTCCGCCAGGGTCTGTCTGCGTGTCTTGTCATTGATGGTGACCTCCATGATCAAGCCACCAATCTCAGGAAACAAACCATACTGCCGCTCATGCGGGGTCTGGGCTTGGAAGCATCCCATCATAAAGGCGGTGACGTTTCGGTACTCGAACAAAGCGCACGTGGAGTGGTAGTGTCCGAGGAAGAACAGATCCGGCTTGATCTCAGGCGCCATCTGTTCAATAAACTTCTGCATCTTGTACGAGCGGGCATAGGCGCCTCCGCCTTTCCCGTGCTGGAGGTAAACTCTCAGGAAGTCCGTCTTGGGGAACGCTCCGAACGCGCCTATGTACTCCATGTCATCTCGCTTAGCACAGATGTTCTCCACAATATCGCAACCGGCTGTCTTCATGAACGAGTAGTCATGATTGCCAGCGATCACCAGCGTCTTGCCTCCGTTGTCCATGTGCGGATACTTGGCCACGCAGTAGTCTGTCTGTGCTTTCTCTCCATGCAGGAACAACTCGTACTCATGGCCCTTGTATACATCGACTCCGTCGACCAGATCGCCGCAGTGGAACACGACCTTGATGTCTCGATCCTGAATGAATTGGTAAAAGGATCGGAGGTGGGTCAACTGCTGATACTTTGATCCTATCTGAGTGCAGGAGATAACTGCGAACTGCATCTTATCTCCCTCAAACAGCCGACTTACATCAATGTCGAGATCCTTCTTGTCGGGGGAAAGTTTCTCGACTTTGTATCCTCTCTCGCAGAGTCGACGTCTCAACTCCGCCTCATCCTTTTCGGACATCTCCGGTTCCTCTTCCTCAGGGTTACCGGGTTCCAGCAAGGAGCCCTCAGACCGGAGGCGTGCCATCTCTTCCTCCTCAATCGGAGAACCTAGCACCGACACCATCTTGATCTTTGCCTTCTCCTTCGCCTCGTTGGCGATCATATCTCGACGCTTGATCGACTCACCTCTCAGATCCTCAAGATTGATATTGTGAGAAAGTAATACTGCCTTGACACCATGGTAGGTTCGACGTACCGTCGGATTCATTTTGTTTAACTCGTCAACGATCACACGAACCGGCTGACGATCATCAACCGCCCTCCTGAGTACGTACGTGAACTCAGCTTCAGACCATCTTGTTCCTGACATTCTGTTGTTCCTCCTTGTAGAGTGCGACCAATCGCTCTAATTCACGACGGCCAATAGGATGATATTGTTTCACGATGAAGCACCATGACGCGCCGATCTCCTCATAGTAGAGGATGCCTTCAGCGATCTTGCGCTCCTTCTCGGTGAGACTCATACCGATCAAACTACGAATGCTTCGTCTATGCTGGTCATCAGGAGTTCTGCGAGGACTCCCCTATTCAATGATTCAGATAACCATTCCCCCTCTGCTTTGTCCGTTATAAAGCCGAGTTCCGTTAGTACGGCTGGCATCTTCGTTCTCCGAAGGACGGCGAAGTTTGCCTGCTTGATACCACGATCAACCACCGCCTCGCCTTGCTTCTTCAGACCGAAGATCAGACCCTTCTGAATCAGATCAGCGGCCCTGACCGAAAAGGCAGAAGGAGGAAGGCCGGTGAGGTACCAGGTCTCGATCTCGATACCCGGTTGCTCAACGAATCGTGCGTTGTGATGGATGGAGACAAAAAGGTCTGCCCCCCAATCGTTCGCAATCTTACACCGGTCATCCAATGAAACGAAAGCATCCGTTATCCTAGTTAGTCGGATCTCAAACCTTCCAGTCAGTTCCAACAGGCACTTCAGGCGTCTTGAGATATCCAGCGCAAACGTCTTCTCATAGACACCAGGCAGATCATCACTAACCGCTCCAGAATCCACTCCACCATGCCCAGGATCAATTACTAGTTTTTTCATTTCTACTCCTCATACTTGATCAACTTACCGCCGACGAAGATGCACCACTCCCCAGCGAACCCAAGAGCCCGGAGGTTGGCAAGTTCATCCTTGTCAGCTTTGGAAAAGACATACGGGTCAGCATCAACTATCTCGTATGTCTGATTGCCTTCGGTAAAGGAGTGCGGCAATTCCTCCTTAAGAAAATGATTGTGCACGATCCGAGTTACATCGCCCAGCGTACGAAGAAACACTACCCGCACTGTCTGGTTGATGTCTTCCGCAGAGGTTCGGATCTTGACCGGGTGCAGAGAGGTCACCTGATACCACGCACCATCCTTGAATACGACCCGAAGCATCTCATACTTCGCGCCCTTATAGACGGTGAAGTCATTCGCGCCCCCTGCCCGTGCAGTCAGAAACAATGGAGACAGAGTCTTGAACACGGCGACCTGCTTCGCCTCCCCCGACTTCACTCCTGACTGGTACCCCACAATAGCCGCTATGATCATAAAGGCACATAACGCCCCGATAAGTATCTTGTTCAATTCACTCTCCCTATCTTACATACAATTGCTGAGATCGGTTCCATACACAGACCGCAGACATATATGTATCCTTGTTCGTTCTGACTTTTCAACTTCAAGACTGCCGCCTCGTGACACTTTGAGATCAGGATCAATCGTTCAGCAGGAACTCCCGTTGCCTTGACCATCTGATCCTTCAGAACTTCGATCATCTCGTCGACTGTCATTGTTCAACTCCGCGCGTTTGACGAAGTACTTACCCCAGGTGCCGCAGTGGTAACAATGGGCTTCATCCACTGGTCCCTTATGAAGTGCACAATAGGTCGTTCCTTCTTTTGCCCAACCACAAGTTCGGTAGTCACGATCAGCATTCATTTACGCGTAGTTCATTCCCAGGAACCCCCATGTTAACCCAGGCAACCCAGTCCCAATACTCACTACGAATGAATGGTGCGTCAACAGAAATCCACTCCTGCTTGATCCAGGCCCATTCGAACCAACGCCATTCACCATTGAGTTTACGTGGGAACCAAACGAATCGGAAGACTAATCGTATTGTCCCGATCTTGGTTCGCTCTCTAAGTTGGTATCGCATGATCAAGCAAACTGAAGATGGGTCGTAGGAATATACCAGCCATACCCATCCTTACAAGTCTGCCCGCAATCATGCCCATCAACCGCCACTCTGAACTTCACACCATAGACGGCATGGTCACTATGATCATTGGCATACTTTGCATGATCATCACAAATGGTGCCCACCTTGCCTTTAATCGCTGTGTTGCCATCGTAGGCCATGGTCACGAAAACTTTGTCACCATTCACAAACTTTCTTTTCATCTCTTACTCCTTCAGTTCGTTAATATCAAACTCGAGAGTCTGCATACAAGCCTCGGCAACCATCCCCACCCATTTTGCTCTTGTCATGGGCAAGGCACCTTCTCCAGCACCACCATGGGGTTCGTTCAGAAGTGCGTCTTTAACCGTACTTGTAACCCCTCTCACACGAGTTCCAGCTTCCAATAACTCGATCGTGATCTTAACTCTCATCTCATACTCCTTATAAGGTATTTCGGAGAGGCAGGGTATCCAGCTTGCGATCGTACCTATGGTCACCTTGCCTCATACGATCAAAAGAAAAAGTGGGGTCCGAACCTATCCGGACTACGTGAGGACCGAAAGGAAGCGGCCCCCATTGAGGTCCGGACCCCTCTGGGCTTTTACCGCACCAGGAAACCTCCTGGCTCACCACACCCAGCGATGATGCCACAACAATATAATTACCACGACACCCATCTCCCCATTGCTGAGAAGTGGCCGCAGATGCGTGGCAGAATAACCCACTCCGTACTCCCCAGCGGTTCGGAGATTCGCGACGTAAGAATGGGTTTATATACATCAGTGTTTCTTTCTTAACTTACGAACTTCATCGGCATACCGGACAGTGATCTCCTTCAACTCCTCCACCTCTTTGGTCATACGGTTGAGTTGATTGATGAAGGGAGACATTGCTCCGGTCAGGATCATCATAAGATCCGGGAAGGTCAGGACGACTTCAACCTTCTCAGTCACTTCCTGTGCTTGCTGATCAAGACTCTTGAAGGACGACTGGGCCGAAGTTGGATAATTCTTACTCCTCAGTCGTTCCATCCGAGCCTTAAGATCAGCCTGACGATCAGTCAGCGGTCTTTTCTTTTCTTTCACTGGTGAATCCTTTCTCGTTGGACTTCAATGCCTATAGGTCCCAGATCGGTCAGACCACTGCCTCTGATCTCATAGTAACGATACGATCGACTGCAGTGGATATCTTGCTGTTCCTTCGCCCAGGCCATTGCTAAGCGGTGTGTCTCATGCACTCGTGTCCTGATCACCGACGCCTCAAGACCCATTGGTCCAAGATGTTGGTTGTTAAGAATAGTGACACGATAGACCCACTTACCATTGCTCACTTATACTCCTCCTTCATCCCCAACCGCATCCATCATCAGGAGTATCTAGTGCCATACTCAGGCATTTCCAAATCCATTGAAGAAACCGCTTGACCATGTTCACTCCGCATAGATAAAAACGGAAGCCGTGTTGAAGGCGGGCCAGATTGTCTGGATGCCATGGGCCGCAGTTAAAAGACGGGCGAAGGAGGCTTTACGATACGGGCGGCAACTTCGGCATCTCATTAATCTTCTCCAACACGGCTTCCTCGATTGGTTTGAAGCTCAGCGGTTTGATCGGAGTATTCCCTGCAAGTAACCCCCAACCAAAGTCCACAATAGGACCCGACAGGAGGACTTGATCATCGTCCAGACTAGGACCGACGTGATAGTTGAAAGGAATCCTCAACCAGTTTCCCCACGCCATGGTGCCTCTTGCCTTTTCAATACAAAAGGCCAGCATGAAGGTAACCGGAGGCATATAGATATCGGTGACGAAGGGCACATGGAAAAGTTCAAAAGCTTTCTGATACCACTTCGCTCTTGCCTCTTTCATCTCTTGATAGATTTCCCAGAGAGGCTTCCGATGTATCACTACTTCTTGTTCCTCTGTAAAGTATCGCATCGCATCCTCTGTTTATATTATAAGAGACTCACCCCACGAAATCAAGCATTTTTTCTGGGGCGTTTGTTGGGCCAGGATTGTATTGGAATCCGGTACGCTCACATTGTATCGAAGCTGAAAGGTTCTCCTCCTTTTGATCATAAGGAATCGAAATCTTACAATCTCGTTTGCACTTCGAACACATCCGTAGGTACTTGCGCTCACCGCCTAAGATGGGATCCCAAAACCGACGAATGGGTCTACTCATTTCTTTACCCATCCAGTAGGTGTCTCAGCATAGAGTTCTCGGAACTTGATCATGGCAACCTCATGAGGAATGACTGAATCTGTGTCAAGCGCATCTCCATAAAACTTCAGATAAACATCGAACCATTCCTGATGGTCAAAGAAGATTGACTTCAACAGAAGGCGCCTTGTCTTTGGACTCAAAGTGAAGATGGTTCCCATTAGATTTCTCCTATACTCTGTAAGTTAGTTACCACGACTTGACTCTTGTCAAAAACAACTAACCAACCCTCACTGGTAACCTCAAAAGCATCATAACCCTTAGACTTAAAATAGGCAACCGGATCATTTACTCCATCAGGAGTCTGTTTTGCAAGGTCAAAAATACTTTTGATCTTTAATGGCTTCTTAACATTTACTTGAACTGTCAACCGCGTAGTTACATGCTGACGATTGATATTAGTACCATCAGGTGAGTTTGTCACGTAGATGCCTTTACCATAGATACCGTCCGCAAGATTGAATCCAGAGGTGACAATCAAAGGTCCTGCCTTATCACCAGTGAAGTGATAAAACTTCTTCCCTTCGTAAACAGAACCACTTGCCCAGACTGTGGCAGAAGTATCGGACATCTTTGGCATCCAACCTGCAGTAATGGATGGAGGACCCATCGTCGGAGCACTTGTAGGTGGTTGGGGTATAGTAATCTTCATTCCCACTACAATATCTGTTCTATCATCAACCTTATAGTTAGTTCCTTTGGCCGTCTTTACATACGCCGCGGTTCCTCGAACCTCCACTACTCCAGTAGTCCAGAAGTTACCTCGTACAAGAATAACTTCCTGCCCTGTCTTTAGTATCTCATACGGAATGACTCCGACTGGGCCTTTGCCCACTGCAGTCTCCAAAGCCTTCTGCAGTTGAAAGACGGATACTGTCGGGGTGACTCGAACTTTTGCTGATCCCGCCTTCTGAATGATCTGGGCATTGAGATCACGACGGAGGGCAATCCACTCCTTCGCCTCAGGCGTTCCATGAGTCACCGTGATCATCTGCCGAGCCTTATACATCTGCTGGTACAGGTCCTCAATATCCTTTGATAACTGCCCAACCATCGTCTCACCGCCTCGTGTCACCTGAGCCCACCGACCAGGCACTTCCATCGCCTTTGGTGTACCGGAGCCTGGTGTGTATGGATTGAAACTCTGCCCAGTGGGTGCCGAGGCTTGCTTCGGGACGATCTCGAGTTCACACTTACAATTGAATAGACAAGGAGTATCACCCGCCCGGGGGGTGGTGGGCAACGTCTTCCATGTATAAACCTTCGAGGCCAGGACGGGGCAGAGATCGCAATGTTCCTCGACCGCCTCTGACATCACCCAGTGAATCTCAACATTGTCACCTGCACCATTGACCATACCATTGAAGAATTGCGTCTTGCCCGAATCCGCATAGAACCCAGCTCGTTGCTGAAAAGAGAATCTCGGTTTAAAGTCTGGGTTCTTAATATCCATCAGAAACTTCCTGAGAAACTTTCCCTCGAAGTTCCTTGCCTTTTGAATGAACGATAGATCCCGCTTAGTCAATCCAATGGCAGGATCATTATAGTAGGGATTGCCCATGGCGACAGCGCCTGCCTTAAACAAGGTCTGGTAATGCCCACTGGTTACCGACTTGAACTTTGCGATGGCGCCAGCATAGTCCAACGATCCCCTCTGATAATCCGAGATCAGAGACATCATGTCAGTTTTGAAGGTTGCCATCGTCTGGGTGTAAAGTTCCATACCCTTCTTCATCAGTTCCTTATTGGCAATTCCCAAATTGGCAAACATAGTTGTCTGCCCCCACATTAGCTGATCACGAGCAGTTGCACCACTGATCGCCTTATCCGACTCCTCGAGTCGATCTATGATATAGTTGATATTCTCTAGTGTGAGAAACATCGGCCTAATCCTTCTTGATCAAAGCATCCTTACGATCAATACCAACCTTCCTCTTTCCAGCAATAAGTGTATCTCGCATAGCACGTGCGGCGACGAGGTCCTTCAAGTCATGAAGCATGGCCCGAACCTCTGGATCCTTACGAACTAAGGCGGCCAACTGAGGAGGAATCTGAACCGCTCCCATACCCATGTCACCATCACCGCCATCCCCACCATCACCATCCGTCATGGCGGCATACTTCTGAATCTCATCATCATCGAATCCCAGGAGTTCCTTCATGATGTACAGGTTATTGACAACCCCAACATCAACCGCCAGGATCTTGGCGATGCTGGCCTTGATCGCCAGGATCTCCCACTTGATCATCTCATCCGTGGTCGCCAATTCTGGGAAGACTATCTCCCACTTGAATGAATCAGGATCTTTTCCTGAAAGGATGAATATCAACTTGTAATACTGACGCAGTCCAGGAATGAGTGACTGCTGACGCCGCCGTACCTGGCGAGCAAACTGAACGTCAATCTGTCCCAGAGTTGCCTTCGCATTGACGCCCTCCTCCAGCGCAACATACGCCTTCGGTGTCGTAGTCGCCATGAGGAACTTACTCTGAAGATACTCAACGTCTCGGATGTTACCAATGTTTGTATCCCCAGATAGTGGCTTCACGTCCGCCTTCGAACCATCACCCACCGGGATGCCTACGTCTTCATCAGGAAGTAACGGAGCATCCATCACCGTCGTCCGTCCTGTCGTTTTATCAGTAATGGAACGCTGAGTCCGGAGTCTGGTCATGAACTTCTCAACGAAGGTCAGGGCCTCATCAGGGCCCAACTTTCCTGTGTCCACGAAATATGCGAATCGTTGCCACGCACGGCTAAGTCGAGCCAACACCAACGCCTCATCAACCCAGATCAACTGACGACCGATCCTCAAGGCCGCGTTGGCAAACAACGAATAATCAACCCCGTAGATATCATTACCGATCTTAAAGTGAATGATCCTCCACCAATCAAAAGGAATCGGCAGGGTGGTTCCCGCAACTACCTGGGCATAAGGAAACTTCGGATCTTTCCAGGCGCCACGTTCATCAACAACGGCAATCATTTCTTTGGTCGGAAGCATCTTCAGTTTTTCCAACCGTAACTCTTCACCAGGATCCTTGCCGATGACCACTTCACCAAAGACATCACCATCTCGGTTCAGGGCCCTGGCAATACTCCAGATCATGTCTTTGATCAAGGTACGATCTTCAGCATCCTCAACGATCTCCTCCAACTCATCAATATTGGATTCGTCTTCGTCAATCATGACATAGTAACTATCATCACCGCCCACTGTCCCAGAGACCACATTGTCGGCGTAGACATTGAGAGACGCGGCCGCTTCCGCCAGATTCTTATCCAGATAGTTATACTGGTCATACTTGTCCGAACGGGAACCGGATATCCCCATCAAATCCGAATACTGATCTCGCCAGGTTCTTAACAAAGAGGAGAATCCAAGACTCACATCAGGTCGAAGTTCAGTCGAGAACTTAGAATCGGTAGGACCGAAAAAGAAACGGGCAAGCCCCTTCCTCACTGTGTCTACGAATTTATCTTCAGCCATTGTCTCTTCCTTCTGACATAATTGCGTTCTCCCCGAAGTACCGGACGAGATCGTCAATTGAATAAAACACTGGTATACCAAGCTCTTTTGCCAGGCCCAGTTCTCCCCTTACCCCCAAGGATGTGTCCCATCCTGATAACAACAGAATCGCATCGGCAACTACCAACCACGACAGGTCACACGTTTGCATAGTTACTCCTGTGGGCAGGACGGTATCAGTCGGTCGTGCAATCCAATACATGAAGTCTACGAAAGGACAGTACGGTGCGAATCCTTTAGCAATAAGTTCAGTCGCCGCAGTTATTCCCTGCCGAACATTATCCAGATATTCGGCCACCTGATTGTGTCCACCATTCTCTGAAGGAGATAGACGCCCAGTTGGTGTAATAGGTCCTGCTATAAAGACTCTTACTTTTCTCATGGTTTCACTCCACACTTACGTAGTGCCTTTTTCAATGGTGTTCCAAATAGATCGAAGTGGGGTTGGTAATGCTTATGGTGCAACCACTCAGTTTTCAGACCGAGTTCCCGCATCACCTGACCCAACTGAGTCAACGAAAGTCCACCAATCATCAAGTGCATCGTTTCTTTGCCTTTGTATTGCACCACATTAGGATAGACAGCAATGTTTCCCATTCGTACCCAGGCTCGTGCCTCTCGGTACTTACCAAAGGGAAAGAATCGCCATTCCATCATCTATCTCCTCTTCCTTCGTTTAACAGCAAATGTAAGGATGATCGTAACGAAGGGACTGAACGGCCCCAGGATCTTCCCCCACTCTACTAACTCCGTCTTTAACTTTTCATAGAATGTTGGCGGAGGAGGTGGGGTAGCTGGAGTGTAATGCTCAGGTGGAAGAACATACTCAGGAAGAGCCTTTGAGAGTTTATACATCTCAGCGAATTGTGGAGTTGCAGGTACCAGTGTTGGCTTCACCCAAAACCAGCCTACCAGGGCCAATGTCAAGATGATAAGAACCCAAACAATGATGTCGCGCATCTCTATCTCCTTATGATCTTGCTTCCACCCATGAAGTGTCGAAGATCCTCTTCCATATTTGCCCTTTCCACTTTCATGCGCTCCGCCTTTTCATTCCTCAACGGATTCTGATGACCACCTGGTTGTGGTAACCGTGCCTCTTGCTCAGCATCCGAGAGGCTAGAGGAGTTCAGATAGCACTTCCAAACTGCTCCGGCCAATCCATCCGAAACATCCTTAGATCCATTGGCAGGGTGATCAACCTTATCTCCCTTTTTCTCCAGACGAGACAACTCGGTAATCAATCGTTCGTAATGATAGATAATGATTCGAGAGTCAAAGAAGCAATCCTTCAGATAGGCATACGGAGCAATGTCCCTATCTACCGATAGCTCCTCAGCACGGAATCCCTTTGAGTTCAATTCCTGAATTGCCTCAGTTGAGTTCCAGGAGTCATAGGTGACACACCCAAATACCATGCCATGGTTCCTCAAAAGATAAAGGATCTCACGAACCTTCTTGAACCTAATCTCACCACCATGGGGTGGATTGATCCGAAGAGTCAAGTCTGTCTCAAACATCGGTTCCTCAACCTGTCGTCCAGCGCGCATCACGTTCTTCCATCCTGACAGGTGCACCACAACGAATCCTGTTGAGTCTCCTGACTTTGAGGAGTCAATGTGAGCATAGCGGAGTTTGTTAGGATGTCGAATAGGTCGCAACCGCTTTTCCTTTTCGTCCATCTTAAAAAGTTTATCTATGATCAAAGAGGATCCATCCTCCAGAGTTGTCTCCTCAATCGTCCAAGGATGGCTTAGCACACCAGTCGGATCACAGGCGGCCCAGATCACATCAGTGTCTTGAAAGAAAGGCGAGATCGCTCTAGTGACCTCACCACCGAAGTCTCGAACGGCGCCTTCAATATCTCGAACGAAGTCATCCCACAGCTCCACCGGTGGGGTGATGATCTTTCCTTCTATGTTGTCCAACTCCTTACTGATCACCTCTCCCGTTTTCTTATTATAGGAATCTAAAAGGCGGGAGCCTCGACGAGAGGAACCCACCTCCATGCGAAAAGATTTCGAACCATATACTTCACTACCTTGAACGTAATGCCCCTTCTTTGCTTCCCAAATTGACTTTCGGATGACCTTTACTGTCTTTCCCAGTTCCCCAGACGCCTCAGCCTCGGCAATGCGCCGTTCAATGAAGTCGTCCGGATACTGAGCAGACGATAGAAGGAAAAACTTCCCCAGAGGCAAGCCCCCAGCCGAAAACCGACCCTTCATTCTTCGTGAGATAACATCGTACAAACGTTGGGCAGGATCAAAAGCTTCACCATAGGTGCGCTTAGATTTTTCAATCACCCGGAAGAAGTTTAACTCGTCACCTATCCCAGCATAGATATCGTCGCCCAAGGCCGACAACGAATCTCCTGTACCAGGTTTGAACATGATCTGTGAGCCTGTTCTATTTTTCAAATCACTGGAATCTTGACTAGTACGCCAAATCAACGAATCCATTAATCTCATGTCACGTGGGAAGCGTTCCTTAAAATATGGTGACGCGTCAACCATGTTCTTGACACGAGTGAAAATAACTTCACGTGCCTTCTGAGCATTCACTGACATATTGATCAAGACAATTGGTGAAGTCGCTGACCCACCTAACCACCGATGGGGCGAGTTAAAGGATCCTATCTTATAGATCATGTAACACATCCCCAATGCGGCTATGAATGACTTACCAATACTAGTTGCACCAGTGAGAATCACTTCAATATATGTCTTGTTGGGATTGAAGATATCAATTAGTTCCGGCCTATTGTCTGGATAGAGATCCTTCGCCACCTTGCCCATGAAGTAATCGTCCTCAAGGAATCGCTCAATATCTACCGGAGGACTCCCCTCTCGATAAATCGTTGCCATATCCAGCCCAATCGTTTCAATGGACAAGGAGTTACGATTCACTGACTCAACTATCTTCAAGAGATCGAGTTCCATCTACTTCTTTTCTTTCTGTATCTTCACTGAGATAGTCAGACGGATATACCGCTCCCAGGTTCGACTTTGTTTACTACCTTCACCATGAAGAATCCAATCACGAGTGACTTCCGTAGCATCGCTAAAATCAATCTCAACCCCCTGCCGAAGGAACTGGTCGAACGCCAGATCGACCACCTTCCCTCTGATCTCATTGAAGAAGTGATTGTTGTAACGATTGAACTTAATAATCCCCCCCAGGTAATCCTGAACGACGAGTGCCGTCACTGCACACTGGCCGAGAGATGGATTACATTTATTCCACTGGTCAGCGCATTTCGGATAGGCAGTATCCTTACTCCACGAGTTCCTGATCTCATTGACGAATGCTGGAGGAACAATACATTCTTTGCCTTGACCTTCCTCAATGAATGAATAGTCTATTCGCTTTCTGTTCATTACGCAACCGCCTTCGCTAACTCCTGGGCTTTCTGAATCTCCTGCACGAACCACACCAGCAGTTCCTGCTTCCGTTTATTGAACTCATCTAAGAGTTGCGTCTTAAAAGGTTCGGGCAGTTTTTCAAAACTCTGCTCAACAAACCCTTTTCGGATGTTCCGTTCCGATTCACCAAGGAGGGGAGCAACGGCATCAAGGAACTGCTCCGACTCAATGACCCACAAAGAGATCAGTCGGGCAACACCAAGTTCCTTATAGGTAGATGCGGCGAAAGTCCCCTTCGCAAGCTTCTCGGCTTGATCAACTATGAACTTCTCATAGTTATCGTAAACACTATTGTATGCTTTGAGTCTTGACTGTGCACGAGCTACTGTACGATAAGTAACATCAACCACATCACCACGTAAAACTTGAACCGCGGCATGCTCGGCGGCGATTTCTGCTTGGACAACTGCTAAGGACTCTTCAGCTTCGGCCATGATTTCTCCTTCTCTACGCGTAACTGCTTACTTCATATTAATATATTATAAGTTTCTATTGGGATTACAAGTCACTTAGAACCTAAGGCATCCTTTACGTCCTTGAGAAGATTATCCAACTCGTGCCGATAAACACGACGAGCCGATTTAGCAAGGAGAGTATCAGTGACTTTCTTCTCCTTATCCTTTTCGGCGTGAAAGATCTCTGAAACTTTTCTGGTTGAGATCCCAAAGTAATTAGCCAACCGAGTTCTTGTTACCGAATTATTCTTGGTAACCAGTGAATTACGAATCACTTTTGATCGGTACGTCTTCCAAATAGTATCCAACTTTGGAAACAACACAGTATCACCAGCAAAAGTGGTTACCAACTTGACAGAAACTTCCGGAGGAAATAACATTAGCAGATCCCCCAGGACCGAAGTAGGATAAGTTTCCGCCACTGATACCATGGCCTCAAGGAATATCTTTTCAGCTTTGGTCATCGACTCCACTCTCTTCCAATACTTCCTGTAAAAGTTTCTTTACCCTAGCTAGTGCCTTTCGGTTATTCTTGTAATACGGGTGTGACGAGAGACGATCAAGAACCTTCAGGCACCATCCCTTCCTGGTTTCACTGATCTCTAGTTGCTTTGCAGGATCTAGGAACTCACCAATTACTTCCCCAGTTCCTCTTTGATCATCAGAATCTATCCTGATCATCCGATCTCGTTTCTGTCGGCCGATATAAAAAAGACATCTTACCGTAGAAGGTGCCAGCTCAGTTGCTTCGGAAATTTGGTCAAACGATAGCTCCTCATCTTCTTTTAATTTAATAATAAGCCTTTCTTTCTCGCTAAGAGCCATTGGTATTCCATTCTGCTTCGATACACCCGCAAGACTATAATAAATGTAAGGCCAGATTCTAGTATAAAGGAAGTTGGTGGGTGCCACCAGGTGCCGTTTCAACTGATCAGGATTCCTCAAATTCTTCCACATCTTGAGGAGCACCTCTTGCGAGATATCCTCAAACCAAGGAGAGTAAGATGGATACTTTGAAAGAATCACTGAAACTAATGGACGACAGGCACCTATCAGCTCCTCGAATATTTTAGGATCTTCCGTTGCGCAGTATTCAGTGAACAAGCGATCAATCGTTTCTTTGTCGTACACAGAGGGTCTCCAACAACAATTTCCCAGCGGCTAGATCATCAAACCCCGACTCTGCCTCCCCCACTGCTTTGGTCAAGTCCGCTACGGACGCCTCAGCAGGGTCTTTTGAATGTATGAAACAGATACGAATTTCGATATTCTCGTTACGTCTTGTCCTCAGCAACTTCGTTGCCAGGGTGATAGCATCCACCCGGGCATCCTTGTCCAACATGACATAAAAGGCACTGGTTGGCAATCGCCACAATTTGGCCGTCTGATAGTTACTCAGCGACTTGCCCAAGATTGCCATAACATTGAACTCATCAGTACCCAGTTTCTTCCTAACTGCGATTGCATCGAAAACACCCTCGACCAAAAGCACCTTCTTTGTCGAGTATCCCTCATAACCAAAGATTGCCTCTCCGGCGGTCAGTATAGTTTCTCCACGATGAGGATAAAGATACTTTGGGTAGAGGGACTTGAATACTGCACGAGCGACGAAACAAACCAGCCGCCTTGACTCATAGATAGGAATGATCACCCGACCACCATACCTACCCGTATTCGTATATCGTATATCATACTTAGTAAAGTCACTCTCATCAAGATCCCGTGCCTTCAAATACTCGACTGCTTTCCTTTCTGAAAACAAACCAGAAAGGCCGATAGGCTTGAAGTCAAACGGAATAGGCTGGTGCAGAAAAGCATCCGCCTTAGGAGCCCGGGATCTCATCTCCTCAATGATAGTTTCGTCAATACCAGAATCCCGAAGTAGTGCACGAAGTGCCCCACTAGCACCACAACGAAAGCAGTGGTATACCTCTTTCTCGGGATTGAGAAAGCAATGACTATGGGTTGGATGATCACCATCTGGGCAGTAGGGACATGGAATGATAAACTCGTCAGAGTTTGCCCACTGCCCCTTCGGAAAGATTTGATCAAGCATCACTTCGCCTTGAATCTATCAGTAAGCATCTTCATGTAGTCGATCTCGACTGTTCGATTATTTGGACACCCCTCAGGATGCCAGGAGGACTCGCCTAATGCCATGTCAATAAGAATCCATCGACCATCTCGTGCCTTACAAAAGTCCACCGACCAAAACCCCTTCATCACATCCGCTACTCGGAGAGCATATCCCATAAGTAATACTATTTCACCAGTGGTCTCCTCATTCATTTTATCGGACAACTTGGACCAGTTCTTGACACTAGGATTATCAATAGCTTCTTTTATCCAATATGAATGATGACAAAGGACCTTCCCGTTTTCTATAAAATACCTTCGTTCCGGGTTAACCGGCATAGCTCCATAGAAGGCAGTATACTTGGAAGCCATAGGAATGTATTCTCGAAAAGCAAAAGCATTGACTGGACGACCCATCATATCACACCCCAAAGTTGCATCGGTAAGAGCCCAGATGTGTTGCTGAAGATCCTTCTCGACATAACTGTTCAGGAAACAAGTCTTTGACCACTCGTGTTTCCCTGACAATTGATCAGTCCGAATAAAGACGGGGAGACCAAGTATTGTAACCGCCTCCTTAAACTCATCCATCTGGGGATACTTTCCACCATCCTCAACTTCGTATGCCATCTTAGGATCCACCTTCACCATAATTGTCTTGGGCTGAGGAATAGAAAGGTCCTTGACTTTAGGCCACCAATAAAGCATGCTATTTTTATCTTCCATTCTACTCTCCAAGTATCAGGTTCAAGGCATCCCGGAGTAACCGATAGTATTTCTTCTTCCTCTCGTGTTCGATCTTAGGTTCCAAGAACCCTTCTGGCTTCATGATAGTGTACAAGCACTTGCCATCCTTAAGATCGTCCGTATTCTTAATATGGATCTCGTCGATCTGTCGAAGGTTGGAAAACACCCTGATAATCAACATTACTTTATCAATCCTAAATGAATAAGTGCCCAGCACATTGTGAACCCACTGACGAGGCCGATTACAACGAAGACCACCACATCACCCGTCGTTACTTGAAACCGTGCTTGTTGGCTCATCTTACCCCCACGATCTTGTGAGATTGGAATGATACCCGCCAAAGTGGTCGCTCCTTAGCGGCCCTGACGCAGATCTCTATTGCACTCTTGATCCTCTCCATGAAGTCAGCTACTTGCTCAGGCATTCCAGTAACTTTCCGAAGGTCATACTCAGGAAGTATCGGTTGAAGATAAAAGAATCGGAATCTCTTCTTCTCATATACTTCCAAGTTCTGAGTGCCATCGTATAGAAGTTTCAACTCATCTCCTTCCGACTGAATAAATTCTTCCGACTTCGGAGAGACTGTTATCCAATCAAGAGGCAGATGGAAAGGATGGATATAGTTGGTCCCATTTGTTTCCATAGCGACTTGATACTCATAGTGTCGTAGACACTGCACCAGGTGCTGAAGATCCTCGAAAGGTTGGATAGTTGGCTCACCTCCGGTCAGGATAACAAACTTGGACTTGAACTCTCGGACCTTGTCCATGATCTCCTTGATTGAAAGTTCCATTCCATCCTTCCAGGAATACTTGGTATCACAGAACGAGCAACTCAAGTTACACCCAGTGAATCTGATGAAGATTGCTACTCGTCCGGCATTGTTGCCTTCGCCCTGTACTGACTCAAAAATCTCATTAACCTTTAACATGGTGACCTCCAAACAAAGACTTACTGGGAAGAGGCGGACGCATTCTAAGTTCTCGACCAAACTCATCCGGTGTGATCAATAGACGGGTCTTACCAGGAGCCAACCAGTCTGTCATACTCTTCACTTCCTCGGCAAAGTCTGGTTGGGAAACCAATCTCTTGACTATGTCCAGGATTGCCTCCGACGAGAGATTACAAACTCTTGTTAATGTTAAGTGGCAGAAGTTTATCTCCGTAGTTAACCGAAGATCTAAAGGAGGAGTCAATCGTTTGGTAGTTCCCAAAAGAAACTTTGTTGCCCGGGCAAGTTCCATATAGGACACCAGATGACCAACCACCTGATCAAAGGGATCTATCTTTTTCTTAATGGGAGTTTGAGGAATAGCAGACTTATTCACAACGTCTCCTTCCTAATCTTAGGATAGTCATGAATCTTCTTAATTCCTCTCTTCTTCAGTATATAGTATATTGACCCCTGCTTCAAGCCCACTCGTCCGCCGATCTGCCTCTGAGTGAATCCTCGCCGATAGAGGTCAACTATATGATCATTCCTCTCTTCCCGTTCTCTCGAAGGTAACCAGTGCATGATCAACCTCTCTTCAAACGATAGACATATTCAATAGTACCAGTGGTGTCGGCCCACTTCTTAGTTGCCGTCCGCATCCTCTCCACTATACCTTTCCTATCGAGTGCCCGAAGTTCATTCTTAGTCATGCCTGCATCACCATTGTGAATGAACTTCGTACCCATGATCTGAAAGGCCTGTTGAACTTTAAGGATCAGTTCGTTAGTCACTCTTACTTTGTGTGCCATCGTGTTTCCTTTCCTCATAATGTGGCATATCATCAAGATCCGTTCTGCCTATGTCTTCAAAGTGCATAATTGCCATGAGGTTGAAGATTGCCTGCCCCAGGTGGTCCTCATCGGTCATGCCCATCTTGAACTGAGTGATGTGTCTTTGAGCAGAATCAATGAAACGAGAGAACGGCATCCCCTTCTCCCAGTTCCTGGCGGCATACTTAAGCTCACCCTTCTCCATGATACGAGCCAGGCGCTGTTCCATATAGGGAGAGATCAGAACATATTTTCCCTTGCCCGTCTTCACTTCCTCAATAGCCCCAGTGTTGTATGTCTTCCTTTCCCCTTCGTCCTTCATGCCAAACTTATCATCAGCCACTGGAATCCTCCTTCGGTATGAGGCTACGAATATATCTTGTTGATGATGATAGACGAAATACCCCCCAGTCGACCCATTCCAAAAAGTCCTTGAGGAGGAAGAGGAAAAGTGAGGACTCAATCTCTCCTGACTCACCACTATAGTGAGTCAAAGCATAGCACTCATGACGATAGACTCCGAACAACTCTTTGAACTTGGCGAAGTCAGTTGATCTTAGAACCGCAACGTCCGCGGTTCGGAAGAGACGAAAGACGACCAGAGGCATCTTCCCCTCAGAAGCCTCCACTGCCTGACGTATCCATCCCCACAACTCACACTCGGCGGAGTAAAGTCCACAGAACAGGGGCTTGACTTTGGTATAGTTTTTACACTCAACTGCAAAAGGAAAACTATTATCCAACACCAACGCCTTCTCCTCTTCACGATCAAGGGGACTACCGGTAACAATATACTTTAGCGCCTTGAGATCACCCCGCACTTCGCCCTTTTTAGGGATGGGGTGGGAGTAAATTCTCTGAAACTCTCCTCCACCATCGGGATAGTAGGAGGCCGTTAGGATGTCACGTATTCGCCTTTCATATGCACTACCCTTTGACTTACCACCACCTGCCCTCATGACATGCCTCCTTCCTGTTGATTGACCAAAGTTGAGAATCCGTTTGACTTAGTTATGATCAATTCCTGAGAGAAGTAATCTCTAAACTCACTGAGATGGCTAATCACGTAGATCAGCTTTTCTCGAGACTCTTCCGCCAAAAGTCCAACCGCCCGCTCAATGCCCACTCGATCCAATGAGTCAAACACCTCATCTAAAACGATTAAGTTCGAGTTTGAGGCCCCGCGCTCATAGACCAGTGATTGAAGTGCCAACAGGATAGCAACGTCAATCCTCCTCTTCTCACCACTCGAGCAGGCCGCGTAGTCAATCCGCTCACCGGCCTTGGTAATCCCCACATCGAACTTGTCCCGAGTATCCCCGCTTTTCAGAGTTGACTCGGTATCGAAGTCAATGGTGATCTCCTCATCCATCAAGGCATTCGCATAAAATGCTACTCGAGCATTTAACTGTGGGATAACTTCATCAAGGAGAAGACTCTTGATCCCAGTATTTCCAAATCCCTCTTCCCAGAACCGGAGGAGTTGCTCTTCCATATTGAGTTCGCTCAACTGCCGATCAAGATCATGAATCGTTTTCTCGTATGCAGAAATTCTCCCGCCTTCATAGTCTATACTTTTATGAAGTGCCTCTTCCTTTTCAGATAGGTTTTTCTGAAGATTGGAAATCTCTTGCTCGGTAATCCTAACTATGCCTTCAAGTTGCTTCGCCTCAAGGGCCTTTTCGGTATATGACTTCAATAGGGACGACAAGGTATCATCCATTGAGGTCTTTGTTGCAACTATACTAGCGACTTCTTTGTCATACTTTGATCGAACTTCTTTCTCCTTCCCTTCAAACACGGAAACTTCAGAGGCCAACTCTACCTGCTGAACTTTCAACTTGCCTATCTCTATGTCAAAGTGGGAGGTGACACCAGTCAATGAATCCGCAGTAATGTTCTGTCCACAGGTTGGGCATAAGGCCCCTGCCTTCATCCGCGAGGCATTAGACTTCTTGGTCTCCAAATCACGAATGGATCCCGAAGTTGATGCCAACAAAACTTTCTTCCCCATTCCAGAGTTCGTGATCTCACTAAGTGCAGATTGCTTTTCACGTTCTAGTTTCTGCACCATGGTAAAGATATTCTTGTTCTCAGCATCAAGGGCGGCATACTCTTTACGCCCCTCCTCCGCATCCTTTTGCTTTTCCTCCATCTTTGCCCTGGTATCACCAAGACCCGATCTCAACCAGCCGATGTGCTCTTCCGCCTCTGCCTTTTGAAGTTCCAACTGGGTTAACTCTTCCTCACGTTTAGCAAGAGTTTCACTAACCGCCTTCAACCCCTCTTCGGCGGCTTTGTGTTGAGTGTCATAGTCAGAGGAGGACTCCTTCAATTTCCTAAGATCCTCACGAACTTGCTTTTGTGCATCCTGATATTTCTGAAGCATGAGAATCTCGTCAAAGATTTGCTTCTTTTCAGAATCCCTTGCCTCGGTGAACCTTTGGGCCTTCTCACCAAAGACAACTGCTGTTGAAAAGACCAACCAATTCATTCCCAGAATCGAGTCAATAATTACTTGAGTTTCCTTTGCCTCGGAGGATGTAAGTTCCTTGTCCCCCTTATAAAACAAAAGGGAGTGCTGGAGTTTCCTATCGTTTCGATACCGAGCAATCATGCAGGCCTCACCATGATCATCCTCAAAGATGATCTCGACCATGCAATCCTTTCCCACCGAACGATTAACTACATCCCCCTTGCCTACGTTGCGAAGCGTCTGTCCATAAAGACCCCAACATAGGGCCTCAAAGACCGCTGATTTTCCCGCACCATTACTCGAACTGATTCTACCGTCCTCAATCTCACCACCAACGAATACCAGACCATTGGGTGGGAAGGCAAGAGTGAACTCCTTAAAGCTCATGAAGTTTTTTGCTTGAAGTTGAAGGAATCTCACAGCAAGTACCTCCGCCCAGTTTCAATTAACAAATTCTCGTCAAGATCAGTGCCCCTTGACTTGACATATTTTGTAATCAAGTCCAAAGTTGAATCCGAAAAACTGATTGAAGTCCTTTTCTTCTTATCCGACACCGCCTCAACCTTGACTCGTTTCCAATGGAATCGAGATAAATCAGGAATAGTTGACCCCTTGATGATAAACCGGAAAAAGTCGCGAGCGGCCTCCTCATCACTAATCGTGGGCAATTCGTCGCCGACCTCAACGATCGCCGTTCTAAAACGAGGAGAGACCGTATTAAGAAGTTGTTTGACCACCCCCTCATCCGTATCAAGGAATAGCCAGCCTTTTCCTTGATCCTGCTCCCCAAACGACAGCATCAGGGGTGAACCGATTGACCAGACAGTGGGTGACATTGACTTTTGATCATGGAAGTGGCCCACGAAAGAGAACGGGAACCGATCGGCCAGTAACTCTGGATACAATCCCTTCTCAACCAGGAACTTTCCGTACATTGATCCTATCATATCTTGATGAAGGATAGCGATCGTTTTTGAAGTTCGGGGATGTGCCTTCAATTGATCATTGAGGGAGTCAATGTCTCGAGTAAAAGGAAAAATCTTGATAGTCCAGCCAAAGCATGTCACTTCATTATGAGTTCCGATAGTGGGTAGATGAATGTTTCCTGAAAACTCCGACAGTATTTCCAAAAGAATAGGATCACTTCCCCACCCACGATAGTCATGATTGCCCGGACAGATTACGATTGGGGCTATCTCCGAAAGTTCCTCCATCTTCTTCATGGTAAGTTTGATCACCTGAGAGTCCACAAAGTTTTTCAGATGAAAGATATCACCACCAAAAACAATCACGTCTACCTTAAGTTTCAGAGCATCCTCGGCAATCAGATCAAGGCATAGCAGATGCTCCAACAACCGGGAATTAACCCCCTCATTGATTGTCGAAAACTCTTGGTAATTGTGATCGTGAAGATCGGAGAAGATCAAGGTTCGCATATAATTTGCCCCTCGTAGTCTAGGTCATCAAAGATCACAGGAAATCTATCTCGGAAGTTAAGAAGAATTTCCTGCATTAGCAATCGCATCTGGGGGTGAGCGTTCTTGGCACATCTTTGACCAAATATCAATCTCCACTCCCGCAGGTTCGCAGTCATGACAATCTCGGTCTTTAGATCGTTGGGTAGGACACCTCGTGCCTTTTCAGCTCCCCAACCTAGTCGACGTAATGTGAAGTAGGCCACCTCGGCATTCTTCATAGCATGCTCCCAAGCTAACGATGCCTCACTATCAGTATCTTTACCAAAACTTAGCCACACAGGAAGGATTACGGTGATGGATCCTTCCTTACCATAGTCACACCATCTAGTCGACTCTTGTGAATACGAAGCGATTCGATGGCGTACCAACTCATGGCTGACTCCCCGATTGGTAATGATTCTCACGGTGACTGAAACATGCTCGAGTACGGAAGTATGCCCAGCCTTAATTAACTTAGCAACGAAGAACCTAGCTGAGTCGTCCGTAATTCTATTCTCAGACTTATAGCAGGTACGACCAATTCTCTCCAACTGGTATAGTACCAGAGAGCCGGAGATTGGTACAGATTCCACAAACGAGAATGACTGCTTGATGATTCTCATACCTTACTCCTGTTCTGAAAAGCTAGAAAAGGTCCCATGAACCCCCCCACGTTCTCAAGTACACGATCAAAGCCATACCGGTTGGCAATCTCGTAAATGTTTGTCAGGATATCCCCATCAGTTCCAGGAATGAATCCAGTGGCAATTTCCTCCTTAGTAATGGAACGAAACTCAATAAGATCAATCATCTTTTTATAGGTTTCGTATTGGTTGTCCAAAGCAGTAATTAAACCGGCATTCTTTTCAACCCATTCCTCGGGTGCACCGCCTTTCAAATACTCAATTAATTTCTTTGCTTTAGTGGGACCGATACCATAAACTCCAGGAAGATTATCACTTGGATCGCCAACCAGAGCTTTGTAATAGAGATAAAAGTCAATGGAGAATCCCAACTTGGCTTCGATCTCCTCCTTGGTATAGAGGATCTGCTTAATCGGTGAGTAGATAGCTACCTCAGGATAGTGAGCAACCAACTGAAACATATCCTCATCAGTTGAGATGATAAAGGCCTGCTCCTCCTCTCGGAGTGCAGGATTCAGCAAGCTGAAGATCACATCGTCAGCCTCGCGCCTTCGTACCCGGACTTGATCAATTCCCAACTTGGTAATACTATCCTTAAGTCGGTTCAACTGATCAAAGAAAATGTCTCGTTCCTTTTTCTCCGCCTCTGTCAATTCCTTATCCCGTTTCTTATACTCAGGATATATGGAAGTACGGGATTGATCATGCCCCCCATCCCATACCACCACCAGCCGATCAGGACTGAAAAGTTCAAGATAGTTCCGTAACATCATCAGACCTATCTTGATCACTTCGGTCCTTTGATCCTTATAAGATAGGGGGGACCGTCCATATGCCATCCAACCTAGATTGTTTCCATCAATCAGTAATAGTGAAGTAATCGTATCCATCATGCCCTCCGAATCAGCTCAACAAATCTTTTCAGAAAGGCTCTAAGGCATCTTGGACAGTAAACTCGGCCCTTTCGAAGCTTTGGTTTGCGAGTCTTTTTACCACACTCGTCGCAGATCATTATTGACATAACTCCCCTACCTTCCTCAAGTCGGTTGAGGAAAAGACAGGCACTCCTTTGTATGACTCTCCGATCTCGGCATCGGTCACCGCAAACTCATCACCACTATGTGCCTTCATCCGAACTACATGAGTCCTGAGAAATGTGCTATCCCCCTCCACCACAAAACCTTTCGGCCGCTGACCTGATAGCTGATAGACAAGCTGACTGACCAAAGTACGATCACTACGACGTAGATACATCTTTAGGAGTATGCACTTATTCATTTCTTGCCCACGAACTCTTCGTAATTCTTAGGAAAGTCCTCACTCCGAAACTTCTTAGTCTGTTCAGGAAACTTGTACCAGCCGGCAATGCTTTCCAACTCACCATGTCTGACCATGTAATCAAGCAATCCTGAGTAAGTGTCAATCGGTTTGTCTGTTAGCATCTCAAAGTTCACCACCCCGAAGGGCCGGCAAATCTTTGACTTCGCAACCTCTAAACGTCCTTTGTACCCGTCAAGTTCCTTGGTTGACTCATTCCTAATTGCCCCCGATAGGAAGCAGTGAAGGCGAAGGGAAGCAGTGAACTTGATCGCCTTACCGCCCACCGTCTCCGTTTTCTCTCCATACATAACCCCGATCTTGTCTCGGATCTGATTGATGAAGATCAGACAGATTTTACTTTGGTAAACCTTCGCCATGACTTGCTTGAGGCCGTCACCGATTACCTTTGCCCTTCGCATTGAGGCCTCACTACGACCAATCTCCTTCTCTAAGTCCTCAATTCCTGGAGTAGCGGCAACAGAATCCCAGATTATCGTAAGTAGCTGATCTGGGTCATCATCACGAAGCAGTTTCACACTTTCACCAATGACCTTGAAAACATCCTCAATAGTTTTTAACTGGGTATCAGGATCGGGATAGAAAAAGGTATCGTCCAACTTGACACCGGTCAGAGTTATCAACCCCTGATCAAGAGCGCGTTCGGTATCAATCAGGACGGCTCGACCACCTAGACGCTGAGTCTCAGCAATGACATGACAAGCGATCCTACTTTTCCCTGTACTGAAGTCACCATATATTTCGGACAGTTTCCCTGCAGGGATACCGCCTCCGATAACCCGATCAATAGCCAGGATACCAGTGGGCACTCTGAACTTGACCAATTCACTAATACGATCGGCCAGATTGATAGTCCCCAGTTTATTGTGAAGATCACCTGTCTTAGTCATTGTCTCACCTTTCACCTAAAAAAGAATCCGGACCGGAGGGAGGAAAGTTGGGCGCCACGATCGCTACCCCAGCCAGTCCGGATCCTCACTGTTACTTTTTCCCTAACCGAGCCTTGGCGGCCTCGATCTTCTTCTTGATCTCGTCCAGCTTTTCCTGCGGCGGCGGGGTACTAGTCGCCTTCTCCGTAGGAGCCTTCGTGGTGGGCGGAACCGGTTTGGGGGCCGCTGGTTTAGGTTTGGGTGCCTCTTCCTTAGGCTTCTCAACCTTCGCCTTTTTCTCCGCCTCTTCCTTTGCCTGCTTAGTAGCAAGGGCCTTCCGTTCCTTAAGCTCCTTCATCTGGGCCTCAAGCTTAGCCATAGTGTCGTCCTCAGACTCAGCCGGGACCGCTTCCTCAGCCGCTTCCTCAGCCGCTTCCTCGACCACGTCCTCAGCCACTTCCTCAGCGCCCGCTTCGGCGGAAGTTTCTTCAGCGACCGGTGCCTCTTCGGCACTAGCCGCTTCGCGTTGCTTTCTCAGGTCGTCACGAAGAAGATCTCTCTCCTCCGCATTGCCAAAAGTCTTGATCGTCACCAAATCGAAGTCCGCTTCCGGATACAATGCCTTCACATCCAGGTCGACGATCTGTTCTGCCCAGGCAGACATCTCTTCCTCCGTACCCAGCGGTGAGGGGTCGGTAGGATAAACATTGTACATAGACTGTGGTAGGGCCGTCTTGTCAAATACCAACATAAGATCCCGACCTGAAGTCTCGAGTTTACCGGACTTGTCGAACTTGTCGAACAAGTTGGACATCCTGCCCTTGGACGAGATGATCTGCATGATCTTCTGGTAGACACCCTGTACCGGTGCCTCGTAGAGCTTCACTCCATCTTCCGGCTTTTCTCTGTCAATGACGTTGAAGACGCCGAACCTCTTGGGCCGGTACTTGTTGGCCTCCTCAGGTTGTTTGGCCTTGATCAAACGGAACATTTCTTCGCAGGCAGGACACTTTGTCCCGTAGGTCTCCCGGTTACAGACGAACCGCTCGGTCTTGTCATCCTCGGCGTGCTTGATGAAGTGCACAGCCGCGTACAGGTGATAGGAAACCTTCGCTCCTGCCCGGGCGGGGAGGAGTCGGATCTGGTTTCCATCGGGCCCACTCTTGGGTCTCCAGTGCTTCTCTGACCAGTCAAAGCCCTGAGCACGCTTTTTCTCCTGATCAACCACTCGTTGAGCCGATTCAGTATCCGGCTCACCAAAAAGTTTTGCCATTGGTTACCTCCTTTAAGGTTTGGCTAATTCTTGCTTCTTTATGTAAATAGACGGGTCTGCCTGCACCCGCATATTTGAAGCCAACGAGATAAGGATGTCCTTCCGATGATAAAAGGACTCCTTAATCGCACCCAAGATACCAACGTTCTTCCGTGCCGTCGCAAAGTTCTCCTGGGCTCCCTGGAAGGTAGGATCCAAACGAATCCTGTTCTTAACCATGGTCTCAGTGACTTTGTCACCGGCCGACTCCTTCCGTATTCTCTCATCCAGGATTGCCTCGGCCATCTCAAGTGTAGTCTTCGCCTCGGCCATCTCAGCCTGGGCGACTTCAGAGAGTACGGCATACCAAGCAAACAAACTTGGCTGGTCCTTCAGATCATCATTAATAGTCTCCTCACTGCACTTGAGTTCCTTCTGATAGTCGATGGTATATGTCTTCCCACCGACCACCATCTCAACGGGAAAGAATTCTTTATCCATGTTTTACTCCTGACACCGCCACACGGAAAAGGTTCCGTTGTGTAGATCCTCCATGACTTTATAGACATAATCCTCAACCTTGAACTCCTGGTTGCCCTGACCCGGTCGCCATACTCCTACATGGATAGGATGCCCACAGACATCTATATCTGGACGATCCAGACGGACAAGGTCAATAATGTCAACCCCTGACTCCATTTTCACAAATGGATATGGTTTTAAACAAAGGAACTTAGGATCAATTTTCTCCCACGCATAGGCCTTAGGGAAGATGATCTTCAGACCTTTCTCCGAATCCGGACCAAGAAGATGTACCAACTGCCTAATCTGACTTGCACAAAGTCTCATACTGTCCTCCTATTCAATTCCCACCAAAGCTCCCCAGTTTGTCCCGATGGCCACGTCGACTTTGATTGGAACATTGACCCACGGATGGTCAAATCTCTCCATCTGATCATAGATCATCAGTAGCATCTCGGGAACTTCATTCTCTGGGCAGTCAAAAAGAATCATGTCATGGACATTCATGACCATACACGACTCCATTCCCCTCTTCCGCATTAGCATCCACACACGACTCGCCGCATCCAATACCAGATCACTAGCGGTACCTTGTATGGGTGCATTAACTCCTTCACGGAAAAGGGCTTCCCAACCAGCCTGGTCACGAACATTCTCCGTAGCAAAATATCGACGCCTTCCAAAAAAGGTTTCAACATAACCACGACTCCGAATCTGCTTCCGTATTGTATCAACATAACCTTTAATCCCAGTATACTTGGTATAGAAGGCCTCAATCTTTTTATCTGCTTCCCGCATTGATATCTTTAACTGCTTAGACAGACCATGTGCAGACTCACCATAGACAATTCCGAAGTTTACACTCTTTGCCTCAACCCTTTGCTTTGCTTTAGCCAACTCAGATAGATCATCATTGGGTCCGAAGATAGCCATCCGAGTCACCTCATGGATATCCTCACCACTCCTAAAGGCATCAATCAACGCCTGGTCATGCGAGTACATGGCTAGTACCCGAAGCTCCATTTGGGAATAGTCAACCTCGACAAACAATCCCCTCTTTGATCGAAACACCGGACGAATCTCTTTCGGTATGTTCTGGAAGTTTGGCTTTTGACACGATGGACGACCAGTTGCCGTTCTGGTTAACATATACTCACCCCTAACCACACCATCGATGTTTAACTTTGTATAAGGAATGAGATAGGTACTAATAATTTTTGCTGTCGTACGATACTTCAATAAGTCAGTGACAAAGGGGTGCTTACCCTTAATCGTCTCTAATGCCTCTTCATCCACTGACATCTTTTGTGTCTTTTTTGTTTTCTTTTCCGAGACAAGCTTCATCTCCTCCAAGATAGAACGAAGATGGGAACCTGAATTAAAGTTTACATCCCTCTGAAGTTTCTCAGCAACCGTTCTCACCTCTTTATAGGAGGCCAACTTGTTGAATAGAGTACACGCCTCTTTGTTATACTCCTGATAGGTTTCCTCAAGTACCTTAAGGTCCAGAGTCACACCCTCCAACTCCATCTCAATGAGAGTATAAACCGCCTTCGTCAAGATTGTGATGAGGAACTCAAAGGCTGTGGGTGACAATCTTTTCTCATATATCATCGCCAACTCATCACCAACAAAAGTATCCATCGTATTGTAGTTGGCAATCTTTTCCAAACTTTCCTCAACTAAGTTACTAGCATCAATGTCCCACCCACCATGGTCCGTAAACTTCCACGCGCACTGATGAAGTCCCTGAGGACTATGCTTTCCTTCCAAAAGGAAAACCGCCAGTTGAGTATCAAGCCAGAGGTTTGTTGATCTAACCCCATAGATGGCCTGCATGAACTTAAGATCAAACTTTGCATTCTGGGCAACCATCTTAACTCGAGAGTCAATAAAAAGAGGACTAACTATCTTCGCTATTTCTTTGTGATAATCAAGATTGGGACTTTCACGATGGTTCATTGGTATCCACCAAGTCGGACCATTACGCAAAGTGAAGGACATAGACACAATTACAGCATCAGGAGCCAGTGGGTCAAAACCTGATGACTCAACGTCGAAGGTCACAATTGCACCCTCATCTCTTTTGTTGGCCTCATCCAGAATTGACTTCACCATCGCTTCTGTCTTATCGCAATCATCAACTATATTATAAGGGATCTTGTGTTCCGAATCAAGAAATACTTTGATCTTGCGCATCTCCTCAAGATACATCGCATCGTGACGCTGTCTTTGATCACGCAGAATATATGAAGGATGATACATCACATAGAACCGACGACCATCCTTGAGGAAACCATGGCCGTGAGCGGCACCCACATGCCAGCGCCCCAGAAGAGTATCGAGTGGTGTGTTGCCTAAGAGAACGATCAACTTTCCGTGGAACCTCTGTAGGTCCTCCTCAAGATACCGGGAACAGCAAGCAATCTCCACTGCCTCAGGTGGACGATTAGAAGGCACCACCTCATAGGGACGATCCTTGACTGGAGGCCGGCATCGGACAGTATTCACAAAAGCACAGTCCTCCTCAACTAGTCCGGCAAGCCGTATGAACTTGCGAAGGCATCGGCCGGCCGGTCCAACAAACGGAATACCCTTCTCAACTTCCTCCACACCAGGTGCCTCACCAACGAATAGAACGCTCGCCGTCCCAATGTTCTCAGAGGCCTTGACTTCATTCTTCTTGACTCCCTTGCCCAGTGGGCACCTCAAGCAAGAGTCGACTCCAGAAGAAGATGACCGAGATTTGGATGGTGGACGAACCGGACGAAGTGCCTCCTCAACAAGCATTTGTTTAATCTCTTCCAATGTATATAGTCTATACTCATAACGCCGATTACGTGATATCCTAAGACCAAACTCATCCGTAATCTCACGAGGAGACAGTTTCTCCAACTCAGGGAAGAAGACCATCGTATCGTTACGTTTTTTCACTATCTAATCCCTCAAACATATTTGACGCTTCCAGCTGAAGATAGAGATCCCACACTGACGCCTTACCCGTCTTCTTCCTTTCCTGATTGACCCAGTCCTCGAACTTCGTCCATGACCGGAAACAGGCCTCAACACGAAGCCAAAAGTTCTTCGACAACTCATCCATAGTCGATTCTATTCCAACCTTCTTAAGTTGGGAAACCAGATAGTTATCCTGAACGCTCGCGGCCATGACCGCGCCTTGACGGGCTCGAATAGGAGAAACTGAAACAACCATGACTTTTTTCTTATCCTTCTTATCCTCATCGAACAAATAGATATGACCATAACCAGCCGACTTCGTGATTGTTGCGTCCACTGAATACCAAGGAAAGTCACCAAGTACATCTGGCATACAAAGGCCAAGCATATGAACCTTCCCACGATAATTATACTCACGAAATCGCTCAAACAAATGACTGAACGCCTCTTTCTTCAGCGTTGAACCCTTAATCTTTCCTGACATACCACCCAACGCTATATACTGACAACCAGCATCCACCATTCGCTTCAACCATTGATCATTCTCACCATAGTGAAAGATAGGAACAATAAAATCTAGGCCTTTCTTCTCAGTTAAGTAAATGTAATTATTGAATGATTCTGCGGCGGCGCGTTCAACCTCAAGTCTCGCCGCCTCTCCACTAAGATCCCGGGACTTAGGAATAACATCAAGATTAAACGCATGAAGAGTTTGAAAGTTATCCTCATCACGAAACTTTTTAAGATAGTCAGCATAGAAGTCAATGTTAACTTCCTGCCCTAAAGTCATAACAGTAAACGCACCGGAGTCCACAAACAAGTCCATCTTCTTTGTATACTCCTTACCAAGCGTGGCTGTAAGCTTCTCAAGTGGGCCCTTATACGCAAAGCTTGACAAGACTCTCCTAAATACCCCCGCCTTTGCATACTCCACCAGACGCCCCATACCTTCAGAGGTCATAACAAAGAAAACTTTGAAGGTTAGATCTCTCATCTTATTGATCCCACCTTCCAACCAATGTAATGTTCTTCACTCGTGCCTGGAGTATAAGCATAGATACACCGACCAGGAACAATAACAAATCTGGAATATCGCTCAATAGCGGTTAACAAAAAGTCCGAATGTATTCTAACCTTTTCAAAGTCTGGGCATCCCCTAAGAGGAAGAGTAATGGTCATATTCTTTCCAGAGGACGCCTGAAGAAGGATGGGAATAATAGTAAGGATACCATCTTTAGCACTGATCTCAGCGTCTGAATACTCCATAGCATCCTTAAAAAGTAAGGCCACTCCAGATAAATCCGTTCCTAACAGTTCCTTCGGAAAGTCAAACTTAATCTCTGCCTTATCTATCTCTTCATTGAGTGTATCCAAAAGATGATTATGCGCAGGCATAAGAAAAGAGACACCCGTTACAAATACCAGAAATCCTTCCTCCTTATTGACGTCAACACCAAAGTCAAATACCACAAAACCTTCAGAAGTTACCCCCAACCGTTCCAATTTATACTTAGGTCGAATAAGTTGCTCAACTACCTCTGCCGACATAAAGAAATCTTGATCAATGCCCTTCAAAGGTTCATCTAGAGTATAACGAGTCACTCTATAATTGTCAGAGGCGATCAACGCATTCTGATCCTTGACAAACCAGATCCCGCAGAATGCCGGCTGATAAGTATTCTTTGACATACAAAAAGATAATGACTTAAGTGCGGCAAGAAACTCTTGTCCAGGACACTCCTTAATTTGGCCAAGAAGACTTTCAGGTGTTACAATCCCCATTGACTCAACCAAATCGACTTCACCATGAAAGTGCCCAATACTAAAACCAAGAGTTTGATCAGTAATAGTAAAGATAATCTCCTTATCGAGATGCCCAGACAATAGTCCCCAAATCTTTTTTGTAGCACCAACAGGGAGGCCAACAGTGTGATAGTTCTCCTTCAAGTCCAGCACCCTATCCTTACATGCCGCCCCTCCCCAAAGCTGGGACGCAATGACATAAGATTGGTGAAAAATAAACACACACGAGGTGGGAAGAATGTTGGTTGGAGAAGAGAAGTCAAAAAGAATATCCATAAGTTTCTTAAGTGTCTTCGCCTTCTTGCTTATTGTAATTACTTCATCCATAGTTCATGCCTCCTTAAAACTACTTCAATTTCACGAGCACGCTCTATATCATACTCGCCTGCCTTAATTCTTTTGATGTAGCCCGGTATGCCCGACCACTCTTTGATATCTGCACGAAGGGCAAGACTCAATCCATTATTCTCAAAGGCTATCCATCGCCTGAAACAGGCGGCGCACTCTCCGCAAGGAACCTTTGTTGAGTCCGATCCAAAGCAAGAGAACGACTTATAGAGAACATCGACCGGACACTTTTCGTTGCCTTGATCAAGGTACCACTTGATCATGCCTGACTTTGTCATACCTTGGAAAGGACTGTCCACCACGATCCTTCGCTCATTAAGGAAAGATAGCATCTCTGACGCCTTATCCAGGAACTCAGGCGAACGATCAGGAATGGACTGCTCACCTTTTTGGAAAACCAAGTAAATGTCATCCCCGTAAAGTGCACCAATCATGGCAAGGAAAAGATTACGCATTGGGATATAGGCATCAGGTGCTTCCTGATCACCGAGGTACAATCGTTTCTCAATGATCAAGTCCATGCCCAATCTTTTCGCAAGACTCATGGAAGTGAAGTATTCCGATGCTCCGTAGCGGTGACCCAAGTGGACATGAACTGCCTTTGGCTTGCCCAAAACAAACCAGGCAATCAATGAGTCAAGCCCCCCGCTAAACATCAGAACAGGACGTCTGCTTTTTGCCATGATCAATTCCTTGGACCCATCAGAAGATCGGCCAACTTATCGTAGTCCTTTTTACTAGGCAGTTTAATTCGGCGAACCAGATCGGCATAGTCAACCTTGCCTTTACTTCCTTTGGTAATCCTCTTTTCCATGACGGGCAGTCCCTCCAAGTCATAAAACTGTCTTGGATCTTCAACACCAGCCATCTCAGCCGCCCAGATGCTAAGAAGAGTTGAACCGCACTGCCGGCATAAGAAGATCTCTCCCTTTTCCGATACATAGGGCTGGTCACAACTTACTGTCATCCCAAAGGGAAAGTCTAGCTCCTTACCAAGGATCCACTCCTCGGACTTCATAATCTGTTGCATGACCGAAACGTAAGTGATGCGATCACCGACTAGTGTTGAGTATTTAGTCATCTCCAGGAAGGCACGAACGAAGTACTCTGAGTTGTCAGGATAGAAGCCCTCCTCGGTGAGGTTACTCATTCCGGTAACGAGGTGAACTCGATCCGACTTGTTACTCAGGATCTGCTGTTCCGCCAACGAGGCAAGGATGGATAGGAAAATTGCGTTGCGATTGCTCACCCACGCAGTCGTTGTCTTGATGTAACTCTCCGTCCCTGTCTCGATAGGAATGGTCGGTCTAATCAATGACGAAGGATCCCCCTTGAAGATGTTCTGTAAATCAATGCCGACCCACTCCGAGCCCATGTAATCAGCAAGACGCCTGGAGGCCAAACTCTCTGCCTCCCAGCCCCGCTGACCATAGTTGAAGTTCACCAGAGTCACTCGGTATCCCAGGCGCCTCATGACAAACGCGGACAGGCCACTATCAATCCCGCCGGAAGAGGAGACCAGGACAGACTCGCTATTGATCTTCACTGATGGCTTCCATACCGGATGGTATCGGTTGGGTTGGAAGGTCATGATCCTTTCCATCCCACTATCAAGATCAATCTCCCGAATGGTGTTTCCATCCTGCCAATGATAATACCAATCCTCCCACACATTCATTCCGCAACGCGGGGAGTCGGTGATCTTCCTAGTTACTGATTCGATCACGTCAAGACATGAGTGAAGTATAACCCCCTTTCCTCTGATACAACAGATTGCCAAAGGTTTGAAGTCATTGACACAGAACAGACGATTAGCTTCTTGATCATAGAGAAGAAAAGCAAACCCACCCACCATCTCCCCCATAACTTTCTCCATATTATGACTCGTTTGATAGGACTTGAGAATAACTTCACTATCAATCTTTGTTTGATAGTTGGAGTATTTGTCCACCACGAAATTTGCCACTGAACCATTATGGGAAAGAATCAGCGCCCCCTCCTTTGTATATACAATCGGCTGAAGATTCTTATCTGAACTTTCAACTTCAGTCTCTGGTTGGGCACGGAAGTTCGCAATGATCAAACTACCCTTTACCGGGGCAGGATCCATCAACCAATTCTTAACCGCCCACTTGTCAATAGAATAGGTCTTCGTGGACTTAAAGGTCAGTATCTCTTTCTTCCGGACATCAGGAACCAGAGCGATACCAAAGCCATCCTGTCCTCTATTCTCCGCCGCAGAGAACAACGCATCGTACGTATCCCAATCAAAGACCCCATCCCGATTCCAAACGCCCACTATGCCACACATCCTACTTCCCCTCTGGTATTAACTTTGACAAAGAGGCAACCAACGATTCGAATGCCCCCCGCATTGCTTTATCGGCTCCCCGTGCCTTTATAACATGAGCAACTGCATGATAAGTTCCCTTCCCATCTACATAATAAAAGCAGGGATAGTGTCGTTTTGTTTGGGGTGCCTGCTCAAGATAAATAAGTTGCACCATTGTTTCCTCCTACAGAGACTTTCCTCCGTCTATGATCAAGTCTTGACCAGTGATATAGTCACCTGCCTTTGAGCACAGGAAAGCGACCAACTCGGCAACCTCCTCAGGTTTGGCTTCTCTCTTCTTTGGAATTGACTGTACCAAATGCTCAGGTGTGGGTTGATTGATGTTCACAAGATTAGTAGGTGCAACAAAGCCTGGTGATACTGAGTTGATACAAAGAGTCGGGAATAATTTGGCAAGTGACTTAGTGAGCATAATCAAACCTGCCTTACTCACACAGTACTCGACTATGTCAATGTCCGCCTCCGCCCGACTGCCTGAGATTGAAGCGATGTTGATGATCCTTCCCCCCCCAGGCATCTTCTCAATAACTGCCTGGGACAGAAAGAACGGAGCCCGAAGATTCGTATCCAAGACCCGATTGTATTCACTTATCCCCACTACTCCGAACTTGTGAAACGGCATCACTCCAGCATTGTTAACCAAGATGTCGATAGTTTGTCTACCCAACTCTCGACAGACATGCTCAAGATCAACACCAATGGAGAGGTCGGTCGCCACCTGGTCAAGGTTGCAAGGTGACGGTACCCTATCCTTAGGAATGAAGGAACGACCAACGTGTATGAACTTAGCATTTGGAAACTCGTCATTGAGTCGAGTAAGGATTGCCAAGCCGATACCTTGACTAGCTCCGGTGATAATTATTCTCATTTCTTTTTCTCCTCACTTCATAAACCAATCTCGGTCCTCTAAAAAGTTATTAATTGTTCCTCCCACAACGAAAGGAGCCAACAACATATCTTCTACAAAGTCTTGTACCTTCTCGAGTACAAAACCAACACGATAATGTCTCGGGGTAGTGGGCTCACAAAATCTTAACCTCTCCACCACCTCAAAACCAAACGAACGGGTATATCTACAAAAGGACAGCTCATCCACAGTCTGTGCCATTGGGAGAATGGTACTAGAAACAGTATCAACTACAAGGTACCCACCAACCTTGAGTACTCGATTGCACTCAATAAGGGATTCAACCAGACTCCTGACAAAGCACAGAACACCCCAGACAATTACACAGTCAAAAAAGTTACTGGTAAAGGGGATGTTTTCACAAAATCCTTGCTCTACCGGTTTCCCTTTTGCACAAGCATTCTGAAACTTTACTTCGTTCGGTTCCACTCCGTGTGTAATAAAAGGCAGTTGATCAAAAGTAAACCCCGAACCACAGCCAACATCCAAAACAAAACGACCAGTCCAACCATTTGGAAAGCGTTGGCATACGTCATTCAACTCCCGCAAGAGGACTGGGGAACCACTGACAACCCCCTTGTACAGTTCGTTATTCTGTATCTGATCATCGAATGCATCTCGATTGATCAAACTATCCAAGCGGGCCAAAAGTTCAAGATTGTAACTTTTTATCATACTGTTCTCCTTTATAATATTTCGAGTCATGGAACTGAAAGACACCCATCCCAAATTCTTTTTGGTCGGTCTCGTAAAAGTGATCTGCCTGCCACCAGTAACTCCAGAAGCATCCCGGGCAATCTTGTCGATCTTGATCATTTGCGATTACAAAGTTGGAAAGGTTTTTCCTCACATCAAAAATCGAGAACTTAGGAGAGTGAGTGCCCCGCCGATAACCACAACATCGCATCCGCCCATCAGCATCCACCGAATAGATCAGAGGCATCTTACAATGCCATGACATATCCATTCCATGCTTGATTGCATCGTCAAAGTATTCAGGTGGGTTTTGAACTTGGACGGTTCCTTTAATCACCTCTTCCTTGATCTTGAAGATGGAGTCCTCAAACCAAGACCTATCACTTTCCCGAAATACCAGATCAGGAATCTCCTCTGCCTTCGGGAAGAAATCGAAGCCACCGTCCTTATCCCAGTGAAGGAAGTTGATCGCCACCCAGATATCCTTGTCAGTCATCTGCTTTACTGTAGCAAGTGCGTGTGCTAGTGTCTGACGAGATACCGTAAGTGTCCCATGCCTATCAGGGACTCCCAGAACCTTCGCCTCCTGAAGCGCAGAATAGGCACGACGTGACTTAATCTCCATGTCTCCCAATTTGACTTCTCGAGAGAAGTCCAGAATATCACATCCGCAACTCAGATTCTTGAGACCAGCCCGTACCAAGTCATACTTCAGTCGATCAAAAAGGCCAGGCGAGCAACTGCTGTACATAGCGTACGGCATCCTATCACCCAACCAACGAATGAAGTCAACAATACCTTGAACCGCTAGAGGTTCGTTGCCTAGGATCAAGTGGAAAGAAACACCCAACTCCTCCAACTCCTCGAATGCCCTCTTCCACTGTGTGGTATCCATTTCCGATTCAGTCAACTTAGAATCCCGCAGACGGCAGTAGTCACACCGCATCGGACAGAACCGAGTCAGATAAACACAGGAGAATAGATACTTGTTCATTTCGATCCCAATCTTCCAAGGAACTCTGACTTGACCGCCGCCTCACGGAAGGATCCTCCAAGATAGTTGGTAAGCATCTTCACATTTTCCTTCTCAACTCCCCGAATCATCATGCACAAATGTACACCCTCCACCACTACTCCTACTCCAAGTGGAGAAACTATTTTCTCAAACTCACGACCAATCTGCATGGTCATCCGTTCTTGAATCTGAAGGCGACGAGAAAAGCAGTCCACCAGACGAGCGATCTTTGATACTCCAACGATTCGCTTATCCGGAATATAAGCAAAGTGTACCACGCCATAGAAGGGAAGCATGTGATGCTCACACATTGAGTAAAAGTGAATATCCCTTAGCATGATCATCTCATCGTATGACTCAGTTGAGAAAGCAGTACCTAGAATGGCTTCAGGATCCTGCCGGTACCCACTGGTCAACTCATTCCACATCTTGTCAATCCGCCGAGGAGTGTCACGAAGACCTTCTCGCATCGGATCCTCTCCGATTGATCGTAACAGAGTAATGGTTGCCTGCTTTCGTCCGCCGGCCTCATCAGAATCTGTCTCCCACGGAAACTGATACCAGACATCCTTGGCCTTGTCCTCAGGTGTCTTGACGAATAAGGCATACGCCTTGAGATTCAACTTCCTTTTGGCGGCCTCGTCTTGGATGAACTGCAACGTAGCCCCTGAGTCCCAGATATCATCAATGACCAGGATCGCTTCGTCCTTGAACTCATCCATCCACTTGGTAGTGAAAGGATCAACGACCTTGAAGTCAAACCTCTTACCGGTAATTGATGATAGGAGCGACTGAACCCTAATAGCGGGATAGATGCCTCCACGAGACACCCCCACGATCACGTCCGGAGGATACGGAACTTGCGTGTGCACCAGATCCTTCACCATCTCCCACACTTGATCAAAAGTCAGAAGTATCTTCTCCATGATCAATCCTCCATACCCGGCTCAACTATCAGACACTTTCCTTTGTTTACCTTTAGTGGAATACACCACTTGTCCGCCACCTCCCGACCGCCGGCCGAATAGATCCGGCAATCCTGATATCCATTGGTTGGCTCCGCCTTCGCCTCATCCTCTGACTGATTAAATGTCAGGATAATATCGGCATCCCGCATTGGTTCAATGGAGTCCCCAGAGTCCACCATTCCGATTACTTCCTTCTCTCCACCTCTGATTAATGTGCCACGGTTGGCCTGGTGAACCAACCAGATCGCAACATCATACTCTTGTGCGACTGCCAATAGCTCCTTTGTAATCTGTCCCAGTTTTGCATACTTACCGCCGTCACGATCAATAAGTTTTCCTGCGACTTCCATCAATCCCAGGTAGTCAAGCAATAGAACATCTATCCGAAGATTCTTCACGTTCCGAAGTTTTTGAAGATGGGCCTCGATGGTAGCGGCTGTGCACTTAAGAGGAGGAAAGTTCTTTATCACCAGTACTCCACACTGCATAGTTGCTAGCATTTCTCCGATCCTCGTTCGGATCGCATCCTCGTTATCCTTTAGATTGTCTTTCACCACTCCTGAAAAGTGGGCGTCATATAAAACCATTGTTCGTCTAGCACTACTTTCCATTCCAATGTGCAAAACGTTTTTCCCCCTCAACAATGCCCCCCTAGCAAAATTCACCAGAGTAATTGTCTTACCCCGTTTCGTTGGGCCCATAATGATACCCAACTCCCCCTGCGCCAAACCACCACCTAAATGCCTATCAAGTGTTGGTATCCCTGTTGGAATAGCAACCTCACCTCGACACCAGCCGCTTTTTCTATCTGCCAATCGTTGCTCCAGTTCCTCAAAGTAGAATGACCCCATCTCATGCGTTGACTCTCCAACCGAAACGGCATCCTTGATCTCCTTAAGGATGCCCGGGTAGTCCCTTTTCTTTTGCAGTAAATTAATACTTTTCAGAATTGCTATCTTGACCAGTTGGTATTGTGCCCATGCTACCACTTGGTCACGAATGTAATGATAGTCCGTAACCTGGGCGCCCTCGAGCATAAGTTTGCTATACTGTTCCGTGTACACCTCACGAGGAAGAGGGCGCTTGGACATATCTAGATGAACATCCAGCTCCTGAGTTAACTCCTCAAACTCAATACACCGGCCATACTTATCATGGAACTTTAGCATGATCCGAACCAGATCAGACAGAACAGGATTCTCAAAGTACTCTGGCTTCACTATTTCTTTTACCATGAGAAATGACTCATGATCAAAAAACATCATGGCAACAATACGATGCTGTATTTCTTCCGTAAAGTCTTTTGTATATGTTTCTGGATTAGACATACTTTCCTACCTCACTACTTTCAACTGCCTTGGACAACTCATCCCGAACTCTCTGTAGTTCGTATGACTCTTCTTTTGTCAAGGTTTCCCATGTCTCCGAAATATACTTGGTTAAGAAAATTGACCACCCCTCAACCTGTCTAAGTAAAGGAGAGGTGGCCACGTAAAAGCGAGTCACCATTCCTGATCTGGCCATTACCTCCAGAACCTCCAGTACCTCCTTCGGTTCCGGCAGTCGACCCAGTCGTTCCTGTTTCTTGGTCAGGACAGAAAGGAACGCATACCCCGAGTTGAGTATCGAGATCGTCAGATCCTTTTTGGGCAGACTGTAGAAAGCGCGCTCACGATCTGACTCGAGTTTGTATTGTGCCTTGATCCTTTCCTTATATCTCAGGAAGCGATCAATGGCTTTGTCTGTGAGCATCATGTCAAAGGTGACAGGAATCTTTTGTGCGGAGAAATAAGGTACGAGTATTTCGAACTGAGCCTTCAAGAATATCTCGATCTCAGTCTCTAACGCGACTACCAGCAGAATCAAACGCCGGATTTTCTCCTCAGCCTTAGCCCGGGCCGTGGGCGAGTTAATCATAGCACCTTTGTAAAACCAACTCGGTCGCTTCTGGTAGTAGTGACAGTAAGCGGCGAACGTGTTGGCGATGTGACGGAATGTCTCGTGAGTCAAAAGCATCTCGACTGCGTCAGCACCTGTTAACTCAACTGAGGCAAACTTCTTCTTATTCACTGATCAATCCTGTCTCGCGGCTCTGCCGCGTGCGGACGCCTCGTCCGCTTCTATCACATAGTGCTAAAGCACTATGTTCTAGTGTAAAAATTACTAAAGATAATACTGATAAACAATTGGAGCCTATTGGTCGTATATAGGCCTTATTATAATTAAGCACGACTAATCTTCACAGTCACAATGGAAACAATCTGGCAAACGCCCTCTTGGCATCAGGTGAGATGAGGTCAAGACAGTCAAGAACTTTTACACGATCGTTAGCATTGAAGTAGTAACACTCATGAAGAAAAGCAACGAGGTTGTCCTTTATAACCTTCGTTGGTAAAGGTTCATCTTTTGCAATCCCCAAGCGGGTTTCCACCAGTTGACTTGGTGTTGTTACCTTACTCATCAGTTTTCTCCTTGTTCAAGATTTTACTACAGCCCGCAGTAACGAGCCGAGGCGTGATCAGATTCCCACACAGTGACTGACGACAGAATAAAAGTGAAAAGCGAGCAGTCCAACTTTTCCCTGATCTTGTCAAAGATTACCTTAGCCAGATTTTCGCAGGTAGGTTCGCCATCAATGAGGAACAACTTGTGGTCCTCAAGGGCCATCCACAACTCACGATCTCTTGAGTTTAGGATAGTAGCATGATCAAAGAAATGCATGACCAAGTTGATCGCCGAGAGTTTCAGAATGGCAAAATCCACAACCATTCCTGTCTTAGGATCTGGGTTACCAGCTACTCCGATTGAGACCCTCCAAGTATGCCCATGAAGATTCCTGCACTTGCCTTCATGGTGCATCAATCGGTGGGCCGCATCGAACTTTGCTTCGTAGAAGAGTTCAAGCATTATACTGCCCCCGCCTTAGCGGTTTCATCATGGTTGATCATTTTCTGAACGCTCTTGTTTTTAAACTCCCCAGGAAGAAGTCGGACAAGGACATAACTAACCAACCATGAGGGCAACTTTAGTTTTCGAGCAGTGGCAATCTGGGACTGAGTTTCCGCATAGCTAGCACCAATGCTAATAGCATGCTCGTTGAAAAACTCTAGTCGGTTGATCCTCTTTTTTACTGGTACTGGGGAAACTGGGTTTGCTTTCTTGAACCTTGCAACGGACTCGGCTTCCTTCGCTTCCCTTTTCAGGAGCGATTTGGACTTGCCGACCTTCTCGGCGGTCGCCTTGATACTGTTTTTCTTAGCCATGATTTACTCCTCCTCATCTGTGAACGAGATTAAAATTATCAGGTCGTTGACTCATTATATCAGCAACCTCAACAAATGACAAGGGAAAAAAATTATTCGCATCAACTCCGATGTCGAACGATTTGCCTTGGCCGGCAAGACGCCCGTGACTATGGCCATACAAGTGCCATGAGTTATAATGACTCGCCGACCAAACTCGCATGCTGTAATGGCACATAATGATTCTTACTTTTTCATTCTGACCTCCTATCGGAAAACTTTTCTCCAGGATGGGCGGATGTATGATCAACCGTTCCTGCCAATCCCGGTTTGACTGTCCTGGGTTTCGTTTCAAGAACTGAAGCAGTCGCTCATCATGCCCGCCTGGGATTAGATGGATCTCACCAACTAGTTGAGGAATGATCACACCAAACCCCTCCCACACGAAGTCGCCGATAACATAGATCACATCGCCTGGTCGAACTCTGGAATTCCAGTTCATGATCATAGTCGAGTTCATCTCCTCAACATTTTGGAAGGGACGAGAACAGTGTCGGATAATGTTCCCGTGGTTGAAGTGTGGGTCGGCGGTAAAGAAGTTCATTGCTTGTTGGCCGCCTCGCGAGCAATCATCTCCTTAAATCTAAGATAGTCCTGGTACTCAGGTTCGTTCTTGTAGGTTGGGCCATCACCAGACGAGCTTTTTTTGTGGGTTGGTAAAAGCATGTCCTCATACTTTTTAAGTATGGAACGATTTTCAAGAATACCGATCGCATAAAGAAGGCCCACCGAGGCCGTGACTTCCATGTCATAGTATATAGTCACTCCGTTCTTGGTATAATAGCGACGCCCACTCTTTGCTCGATCAACCGTTCCTGATGTGACCCCGGCTAAGAAAGCAACCTTTTTAGTTTCGTTGCCTATATCTGCCTTTTTTCTCTTTCGACCGAACAGTATCTGAAACATTTTTGCCGAGGCACTTCCTTCACGGAAGGGCATAAGGTACTTTGCCACTTCCTCCCTTGCTCGATCACTAAGAACCTTTCGTAAAGCTGGACGTAGCTGGAATCGGTGAACCAGCTTTTGATCAACCGGCGTTAGATTGTCCATTTTTTGGACCTCCTCTTTTAATTGATCAATCGGGCACTCATTCATGCCCGGTCTCTCTTTTGGACTATAATACTTTCCGTTAATACTAATACCGCATCCCCACTGATCACAAAAGATATGATCAAAGTCCTTTTGTGAGATCAGTTCCGCACCTCCCTGAATGGCATCATAGAGGGTTTGTTTCCACACTCGAAGTGTGGGGGTACCCGAATAACGATCGGACCCACCCGCAAACGAGATGGGGATACCTACTTCGCGTGCGAAACGTTCAAGTAGGTTGGTGGTGGAGGCAACAAGTATTCGAGCTTTTGTTCCGGGGGCTTCTACCAACCAGACGCGGTCAAGGACCTTTCCTATCAATTTCTTTGCTGATTCATAACTCATGGTGTCTCCTTTATGAACCCCTCTGACTCATAGACTGAGCGGCGTTCCTTCGAATGCTTATTCAAGTACTCCGAACTGTCGTTAAAGTCAAAGACTTGAAGAGTTGAACCGTCCTTCTTCTTTCTCAAACCACGTCCTACCCTTTGTATTGTTTTGACTTCACTTAATCCACCAGAGGCTATGATCAAGACATTCACTTCGGGGAGATCAATCCCTTCATCATAAATTGTACTGGCAATTAAAATGAAGTTTCCATTCTCATTAAACTCTTCTTTTCGCTCCTTACGATCGTCACGTCCACTTTGTCCACTCAAGAATACGGTAGGAATACTCCTCTGCTCGTTAAGCAGACGAGTTAGGGTCTTTCCATGATCAATATACCTAATCAGTAGTAGAACTCGTTTATTCTCTCGGAAAGCCTTTTCGGCAATATCTACGACCATCTTGTTCCGAGACTCTGACTTCACAATCCCATTCTGGTATATCTCTTGCCAGTTACTACCTTCAACCACTTCAGGATTATCAATCATAGTGATCTGAATCTTGCTTAGATATCCATCGTCAACTAGGTCCATTGTCCGTTTAGTATAGATCGGTTCACCGAAAAGAGCTAACATCTTCATGTTTGAAAGTTCGTCTCGGCGAAGGACAGTTCCGGACAATCCGAATCGGAACCTTGCCGACAAGGTTTTCTGACCGATGCTGTACCACGTACTCGCGCTGGCGTGGTGCACTTCGTCCTGGAAGACTACTTCGGCCCGCTCCAGTAATTGTTTTATCTCAGTTCGCTTGTCTTGTTCCTTCGACTTGAGGCGGGCATGGCAAGATTGAATGGTCGCAACAACGCATCGTTTTTCTATATCGTATTCACCATCCCCGATCTTGCCGATAGGAATATCAAGACGGTTGGTGAATCGTTCGGCGGTCTGATGTAAGAGGTCCTGCGTGTGTACCAAAAAGAGTGTGGGCCGATTAAGGAGTTTAATGATACCTGCGGCTACTTCGGTCTTGCCTGACCCGGTGGGCAGTTCAAGAACGCCCCGCCTTTTTCGGATTGCTTCCTCAATCGCGGTAATCTGATACTCCCGGAGGGTAATACCATTCAGTAGATCGGGGGAAACTGGAGCTAACATGCCATCGGAATACTTGATCGGCATGCGAGGATCAATGAGTTCATAGTCCAGACCCTTCTCTTTGAGGAACTCCTCCACGATGAAAAGAAGCCCAGTGGGAAAGTGGACTGTCGGAGTTAGTTTGAGGAAGTGTGTCTTACCATCCCAAATATGCATCTTGAACTGTGGGCTGAACCAGTAGTTAGGATGAGCGACGGCCAGCCGCTGTTCCAGTTCGGTGGGATAGTCATTGAGTTCGGAGAACACATTTCCTAGAGTGATCTTATAAGTCACACCGTACTCCAGAGAAAAGAGGAGAGGAGGTACAAGTCACCGAAAGTGAGGAGGCAACGATAAGTTGAGTCAATCGCGAATTAGCGACGATTCGAAAATCGGCGAGCATTGTACCTCCTCTCCTTAATGAGTTTTAATTATAAAGGAATCCAAAACAAAAATCAAGCATTTTTTTTCGGCCGCTGAAAGGCATGGCAGACGAATACTATCAAGCCGGATGCCCCGTGAACTTTGCAGGAACTTGCACAAGCCTTGCACAAAGGCAGGAGTGGTTGAGTCTGGTTTCGATTCTTAACATCCTCAAGCAACTCATAGCGGTAACCGTGCAGTATTCCAGCCACCCCGACTAATTGATCAACTGGAATCTTTGGAAGCACGGTCACTCCTCATACTTGAAGGTCGCGAAGGTACCACCGGTGGCTTTGAATTGGCGGATCTGACTATCCACCTCCCACCCCTTGACTGTCATGGCATAAACGGGATTGAGTCCCGTACCATGTAGCTTGATCAAGCCAGCCTTCTCGAGATCGTCCAAGCAATCCCAATCGTCATGCCCCTTAGCGGCGATCTTTCCTTCAGCAAGACGGGTGGGATAGGGAAATACGTCAAGGAAATTCTGAGTTCCCCGGTGACTGTGTTGAGGATGGGTCTTGATATTGACCCGAAGATGCTCCTTGTTCAAGGTGCCTTCATTGTCCACGCACCGGCAACCGAGATAGGCCAGGAGTGACCAGTGATCCTTGCCGAACTTGCTGATCGGTATGGTTTTCATCTGAGCCCAGCTCCTTCCTTCCTTGCTCTGGTTCGGGACCAGATGTTCTTGGGGTGGAACATGAAGCGCGCATCCATGACCGGATCATACTTCTCAAGGATCTTGTGGATGGTGTCGCAGTCCGGCTTGAAGCCATCCGCACCCTTCCTGATCAAGCAGTGAAGGTAGGAAGGGGTCAGGTTGACTTTGACCACTACCTTCTTGATGTTGTCTGCCTTGAACTTGAGACCCTCCCGATAGATCCGATACATGGTCAGATCCCAGGCGGCCCGAGCAAACTTCTTCTTCCAGGTTCTCATGCTTCCTCCTCGTCTTCCTTTTTATCGATCAGCATCCGCAACTCTCTAAGATTCTTTTGCCACTTGTCCATGATCTCAGGAGTCGCATCCTTACTGGTGACTATATTCTTAGTGGATAGAACATAGGCATCCAGCAGTCGGGTAGCTCGGTCAGAGGAATGGAATCTGAGGAACTCTTCCATATCCTCATAGGTGAATGCCCAACTGATCAGTGGGCGGTTTGGCCCATTGATCAATACTGGATTTAGTGGGGTGACATTCCCTATCTTAACTTGATTAGCGGCACTGGTTCGTGAAGTAGCTTCCGTAAATCCCACTAGTTCCCCCACCAGATGGAACACGAAGAAAAGATGCTTATCGTTTTTCATTCGGGCACCTCTTCCAACTCGATGCCTAGAACGACTTCGCCTAGGGACGGCTGACCGGGCATGCTGATGTGCCCGTAGTAGGCCTGGGTCCCAAGTGCGGCCGGTCCTTGCTCACGCCCCAGCCGAAAGGCCGCAAGACAGCAGGCCGGATTCCCGACCATGTCCAGCCATGACTTACCGAAGACGGCCTTGTCGGTGTCCTCGATAATGATCATGGGGTTGGGCGTCCCATACTTCTCCTTGAAGTACTCCGACTCGCCCTTGATCCGATACTTCTTCCGGGGAACGATGCTCATAGTGCCTCCTTTTGATGACGAAGCATCTTCTCGGCTTGTCTGTAGGTCTCTCCAGTATAGTTCATCCTCTTGATCACTTGGTCGTGAAGTTCAAGACGCTTCTGGAGCTTTGGTACGAGTATCTCGGGGGACGTGGCTATATCCTTCTTGGATAGGAACTCTAATCCCTGCGGATTGTTATCTCCCCAAAGGAACACAACACCCCTTGCTCGATCCTTGGAAATGAGAACTGCGTGATGTAGGGGCTTACCAGATTCTGTCACTTCCAAGGGTACCGGATAGATTTTCTCCAACCGATTCCTTAGTGCTTTCCAGACCATTGTTACCTCCTCTTAGATTGCAACTCTTCTAATGCTATTCCCAAATTGATCACTGCGTCTTGCCAGTCGGGCCGACGGCCTTGATCAAACTTGGCCATGACACACTTGGCAGTTCGGATCGCTCGTTTCTCATGAGGTCGGTTCCTCCAGTTACGTTGATAGTCACCGAACCGCTTGTGCTCCTTGAAGTCTCTGATGTGTTTGAACTCATGAGACGAGGTAGAAAAGAAACTGCGTGCTGTAAACAATGGATCCCAGTCATAGGGAAGATAGAGTGTCACGAACCCTTGACATGATAGGTACTTATGGGGTTTTGTTTCGTCCCACTTTTTGCCCATCACATTCTCACGAACCATTGAGTAATCATTGGCAAGGCCGTGAACGTGTGCTCCCCACTTGATTAGGATGGCCACTTTGGTAGGCACTGATCCCACGGCCGTCTTAGCGGCTCGGAGGACAGGCAATAGGATCTTGGTGGGAATCCTGGTCGCGTTATGGACGATCACTTTTTCTTCTCCAGTTTGCAGGCCACGCAGTAGGTATCGTCTGCCATCATGTTCTCTCGGACCATTCGGTGACACGATTCACAAAAGCAGAGGGGGGAGTAATTACGAAGTGCTCCGTAGTGGAAGTTGTCGGTGTCCGGTTTAACTATGATTGATGATCCGCCTGTACTTCTCAGTAGAATCCGATGCTCCCGATTCTCTCTAGCCAGTTCCCTTTTGATCTTGTTGGTGACTGTCTTGAGTTTCCTGGCGAATCGGATCCCAAACTGCTTTGACCTAGGATGCTTGATCACCTCACTCAGCTTGAATCGCTGGTTGGTGAGTGTCACTGTCTTGGCCTCCTCGTCCACAGTGACTTCAATGATGAGATCCTTGCCGAAGGTTGCTACCCATCGGCCGTCCTTAGCTTGAAACCGATACTCACTGAGAACGGCTTCAAACTCATCGGTGACGACTTTCATCTTTGCCTCCTATCGTCATCTCATTCTCATCATTATTATATAGCATCGTTTTCTAAGTGTCAATACCCCTCTCCCAGAAATGAGGTTTTCACATTGCTAACCTGCAGTTAATATACGAGAAACAATTTGCATAAATCGCCTTTTCGATGAATCTCATATTCCCTCAAAACGCCTCGGAAAGTCGATGGAATCCAAGGCACGAATGATCTTTGGGAGTTCATTCAATATCCATTCTGTTGCTCGATCAAGCCCCTCAAAGTTAACTGGTTTTTCCTGTCGATCCTTTTTGATCATCAGTAAGACATTCTGCAAACGAGTAACAGCATAAAGCACTTGTTGTCGTCTTGATGGTGCCTTCTTTCGATTTTCAGAAAAAGTTATTTCCTTTTCTTTGAGTCTTATGGATAGATGGTCAAATGATAGCATGAGGAGATTGTCATACTCATGCTCCAGAACCTGATGAATCCACTTTACATTCTGATAACGAGGATCATCGACAGGAAACTTTTTGGTCATCTCGTTCCGCCACTCCTTCATTTCTTGACGAAGTTTATCTATCCAACTAAAGGCACTGGTTGTGGCGAACTCAACTGTCTCAGTTACTTCCTGAACTCCCCATTTTCTTTTACGTCCCATGATCGTCTCTCCTTTTTCTGAAGTTCCTTTATTGACTCAGCCAAAGACTCCTCAGATGAAGTGAGGCCAAGATTGAATAGATCACTAGGGACTGGATACCTTCGATAGGCATCCTTGTATAGGATCAGTACTGCAACTGCTATCTTTTTCCTGTCCTCCTCAGTAAGGGTTTCACGAAGTCCGACTCCACACCCCGCCGCCCACTTAGCGGCATAGGTGATCAAAGTTCGGAGTGCCCAGGTCTTGGTAAGTTTCATTCCTTTTCCTGAAGTTCTCGAAATCTCTTCTTACTGATTGGACGGAACCAGCGGAGACCTTTGGTAGTCTGTACAGCAACATACCCCCTTAGTCCGATGATAAATCTGAAAAAGATACCAATCTTTTTCCAGCGAGAGAGGCGGAGTAACCGCATGGGGATTTCTTCAACCCAATCCTTTTTCTTTCCGTCAGTGATCTCATAAAGCATACTGCCTCCTACCACGATTAGCTCTTGGACAGTTTGTACTTGGTCATCAGTTCTTGAAGTGCCTTCTGTACCGCCTTCGCTGAGGCTTCCTTAACTGCCTTCTCTAGATCCTTGATAGTGAAAGTTGGTACTTCCTTCTTTACAAATCCTTTGGGATTGTCCCTATGGAACTCGGCTTCTTTTAAGAAACGAGACAATGATTCCTCAGGAACTCTTCCTGGTCCGAAGGTAGTAAGTACGGTGACACAAACAGAACCTGTGGGTTTGTATCTTCGATAGATCGTCGAGTAAATGTCACCATCTCTCTTCGAGGAGCCCAGGACTTTTTCTGCGAACTCAAGAACTCGCGCCTTACGTCCTGGTCCATAGTCCTCGAATCCGCAAGCCTCACACACTGCGGCAGTTAGAAGATTGCACACCGTATTAATCATAGGAGACCACCGGTGTATCTTCTTTCTCTTAGTTGTGTTCATAGAACACCTCCTTATAAAGATTGTTTAACCTGCGCCGCTACCCAGCGGTAGGTTGGAACCAAGCCATCGTGGAGTGAGTACAGAGGATGCCAGTTAAGCATCTCCTCGATTAGTTCGTTATCTGAATTTCGACCCATCACTCCCAGTGGGCCAGGAATACTCTTGAGATTGATACCGGACTTGTCGGCTATCTCCATGATCATCCCGGCAAGTTGGCCTATCGTGACCATCTCCTCCGAGCCGATGTTGACGGGACCGATAAAGTCGGAGTTCATGAGTAAGCGTGTGGCATCAATGCAGTCATCAATGTACAGGAAGGATCGAGTCTGCTTGCCCGAGCCCCACATCTCGATAGTCCCGAGGTTTGGGGTCATGGCGACCTTCCTGCAGAACGCCGCTGGGGCCTTCTCCCGCCCGCCCCGCCATGTTCCCTCGGGTCCGAATATATTATGGTAGCGAGCGATCCGAACCTCCATCTTATGGTTTCTGTGGTAGGCCAGATAGAGGCGCTCGGAGAAAAGTTTCTCGAATCCATAATCACTGTCAGGTGCCGCAGGATAGGCCGACTCTTCGTTGCACTTCGGATTGTCCGGATCTATCTGGTTATACTCGGGATAGATGCAGGCGGACGAGGAAAAGAAAATCTTCCCGATACCGGCCCGCCTCGCGATCTCGAGCATGTTCAAATTGATTAGGGCGTTGTTGTGCAGGATATCTGCGTCGTTCGCCCCGGTGAAGACGAAACCGGCCCCACCCATGTCAGCGGCCAACTGGTACACCTCATCGAACTCAGTATATTTCGTGACCCTCTCGCAGATCGCTGGACTGCGAAGATCGCCGACCACGAAGTGATCGGCCTTCGTCGGAGAGAACTCCGGATGCTTCAGATCAACTCCTCGCACCGAGTATCCCTCTTCCTTTAGACGCTTGACTAGATGACTACCGATGAAACCACCGGCTCCACAAACTAAAGCTTTTTTCATATTCTTTTCTCCCTAACTCGAATATAAATTGCGGTGAGTTTGAATCCATCCCGCTTCATTACGTCTATATAATTGCATCGACCAAAGTAGCCAGTCTCTTCGGCGGCATACCACCACGAATGAGTGGAGTCTGGAGCAATAACAAGGATCCTATTATAAGGATTACGAACCGCCCACATCCTCTTCCGACGGTACTTGGTAGCCATTTATTCCTTATCCTTTTTCGTGATGGTCAGGGCATACATGCCCTTTTGGGCGATACGAACAAGTTCGATTTTCTTTTCGAGTCTTTCCCTGGCTACGCGCACGGTCTCTCGGACGGCCTTCCTTGGGTCTCTGAAAGATTTATCGCAATACCATCCTGGGTTCCCAACTCCAGGAATTTCGCTAAGCATGCAGTAAAATTTTCCCTCACTCTCATGGACGGAGAGTTCTCCTTTTCCGTACCTGGCCTCAAACCACCAGCCGAGATTTTCCCAGACTCGATAACCCCAACCGGGGCCAAGAATCTTGACGAGTTTTTTGCCTGCCACTAGGGCCTCGTTTTGTGTTTTCATGTTTTCTCCTTTACCTGATGAAGATTGTGGACTGTCGCGATCATGTAGGCCACCCCAAGTAGAAGGTTAACCCACGCATAGGGTTTTGTATAGAGTGCTACTCCTAGAACACCTAGAAGAATGAACTTCAGGATGATAGCGGGAAGTACTCCTAGAACGTCCATGAGTCCACGAACGATAGGATTCTTTTCCCCCTGGATTCCAAAACGTTTCGCACAAATGTAGGTACTGACTGAGTCGCCTAAACTACCGAGTAGAAAGATGAGTAAGCAGATTAACTTAATAAGTCCAGTCATGATCAATCGCCTCCTTCAACATATCCGCATTCTCGTGAATGTTGCCTATGACTTCATAGGTGTAGATCGTTTCCTGATCAAGGTTTAGATCAAGATCGGTTAGCCCCTCACGAGTCTCCTTTTCCTTGGTAACGTATCGCATGAAGAAAGCTCGGAGAAGAAACTCACCATGCTTCTTCACCACCACCCCCCGGTGCATCTCATGGTCACACCAGAGGCCGTGGGGTCGGACCTTTTCAATGATGTCCCCTTCATAGACCTCAGTCCCGTTCTTGTCTAGGAAGATCAACTGCTCACTACGCTCCTGTGCCTCCTCCATCTTCAAAGGCTCACCACCATGCGAGGCAACACTTGCGAAGGACAGGAAGGGTGAGTCTAAAGGACAGTAGACAAATCCCCAGTAACTGAACCGTCCTGCGGCGAAGAGACGATACTTGATTCTTTTCTTATCCATTCTTGATCTCCTTCTCTCCTTCAATCTCATGACCGAGTTCGCGGAGTCTTCTTTTCAGAACACCATAACCATCAGCGAATGCCAGAATTTCCCGAATGGTTTTTTTAACCCACTCCCTCGTCACGACCTTGGGCCGGAGCGCGGCCTTGATGACGGCATATGCAGACAGCAATCTTTCCCGTCCCGCGTCGATTGGCCCGCCATCATCTGTACCGAATATAACCGGGTCAAAGTCAGCGCCGAAGAAATGCCCATCTAACGTCTTCGTCGCCTCCTCGACCTCTTTGGGAAGTGGGGCTGGTGGGGTAGATAAAGCGGCCTTGATTACGGCAATACCAGCGTCCAAATCGGCCAGTCTTGTATTCAATTCATTGGGGTGTTCGCGCCACCATTTTGTATCTGAATAGATATTTCGACGACTCTGTAACTCCATGATGGATACGGATAGATTCACTGGCTCCATCACCGCCTCGATGAGCGGTGCTTGCTTGGCGAGTTCGGCCTTGAGTTTATCCACTATCATTGACAACATTAAGTGACTTCCCCGAAGCCTTTGGTAGTCGTCGAGGATGGCGAGGGCGTCGGCCCTAAATGAGTCATCAACCTTCCAACTAACTGACGCATCACATGACCCGGCTCGCCCAAGCCACTCCTTCAACTTCTCGATCCTCTCACTTGTCACTTTGCTAGGAATCTGTTTACTCATCCTGTCCTCCTTAGTACCAGCTCCGGCTTCGATCCTGGCGCCGCTGGTAGGCGAAGTCATCTTCACGCCAGGCACCGATCCAGGACGCTGGATTGTCTTTGCGAAGTAAGGGCCGGTAACTCCGCTTCAGCCGCCCGACCTCATAGGCATTGTCACTGCAGACATTCGCCCAGATGTCGAAGTAGATGAAGTCGAAGCGCCGTGCCCGATCAATGGCTTTCTTGTCGAAGATGTCCCCCTTGATTATCGTCACCTTAGAGGTGAGTGGGAGATGAGTAGCTACTAGATCAATAACGTCCTGTTCTTTCTCTAGCACCAGTATGCTATTGACCTCTGACTTATCCTGTAGTTGAAGAATGAAGATACCCAGACCAAGGCCACCAATCAGGCAGTCCCCGGTCGCATACCTCACTGGAGAGGCTTGAGTACGTAGTTCCATGGGCGTATCTGACATGACACACTCGTAGCCCTTCCAAACCAGGCGGCAGTAGTTTCCTGGCTCGAGATCACAAACCTCTCCCCAACCACCGGGTCGCATGGCTCCCATTATCTTCGCATGCTCAACCTCCTCCTTGGTCATGGTGAAGTGATTGATCACCCAGTCACCCTTCGTCCCCGTAGGAATAATCTTGCTCATAGCACCGGTGAACCTATCCATGGTGACTCCTCTCGAGTGTGATCTTGTAAAACTTCTCCTTGATCGAATCCTTCATCTCGTCGAGGAGATGACCCAGTCGGATATCTTCCTTGTCAATGGGATCTTCCGTTCCCATCTTGATCAATTCATATCTAGCCTGCTGGGCGATGGTAAGGACCGAAGCAAAAATCTTGATGCCTTCGTCACTCACTTTCTTCCTCCTCTTTCTTTTTAGTGAACCGTCTAAGGATCTTGTCGGCGGTCTTGAAAACAGCGAACGCAGAGTTCGCCAACTTTTCCTTGTTACCGTTCCAACTCATGATGTAATGGACTGCATCCTCTGACTCAATGCCGAAGCAGGAGCCCACCACATACGCAGTCGCCTCCGCCTCGAGTTCGGCTATGTCATGTGGGATCTTGGATGCCTTAGCCTTATCCGTGTGCTCAAGGAGGATATGTGCCAACTCATGCAGGTAGGTGAAGATCATCTGAACCGGATTCGCTCGCCTAGCGACCTCGATCGTGTTCTCGTATGCACGACCATCTTCTCGCCTCTCGACGATCGTCATAGGGAACTCAGGAAACTTGGAGGCGATCTCTTGAAGTGTAAGTGACTCACCAACAAACTTGGCTTTGTTCGCCCCGATGTCCAGAGGTTCACCATCCGTTTGGGAAACATCAAAGGTTGCCACCGGGAAGTATCCGACGATACGAGTATCCTCTTCCATCGTGGTCTGACCAGTGATGGGATTGCGAGTCTTGAACTCTCCCGTTTTAATATAGGGGCCTAAGATCCAAATCGCATGCTCACCTTTTCGGACGTAACGTTTATGAGTGCGCCATGTCTTAAAACCAGCACACAAAGTTGCGCTAGGTTTCTGCATCCAAATAAGAATGATATTATTCCACGAGTACCGATGGAATCCCGCCTGCCACCGCTGGGATAGTTCCTTAATCTTTTTAGGATTGAGGATCAATTGTGAGGAGAGTTCTGTTAACTTCTCCTGAAGTTTTTCTTTCCTCTCCTTGCTATCCATCTCTGAAAAATTCATGACTGATTCCTATTGATGATCAAGCATCTTTTACCAAGGCGACGAGCCATACGAATGGTCGACCAGGTGCCTGATCTCAACTGCTCCTTATCAGTAAGAGGAGTTGCGATCAATAGATCACAAGCCTTAACTATATCTTCATTACGAATCAGGTAGGGCTTGCGTCCCGCCGACACAAAGGGGCCTGATAAGTTGGCCTCATGCTTTCGGTTCTCAGGCCAGTGCACCACGATCCTATAACCAAGGGTCCTGGCCATCTGGTGTGCCTCAGCATCGGCACCTACACACCCACCATGGTGAAACTCTGGAGTAGCACCCACCGCAGTGAACCCAGTGGTGATCTCAAAGTCCGCTCGTGCATATGCCCTGAGTTCACTAAAAAGTAGGATTCGTTGCCAGGCACTCAAGCCTTGGCGAGTTCCAGTGAAACCAATGATCATGACGCCTTCCTTAAAGTGACCTTCGCTTCGGCAAAGGCCTGCTTAATGATCTCAACATCCTCCCTCTTCTTCAGACCGAAAGCCAGACCAAGATGAAGAGACGACCCAGAGGCTCCGGGAGTTAAGAACAGGAACTTGTAATACTCGAGTTGGGTAACCTCGGAAGGCAAAGTTATTGTAAACCTTGCCCCGTGCACTTCGTCAAAGTCGTCTCCGACCTTTGCCGTCGGATACTGCTTGACGAATGCCTCCTTGAGCTCGGCATTATAGATGAGGTCGTTGATGGGTTCCATGATTGTTATCCTTTCGCTTTGCTGATCAGATCGGCAAAGTCCCTTTGCTGATCAACGAGTTCCTTGCACTGGGAAAAGTCCAGGCATCCTTGGCACTGCGGATCACGGAACTGCGGGCCCTCACCACACGGGAACTCCATCTTGAAGACCTTAGCACCGAGCATCTCGACTGCCTTGATGAGTTCATTCATGGTTAGTCCCTCGGATCGGTGACGTCGCCGCTCAGATACCGCTCGTATTCCACGGCCTCGTCCCGGTTGCGGTCCCGCACCAACCGAAGGCACACGAAGATACCATACTTGAACTCTGCCCGGTTGCGCGAGTACACGCGAACTACCTCGACCATCGGATCGAGTTTGATGATTGATCGTGCCTCCTGCGGATTAAATCCCTCAGGTTGTTTTAACTCCCACGTCTTGTCGTTCCAGGTATTCGACTCGACGAGGACGTCAGGCGGGCTTGCCAAAAAGGTCGCTAGGTTCTCCTTCTGTTCCTTTAGCCAGGATTCCATCCTTACGATGGCCGGTGGGATGGCATCACACGACACCTCATAGGGAAGGTGCCGGGCGCCTATGCAGGAACTGGTTTGCCAGCCCCCGCCTGGGCGCCGATAGCCATGGTGCGCGATGAGGCCCAACTTTGAGAGGATGGGCCGAGCGCAGATTTGGCAGGTAGTCATTTGATCAACCAACGGCGTTGCGGCGACGAAGGTCCTGCATCCTGCTACGACGGCATTCGGCCTCTTCGGCCATGAACTCGTCCGCCTGCCGCTCGCTCATGTCATAGGGCTCCTCAGGTTCGGACGCTATCGGCTCAGGTACCTGGCTCATGCCTTCGACCATCTCGATCTTCGCCCAGGCGCTGATCGCCTCGAGGATCTGCCCGTTCGGTGTCAGGACTTTAGGATTGATCATGACCGCCTCCCACTGTCGTGAAGTTCGCCAACTTCCACGTCCATGATTGCCAGATCGCCGCAGGTGCTGAATAGTCCGCTGACTTCCTCAGTAACCTCTTTGATGAAGGCGGCTTCATCGTCCACGCCTCGGACGGCGATGGTGAGGCTCACGTGGCAGTCCAGGAACTTACTGGTCTTCTTGGGCTTGCTGATGGGGGCCGGGTTCCCAACCTCCAGCCTGAAACGATTGCCCGACTCGTCCTGAACTTCGACTTCTGTGATCTTGACTTCGCCCGGCATGGGTTCCGACTTGAGGGCGTAATCAATGACCTTGAAGCCAAAGGCCGCCAGGTTCTCTTGAGCCTTCACGACCGCCTCGGCCATCTGAGCGATCGCTCTCTGCCCTTCACTCTGATTCTTCTGCTTGATCATCTTTGCCTCCTTATGATCAATTTTCATTCTCATCTTTATTATATAGTATAGGTTTCTGAGTGTCAAGCGTTATTTTCGTTTTCTGGGAATTATTTTTCCTAACGAATTATATGGGTAGATGCCACATCCTCTGATACGGTAGCAAGAGTCTCTACGCCCATTTGCGAGGCGATTGTATGGGGGCCCAGTAAATGGGATGGGGACCTAGTATGGGAGGCTCTACTAACGAACATCAAAGTATTCCATCATCGTTTGTAACAAATGATCATAGTCGCCGGACTTGGCCTTGTTCATCATCTGGTCGATCTTCTCCTGGGGCCAACCGGCCTGCCTAGCAACTCGTTGAGCCTTGCCTAGGATGGCAAAGGCGTTGCCGTCCTCACCGATGATCTTCAGAATTGGTCCAGTAATCATGGTTCCTCCTCGGGGTTGATCTCAAGGTCAGACTCGTCTAGACACTCCTCATAGAGCAGGCACGCGGGACCGCAGTTGTCCATTTCCTCATCAGTTGCATCAGGGTTCTGACATTCGGAAGTATCCATCGGGCAGTTGCCTGATCCGAACGGAGTGGGGACCCAATCGGTGCAGGTCTTCTCAAACTTGCAGGGACTCATCTTTTCCCTTTGGTCTCGGCCGGCCCCTTCCGTTCAGGATAGGCCCTCTTATACTCTGCCTTTGAGACGTAGATGGCCTCACCCCGGGCAACTCGGTTTCGTGCCTCTTGATCAGGGACACGAAGCACCCTGATTGCTCGAAAGCCTGCTACTTCTTGAGTCATGATGGTTTTCACTTTGTCTCCTTTATCTTTATACATTCGCCTAAGTCGAAGCAGTATTCTGGAGTCGTAGGAACGACTGTTCCGTAATCAAGATCGACTCGTTTCACTTCTAGAAGTTTAGGCAATCCATTACGCTCGGCGATGTATAGGTCGCCTGGCTTCAGATCGCCTTCGTCTTTCTTGAAGAACATACCACCTAACTCAACCACCTCACCACGACGAAGTTTGGTAAGTGTTGGATATTCTCGTATCATGGTTCCGGTTCCTCTACTGGTTCAGGAAAAGGTTCCTCCTGCTCCTGTGACTCATAGTAGGCATCCTCCTGCGCCTTATCAAGCATGGCCTGATGGTGACGCCCCTCTTCACGCCGTTCCTCTTCTCGTTCCTCACGTCGGTGCTCTTCTTCGCGCCGTTCGTCCTCTCGACCCTCGAAGTAGGCACGGTCCTGCTCCTGGTCCCTGTACCTATCGTAGTCATAGTTGGAATGATGGAACCGCTCATCCCGATGGCCCTCCTCATGGGCTCGTTCGGAGTCATAGTCCCAGTAGTAGTGATAGGACATTACACCGCTCCGAATGGTTTGGTCGCCTCGAATACTTTTTTGTCGAGGCTCTTATAAAATTCAGGAAACTCTTTTGCCATTTTCTCACAAAACTTGAGGTCTTCTGGCCTTAGATATTCCCCCCGCTTGCCTTGACAACGGATGTCGAAAAGACGGTCAGCATCCAACGGATTGGGCTTGATCACTTTTTGGATTCCTTATCCTTGAACGACTTGTATCCCTGAGCCTGGGCAACCAAGTTCTGGTTCGGTCTGGCGATGACCCGGGCGGAGAGTTCAATGTCATTGAACGCATAGCCGAGGTCCTTCGACAGCATTTCGAGAGCCCGTTCGTTGGTTAGATCAAACCCATCCTCTACCCAGGTCTCTGAAACTCCTAGTTCAACCACCCAAGTAAACTTTCTCTTTCCGTCCCTACCCTTGGTAATCTTTGTCTCGTCCATAATCGTCTCCTTATGAAACTCGTATAAGATGGGTCGTACCGGAGAAGGCCACCCTCTCTCCTACGTTCATCTTATCATAGACACCAGTATGATCCCAGAGTCGACTGGAGCCCATTAGCATATTGATCGGACACTTGGGATCACAAGGAAGGAAAAACTTGTCTATGATGTCATAGGTGAAGTTGTGGATCTGATGGAATCGTTTCATCTATTCTCCAGTTCCTTTCGGTTGAGGGAGAAAACTATTGACATGCCGTACCGATGCATAGGGGAGTTCTTTGAATAGACACGGACCTCTTCTACGCCTGCCTGATGATTGTATTGGTACCACGCCTCGGCCTTGGCGCTCGAGAGTGTGGAAAAGCAGAAATGAAACTTCCCTCTACTTTCTCCAGTATACCGAATTGTGACTTTGTAACCGACCAGATATTGAGTTACCATTATGCCTCCTTCTTCTTCAGTTCCGAGACGAGGACGGTATCCACCATCACCCCATTGGAACGTGGTCGTGAAAGGGCAACAACACAAAGGGAGCCCGGTAAGGGAAGATCGTGATCATTAATAATCCGATAGACGGTGCCCGCCTCTCCGCCAGGTAGGAGAACTTTATCTCCTATCTTGAGTTCGTTACTCATTGGTATCTCCTCATGCTCATATTATATAGGATTACTTTTCTCAGTGTCAAGGATGGTGGTATCCTCTGGAAGCCAGTAGAATTTTCTATATCCAGGCCTATTAGTAGGAATGTCAACTCGATAATAAAGGACACCAGCCAGATCGGTGACCGCCATTATGATTCCGGTTCCATGCTTGTTGACTTCATAGTTCGACTTGGTAAAGTATCTGGGGGCAAGATGGAATGCTCTTTTCCCGATGTTTGCTAAAAGCTCCGACTTATTGATCATCTTCACTCTCCCTGATAGGGTTGCTCATGCTGGAGTCCCTCAAAGGTCAGTCGGGTTATGGAAGTTTCTTTCCAACTATGCCACTCCTTGTGCTCCTTCACCGTGGCCTTTTTGATCAGGACCGCTTCTCCGATCTCGACCTTTTTGTAATTGGTCTGATAACCTTCCTTCGTATAGACCTTAATCTCGTGATTGAGAACCGTCCCGGTGAACCAAGTGAAAACGAAGTTATCCTTTTTAAACTTATAAAGGCGAGAGGGGCCCCACGGACTGTCGAAGGGACCATAGACGCCAATGAGTTCAACTTCGCCGATAGGTAATCTTTTCCCAACTTCTCCAAAGTATTCACTAAAGATATAATCTGCAACTTTCCTAGCTTGATCTGTAGCTCTACGATAGGCGGCAACCATTGAGCAAGCAAAGCCGAACCGACGGAAAGTAGTAACTCCAGCTTTCGCAATGATGCTCAGATTGTAAAGGTAATCATCTCCAGTTACTTCGTTCTGAGGAAGGTTGCTAGCCCATTTAATAATTTGATCAGTCTCGGCCATCATCTCCTTCGTGTAGATAAGTTTCTCATCATGCCCAGTGGGATCGGGCGCAAAGTAATCTCCCACCCTATCCGCAGTAGCACGTCCCGATCCTGTTTCTGCCTTTGATCGGGATAACCATCCGTAGGCCGCAATGGCCGCGATAGTGTGGGCCAGGACCTGGGAGAGTTCAAAGTACTCTTCCTCATAATGTCCACCGCCCCAACTATACTCCTCAGCATCGTCCGCCATGCGGAAGACCGCTAGGAAGTACTCGGCATACGAGGCGGCATGCTCAGGATTCTCATGCCCCAAGAAATCACGAAGGCACTGACGACCGACCTGTTTGTGTACGCCTTCATCATTCCGGACAATGAAGGTATCCCGGCGCCAGAGTTTTTTGTGACAGTGATCGCAAGTATAACGATCGGCATCCCGGAACTCAATCGGAATCTCATAACCAGGCAGGGTCTTGACTGCGGTACCGATGGTTTCGTCATGCTCCAACTTGGCGACGAAGGTCCACCCGGACAACTTGGGCGTATCACCCCAAACCTTAATAGTGCGCCACTTGATCAGGCGCTTGTCTTCCTTGATCTCATCGCCGCCCTGATCATAGGCACCCTTAATAATGATGGGCGGAGCCTGCTTGATCGCCTCACTGATAACTTCGTAGCCGACCTCTCCGCAGTTCAACTTTTTAGAGCGCTTCAGGATCTTGAGGAATCGTTCCTCAAAGAGGCGCCAATTACAATCCGGGATCTCGAAGATTCGTTCCTCTTTGATCGGCTGGTCGTTCATCACTTAATCCCCTTGGCTCCGTGCTTCTCAACCAGGTCATTATAGCGCATGAGCCACCGGGCAGATATCTGATAGTACCTCTCTGCCTTCGCCTTCAGACCCTTCTCACTGGCCTCGTTGGCCCTGCACAACCATTGGGCGGAGAACTGATAGGCGCGTTCGGCCTTGGCATCAATGAGGGGGGAGGAAGCTGGTGCCAATTGTTCATCGGCAGAGGCGGAATTCTCCGCCCCGGGTGCCAGCCCCTCACGACCCCTGCTCTCAGGACCAATCAATCCAGTTAGGCGCGAGGATTCGAGCGCCGACTGATCCTGAGAGGAGGAGCCATGATTGACTCTTACTTCCCGCTCCTCAACAACGACCACCGGGTCACCATCGGCTCGGCGGGTCTGAAGGCGAACGACCAGGAGTGCAGGACCAAAGGCGCTGGTTTTGAAAACGCGCTCAACTACTGCTAGTTCGTTGGTTTCAATGATGACCACATGGTCGCCATGATTGATCTTGTTGATCAAGTTATCTCCGATAGTCCGCGATGGATCGTAAGTCACGAAATTATCCATGGTCAGACTCCCTTCGCAAGCGCAAACGATTCGGCGAAGAACTCCTCAACGTTCTTCTCACTATACTTCGTGGGGAAGGAAACCAACCCCTTCTTGGCCTGATCAAAAAGTTCCTCAACGTCCTTACGTTCACTCTGCGTCAACCGAAGGAACCAAACTGCATGACCAATCTCATGAAGGATGTTATACTCGGTCACCACCACACCAGGAGTTGCACGAAGGAGGATCCGACCACCATCACTCTCACACATCCCCAAAGCACTCTTCGGCCGATATCCGGAGAGTTCAGTTGCCCACTCATCTTCTGAAGTAATGATCCGAATTTCCCAGATGCACCGCCGATCCCACCCACTCAATTTATTGATACTTTGCCGGATGGTTTGTTCCGAAACTGAATCGGCTCCAATGATCAAAGGATGCTTTGCAAATCCAAAAAGGAAAAGGCTTAGGCTCAGGACCTGAAGGATTTCTTTTACCATCTTTGCCTTTCTCATTTTCATCCTCACTATTATTATATATGATGGTTTTCTAAGTGTCAAGCATTACTTTCCTAAAATGGGTACTATAAACTATTGATAAGAAAGAGAATAGAAAATATTTTCAATTTCCTTTGATCATGTCCCCAGAGTCCCCTAAAAAATAGGTAGTTCAGGGGAGTTACCCATGGGCTCAGGATACCGTACCTTTGGTCGCCTGATCACCTCTCGCCTCAGATTTTCTCGGATAACATCAAGGAACCCATCGAGTTCGGACTTGACCTTTCGTAGTGAATGAATAGCCTCCTCATAGACAGTGCCGATGCCCACAAACTTACCATAGGAGGGACCGAACTTTGTAGTTAAATCCTGGTTCCTTTTTCGGCACTCCTCAAGTACGGCATTGATAAACTTGACCTGACTAAGTGCGCTTCGTTCCGCCTCTTCGATTGAGCAATTCATATTAGTTCCCTCCGAATAGTTTTAACTTCAACAACGCCGAAACAAGAAATAGAAGTATGGCTGATGCGAACCCACCCACTGCTCCATACATACCATTCTTGACCTTCTGTACTGCTTTTTGGATAGCAATTTCTTGTTGTATATCTTCAACCGCTTGCTTTACTTCACAAATACATTCGTGATTGCTTTTTAGTGAACCAATAATAGCGGTAATGTTTTCATTCGCTACCCTTAGTGCTTCCTCAGCTCGTCCTTTAAATTCAGCGACTTCCCGCAGGTAACGTTCAAATTCTTCTGGTGCCATGTTTAACTCTCCTTTTTCTACATCCAAGAAAGGTTCCAGCTCCAGTTCCCAACGCATACGCGAGGAAGAGGGAATCTGATCCGAATGTAAGATTGAATACTTTCATAGTTCCATACGTAATGACCATGGCCAAGATAGAGGCCAACCAGACCGAGTGACGTGATAGGGCTAGATAGTACTTTGCGATCAAAAAGTCCTGAACGACTCCGATCAAGAAGTACAGGCCAAGGATCATCTGACCCTCCTTCAACATTTGTTTTCTGTACCATTAGTCCCTCAAGTCCCAATACCAGTTTGTCGCAATTTGAAGATCGTCGAAATCAAGGTTAATACGAGCCGCCGTGCCCGTGGTATTACAATAAAAGGATACCTGAGTCCACAACTCACTCATGGTTCGACATGCCTTTGGAGCACCCATCTGAACTCCATCAATGAAAACGAGTGCGTAGGGATTGGCCGCTCCTCCGACAATGAACAAGTCAACTTCGTACCACTGATTATTGTTTATGGGATTCACTAACGAGATGATAGCCGTCCCAGTCCAAAAGGCCAAACTACCACCACTCACACTATTAAAATAAACCTGAGCGCAATCGGCATTGGATAATGTCCCAATCTGAAATCCCTTTGTTCCCACCGTTTTATCTGACGTTCTCATTTTACAGTGGAAACGAGTCCCAAACGCGAGGCCCCAGGGCCATGCCGCACCAGTCAATATCCAACACCGTGAAGTCCCCTCTGTAACTGTATCACCATCGAGCTGTCCCATCTTATCCGCACCAGCATTAACGACAACCTTCGCCGTGGTATCCCCAATTAAACTAGCATCCCATGCCGCAAAGTTAGTATAGGAACCTTGTCCAAGAATATTGGCAGTATTAAGCCCGTCGAATAGCTCACTAATAAGAGTACGCATTCCTGGTTTAAGCCAGGTCCCAGCCCCACTCAAGAAGCTCTCGGTATCTCCGTCTCGCTTCGGAGCAAGGCCATGGAGTGTCGGCGAAACATCAAGGTCTGTGTTATCGTCCGGAGCGGCTAAATCGTCCAGCTTGATCGCATCAGCACCCCCACCACTTTCGTGTTGTGCCTTATGTAACGCGTCGGCAAACGCTGAGGCATGCTCTCCATCAACCTTGTCTGAATCACCTACCTGAGAGATAATGTCTCCACCGCCATGCTGATGGGAGACAGGAGCAAAGTCAGCAGCATGGTCTCCATCGACCGTATCAGCATCCCCCGCCTCAGTGGCATAGTCAGACGCATCCACCACACCATCGTCGTTGGTATCGTAGATGGCCTTCATCATGTCGCCTGCACCAGCGGCGGCAAACTCAAGACCATCTACAGTCGCCTTTACCACAACAACCTTTCCACCTTCCCCAACATAACTATTTGGAACATCCGTCAGGTCAGTAAAGGCAGATGCGCCACCCCCTATTGCCTTTATTCTTTTTAGATAGTTCTGTAGAATGCGATCAAGCTCCGCCTCAGTAATGAACCGCTCTCTGCTTCCAGGCATTGTTATCTCTCGCTAGGTTGATCTTCACACGTACCAGGTTTCTTATATTTCTTTCCCCAAAGTTCACCTGTACGAGCAAGTGTGACCAAGGATATCTCCGCCCACATTCTCTGAAACTTACAATGGTTGGTGAGAATCATCTTACGATCACCCGTGCACTGAAAGTTCATCGCATTACATCCACCCCGACAACGCCAACGAGCAACACAATCGTCACACTTGAACCCCGAGGTGGGATCAGGATACATATACTCTCTCTTGAGATCCTGAACCTCAGCCAGTTTATGCTCATCAAACCCTTTCCAAATATCACCTATCGCCAGTGATGGATCCGAGAACGAGGCGTATCGTTGGCAGGCAAACAACTTCCCTTCGGAATCAACGCCTACCACTCCTCGTGCAATTCCGCAAACGTGGCCGGTTTGTTCTTGGGCTCCGAGGAATCCAAGTCCATCCTCAATAAACTTCATCCAGATAGGCAGACCCGCCCGCCTTCGTTCTACATAAATCTCGGCAAGATTCTCATACATTAACCGGGCCTCTTGAAGGCTCTCATCTGTCCAATCCGCCTCGTAAGCCACCTCAGTAGCCACAATATACAACCCCTTGCTATGAAACCAGCGAAGGTCAGCCAACCAGTCTGCTACCGTATCAGGGGTAATGGTCGGACGTATTTCCGGAGTTGGATAATACTCCAGGATCAAATCCAACGGAATAAGATGATGGGAGTTTCCCCCACCAACTGTCTTCCTATGATGATCATGAGTCTCGGGACGACCATCAATACTGAAGAGAGGAACCATCTCCCACTTCTTCATGAACTCCAAACGCTCCCGATTGAGAAGGGTTGCGTTGGTGGTCATGCCCCAACGAACTTTCCGTCCATACAACTTATTGTAATAGTCAGAGAACTCCTCTACAAATTGAGTGAGACTGTCCCACTCAACCGTTGGCTCTCCTCCGAAGAATTGAATACTGATGTCATGAGCGCCCAACCGTTTGTCTTCCTCCTCGGTGAGAAAGACTTTCAGCCGATCAAGCATTTCCTTAGTTGCGGAGATCGGTTTCTTCGTTGCGTAACAATAGGTACAACGAAGGTTACATTCGTTCGTTAGAAAAACGAAATAGTTTGCTTCGTTCTGCCCACTAGTACCTTTGTCTTTTTGATCAGCATAGCACTTTTGGCAGTGGTAACAATCGGCACAGTCAATGGAATCATCCTTCACGAACCACTCCTCAGGAATCTTCCCATCGGCTTGAGCCTGAAGAAACATTTCTGCGTTCACATGTTTTGCTACCCCTTTCTCGCAATGGTAACAGTTAAGACATGCTTTATCATTCATAGTTTACTCCTATTGGTGCGTAACACATAACTGACAATTATTACAAATCTGACAAGTGGGACACTCCCCTGAATAACACGCCGACTGGCATGTATTACAAATCTGACACGTCGAACACTGAGCCGTATAACAACTTTGACACGAATCGCATAACTGACAAGTGGGACACTGCCCTGTATAGCAGGCGGCTTGACAGGTATTACAAAGTTCACAAGTACCACACTGTCCTGTATAGCAGGCGGCTTGACATGCCACACAAACCTGACAACTTCCGCATACGGCGGCAAAACATGCCTGACAGGCATCACAACTCTGACATGTTGGGCAAGCCATTATGGTAAAATTCCTCCGTAGCATTTTTGACAGCTATCACATTTTTGACAGCTATCACAATGCATACAAGTAGTACACTCACCAGTGACACACTGTTGACAAGTTACACAAATTCCACACTGACCACCTTGACAAGCATCACATGACTGACATGTGTTACAAATCTGACAAGTGGTACATTGTCCCGAGACACACGCCTGGCAGTAATAGCAGGTTTGACAAGTCGCACATTGACCAGAGACACAAAGTTGGCAGGCATAACAACTTGTACAAGCACCAGACTGCACCGTATTACAAACTTGGCAGTGATAACACACCTCACAAAACCCACCGCCCGACGATTGTAAATCTTCCCAAGCAATGACTCCAACCTTTCCTGACTGCATGGACTTTTTAAGGTCTAGCAATCTGTACGGTTCGGAAGCCAGAACGGAGTAAACTGTCCCATCGGAAAGCAATCGTGTCTTTGTGATGATCACCTTACTCCCGGGGAAAGAAGAAAACATTTTAGAGGGAAGTATACCAGTAACCTTTTTCAAAGGATCTTGTAAAACGCCGACGTAATAAGCCCCCAACTCCTCGGCATCGGCCTGCAATCGAAGTGAGGTGGTTAAGGGAAGTGTTAGCTCGTTTCCATGCTTCCACTCAGTCTTTGCCGAAACAATCTCAACACTAGAGTAATGATTCTCACTAGGTAGAAGACCATAATTAATCTGGATTGTTTTGTAGACACCTTCAGTATCAAACTCCAAACCAAAGTCCTCAATCTCCTCATCAACAACTACTGGAGTATTACTATCCGTTCCTTCATAATATCGAAACGCGCCTAGTTGCCCGTTAAGTAAAGGGGACAAGTGGAAGAGGGCGGACACCTGAAGAGTACGAACGCTCTCTAGTGCGGGGGATGACGTACTTAGATAAAGATGATGCTTTTGTGAACGTCCGGATTGTAGATCAAGAAAGGACTTTAACTCAATGTAACTGAACTCAACTCCAGCATAGGTGGTCAAGAGATCGAATAAGATATCGGCAACGTTCTCGGAGTAGGCGCCATCAAGTATTCCGCACTTCCGGCCCTTAACATGGGCCACAACAAAGGCCTGACCAGGGTCGGCCACGAGAGAGAACTCACCATTGGCAAGGTCAACTGAGTAGTCAGCCGGGGTGGCCAGTAGTTGACCATTCTTCCAAACATTCACGATCGCCTCAAGTTCGTGGCAGGCCAACTTGAATGTGTAGGGATCTTTCCCACCGACTATTCCAGAGGAGGCATTAATACAAGTGGCAACCACTTCCTCAAACTCACCATAGATAATCGGTATAGGAGTACCTTCAGCACCATCCTCAAGTTCGGAATAGTTATCTACCTCATAGGTTGTTAGAGGAACGTTCTTATATGTGAACGCCTTATGGTCAATTACGTCAACTGAAACTATAAGATCACTAGCCTTTGGATATCTAGCCAAACCATGGAAGACATCTTCATATTGATCATAAGTGAAGTCCTTGGCACCGAATCGTATTACCACATCCTTTAGATTCCAATAATACTTCTGCACCTGCTCATACCACCAACCATCGTTCAAGAATTGAAGTGAACCAAACTCCATCGTCATCGCGCTCTCGTGAAAGGGAGAAACCGACTGGTGAAGTTCAGGCATTCCTGCGGTAGTGATATAAGGAAGATAAGGATTCTGTTCCCGTTCAATGATCAAGCTTGCCTTGTCGAAGTAACAGGATGCTGAAGCAGACGAGTCACTCTTAAAGGTTATAATGTAATCTATGTACGAGGCATTGGCAACAAAGGTCAAAGTGTGGGTGGTCCACTCTGTCTGGTTACTGAGTGCAATCTGATCTGGTGAAGCACCCCAAGATCCATCACTGGCCAAGTAGACATTATCTGCTGAATCTTTGATCTCAATAGCTGAAGTTGCCGAACCGGTATGCTTGTATCGAACGATCACCTTACAAGTTGCATCAGGAACCAATCGGATATGTTGGTGTACTGAGGCCTCATTGTTCCCAGCATCAATGTCCAACCGAACGCAAAAAGCACCATCGTCAGCCTCAGTCTGCTCCCGATTGACAGTAGAGGTACCAGCTTCACCTTTCGTCCAGTTCACTGGTGTAGTCGCGTCACTCCAACGCTCATAGCTACCATCAATCAGCGCGGAACCTATTCTGGGAAGGACGATTAAAGCATCACCATACTGAGTGTTGGCGAAGTATCTCCAGAAGTAGGCCAAGACAACATAGTCATATAATGGAGGTGCTGTCTGGGTTCCAGGATCATCAGTATCAGTCGTATGCAGATAAAGTTTTTGGTTAGCCAAGTCATAATAAAAATACTCGGCGTTGTCGTCTGCCTCCTGAAGGGAGTAGGCTTCGGTATACTCAACTCCGTCTTGGGTTACTCGAGAGACCACACCGTCTGTATATGAAGACCACCAAAGATTTGTATAGACACCATCCTGCTCCCAAGCCAAGGACTCAACTTCGTGACACGGTTCGATCTCAGCGAGAAAGACCTTCCACGAATCAGTCTTGGCAATCAATTGCTGGAAGTTCACTATCTTAACTCCTCAATGGAACACACCGCATTGAAGTATGCCTCTCCGAAGACATGATCAATCGTAGGTTTGGATGAAAACCGGACATACCAGGTCGTGGTGGAAGGGAGATCCCGGTCTCTGGTGAAAAAGAATTCTCGTCCGATACCACGATCTAGAAACATCGCATCAAAGTTATCAGCATCAACAGCGGGTAGATTTTCAAACTTCATATCCATAGTGCGGTAGCGAGTTTTCTGATTAGTAACAATCTGCCCACCAGAAGAAAACATCACATCTGACGGATCCTCGGTCGACTTTTTATAATCAATGGACATATTGATTGACGGACTGAGGTAGGGACCAAGGAAGATCCGTCCGATCTCCAGATAAGCCGCCACCGGTGCAGTGTCAACAATCAATACTCGCCAGTATTGATAGGGAGTTTGAGGTGCCAACCAAAAGTAGGCCATGAGTTCCGCAACTGGTACCTCAACATCAATGTACAAATTCCCGAAAGCAGGATCATCATCGGCTTGAATACTAACCACCGCCGAAGGTGAGAAATTATGCTTTTTTATAGCGAAGGCTTGTATCGCTGGAGGAGAGGCACCAAAGTCGGCTACAATGGACTCCGTCAATGTCCCGGTATTGTTGATGCTTCGCCAGGTTCTTGTATGCCACCGGTGCTGGGTATTGATCGCTGGGAAGAGGGGGTTCTCCGTACTAGGAGTCAGCGTGGCGAGATCCCACTTGTTACTATACATAAATGTGCAGTTGGTCATTATCCTCTCCCTCTAACCGCCCGAGGCCGTACCAAGATTCGTTCATCAGCACTGGCCTTTTGAACCCACTCAATCACTAACGACTGAAGATGCTTGAAAGGAATGATCACCGGTTCAAAGGTCACATTCTTTTCAATCACGGTAACTTGGGATCCATCACTCTCTACCTTGCCCGGTCTTCCGATCCTCACCGCCTCGGTCACTCCAGGTTCAACATAGAATGTTCTTGGTCCTGTTACCGTACCTTCAAACCCATGCTGGGCTCTTGTGGTCTGCCGCCCTCCCGCCTCTTGACTATCTCGCGTCTCTTCACCAATTTTTATGAGGCGGTCAGCACGACCAATAAGATCACTAAACCCTTCCGCAAGTATCGTATTAATATCCTTGCCTCTCTCTTTCCAAGTACCGGCCAACTTTGCTTGGGCAATCAGCATCTCCGTACCAGCATCAAGTTTTAGTCCATATTGTTCAGCATAATAGGCCAGATCAGATAAGGTCGGAGAGACCATCGCCATCGCTTGTTTAGGATCAAGTCCGGCCGAGATCAGTTTATCATAATATCCAGTAGCCTGTGTAGAAAGATCCGCCAGTGATTCGGCAGTTAGGAAGCCGGTATCACCAAGTGCCTTAAGTAGTTGTCTTGTTCCTTCAAGACCCTCAAACAATCCCTCGTTCGCTTTTTGTATATCAACCAATTTGAAAAGATCCTCAATCGCGGCTCCACCAGTGAGACCCAACTCCGTGTACTTGTCACGAAGGGCAACAAGGGAGTCCCCCATCAGAGCAAAGGTTTCAGACATACTTTTGCCTTGCTGAATAAACGAACTGAACATCGCCACAGTCAGGCGACCAACTCTCTCCAACTCTGGAGCAAGTCCAGAAGCCAGAGAAGTTTTCAGATCGTCATACTTTTTGCGCAACTCCTCCAACTGGGCCTTTTTCTGGAGGTACTCACGCTGGGCGGCCCGCTCAGAGATCTTAGACATGGACAACTTATCAACTTCTTCGCCCAAAGTCTTTATCTCATCACGATAGGTGATCAACTGCTTATAACCTGAACCGCCGACCGACTCAACCATAGACTTCAAGCCGCCCGCACCTTTCTCAAGGGCTCCAAAGACATAGTCATCCACTTCAGCAATACTTACTCCGATCTTCCTGAGATACTGCATGAAAGAGACCAATGCCTTAGATCCCTCCTTATCGAACTTTTGTGCCCAGGTGATCAAGGCGTTGAAAGCTGAACCTATTGCATCCATCCCCTTCTGTACATCAACTGTTCCGCTTGCCATATCCCGAAGTGCCTGAGTCATCTTCGTAACATAACCCTGAAGGTTCTTCATTGAGATTCCGGCGTCGTTCATCACATCAGTCAATGTCATGATCGTAGCGGTTTGTTTGTTATACTGCTTGGTTAGATCAATAATCTTTTTCGCTGTGGCCTCAGTAATGTCTCCCAAACTCTTATACGACTTGGTCACGGAGTCAACTTGCTTCTTCAGTTCCTCGGCGGCCTTTTGTTCGGCAGTTTTCTTTTTCTTGAACAACCCACCAAAGAGTCCACCAACAAGCGATCCGATCACATTACCAACACCAGGGAGGATGGAACCGAGAGCACCACCTAACGCGGCTCCGATGCCTCCGTAAGTATTCGCTCCACCTCCACCAATCAATCCACCCAAGGCGGCGCCCAACGCACCGGCCAGTTCACCACTCAATTCCTTAAAGGCTTTCTTCAAATTCTTGAAGTCCATCTTTCCTTTACCACCCATCTCATTAAACTGTCTGGTCAAACTGGAAGCTATCTGTCCGGCAACAGAGGCGGCCGCTGTCACTAGTGGTTTCAACTTTTCGCCAGCAGTGTCACCAAAGACCTGCAAGGCAGTGCCTAAAGCTGAGAAACCTTTGATCATATCACTACTCATTCCCTTTGCGGCTTCTGCGGCCTTGTCAATGATCTTCTGATACTCCTTAGGAACCGTCAAACCCAACTGATGATAAAGATCGGCGATCATGGTCACCGCCGTAACTTCATCCTGGTGAGTGATGTCGGCAGTTGCCTTTAGTGAACGATAGGCTTCCTCAACTTCAACGAGTTTGTATTTATACTGAGTTGCCCTTTGTATTCCAAGTAGAGCGGCCTTCTCGTCCATAAATCCTGAAAAGTATCGAGGAGGAGGAGTGGGATACTGAACCGCAGGACCCATCATCTGTTCCTCAGTCATAAGTCCTGGGGCCTCAAGATTCCATTTCTTTGGCGAAGGAAGCGGAGTTTCGGCCACCTTGGTCATATTGTTTAGCGTGGCAGTAAGAGTAGGATCTAATTTCTTCAACGCCTCATTGATCGCATCAATTCCTGCTTGATAGTTTGCCCAAGTGATGTTGCCGGCTTCCATTTCCTTTTTCAGATCCCAGAAGTCCTTTGTAATCTTGATGACTTCGACGGAGACTTCCGTCTTGGTCAGTATGCCGAGATTCAGGAGAGCTTGACTATTCTTTCCTAATACAGCGCCCAGTTCCCTTAGTTCTTTCTTCATACGATCGTAGTCAATCTTGGTCATCTGGTCGCCGAAGTCCGCAAGACCCTGCTTTAGTGTGTCATAACGATCCTGAACTTCTGTCTTCAGAGTGTAACCATAACCCTTCAGCATCTCACGCAAACCAGCTAGGCGATTGGTTTCGGCTTCTGCCGCAGTTGCCGCCGCCTGGGAAGACTCACTTAAGGCCTTCTTCTCTTCCACCTTTGCCTTGATCAATTTCTCAGTCCCGTTGTTAACTGCCTCTAGTGCCGCACTATATGAACCGTACTTGATCTTTAGTTGAATAGCACTCTCACCAGTATCCCGGAGTGCGGCTTTTAGATCAGTCATGGCTTTTAGTTGCTTCGTATTCTCGGCTCCGGCTCCCCAGTCACCGATCTCGAGAATCTTTTTCTTCAGACCGGTCACATCACTAAGCCATTCACCAATCTTCCAACCTGCGGCGAAGGCGGCTAACGCGGCGACTGCTGTGCCCAAGGCGGCAGTGATGCCACTCATCGCTCCGGCAAGGCGGGGCATGGTAGTGAGTCCAGTTTCTATCCCGGCCATCAATAGTCTTCCGAAAGAGACCGCCTTGGAGGCAACAGTAAAGGCCAACCAGACCTTAAACAACAGAACCAACTCATCCTTGAACTTGACTATGAACTTGATCGCATCACCAATTGCCTTACCGATGCTAAGTCCAGTGGTAATTACACTCTGAGTCAATGCGTCAATTCGCTTCTTCATCTCCTCAGCAGACCCAGC
>Ga0315274_10000176_pt1 | contig 95812 bp, 113 predicted proteins | sample YL17G02_20_MG_FD_203700 | JGI IMG/M metagenome (GOLD analysis project Ga0315274, IMG submission 203700) | Sediment microbial communities from Yellowstone Lake, YNP, Wyoming, USA - YL17G02_20 | ecosystem: Environmental > Aquatic > Freshwater > Lake > Sediment | place: USA: Wyoming | collected...
ACTACTCAAGTCATGTCTGCGCGGGGCAGAATGCGCTCCCCGCTTTATTTTTTGTGCCGGATAAAGAAAAAGGAAGACTTTTTACGGGAATTCATCTACCGGCTGAAGCCGGTAGATTTCTTCCGCCGTGCGAGATTAAAAGCGGCGCGACAATAAAGAAGCGTCCGGGGATTGGAGATGTTCGATTTGAATAAGGCTGTTTTGAACGAAGAGTTGACAGAGGCGCAGGATCTGGAAATGCTCAGCGATTCTTTCCTCGAGCAGCTGGAAAACGTAAGGCGAATGCTTGAAGGATTTTCCGGGTTTTCCGCTGATTTTTCCGCGGGAAAGGACGAAAGCGCTGAAGAAAGCGGCGAGGACGACGAGGACGAGGAAGACGAATCCGAATACGCCGAGGTTTACGGGGCTTCGAGGGAAGAGCTGAAAAAATACGTGGAGAAGTTCAGGGATTACGCGAAGGAGATAAAGAGGAACGCAGAGGAAATTTACGGCGCCGAGGCGGGAAGCGCTGCAAAGAAACGGGATGAAAGAAGCGGGGATGATGCCGGGCTCAAAAGCCCGCAGGGCAGAGGGCACAAGATGGGCTGCGGCTGCCCGGGGTGTAGCGCGTACCGCGAGTTTTTCGGCATAAAGTTCGATGGAAAAAATAACCTGCACAGCGGCCTGAATTCATCCCCTGGCATGGGGCTGACGGCTAAAAGAAAGGAAACCGGAAAATACGAGGAAACGAGTTCGAAGCCATGCGGAGGCAGGCTCTACAACTTCTTCCACGGCGAGCGCGCGGAACTGAAGAACGTTTTCGGCCGGTACACGGGAAGGTTCAATTTCGGCCGGGCGGGGTATTGAAGATATTGAAACAAATACACCGGCCGCATTCCCGGTAAAAATCGCTATAAATTAGTTTAAAAATCCATGATTTCTACATGACCGTCTAAAAAATCCCTGTATTGCCCATTCTTTTCTTTTCGTGATTTCACCATCAAAAATTTACAACAATCATATAGTAAGCGCCCATTGCGATAAAAACGATTGCCACGCTTCTTCTCGTCCATTTCTCAAAAGTCTGGAGCCTGTTCATGACAGTTCCCAGCTTTGAAAAGCTGTGCACCAGAACTAGGGATAAGATAATCACAGGGAGCGCGGTTGCGATGGAAAACACAGAAGGGATTATAATCCCGTCGCCTGCATTGATTGCGAGCGGTATGAGCATTCCAAAGAACAAGACAGCGCTGAACGGACAGAAAGCCAGCGCGAAAACCGCTCCCATGAGAAAGCCTCCTAAGATTCCCCTACGGGAAAGCTTCTCTTTGAGGTTTTCCACCCTTCTGGAGCCTTTCAGGAAGCTTATTTTAACAAGCTCTAGCATCACGACCCCTATTATAATCAATAAAGGCCCTATGAACATGTCGCCGTATTTCTGGAGTGGCAGGGATATGCCCTGGACGCCAAGCCCAACCCAGACAATGAGGGACGCTATAGCGACGTATGTCAGCATCCTTCCCAAGGCATAGGCAAAGCCGACCCCAAGGGTGTGCATTCTGCTGCCAAGCCTTTTGGAGATATAGGCAACTGCGGTGATGTTCGTGGCCAGGGGGCATGGGCTTATAGCCGTCATGAGGCCGATGAAAAAGGCCGCCACTATCGCTATCTCATGCGTGCCCATTATCTCCATGAATGACATTATGTCCATTTTCTCAACCTTTTCGTGAAATTTCTTTTATATCTTTAACTTCAAAGTTTTTCCCAACGATTTTCTCCATCAAAAAACCAATCAGTATGAATAAAGGTAGCGAAACCAGAGTTCTGAAAATCGTGAATTTCAAGCCCAAGTATCCAATCTCTATCCCCAGCATCGGGAGTTTCAATGAGGAAAATGCGCCCAGATAGATAAATATGTTTCTTATGCTCGCCCCCTTTTTATACAGGACATATGCGACCGGGAAAGCCCCGTATAGTGGACCTGCCTGAAGCATTGCCAGAAAAATTACCAAAACAATGCCCACGGCTCCAGAATTATTGCCAATGTATTTTTCAATTCTTTCTTTAGGAACCCATACATCAAAAAGTCCTATGAGAATAAAAAGAAGGGGTATGAAGGTTATCATTTCAATAAAAAAATCCTGGAAACTCGAATAAACGATAATACCGGGGTTGAACCCAAAAAAATAGGATGCAATAGAGACTGCTAAAAATACGATTACTGGTAGATATTGTTTAATGTGTTTTTTTATCATAACATCATCAGCCACCCTACACAAAGCCCGATTATCAAAGCGGCAACAAAATTCAGGGCATTGCGCGATATTGCAGCTTTTTTCCCAAAATATCTGATCTCAAGAGGGAGGGTCACCACGCCTACCATCATCAAAGTAGTCATAAACGTTGCAATGACAGTATAGGATGCCCCTTTTGCGATAAGCACTGCTGAAATCGGATAGGACACAAACCCAGGAATAAGTGTAATCGAGCCAACTATTGCAGCAATAAAAAATCCAAGCGCTCCTGAATCAGGGCCGATGTACTGAGCTATAATCTCCTGCGGGATAAAGAAAAGCAAAACACTCACCAAGATGAGTATGTTCAAAAACGGAGGAGCTATACCCAAAAACATTTTAGCCCCTTTCTTCAGACCGATAAGAGTTTTTTTCTTATCAAAAATTAATGAGGCAAGTAAAGATATCGCTGTAACGGCCCCAAAAATAATCATATTATTTATCATTTTTTACCTTCTGAAAGTTTCTCCTCTATAACCCCTTTGATGTATTCCCTGCACTTCTCCATGTCGCTAGTTTTGTACCACACGTTGGTGTTCTGCTCTTTTGAGAAGCCGCCGTCCTTATCGTAAACACCGATCCAAAGGGAAGATCCCGTTGCACCGTACTGCTGAACAAGACCTGCGTTTTCGGGCAGATCCCCGTTTACGTGGGCAAAAACCACAGTTCCAGATTTCTGTTCACTCTGAAAATATTCGTTTACAGCATCCTCTGCGCACTTACCGACATTGATGCAACCCTGGCACTGATGGTTGCCGTGAAAATGCAGGACCTCGACCTTCTGGACGGCTGACGCATCGTTTGTCAAAGTGGAGATTGGATCATTTGCTGTCTTATCGGACTGGTTCTGGCTGGTGCATCCTGAAATTAACAATACGCATACCAGTACTAATATGGCAATCATTTCTTTTTTCATATCATTTCAACCATTTCTTGATTTCTTCGACGTCCGGGATTCTCCCTGAAGCCTTGACTTTTCCGTTAATCACCAAAGCCGGCGTTGACATGACCCCGTATTCTACGATTTTTCCTATATCCGTGACTTTGACTATCTCTGCCTTCATTTTTAGCTCAGAAACGGCTTTCTTCGCGTTTTCCTCCAGCGCCTTGCATTTTGGGCATCCTGTTCCTAAAATTTCTATTTTCATCTTCATTCACCTCACAAAAGATCCATATATCAAACCAGATAAGGTGCAGAATATCAGTATGAGAACTGCATACACCAAAGTCCTTTTCGTCCCCATTATTCTTCTTACAACGAGTATGCTTGGCAGAGAAATGACGGGATCAGCTAATAAATAAGCAAGCAGGGGTCCTTTTGCCACCCCCAATCCCAAAAACATTTTTGCCATTGGGACTTCAACAAGGGTCGGGAAATACATGAATACGCCGAACAAAGCAAGTCCCATGTTCGCAAGAATCGTGTTGGTGCCAAAATATTCAGCCAACGTATTTTCGGGTATCAATGAAGTCAATGCGCCCGCGGCGAAAATGCCTATCAGGAGCAACGGGAATATCATCTTTACAAACAACCAAGTTTCTTTCAGCCAGTTTTTTATTTCTTCCATTTCAAAAAACATTTTAAGTTCAACCAGCAGCAAACAAATCAAACTCACCATCCCAAATGCTTTCATCGAGATTTCCATTTTCAGCGCACCTACCATCATTATGGAAAACAGCGTGGCAAAGAATATGAGCAGGTGATGCTGCCTGAATGCGTCGGCAAGCTTTTTTGAAAGCGGCCTGCCTGCATCATCCGGCTTCCTTTTTCTTTTCCTTCCCTTTACCGCCGGAGGGGAAACCAGCTTTTTGCTCTCTTCATCCTTTTCCACGAACAGTTTGGATATTATCAAGCCTATTACAACCGCGAACGTGACAGAAAGGATTATCCTTGAAAACGCGAAATCCCAGCCCAGAACGCTTCCCGTGAAAACGATCGCCAGGATGTTCGTGGCGGGGGCCGTGTAAAGAAACGCTATGGCGGGGCCTATGCCAGCGCCCTTCTTCTTTATGCCGGCAAACAACGGCAAAATCGTGCAGGAGCATACGGCCAGCAACAATCCAGCAACAACCGCCAAGGGGTAGGCTTTGTATTTCGGGATATTACTACCGAGATATGCCGTTATCTTTTCTTTTGGAAGCAAAGCAGACATCGCTCCCGCTATGAAGAAGGCAGGCACCAGGCACGTCAGTACATGAGCTGACAAATAATCTATTAGGCTGTAGCCACCTGAAAGCAGCACTTTCAAAAGAATGTCATAAACCATTTAATCATTCCCTATTCTTCGATGATTATAATTCCCAATTTTTATTTTCATTTTAGCAACTCCCGCATCTGCATTCGGATCTAAAGTCATCTCTTTTCTTAAGCTGTCGCAAATATGATTTTGGTGGATGGGATATTGCCCCCTGTGGGCATACCGGTTCGCAGCCAGTGCAGCCAACAACGCAATTCTTCGGATTCACCACCCTAGGCTTGCCGTCCTTTTCAGCATACACCCCATGCTTGCATTTTCTGACGCATGCCATGCAGCCAATGCACTTGTTATAGTCAATGGTCGGGAACCAGTCAATTTTCTTTATGGGAATTCCAAACCAGATGTTTTCCATGCATTTCATTTTTTTAACACCTCTAGAATGTTGCGTACTCTGGAATCTTTGATTCTGTAATAGATTCGTTTGCCGTCCCTTCTGGATTCCACTATGCCACTTTTCTCAAGTTTAGACAACTGGATTGACACAGTCGACTGCGTCCTTTTCACGTGTGGGAATATCTCGCACACGCATTTCTCCCCGTCAAGCAGGAACTCCACTATTTTGAATCTCGTCTCGTCAGAAAGGGCCTTGAGAACCATCATTTCTTTCATGTTACATATTGACAGCTATCAATATATAAATTTTTCATTAAACTGATATGATACGAGAACAACGCTAATGTTGGCAAAAAATACAGAAGTCCGGCCGCGCATTAAGTTTGTACTAATCACGTGCTAACTCCGTATTAAACCACGCGCATTAATATAACATAGTAATAATAGCTAGGTAATGGTGAAAGGATGCTGGAGCTGAAATTCGACCCCGAAAAAGGGATATGGGCGGAAGCGGAAGAGACAGTCGAAAAGCTGGCCGGCGACTTCTTCGGTGACAGGGAGAAAAACGAGATTGTCCTCCTTCCGGAGGAAGCGATGTACCTAATGCTTTTCAGGAACGCCTCCATCAAGGATGCGGAAGGAAAGGAAATGGGTTTCAATGAACTGGCAAGCCATTTCATCAGGAAGGAGCCAAGGCTGTTCATACGCTACAACGCTTACCGTGACTGGAGGGACCGCGGCCTCGTGATAAGGAGATTCAGGCTGAACATACAGGGCAAGCACTCTAAAAAGACGTACAAGAAATACCCGGCGCAGAAAATGGAAGCCGAAAACGTGGAGGCTAAAACCTACTGGTATCCTGACTCGCTTTTTTCCGTGCTCGACAACGAAGAGGCAGGAAAGAAGCTTTTCGACAGCTACTGGCTCGGGCAGTACGGCGTCTACAAGCAGGAAAGGGGACAGCAGTCAAAGCTGGACTTCTTCGAAACGATATTCCTTGCAAAGCACATGGGAGTGGAGATTATAAACAATGAGACGGGAAAACGGATAACACAGCAGGGCATAATGAAGGGAGCCATGGAGAAACGGGAATACGCGAAGCAGCTTTACGACGTGTACGAGGACTGGAGGCTGAAGGGATACGTGGTGAAGACGGGGTTCAAGTTCGGCTCGCATTTCAGGATATATTTCCCCGGCGCATCGCCCGTCAAGGGAGGGGATTGGATACATTCCAGACATGTCCTCCACGTCTTTCCCAAGGAACAGAAGCTGCTTATTTCCGAATGGTCCCGCGCGGTCCGCGTGGCTCACGGCGTCAAAAAGACATTCATACTCGGAATACCCGAACTCACGAAGGATGATTACATCGACTTCCCGGTGGATTTCGTGGCGTACAGGAGGAAGAAGGGCGGAGGCGCGTGGATACGCGAAACGCCGAAGGACAAGCCGAGATATATGCTGGTTTCGGTCTCGGAAGACGAGCGCATAGGAGGCGTGGAGCTCGCTTCACTATTGAACCAGGCGAAGGAGATGGGCCTTAATCTCCTGCTTTCGATAACCGACAGGGAAACAAGCATAACCTATTACGAGCTCAAGAAGATTATCCTGCCCAAGTCGAAATACGAATATTACGAGATAGAATGGTTCAAGCCGTGATTTCCGATCAATTTTAATTGCGGGGAGCGGAAGAGAAGACGTGAAACGAATATAAAACAAGCTTTCAAATTATTATCATGAAACTGGACGTAACAAGTGGAATCATGAGGAAAAAGAGCGATACTGCCCACCATCACACGGCTGTAACAAAGCCAAGCGACCCGGAGCTTTTTGTTTTCGAAAAGCACTTGGAAAGCCTCGCAAAAAAGGGAAAAGGCGCAAGAATTCTGATAATAGGCTCGAGCCCGGAACTGCGGGAGCTGGCGGCAAGGAAGAACGTGCACGCGACCATCGTCGCCAACGACCTCGAGGTAATAGAGAGAACGACAAAGCTTATGAAAAAGAGGAACAAGGAAGAGGAATGGCTCGAAGGCGACATCATAGTGCTTCCTCTGAAGAAGAAAAGCTTCGACATGATTTTCGGGGACCATGTGATTTCGAATGTTTCGCCCTTCAACAAGGAAAGATTCTACGAGAGGATGAGGGAAATCCTGAAAACCGACGGCTCCGTCGTAATCCGCTCGCTGGTCTTCAAGAAAACCGCCAAGCCATTCGAGAACCGCGTTTCGAAATATTTCAGGATCGTGGAAAAGAAATTCGCCAAGGAAGGCATCTTCTCCGAGTACTTCCCGATTTATTCGATGAAGCCTAAATAAGGCGGAGGGTGCTGATAGTTTTGATTACGCAGCTGCCGGACGCAAAACAAAAATCAAAACCAATTTATTAGGCCCACGCGAAATATAAATATGGCATTGCTCAAGAGCAGGTTCTGCGCTGAAGACGTCCCTCCCGGCAAAGTTGTGAGCAGGCTGGCCGACCACATTCTCGTTGACGGCTTCCACGTAGTCGTGGACCTGAAGCGTTCGCAGGGCAGCTACATGGTAGACGCGAGGAACGGGAGGAAGTATCTCGACATGTACACCTACTTCGCCACGCTGCCCATCGGGCACAATCACCCGAAAATGCACGAAAAGGATTTCCTGCGCGAGCTCCAGGCCGCGGCGATCGAGAACCCCGCGAATTCCGATGTTTACACCGAGGAGTTCGCGAGCTTCGTGGAGGTATTCGCCGATTTCGCAAAGCCGAGGTTCATGAAGCACCTTTTCTTCATAGCCGGCGGAGCGCTGGCTGTCGAGAACGCGCTGAAGGCCGCGATGGACTGGAAAATCAGGAAAAACCTCGCCGCCGGCGAGAAGAAGGAGTTTGGCGCGCAGGTCATACACTTCAGGGAAGCCTTCCACGGCCGCAGCGGCTACACCTTGTCGCTCACGAACACGGCGGACACAAAGATAAAATACTTCCCGAAATTCAAGTGGCCGAGGATCGTCAACCCCAAGCTGCGGTTCCCGGTGACGAGGAAGGTCCTTGCCGAAGTCATAAAGACCGAGGAGAAAGCTCTCCGCCAGATAGAATCCGCCCTCCGCAGGAACCCGAAGGACATATCCTGCCTCATCATAGAGCCCATACAGGGGGAAGGAGGGGATAATCATTTCCGCGGGGAATTTCTGCAGGACCTCGAAAACGTATGCAGAAGGAACGACATGATGTTCATCCTTGACGAGGTGCAGACCGGGCTGGGCGCGACCGGAAAGATGTGGGCCTTCGAGCATTTCGGCATAAAGCCCGACATAATAGCGTTCGGCAAGAAGACGCAGATCTGCGGCATAATGGCTTCGGCGAAAGTCGACGAGGTGAAAGACAACGTGTTCCACGTGTCAAGCAGGATAAACTCGACATGGGGCGGGAATCTGGTGGATATGGTCAGAAGCAAGCGCTACATAGAAATAATCGTTGAAGACAGACTGGTGCAAAACGCGGAGAAAATGGGCAGCTATTTCCTGAAAAGGCTTGCCGAGCTCTCGCAAAAACATGAAGAGATATCGAACGTTCGCGGCCGCGGCTGCATGCTTGCCTTCGAGATGCCGGACGATAAGGAGCGCGACTATTTCAGGAGGAAGTGCTGGAAGAACGGCCTCGCGGTCCTCGCTTCCTGGCCGAGATCGATTCGCTTCCGCCCGCCCATTACGATAAGCAGGGAGGAAATAGACGAGGCGGTTGAAAAACTGGAAAAGTCTTTCAAAAATTAGGCTTCCGGAGCTTTATTTTCCTTCTTGGCAGGATGCGGCTTGCCCTTTTTCCTGAGGTTCTTCACGTGTTCGTACTCGTCTTCAAGCTTTTTCGGCGGCTCCTTCAGGTGATCGTCGTCGAATTCGTCCAGTCTGACGTCCTTGAATTTTTCCTGCGGCGGCTGCTTCCTTTCCTCGGTTGCTTCCTTTTTCTTATCGTCTTCTTCCTTGCCGTCCTTTTTGCGGAAATCAAAGTGCATCTCCTGGACTCTCTTGTTTCCCATTATAATGGCGACTATAGTCGAAAAAAGTATGGAAAGCGTTATCACGATGAAAATGATGTTCATTATCTGGGTTCCTGCTGCTGCCGCTCCGGCGCCAATGAGCGTTGCAGCGACAAGCGGGGCAAGCGCTGCTTCCGAATCGCCTTTCGGTGCGATGAAGCTCATTACCATAAGGTCCTTCTTCGTGTATTTGCTCCTCTCCTTTCCAAGCAGCGGAATCACGAAAACGGGCCTGGCCAGAAATATGACGAGGAACAAGGCGAAACCGAGGAGCATCTGGTTTACGTCCATGAGCAGCATGACCTGCGCCCCCAGAAGCGTGAATATCGAGATTCTCAGCATCTCGGAAAACTGGTCGTCGAACGCGTTCACTATTTCCCTTTCCTTTTCCGGAAAGCCGAAGTTCCCGGCTATGAGGCCGCAAACAGCGACGGCGAGGATGCCGGAGCCGCCGACGTTCTCGGCGAGGGCATAAGTTATCAGCGCTATGGAGATTAATATCAGGGAAGAATACTGGCTGAGCATGCTTTTCATGAGCTTCGACACGGCAAACCCTATCAGAACGCCGGTGCCCAGCCCCGCGACTATCATGAGCCACAACTGGGCCCCGTATCTCATAGGCTCGAAAAGCGCGCCGGGCTGCATCGTGACCATGCCGAGGAAGAGCAGCAGGAATATCGCAGCAAGCGGGGAGTTGAATACGGACTCGACGTTTATCACGGTAAGCGAGTTCTTGTATTTGGCGAGCGAATCCTTGAAGGTCAATATTACGCCGGTCCCGGTCCCGCTTATGGCAGCGCCGAGCAGCAGTGCATAAATCGGGTTCATGCCGAACATCAGATGCGCGGCAAGAGCCGCAATGGCGGTGTTGAATACCACGCCTGCTATTGTCAGCCTTATGGACATGCTATAGCATTTCTTGAAGATTTCCCAGCGAAGGTTGAACATAGCGACGAAAACGGTAAGTATGATGGCGAGCGTCCTGAGGAAATCCGGTATCGCGCCCATGGCGCTGACGTCGACGAGCGTGAGTTGGACGTATTGCGTGATGGCCGGGTTCATGAAAACAGTCGGGCCCAGGACCAGGCCGAGAAGCAGGAGGAAGAACGCGTCGGGTATCCTCTTCTTCTTCATCAGATTCGCGATAAGAACCCCGAAGCCAAGAAGGAAAGCGAAATAAGTAACGGTGAGGGTGATATCGAAGACCATGATTATATTTTGGGCAGGATAAATATATCCTTTGGAGGCGCGTCAGTCGCGGACGCTGCGGTTGGAACAAGGATGCTTTAAATTATTTTCCGCCAAAAGTTTTTTCATGGCAGCAAAACACAGGCCGGACCGCGACGTGGCGCTGGCCATTGATACCGGCGGGACGAACGCGAGGGTGGCACTGGTAAAGCTCGGCGAAGGGATAATAGCCAGAGAGAGCCTGCCAATTGCCGGTTTCGAAAGCAGGGAAGCGCTCGCGGAAAGACTCAGTTCAGTTTACGCATCAATGATGGATAGGAGTGGAGTATCTACGCAAAGACTCGCCGGAGTCGGGCACGGATCGGCGGGCGTACCCAACGAGGAACGTATGTGGTTCACAAATTCGCCCAACATGCCGCAGCATCTCCTTCCGCTTGACCTCGCTCCAAGAATTGCCGATCGTTTCGGCCTGCAAACAACGACCGTGCTGAACGACTGCAGCGCAGGGGCTGTTGGTGAACATCGCTTTGGCTGGAGACCCAATGAAGTTATTTATCTGCCGCGAGGACCCGTCAGAGAGCCGGGCGCTTTCCGCGTTTCAGATAAGCAAATAATACCGGAGAGATTTAGACGTGTCTGCTATTACACCATAAGCACAGGCGAAAACGTTGGCGTTGTTTGGGACGGAAAGGTTATCGGAAGGCCTGAACTCGGTCACGTGATTTATGACAAAAGGGATTTTTTCGGAAGGTATGCGAAATGCGGGGGTGCGTGCAAAGGAACCGGCCATCTGGAAGCGTTGCACTCAGGAACTGCGCTTGGAGAAATGATACTGAGAGAATATAAGGGAGGTGGCTCCCGCATGGCGAGAGACTCCCCGCTTTATAGGGCAATAGAGAAAAGATGTGGAGATGTTTCTGAAGAACAACTTATCGGGGAAATTCCGGTAATGCTTTATGATGCAGCGAGAAAGGGAGACAAACTGGCTCTTGATATAAGCAAATGGCACAATGAATTGACATGCAGGCTAATAGGCAGCATGCTCGGCGCAGGATACCAGCCGGAGAAAATAGCCTTCGGCGGAAGCGTGACAAGGAGCATGGACTTCAGCATGATACCTGCGTTCCAGATGTTTGCGGACAGTGTTGCGAAAGGCTCAAATGACTATACTGGCAACCAGCCGTTAGACCAACTGCCGGTGCTGGCTGTTTGCGGGGGCTATGGAGAAAACCACATACTGCTGGGAGCCGGTGCGTCCGTCTTCAACAGGCTTTACGGCGGTGACATCTGAGGCCTGGTTTCTATTTCTGCGCATTTTTTAAATATCTCTTCCAAATTCCTTCTCATGCCGCTGAAGATGGACCCGAAAACCGAGAACCAGCTGAGAAAAGCGAAGTATGGCGTCTTCAATCATTCCGCCGTCCAGATATGCGCGTGGACCAAGAAGAGCCTGCACAACGAAGGGGAATGCTACAAGCAGCAATTTTACGGCATCGACTGCCACCGCTGCGTGGAGTTCTCGCCGGCGGCGGCCATATGCGAGAACAATTGCATCTTCTGCTGGAGGCCGATGGAATTCATGAGGCTCTCGGAAATGAAACCCACGGAAGTCGATGACCCTAGAACGATATACGAAAAACTGCTCGCCGAGCGGAGGAAGCTGCTCTCCGGTTTCCCGGGGGATGGAAAGACGGACATGAAAAAGCACGCGGAATCGCTGCTGCCGACGCACTTCGCGATTTCGCTTTCGGGCGAGCCGACGCTTTACCCTAAACTGCCCGGACTAGTCAGGTTCCTTAAAGCGCTTCCGGAAACAAAATCTGTCTTTGTTGTTACCAATGGCCAGGAGCCGGAAATGCTCGCTTCGCTGGCGAAATCGCCTCCTACGCAGCTTTACCTTTCGGTCAACGCGCCGAACGAAAAACTTTTCAGAAGGATAAACTGCCCGGTTTACAAGGATGCATGGAAGCGCTTCCTGCGATCGCTCGGCGTTTTCAGCCGCATTAAAACGAGACGCGTCCTCCGGATGACGATGATAAAGGGCATGAACATGGACCTGGCGCTCGCGAATCAATACGCGGGCATAATCAGGAAAGCGAAGCCGCATTTCGTGGAAGTAAAGGCTTACATGTGGATAGGCTTCTCGAGACAACGCCTCCGCCAAGAGAACATGCCACTGCACGAGGACATCCGCGCCTTCGCGGAAAAGGTCGCGAAGGCGAGCGGCCTCGGAATACTGGACGAAAAAAGCGATTCGAGGGTCGTGCTGCTCGGAGACCCGTACAGGAGAACCGACCGGTTCATAAAACGACAGGGACAAGGGACAAAATGAAAGGCGATGCTGACATCGGATGGGCTGCCGTGTTTTTGCTTGCGGCTTTCGCCATAGAAGTCACTGGGTTCTTCGTTTCCAATTCCCTCTGCCTGATGGCCGATTCATTTTTCATTTTCGCCGAATTCCTGTTTTTCCTCATGGTTTTTTACAGGCTCAAATCGAAGGGTGCGTGCGCTTTCACCCTGGTTTCCAGCCTTGCGGTCTTCCTGTCCGGGCTGTTCATAATCTACCTGGCGGTTTACAGGTTCGTGTTCGGAAGCGTGGTGGCGGGTATCGAAGTGCCAGTATTCGCCCTTGCGGGCCTTGCGGCCGGCGCGTACGCGATCAGGAAGGCAGGGAAACTTTACAATCCAAAAAAGACGAAAGACTCGCTTGTCCACGTTCTCAGGAAAACCGTCTCCTCGCTGCTCGTGATATCCGGAGGCGTTTGGATAGCGTTCACTGGCGAAGTTTTCGTGGATTATCTTTTCGGCGTTCTCATCGGGTTCGCGGTAATGTTCGAAGCGCTCCTGCTCTTCCGCGATTCCTCCTGCCTGCTGCTGGAAGGCAGGAAATCTGAAACCCGTTTATTTAAAAACGTAAAGCAATAATCCGAATATGGCAAAATTCGCGGCCGATACCAGATACATAGGCGTTGTGCTGATAATCCTTGGCATCGCCATCTTCGTGATAATGTATAATTTCTCGAATACCATGCTCAGTCTCATAGACAGCGGACAAGTAGTTGGCTCCTGCATGACGTACGAAACGTGCCCGCACATCGCGATCCTGAACCAGGCATACGTCGGATACGGGCTTGCCGCCATGATTTTCGCCATAGGAGTCTTCATGCTCATATTCGGCGGGAAGCCTGAAAAGGCTGAAGCGAAGCCCAACAAGGACAGATGGGACGAGGTCATCAAAACGCTGACCGGGGACGAAAAGACGATATACGAGAAAATAATGTCATCCGGCGGCGTGATATTCCAGAGCGATCTGGTCGAGCAATCCGGCTTCCCCAAGGCGAAAGTGTCGCGCATCCTCGACAGGATGGAAGCCGGCGGGCTCGTCGAGCGGAAGCGCAGGGGCATGGCGAACGCGATCGTTTTGAAATGATTTCACAATCCGCTGAGGGCGCAAAACATGCCTCCTAATGGCCGTGCTTGTTCTTCCATTCAACGCACTTCTCGCATTCGGACTGGATGACCGTATGAGTGATGTTATGCTTGATCCTGAGCATCTCATTTATGCGCGAGATTATCCTGTTCATCGCCTTTACGTTTTCCGCGTCTATTAGGATATGAGAACTCAGGGCGTATACGTCAGATGATATGCTCCAGACGTGGAGGTCGTGGACTTCCCTGACGCCGCTTATCTTTTGTATGTCCTCGGACAATCTTTTTATGTCCATTCCCTCGGGCACCGCTTCCATCAGTATGTTGGCGGATTCCCTTATCAGCCTGAGGCAGCTAACCAGAATCATAAAGCCTATCATGACGCTTATCAGGGGGTCGAAGATGTAGTTGCCCGTGGCGATGATCAGCACGCCCGCAACTACGACGCCGATAGATGAGAGCGTGTCCGTAAGCACGTGCAGATACGCGCCCCTGACGTTCAGGTTCTCCTTCCCGTAGCCTTGCATCTTGATTACGACGTAGAGGTTGGCCATGAGCCCTACGGCCGAAATCGCGAGCATCTCCGGCCCGTTTATCGGCTGGGGGGACAGGAACCTGACGTAAGACTGGTAGAAAATAAAGATGGTTATGAATATGAGAACGAAACCGTTTACGATGGCCGTGAGGATTTCTGCCCTGTAATAGCCGAACGTGAATTTCTTGGTCGGGCCCCTTTTTGAAAGCCGCAGCGCGAAATAGGCCAGCAGCAGGGCCAGCAGGTCGACTAGCACGTGGCCTGCGTCGCTGAGAAGCGCAAGGCTGTTTGTAAAAATGCCCCCGGCCGCTTCCATTGCCAAAACGAACAGCGACAAGAGAATGAAAACTCTGAACTTTTTCTGCAGAACTTCCCTTTCTATCATGGCAAATCCCCTTTATGCAATATATAGTGATTGGGCAAACTGGACTATAAACTTTGTTTTATCCGGGTCAAAAACATTTATTTAAACTTTACATTTTACTTTCATGGAAGAATCAGGATACCTGCTCTCGTTCAAACGCTCCCTATGGAACATACTGGCGGGAACCAGGGGAGGAGTTACCAGGATTGGCATAATAGAATTGCTGCGAGAGAGGCCGTACAACGTAAACCAGCTCCATGAAAAGCTCGGCCTGGATTACAAAACCATCCAGCATCACATAAAGGTGCTCTCCGGCGTAAACGTTATAACGACCGAGGACAAGGAAAAGTATGGCTCGATGTATTTCCTTTCCCCCACTCTCGAGAAGCATATCTATCTTCTCGATGAAATACTGACCAAAATTGGGCAAAAGCAGATAAATAGGGAGAATAAAAAATAAAGTGTGATGGAATGGACGAAATATACTTAATTTCGTTTGGTATTTATGTAATAGGTACGGCAATTTCAGCTTTGCTGCTCTACATCTATGCAAAAAATTACCGTCATATAAAATCTCATTATAATATAGGGCTGATGATATTCGCCCTTCTTTTTCTTATAGACAATGTAATAAGCCTTCACCAGGTGCTTTTCTCATGGCCTCGCTATAGCGATGTTGCAATATCGCATGTATTGCTGCAGGACGTGATTGACCTCGTCGGCCTGTCCGCGCTCCTTTACATAACATGGAAATGAATCTGGAACCAATCTGGAATTTCTTGGGAATAAGTTCGGAATACCCATATAAATGGAATTCGGGAAGTTCTGTTTGGTGAGAAAATGGGAAGGGTGTTCCAAATTTGGTTTGGGGATGACTCCTGAAAGAGCAAAGGACGACCCGCAAATAAGCGGCATGATTCCAGGGCTTGGCGAAGAAAGGCTTAAGTCCGAGGAACGCAATCCTCAGTTGCTCCTTATTGACGCCCCGTCAATCCAAAAGAGCATAAGATTTTGGGCTTTATTCTTCGCAGCCCTGGAATAATGTACGCATCAAGTCATTTATAAAGGTTCCGTTTTGGCTTGGCTTTTGGCTGCGCGCCGGTTAATTTCCCGGGCTGGGGATGGGGCTGAAACGACGAAAATGATTTCATGTGTACTGAACACGATGAGGAGGTGATGGATATGTTGGGGGATCCGTTTGAAGCGTACGAAAGTTTCGAATGGGAGGACGACAGGATTGTAAGAAGCGTCGGGATGAGCATCGTTGAGCCGAATGCAAAGATGTGGAAGGAAGGCGGGAATTTGATAATAGAGATCGACATGCCGGGCGTTAACAAGGACGATTTCAGCCTTTCGCTGAAAAAGGACAGGCTGTCCGTTTCCGCCGAGAAAACAGAGCACAGCGAAACCAGGGAAGAAGATTTTTTTAGATTCGAGAGGACATCGAAATGCTACAGGGTCAGCGAAACGCTGCCGGCCAGGATAATGCCGGAAAAGGCCAGCGTGAGGTACGAAATAGGCGTCCTCAGGATCGAAGCGCCTCTTGATCGGGAGGCGGGCAGATAAAAGACTGCACGGGACACGAGAGGTTCTTGAAATCACATGGCGCTTTTTTTGAAGTTCAATTGGTATCTGAACCAGTTCCCGAATTCTTTATCAAACAACAATCCAGCCTCTTTCGCCCAGCGTTTTTCGGTCTTTCTTCTGGGATAATCCGGATCCGGGAAAATCTCGCATAGCGAAATGATGCCATTCGGTTTTAGCATTCGCCTGCATTCCTTCAAAGCCTTTACGGGATCGGGAATTTCAGGAAGGCATGTTATTTCGAAAACACGGTCTACGGTGTTGCCCCTGAAAGAGGAAAGGTTATAGACGTCACCGACTATCGGAACGATATTATCCGGCAATTCGCCTTTTTTTATCCTATTTTTCAAATTATTTATCACGGATTCCTGTATGTCAACCGCATATAGCTTTCCATTCGGCAATATCTTTTCCGCAACGGCTTTTGTATAATTCCCGTTGCCCGGGCCCAATTCAACAACGACCATCCCATTTTCCAGTTGCATGTTTTTTGCGATTTCTTCCGGGTTTTGGATAAACCTGTGCCTTATGGGATTATCGATGACCTTCGTCATGAAAGCGGGGGTCGGGAAGCGGTAATACCGCCGAATCAGCTTTAAGATCGTCAAAAAAGAAATTATATAGATCAAGAAAAGCAGAAGAATGATTTCTGCAATATCCACGATCAGAGCGCCAAACATCACATCCCCCTTTTAATAATTATTCTTTCGGTTTATAATTTTGCATCGAAGGGCAGCACTCGATGCTCGGCAACTGCTTCTGAAACCAGTTTCACACACAGGCATATATGGTGTTTCAGCCAACGGAATGGCATGAAATGCATGGTCTGCGGAAAGCCGCTCACGGACTACGCCCTGATAGGCAAGAAGAACGACATGGAAGTCGCGTTCTGCACCGAACACGTCCCGGACTGCACGGCATGCGACTCTTGCGACCTGCGCTGCGTCAGATGCGATATGAAAATAAAAGCGAAAAAAGTGAGCGGATGAACAGAATAAAAATAACGAATGGCGATTCGAAAGGAGGCATGGCATGAAAACCGTAAAGTTCAAGGTCAGCGGAATGCACTGCAGGAGCTGCGAGATGCTGATAGTAGACGTCCTCAACGAAATGGGCACAGAAAGCGCCGAGGCGCACCATAAGAAAGGAGAAGTGGTCGTCAGGTTCGACGACAATAAAATCCGCATTGAGGACATCATGAAGGCGATCAAAAAAGAAGGATACGAGGTGACTGTCGATGAGTAATCTTGTAAGGAAGGGTTTCAAGGCAGAAGGCATGACGTGCAAAAACTGCGAGAGGATCGTGGAAGGGCAGGCAATGAGCGTGGACGGGGTGAAGGGATGCTGGATAGATTACGCGACGCAGGAGGGGGAGGTAGTATTCGACCCTTCCAAAACCGACATCGACGACATTCTGGACAAAATCGAAGAGAAGAAGTATGAATGCTTCATAATAAAAGATAAAGCCGCTGCAAATGACCCAGGCCTGAATGGCGAAGGCCAGACGGAAGACTTGGATGAGGAAATAACAGATGCAAGGGAAGAGAAGGAAAAAACCGTCCGGATGCAGTTCAAGGTCACCGACATGGAATGCGAGAAATGCGAGGGCATCGTGGAAGAGCAGGCGCTGAAAGTCAACGGCGTTGAGAGCTGCAAAGCCGATAGCTCCAAGAGGAATGTCGAAGTGGTATTCGATCCCTCGGCAACCAACATCGAAAAGATAATGCAGAAGATCGAGGGAAAAGGGTACCAGTGCGAGGGAATAGGCGACGATGCCGAGGAAGAGGGAAGCGCCCCCGAAAGCGAAGAGAGCGAGAAGGCGCCTGAAGCGGGGGATGCGAATGATAAGGCGAGCGAAGCTACGGAAATGAAATTCAATTTGAAGGGCATGCACTGCAAAAGCTGCGAAAACATCATTGAAAAACAGGTTTTATCGATAGACGGTGTGAAGAGCTGCGCTGCCGATTACGGCAAGCAGGCGCTTTATGTTTCATTCGACAAGAACAAGACCAGCCCAAAGGCGATCATGCGCAAGGTCAGGGAAAAGGGCTACGAAGGCGAAAACTCTTCGGGCGAGACTGGTCATCATGTTGGCGCCCCTAAAGCCAAAAGCGGCGGCGCAGGGGTAAGGATAAGGAAATCATATATCAAACCCGTAATTCTTACCCTTGCGCTCGTCGCAATCATTTTCGGCGGCTACCAGATCGTCCAGGGCTTCGCGTCCTTCGACCTCCCGCCCGTCGGCGGCCCGGCCTCGCTGATTCTTCTTTTCGGCATAGGGCTTCTGACCGGGTTCCACTGCGTAGGCATGTGCGGAGGATTCGTGATGTCATATACGACAAAAAACGCCGTGGAAGGCAGGAAAAGCCTGCACATTTCATCCCATGTAAAATATGGAACCGGAAAACTGATCAGCTACACTGCGGTGGGAGCGCTGTTCGGGCTGGTGGGCACGATATTCGTCTTCACTCCCCTCCTCAGGGGAGCGGCATCGATATTTGCGGGCATTTTCCTCGTGCTGTTCGGGCTCAACACGCTCAACGTGTTTCCCGCTCTGAGAAGAGTCAGCATACCGATGCCGAAGGCATTGGCGAAATTCGTGTTCGCAAAAAGCGACAGGCAGCACCGTCCGCTTGTAACCGGCCTCCTCAACGGGCTGATGATCGCATGCGGCCCGCTGCAGGCGCTCTACATATACGCGGCCGGGACGGGCAGCATCGTGCAGGGCGCGCTGGCCCTGTTCGCATTCGGCCTCGGAACGCTGCCCGTGATGTTCGGCTTCGGCATGTTCGCTTCCTACGTCTCGAAGAGCATGACCCGCAACATACTGAAGATGTCCGGGATAATAGTTATTATCCTCGGAGTGATAATGCTAAACAGGGGACTTGCTCTGATGGGAACGGGATACGACTTCAACAGCGTTGCCGCCTCATTTATTCCCTCAGTTCAGGCGAACGGGGGCAGCGGAAACGGAGGAGGAGCGATAATATCTGGTTCGGGACAATATCAGGAAATCAGGATGAACGTCACGAGATACGGATGGGAGCCGGACAGGTTCGTGCTGAAGGCGGGAGTCCCGGTAAAATGGATAATCAACGGCAAGGAAATCACCAGCTGCAACAAGGCGATTCAGGTCCCGAAGCTCGGCCTTAACTTCAATATAAAGCCGGGGGAGCAAGTTATAGAGTTCACCCCGCCGAACGAGGACACGACGATACCATGGAGCTGCTGGATGGGCATGATACAGGGGACATTCGTGGTTAAAACCAACATAGACCTAGGCAACCAGCAGCAGGTCCAAGGCACGCTAACTGCGGCCGGCCCGGCGAAGAAAAGCGGCGGGTGCGGATGCAGCGGCGGAGCAGGAGGATCTTGCGGCGGATGACCGCTTCTTGCAGATAAAAATAGAGGGATATCTCATGGAAAAAAAATACCTTATCACCGGCATGCACTGCGCGAACTGCGCAAGGGCGATTGAGAAGAAGGTGGGCAAAGTCGCCGGTGTCGCAAAGGCAGAAGTGAACTTCGCTGCCGAAACCCTGACGGTCGAGTTTGACCAGCAGAATGTGAAAAGCGAAGACATAGTCGCGGCGGTCGAAAGCGCGGGATACAAGGCATCGGAGAGCACAGAAGAGGATGTCAAAGTTAAAGACAAAGAAGCCGAGCGCCAGAAAAAGCTGCTTTTGCTTAGCATAGTTCTCGCCATACCAACATTTATCATAAGCATGTTTCTTATGGATCTGCCCTACAGGCCGCTGATATTGTTTTTACTGGCAACGCCAGTGCAGTTCATAGCGGGTTATCAGTTCTACAGGGGAACATGGAACGACATAAAAAACAGGACCGCCGGCATGGACATGCTGATAGCGATAGGAACTTCGGCGGCGTACTTCTACAGCGTGGGCTCGACGTTCCTTTTCACAGGAGAGCTGTATTATGAGACATCGACCTTGCTTATAACTTTCGTAATGGTTGGCAAGTTCCTTGAGGCGAGAGCTAAAGGGAAGGCGGGCGACGCCATAAAGAAGCTCATGGGGCTCGCCCCGAAATTCGCGACCGTCATCAGAAAAGGAAAGGAAATGCTCATTCCAATAAGCGAGGTGGAAGTCGGGGATATCGTGATTGTCAGACCAGGGGAGAAAATACCGGTGGACGGGAAGGTGCTTTCAGGCAATTCGGCCGTCGACGAGTCCATGATAACGGGAGAAAGCATCCCGGTCGAAAAAAACAAGGGCGACCCGGTGATAGGCGCCACGATCAATGGGACCGGCGTGCTGAAATTCAGGGCGACCAAGGTCGGGAAAGACACTGTCCTTTCGCAGATAGTGAAGCTGGTCGAGGAAGCGCAGGGTTCGAAAGCGCCCATCCAGAGGTTCGCCGACAGGGTTTCTTCGTATTTCGTTCCTGCCGTGGTTTTGATGTCGCTTGCGACTTTTGCAACATGGTACTTTATTTTCTCGTCGAGCTTCGCCGCAGCGCTCATGTTTTCCATCGCGGTTCTCGTCATAGCCTGCCCGTGTGCCCTGGGACTCGCAACTCCAACCGCGGTCATGGTAGGCACGGGCAAAGGCGCTGAAATGGGAATACTCATCAAGAACGGAAGCGCGCTAGAGAAGGCGGGCAAGGTGGACACGGTCGTGTTCGACAAGACCGGGACGCTGACCGAAGGCAAGCCGAAGGTTACGGACGTAGTTGCGAAGGGCAAAACCGGCGAACGCGACGTCCTGCTGCTCGCCGCGATAGCCGAAAAAAGCTCGGAGCATCCTCTCGCAAGGGCAATACTTGAAAAAGCGAAGGGCATGAAACTGAAGATACCGGATGCGAAAAGGTTCAGCGCAGTGCCCGGCCAGGGCGTCAAAGCGCTTTACAAGGGCAAGACGCTTCTCCTCGGCACCAGGAATCTGATGAAAAACTCGAAGGTGAAAACGCCCGGCATTGAAAATGAAATACGAGCGTTGGAAGAGCAGGGAAAGACGGTCATGATCCTTTCCGTAAACGGACGGGTCGTCGGTTTGATAGCGGTCGCGGACGTGCTGAAAGCCAGCGCAAGAAAAAGCATCGAAAGGCTCAAGGCGTCCGGGAGGGAAGTTGCCATGATAACGGGCGACAACCAGAGGACTGCGAAGGCCATCGCAGCGCAGGCGGGAATCGATCACGTGCTTGCGGAAGTGCTCCCTGACGGTAAGGCCGACGAGATAAGGAAGCTGCAGGCGGAAGGGAGGAATGTCGCGATGGTGGGCGACGGCATAAATGACGCGCCGGCGCTCGCCCAAGCTGACCTGGGAATTGCGGTGGGTTCGGGAACGGACATAGCCATGGAGACGGGAGACATAGTATTGGTAAAGAGCGATCCACGGGATGTTCATAAGGCCATAGAGCTCAGCAAAAAAACCATGTCGAAGATACGCCAGAACATGTTCTGGGCGCTGTTCTACAATTCCGCGGGAATCCCGATAGCCGCGGGAGCGCTCGCAGGTTTCGGGGTCACGCTCAGGCCGGAGTTCGCCGGGCTCGCGATGGCGCTGAGTTCCGTGTCGGTGGTTTCGAACTCGCTACTCCTGAAGAGGTATGGAAAATGACTGAAAAGACGCCAGAACTTCGCCGGTCGATTATTTGGCGGGAAGCGAAACATTTAGTAACGCTTAAAAGTACGGATAATAGAAAAATTATATTCTGATCCTTATGATTTGTCTAATCGCGCTCGCGGTCTTCGGTGTGCTCGGGATTTTCAGCGCAAAATACAGGACCATCGCGAGGGAAGCGTTCGACTGCGTTTTCCGCAGGGTCACGCTCCGGAAATGCACGACCGGCCTGGACAAACGGCTAAAGGCCCAGATAACCGGCAAGGTGATGAGGAAGCACCCGAGGCTCGGCGGAGCGGTATACAGGCATTTCGAGGCGATATCGTGGGTCTTTACAATAGCCATGATACTTAGCCTTGGCTACTCTGTTTACAGCATTTACAACCTTTACGCCTTCGGCGACTGCAACGGCCCCACGCCGGGTGGATTCTGCGTTTTCGACCCGTTCATACACGGCGGAAGCCAGCAGCAGGGCCAGTGCACGGCGGAGGGAGCGAAAAGCGAGATAACGGGCGTCCTGAATGCCAGCCCGGACGATCCTTCGATAGGACCGGAAAACGCGAAAGTCACGATAATCGAAGCGGGATGTTTCGCGTGCCCGTTCACCAAGGAGGCGGTCCCGACCGTGAAGCAAATCATCTCTTATTATGGCGACAGTGTGCACTTTGTTTACAAGGACTTCCCCGTGAGCTCTTCGCACCCGGGCGCGCAGGAAACCGCTGAAGCCTCGCACTGCGCCAACGAGCAGGGCAAATACTGGGAATATTTCGACCTGCTCTTCGACAATCAGGGCAAAACCAGCTCCGATGACCTGATCGGGTTTGCCAGACAAATTGGGCTGAACACGAGCCAGTTCTCCGAATGCCTGTCGACCCAAAAATACAAATCGAAGGTGGATGCGGATTTCAGCGAGGCCTACGGCATCGGGGTATACGGCACGCCGACGTTCTTCATAAACGGACAAGTCGTCGTAGGGCCGAAAACTTTTAATGAATTCAGGCAAATAATAGACAGCGAGCTGGCGAAAGGTGGCTGAATGCTGTTTAACCGATTTATCTCGCTGGCCATTTTTCTCTTATGTTATAGCTGTCCGCCCATTTTGCATGCGCGCTCCATCCCTGAAAGCTTTTGGCAAGCTTCTCGCATCTCATTTTCCCGCAGGCGAAAAGCGCTATCTTGCCTTTCTCGATGCCAAGATAATATTTAAAAAGAGTTGCCGCGTTACGAGCCTTTAATACCTTCTTTGCATTGATGCGAGTCTGGTACCATATACTGCGAGATCTTGCATGGGATTTTCGCTGCTCACCAAAAGTACTTGGCCGAACGAACCCGACGAAGCCGGGGGCGCCAAGTTGTCGCCTTTGACAATCAGGTCCAAATATGTGCCGAGGTAGAGCGCGGAAAGACCCAAATTGCCAAGCGATGTTGGTTTTTGTTCCGTGGTAAACAGCCTTCTTTTGCCTCTTCCTAATTGTGAGGGAATGCCATTTACCAAAAGATTGGAATCGTCGCTTCTGAAAGTTCCTTTTCTGCCGCTCAATATCTTTGCCGTTCTCATCTGAACCGGATACTTGCTGCTCGGTTCAAGCGCAAGGCCGTATTTACCGACATGGCTTAATCGTGTAATTAAATCTGTCAAAACAGCGGGAAATCTGTCCAAATCCTGCTGCTCATTGCCTAACATGTGATAAAGACGAAGCGCAAGTTCATGATTTTTTCCTGAAAAATCAATGACCGCGCCCAAATCTAAGACCGCGCCCGAATCCTTGTATGCCCCAGTTCTTTCCGGCATTTTGTCTAGTGCCAGAAGAAATTCGGAGTCTTCCGGTCGCGCGACCCTAGCACCCATGTCTCTTACTTGTTCGTCCACTGCAAAAATCCCGAACATGTTTGAGCCAGCTAAGTCTTTGCCTCTTTCATGACTTGAAAATATGTGTAGCCTCTCGCCGTATTCTTCATCTATTCTTCTGACGACTTCCATGCCGAAAGCGTCGTCGCGAAGAAACTCTATTCCTAGTTTAAATTCTACCAAATGTGACGGGTTTAATTTTGGTCCTTTTGATTTTGCCATCGTTTTTATATGAAAGTAAGATTTATAAATCTTACATTTGTTACAACCACGGAGAGATTAAATTTATCAGAGCCTGCCATTTATTTATTAAAAGAATTAAATAAGTTAAAGAAGGGGATGGAATGTTCAACGTCGAAAAAATCAGGCAGGATTTTCCGGTGCTGCAGAAGCGGGTAAACGGAAAGCCTATAATTTATTTTGACAATGCATGCATGTCCCTTCGCCCTGTGCAGGTCATAGAGAAAATAAGGGAATATTACACCGAATACCCTGCCTGCGGCGAGCGAAGCCTCCACAAGCTAGGCCGCAGGGTGGACGAGAATGTCGGGAAGGCGAGGGAAGCGCTCAGGAAGTTCATAAACGCAAAAAGTACAAAAGAGGTAATTTTCACAAAGAACACGACCGAGGGCATAAATATCGTTGCGAACTCGCTTGGACTTAAAAGCGGCGATGTCGTCCTTGGCACGGACAAAGAGCATAACTCGAACCTGCTTCCGTGGCAGAAGCTCGCTGCAAAGGGCATCGGATATGATTTTGTTGAAGCGGTCGGCGACGGGTCTTTCTCTCTTGAGAATTTCAGGAACAAGCTGAACAGGAATGTCAAGCTGGTCGCGATGGTGCACACGTCGAACCTCGACGGGACCAGCATCCCGGCGAGGGAGGTCGTGAAAATGGCGCATGACAACGGCTCGCTCGTCCTGCTCGACGCGGCGCAGGCCGTGCCGCACAAGGAAATCGACGTGAGAAAGCCTGACGCCGACTTCCTTGCTTTCTCCGGCCACAAGATGCTCGGCCCGTCCGGAACGGGCGTGCTTTACGGTAAGCAGCATCTTCTTGAAGGGCTCTCGCCGTTTATTGTGGGCGGAGGGACTGTAATAGACACGACGCATACGCAAGCGAAATTCGAGGAGCTCCCGCAGAAATTCGAGGCCGGGCTGCAGGATTATGCAGGCATAATCGGCCTGGGAGAGGCGGCGGATTACATCACGAAAATAGGCAGGGACAACATCGAGAAACACGAAACCATGCTGAATAAAATCGTTACCGAAAGCCTCGCCGGGATGACTGACATAATCGGGCCGAAAGAAGCGGAAAAAAGATCAGGGATATTCAGCTTCAACATCCGCAATGCCGACCCGCACGAGATCGCGATGATGCTGGACGAGATGGAAAACATATGCGTGCGATCAGGCGCGCACTGCGTCCATTCGTGGTTCAACGCGCACAACCTCCGCGGCAGCGTGCGCGCGTCGCTCTACCTCTACAACACGCCCGAGGAATGCGGGAAGTTCGTGGAAACGGTCAAAAGGATATCCGAGTTGGTAAAGTAACTGGAAAAAGGCAAAGGAGGGGCGTGAATTGGAAATTCCGTGAAGATAAGATTCTTTTTGTTTTGAAAATGTTATTCGCAAATTTATTTATCGGGATTGGATAACTTTCTTATGGATAAATCGAAAATAGCCAAATATTACGATTATACATTACCTTTTTACAGATATTTTTGGCACAAAGACTCAGAAAGTTACGCCATCCATTATGGTTTTTGGGGGAAAGGCGTGAAAAGCCACAAGGAGTCTTTAATGAATACAAATAAGTTTTTAGCCGAAAAGGTAAAAATAAAACGAGACAACATCGTTTTAGACGCAGGTTGCGGTATCGGTGGAAGTGCAATCTGGATGGCTAAAAACTTTAAGGCTCATGTTGTTGGAATCTCGCTTAGCGAAAAACAAATTCAAAAAGCAAGGGATTTGGCGAGGATCAACAACGTCGGTCATCTCACAAAATTTTACGTAAAGGATTTTTTGAACACCGGATTTCCGAATGGATCATTTGATATTGTATGGGCAATAGAAAGTGTTTGCCATGCGGAAAATAAGAAAGATTTTTTAATGGAAGCTTTTAGGCTGCTTAAAAAAAGCGGCAAAATCATAGTGGCTGACGGTTTTTTGAAAAGGGATGCTGAAAACGACAAGGAAAAACAAATGATAAAAGACTTTATCGACGGCTTAGCACTCCCTAATGTTGATAAAATAGATCAATTCAGAAAATCTTTAGAAGAAGTTGGATTCAAAAATATAAAATTTTGGGATAAAACACGAGAAGTTTCACCATCTTCCAAGAAACTTTATAACATGTGCAGAATAGGCTATCCGATCGCCAAGATTACTGAAAAATTAAAAATTACTCCAGAACTGCTGGTCAAAAACAATCTTGCCGGGATTGTTCAGCACAAAGCGGTAAAAATCGGACTGGGGGGATATGGGGTATTTTATGGAGAGAAATAACCCCGGCTTGTTTTTCTGCTCGCATGCGAAATGCAAACAGTCTGCTCAAAAAGATAGCTATTTATATAACGCCGTTATATATCCTGTCTATGGCAAGGAAGCTGGTTTACCTCGACAACGCGAAGACCACGAAAATCGATCCTTCGGTTCTGGCTGAGATGAAGAAGTATTTTCTTAGGGATTACGCCGCGCCGTCATCGACGGAATACGGGCATTCGCCCGGCATGAGGACAAGAGAAGCGCTGCAGAAAGCGAAGGAAATAATCGCCCGCAGGATAAACGCCGGACCGGATGAGATAATTTTCACCTCGGGCGAAGTGGAGAACGACAACCTCGGAATAAAGGGCGCCTGTTTCGCGCACGACATACGCGACGAAAAGAATCACATAATCACCACGAAAATCGAGCGCAAGCCGATTCTTGACGTTTTCAAGACGCTGGAAAGCATGGGATGCTACAAAGCGAGTTACATCGGTGTTGACAAGGAAGGTTTCGTGGATATCGAAGAGCTGGAGAAAACCGTAACAGAAAAAACGCTGCTTGTCGCGGTCCAGCATGCGAACCAGGAAATCGGGACGATGCAGGACATCGCGAAGATAGGCGAGCTCTGCAGGCGGAAGGGAGCGATATTCTATGTGGACGCGAGCCAGTCGTTCACGAAAGTGCCGATAGACGTGAGGAAGATGAACATCGATATCCTTTCAGTTTCGTCCGACAAGATTCACGGGCCGAAGGGCGTGGCAGCGCTTTACGTGAGAGACGGCGTTCGCCTCCATCGGCTCTTTGATGGCGGCGAGACCGGAGATGAAATCCGCCCGGCAGGAATACCGGATGTTCCCGGCATAATGGGGTTTGCGAAGGCCGTGGAAATCGCGAACGAGAAAGACAACGTGCAGACGAGAAAGATGCGCGATTATCTCATAGCAAATCTGCTGGAAATCCCAAACACGCGCCTGAACGGCCCGGAAGGAGAAAAAAGATTATGCAACAATGTCAATGTGAGCTTCAGGTTCATCGAGGGCGAAAGCCTGCTCATGCACCTCGACAGCAAAGGCATTGCGGCGACTACTGGCTCGGCGTGCTTTTCATCGAACCTCCAGCCCAGCCACGTGATACTCGCCCTAGGCCTCGCGCACGAGGACGCGCATGGCTCGCTGAGGCTCACGCTCTCGAAGTTCAACACGATGGATGAGATGGAGCGCGTGGTCGCGGCTGCGAGGGAAATGGTCGAAAAACTGAGGGAGATGAGCCCTTTCGGCGCCGGAAGCGATGTTAATTATTAATAGATTGGGAGACAACTAGTTTTATGGTAAAAAGCTACGCCCGCGGCAGGAGATTCGAATACCATGTCGTCGACAAGCTTGCCAAGCACGGCATAAACAGCAGGCGAATCGTCCTTTCCGGCCGTCAACCTGCGTATGGCCAGCAGCCCGTTTCCGACGTTCCGAATTGCGACATAATAATCGAGGAGAAATTCAAGGGCAAGGCGAAAACGACGAAGGCGAAGAAATACGTATCGTTCCCGGAGAAGGAAATCCTTGAGCTCGAGAACAAGGACATAAATTTTCTGGTCTTCAATTACTCAAGAACAAACCCGTTCGTCGTCATACGCTTTGATGATTTCGTTGAACTGGTCAAATTGTGGAAGGAAAAGGCGGACAAGCCCTAATCCGTTTTCTGTTCGATTTCCCTGATTTTTCTGAAGTAGTCCTCCTTAAGATTTTCAAGCGACCGCATTAAATCTTTTTCCCTTTCGTCTTTCTTGTCCTTCACCCTGTCGAGCGTTCTGCTTATGGTTATGATGTGCTTCTCGCATATGGCTTTTTCGAGCATGCGGACATAAGGAAGAGGATAGTTTCTGTGCGACCACAAGCCGTCGAGAATCTCGTCTGTATTTTGGTCGCTTCCGATTTTGTATTCATTCACGTCCGCAAATAGTGCATATTTCCTGGCTATGCGTTTTGCCTTGTCCAGAATGTAAAGGTTGTAGACTTCGAAAAGCCTTGAAACGATCTTGAACCTGCTGACCACAAAACCAATAATTATGACAAAGGACATGTAGTAGTTTATGAAGAGGAACGAAAACATCAGGCTGGCAATTGACGGGAAAACCCAGACCATAAAGGTGACGGAAAAGATTGTCAATAAAACGAGGGAAATGTAAGGGAAAAAATAAACTCTTATGAATCTGAAAGGCTCGATGATCTCCTTATAATCTTTGTAGAAACGGTATGCGAGGAAAAGGCTGGAAATGCAATAAAACAGGCTCAACCCGAAAAAACTGAGAGATTCCAATAAGGCGACGCCTAAAAACATCATGCCAGCCGTGAGGGAGAAAACGGCGAAGAAAAAGAAAAGATAATGGAGAGTTTTAAGGTAGTAGATGCTCACGTAAATCCTGTCCATGTCAATCATCATCCTCCGCCGAAAAATGCGAGAACCCATTGAAGGCCGTAATACCCGCCGAGGGCGAGGGAAATGTTTAGTATGAGTTTGCCCGTAAGCGAGGCAAGGAAAAACTTCTTTACGTCATATTTTATCACCCCGCACAATACCCCCAGTACGTCGTCAGGAAGCGGGGTGGCGGCAAAAATAACGATGACGGTGAACATTTTGTATTTGCCCGCCCATTCATTCGCTCTTTTTAGCCAGCGCTCATGTTTCCTTCCTATGGCTTTTTCTCCCGCGAAGCCGATGCCATAGCCGGTCAGCTCGCCAAGGGCGCAGCCGAAAGCGGCCGAAATCCCGACGAGCCATGGATTGAGGATTGCACCGAAGGCGAACACGACAAGGAATGCGGGCACGGGGAACAATATGGTGGCGGAACCGATCAGGTTTATGAGAAATATTCCGACGTAACCCCATGTGCCGGCGACTGACTGGGACCATGACAAAAATGCCGCCAGCAGCGAAGCGATGTCCATGTAAAATATTTATTCCGGAGTTAATATAATACAATGAGCTACGGCAAATCCCCGTGGATAGCGGCATTCCTGAATTTCGTTATATGGGGTTCAGGCTACCTCTACATAAAGCACAGGATGGTTTTGGGGGCAGGCCTGGTATTGGTCATGCTTTTCAATTTCATGATATTGATTGCCATCCCCAAGGTCATAATCCTCAGCAGTTCCGAGCTGTTCTTTATATGGCTGTCTTTCATATGGGCTGCGTTAAGCGTGCTGTTCGCGGTAGATGTTTACAGGGAAACCAGAGAATTGAACAAAATTTAATTGGCCGACGTAATTGATCACCGGCTTGGCTGACCATTCGCAGCGCTTGTTTCCGGTCAGATATTTATAGTGGCATACTATTTTTCCCGCCGCCCTCTTTGCGCCCCCCCTTCCGGGAACATTAACCGTTTGTTAAACGAGACGGAAAACCGCTCAAAATTTTATATGAATGTACTATTTATTTCGTCAAAAGGATGGATGCGCTACCCGAATATGAGTAGAATAAAGTTTTGAACCCTTTTTAAACCCTTTGTTCCTAATTTATTCCAAACGGGCTTTTTGCCGGCTAGGTAGTTGAAATGGATAAGTGGAAGTGCGGCAGGTGCAATTACATTTTTGTGGGAAAAGAAGTCCCAAAAGTATGCCCCAACTGCGGGCACAAGTGTGAATTCGAGTTGTTCAACGAGGAAATCCCGCCGTTCGCGCCTTTGTATGACGAATAATTTCCGCGTTTTTCCTCGTCCAGAACTGGATTGACTTTAAGTACCACCGACAGTTTTTCTGTTCGGCTATTTTTCATATCCATTAGCAGGAGTATCAGCATCGGTGCCCTTTTCCGGCTCTTTTAATCTATCCGAAAAGTATTTTCTGATCCTATCTCCCGGGCTTTGCATGCCCGACGTTTCCAATGCCCCGCATGTTACGCCAGTGGTGAATAAGCCAAGTGCTGCCCTTAAAAATTTTCTCCTGGCCCTATTTGTTGGCAATCCTCGAGCAATTTCCTCAACTTCTATAATTGGTTTTTCTTCTGTAATTGGTTTTAAATCTTCCGGCATTTCGCCTTGTTGAATATATACTGCGGACGACCTTCTGCGCCCTGTGTATTCTCGATCCATATAAATAAATAGCAAATCAAGGTTTTATAAAAACTTCGCGCTGGAGAATTGGCCTATTTTATTAATCGCATCCGCCGCTTGGCTGCTGTCCTGTTGACGCGCCTTCGAGTTGGGTCTGGCACTCTGAGGGCGGGGTGTTGAAAGCGCCGCATATCGCTTGCTTAAAGCCTTCGGGGGTTCTTGCTGCATTCGCTTTCTGGCCGTTTATGACAAGAGTCGGCGAGCTGCTCACGCCGTAGCTGTCGGTCGTCGCTTTGTCCTGTTTTATAAGGGTGACAGCAGTCGTGTTGATGCAGCTCTCCACGGCAGAGGCGTCTATCCCGGCCTTCTGCGCCGCGGCCTTCCAGCAGGTTTCCATCTTGGCCGCGTCCCTGTAGATGCTGTAGCAGTTGGCGTCTATTTCAGCGACGTAGCTCCAGAACTTCTTGTAGTCATAATTTTCCCTTATGCACACCTGCCTGAGGTCTTCCATCGCTTCCGCCGCTCCGTGAAGCGACTGGACGCTGTCGGGGGTCGTGCCTCCGACGTTGACTATGAACTTCACCTTTATGTCCGCCTTGCCGCCGAGCAGGTCGACTACCGGCTTCATCGTCGTCTCCGCCTGCACGCCGTACGGGCAGAACGCCATCACGAATAGTTCGACTGTCGGCTTGTCCGTCTTTGGCACGTTTGCTGCGGCGGGCTGCTGCTGGGTGTTGTCAGCCGGCGGGCTCAGCTTCTGCGCCTGGTTGCATACGTCCGTGTTTTTGGTCAGAATGCATACCTGGTTCTTTAGCGTATATTCGGTGTCGAATCCCATCGCGCCCAAAAAGCTGTTGTTATAAACCAGTACGTACCCCGGATTGCTCATCTGCTGGCTGAAGCCCGTTTTCACGAAGGGAATTTTCAGCGTGCTCGCCACGCTTTTTGCAACGGCCTCCATTTCGGTGCAGTTGCTGCAGCCCGGAGGCGAGATGAAAACGAGCTGGTCGCTGGCGGTCTTTGCACCAGAAGAACCGCCGCCCATTGAGCCAGCCAAAGAACCTATGGCAAAAAACACCACGGCTATGAGAACAGAACCAGCGTAAACCATCATTCTGGAGCCCATCATCTTGGAACCTGCTTTTGTGCCATTCACGTGACTGTGCTCTTCGGCCTTTTCCTGATGCTCCTTATGTTCATGGTGTTCATGGGCAGAGCTTTCAGCATGAGGTGCATGATGTTCAGAAGATTCTATTTTCTTATGTCTTCTCTTGGACATAGAAATTTAATTGTTCCCGGTATTTAAATACTTGGCAGTTTTTTGCGGAAGCTTCCCAAACTCTTTTTTCCGGAATTAAAAATTTGGCTCCTAGCATTTTCCTACCGGCGACGAATTTGGATTGGCTATTATTACATTGAACCTATGTAAAAATCCATCTAGCAAAGGACTAGAAGGAGGCAACCGGCCATCCCTAAGTTCTTCGAGCAGTCTCGTGAAATCCGGAGCGTAAGATCTCATCAAATCCGGATTGTATATGAAGACATTGCAGTCAGTTTCTCTGCCAGTAAGCTCTTTTGCTATTTCACCACTAAACATAGTTACATCAGACGGGATATTTGCTGGATTAACAACATTGTAGCCGATATCAAAAAATAGATATCCTTCGTTTCTGCGGAGATCACCATAATGCCCTTTCAATTCTGAATCACGTTTTATATCCCTCACAGAGGTTACATTCGTAGTTAAAACATCAAAATTATATCCTTCTTTATGCAGCTGCCTGATTGCGGTTCGGCAAAATGTGCTTTTACCTGCATGTGCATGGCCAAAAACTGCCGTGGTATACGGCATGAGAGCAGTCCCGTCTCCATACTTTCTCCTGCCATCTTCCACTCTCTCATCATGGTTTTTTCGTATCCCTCCTATCACTTCGTGAATACCAGCTTCATCGAACGTCAAAATTTTACCGTTCATTATAAATGCTTCGATTCTTTATTTAAATATTTATTATCAAAAAGTGATGATAATCTTCTATACTAATCGTTCACCTGAGATATTGGGCCGCCTCTTCCGCCGTCATGTACCTGAACTTTACGACGTCGCCGCTGACCGGATAGTAATAATCGCATCCCACCTGCGGCATCTTCTCGTTCACGAAATACATCCAGTAGTGATCCTGGTCTTGTTTTACGCCGTTTATTCCTGTTATTAAAACGCTGGGAGCTTTCATCTCGTATTCAACCGCTGTTTCTGACGTCACTGCATGCTTAAGCGCATCGAAAGCGGTTTCCCTCGGGCTGAGCAAGACCTTGTATTCCGAGACCTTTGAGCCGTCATCTATGACAACCCGAACTTCTTGGCTTCCTCCAGCGGAAGTTGTAGAACCTGTGATCTGAACGAGGCGCATGCTTCCCAGCGCGAGCAGCGCTATTACCAGAATGCCTGCCAGCAAGAACCTTGAGTTCATAAAGAATATCTCCCTGTTTAGTTCTAAGAGCTTATCTTTAAATCCGTATTATATTACCATGGAAAAACCTGTGCTGCCCGCTCTTGGCATCCTGCTTTGTTTCCTGCCCCGTTCAATCAGCCAAGTTTCCCTGTCACTTCCCTTTGCCCCTTGTATTTTCCCGTGTACCCTTCGCTCACCCTGTCGAGGCGCATCAGTATCAGCTGCGAGAATCTCGTGCCCGGCTTTATTTTTACCGGGAAATCGTTCGCATTGAAAACGCTCATGGTGAGTGTGCCCTTGAAGCCCGGGTCGACCCATCCGGCATTGTTGAATATCACCCCGACCCTTGATAATGAACTCCGCAGCTTGCTCATGCCGCCGATGTCGTTCGGCAGTTCGACCCATTCGACCGTACGCAGGAGCGCGTGGGTTTTCGGCGGTATGACCACCTCCTTCCCCCTGATTTTTTCGTATTCCTGCTCCATTTCAAAATCTGTCCCCTTTCCTTTTAGAAGCAGAATCTCGTCCGAAATCCTCAGGTCGATGGAAGCGGGCTGAATTTGATTCGCCTCCAATGGCCTGATGACCAGCCTGCCAGAATCCAGAAGCTCCTTTATCGTTTTTCCTGAAAGAATCATACCGTCACTTGCATCCCATTAGTATTCCATGCCTTCCTGGGCTTTCTTGCCCTTCGCGAACGGGTGCTTGACTTCCTTCATCTCCGTGACCATGTCCGCCCTCTCGATGATTTTTTCGCTCGCTCCTCTTCCGGTGAGGACAATGTCCATCTCCTCGGGGAGGTCGCCGATGAAATCCATCATGTCCGCGTCGTCTATGAGTCCGGCGGATACGGCGACATTCACCTCGTCCAGGATCAGAAGGTCCGGCCTGAAGCCGCCCGTCATGAGTTTTTTGGCGTACATGAGCGCTTCGAGCGCGCGCTGCCTGTCCTCTTTCGAGGGCTTCTTCAAATCCACGAAATTCTCGGTGCCGAACTGGACGATGTCGAGGCCCGGCAGATTTTTCTTGAGCATCATCTCGCCGGTTTTCGTCCCTTTCAGGAACTGGACGACCACCACCCGCTTTCCGTGTCCAAGGAAACGCATGGCCATGCCAAACGCCGCTGACGTCTTCCCTTTCCCGTTTCCCGTGAACACGCACATCATTCCCATATCATCACCCTCGCCATAGCAATATTTTCATATTAACTATATTAACTATAGATCATATTTGAGGATTCGGTAATTTAAGTTGGGATTTGAAGCTGAATTCGCCCGCCGCTCACCCGCATTTCGAATACCCGCAGCTCAGGCACGTGAAGCAGCCTTCCGCGGAGTAAAGCTTCGACTTGCAGACGGGACACGTCTCGTCGGATTCGCTCAGCTCCTTCTTCTCCTCTTCCGCCTTGACGAGCTTGATTTTCTTCCTCTTGTCCTCGCCTATGTGGATGACCTGCACGACCTTGCTCATGTCCCTGTAGATGGTCACGCCTTTGCACTTCAGCTTGTGCGCGAGCATGTACGCGTTGTCAACGTCCTTTATGCCGGCATCGTTGCGCAGGTTTATCGTCTTGCTGACTGCGTTGTCCGTGTACTTCTGGAACGCCGCCTGCATCCTTATGTGCCATTCGTAGTTTATGTCATGCGCGGTCTTGAAAAGCTCCTTCGCCGGCTTCGGAACCGAGTCTATCCCCTCCAACGAGCCCGTGTTGGAAATCTCGTGCATGATCTCCTCGGAGTAGAAGCCCTTTTCCCTCGCGTATTTCTCGAAAAGCTTGTTGACGTCGACGAGCTCGTCGCCGCTCAGGACGTTTTTCCTTACGAAAGCCACGGCGAAAAGCGGCTCTATGCCGCTCGAGCAGTCCGCGATTATGCTTATCGTTCCCGTGGGGGCGATGGTCGTGACCGTCGCGTTCCTCATGTGCCTGTAATCCTTCCTGTGCCATTCGCTGCCCTTGAAGTTCGGGAAACTCCCCCTCTCTTTCCCAAGCTCCTCGGATTTTTCCCTCCCGGTTTCAGCGACGAGCTTCATGATCTTCTCGCCGATTTTCAGCGCTTCTTCCGAGTCGTAACGCACGCCCAGCTTGATGAGCATCTCCGCGAAGCCCATGATGCCGAGCCCGATTTTCCTGTTCGCGTGCGTCATGAACTCTATCTGCTTTATCGGGTAGGAATTCGCGTCTATGACGTTGTCGAGGAACTGGACCGACGATTTCGCGGTCGCGGCCAACTTGTCCCAGTCGATCTCCGTTTTCCCGTCCTTCTGCTTCAGCATTTTCGAAAGGTTTATCGAGCCGAGGTTGCAGGATTCGTACGGCAAAAGTGGTTGTTCGCCGCAATTGGATACTACTATTCCGTTACAAATAAATGAATGTGTTTGCGGCTCGGTAAGATCGTACACGGCTTCCATTCCGTTAGGTTGCACTGAAGATATTTCGTCCTCAAAAACATCTTTGTAGAAACTTCTTTTTTTCAGCAGATTAACTTTGTTTTCGTGTTTTTTGCAAATAAAACCTATTTTATCCAAAAATTTTGTTATATTGCCCCTGCTTATATTCAGTTCGTAGCATACCCCCTCGACATCATATATTCTTTTTTTGCCTTTCTTGTCCACGTATGGGAACATTTTCCTTGCCGGCCTGCTCCTGTCGTAAATTCTGGATTTAATGCCGAAATTGAGAAGCAGCAATTGAACCTGCTTAAGCAGCTTTTCTGATTTGGAGGTTAGTCTTACATACGCCATGCTGTTGCTCTCTTGCAAACCTATGGTGCCATCGGCAGTGAACAAACCCTGCAAGAAACCCGCGACGGCATCTTCGGTAGCGGTAAACACAATTCCAGGAACTTCCTTCTCCTCAGCCCTAACAGGCTTTACACCGATTTTTTTGAAAAATTCCACAAACTTCTTTCCGTGATACGAAAGGTGATATACACCATTTTCTCTTTTAACTTCTTTTATTTCCTTTCCGTACATTCCGTTGAGTATATTTTTCAGACGCAGCAGAATTTCAAAATCTTCCTTCCCAAACGTGAAACCGACTCTCCTGTTCCTATCCCCATCTCTTAGCCAACCGTCGCCCACAAGCCAGCCAACGACTTGCCCGAGTTCTTTTGACCAGTTTTTCGGCAAACCTTCCATCTTGAACGGCAGTTTTCCGTTAGTGTTCCACATCCCGGGCCCGGCTTGTATCAGGACTTTGTCCTTTCCTGAAGCCAGTTCGTTTAATTTCACCCACCCATTTTTAGTCATTATCTTGTGGTCGGCCGTTGCGATGAGCTCGTAACCTGATTGGGTGACTAGTTTGTATGTCTGCTTCATGCCTGTCTTCCATGCCTTTATCATGGGTGATACATCAGTTTCATCCTGTCCGATAACTCTTTTGTCCACCAAAATGTTTGTATGATGCCCATCAGCGAGTTTGTCCATTCTGATCAGGCCGTATTCACTTGGAACCAGCATGTCCCCAGCAACGCACGGGTTCGTCGCCTCTATCTGCCCTATGTGCGGCGTCTGGTTGTGGCGGTTTATCTCGTCTATGAAAATGGTGCCCGGATCGCCCGTCTTCCATGCCTGATACGTGATCATCTCCCACACCTGGCGCGCGAAGAGCTTCTTGAAAACGGCGCCGGTCCTTGGGTTGTAGAGGTCGTATTCCGCGTCGTTCTCGAGCGCCTTCATGAACTTGTCCGTTACTGCGACTGAGATGTTGAAGTTCGTGAGTATCCTGTTCTCGCTGTCCTTCGACGTGATGAAATCGAGCACGTCGGGATGATCTATCCTCATAATGCCCATGTTGGCGCCACGACGGCGCCCGCCTTGCTTGATCACGTCTGTTGCAACGTCGAACACGCGCATGAAGGAAAGCGGGCCCGAAGCAATTCCTTTCGTCGATTTCACCATGTCGCCGTTCGGCCTGAGCTTCGAGAAGGAAAAGCCCGTACCTCCCCCACTTTGATGAATCACGGCGGTGTACTTCAGCGAATCGAAAATGCTGTCGAGCGAGTCATTAATCGGCAACACGAAACAGGCGGATAGCTGACCCAGCGGGGCGCCGGCGTTCATGAGCGTTGGCGAATTGGGCATGAACTCGAAGCCTGACATCATCGCGTAGAATTCGTCCTCCTTCGCCTTTATCTCTTCCCATTTGTTCTTCAGTATCTCCAGCAGCTCGCTGAACGTGACCTTCATCTGCTTCCTGAGATTCAAACGCTGGTACGCCTTGTGCAGCATCCTCACGTTGTGCATGTTCAGCCCCAGTTCACCGGCCTTTTTGGGCAGGCCATCGAGTTCCGGCAGCTCTTTCACCCTCTGGTCCTTGCCTTTGTCGAAAACGTGATCGTGGTAAAGTATGTCAGCGATGGCGATATGGCGCGCAACGCGCCTGAAGAGTTCGGATGTCGATTCGATCACATTCCCCTCTTCGTCCTTGAGCAGGTAGCGCGCCTTCAGGACCTTTATCGTGTTGACCGGCAGCTTCAGCTCGTCCCTCACGCCGAGCATTTCCTTGGCTTTCCTCGATTCCTCGCGCTCCTTCCTGTAAAGTATGTAGGCCTTCGCGGTCGCCGCGTGGCCGTTCTCTATCAGGACCTTTTCCACGATGTCCTGGATGTCCTCGACCGAAGGGACTTCTTTCTCGAATTTTTCCTCCAGCTGCTGGACCACTCTCTCCGCGAGGGTTTTGGCGAGCTCGATGTCCTCGCCTCCGACCGATCTCGCGGCCTTGAATACGGCGTTGACAATCTTCTCCTTGTCGAAGTCGACGATTCTCCCGTCCCTCTTCTTTATCTTCCTGATCATCATTCCACCCTTTTTCATCCCCTTTTTCCGCTCAGCTTCTTGAGCTCCTCCTGGAAGCTCTCGATGTCCTCGAACTCGCGGTATACGGATGCGAAGCGTATGTAGGCGACCTTGTCTATTCGCTTTAGTTTCCTCATTACCAGCTCGCCTATCTTCTTGCTCGGTATTTCCACGTCGTCCCCGCCGCGGAGTTCGGCCTCTATTTCATCCATCATCCTGTCTATCGTTTCGTTCGTTATCGGCCTCTTCTCGCAGGAGCGGATTATCCCCCTCTTCAGCTTGTCCCTGTCGAAGCGCTCGCGCTGGCCGTCCTTTTTCACGACGATCAGCTCCACCGATTCAATCCTCTCGTACGTGGTGAAACGCTTCCCGCACTTCAGGCATTCTCTCCTGCGCCTTATAGCCTTCTCGTCCGACGTTCGCTTGTCTATGACCTTCAGGTCCTCGCTCGAGCAGTACGGGCATCTCATTTAACCACTTTTCGCCATTTTTCGATAAATTTTACTACCGTTCAAAAACACAACATATTGTGTTTTATTTTTTCCAAACGCCAATATATTGTGGTCGCGGGTCATATATATATTTTTCGGTTCTGCAGAATATATTTTGTAAATTTTCTGCGCCGCGGAGAAATTATTTTAAAAGCCAGTCCAATCTATTACCATGTCAAAAGTTTATTTCTCCCCGGCGGCGGGCAAAAAGGAGATGACGAAAGCGCTCGAGAAGCTCTACGAAAAAATCTCCGGCGGCTTCGACGTCAGCGGCAGGAAAGTCGCCATAAAGACGCATTTCGGCGAGGCCGGGAACAAAACGCACCTAGACCCGGCCTTCGCAAAGAAAATATGCGAAATCGTGCGCGCGCGCGGCGGCGAGCCTGAGCTTGTCGAGTGCAACACGCTTTACGTGGGCGAAAGGCTGAAGACCGAAGACCATAAAAAACTCGCGAAAGCGCACGGCTTCGATTTCGCGCCCATCGTGATTTGCGACGACAGGGGAAAGGAATGGAAAATCCCGATTCGCGGAAAGCACTTCAAGAAGGTAAGGGTTGGCAAGGCGCTCGAGAACTATGAGATGATGATAGCGGTGACGCACTGCAAGGGTCATGTCGCAGCGGGGTACGGCGGGGCGCTGAAGAACGTGGGAATGGGCCTGGGCAGCCGCGGCGGAAAGCTGGAAATGCACGCGAAGGTGAAGCCGATATTCAAAAATGACAAGTGCAGGGCATGCGGCATCTGCGTCAGGAACTGCCCCGCGGGTGCGATAGTTCTAGACAAATACGCGGTAATGGACTCCGCGAAATGCATAGGCTGCGCCACCTGCATAGCAGTTTGTCCGTACGGCGCGGTCGAAATCCCGTGGTTCAACGCGACCGCGGATGAAATCCAGGAGAGGATAGCAGAGTATGCCCGCGGCATCACGAGCAGGATAAAGACTATCTACTTCAATTTCCTTCTCAACATCACTCCGCACTGCGACTGCGTCGCTGACTCGGGGAAGCCGCTGATAAAGGACATAGGGATTCTCGCTTCCGAAGACATTGTCTCCATTGAGCAGGCGTCCATCGACATGATAAAGGAAAAGGCGGGCATAGACCCATTCATGGAGGCGAACAAGATTGATGTCTCGGTCCAGCCAGCATACGCCGAAGCGCTCGGCATGGGCGAGAGGAAATACGAGATTGTCAGGGTGTAGTTGTAGGGCAAGTCTTATCCTCGTGCAAAAATAACGCCGTTATATTTATAAACCCTTCCGCCAATAAATCAATCCTTCGAAAGATGATTCCAATGAAACCACTATGCGAATACATGATCAGCGAACTGCTTCCGGGATTTCGGGCACTGATTGCGAAGAAGCTGATGGAAGACCACGGTCTTTCGCAGACTCGGGTGGCCGAACTGCTCGATACCACGCAGCCCGCGATATCGCAATACAGGCGCGAGCTTCGGGGGAGAAAGACTTCCGTTTTCCTTAAAAACCATAGCCTTCTCGACATCTTGGACAGGACAGCGAAAAACATCGCGACGGGAAGAATAAAGCCCGAACACACGGGCATCGAATTCTGCAAGATGTGCAAGTTCATGCGCGACAACGACATCGTGTCCGGGTATTCGCTCTGCTGATTGCGCCGGAGAACGAGGTCCGATTTTTTAAGCGGGAAAACCCAAAGAAATAATATGGACTACTGGGAAAAGAAAATCGCGGCGGCTTCTCTCACGAACCCCGGAGAAGTTCTGAGAAAGGACAAGGAGATTTTCAAAAAGCTCAAGAAGGAGAGCGAGCAGCTGAAGGAAGAGAACAGAAAGCTCGCGAAGAACAACGAGACGCTCGTCAGGCTTGTCGAGCTCATGGAAGAGAAGATAAAGAAGCTGACCGAGGACATGAAAAAAACTTATGTTTATTCGTACGAGCACGGCGGATGGGTCGAGAAAGATGCGCTGGAGCAGGGCAGGATAGAGCTCGCGCCGTCGCAGCTGAACATCGACTCCATAAACAACCAGCTTGCCGAGATACTGAAGATGATAGAAAGGCATAAAATGAAGGACAAATGAGCCGTTATCCGCGCAGGCCTTTGGCCTGAAGAATGCTTAAATAGAAATCGGATGCAATTATAAAATAAGCGAGGTGTCTTGATGACGAAGAAATCGATGCAGAAGGTACATGACGGATTGGAAGGCGTTCTGAGCACCCTCACTGACGATGTTACCAAAGCGCTTGACATAAAGGAAGAGAGGAAGCTCCTGGAGAAGAAAGTGAGGCAGCTGAAGGATGAGGATATCCAGCTCAGCGAAGTGGTCGACCATCTCAGGAAGACGAGGGACAAGATGCAGGAGGAGATGAAGGCGAAGGAAGACGAAGAACAGGAACTGCAGTCCAAGGTCCTCGCGCTGAAAGAGGACAAGGCGGCCATGGAGTCTGACAAGCTCGCCCTGAACCAGCAGATAAAGAATCTCAGGAAAGAGAAGGAGCTCGCCCAGAAATCGCTCGAAAAGACGAACGATTTGCTCATATCCCTCAAGCATCACATTGCAGAATTCGATGAAGAGATCAGGGAATAAAGCAAGAATTCGTCTTTGAATCAAGAACCGCTCTTAACCGGGCGGATTCCTGTTATTTTTATTTTTAAAAATGAAATTCTACTCGTGAGAATGTGAAACGTATTGGCATTTCGGACTTGCCGCTCCATCCCGGCCGCTGCCCTCCGTGGCTGTTCAGGCGGATGAAAGTCCTCGCGGGCTTGGTGAGCGAGACCATAATTCTGGAATACGGAACAGATGAATTTTTGAAGAGAATTGCAAATCCATACTTTTTTCAATCGTTTGGATGTGTATTGGGTTTTGATTTTCATAGCTCTGGTCTGACCACCACGACGCTCGGCGCGCTCAAAGAAGCGATAGACCCGGAAAAGCACGGCATCGCGGTCCTCGGCGGCAAAGGCGCAACTTCGAGGAAGACGCCGGACGAAATCGAGCATGCCAGCCAAGTCTTCCCGCTGACTGATGAAGAAACCGAGTTCTTAAAATACGCCAGCCGCATGACCGCCAAGGTCGATTCGTCGGCGGTGCAGGACGGCTACCAGCTCTACCACCACAATTTCCTCCTCGCCGAGAACGGCAGCTGGGCCGTCGTCCAGCAGGGCATGAATCCGATAAAGCGATACGCGAGACGCTACCACTGGCTGTCCAGCGAACTCGAGTCTTTCGTGAACGAGCCGCACACTGCGATTTGCTGCGATCACAGAGGACGTGCGCTCGACATGACCGCGAAGGAAAGCGGGGAGGCGAGGAAGGCATCGGTCGACCTTGTCAAGGACGGCCTCGGAGAAGTCAGGAAATACCTCCTGATGGACAGGTTCCACTGGATAGACAATTCCGTATACAAGAGGCTGCTCGACCTCAACGAGTTCCAGCCCAAGAATTTCGAAGAGCTGCTCGCGTTCAAGGGCGTCGGGCCGAAAACCATCCGCGCGCTCGCCCTCACGAGCAAGCTGGTTTACGGGACGGAGGTGAGTTGGAAAGATCCCGCTCAATTCTCTTTTTCCCGGGGCGGCAAGGACTCGACCCCCTTTCCCATAGAGCGAAAAGCCTACGATGAAAGCAACGAAATCCTCCGCAGCGCGGTAGAGAACGCGAAGCTCGGAAACAAGGAAAAGCTCGCGGCGATCCGCAGGCTCGAGAACTTTGCCTGAAATTTATTAAGCCCTCCTTTCAATTTCTATAAATGAAATTTCTTGTGCTCGGCCTGACGGGCAAGCGCGGCTCTGGTAAGGACACGATGGCCGAGCATCTAAAAAGCAAATACGGCTTCCGCGTGCTGACGTATACGAACGACGTGCTTTCGCCGCTCCTGAAAGAGATCGGGAAGGAAGTCACGCGCGAGAACCTGATATCGCTCGCCCTCGACCTCCGCGCGAAGAGCGGGAAGCACATCCTAACCAGGATGATAAGCGACAAGATCGAATCCCGCGGGCTTTGGGCGATAAGCGGGGTCAGATACCCGGAAGAGGTCGATTACTTCAAGGAAAGGTTCGGCGACGCTTTCAGGCTGATAGAGGTCCGCTGCAGCGCAAGGAAGCGGCACGAGAGAGTCGTCAGGCGCGGGACGAAAGGCGAAGGCTCGCTTTCGTTCAAACAGTTCATGGAAATAGAAGAAAGGGAGACAGAAAAGGTCATAAACGAGACCATAAAGCTGGCCGACTTCTCCGTTGAGAACGACGGCACGAAGGACGAGTTCTACCGGAAAATAGACGAGCTCGCGAAAAAGCTTGGAATCGCTAAGGCTTCCCGCTGACCTTGAATATCCTCGCGTAAGCCAGCAGCAGGAAGGCGCTCATTATCGACGTGACGCCTGTTATTATTATGGGCACGCGATAGCCCATTATCTCGCCCAGCGGCCCGAACACCAGCGAGCCGGTCACCTGGCCGAGCAGCATGACCGTGTACATCACGCCCGAGCCGCCGCCCACTCTTTCGAAGTTGAACAGCTTCGATATCCAGAAGTAAACGGCAATGTCCGCCATGCCGTCCCCGAATTCGTGGATAATCCTCGTCACGAACGAGAACCATAAAACGGGAACCGTGTTGAGGATGTACGCCGCCCCAGACAATACCATGCCGGCGAAATATATCATTTTCAGGTTGCTCTTTCCGGCGTCTATCCTCCTGCCGAAGTAATATGAAGCGAACCCGAGGAACGGCAGCGCAAACGCGGTGTAAAGCCCGAACATGAACATGTCAAGCCCGAGGTCTTTCTTGAGGAAGAGGCCGAACGCCGTCCTCTCCGAGCCCCAGTGGAGCGCGAACATGAACATGACCACGCCAATGAATATCACTTTCTTGTTGAGCACGTCTTTCTTGTACTGGCTGAGCTTAATTGTGTATTTTGCCGGGGACCTGAAGGAAACGAAAGGCGTGACAAGCAGGTAAATCAGGCCCATTATCCCGAACCCGAGCCGGAAGCCGACCAGGAAGACCAGCGTCCCTCCGATGAACAAACCAAGCGACATTGACAAAAACCTTATCAGGGTGAAAGTCCCGAACTTCTTTCCTTCCCTGCCTTCCATCCTCGTCTTGAAGACAAGCGTGCGCAGCGAGATGTCGCCCAGGTTATTGCCGAGCCCGCCCATGAGGAACAGCGGCAGGTAGATGACGAAGCTCTCGAATAATCCCACACCGAAGAAGAAAACCGACACCATGAAGAAGCCGGCTACCATCGTCAGGCGGATGGTCCACTTGTCGTTTATCACGCCTGTGGGGAAGGTGACGAATACGGACGCTATCGCGTAAAGCGAGACCAGCACGCCTATCTGATAGCCGTTCAGCCCGACGGACGAAAGGTAAACGGGCAGCGCGAAGGACGAGAACGAGAAGAACAGCGAGAAGAAGAACAATACGAACAGCGCTCTCCTGTAATCAGTGTCCATCCCTTCCATCAGCCTGCCGAACATATTCTTATTTTGATGCAAACACTAATTTAAACATTGAGACACAAAAAAATTATCACATACAAGCAATCCAAAAAGCAAAAGCAAGCCAAGGCAGTTTGACAATGACGTGAGTCATTGTCCTTCGCTGGTTCGCCTCAGTAGCTCAACCCGGTAGAGCGATCGACTTGTATCGATATGAAGAAACCGCTGCGCGGTTAATGATTTCGTAAGATATCGATAGGTTGGGGGTTCAAATCCCTCCTGGGGCTTCCAACCCTGGGTATAAATCCCCAAATGTACTCAGTCTTGGGTTTCCTGTCCTGACGTGGTTTTTTTCAATACAGTTTTGAAAGATCATCATAGACGTCTTTGTGATGCCCTATGAATAACACTATTACCTTTTTTTGTCCGCTTTTGATTTCGTAAACGGCCCTGTAGTCACCGATCCGCAGAGACCGGAAAGATGTGTATTTCAGATGCTTTCCCCTTTCCGGGAATTCTTTCAGTTCTGCCAATTTTTTCCTAATCTGTTTGGAAACAGAAACGTCAACTCTCTCGAGATATTTAGCGGCCATCGGATGCAAAAGAACATCAAACATCCGAATCATCCAAGGACATCAACATCTCTGGTTTTTCTTCGGCCTCTTTGCTTCTTTTCACGAGCATCCTGAAGAATTCCATCGTCCTCACCTTTTCCTCGTACATTTCGATTATTGTTTTAATGGCATCGCTTCTGCTTCTGAATTTACCTTCTGCTATCCACTCGTCTATATCCTTGGCTGTTTTTTCCGGTACTCTTAGCTGCACCTGGACCATATCATCACCTTTTGTAAACATATTTGTTTACATATTTATAAGGTTAACGATAGCAAAAGCCACAAATCCGATCTCTGTTATATGGATAACATGGATTTTCGTGCTGAACGCTCATGAGGCTTTTGACGTGGGGTTTAAAGCCCCTGTCCACAGTCTTGGGTCTTCTATCTAATTTCTATGCGTCCAATTCCCATTTCGTGGAAAACTTTATAAAGTAAAAAAGTAAAACTATCTTACCGAGGTGATAGTATGAGTCAGGTAGAAATAACCACGATGTCCCAGAAGGGCCAGGTCGTGATTCCGCAGGAAATAAGGAAAAAGCTCGACGTAAAGGAGGGAACGAAGTTTGCCGTCTACGGAAGCAACGGGACCATAATATTCAAGAGGCTGGAGATTCCCACGGCAAAGGATTTCGAGAGGCTTGTCATATCAGGGACAAAATTTGCGAAACAGAAGGGGATAAAGGAGAAGGACGTGCTTGAGGATGATTAGGGTAGTTCCCGACACGAACATCCTCATCTCATCAATATTCTGGAGAGGCAAGCCGTACGAAGTGATAAGAAGAGGAATAGAAGGAAAGTACGTCCTTGTGACATCCAAGGAGATACTGGAAGAGCTGGTCGACCGGCTGAAAAACAAATTCGGATTTCCAGAATGCGATATTCTGCTTTACATGGACGTCATTTTCACATACTTCCACATAGTTTCAAAAACGAGCAAATTCTCCGTTTCCATCGACCCGAAAGACAACAAGATTCTGGAAACCGCCTTCGACGGAAAAGCCGGTTACATAGTGACGGGAGATTCCCACCTGCTTGTCCTGAAGGAGTTCAGGGGAATAAAGATTTTGTCCGCGGATGAATTCATGAAACTTTCATCGTAGATTTATGATGGGTAATTTGGGGGAAACATGGACGAATTCAAGGCAATGTATGACGGGGAAGCGGATTCGCTTGTCGTCTACAACGAGGAGAGGAAGACTTACGCGAGCGTAAGGCTGGGCGAGATAATAGTCAGCCTTGACAGTAGCTACCACGTTTCCGCGGTCGAGATCCTGAATCCCGATTTGCTGTACAGGATTGACAAGGCGAAGCTCTCCAGGATATCCTCCGCGGCCATACAAATCCAGCAGAGAGGGCCCGTTCTCTGGATATACGTAATCCTTTCCTTTGCGGGAAGCGAAGAGCATCAAACCCTTCCTGTTCAGTTGCAGTTGGAGCGCCCGATTTGTGTCTAGTTCTGCATCTCGCTTTTCACCGCCCTTAGCCGTTTGAACAGCACCAATGATTCTCATTCATTTTTCTTTTGCCTTGGCGGGTATGCCTTTTTACTTTCGATAGCTTCCAGAGAATCCCTGTACAGCTTCTTTATCTTTTCCGTAATGTCTTTTGGCAGCTTGATCCCGAAGTTGTGCACCAGCTCGTCAAGGAAGTCGTAAAGATAGATGCAGAAGCGAAAATCGCCATTCTGCGACTGCCAGACGCATTCGCTCAGCACAATGTCCCATTTGACATTAATCTCCTTTATTATCCGCACGGCATCTTCCCTGTCCCCCGCACGGTCTGTCATGCTTTTCGATAATATGATGTCTTCCGGCGAAATCACGGACACGGTAACGTTGCCGAATTCTACCTTCTCCTTCACCCTCCCAAGCATGCCTTTGGATATCTTCAGCCTGAAAACGCTCCCGGCGAAAACGTCAAGAACGTAGTCCTTCAGCACGAGCCTGTACGGCTCCCCTTCCTTTTTTGGCCGGATTTCTGCTTTGAAACCGATTTTTTCCAGGACGCCTACGAGATATTTCCTGTCGCCTTCGGATAGCATTACGATGTCAACGTCCTTCGTCGCCGTCTTGGAGAAGTTGTAAAAAAGCATCGCAGAACCTCCGATGACAAGCGCATCCACCCGTCGCCGGCATTCCTTCCCTATCAGACCGAACAGCCTTTCCTGCCCCTCAATGTTTAGCATGCCGCACTCCCAGCTTCTCAAGGTCGGACTTTTTGAAAGGCAGCCATACGCCCCATTCCGTCTCGATGTCCCTGAAGTCGCTGCTTTTCATGCCCCCGATAATATATTCGTATTCATCCGCTTTGAGCGGCCCGCCTTTCATTCTCCTCAGTATCCTGCCATCCATCCTTCTCACGCGGAAATATCTCCTGCACAACGCGTACAGCGCGCCGGCCTGCCTTTCCAGCCCTTCCCTTTTCGCCAGCCCGTAGAGGAGGCTGAAGTCTCTGATTTTCCTGAACGTCTCCAGCGACACGAGTATCGTCCTGTGATCCTTTGTCCCGAGCGCCCTGACTATCGCTTCCTCGGGCGAAAGGATCCTGCCGTAAACCCTGTGCTCGAACGGCTCACGCAGCTTCAGCGGCGAGTTCTCATTGAGCGTATCGAAAAACCCGGGAGAGCCTATTTCACGCAGCCATAAAGGCGATATCTCGTAAATACGCTTCCCCCTAGCCCCGCGCATCGTCTTCACAAAACCAGCCGCCCTCAGGTCGTGGATGTATAGCACCGCGGTTCCCCTGCGGATGCCCAAGGCTCTTGAAAAGCTGTGGAGCGTATGCAATCCTTCCGTTCGCTTCGCGATCTCTCTCCAGTCCATACAAGCACCTTTTAGTCTCCAGTTTCTTATTTTCTTAATATCATTTACATTATTTTATTAATAATATAAATATAATGTAGACTTATTAATATATAAAGATTTTTGCCAAATTCCATTAAATAGGTGAAAATTCAAAACGGAACCTTTTCAGGAATATGTGTCCTCCGGGACCGAAGACAGATGACGGAAGACAGGAAAGAACCGGCATTCACGTCCCCGGAATCACGGGAAATCCCTCCCTCATGGGGCTTACCTTGTTTTAATTAGATGTTACGGATAAGCTTTCTCATGGTTAAATTTCAGGTCAAGATAGAAAACGTCGTGGCATTTGCAGTTCTTAACAGAAAAATTTCTCTTAACAAGCTTGTTGAAAAGATGAATAACACGGAATACAATCCAGAACGTTTCCCTGGTCTGGTCTACAGGATAAGCAATCCGAGAGCTTCCGCGCTCATATTCTCCACGGGAAAGATTGTGTGCACAGGAGCGAAAACAACAGAAATGGCAAAGGAGGCAACAAATAAGGTGGTGGACGACATAAGAAAGGCAGGAATACCGATGCCCAAAAAATTCACGATAATAATTGAAAACATAGTCGCCTCAACAAAGATTGAAGCAAAACCGAAGCTGATGCTGGAGGATATGGCAATACAAATGGACGAAGTTGAGTACGACCCTGAAAGATTTCCCGGACTAGTCTACAGGATGAGGGATCCTAGGATAGTTTTCCTTCTTTTCGGATCAGGAAAAATAATATGTGCGGGCGGCAGGAACATTGAAGATATACACAAAGCCCTCGGAAAATTAAAGAAAAGACTGGAGGGCATGGGCCTGAAAGTAATACCTGCAATCAGCTAGCATATCCATGTCCAAACAAAATCTTTTAAACCAAAGTCCTAACCACTCCAAAGAATCCCTCTAAATTGGAATTCACTTCTAACGTCCTCCCGGGGCTTTCAATCTGGGGTATAAAGTCCCCAATGTCCACAGTCTTGGGTCTTCTGTCCTCGACGAGTATGGAAGACGCAGGTAAAACCTTCTCAGGTCAACCGGCAAAGACAACCATGAAATAATAGGGTGTTTTCTGGATTATGAGTTGGTAAGGAAAGACAGAATTGAAGCAGTCAAACTGGGCAGGAACTGGTTCATAAAAAAGGATGTGCTGGAGAGGTATGCCAACAGGAAAAGGACTGATGCGTCATAGCCCCTCCCGGATTACTTTATATGCCCTCAGGTTAATCTTCAATTACTTAATAATGGAGGTATTTTGTTATGAAAATTATAAAAAGAGATGACAAGCGAGAGGACTTCGACAGTAATAAACTTAGAAGAGCTATTGAAAAGGCAGCAGCGGAAGCAAACATCGAAAGAAATAGGGCCACTGAAATAGCAGACAGTGCTGTAAGAGACGTTGAGGAACATTTCAAGAACAGAGATGAAGTGAAAAGTGCGGATATTAAAAAAAGGGTTCTAGAAGTATTGGACAATGAAGGGAAAAAAGTCGCTGATGCGGCCAGGAATTTCAAAAAACAGTAAGTCAGAAATTCGTTTGCTTTTGAGGTGCATTGCCTCCTTCTTTTTTACATGTAAATTATTAAAAAACACTACCCTTTTAAACTTTCTTGACAATAAATAGGTAGAAACCTCTTATCTGAGAATTCGGTTCTAACGTCCGCCTAGGACTTTTACTCTGGGGTTTAAAGCCCCCTGATCCAAGGTCATGGGTCTGCCCACTTTTCCTTTTTCATCTGCTGTCTATCTGTCTATAATACTATATATATAGGATTTTCGCAACTATTAATCATGGCTGAAATCTCGAAACAAATTACCAAAGATTTCGGCGATTTGGACCATTACATTTTTTCCCTTAATCTTGCCGGAGCCGATTATAACGAGGCAGTGCTTGAATTGATGAATTTTCTGGACAAGAAAGGCCTGCCGGGGGTTTACGTCACATTGAACAAGCCATACGCTACAATCAAGGAAGAATTCAAAAAAAGGGGGGTTGACATGAGTAGGATCATTTTCATAGACGCGATTACGGCTATCGGCGCAAATGAATCTAAAAGGGTCGAGTCCTGCCTTCGCGTGGGAAGCCCACAGGATTTAACGGGCATAAGCATTGCCACCACCGAGGCGATGTCATCCATGGGGAAAGCGGAAAAGTACGTGATTGTTGACTCCCTGTCAATCTTGTCGGTGCATAATTCACCGGCATCTGTCGCAAAATTTGCCCATTTCCTGATTTCCAAAATGAGAGCTTCGGGCGCCTGCGGCATAATAATTGTCACCGAAAATAACGCCGAAAACAATATCTTTAATCCGATAATATCGCTGTTCGATAAAAAAGTTGTAATGTAGGTGGGTGTTTAGCGTGGTTTTCAGCGCAGAAACTTTAATCGGGGGGTTTACGATAGTCGTAGGGATTTTCTCGATTTTCCTGACTTATCGATCGGCAAAAAGGATAAGCAATAAAGACATCATAAAATATCTGAATATGGTGACGCTTGGCATGGTTTTTTTGCTGCTGTTCTCGTCATGGCACACGATGAGGGAGTCTCTTGACTTGAAAGAAGTCTACGGGCTGTCCATCGAGATTCCGGAGTACGCCTGCGTGGCCTTGACGCAGATTTTGTTATTGATAGGCGCGCTTAAAATCAGCAAAATCAGCAAAGAGTACGGGTTCAAAGCCGAAGGCCGAAACATTGAAAGCAACGCAGAGAAAAAATGAAATGAATATTGCAAACGGAATTCCAATTGCCACGCCATCCTGGGACTTTACATCTGGGGATTAAAGCCCCCATTGCCCACAGTCTTGGGTTTCCTGTTTCTTTCCACTCGATTTTTTACTTATATTATTTAAATATAGGTTTATAACTTTTTCATATAAGTATTTAAATCCTGAAATGTTTAATAAATTTATGAAAGGAAAAGGAGGAATTCATCTCACCAGCACAGACGTAAGGATCCTGGAATTCCTTCTGGAGAACATAACGAAGGAGTTCAGCATAAACAGAATATCCGAAGCCATAGAAATAAGCTATCCGCCGGTAAGGGAAAGGATGCTGGAACTGCACAAGAGAGGCATAATAAACATCAAGGAAATCAATCCCACGCAAAGCCTGTGTTCTGTTAACGCAAAAAACAGCGACAACGTCAGCATCTTTTCTTATGTGGAATTTCTGAGGAAGGAGAAATTCCTGTCTGGAAAAAAGGAGCTGAAAACGATTGCGGACGACGTTCTCGGCAGAATCTCCGGGAATTCCTTCACCATGATTTTGTTCGGTTCCCATGCAAAAGGCAAAGAAACTGCGTCATCCGATATCGACATCCTTTTCCTCGTATCGTCAGCGGGCGACGAAAGCAGGATAATGAACGCCGTCGCCACCGCTGAAAGGCTTACTAACAGAAAAATTCATCCAATAACCATGATGTACGATGATTTTTTCGAATCATTGAAGAAGGGCAGCGCAACTCTGCCAAAAGAAGTGATGGAAAACCACATAATCGTTTATGGAGCGGAAGCTTTCTACAGGTCGCTGGTGATTTATGGATAAGTTCGAAAGGGACATAAAAAGGGCGAGGGAGGAATACGAGGAGGCATTGAAATCAGGCCAGATAAAGAAATCCGACGACAACAAGAGGTTCGCCCGGTTCTTTTTCGGGCGCTCCCAGAACAGCCTTCTGACCGCGGGCATTCTCTACCAGATTTCAAACGACTCCAAAGACAAAGCGGCCCTGAAGATTGACGATTCTTACGAGGCCTTCATGTGGACAATCGTATCAAGCTATTATTCCATGTTTTACATGGCTTCGGCCCTGATAGCCAAGAAAGGCATAAAGGTAGGCGAAATCGACGTCCACAGGAACGTAAGGAATGCGTTCCTCCGCCTGTACATAGAGAATTCCGACCTGGAAAGGAAGCTGGGAATCGACTATACGGCATGCAAGGAAATGGCCCAGGACCTGATGGCGGAAAGGGAAAAAAGGAGCAAATACCAGTACGACGTCGGCATGAGCGCCATGAGAAAGGACGCCGAAACGTCAGTAAAGTGCGCAAGGAACTTCTTCGAAAAGGCGAGAAAGGCCGTGGAAAAATAGCCGAAGACCAACAGAAAGATGGTCGGAAAGACACCTAAATAACCGACATACAAAGACCCATTTCACTCTTGGGACTTGCCCTTTCTTTTTACAGGGTACACGTGAATGCCATCCTTCAGATTTGTACCCCCTAATCCATGTGACTACAAAAAGTCAAAAATGTAGTCACATTGATATTTAATTTATAAATATGTAGTCACATAATATTAGCATGCATGTTGAAATTCGCAGAAGCGGCGGCAGAAAACTGTACTATCTGGCGCATTCTTTCAGGGATGGCGACAGGGTAAGGAAGGTCAGAAGATATCTCGGCGCCAACCTGACGGGCAAAAAAATAACGGAAATCAGGAAACAGGCCGAAAAATCCATCCTCGAACAAATAGAGAACTACAGGAAGATAAGGGATCCGCTCCATACGGTCTTGTCCGCTGAAGAAATGGAAGCCGTCAAAACCATGCTTTCAAGCGGCGATGTGAAAGTTTCGCATCTATCCGAAAGCCAGTGGGAAATGTTCACCGAACTTTTCACTTACGACACAAACGCCATAGAGGGGTCGACCGTCACAATTTCGGAGGTCAGGGAGATAATCAGGGAGGACAAGTGGCCGCCGCGAAGGTCAAAGGAGGAGATATCGGAGACTTACGGCGTCGCCGAAGCCGTGAATTACATACGCAAAACCAAGGAACACGCGTCGCTTGAACTGATTAAAAGTCTCCACAGGATTGTCTTCAAAAACTCCAAGACCTTTGCCGGCAGGTTCAGGGCCAAGGGTATCGAGGTCGCGGTTGTCGACAGCGGGGGCAGGATAATACATAGGGGGGGTCCCCAGAAGCAGGTCGTGAGGCTCCTGAATGAGCTTGTAAAATGGTATGATAAGAACAGAGGCAAATACCATCCCATCGTCCTCGCGGCGGTCGTCCACAACCAGTTCGAGAACATCCATCCTTTCCAGGACGGGAACGGAAGGGTCGGCCGCCTTCTGCTGAACAACGTTCTTCTGAAGCACGGGATGCCGCCGGTGAACATCGAGCTGAAAAACAGGAAAGAATACTACACCGCGCTTCAGGCGTACGAAAGGGAGGGCAATCTAAGGCCCACGATAAAGCTGATCCTGAAGGAGTACAGGAAAATGAAAAAGGAGTTTAAATCGCAAACCGATTCTTAGATACTCATGTCCTCTGGGACCGCAGACAGAGGACGGAAGATTAGAAAAAGACGCATTCACAACCAAAGAAATTCTACCATCCCGGGGCTCTAGGGCAAATCTTAAAAGACTAAACCGGTAAATGCTGCTATATCTATATTATCCGATATTGAAGAACTGGATATTTGCCATCCCGGGCATTAGCTTGCATGTTTCTTCTTATCGTAGCATTTCTTGCAATAATATTCCCAGGCCTGCGAAGGGTACAACTGGACCGCCGCAACCGAATCCTCCCCGCACGTCTTGCACAGATTCCTGTCAAGGCTGAGAATAAACCTTTCTTTGGCGCTGATTTCAACAGTCATATTCTTCTCACTATAACATTCCCAATATTCCCGAATATAATTCAAGAATCAATCAAAGAATATTATACTCTTACTATTATATGGCAGAGAGGACTTATAAGGGCCAAAAAGGGGGTTTTGAGGGGTTTTTGGGGGGTTTTACGTTTTTTAGGGTAAGGTTCGGTTTTTTCATCCAGCATTTGCAGCTTCATGCACTTCATCGGCAGGAGCACGCACACGTGCATGCCCATGAAATCAATCTTGGAGGCGAAAGACCTTTTATGGGGATGCTGGAGAGGCTCGCCAAGAATGGTTATTTTAATGATGTAAGATTTGCGGATGCAAAAGAACTTTCACAAATCCAATAGCCTCGAATTTAATTATTTAAATCGCAGGGCCAGATTAATAACATGAAGGGACTGGCGCTCCTGCTTGTCAAGGTAATTCTTTTAATATTAGCAATCCTCAGCATCCTGTACTTCCTCAACATACCCATAACCGAAGTCGCCGGGGAGAAAATAGGCTTCGCGGACCTGATAAATTTCCTTTTATTCCAGGCGCCCCCGCAACTGCCCGAAAAGAGCGTGGAGAGCAATACGGAAATTTCCAGCTGGGCTTCGAAGATGAACGGAAGCGATCTTGGCGATTCGGCGGGCATGCTGAGCAAACTCGGGAACCCGATAAAATTCTGTGTCTTCAAGGATTACAGTTACTGCCAGATTTACAGGATAGAAAGCGGCAAGATGCACGCAACGACGGAGGCCGCGCAGAAAACAGTTTACATAAGCTACGAACTTGCCTTTGAGATAAAGACGAGGACGGAAACGCAGAATTTCCAGGGTTTCGAGAGCCGGCTCGTGGAGGGCATCAAAAGCGGCGAAATAAAAGGGCTGACGCTTGGCGACGTGATGAGCATCGGCACATAATCAGATACGATCCGGAAACGGCTGATTCAGGAGCGGCCTCTTGTTTTACATGCCGGGCTCGTCTCTTTCAGGCGCCTCGCCCCTTATGAAAGTCCTCAGGTAGCCTGTTATCACGCATTCGTGCCCGTACCAGAAGGCGCATTTGTTTTCTTCGCATTCCTTTACTTCCCTTTTTCCCATTGAGACGATGGGGCAGAGCAAAAAATCACCTGTTTTAATATTGCGGGATTTTCTATTTAAATGTCCCGAATTTGGCAGCGGGCCGCTCAAAATGGCGGCATGCCGCTCAAAGATGCACCAGCGCGATCCGTATGCCCAAAAAAAGCCAGACGTAGAGGAGGGCTATGATTACCGTGAACACGACGCCGACTATCAGCATTATCCTTGCCATTTCCCTTTCCCTTTCTTTGTGCTGTTTCCATGCAAGCCATCCGCCGACAGCGCCCAGGAATATGGGAACGAACAACCACCACAAGGAAAGGTCTTTTCTTTCTTCCTTCTCTTCGTTGTTCTCCATAATTTAAGATTGGAATCGAAAGAATAAAAGTATTTGGGTAGTAATTACGACTTGCAGCCGGATGCTGAGATAAAAATTTTTATATAGCGCATACAAGAATTCCTCATGATAGTGCTGGGCAACGACAAGTTTTCCGAAAGGGTTGCGAAGGAATTGAGCGCAGGCCACGTGAGGCTCGAGACCAAGCGCTTCCCGGACGGCGAATATTACATGCGCATCACCGAACCCGAAAAACTGAAGAACGAAAAAGTCATTTTCGTATCACGCGGAAGGACTCCGGACCTCAGCCAGGACAGGCTTCTGAGCAAATCGCTCCTTGTCCTTTATAAGCTGCAGGAAATCGGCGCGAAGAAAGTCGGGCTTTTCCTGCCTTTCATGCCGTATTCCAGGCAGGACAGGGAATTCACGCCGGGTGAAATCGTCTCGGTCAGGATTTTCCGCGAGATCCTCGAGAACAAGTGCGACCTCATTGTGAGCGTGACCAACCACGACAAGCGCGAGGAGGGATGGGTCGACAAAAAGTTCTACAATGTCGACGGCACGGCGTCGGCCATAGAATTCCTCAAGTCTAAAAATTTCAGGAATCCTGTCGTCGCTGCGCCGGACATGACGTCGAAGGGGAACGTCGCGAAAATAGCGAGGGAAATAGGCGGCAGCATCCTCGCGGTAAAGAAGGAGAGGGACCATAAAACTGGCGAGATAAAGATGAGCGGCGAGCTGCCTGACCTCAGCGGGAAGGAGCTGATAATCTTCGATGACATCGCCTCGACCGGGAACACGATGCTCGAGGCTGTACGCCTCGGAAAGAAAGCGAAAGCGTCGAAAATCGTATGCGTCGTGATTCACGCGCTGTCCGTCTTCAACGCGAAGCACGGCAGGAACTCCATGGAAATGATAAAGGAAGAAAGCGACGAGTACTATTCCAGCGACACCATAGAGAATCCCGTGCAGGGATATTCGGTGGTGGAGCAGGTGGCGGAGTTCCTGAAAAAGAATTTCTGATTTTATGGTAATTTTTTAAACTCCATGACCGTATTCTATCAATATGCACACGGAAATGCTGTACATGAAGGACTGCTACCTGAAGGAGTTCGAGGCGAAAGTCCTCCAGCGCGGGAATGATAACGGAAAGGAGTTCGTCGTCCTCGACAGGACCGCTTTCTATCCTCTGGGCGGCGGCCAGCCGAGCGACAGGGGGACGATAAACGGCATTCCCGTCTCGCTCGTCCAGAAGGACAGCGGAGTGGTCAAGCATTTTCTGGAAAGGCCGGTCGAATCGGAAAAAGTAAAAGGGGTCATCGACTGGAATACCCGTCATGTTTACATGCGAATGCACACTGCGCAGCACGTGCTCTCGGCGATAATCCTCGACCTCTGGGGCTCATCCACGGCAGGGAATCAGATAGAGCTGGATTATTCGAGAATCGACTTTCATCCCCTCACCCCGCCCACGGATTTCATCGATGTGGTGACAGACAAATTCAATGAAATCGTCGACCAGGCCAAGCCCGTAAAAATATATTTCACGACAAGGGACGCCGTCCTGAAAAGCATAGACGAGCGAAGAAGGCATCTTTTCGCGAGGCTCCCTGAAACGGTTAAGGACATCCGTATAATCGAGGTTGAAGGGATTGACAAGGTCCCCTGCGGCGGGACGCACGCCTCGAACACGAGGGAAATCGGCCACATAAAAATAACCAAGCTAGAGAACAAAGGCAAGGACACGTGGAGGGTCAGGTTCGAACTGGAAAGGCCGAAAAATTAACGTTCCTTTTGTTTTATAAGTTGGCTCTTATACCCTAGGATCGTCTTTAGAATTCCCGTGCTTCATGAACTGGGCGAGCAGCGCTTCCAGCTGTATTTCGGGCGAGCCGCCCTGGTTCAAACGGAATTCGAATTCCCCCATCTGCTCGATGAGCTTTATCCTCTTCTCTTCGGCTATCTTCAGGTCGTAAATCTCCCTGTGCATTCCCTTGATGACATCCTCGCCCGAGAGGCCCTGCGTGATGAGGAGTTCGTAAAGCTTCTTCCTGGCTTCCGCGAACCTTCCGGACAGCGCGTTCTCTATCATGTTGCGTATGTCCTCGGGCTTCGACTGCGCTGCGGCTTCGTAAACCGTCTCCTTCGTCACCTTGCCGAGCGCCGAGCTTGCCTGGAGGATGTTCGCCGCCTTCCTCAGGTCGCCTTCGGATATCTCGTATATCGCCTTGATGGCGTCTTCCGAAACGGCGAGTTTCTCGCCCTTCGCTATCCTGTTTATGAACTCCTTCACCCCTTCCTCGGCCAGGCGTTTAAAACGGAAGACGGACGTGCGCGACTGTATCGGCTCGATTATCCTGCTCGAATAGTTGCAGGAAAGGATGAACCTGCACGAGTCGGAGAAACGCTCCATCGTGCGTCGCAGCGCCTGCTGCGCTTCCGGGGTGAGGGCATCGGATTCGTCGAGGAAGATTATCTTGAAATCCGCTCCCATTGATTTCATGCGCGCGAAGTCCTTCACTCGCCCGCGGACGATGTTGATGCCGCGCTCGTCCGACGCATTCGTCTCCTGGAAGTTGCTCTTCCAGTTGGTGCCGAAAAGCTCGCGGGCAAGGCACAAAGCGATGGTCGTCTTGCCGACGCCGGCCGGCCCGGCGAAAAGCATGTGCGGAATGGAGCCGCTCTTGACCCATGCCTTCAGCCTCGAAACCACGTGTTTCTGGTCTACGACCTCGTCCAGCGTTTTCGGCCGGTATTTCTCGGTCCAAATTTCAAGATGCATTTCTCACACCATCATAAACTCAATAACAGACTAATGGTTCGGTGGTTTTTAAGATTTATATTGAAGTCCGGATATATGAAGAATATGAAAAAGAAGTACATAAAAAAGATTGTCAGGGAAGGCTACGGAAAGATAGCAGACTCCGGCCGAGGCTGCTCTTGCGGCTGCGGTCAAATGGATAACGGGGAAATAGCCAAGACATTGGGTTATTCCGATCGTGAAATCAAAGCGATGCCTGAGGCGAACCTCGGGCTTGGTTGCGGCAATCCCACCGCCCTGGGAGAAATAAAGGAAGGCATGGTCGTCCTTGATCTGGGATCAGGCGCGGGCTTCGACTGCTTCCTGGCCGCAAAGAAAGTCGGGAAAAAAGGAAGGGTAATAGGCGTGGACATGACCGGGCAAATGATAAAGAAAGCCCGGGGGAACGCAAAGAGATACGGATTTTCCAATGTGGAATTCAGGCTCGGGGACATAGAAAAGCTGCCCGTGGATGACGAATCTATTGACATTATCATAAGCAACTGCGTCATCAACCTTGCTCCGGACAAGTCAAAAGTGTTCAGCGAAGCCTACAGGGTTCTCAGGAAAGGCGGCAAAATGTTCGTGTCGGACATGGTCTTATTGAAGGAGCTTTCCGAGAGGCAGAGAAGAGATGAAAAGCTGGTTGTCGGCTGTGTCGGCGGGGCGGTCCTGAAAGAGGACTATTTAAAACTGGTTAAAAATTCCGGATTTGACGTTAAAATCCTGTCCGAAGACAAGAGAATAAGCAAAAGGCAATACGAAAGCCTTCCGGTTGAAAGCATGAGAATAGTCGCAAGCAAACAGTAGCTGTCGTGTTGTCTTTCAACTGTATGTATGAATTTCAAATTTTTATCTTCCCCGTCTGAAAACCCCTCAGTATCATCCTGCATATTCTCTCGATGTCGGGCACTCCTCCCTTCATGAGCACGTTTTTCCTGAGCGCGATTTCCTCTATGGTCTTCTCCTTGTCTTCCCCCGTCAGAACGCCGAAATGAGCCTCTATCTTCCCCGGATGCTTGCGCATGAGTTCCATGACCATGAGATCCGGATCGCGCACTTTCATGAAATCTATGACGCTCATCGACACGTGCTTGACCGCATCCTTCTCCATGTACGGGATGACGCCCGGCGTGTCTATGAAATACAGCCGCCTGTCAGTTTTTATCGTCTGGGTCGTTCTGGTGTAGCCGCTGAGCGAGCTTGTGTGAGCAGCGTGCCTGCCTTTCATGAAATTTATCAGCGACGATTTGCCGACGTTCGGGTAGCCGAGGACGCCGACATTGATTCTTTCCTTGTTGCTGTAGACCCGCCCGGCCTCGATGATTATCCTCTCCTTCAGCCTCGTCCTTCCGGAGCGCTCCTTTACCGAGACGAAGACTGAAGGCCTGAGAATTTTCTTGCAGGCTTCGACCTTCTTTTTTTCGGCCAGATCGGACTTCGTGATGATGTAAATCAGCGGTTTTCGCGCAAGCCTTACCTTATCCTCTATTTCCTTGTTCCGTGATTCATCTATGAATCTCGCGTCAAGCAGGAGAAGGAGGATGTCAGCTTCCCTTATCACCCTGTTCACGGCCTTCCAGAAGTTTTCCCTGATTTTGGTCGACATATTAATCCAATTGATGTCAAGCCATTAAAAACATACGAAATCGCTCCATCACAAAATTTAAGCCGGCATGGCAAAATAAATATATGATAGTCGCTATTACCGGAACGCCGGGGACGGGGAAGACCGAAGTCGCGAAAGCGCTCGCGAAGCGGCTGGGCTGGAAATGGTTCTCCCTCAACGAAATAGCCGAGCAGAAGAATCTCTACAGCGGATATGACGAGGAGCGCATGTGCAAGATAGTCGACATCAAGAGGCTGCGCGAGGAAGTCAACGTCCTCGCGGCTTCGCACAAGGACTTGATAATCGAATCGCATTACGCGCACGACATGCCCTGCGACGTCGTGATAGTCCTCAGGACCGAGCCTTCAGTCCTGCGCAAGCGGATGACGGAGAAGAGATTCCATACGGAGAAGATAGCGGAAAACATGGAAGCGGAAATGATGGAGGTCGTAAAGGACGAGGCCGATGAGAAGCATAAGAATGTCCATGAAATCGATACGACGAAAAAAACACCCGAAGGAGCGGCGAAGGAAATCGAGAAGATAATAAAAAGCCAGACGTTCCTCACGAAAGACCTGGTCGTGCCCGAGGACCTGCTCATGGATTTCAGGAGGCCGTTCGGGAAGGTTTTCAAAGGAGATGAGAACGAGGCCGCGAGAAAGGTTGTGAAAGAGCTGAAAGGCAAGGGCCTCGTGGTAACGGTAGGCGATTCGACCAGCTATTATCTGATAAAAAACGGCTTTAAACCGGACATGATAATAGTGGATGGCAAAGAGAAAAGGAAGAAATTCGGGCGCAAAATCATGGTTAAGGGAATGGAAATAAGAGTGAAGAACCCGCCTCGCCACATAACGGTCGAGCTCTGGAAGGCTATCGAAAAATCAATCCCGGATCTCGGCAAAAGGAAAGTCAAAATTCTCGTGAAAGGCGAGGAGGACCTTGCCGTTCTCCCGTGCGCGATACATCTCCCGCTGGGGAGCCGCATAGTTTACGGCCAGTTCGGCGAGGGGCTGGTCGTGGTGAACCTCGACGCGGAAAGGAAGGAGCGTGCAAAGGCGATACTAGAGAACATAATGTTTTCCCAGTGACGAGACAATTTTACCCTATTTTCCCATGACTTTTTTCCCCCTTTCCTGGGGAATGACGATTTTCTTCGCACCCGGGAATTTCTTGTCCAGCTCCTTCCCGCCGAACGCGCGGTCGAGGAATATCACGAGCGCGGCGATTTCTGAATGGGGCTGGCCGGTAACGGAAACATTGAAGTCGGCGAGGTCGTACATCTCCCACGGGACCTTCTCGCCGCCGACCACGGCGAGGATTTTGCCCCTCTTCTTTATTTTCCCGATGGTTTTCTGGATGGGCATGCCATAAACCGTCAGATGGACGACGGCGAAGCCCTTCTTTTTGTGCTCTTTTACGATTTTTTTCCAGCTTTTTTCGTATCCTACGGCGAATTTCCCGCCCCACTCCTCCGAGACGTGCTTAACGCTCTGGATGAGCGAATCGTCCGAGTCGCCGGAATAGACGATGCCGTCCGCCCCGAAAGCGCGCGCGACCAAGCCGCAGTGCGTCGAGATGCGATGGTCGCGCGAAATGCGGTGACCGAGGCGGAGAACAATGATTTTCATGATAAGAATTTGCAACCGGTAGTTATTAATCACTCCGGTCGCTTCCACACGCCCTTGTATTTGTCTTTCGGGTATTTCCTCTCGGCTTCCCTGAGCTTCGAGAGAACGATGCGGCCGAGGTCGATGTCGAGAGCGTTCGCGAGGCTCAGGCAGTAGTTGAGGATGTCAGCGAGCTCGCCCTCTATCTTCTCCATCATCTGGCCGTTTTCGCTTATCTTCGCGACCTCGCTCTCCTTCATCCACTGGAAGAGCTCGAGCAGTTCGCCGGCTTCGACGGAAATCGCGACGGCCAGGTCCTTCGGGTTATGGTACTTCTCCCAGTCGCGCTCGCGCACGAAATGCCTTACCTTCTCCTTCAGCGAGTCGAAGTCCACGTATTCTTCTGATTTAAATTCCCCATTTTCTTCGGTTTCGCCGCCCGTCTGCTCTTCCCCGGCCATGATTTTATTCTTGGCTCAGTGGCTTATATTGTTTTTTTAAAACTTTCCGCGCACCAATAAGAATGGATAAAAAATACCTCCTTTCCCATGAAGAACTGCTGAACCTCCCGGATGGCATAGCGCATCCCGGGCAAATCCCGGTTCATCCCGATGTTTACAGAAACCCGAATGCCTACAAGCCGGATTTTTTCGAAATTGTGTTTGCGCGGGTGCATGAATCCATCGCGAGGGACCAGGAAACAATTCGCAAGGTTCTTAATAAGCGAATAGAATTGAAATTCTTACCCAGAGAAAATTTCTGGGGAGGGGCAAACCCCGAAGGGCAATCCGTTGATTTTGGGTATGCGGGCAGCAATATCGCCTTGGAAACACGGTCGGATTGTAAAAGAATAACGGATAATTACGGTGCCATGCCTTCCATGCCGCCAGGAAGGCTCATGGAATTTTCGCTAAGAAAAGGAGAAGGCATATTGGCAGTTCCCGTCTGGTACACACACACGCCATGGGAGAATGGACTGGACGTTTTCTTGCATTTTAGGAATTTCGCAATCCAGTTCAATAACGCGGGCGTCGAGCTTTTATGAAGCCACGTTTTCAAGCATTTTAAATCCTAGATTGATTTCTATTTCATGGGAGACTGTCTTGAGAAACGGGCCAGCAAAATTCACGGATTTGGCATATTCGCAAAGGTAAGGATAACAAAGGGGAAAGCTTTCTATAAAATTCCATTGGATGCAGTTTACGGCAAACCGAAAAAGAGATGCGCCCGTATCGGCGATGGGAGATATGTCTCGGACGCAAAAGTTCTGAACTGGGTCAATCACTCGTGCAAACCAAATGCAAAGCTGGATATCAACAGAAAAAATCCGATACTTGTTGCGCTGCGTGACATAAAGCCAAATGAAGAGATTACGGTCGATTATAACCAAACCGAAATCAAAAACGTTGGAATAGAATGTACATGTGGCACCAGAAAATGCAGAGGATATTTTAACGTATTATAATTCTTGGCAACAGAAAAAGGGTTTTAAATCATGGAGGCGAATCTTAATCATGCTTGTAAAGAACCTCGTCCCCTATGAGGCGATAGACGGGAAGTACGTGGTCAAGTTCAAAAAGTCCGTGCAGAAGTACGCGAAGGGCTATTCCTTCCAGCTCAGGGTGGGCGACCCGTCCGGGGAGATAATGCTCAGGTACTGGGGCTCGGGAAACAAAGAGGAGGTCGAGAAGCTTTACAGCTCAATAAAGAAGGACGACGTGGTTTACGTTGCCGGCGAGACCACCCTGTACAACAACAATCTCGCCATAAACATCAACCCTCCGGCGGGGAAGCTCACGGTCCTGCAGTCTCATGAATACGAAAAGACGGATTTCGTGCCGGAAAGCGAGAAGGACACGAAAGAGATGTACAAAGAGCTGACGCAGATTGCCGATTCCATCGAGAACCTCCACCTTAAGGAAATAATATACTCGTTCATAAAGGACCCTTCATTCTCTGAAAAATTCATCATTCACCCCGGTGCGATGTACAAGCACCACGGCTGGCTGGGCGGCCTGCTCGAGCACACGCTGAACGTCGTCAAGATATGCGATTTCCTGCACACGGCGCACCCAGAGCTCAACCGCGACCTGATGATAACAGGCGCGATACTCCACGACATCGGGAAGATAAGGGAGCTCGAAGTAACGACCCACATCCGAACGTCGGTCGAGGGCATGTTAGTGGGGCATCTGGCGCTCACGTTCGAGGAAGTCTCGAAGAAGATGGACATGCTCAAGACACCCGAAGACCTTAAGATGAAGGTCAAGCATCTTCTCCTGAGCCACCACGGGAAAATCGAGTACGGCTCGCCCAAGCAGCCGGCGATACCCGAGGCATTGGCAGTGTACCTCGCCGACGAGACCGACTCGAAGCTCACCGAGATGATAACTTACATAAAGAAGGCCGAGACCGACGATGATTACATCTACCTCGCGAACTTCGGGAACGTTTACCTGAAATGAAATCTCATGTCAAGAACACCAGAACCCTTCCGGCATGTCATTCCATCGCTTCCCAAAATGATTTCAGTTTGCCGTGAGAAGGGCTCTCAGGATGCCTTAACTTCCTAAGAGCTTTTGCTTCAATCTCGTATATGTACTGTCTGGTAAGTGGCTTAGCACGTTTTTCAGTAAGGTTCAGAATTTGAGCGGTTTCCTCGTGTGTTTTTTTATGTTCGTCATCAAGCCCGTACCTGATCCTGATTATTTTTTGCTCTCTGGGTTTCAGAAATCCTGAAGATACCGCTTTTTCTACGGCCTGCTGCATTTCTCTGTAAAATTGATCTCCTTCTTCATATGGTTCAAATTTTCTGTCACCGGGCGATAACTCTGACAACGTAGTCTCAACATGCGGTGTATTCGATTCTTGCGGAAACAGGCCTTCCGAAAGTTTGCATTTTAGTCTTCTTTTAAGATACTTGTGTATTCCCTCCTGCCTCGCCTTGCCTGGATGTGTTTCCCCTCGCTCGTATGCGTACCATGTCAGTATGTGAACTCCGAATTTTCTGGCGGCCTGCTCGACAGTCAAGCCAGATGCCTTTCTTGCTATGCGCAAAATCGATTCTTCTGCCTCCTTGGACCCTGAGTCTAAATCAGACGAAGGTGAATATTCTGGAGAGACGCCAAAATAGTCGCACAGGTTGAAAATCCTCGCTAATGTTTCCCCTGTTGGTTTATAATATCCGGCTCTATATCTGAGAATATTCGTTGGATGAATTCCGAGCAGTTCGCCCAGATGTTTTTGATTTAAACCGTTCCTGTCCGCATAATCCAAAAGAACACCCAACGCTGTTCCCGTTCCGGAATAATTTACCATGCAATAGATAAACTTCCATTATTTATAAATGTTTATGACTAAAAAGTAACATAAATCATCAAAAGACATTTCACTGTCCTATCCGGAAGATATCAAATCCGCTTCCTCTTTCGTAATTTCCACTCCGCCGCTCCCCGGCACGGTTTTCCCGGAAAGGATGATTTTCAGGTAGGGCAGGTAATCGTTCTTGACGACTTTTTCCGGGCTGTGGGTATAGGCGGAAAGCTTGGCGTAAACGCTTCGCATCTCGGCCTTCCTGAACTTCAGCCGCGAAAGGAGAATGAACCTGTCGGGCGGCCTGTACTGGACGAAAGCATGCGAGGATTCGCCTGCGAGCGATATGCAGGCCAGCATGTCTATCATGTGCATCCTGAATCTCCAGTTCTGCTGCTCGGCGACTTTCTGGCGGAAGAGGTCCGCTTTCGAAAGGATGTCGTGCGCGTTCGCCAGCGATTCCGGATTCGTGAATTCGAGGGAGATGTTGTTCTCCACCCACCAGAAAACGTCGTCAGGGTCCTTGTCGCAGTTCTGTATCGCGTTCCTCGCGGCATTTATGTTCTTCGACCTGAAGACCGTAGGAAGCACGGAGAAGATGTTCGTCTCCCGCTCCCGGAAGCCGAGCGCATCGAAATCCTTTTCGGAGATTTCCTTCCTGCCCTCGCACATCATCTGCAGGTCGTTTATCGCGGAGCGGATGTCGCCCGAAGACCAGCGGGCAAGGTTCTTTAGAACATCGCCTTCCGCCTTTATCCCTTCCTTCTCGCATATCTCGCGAAGCCGCTTTTCGATGGAACGCACGTCTATCTTGGAGAGCCTGACTATCTTCGAATACTGCCTGAGCGGCGAGAGCTTCGGCAGGTAGGGATCGTTTGCGGCTATTATGACCGGGAACCTGGATTCCCTCACTATCTTGACTATCGCGGCTATGCCGCCGCGGTCGCCGGAAGAAATCCCGTCTATCTCGTCTATCAGAATTATCTTCCCGGCATGGAAAAGCGGGAGGTTCTTCGATACCTCATAAAGCGATGTCTCTATTGCTTCCGCATTCCTTTCATCCGAGGCGTTCACCTGCGCGAGCATCCACCCTCTTTCCTTGGCCATCACCTCAGCCATGAGCGTCTTTCCGGTACCCGGCGGACCGGAAAGAAACAAAGCCTTGCCCGGCTTCCACTGGGCCAGCCATCCCGCGACCTCGTTCACCGCGGACGCCTGGCTGAGCATGTCCTTCGAATTCTTAGGCTTGTACTTGTCCACCCAGAGTTCCATGTTATCAAATTGCGAGTTTTAAATAAAAACATTTGGGGGGGCTGCCGTCCTCGCCGCGTTCTATTAACTTCCAATCTTTGCATGTCTCTTCATTTTAAAAACCGCTCCGATGGTAGCAACTGTGACTACTGCTATTGGAACTAAAAGCCACAAGTAATTTTGCATAAAACCAAGTTCCTGCGACCTTTCCACACATATGCCATTCTCACAGGAATATGCACACCTTTCCCTCTCAAGCCACTTAAGTCCGTCTGCGGAGCACTCCTCAGCCATTCCATTGTTGCATCTCTTTTCGCCCGGAGCGCACACGGATTTGGGTGATTCGAGGATCCGTCCAGTTATGGCGAATATCGAGAATCCGGGAGTTTCGGCCATGTAATAAAAATTATTGTCATCTTCGTTATCCAGGGTCGTTTTGAGTTTTTGCCAGTCGTTGTTGAAGTATCTTTCCAGCAATATGGTGGATTTATTTATTGAGCCATTCTCTATCCAGTCTTTGTTCACATCGAATCTAATCTTCCCGATTTCAACGTTTGCAGCAGAAAGGTTCCAGAACGTTATGTTCATATACTGGTAAACCCTCCCATTCGGTTCTTTTACTGCAATGGGAGGTTTATTTTCCAGTTTCTTGATATTGACAAAGACTTCATCAGCTTCATTTTTAACCTTAACCCACAGCTGATTTACTGCGTGGACAGTTTCATTCAGGATAAATCCAGTGTCAGTCCCTGCTCTTATCCTCTCGAAATACCACGTCACGTTCCCGAATATCTTGCTCTTGTTCTGGACAGTAACGCTTGGCGATGGCGAAGAAGAGCCTGTCGGACTTCCTCCCGAAGGCGTGGATAAGCAGCTCTGGGCGACTGCGCTCCTGTTTACGATTGTGCCACAATTATTCAAGTCTGTAGCAGTTCTTGTCTGTTGGTTATTGACACAAGACGACCATGCGCCGTAAGTCCAGTTCTCCATACACGCCTGAGTTATCTCGAATACCTGCTCAGTCGACCAAGCCGACTTGGCCAGACCGGTGTCTATAGTCTGAACCGCCCAATATATCGTCTTGTTCTCCAAATCAGGCCTGTTCAGAACGATTCGCTTTCTCTGCATCATGTTGTCGAAGTAACCTTTTCCATTTCCTCCTCCAAAAACACCAGAAACAAGATTTTGACATCTAGAGCATGTTCCTATACGAATATTGTAATAAAGACCTAATGTCGGGGTTTCGACATCTGAACCGTTGCCCCATGACAAGGTCAATTTTCCTGTTAAAAAGTTGAAGGTTGAATTGAAGTCCAAAACTGGAGGGAATGGAATACTGTTTTTGTTTGTTATATTATTTATATAAATTTGAGATTGACGGCTACCAGCCCCATAACCAGTGGATATTACATCCAAATCTCTATCACCATCAATGTCAGCAAAACAAATCGATCCGCCATTCTTCAAATTAATCAAATTTTCTTGCGAATTTGTAAAGTTCGTATAATTATTAAAATAAACTCTCGTGTATCCTTCATATCCGGTTGAAGCAATGTCCAAATATCCATCGTTATTGTAATCCCCCCAAGATACAGACCCATCATATATTCCGGCAAAATTACCGCCATTCCAAGATTCTAAATCATGAAGTATGAATGTGTTTCCGTTATTTCTATATACTCTATGCCTATCGCCTATATTGTGCCCTATAATCAATAAATCCAAGTATCCATCATTATCATAGTCGCCAAATGAAACTGAACTTTCCTCTACATCTAATAAATTACTCTCCCATACATTATCTTCCACGAAGCTCGTGCCATTGTTAATATAAATTTTAGTCGTTTCGCTGTTACTACTTCCCGTTAGAACCAAATCCAAATACCCATCATTGTTTATATCACCCAAGTCCACGGAACCCATATAAACGCCAATTAAGTTTTGTTCCCATGTTGAATTTTCAATAAAAGTGGTGCCATTATTTATGTAAATTTTACTAACTTTGGAATCATTAGTTTGACCAGTTAGTATCAAATCCTGATACCCATCATTATTAATATCTTTTAACATAATATCGCCAAATGCAATTTTAGCAAGATTTTCTTGCCATGTTGAATTTTCAATCAACGAGCTACCATTATTGATATAAACAAAAGTTTGTTGGCCGTTGTCACAAGGTCCCGTAGACCCGCCTCCATTATTGCACCCAGTCAAAATCAAATCCAATTTTCCATCGTTGTTTACATCGACCCACTGCAGAGAACCAACGTTCACCGGTGTCAAATTTTTTTCCCAAACTGAACTTTCAATCAAAGATGTTCCATTATTTAAATAAATCTTAGATATGTAACTGCTACACGTGGTTGCAGAAATGTAAGTGCAACCTGTAAGGGCTAGATCGAGATCCCCGTCATTGTCCACATCGCCCCATCCAACTGAGCTATATGCTATGGGCGTTAAATTTTGCTCCCAACTAATATTCTCATTCAAATACGTCTGCGCGAATGCGGAATTTGAAAAAATAACTGAAAAAATAAAAAAAGCAAACGCGATTAATAACATTCTCATATACTATTTTTGTTTTCATCTGAAAATAAACCTATGTTTATACATTCAATGACCCCCAAGGGGTTCGCTTTTGCGAGTTCTTGTAGGTTAAACCGACCAAGACAAGAGTTATTACCGATACTATAACGACAATGTATGACATGATGTCTACCTGTTGAACTGTTATCATAGCTGTTGACTTGTCTTCATTTGGTTGCGATGTTTTTGAAACAGATGGAGATTCCTGACCTTCATTATTTGCTGAAACTTTTTTTGTCACTGGAGAATTTTCATTTAATCCGTAGGTGACAAGGTTTAACGAAGGCTCTTTGTTTTCTTCAATAACCTCAAGCGTTCCTATTTTTTCATGACCGTAATTTATCCACACGTTTTCAGGGTCGATGTCTATCCTTCTGATAACAGTATAATTTCCGGCTGGAAGGCTTGGTCTCAATTCTACCGTGAAGTTTAGTTGCTTATTTGCTTCTCCGATTGTCTGAGCTACCAATGGATTACAGAATGGAGTTTCTGCGTTATCTGACTGTTTCGCTTGGTTATAACAGGTCGTATTGGATTCGTTTAGGAACCAGTAAAAAATTCTTATCGGAAGGAACTTATAATTCTCTTTCAAGGGAACGTTTATAGAATAATTTATGGTCAAGTTTGAAGTTCCGCTGACCGTTTTGTTGGTTATATTTTCAAGCACGACTACAGATTCATCAGTCTGCTTGAATTGATTCCAGATATTATCAGTTAATTGGTATGTTGCGTTCCATAAGTCGTAGACGTCGCAGTCTTTATTTATGAGGCAATTATAAATGGTTTCTAGCCACGTGTGTTCTTCTGTAGTCAGTTTTCCTGCTAAGGACATTACGACATTAATATTTTTATCTTCATCAGATGTGAATATCACAGTTTTATTGAAATATGCTTCTTTAGAAAACCTGCACCACCAACTCCCCGGCGGGAACTCGTATGGTCCGTATGTGTTGGTGGTGTCGTTCTGGACAAAACCGCTGTAATTGCAGGCAATGTTGACATTATCAAGAGAACTGCCATCCTCGCCGCTGGTGACGTTGAATGTGACCAATGGATATCTCAGAACCAAATGAACAATTTGGGATTCTGTGATGTTTTTTGTTGTGGAATTGCTGTCATAATTAGGATGCGAGGCGGAGATTGTGTGCGGAGTGTAATTGAATGCGCCGCTCTGATTATGTATTGGGTTACGATGTTCCATCCTGTCAGGCCGTCGGATGTTGTGTTTTGTGCCCATTCACAACTTGGTGTTCTTGGAAATGTATAAACATAGGTTTATTTGCAAAAATTACCAAAATTATATTATGAGATTTATTTCAGTTGTATATGTTCTCGCATTTATCTTAATTTTATTTTCAACGCCTGTTCATGCGCAAACTTATCTAAACGAAAACCAGACATGGCAGAATAATTTAGAACCTGTTCAATGGAGTAAAATTGTCGCAGGAGATATCAATAAAGACAATCTGATCGATATAATTATACTGGGATGTAATGGTGGTTCTGGGAGCCAATGCACCAGCAGAATAACAAAAGTATATACCAACAATGGCACATCCTTTGTCGAAAATCAGACGTGGGAAAGTAATTTGACCCATGTTACAAGAGGTTCAATGTCATTAGGCGATATCAATAATGATGGCGACTTGGATTTGATTTTAATGGGTTGTGTTTCTGGAGGCGGTGGTAGTTCAAGTCAATGCACCAGCAGAATAACAAAAGTATATACCAACAATGGCACATCCTTTGTCGAAAATCAGACGTGGGAAAGTAATTTGACCCAATTGGATTGGGGTTCTACAAAGTTAGGGGACATCAATAATGATGGCGACTTGGACTTGATTTTGCTGGGGGAAGGAATTGACAGGCAACCCTATTCAAAGGTGTACATAAATAATGGCACATCCTTTGTCGAAAATCAGACGTGGGAACAAAATCTAATTGATCTAAGGACAGGCTCACTAACATTAGGTGATATAAACAACGATGGAAATTTAGATTTGATTCTTTCGGGGGAGGACATCAATTCTCAATCATATTCCAAAGTATATACCAACAACGGCACATCCTTTGTCGAAAATCAGACGTGGGAACAAAATTTATATGGTGTAACAATGTCATCATTATCATTGGCTGATTATAACAATGACGGTTTATTAGATTTAATTTTGATGGGTTTAACAGATAGTTTTAGATTATACAGGAACAATGGGTCTTGTTTCATAAAAAATCAAACGGATATACTGGATGGCCAAGACCGCTTTGTTGCTATTTATGACGGTTCTGTTGCATTTGGAGACTATAACAATGATGGTTATCTCGATTTAATAGGCACCGGACATGAAAAGTATACTACGATTTATATGTATAACAAAACGAATGGTAATTACACCAATTATTTTGATGATCCTGAACAACAAATAATCGATCTTGAATTTGGTCCTTCCGTTATTTGGACGGATGTCAATAATGATAGAGACCTTGATATTATTATAACAGGATGGGGAGGTGGAGGTGGCGGCTGGTTCCAAGCCAAGGTCTATACTAATAATCTATCTATCAAAAATAACATACCTGTTTCACCTTTAAATTTTTCAGCAAACTTCTCGAATGAAAAATTAACATTGTCATGGGGCAACGGTTCGGATACAGAAACCCCGACTCTTGGACTTTACTACAATCTTCGTGTAGGAACATGCTCTGGCTGCCATGATATTGTCTCAGGGGTTTTCAGTGGCGGAAACGATAATGGTTATTTCGGCAACATGATGCAGAGAAAGAATATAGTACTGAACAGACCAGATTTGGAAAATAAGACTATTTACTGGGCTGTTCAGACGATAGATACTGGTTTAGCGAAGTCGGCATGGCCCACAGAACAAGTTTTCCACATAACGCAACAATGCACGGAGAACTGGACATATGGTGATTGGGGTTCATGCAGTAACGGTCATCAGTCAAGAACTGCTACTGATTCAAACGACTGCGGAACGACCATTAACAGAAATGCAGTCGCCCAGAGCTGCTCATCCACGCCTTCGGGAGGAAGTCCGACAGGCTCTTCTTCGCCATCGCCAAGCGTTACTGTCCAGAACAAGAGCAAGATATTCGGTAACGTGACGTGGTATTTCGAGAGAATCGAGGAAGAAGTGGATACAGGTTTTATACTAAATGAGACTATTCATGCTATCAATCAGGTGTGGATTAAGGTCAAACACGAGGCTAGTGAAATTTATGTTGACATCAAAAGGCTGGAAAGCAGACCTTCCCCCGCAATAAAAGAGCCTGTTGGAAAAGTATACCAATATCTGAACATAACGTTTTGGAATCTTTCAGCTACAAACGTTGAGCTCGGAAAGATTAGATTTGGTGTGGATAAGAAATGGGTAGAGAATAACTCAATAAATAAGTCCACCATATTGCTTGAAAGATACTTCAACAACGATTGGCAAAGCCTCAAAACAGCCCTGAGCAGCGAGGATGACAATGATGTCTACTATCTGGCCGAAACCCCCGGATTCTCGATATTTGCCATAACGGGACGGATTCTTGAGAAAACCAAAACCATATGCATTCCGAATGAAATAAGATGCAACACTGGGACCGTTGAGGAATGTTCCGCTGATGGCATCAAATTGATTTTGAATGAAACGTGCGAATATGGATGTGAAAACGGTAAATGCGAGGAAAAACCTTACGAAACTGCATCTGCACAGAATTATTTGTGGTCCATAGCAGCTATAGTAATGATTATATCTGCTGTCGGAATCATTTGGCGAATGATGAAATCAAAAACTCCAAGGACTTCTTTTGCGTGAATTCTTATACACAAGACCGACTAGCGTTAAGGTTATGAGTGAAACGATAACGGCTACATAGGATATGATATCGATTTGCTGGGATGTTGCCATACCTGTCGATTTGTCTTCGGGTTGCTGTGGTGCTTTCGATATGGATGAAGTTACCTCTGCTTCGTTTTTTGCTGAAACTTTTTTTGTTATCGGCGAATTTTCATTAAATCCTTCAGTGACGAGATTCAATGAAGGCTCGTTGTTTTCTTCGGCAACTTCAAGCACTCCTATTCTTTCATGGCCATAATTTATCCAGACATTGTCTGGGTCGATATCTATCCTTCTGACAATGGTATAGTTTCCGGCTGGGAGACTTGGTCTCAATTCTACCGTGAAGTTTAGTTGCTTATTTACTTCTCCGATTGTCTGAGCTACCAATGGATTGCAGAATGGAGTTTCTGCGTTATCTGACTGTTTCACTTGGTTATAACAGGTCGTATTCGATTCGTTTAGGAACCAGTAAAAAATTCTTATCGGAAGGAAGTTATAATTCTCTTTCAAGGGAACGTTTATAGAATAATTTATCGTGAGATTGGACATGTTACTAACAGTTCTATTGGTGATGTTTTCAAGAACGACGACAGATTCATTAGTCTGCTTGAACTGATTCCAGATATTATCAGTCAACTGATATGTTGCATTCCATAAATCGTAGACGTCGCAATTCTTATTTATGAGACAATTATAAATGGACTCAATCCATGAGTGTTCTTCATTTGTTAAATGATATTTGTAAGACATTATAACATCTGTTGTTTTATCAATATCCGCTGTGAATATAACAGTCTTGTTGTAATAATTTATCTTCTCAAACGTACAACCCCACCATCCCGTCGGGAACTCGTACGGACCATATGTATTTGTGGTGTCGTTCTGGACAAAGCCGCTGTAATTGCAGACAATGTTGACATTATCAAGAGAACTGCCATCCTCGCCGCTGGTGACGTTGAATGTGATGTTGTATTTTGTAAGAATTAAATGAATTATTTTACTCTCGGTTATATTCTGGATTGTTGTATTTGTAGTGAAATTTGGATGACTGACTGAAATTGTATGCGGAGTTTGATTCAAAAATGATTCCGTACCGCTTTCATTTTTATGGATATATTGGGTCACGATATTCCAGTTCGTAAGGCCGTTCGTACTTGTGTTTTCAGTCCATTCCAAGTTTCCAGTTTTATTATAAACCGAAACCTGCGCGTTCTGAATTGGATTCATGTACCTGTCGGTGACGTTGGCTTTCAAAAACCATTGGCGAATGAGCTCACCTTTGTCCATCATATCTATCGAATCGTATGTCGTATTCAGAAAGGAATTGTTTATAGAAGGCTGTTGTTCTTGGCCTTGTGCAATAAAGTATTCGCCTATTCGAACATCAAAAACCTTACTGGATTTTATTTCATTGTTTACAACAAGATTGTGGCTCCCCCATGCTATGGTAAATCCAACGCCGCATGAACCACATGTTCCTGAAGTATTACTAATGTTATTGTTGGATATTACACTCCCGTTTACTTCTCTGAGTCTTAACCCTTCAAAGGTCTGTAATAATATGTTATTATTTGTGATGTTATGATTTGAAGAAAAATACACATTTATTCCATATTTATTTTTATAAAGTGTATTATTTGTTATAGTAGCCTTTTCACTTGAACTAGCATATATACCAACCCCATAATTTTGTATGTTACAGTTTTTTATTGTAATATTACCATTAGATAGACTTTTGATTCCATCGCCGAAATTATCGCTTCCATTTAGAGTCATGCCATTGCAATCAATAACGATATTCGGCGCATTTATTATCAAAACGCCGTTATCATTTGTGTCATTCACGTTGCAGAACATGTTCGCGGGCTCGAATTTCTTGTTCTGGTTTATGTAGGTGTCGTCTGAAGGGCACAGTGTTTCCATCTCCCCGAAGTCCGTTAACTTTCCTAGGCCGTTTAATGAAAGAAGGCTATTATTACAGTAGTCTCCTATTTCTGCATCGCTCATTGTCCTGTTCATATATCTTAACTCATCATATATTGCATTCGGGTATGCCGTGTCGCCCGGCCTCAACCTACCTATCGTCCAGTTCTCCCCGCCGTACGCCGGTCTGCAAACAGAAGCCGCCGACTGGTTAATATCAAGAGTGCCATTGACATAAGTCAGCACATTCGTGCCGTTGCAGACCCCGGCAATGCAATACCACGAATTATCTTGCAGCACTATGTTGCCCCTTGCCCACGCCTGGCCACTGCCCGAATTGACCTGAAAGCCTGCTCTGATTGGCCGATAGAAGTCTATCTCGGCGTTAGAAATCCTAACCAGTAATACCGGCGGCCATCCCGCGCCCGACGGATTCGATATTACCGTGTCGTGGTTGGTGTGGTTGCCCGTGAACTTCACCATCGCCAGTATTGTGAACCCGCCGCTCAGACGCAGGGACGCCGGGTCGGCAAGATTCACATATTGGGATGACGGAAAGGAGAAATTCAACCCCTGTCCGAAAGCCCCTGTCACCCATGCTGGACTTCCTTGTGTGGTTCCGTTATTCTTGTTTGTCGTGCTGTCGTTTACAACAGCCCCTGAACCTTCACCGAAATGATATACTGCATGTGTAGCATTGTAATTCGAATACATCGTTGTCACCAAATATCCGCTTCCGTCAGATTCTTTTTCCCAGGGCGTCTGGGCTGTTGTATTCGCGAACGCCACAAGCCCGCAGCAGTCGGTCTGGTTGCAAATGACATATTGCTGTCCGTATCTTGCTGAATCATTGGCAAAGAAGTAGATCTTTCCGCATATTCCGTATGTGTCATTCATCGAATAGACTCCTGCTGTCGTTGCGTTTGATATTATTTTAAAAGCGTATGGATACGCCGTGTTGTTCCACCACTCCCATTCCTTGAGTTCGAACCCTTTGATAACGGGTATCCAATCGACATTGTTTGCTTGTTTCGAAATGGGCTTTTTGCCGACGAGTTTGATTATATAATCCGAATCTGCTTTCAGTGTTTCTCCCCAGAAGGCGAATGGCTTGTACTCGTCTCTGTATCTCATTTCCTTGTGCGAGCCTGTCTGGGCGGTTTGGTCGGCCTCGCACTGGTAAGTCTGGTTGTGCTCGTCGTAGCATGTTGTGTTCACCTTCGCCGTTCCGTAATCTGGAACGTCGACCGCGTACTCAATGGTCTTGAGGATTTCGAAATTATGCGAGCTCAGGCCGTCCATCCACGGCTTAGCCTTCTCAAACTTCCAGTCGAATTCGGAGTTCGGCTGCTGGGGAAGGATGGTGTCTTGGTATGGATGGAGCTTGAAGATGGCGTAGCAGTCAGTGAAGCAGTGGTCCGTGTTCTCTAGCAGTCGGACATCGATTACGGGATTACCAGCCTGGGTCTGTATCCTTATCAATTTGTCTTCAAGATTGACTTTTTCGAGCGAGACCTGGGCCTGCGCATCCAACAAAAGCAACGAGTACGACAAGGACAAAGAGATGGATAAAACAAAGGCTATCGAGAGTTTGGTGGAACTCTTCATGAGCGAGGATTCGGAACCTGCCTTTTATAGCAACCGTATTTTGGTAACAAATTTGTACCTAATTTTTACCTAAAATCAAAAATCTTTGCGCCGTCTCACCATCAAGCAAAAGTCGTCGCCTTCCCTCTGGTAATCGAATGCCAAGTTGTCGCCGCCTTTCCATTTAATGATTTTCATCATGAAGCTTGGAATGACGTTCGAAAACTTGCTGTATTCCTTTATTCCAGTCTTCGTTTTCATTCTAATTATGCTTTCATGAAGCTTGGCGCACATTCAATTACAATACAAAAAAAGCGGCTAATAAAGCAGACGTTTATACATTTGTTTAAACATTTTTGTGCTAAAATCATTTCGCCAAATGGGGGTGAGACGAAATGGGAAAGGTCAAATGGAATGTTGAAGTATTTTAAGCATTTGATGGAAAGATAAATTATGGTGACTAAATGACACTTAAATTCTACAACACGCTGACGCGCTCTAAAGACGAATTCGTCCCGCTTCATAAAGGCGAAGTGAAGATGTACTCGTGCGGCCCTACCGTCTACGATTATCCGCACATAGGGAATTTGCGCGCGTTCGTTTTCTACGATTTGCTGCACCGCTACCTGAAGTACAGGGGTTTCGCCGTGAAGCACGTCATGAACCTAACGGACGTCGACGACAAGACCATACGCAACTCGCGGAAGGAGGGGATGCCGCTCGGCGCGTTCACGGAGAAATACACCAGGATATTCTTCGAGGACCTTGAAAGGATGAGCATCGAGAAGTTCGAGTTCTATCCCCGCGCCACTGAGCACATAAAGGAGATGGTGGAGCTCATAAAGATCCTCCTGCACAAAGGAGTCGCGTACAAAGGAGCGGACGGCTCGGTGTATTTCAACATAAGGAAGTTCCCGGATTACGGGAAGCTCTCGAAGCTCGACATAGCGAGCCTCAAATCAGGGGCGCGGGTTTCGCAGGATGAGTACTCCAAGGAGGAAGCGAAAGACTTCGCGCTCTGGAAGGCGTGGACTCCGGAAGATGGGGAGGTTTACTGGGAAACCGAGATAGGCAAAGGCCGCCCGGGATGGCACATCGAATGCTCCGTGATGTCGGCGAAATATCTGGGGAAGACTTTCGACATCCACACCGGAGGGATCGACCTCGTCTTCCCGCACCACGAGAACGAGATCGCGCAATCGGAAGCCGCGTACGGCCAGCAGTTCGTCCGCTACTGGCTGCACAACGAGCACGTGATGGTCGAGGGGCAGAAGATGTCCAAGTCGCTGGGGAATTTCCTCACGCTGAAGGATCTGCTGGAGAGGGGGCATGACCCGAGGGCGATACGCTACGCGCTGCTTTCCACGCATTACCGTTCGAAACTCAACATCACGGACGAGTCGCTATGGGCCGCTAAGCAGGCGTTAGAGAGGATGGACAACTTCATGGACCTGCTGAGGGAAGCGAAAGGCAAGGCAAACCCGGAAATCGGAAAACTGGTCCGCAAGGCCGAGCGCGGCTTCGGCAAGGCGATGGACGACGACCTGAACATCGGCACCGCGCTTCCGGTTATTTTCGATTTCATGAAAGAGGCGAACAAGCTGATGGAGGAAGGGAAGATCGGCATGGAGGACGCTGGGAAATGCATGCATGCCATGGAGCGCTTCGACAAGGTGCTCGGCGTGCTGAAAAAGGAAAGCCACGTATCGAAAGAGCTGGTGGAGAAGGCGCTTGACATGCTGGTCGAGATACATGAATTGCTGAAAACGAAAGATGCGGAAGCGGCGAAGAGGCTCGAGAAAATCCTCGCTGGCCTGAAGGGGAAGGAGTACGAGCCGGAGAATTTCGCGAAGCTCATCTCAGTGTTCATCGACGTGAGGGAGGCGCTTCGCAAGAAAAAGGAATACGCGCTCTCCGACAAGATACGCGCCGACCTGAAGGAAATCGGCGTCATCCTTGAGGACAAGGAAGAAGGCGCCAGGTGGAGGATTGTCTGAATCGTAATGGTTCAAAATCAGAACTCTTCTTTTGATGCTTTCCTTTTCGGGCCGGCCGGCTTCGGCGCTTTCTGAGCCTGCTTTCCGGCTTTCACGATTACTGTCGCGGTTTCTTTTTCGCCTGCCTTTGCTTTTGCCTGTTTTGCCTTCCTGGCCGGCTTCTTGGCAGCCTTTTTCTTCGGCTTCACGAACCTGTTCCCGCACTTGTAGCAGAACTTGTCTTCCATCTCGTTCTCGGCGCCGCATTTCGGGCAGACGAAAATCTTCTTTATTTCAGCGGCTTTGGGTTCTGCGGGCTGGCCGGGAATCTGCGCAGCCGCTGCAGGCTGGCCCGAAGGCTGCGCCGGCCCCGTCTGGCCGGGGGCTCCCTGCGCCGCGGCAGGCTGCGAGGGAGGCGAAGGCTGCGGTATTACCTGCAGCATCTGCTGCGGGTCGACGACGTAATTTGCCACTGCGGCCTGGCCGCGCAGCTTGCGCTTCCCGTATACCGAGCCAGCGGCCGTGAAGAAGAGCCCCATGAGCATTATGATGAAGGAATTTTGCCCGATGTCAGGCCTGTATAGCAGGCAGTAAAGCCCGATTATCGAGAGAATCGCGCCCAGAAGGAAAAGCCATATGCATTTCAGCTTGAACAAGGCGCCACCGGACGGCTGCCCGGCATACGCCTCTGACCCGGCCTGTGCGCCTGAGGCCGGCTGCGGAGGCTGAGGCTGCACCGCCTGATTTGCAGGATTCCCGGGTTCCCCTGAAGCTTCCATATTTAGAATAGCATTCCCCGTAATATAAGTTTTTCATCTGCTTTCATTCCTTTTCCGGCTCGCACGTCACCTTGTACGGCCCGAACCTGTGCTCCTTTCCTTCCTGTCTCCTGAACTTCCGCCCGCAGTTGAGGAAGAACAGCGCGCATGCGTCAAGCGACAGGACTATGGCCAGCTTGAAAAAGACGGAAGGCGTGCGCACTTTTGTGAAAAATTCTATGAGCGCGTTGGTCGAGAGGAAGCCGACCGAGAATATGAGCAGCATGCCAATAGCTATCGCTGTCGTCGAGCTGGCCCTGAACTTGGTGCCGATGAAAAGCGCGGCGCTCATGACGGCGTAGGCTATCGCGAAGAATGCGTCTGAGAAGAGATTCCTCCCCTGCACGACAACCGAGAGCATGAGTATCGCGAAAATCACTGCAAGCATCCTGTAGTATCCCATCGAGCCCATTGATTAATTTTTGTTCTGCCTTTTAAAATATGAAATCTTTAAAAGTAAGTATACGTATATAATTTACTCGGTGATTCAAATGTGGCTCCAGCTAAGGATGTATTTGTTGAGTATCGTATTGTTCGGGATACTTTACGCGATAATAACAGCGGCTGGTTCGTACCTAGGCATAGGCAGTTTCTTTTTCTACGGCATCGCGGCCATCGCATTGATGTTCATCCAATACCTGATAGGCCCTAAAATAGTCGAGTGGTCGATGGGCGTCCGCTACGTTTCGGAGAAACAAGAGCCTAAACTCCACAAGATGGTAGCGGAACTCGCGGAGAAGGCAGGCATCAAAAAGCCGAGAGTCGCGATTTCGGAAATGCGCATGCCCAACGCCTTCGCCTTCGGACGATGGAAAGGCGACGGAAGGGTTTGCGTGACCCGCGGAATAATGGACCTCATGAACGAGGACGAGCTCAAGGCTGTCCTCGGCCACGAGATATCCCACATCAACCACAGGGACGTCACCATCATAACGATGCTCAGCGTGATCCCCATGATATGCTGGTGGCTCAGCAGGAGCTTCATGTTTTCCTCCGGCAGGGAAAGGGGCAGCAGCGCGGTGCTCGTGGGGATTGTCGCATTCATGCTCTATTTTGTCACGAACCTGCTTGTCCTTTACGCCTCGAGAATACGCGAATACTACGCGGACAAGGGGAGCGTCAGCCTCGGCAGCAAGCCCAGCCATCTCGCTTCCGCCCTTTACAAGTTGGCCTACGGCAACGCGAAAGCGGACAGGAACGAAGTTAAGCAGACGCAAGGGTACAGGGCATTTTTCGTCAACGACCCGTCGACGGCGGCAAACGACTTCTCAGACATGAAGGCGCTCGACAAGGACATGAGCGGGACCATAGATGCAAATGAACTTGAAAGCGTAAGGAACGCGAAAATCAGGGTAGGCAAAACTGGAAGGCTGATGGAAATCCTCAGCACCCACCCGAACATGCTGAAAAGGATACAGCAGCTTTCAAGGCTTGCATGACATGGCCCTATGGCTTTGACTTTAACAAATTCTATAACTCTCTTGCAACAACCTTAGAAACAAGCCTTGACCTCAGATGAGTGGGCATTCTCTCGTCATAGCCCAAAGGCTCTTTAAGAGGATATATTTCAAAGGCGTCGAAATTCGCATGCAACATCCGATTTCTGTCGCTTCCCCGAATCCATTCGAATATTTTTGCCATGCTTTGGTCGGGAGTGTTTCCCCTCTGCTTTAAATCGAGATGGACGTAAGGCGCAAGGGTCCAGAAATCAAACACCCCTTGGCCTTCGCTGCCAATTGCCCCTGATATCCGCATTTGATCTTCGAAATCATCGGGCAAAGTCGCGCAATACCGCACAAATTCCTCGGCGAAAGCCCTGCAAAAACTATTCTGTGCTCTTCGTCTTATTTCATCGTATTTAGTGATAAATACAGATACAGGAAGGTAATAGTCCATCGGCAACATCAGCCTGCAAAGGTGGGATGTTGTGTGGGATGGTATTCTACGTCCAAAATATCCTTTTTGTCCCTCTGTTAAAGAAACTCCGGATTCCCGGATTATATCTGGAATATCAACCTTTAAAGGATGCGGGCCTGTGAATTTTCTAATCCTAACATTTTCTTCTTTTAACTCCGGTTTGACTAATCCGTTTAGCCTTCTATAAACATCGACCGGCAATTCCTCGGGTCTGGAATGGTTTAAGAGCACGGCGTCAAGAGGGCCTTTGTTGCTTTGCAGCAAAGTTTTGTATCTTCCGGCAGTAGCTTCTATTTCAGTTTCCGCTTCAGCATCTGTTTTATCATATCTTCGAGGCCGAAAGAATGCCTTGTCAAATCCAAGATACAGTTCAACAGGCTCTACCATATAGTAGATAATTTTCGCAGATTTTTAAGCTTATATGCAGCTGCTTCAAATCTGGTAACAGCATGATAAAGAACAAGTTTATCGCACTCGGAATACTTGCGGTTTTGATAGCAGGCACCGTTATCTTTGCTTTGTTCAAATCCGCGCTTGGGCCGGTCCTGACGCTTGCCGGGATTATTGCATACTTCATTTTCAACAAAAAAGAATAATTACCCGCTTTATTTTTTATTTGGTGTGAACTTGGGGAATTTCCTTTCGACGAACTGCGGGCATTTTTCAGGGGGATGTATGCAGCATAACGAGTTGTCCAGTTTGCATCTGCTTATCTGGCCGTACGTACCGATATTATTGTTGCATTTTTTGGCTATGAAATCACCTTCATTCTATTTGACGCAAGGTATTATAAAGCAATTGCGGGAAAAAGCCCGATTCAGGCAATTTTCAGCACTTCCATCAGGTTTTTTATCCGGTAGTCCGGTTTCAGGCTTTTGTTCCACGGCGCATCGAGCAGGGCGACGCGCACGCCGGAATTTCTCGCGAACTCCACGTCAGTCAAAGAATCCCCGACCATCAGGACCTCGTTCCTTTTTGCCTTTATCTCATTCAGTATGCATTTCATCTGACCCGGGTCGGGCTTGCCTTTGCTCACATCCGAAATTGTACAGACTTTTTCAAAATAGCCGTCAAGCCCGAAATGGGAAAGGAAGATTTTCGTATCTTTTCCCACCATGTTTGTGGCGACCGCGAGCTTTATGCCTTTCTTTTTCAGTCCTCCCAGCGCCTCCAGCGCCCCGGGATTAAGCTTCGAATGCTTCGGCCCCATGACGGCGTAGTTGCCGAACATCCTTTCCGCCATCCTGTTCACGTTCGCCTCCGAGTATTTCCCTCCCTCACTGAGGAGCGTTTCCGCCCAGACAACGAAAGGCCTGCCGAAAAACCTGGCTATGTCCCTGTCCCACTCGTACGGGCCTAGGCCGATTTCAGAGAAGGTGAGGTTCAGGGATTCCAGTATCGCTCCCGCAGAATCGAAAAGCGTGCCGTCAAGGTCGAAGACCACGAGCCTGAACATGTCATCACAGGATTAGTTATTATAAACAGGGTGATAAAAGTTTTCACGCCTGCAATTTTTTAAAGTTCTATTGCTCTTCTTTGTAATCAGAATAATGTTCCGGCGTTATGAGATTGCCGCTCGTCGCCTCTACAGGGATTTCAACGACGACCCACGTATGCGGCTCGCCCTTGTAATAGCCGTTAACCACCCTGGCTTTATAGCCCATGCTCTCCAGTTTGCTTGAAAGAATCTCGCTGTAATAAACGCAGTTGAAGCCATTCTCGGAGTATGAATTTTTCTTTGCTATCTCAAGAGCGGCATTTTCGAAATCATGATGATAACTGCCGCATTTATTCAGGACAATGTCAACGAGCTCGCTGACATATTCCTTGTGAAGATCGAGCTGCTTGTTGCATTCTTCCAGCTCAGGCGAAGAAAGTTCCAGTTCAGATGAAGAAAGGCTCAGCGCCCCGGCTTCCGTGGCTGGCGGCTCCCCGGCAGCGGCGGGCCTTTCAGCGGAAACTGCGGCAATTCTGCCGGTGGGCTGCATTGAAAAATAGGTGAAATAGGCTGCCACGGAAAGGACAAATATCCATATTACCGCTATTTTGAGTGACGAAACTATTGCCCCCACCCTTTGCGAAAAACAAATCCCCTGTTAATATATTTGCAGAGTGTCAATTTATCCTTTTGCATTTTCTGCCGAAAAAAGTTTGAAATATCATCCCGCAATTTCTGCAGTGTCATTAAAAGCCAGTTCAGGCGCCGCCGAACCTCCCGAAAAAGAAATTCTCGCTAGACGGCTTCCTTGTCCTGGGCTGCGCGAGCCTGTCCCTGATTCTCTGGTCCAGGCTGTCCCATAGCTTTTTGGCATCGGCCTCGTAACCAAGCGCGAAAACAACCACGACCCTGTAATTGTCCGGGAAGCCGGCGGCCCTTCCCATCCTTTTCTCATCCCAGCCGGCCATCTGGTGGACCCGCAGTCCGTGGTGTTCCGCCTCGATGGCAGCGCTCATCACGCTGAGGCCCAGGTCGTAAGCGTAGTAAGGAAGGTCGTTGGTATCGCATGCCTTTTTCGGGTCGGCCCCGACAACGACGAGATACGGCGCCCTCTTCGCCCAGTCATTCCCGCGGGAAAGCGAATCCTCAACGTCCCTGCGCGTAGCGTCTTTCCTCCCGACAAAAACGTAATTCCACGGCTGGTTGTTGAAGCACGAAGGCGCCCAGCGCGCGGCCTCGATTAACGCATCGAGCTTCGCTTTCTCGACGTCCCTTTTCTCGTCGAAAACCAGCGGGCTCTTGCGGTTGCGTATCTCGGGCAGGATGTCCATGGTATACTTCTTGATTCCGGTTTTATAAAATCTTTTCCGGCCCGATGAATTGCCGCTCGATGAATTGCCTCTTGCCGCTGAATTTCCTGCCGGCTTTGTCTGCCCGTTCCCTGACCTTGCTCATGCCGCGCCCGTCAGAAACCATCCGTCCCGGAATGGACGAAGAACGGCAAGATGTTAAGGCGCGATAAGCGATAAAAGCAAGGTTTATAAAGATTATTATCATTACTTTTTAATGGTGAATAAATGAATAATGGATACGGCATTGCGGCAATGTGGAAGAAGTACAATCCGGCAACGCTGTTGGGGAAATTGCGGGATGTGTGCGATCCGCGAAGCTTTTTTTTCGACCCTGAAAGAGTTGATATATACGCCGGGACCACCGTCGTAACCCATTCTGGTTCACGTTATACCATTACGCCGGAAGGGACACTTGGCACAGCAGCGGGGGAGGCTAGAGATCATATACTAAAACTGGGCGGGGCTAAAATCGCGCGTATCGGAGGAATCAGAGATGAAGATTGTAAATATGCAAGAATATGCGCCCGCGAAACATCACCCAGCGCACGGGAAGGTTTGAACAGGTTGCTAGCCAGACATGGAAATATACCTGGACGATGGCATCATCTGGTATTAGGTTTTGATGACTCAACAAGTACAGGCCGTAACGGGCTGGTCACATCAAGAATTGAAGGAATAAAAGGTCATCCTTATTGCAGATACCTGGCCAGAAGAGCCGCTTCTGAATTGGGAAAAGTTTTGGAAGAGATGCACTGGCCAGAATATTAGCCGAACACGGAAAGAGGTCTGTGACAGGGCGTTACCTGATGGTAAGTTTTTGACTCCGAAGCTTGAAACTCTTTTTATCAAAGCGTTTCATGCAAACACGCAAACATCTTACCGGAATAGAAAGGCTGGCTTGATTTGGGATTAAATTTAAATACCGGGATACCTCTTTACTCTCTATTGAAATTATATCGGAACTCTTAAAATAATTGAGGCTGTTTGAAATGAACGGAAGATACGATGCCACAGATGAATTGAAAAATTTCCTAAGGATTGTAAGTGGAATTGCGCCCACAAAAGAATCAGTGCCTCATATGAGCAATATCGATATTTATGGCGAGTCAGTGCCACTTAGGGGGGAAGCGGGCGGAGATCATATTGCTTATTTGGACTTTAAAAGGGACTGCGATTTGGCAGCAAGAAGCAAAGAGGCAAGGACTCACGGAAGGAATGATGTTGCAGATACGCTTGAGAATAACTATGAAAGGGCAGGAATACTGCTTGCAGATGTTTCCGGGCATAACATGACGGATGCAGCAGTCGCTGTTGCGCTGCACTCAGTTTTCTTGGCAGGGGTTGAATATGAATTAGACAGACACGGAGAAGTCACAACTGACTTATTTGAGAAAATAAATGAAGTTTTGTATCGTGTTTTGAGCGGCAATAAGTTCCTCACCATGATTTATGGAGAAATTGCAGAAAATGGCAGATTCAGATTCCTCTCTGCAGCACATCCGCCTCCGGTGGTATATTCTAACAAGTACGACAGAATAGTGGACATTGGCGCTGACAGGCTGGTTACGTTTCCGCCGATTGGCACCATGCCTTCGGAAGTGCATATTGACAAAAGGCGCCGCCGTCGCTCCGCACTGGGATACAAAGAAAGATACACTGCCAATGAGATAAATTTAATGGGTTCGGGGGATATTCTCTTAATACATACTGACGGCTTGTCTGATCATAAGGGTCCATGGTCATTTGATTCTTCAGAGGCTCACGTTGGCGGAGAAATTGATTTTTTTCCGCGCCACCTTGAAGATGGCCTGAGAAGGGCCAAAGATAGGAGTGCCAAGGATATATATAATGAAATAAAAGATAAAGTGCTTGCGTTTGGTCCGCTGGAAGATGATGTAAGCTATGTGGTAATAAAGAAAAAATAATAACCAAGCTTAAATTCCGTAGTTCAAAATAATTCTCGTTTATTAAGCAACATAGTAAATAATAATTCATGAACATTGAAACCAGAATATTTTTGCCGGTATTGCTGGCCATGGCTTTGTTCGCAAGCGGGTGCGTCGCGCCTACAGGAGGGACCGGCGGAAATGGCGGGGCTGGGAACGCCGATGTTTTTTCAGGCATGGGAAAACTGGTCGTGCAGATAACGGACCAGCCGAAACTGAACATACAGAAAGCGGTGGTCACGGTTTCCGCTGTGGAAGTCCACGTGGCCGGAACCGGAAACGAATCAGGGTGGGTCACTGTGGTCAGAAGGCCGAAGACATTCGACCTTGTTGCGATAAAGAACGTCAGCGAGTATCTGGGAGAAAACGACCTTCCGGCCGGAAGATACACGCAGATAAGGCTTAACGTCGACCAGGCTTCGGTGACCATTGACGGGGCGGCATACAACCTTACCGTGCCTTCCGACAAGATCAAGCTTGTGGGCAGCTTTGCGATAGAGGGGAACAAAACGACGACTCTTACGCTCGACTTCGACGCGGAAAGCTCCATACACGAAGAGGGAAAGGGCAACTACAGCATGAAGCCCGCAATCAGGATTTTGACTTCCGCGCCTGAAGCGAAAACGGACGAAAAGGGGTGCACGGAATCCGGAGGGAACATAACAACGGGATGGTGCTGCAAGTCGGCTGGCAACTTCCCGAATCTCTGCGGCATCGGCGCTTGCGGCTGCTCTCCTGAGAACAGACACGAAGTGAGGCTCTGTAACTGCGGTGAAGGCAAGTGCTTCAACGGCAATAAATGCGTCCAAATAGGACAGTCCTGAGACGCGCAGCGGATTTCTTTGGCTGGCATGAAGACGGAAAATTTTATCCGAAATAATCGAGGTCGTCCACCTCGAAATCCTGGATTATGTCCATGTCCCATGACTCATTATCGCCATGATACTCCAGCTTGCCGGCTTCGGGAATTACATGGTTTATGCCGTGCTTTGCTATGAGAGTCGCCGGATGCCTGGGACCAAGCACCCTCTCGGATATCGCCTCGGAAAGCATGTGTGTCTGCTGCTCGTCCAGATGGCCCAGCGTATGGAGATATTCGTGCAGAAGTATGTGGAAGACGTACGCGTTTATCACTTCCCCGTCCCCGGTTTTCAGCACGTCTTTGAGCAGGCCCTTGTTCATGACTATGAAGTTTGAGCCGACCTGGTGGAACGCCCCGATGTAGCTGGGAAGGTCGGTAAGCCCCAGGAGCAATCCCCCTCTCCTCTCGCCCATTGTCTTCTCTACCGCGGCCTTTACCACGCCGAAAATGCACGGGAAGCCGCTGCACTCGTTCAGCTTGTCCGCAAGATTCATGCCAACACCTCCTTGCAGCATTAAAGGAAATTATATGCATCAGGGGAGTATTTAAACCTTTTCCCACTTTTTGCCAGATTGAAATTTGCCCAGAATGAGGTTCTGCGGCGATAGTTTTTATCTGATAATAGTGACACTCCCGAAGGCTTATAAAAATAATACCTATGTAGTTAATATGGCAACACATGAGGCAGAAACATTAAGAAGAGTAGAAGGATTAGAAAATAGAAAAGCTCTTTTATATAGAGAAGTAGATATTGTTCTTTCGAATCACATAAGAGATATAGAAATGGTAAAAGGTATACATGATGAAAGACTTGTGCCTGAAGGAGAAAAAATGCAATTCAGAACATATGGCCAAGTTACTCTGGACAGATCGGAGAAACCGGCAATAGTTTATGTACAAATCGGTTTAATTGAACCGGTAGCCAGGTGTTTGGACCGTGCTTATAATGCTAGCCGGTTTCACTGTGCAAGAGAGGAACTTACCGATATTGTTGTAAAAATTCTTAGAGACAAAAAAGGCTTGGTGTATAAAGGTCACAACTTTGGATATGTTCGCGGCGAGATGCCTCTACATGAAGACCAGTCATTAGTTTTAGACAGACAAGATAGGGGCGGATAGGAAGCCGTTGAATCTAAAATCGTTGCGGCTGTTGAACAAAGTCAAAGAGGTTATTCCTGCCGGCTTTCTTTTCATGCCCTTCATGCCCTGCGCCGGCCTGCGCATCCGGCGCGTTCTGATGCGGACCGTGCAGGCCGTTCAGTTTCGAAAGCCATCCGCAGAACCCGCATTCCATCGAAGGCTTCGGCTCGGCACCAAGGATGCAGGCGACCGCATCCAAAAAGAGTTTTTCCCCGTGCTTCCTGTTGACCGGGAGTTTCACGGGGTCGGGGTCGAAAATAACGTTATGGCGCTCATCCACGCCGGTCGGGTGGTAGAAAACGAGTATCGCGAAATCCGCCGGCGGCAGCGAGTTCTTCTCGAGCAGGAGCGAGTATATGTCCATCTGGTGCTGGTAATAGCAGTGCGTGTTGTCCTTCCTCGGCGAGCCGCGCGTCTTGAAGTCGAGGGGAGCGTACTTCCCATCGCTGGTCACGAAGAGATCGTCCAGCGCGCCCATGAGGACCGCGCCCGTCTTCGCGTCGGCGTACCGGAGCCCCCTGTACCCGCTCCTCCATATCTCCAGCTTCGCCGCGTCGTCGAACAGCCGTCCCTCGAACTTCCCGTCCAGCTCCTCCGGCAGCGAATGGTCCTGCCTGTGCCTGTCGAAATGTTTTTTCAGTATCAAGTCCATGCCAGCCGGCAGCGAAGGGAAGATCGTGGCAGGCCTTTTGATCCCGCGGTTGAAATGCAGCCAGAAGCAGCGTGGGCACTCGAGAAAAAGGGAGATGGTGGACGGGGAGAGCACGAGCTGTTTCATGATGCATGTAATTTGCATGAGCGGATTAAAAAACGAAAATTAATGGACGGCAGGCAGGAGGCAGGACTTTTCATTTGTTACGCATTAAGGTCAAACGGAAGGTTTCAATTTAAATTCAATAACTCCTCCTCTTGGTTTTGTCCCATCCCGTACCGGATTCATATCAGGATGCGTATATCCGTATCTTTCCCCAAAACCGCCTATGGGGACTCCGGTATCTTCCCTTGCTGTCCCTGTTCCTGTCCTGACTTCGGATGCTGCCGGCCTTCCAGCAGGATCAACTCGTGCCGGATGCGGAGGGTGATGTGCATTTCTGTACATTTCACAATGGAAACTGCCACCGGGAAATATGGTGACTTTTTCTCTGTATCTGCGCGTTGAAACAGGAATGCCATGCGCATCTTTGTATCTTTCCACGGACAAGCCGTCTCTGGAATCTCCGGGGAATTGGAGAACGTTTGCCCTTGTTCTTATATCATCTCTGCCCCTTGCCGAATATGGAACACCACCTGCATCTCCGTACCCTACATCTTGTTCAGGACGCACCGGAGTCCCGTCTGTAAGACTATCGCCAATAGTTCCTCGAATACGGAGCATAAGCCCAAGACGCTGTTTTACATAACCTATATCATGCGTTCTGTAACCTGTGCCATCTTCAGGCAAGGGTGCTGCTGAAGGGTTTTCATCAGGAAGGCCTCTGCGCAGGTCTATTGCACGGACAGTATTAAACAGATGTAACTCTGTTTCTATAGCAGCCTTACTATGTAAGCTGGAAAGTTCTCGGTAAAAATCGTGTTTATCAAGCAGCTCATAGCACCTATTTAAAAGGATGTCTATGTCCCTTGCCCCCTGTCCTTCCAGATAGTTTTCATTCATGGCAATTTCAAAATACAGTATACAAATATTATTGAGAGAAATGGATTTAAATTGGAATAGGATTTTGGCTTTTGGCTTTACTTTCCGCCTGCCGGGCCGAAAACCAGCTGCTTTATCTCCGACAGGTCGGCCAGCGAGTTGAGCTTGATCTTCATGCCGGAAACCGTGTACAGCACGTCGCCGATGTAAAGCGAGCGCTTCACCGAGTATTCGTCGCCGAAATAGTAATAGCCGCTCTTGAGGAAGGTCTGGTTGTCGTCGTAATGCGTTATCCTTCCCTTGAATACGAAGCCATTGTCTAGCGACAAATCGTACACGTACGCGCCCTGGAACGTGTATTCGCCGTATGGCGGCCACTGCGGGCTTTTCTCCTGCTTCTGCTCGTCGGTCAGCTGTGCCAAGAGGATTGGCACGACCAGGAGATTCTTATCCCTGTCGAAGAGGAAGGCCTTGTGGTCGTGGAGCGCATACGAGTCTGTTCCCCTGTCGCCTATGACAACCTTGTGGAGTTCTTTCGGGTTCGCGACGTCCGTGACGTCGAAAAGCGCGATTTTCACTCCCTGGTACCAGGCGAAATTCGCCGGCTGCCCCCCTTCGGATTCCGCTTCCACCGCTTCCTTGCCTATGCCTATTATGTGATTCTCATCATAGGGATGGAGGTAATCCGAGTAGCCTGGGATTTTCAGCTTGCCCAGTATTGTCGGGTTTGCCGGATTGGACAGGTCGAGCACGAAGAAGGGGTCGACCTTCTTGAACGTGACCATGTAGCCGCGCGCTCCCATGAACCTCGCGGAATATATCGATTCGCCCGGAGCGATGTTCTCGATTTTCCCTGTCATCTTCAGGTCGCTGCCGAAGATGTAGACGTTGTTCGAAGTCCCGCCTTGGATGCCCATCGCTCCCCTGAACAGCCTTCCGGCCGTTGTGGCGATGCGGAAATGATCATTATATTCGTCCATGGAGAACTGGTTGAGTATGTGGCCTGGCGCTTCCATCTGGCCGATGTGCGTGATCTTCCCGTTCTCAAGAGAGAACTTGTGGACAATCGTCTTCTCGGTCGTCCCGCCACCTTCCATCCAGAAAGGATAGTTGGCCTCGGCAATGTAAAGGTTTGAAAGAGACGCGTAGACGTTCTGGCCAGAGCCCATTATGACCTCTTTCGTGACATCGGCCTGCGGGTCTTCCATCGAAATCGAAGCGACTGTTATGAAGCTCTGCGGGTTCACCGGATCGAAATACTCGACATCGCCGCAGCCACAGCTGCTCGAGAAATTCGCGTCTTCTCTGACGAAGTCGTTCATTTTCCTGTCCCTGAACGCGGGGAGTATCTGCTCTGCGATGGAATCCGTAACCGCCCCGCCTTTCGCGACATTTTCCATGACCGCGTAGTTCGGGTAGGAGTCCACGACGAAGTAAACATGCGAGCCTATCTTGCGCGAGGACAGGTAACTGCCCTCGAAATCGACCGAGCGGATGAGCGATGGGTTGACCTTGTCGCTCGCGTCCCATATGCGGACCGTCGCCAGCGAAAGGTAACGGTATGGGTATGGATAGTACTCCGGCGCAACTCCCTGCTTCGCTGCCTCCCCTTTCGCTCCCGGCTGTTCTTCATACGGAATTTGCCTGCTGGTCTGGCCGAAAACAAGGATATTGTCGCCCTGTATGAACATTTCCTGCGGGTAGAAATCCCCAAGGTCGGTCTGGCTAAGGACCACGGCTTCGTCAGAAGGGTAAGCTTTCGCGATGACAAGCGCGCTGTTGCTCCCGCCCCCGCCGTAATAGTAATTTCTGCCTGTAAGGGTGTAAATATATTCCCCGTCCGTCTTGACTATGTCCGCCTCGTCAACGCCTTCCACCTGGACGTTCGTCTCGGAATACGCCACGCCCGACTCGGAAGTTGTTTTTGTAGCGCCGGCCACCTGTGATGCAGCAGTCATGGTCTCAAGCATCATCCCTCCCCTCGTCAGGTAATAGCTCTGCGCCTTCTGCTGCGCCTCTTTCAGGGAATTGGCGAGCGCGCCGCAAGAGCCGAACCTGGACAGCTTGCTGGCCGTCACGGGGTTGGGGTTCACCTGATAGGCGTAGTAAGAAACAATTCCGCCGGCAAGAATGGCAATAACAAAAAACACAGCTATTCCAGCAAAGCCTTTGGAAACTTTTCCTTTCATGGTTTATTTTTGGCAGGCGACAATAAATAGGATTTCGTTTTTGTTCGGCCCGGACCGAAATTCAGGAGGGGCGTTGATTGTAAAATATTTTTACCTTCTTCCCGATAATCGTTTCATTGAACCTATTGCCGTTCACCTCCAGCACGTAAAGCGCTTTCTGCCGGGGGGTGTAGGAGTCGCAGACATTCCCGGCGCATGGCACGGCGTGAAAAATATCGACAACATCAAAATCAGCATCAATGAAAATAATGTCCAAGGGGATAAGCGTGTTTTTCATCCAAAAACCATACAGGCCTTCCTGCTCGAAAACAAACAGCATCCCGCAGTCGTCGCACAAGCTCTCTCTGAACATCAAGCCCGTTTGTCTTTCCTTTTCGGTATTTGCTATTTCAACGATTATCCTTTCTCCATCAACATCGACATAATTATAACTATCACGGCCGCCGATTAGGAGAAACAGAAATATTATGGCGAGTATCGAGAGGGACAGAAGCATTATGGCGAGTAAGTGCTTGTTCATGTTTAGTATCCGTAAGTGCAAATCGGGCAGTATTCTCAGCCTAGAACTTCACTTCCACATCCTTCTTCTCCGCCTCCGCCGCCTTGAACAGGTCTTCGTTCTGGTAGCCGAGCGTCCTCGCGACGAACATGTCGGGGAAAGATTGTATGCGGATGTTGTACGTGTTCACGGAATCGTTGTAGAATTCACGCCTGTCGGCAAGCTCGTTCTCGATCCCGCTTATCCTGCCCTGCAGCTGGAGGAAGGTCTCGTTCGCCTTGAGGTTCGGGTAGTTCTCCGCGACGGCGAACAGCGTCTTGAGCGCGCCGGTTATTATGCCGTCGGCCTTCGCCTTCTCCTGAATCGTGGTGGCGTTGAGGAAGTCGGTGCGTGCCTTGGTCAGATCGGTCAGCACGCCTCTTTCATGTTTCATGTAGCCCTTGACCGACTCGATGAGCTTCGGCAGCTCGTCCGCGCGCTGCCTCAGCAGGACGTCGATGTTGGCGAACGATTTCTTTATGTTGTTCTTCAGGCGGACGAGGCCGTTGAAAACGGAAATCACGTAAACGGCCAAGACTACCAAAACAAGACCTATAACGGTCATGATTATCATTTCGAAACCGAACGCCATGGCAAATCACCATTTCTTATCAAATTATATAACAATTTATAACAATCCCGTATATAAAAATATAATTGCCAAGCATCCGGCCACAAGAGCGATGCCGCCGAATACCCCGGCCATAGATTTCCAGCGGAGCGATGAGAGTATCTCCTTTTCCGGCTTGTCGGAAATGAAGTAAAACTTGTCGAAGCTGCCTTTCTGTATCATGACGTCTTCTACGTGTTCTTTTGCGCTCCCTTCCTCCACGAACGGGTTGTCGCCGGCGGTCCCCATGACGTACAGGCTGTCCCCGGGCGCGATGTGATACTCCGTGAAACGCATCTCCTTGTTGAAGCCGAAAAAGCCCTCGTGTTTCATGCCGCTGGTATCGAGGAACTGCATTACCTGCGCGGGCGGGTCCTTCCCGGAGCCGGAGCCGAATTCGTAATCCTTCGAAATCTCTATGCCCGCCCCCTTCGGGTCGACCAGCACCTGGCCGGTCTCGTCTCTCAGGTAAAAGCCCGTCCTCTCCTCGCCCTGTTTTACGGTCACCCACCTGCTGTTCTTGCCTTGGTGGCGGTATTCCTCTATGGTGTACTTGTAATAGACGCAGTCATCGCCGGAGAACGGGCCCTTGAGCAGCTGTTTGGCCGGAACGACCTTGCCGTATATCTCCACGAGACCCATGGCAAGCGAGCGTATCTTCGAGGTCGGCGTGTTTTCTATAAGCATCCTGCGCCTGAACCAGACAATGCCCAGGACGAAAAGGACAAGACCACCACCAAGGCCTGCTAATGAATAGAAAAACAATTCGCCGCTCATAAAGAATAATGAGGTTTTTTATTTAAAAAATCGCGGCAAATATTCTCGTGGCCTTATGTCAGGCGAATCCAACGTTGACAGAGCCGAGTTCTTCGAGAGCGAGAAGAAGAAGAAATACAGGGCAAAATACAGGAAAAGGGTTAAATACAGGAAAATCCCAATAACCCAATAGTAGCTCTTTGGGAAAAGCTTAGGCAAAAAGCGGGTGACGGAATGGAAAGCATGCTCAGCCCCTTTGATTTCACGTGGCAGGAGATAAGGGACATAGTGATTTCGTTAGCGGTAATGACATTCGTTTTCGCTTACCCTGAAATCCTGGCCAGCCCCGTTTTCATCCTGACCTCGCTGCTTACCGTCGGCGTGGCCTTCATGGGCCACGAGCTTTCGCACCGTTTCGTCGCCCGCAGGCGCGGGTTCTATTCGGCCTACAGGATGTGGCCGCAGGGTTTGCTCCTGGCCGTCGTCCTTACGCTCGCCACCAACGGCGGCTTCGTCTTCGCCGCGCCGGGCGCGGTGATATTCTCGGGCTACTGGATTTTCAGGAACCCCACCATCAAAGACATCGGCCTTATAGGCATTGCCGGCGTCGTGTTCAACATCTCGCTGCTTTACGTTTCGCTGGCGCTCTATTTCGCGACCGGCATCCACCTGTTCTCGTTCATGGGAATCGTCAACGCCTGGCTGGCGATTTTCAACCTCATTCCTTTCGGTCCGCTGGACGGGAAGAAAGTGATGGACTGGAACCTCAGGATATGGCTCGCCGCGTTGGCGCTTGCCGCGGCGGGCTTTGCGCTGCTCTCCGTGTTTTAATTTTTATGCGGGCTCCGCGAATTAGAATTATGGGACCGCGTGTTTTGATGGTTCTGGCCGCTGTCATGCTGCTCGTGCTCGCGAGCGGCTGCACGAATAAGCCTGCAGGGCCAAGGAACGAGACCACCGAATATTATAATGCATCTTATAATGCATCGAATTCGCCGGGAAACCAGTCACGCGACAGCGCCAACGACACCGTGCCCCAGGTCACGGGCAACGGCTTCACCTTCAAGATATACGGAGTGAACGAATTCTGGATGAAGACGAACGACACCACGAAATTCTACGTCGTCTTCAACAATGAGGACGAGGACATGGAAAGCCACATGTTCATCGCTCACGTCTTCCCTTCGGCCGCGGATTTCGACGTGATGGCCGCCTACAGCTGCATGTACTTCACGACGTGCGAGCCGCTCCTTTCGCGGATGAGGCTCATGACGGACCAGCCGGAAAACTCCACGCTCGTGAACTACGGGCACGTGAACCTGTATTCGATAGGTATCCGTATCCCGGAAGGCACGCCCGCCGGGACGTACATGTACAACATGGTTGCGTGCAAAGACGTCACATTCGCCGAATGCACCGAGACCTCCGCCAATTTCGGATCCAACATTCCGGTAATCGTGCACGTTTTGTGAAAATACATTAAACTGAAAGCTTGAAATTCCACATGTAAACTTTAGTTCCCACACCGTCATATTTAGGAAACGCATCAAATAGATAATCATTTGGCTCAATTTCACGGTTGGTTCTTAGGTATGATATCGTATTCATTGCTATTTGATTTGCTTCCGCCCCATAAGAGAAGATAAAAAATATCGGCATTTTCTGCCTAATTTTTTCCCTTATACTATTCCTTATTATATGTTCAGAATTTTCCTTGTGCACAAAAACTGCTATGTTACTCCACTGTTGTATAATTCTTTCAAACTCTTGAATAATGGATTCGGAAGAATAGTTCTTCTTGCTTAAATCATCCAGATATTCAATCACTCCTCTTATTGCGCCAGTGCTACCCATGTTTACTATATTCAAGACTTTCCAGCCCTTTTTCTTATGTATGCTATCCCTTATCTTATCTATTTCACATCTTTCTCCTTTATCGCTTAGCTCGGATATGCAAATTCCTATTTTAATGAAGGGTAGCGTCCAATGGCCTCTCCCTATGCACTCTTTAAGACGTTTGAAGTAAGTCTCGTCCCCGATTTTTTGTACCTTTTCTGCCAATAGAATGAATTGCTTCGGAGGAAATCCAAATTCTTTTTCAAATTGATTATCTTTCCATTTTTCCAAAAAATTTTCCTTGATTTTATTATAAGCAGAGGTGCCTATAGCTTTTGCCGCTTCTATCAGAAGTTTATTTATGTCTAGTCCCCCGCTTTCCTCTGGCATTTTATTTCACCGTCTTCCACATGTTCGGAAAAATACTCTGCCAGAGTAAGCGCATTTGTGTTAAAAACAACGGTGGAACCGGGCATCACTGACGCTTCGTCGAATTTTACTGGTTCCCCTGTATATGGACAAATGTGAGGTTTGTTATCTTTTTTAGAGTATACTATGCCATCTTTAACCGCAAACCCAAGGAAATCCAAAAGGACAGTTTTTTGCTGGTCGGTTAATTCAATAAATTTCATATGGCACCTCGTTTGTCCTACTTTATATTAAATTTCTAAGCTTATAATAGTACTCTGGGATGTATTTATACTCTATATACTCTAGAAGTGGAAAATGGGTTTATATTGTTATGTTTAAACGGCTGCGTAGAAATCATCACAGTTAAAATAACAAATCTAACGTATCTCTGAACGTTGTAGACAATGCACACAATCTTCAGCTCCTTTTTGCGCTGCCTCAGGCTCCTGCTGTACAGCGTATCCCCGAACCTTCTTTTCATTGATGAGAACACGCTCTCCACCATGTTCCTCCTTGCGTACGTCTCCCAGTCGAAATCCTTCGCAAGCTCCTTTCTTAACCGGCCGTGGAAGCGCTTTCGCTTCCTGTCCATGCGCACGCGTATGAGGTTCCTTGCCTTCAGATTGTACCTCACGAACCTGTTGTTGTCCTCAGAGTCGTATCCCCTGTCAGCAATGACCGTCGCTATCCTCACCTTCCTTCTCGTGCTTCTCAGCACGGGAACGAAATACGGAAAGTCGCTGCTGTGCTCGTCGGTCGGCAGGTCGGATATGACGACCTGCCTGTCCGTATCGATGGTAAGCGTCTGCTTCATGTAGCTGTTATTCCACACCCCGTTCTCCTGCCTGTACTTAATCATCATGAAGTACCTGCTCGCATAGTTGGAGCTGAATCCTGTTGAATCAACCGCAACGACGGATTCGGCTATGCCGAACAGCCTGACAGTCTGCCCGAGTATAAGCTCAATCTTAACCAGACTGAATCTCCTGAAGAACTTGTGTATGGTGGTGTAGTGTGGCAGCTGCTCCAGCTCCATAATCCTTTGCAGCTCGGGCGTTATCTCCAGCAGCTCGATTACTGTCCTGTAATGGAGCCTGAGGTACTTCATGAGGCATAAGACGACTACATGCTGGTACTGCTTGTACGATTGCTTCGACTTCCTGCACGAATACAACGGTATCTGAGACTCCTTGCAGACCCTGACCAAGGTCTCAGTTAATTTTATTAACCCGTTAGAAGAATTCTTCATGGGAGCCCCCTCCTGTTATTCTACTCAATTAACAGTTGGGGCCAACTCCCCTTTATAAATCATTTCTACAGAGCCGTTTAAACACGGATGTAGAAAACCTCCCGCATAAAACAGGTCATTGCATACCTGTACAGGTTGTATGCCACGCATATTGCCTTCAGTTCCTTCTTCTGTCGTCTTGTTGACCTCGAATAGACCGTGTCGCCGAACACCGCCTTCATGACGAAGAACACGGTCTCTATGCCCTGCCTCTTCTTGTACGTCTTTTTGTCGCCGTTCGAGACCATTTCCTTTCTGAACCTGCCGCTTACTTTGTACGGCTTCCTACCCATCCTTCTTACGGGTATCACCGTTCCCGCCTTTATTACGTTCCTCACGAACTCGTGATTCGCTTCCGAATCGTATCCCTTGTCGGCTATGACCGTCCTTATCCTGACGGTCTTGGACGTCCTCCTCACCAGAGGCACGAAGTCGAGGGTGTCGTGGCCCTTGTCCTTCCTGGGCCTGCTGGCCAGTATGACCTGCTTCTCGACGTCGGCGGTTATGCTGTTCTTGATGTACGCTTCCTTCCAGACGTGCTTCTTCCTCCGGTACTTGATCATCATGAAGTACCTCGAGGCGTGGCTCGAGCTGAACCCGGTCGAGTCTATCGCCACGATGCCGGACAGCTCGAACAGCTTCGCGGTCTGGCATAGTATCCTTTCGAACAGTATGGTGCTGAACCTCCTGAAGAACTTCTGCAGGGTCGTGTAGTGCGGCAGCCGCTTCAGACCGATTATGCGCACGACCTCTGGAGCAATCTCCAGAAGCTGGATGACGGTCCTGTAATGCTTCCTCTCCTTCTTCATCAGCAGGAAAATGCATGCGTGCTGGTACTGCTTGTAGAGCTTCTTCGAATACTTGTTCGAGAACAGCGGCATTCTCGAATGCCTGCATACAGTCACGCAGGCTTTCGCAAACTTTATTAATACGTTAGAATCAGATTTCACTGGGGACCCCCTCCTGTTTTTCTCAACAATTAACAGTTGGGGACAATCCCCTCTTATAAAAGAAGAAAAGGATTTCTACACGGGTGTTTAAACATTTT
>Ga0315274_10000177_pt1 | contig 95368 bp, 75 predicted proteins | sample YL17G02_20_MG_FD_203700 | JGI IMG/M metagenome (GOLD analysis project Ga0315274, IMG submission 203700) | Sediment microbial communities from Yellowstone Lake, YNP, Wyoming, USA - YL17G02_20 | ecosystem: Environmental > Aquatic > Freshwater > Lake > Sediment | place: USA: Wyoming | collected...
GCACGATGAAGGTAATACCTATAACAAGCTCAAGACGTCTCTGGAGGCGATAGGGTACGATGTGAGACATGCTCAGCTTTCTCCTCATAGATTTGACGTGCCGCAAATAAGAGAAAGAATGTATATGGTTGGGCAGCTTGGAGGCTTGAATGGCTTTCAATGGCCCATCTCACAAACAAACGGCGAGGACCTGTCAATTGAGACGGTTTTGGAAAAGAATCCAAAAGAGGCGTTGCCTCTAAGCAAGCAGGTTATTGAATGTTTGGAGACATGGCAGGAGTTTCTTGAGGCCTTTCCCGAAAACGAGCAACTGCCATCGTTCCCTATCTGGAGCATGGAGTTCGGTTCAACATACCCATATAAGCAAGATTCTTTGTATAAGGTGCCGGTGAAAATCTTACAGAAGAAACGGGGGTCCTGTGGCGAAAAGCTTAACTACAGATTGAGGCGAGATATAATGCATCACGTACCCAGCTATGCTCGTGCAGAGGACAATGCATTTCCAGATTGGAAACAAGAGTTTATAAGAAAGAACAGAGAGCTGTATAGAAAACAAAAAGAGTGGATGGACCAGTGGCTGGATAAAATTCGACGATTTCCGCCGAGCTTGCAGAAGCTGGAATGGAACTGCAAAGGGGGAAAACGCAATATCTGGAATTACGTAATACAATTCAGGGCGTCTGGAGTGAGAATCAAACGCCCGACAACAGCACCATCGCTAGTAGCTATGACTACTACTCAAGTTCCCATCATCGGATGGGAACGCCGATATATGACGGTTAGAGAATGCGCTCGGCTTCAATCAATGGGTGAACTGAAGCATTTCCCCTGTAACACGGCGGCTATGGCCGCTCTTGGAAATGCGGTGAATGTGAAAGTTGCGAGGCTTGTTCTTGAGAGCCTACTGCGGGAATAAGATCGATGTGGCTATGAGTAGAGCTTGATCAGGATTTTTAATGGATGTTCTGAGCAAGGATCAACGCTCCTATTGCATGTCATGCATAAGAAAAACAGATACAACCCCGGAAATGGTGGTGAGAAGGATTGTTCACAGTTGCGGTTTTCGTTACCGACTTCATAGAAACGACCTCCCAGGGTGTCCTGACATTGTGCTCCCAAGCCGCAAGAAGATCATCTTCGTGCACGGATGCTGGTGGCACCGGCACAATTGCCGACTTGGACGCCGAACTCCAAAATCAAGACTCGATTATTGGCTCCCAAAACTCCATGCAAATAAAGAGAGGCATAATAAAAACTTGCGGAAGCTACGAAGTCAAGGATGGAAGGTATTGACTGTGTGGGAGTGCCAAACTAGAGACCCAGACAAATTAATAAATCGCATCCTCAAATTCATCGTGTAAAGATACAATTAACTTCGAAAGTTAGACTTGCCTTTCATTATAGATCTAAACACGTGCTTCAGCAAGCTCAGTGCAAGCAAGCAGGGCAGGCGTGGCGTCAACGGATAAACGATACGATGTGGAGAATGGGAACCCGGTCCCTCGAGTACCTCGGGGCAGGCAGTAAAACGCCGGGCTAACCATAAGGATTCAAGGGAAGGGGTAAATAAAAGGAAGGTCGTTGTCCCTTCGGCACTTCGACAAAGCTCAGTGAAGGCATCGCAGCGGCCCCAGCCACAGGTGGCAGGGCTAAATAATGGGAGCACGCTTACGCTTGGGATTCTGAGAGAAACCCTGGGTGAAACCCAGGGCTAAATCCCGATCAAATACCCCGATAGAAAACATCGGGATCTGCGCTGCGCTCCGACATCGGGACAAGCATCGGAAATTAGGAATTGCTAAACGGGATGATGGCGGCGATGAAATATTGAGGACGGGACCCCCAAATAAATATGGGGGTAAATGCGTGGATTCCCGCCCGTTCGACAAGCTCCCCACTTCGCCCCAAACGACGGGGCTTCGCAGGGCAAGCAGGGCAGGCACTTCGCGGGAATGACATATAGCGACAGAGGGATGGCGGTGGGGAAATGAATTTTATCTTGAGGGTGGAAAACCGAGGTTGATACGGCCTGCGGCTGAGCGGTCAAAGAGATGATTTGCGTCGCCGACAAATCGAAGCAGGAGCGCGATTTTACTCTTGACCTGCACTCTGCGGTAGATATTCCGCAGGTGGACTTTGACAGTACCGTGCCGAATCTTGAGAACTCGCGCCACTTCTTTATCCGTCAAACCCTGGCAGGTAAGCTTAGCGACCTGGAGCTCACGCGGACTGATTCGATACCGCTCCCGGATAAACATCCACTGCCTATCATTAAGCAAGGTGACTTTGAGATGACTACCCAAGAGCTCGGTTTTGTTGGTTCTTTCATTTTTAGGCGCGGCAAATTGCGACATAATCAACTCCCTTTCTGAAGCTGTTCGAGGAGGCGTCTGGCTTCGGTTAAATCGGTTTGAGACAGGCCACCGATGCGGTTGTTCAAATCGAGGACCTGCTGCAATTGTTCGCGTGCTTCGGATGTGCGTTTGAGCTGGTTCAACGCCCTTGCCAGGTGAAACCTCGTTGCTACGGCCGACGGTACGTTAGCCGGATACAACTTGAGGCTTTGTGTGAAATCGCGTAAAGCCTTTTCATACTCGCCGAGGCGAAAGTAAATAATCCCTCGTGTATCCATAATATCAATGTACTGCGGTGGGGCTACCCGGATGCCTCGTTCGATAAGCTCAAGGGCTTTGCGAGGTTCGCTCTGCTCTTCACAGAGTATCCAGGCGAGATTATTGATGACGACAAAATTGTTTGGTTCCGAGTCAAGGACTCTCTGATAATACTGAGCGGCCTCGGCGGGGCGACCAGCGGTCTGTAAGAGTGTCGCCAGGGAGAGGGCTGCGGCATTGAACTTTGGATTGCGATCCAATATCGCCCGAAAAATGCTTTCAGCGATCTGCCTGGCCTCAGTTTGCTGTGTAGCTCCCAGCACTGTAGCAATAGTCATAGGTGTGCGTGTGTCGTCAGGATGCTTGCGGGACCAATCAGCAACCTTTCGAGTAAGCTCGTCCCAGAGTTTGTCATTGCTGAGCAGTTGAGCCTGGGTGAGTAAGGGAACCGGGTCGTTTGGTTCAGCCTGGTTCAACTTATTGAACAGGGCCTCGGCGTCGACCTTTTTGTTAGCTACATAAAGCGCAGCGGCCAAGGCAATTTCACACCTTCGTCGAGCGGAATCGGGGCAGGTGCGGAGCTGATTCTTGAGCAGGTCTATCGCCTTTTGGGGGTCACCTGCGGCCACATAAGCAACAGCGAGGCGTACGGCGACATCTACATCATTGGGGTCCTGCTCAGCAAGAAGTCTGAGAGGCAGGACGGCCAGATTCGGTGAATTTATGGCCTCTACGCGGGCCTTGAGCAAAAGCAACTGTTTGTCGTTAGGATTTTGTGAAAGCCCTCTGAGGGTGGTGTCTATTGCTTTGCCGGGGTTGCCTTGCTGCAGTTGAGTTTCGGCAAGCAAGACCCAGGCATCAACTACTGCAGGATTTGTATCGGTGACGGCCTGCAGGATACTCTGTGCGGACTCAACGGCCGGGGCAGTTCCGTCGTATAGCAAAGACCTGGCTTTATACAATCGCAGATCCAAATCCTGTGGGTTTGCCTTGAGGGATTCATCAAGTAATGCAACGGCACGACGCATCCCGTTCGAATCGGCAGACGTCATAAAAGTCAATATAGCAAGTTTCTGCACTCTGATGTCCTTGGGCGAGAGGGAGAGGGCGTGCTCGATGTCCGCAGTAGCTTCATTGAGTCGGCCCTGAACGCGGTAGAAACCGCTCCTGGCCACCCAGATCTCAACGTTATTCGGCTCGATCTTAGCGGCATGGGCAAAATCTTCGAGTGCCTTATCGAGTTGGCCGACCGCGGCGTAAGTTCTTGCCCGCAATACATAAGAGAAAGCGTTGTTAAGCTTGGCAGCGACCTCGCTGCATAATCTCAGGGCCTCTTCAGGCTTGTTTTGACTAATATTCAACTGAACGAGGGCGACAACAACAGATAATGAGTCGGGTTGCTGGATTCTAAGCTTATCGAGGATCGCCTGTGCCTCAACGAACTTACTCTGCTTAATCAACAGCAAAGCTAACGCCAAACTGGCGGATGCATTGTTAGGATCGGTGGACACAAAACCTTCGAGAATCTCCGAAGCCGAGCCAAGCTCACCTCGTCTGAGGTACGTCTGCAACTGAAGCTTTTGAAGGTCGGGGTGAGACAAACCCTGCTGGGCAGCACGATTGAGAAGCTCCTCAGCCTGGTCAAAGTCCTGGGCTTTGTACAGGGTTGAGACGAGTGGGATTATTATAAGGACATTGCCGGGCGAACGGCTCAAAGCCTCGCGGTATGTGGAGATTGCCAATTGCAATTCGCCGTTATGTTCGTAAGCAGCCGCAAGCAGGACACGACTTGCCTGGTCTTCCGGGTTTGCAAGCAGGTTTTCCTGCAGAAGCGAAATGACCTGGGTGTAGCGGTTTTTGAAATCACTGGAGTTAAGCCAGACCTTTGCCTGTTCGTACCGCCACTGCCAGCCCGCTTGGCCTTCGAGAGATTTGATCTGATCTACGAGTTTCTGAGCCTCGGGGGTGTTCTTTGCCGTTTGCTCTGTAGCGAGCAGTCTGCGTTTTATTAGAACGTTATCGGGAAGCTCCTGAGAAAGGCGACTGAGCAAGTCATACTCTTTATCCCGCTGGTTCCAGTATGCATACAGCTCAACGAGCAGAATGCTCAAATCCCGCTTGGCATCCGGCTGGTTCAGACGGGTCAAAGCATCTTTTAGGACGGTTTCACATTTTCCGCGTTCATTGCGGCGATTGAGCAAAAGGGCGAGGTTCCGCACAGGTTCAACCTCCTGGGGGAATTGTTGTGCAACTTGGGTCAGCAGCTCAATTGCCTGGTCTTCTTTGTTCTGGGCTATAAGCAGCTCGAACTCAATCATTGCGACTCTCAGGTCTGAAGGATATTTAGCCTTTAGCTGAGTCGCCAAGGTTTGAGCATCGGCTAACTTCTTTTGGAGGAGAGCGGCCTGAATCTGCAGGAACTTTACCTCGATAGCACCGTTTGTGCTCTTATCCAAGTCGGACAACTGTTTGTTTATGCCGGTCCAGGTAGCAGGGGTGGTTTCGGTCTGAGCCTGGCCTGTCGCGATTATTTGAATACGAGCCTGCAACTCCAATAGTGCCGCTTCAGTCATCGCCAGTGCCGCTTCAGTCATCGCCGGAGCAAGCTCCCGTGCCTGGCGAGCTTGTTCTGCGGCTTCGGGCCAATCTCTATACGAAGCTAAAAGCCTTGCCAGCGCCAAATGTCCCTCAAATATGGCGGGGTCGTCCGACACGAGGCCGCGGAGCTGGACAATTGCGGACTGTTTGTCCGCCAATCGCGAGTACACCGATGCCAGCTTCAAGCGGGCACGTGGATGCGGATGACCATGCTCATCCTTGTAACCCAGTTTTATGGCCTCGTTCCAAGCTTTGATTGCATCGGTGAACTGGCCTTTGTATTCAAATATTAAACCTTCTATGAATGCAGCTATTGGGGGATAGGAGTCTTTTTCACGCATTTTTGCGACGCACTGGGCTGCCTGGTCAGGCTGACCTGCCCTGAGCCACAGCTCTGCGGCGACCAGCAGGAATTCATCCGAATCAGCGCCAAGCTCTTTCAAGGCGGTTTCTGCAACATTTTGAATTTCCTGCTTCGAACCGGACCTTATAGCAAGGTCCGCCCAAGTTTGCCAGAGCAGAAGATCTGTCGGTGTTTTTTGCTTAACGGCTTTGAGATGCTCTCTGGCCTTATCAAGAGCGTTGGCACCGATGAACTCACCTGCAATGCGCAGGTGCACCGCTGGGTCCGACAAATCCTGTTTCTCCGCTTGTTCCAGGTCGGCTAAGGCTTTGGGCAATTGGCTCGTTCTGATATAGAAGGCTGCGCGTGCCGCGTAGGCCAAGGCGGAGGTTGGGTTTTTTTTCACCACCTCATCGAACCAAAAAGCAGGCTGCTCGGAGAAATCTTTCGGCCTTTGTTCGGCGAGTAGCCCCAATATCTCGTATGCGAGCACGTGGTCGGGATTATCCTTGACAATAGCAGTCAACTCGTCATGGGCTTCCTGGAACTTTCGCTGCCGAACTAATGCCTGAGCCAACAATGTGCGAATAGTCGTATTCTTATTGTTTTCAAGGTACTTGCGGAGGATAAGCTCCGCCTCCGACGGGTTAGCGTAGGACAAATACAGTTTCGCCAACTGCTCGGTGGCCTCAGTGTTATTTGGGTCCAACCTCAGTACGGAACGATAAGCAGCAATCGCCTGTTGAATACTTCCGACCTTAGTCGGTCGTTTCTTGAGCTGAGCATTTGCATATTTCAGCAGGACCGATACGTCATCAGGATTAACAGAGAGATATCGGCCAAAATTAGCGGCTGCGTCATCCCATTTTCTCTCATCATAAGTCTTAAGACCCAAGGGAAGTGCACGTTCGGCCCTGTGACTTCGCTGCCAGCGATGCAGCACAAATGCCGCAGCTATCACAACGATAAAACCGATAACGAGTACCAGAGCCAATTTCCAATTGAAGTATTTTCTTGCCATCTCATTATCCTTTCTTGAGACCAGACCGGTAAATCATGTGAGGTAGATAGTTATTAGTTTTGAGTTTTGAGCTCTTAGTCCATTCTCCGTGGATGAACTGGAGTTAGTTTAATTCAACACTCAACACTAAAAACAGCGAACACCCATCAACTGACCTATTACTAAGCACTATCGAGCAAGGGGCTGGTCAGAACTGCGCGGCAAAATTGTGGATCATTTTCCTGGCAGTCCGCCAGCATATCCATGAATCAAGTTTCAGTGACAATCCCCTGACGTACTTTGTATCGTAGAATATCCACTCCTGAAAATCCTGCATAGGGCGGCGAGTTCTGCAGACCTGCCAAAGCCCCGTGATTCCAGGGCGGACGGACAGTCTTGCATCGCGCCACCAGGGGCAAAGGGTATTTTCGGATTCCGGCGAGGGTCGGGGGCCGACGACGCTCATGTGGCCGAGCAGCACGTTAAAGAACTGAGGCACCTCATCAATATACGTTTCCCTCAAAAATCTGCCTACGGCGGTGATTCGCGGGTCATCGGTAATTTTGAACTGCGGTCCGTCAACTTCACTGACGACTCTTAACTTCTCCTGGATCGCATGTGCGCCGACCCTCATGGTTCTAAACTTTGTGCAATTGAAAACCCTTCCGTGCAATCCCTGCCGTCTATCCTTATAGAAGACGGGGCCTGGGGATGTGAGCTTAATTGCCAAAGCGATAAGGGGTATGAATGGTGCAAAGAGAATTATTACTATCAGCGCGACTATAATGTCGGCGATACGCTTTGCGCATCGCATATAGGAAAACGGCGGCCAAGTACGGTAGACTTGCTGCTGTGGCCGGCCGATTGAGAAAGAGCCCACTCTTCGGTCCGACATATCCTGAGCACTCTCATGTACTCCAGAAGGGCAAGTCTGCTCAAATCGAGGGCCCGGCACAATGCGATCATAAACGAACTGATTCGGCGAAATTGAAACACCAGGGCCAATTATCGAGGAACTAATGGTTGCCCCGTTTTCAATCCTGGCATTGTCACCAATGATAGTCGGCCCTATAATGACAACCCCTGACCCAAAAGAGACACTCTTACCAAGCAATACACGCCCAACAAACCTCACATTATCTGCGATTTTGCTTCTGATACCTGTCACTGTGTTTGTGTGACCACATAAAGCCGCATTATCCGTGCAAAAAGACAACAGGCCCGCCTGGGTCTCCAAGTCGAGCACTGAGCCTGCGACATTCACACAAGACAGCCGCAGACCTATAGATTGACATGTGCGGGCAAAGTCACTGAAACCGCCCTGCAAGGGACGGATGGGTGGAAGCTGTTCGAGCACATCTGCATTGATTAACAGATGGTGGGGCCAATCGGACGTTATCGGAGCAGGCTCGACAGAATCAGAATACGCCCGGCGAAAGCCAACAACCCTCGCTTCGCTGGTCAGCCGAACGTTCAAGCAATATGCCATCAATTCCGGAGCAGCGTTGATTGCCAAAAGGTCAGCCTGTGAGCTTTTGAGAACAAACTCGACAAACTTGCAGTTCAACTGTGTTGCGAAACGGCCATTTGATACGACAAACCACTGACCCTGCCTGGTATTTCGCACCAGCGCATCCCTGATAGGAATACCGTCCGTGTAGGTCGCAACATTAAAAGGTTTAGTTTGCAAATCGGTCGCCCAGTTCTGCGGTAAAGCGTATGCCACATCATCGGCCGGAACAAAGCTTCCGCGAGAGCCGGACAAACCATGTCCTTTGCAAAAGTGCCGAGAAAGGCCGGTTAAAACCACTTCTGCAAGCGGCTCAGCGGATAGGGCAAATCGAAGGTAACTTGCTCCAGTACCGCCGGCAGTAGAGTCGCCATGTGCGAAGAAGATTAATCTCATAGGTATCAAACAATTTCAGCCGCAGAGGCTACCGGCTCATTTCTTGGCGCCGGTTTCGCTTTCTTGCTTGGAGTCAAGAGGCAAGAGCAGCTTCTTTCCGATGCGTCCGGTTTTTGCGGCTGCTTGAGCGCCCCGCGAATAGTACGCGTAGCCGGCGCGGTAATAACTATGTTCGGGCGAGACGTTACTAAGAATAGTGCCAAGCACTCTCGCTCGCACTTTGGCCAGGCGGTCCTTTGCTTCCTTGAGGTCTGTGGTGGTGGTCTGGCCGGCGAAAGTAACCAAAATGACGCCATCAACCATCTTGGCCCAAACCAGAGCGTCAGGGAAGACTAGTGCAGGTGGAGTATCAACAATCACATGGTCGTACTTTCGGCACAGACTATCCATTTGTCTGGCGGCTATCGGGGACACCAGCAGCTCGTAGGTATCAGCTATCGAACCAGGTACGGCCAACAGTACATCAAACCCGCTGGAAGTGATAGAGCGAACTGCCTGGGTTGGGTCGTTGCCGGAAAGGACCTCACGCAGACCACTTGAGCCGTTTGGAATGCCGAGCATGTGAGCGACATCGGGTTTTCTGAAGTCGCCGTCAATCAGTAACACCTTTTTGCCGGCTCTTGCCATACTGGTAGCCAGGTTAATGGCGAAGGTAGTCTTGCCTTCCCGCATCCCCGGACTGGTGACAGCCAGCCTTTTGGGCATGCCCTCACCAGTGAGCTGGTCCAAATTTGTACGGATAATTTGGTAGTCACCGGCCAATTGCTCGGCAAACTGAGCGGGCTTTACGTTGCGGGAACTGGTGGTAGTCCCGATCAGCTGCATGCCGGCATTGGCCGTGACATCTGCGGGCGTCTCCAGAGTTTTGTCTAATTTGTCCCTCAAGAAAGCCAACAAAGAACCAAAAGCAAACATCCCAAACATTACGGCTGCCGAGTATTTTACGCGCTTATCCTCGATGTTGCGGAGTTCTGCATCGTAGGCGACAGAGACCCTGGCGGGTCGCTTGCGCTCCATTTCCACTTCCTGGACCCGCCGAGATACTATTTCAAAGATTTTTTGGTCGAGGTCTGTCTCAAATTGCAGGCTTTCAATTTGCCGCTGTGTTCTGCCCAAAGCCGTAGCTTGACCTTCCTGCTTGTTTATTGTGTCATTCATACGCTGCTCGTAGGCCTTAATCAACTCAAGCTGAGCCTTCATTGCGGCAAGCTGTTCCACGCGTCTTCTTTCTGTAAGCTCTGCTATGGAGGCATCGTATGTGCCTGCCAGCTCCTTACGCTTTTCCGCAAGGCGCGCTTTGAATGACTCCAATATCTCCTCCCTCTGCTTGATTGCAGGATTGGCCGGCGCCAGCTTTTGCTTGGCCACAAAAATATCCTGCTCCAGTAGCATAACGCTGCGAGTCAGCTCCTGAACACTCGCATTAGCGTTAATGTATCCTTCCCGCTGTGAAATCATGGTATTGGGATCCAAGGCCTGTCCCTGTGTCTTTTCCAACACTTGCACTATCACTTCGAGGTTAGCTCTCTGGGATTCCAGTTTCGTCAACTCGGTCAGCAGGGCCGTGCTGCGCTGCAAGATTGCATCCTGCGTGCCGGCCAAGACGGTGTTGCCTGATTCTTCCGCCAACTTACGCATCTGGTCGTGCTGATTCCTGAGTTTCTCTGCACGGTTCCTTTGCTCATTTTCCAGCAACCGCAGCTGCTGGTCTCGGTTTTCGGCCGAGCTGGAACCCTCAACAGCCATATAGTGCCGGATAAAGCTGTCGACAATTTGTTGGGCCTCCTGCTGGCTCTTGCTTTTCATGGTCACATGTATGAACTCAGTGTTGCGTAACGGCGCAACTGTAATGACTTTGTAAAATACGGCATCTTTCAGCAGCATCACCGGCTGCAGGGGCCCGGGGCCAGCCCGAAGATTGTATCTTAACTTGACACTGAGCGGCATGTCTCCGCCTTTGAAGAACGCCAAGTTCTTGCCCGCAAAATCGTCGGCCACTCTCTCCAGAACCATCCCGCTTGTTATGAACTCAGCCTGGGTTTGTACGAAGTTTGTGTAGTTGGATACGTTCCCTCTGTCGGCTTCGCCTGTAAGAACATTCTGAAGGATGGGAGTAACCCTTATGGCGGCCGAGACAACATATTTGGGTTTTATCAAAAACCATACTGCCGGCAGCCCGATGACACAGCCTAAAACAAACGTCGCCAGAATGATACGCCACCTTCGACGCAGGGCTGCGAAAATATTTGGCGTTGTTTGCGTGCCAGCATCGGGAATTACGTCCTGGGCTTTCTCGACAACAACGGGCCTATTCTCAATCACCTGATCAAGATATCGTTCCAGATTATTCATAATTTGGCTCTCCTAATATTCTCAATTAGAGTACGTTTTATTGTTTTGCCTCGTGATAACCACGGGCTTGTGATCTACCGGGGCGGTGGTAAGTTTTGCGAGGAGCCAAAGCTCCGCCACTACTATCGCCAGTGCCAGAGGCATCATTGCGTAACCGCCGAAATCGTGGAATAACTTCTCCCAGTATTCTCCCTCAAGTATAGTGAAAAGGACAGAGGTAACCGCCAGGCGCAGGATATTGCACAAAAGTGCAACCGGCAGGCTGGAAATTAGGATTATGAGCTTCTCCCACCAGGTACGCCTGACCAACAGTACAACCAGCCCATTTATGACAAAAAAGGCGGTGATCATTCGCAGGCCGTTACAGGCTTCAGCCACGGCGACGCTCGCCTTGCCGATGTGGATGATGTTGCCTTCTCTGACAACATCGTAACCTGCCAGCTCCAGGCAGAACACCGCCGAGGTAGTAGACCAGCGTTGCAGAGGTAAGGATACCGCGGCCTGCACACGATTAGGCCAGGGCAGCATCAGGCACAAGAACAGCAGTACAGTGCCGAGCCTGCGAAGCATCCGCCAGCCAAACAAAAGCAAAATTAGAGATGCGACAGCGAGCACTATAGATAATCTCTCAGCAGAACCGTACATGAAGAACAGCCCAAATAGTCTTAACGCCAGTGCAAAAACGAATGGTACCAGTCCCCATAAAGATGGTCTGATTGAGTATTTGGAAAGCTCGTGACGTCTGGACCAGAGGACATATACGGCCAGGAAAGGAACCAACATTCCCGAAGAGTATTCATCGCTTCTTTGCCATACATGCCATAGCTCACCAAGGGTGGACCAGTAGGACCATAAAAAGGCGATGATAACTACGATAGCCCAACAGCAATATCCCACCTTGGGCAGCTTGACCGAGGCCGGCAGTCTGTTACTGAGTCTATTAAGATATGATTGCAGGGTGCTCTCTATTCTATCGCCACAACTTTGCAGGAATTCCTTTGCATGATTAACGAAACGCATTGTTGCTCCTTCCGGCTTTGATACTATCGACCCATCTTCAAGACTGGAGTGGCGACGTACTACTACAGAGTAATCAACGACACTCTTATTTATTATACAATCCGCACCAACTTGGGCGCTGTCCCAGAGGACGGAATTTACCACAACACTGTTTTTACCGACGATGACATTCGGCCCGATTATGGTTGGGCCCGCTATAACAGCACCGGTATCGATGCGAGCTCCATCCATGATAACCACCTGGCCCATAAACCTGGTGTCGGGGTCGATGGTAACGCCACTGCCAGCCCACACGCGATGGGATTCGCTGTACATAACCAACCTTAGTGCGGGGTCAAGCGCCGTAAGGCATCCCCAAGCGGACTGGGCAGCATCGTCAATGCAGTCGTTAACGGCATACAAATAGCCCCGGCGGTCGCGAAAGTTGCCGACATGCCGCCGCAGGAAAACCGAAGATACACGCTTGCCGGCATGGGCCAGCTCAGGCACCAGGCCTTCCTTGATGTCAAAAAAGCCTTTTTCCGGAATATGCTCCAGCACAGCGGTTTCGCACACATAAATATCGGCCGGTTCGCCGAGAGACTTGCAGCTTCCGCTGGGATTGAACGCGATGGTCAGATCGGCCTTAGTGCTGCGGTGTGCGGCCAATAATATGTCAATTCCGGGCGGCGATATGATATTGGCAGACAGGACCAGCACAGTTCCATCGGTCCGGCCTCTGACAGCATCACGAAGACTGCCCGCCGTACCGCTGGGCAGGGGTTGAGCGAGGAACTCCAACTCGAGGCGTCCGTCCGCATGGACCATTTTTTCCAGATCGGCAGTATCCTCCTCACAGCAGAGCGTCACCTGTCGAATGCCCTGGTCGGCCAACCATCCCAAGAGGCGCTCAAGCACAGACTTACCCAAAAAGGGCCACAGGGCAAGCGGGATACGAGACGCCAAGGGGCACCTACCAAAGTCACGGCCTCCGGCAAGGATTACAGCTCTAATGTTTGTAATGTTGCTCATGTATTCACACACGCTGCCATTGGCCTGTCTTAGAATCATACTGTTTGAACACGCGGGCCGGATTGCCGACTGCGAGACTGACCGGTTGAATGTCCTTTGCTACTACAGAACCAGCCCCGATGACGGATTTCATTCCGATTGTGACACCGGGCAGTATTACACAGTTGGACCCGATCCAAACGTCCTCGCCGATGACAACAGGCTTGATGTCGTAGCCTTGAGAAACAAAGTGCTTCGTAATGTCCTGGTACTGGTGAGACTGTCCGGCGATAAAACAATTTTGTGCACAGACGGAACCCCTGCCCATCGTTACGGGACCTATGACTATACTTCCTATGCCTATCACTGCTCCTTCTTCAAGAACAACATCACCATGCCAGGTGTTAATCACACATTGTTTTTCGATCAACGAATGCTTTTTAAGGATCAGTCTGTGGCGCTGGTGGCCAGCAAATCGCGGGATGACATCGAGCCTGGCAGATAAGCTAATCGAAGACGGCACCTCGCGGTCCAGATAAAATAGTCTGGTGATGAGCTGGATTGATGCCAGATAGAGCGATTTGGTTATATCTCTAATTATACCCAAAGCCGATTGAATCATAGGTCAGTAGACCTTCATTGTCCTGGGGACAAGACAAAACATGCACACTTCAACTACGCCGCTTTCAATGCGTCAGCTCTCAAGATCGTCAAATCAAGGAATTCCGGCCCCAGAAGATCATTGAGTTTTACACTTTTTTGTCTGCGCCTCTATCCATCGATACGTTTTTTCCAAACCATCCCTAAGCGGCTGTGTCGGCTTCCAGCCAAGTTTTTCTTGAATGAGCTTGTTATTAGAGTTTCTGCCCCTGACACCAGTTGGTCCTTCTATATGCCTTATGTGCAACTTCTTGCCGGCAATGGCTATGATCATTTCAGCAAGACCGTTTATCGTAACCATTTCTTCGGAGCCAATATTGACGGGGCCTATGAAATCCGAATCCATCAACCTGTGGACGCCGTCGAGACATTCGTCTATATATAGGAATGAGCGTGTCTGATTACCATCCCCCCATATCTCTATTTCTCCACCATTCGGCGCCATGGCAACCTTTCGACAAAGAGCCGCTGGGGCTTTTTCCTTGCCGTTGTTCCATGCACCGTAGGGGCCAAATATGTTGTGGAATCTAACTATGCGCACTTCGAGTCCATGGTTCCTGTGAAACGATAAATACATCCGCTCGCTAAAAAGCTTCTCCCATCCATATTCGCTGTCAGGTGCAGCCGGATAGGCAGAATCTTCCGAACACTTTGGATTGTCGGGATCCATCTGATTGTGCTTGGGGTAGATACAAGCTGAAGATGAGTAGAACATCTTGCCAACCCCGGCCCTGCAACACAAATCAACCATATTAAGATTAATCATTGCTGAATTGTGCATAATCTCAGAGTCGTGCTCACCGGTGAATATATACCCCGCGCCGCCCATGTCGGCAGCGAGTTGATATACTTCATCGAATGCTCGATCGGTGACCTTCCTGCAAACTATAGGGTCGCGCAAGTCACCCACGACAAAATCATCCGCCTCCGTATTGGCGAATTCGGGATATTTTAGGTCAACACCGCGGACGAAGAATCCATCTCTTTTCAATCTTCTCACAAGGTGACTGCCTATAAAACCGCCGGCACCACAAACCAAAGCCTGTTTTTGCATGAGAATTTCCTCCTAAGCAACAGGAAACAACGAAAAACGCTGTTACATTACGAGCGAAGCTCCGTGTCCTCCAGGTAGTTAACAAAGCACTTGCCAATTAGCCGCATAGCTAACAACCAAAACCTTTTCCATGAAGACACTCTTTTTTGTTCATCGTCCTCCTCCACAAATCAGATGCTTCAACAACAGCAGAAAGAACTTTGGGTATTTAACCAAGTAACGTTTCCACAAACGACGTGGATTCAATATTAACCGATAGAACCACTCAAGCCCTGCGTATTGAATCCAGGAAGGCGCCTTCCTCGTTTCCCCTGCGATAAAATTGAAAACAGCCCCTGCACCACCAGCCACCCGCACCTTCAATCTATATCGATTGTTATACATCCACAACTCTTGCTTGGGACAACCGAGACTTACCCACAAAAAATCCGCCTTGCTGTCATTGATCATGTCAATTATCTTATGTGCCTGGGCTTCCGACAACTCACCAAAAGGAGGAGAGTATGTTCCAGCAATCCTAAGCTTGGGATATTTCTGTTTGAGCACATCGACGAGGCGACTCAGTACACTTTCCGTATTGCCATAGAAGTAGTGACTGAAATCGTATCCTTCATCCGACAATTTGAATATCTCAAACATCAACTCTTCGATGCCACATCGCTTATGCAGGTCATATCCCAACCATCTTCCATACCACAGCAAAGGCATTCCATCCGGCACGGATAGATCAGCAGTGTTCGTAGCATTAAAAAAAGTCGGAGACTCAAGTGCAGTTACGACATTGTTGATATTTGTCGACGAAATATAATGAAACCGCGGGGGCTCCTGAAACCACGACAAAATAATATCCCGTGCCATTAATGGCTGCACAGCATGAACTTTAACGCCGATAATTTGATATTCCTCCCCGAGCTTTTTCATTGCTCTACTTTCTCCAAAATCGCGTTCTGTTGCTCATCGATCAACAGATAATGCTTAACTGTCATTTGTTTTTCCCTTTGAGTCTAATCCTAAAAAGTCGTCCATCTTGCCGAAGAGTGACTCGTACACCAATTGGGCTTTCTTATCCCATGTGGAGTCCCTGACTCTTCTTCTTCGAGTCGCGATCAGTTCGGCGTTATTTTCAACCAATGCCTTTTCTATGCACCGGGCAAAGTCTTCGGGTGTACCAGCTTCATAGACAACATCGCTATAATTCGACAGTTCGTTAAACGGCGTGCTAACAACCGGTAAGCCGAGAGCCAGGTACTCCTTAAGCTTTACCGGATTGCAGTCTTTTATCCATTCGTTCGCCCGCCAAGGCATGATTGCCACATCAAAACACTTGCCATAGTGTGGAATAAGCTCGTATGGTTTCTTCCCAAGGGCGTAAACGTTTTTTCTGGATAGCAGACGTGAACAATCAGTGACTATTTGCCCTATAAGAACGAAAGACATGTTTGGTAAACAATCTGCGACCTTACCGAGTAGGTCTGCATCAACTGTATGAGTTTCAATCTCCCCAAAGAAACCAATTATTGGCTTTGGCACATTAGCTATATCCGAGGGGATAGCGTTGTCTTTCTCGGCAAAAGCAAACAGTTCATAATCCACACCGTGGTCAAGATACAACGGGTTCTTGCACTCACCTGCCTCACGGTCATAAAATGCCTTGGAGACAAATATCGTCAAATCGGCGTTAGATTTTAGTTTTCGATCGTATTTTTTTACCTGTTCTACATCCACATTAGGGAATTCCTCGAATCGGTCTGTTCTTTGATAAACCAATTTCCTACGATTAAACTGCAATGCTATTTCGCAAGCTGCAGGGCAAGCAATCCAGACAATCGGATTAGCCATTCCGAGCCGCCGCATGATAAATCGGACCTGCTGACGCAAAATTGAAGTGTTGAAAGAGCGGGCCCACGCCAAGTGGTGCATAGGTAACGACAGTGGACTATAAACCCAAAAACCTGCCTCGGTTTTTCTGACCCCCCTTAGTATGCTTTTCGCTTTCCGGCACAGCTTCATAAATAACCTGTTTCCTTTAGCTACTCGTGGCCTCTGCATCACAATCGAATTTACGTATAGCACAGTACCTTGTTTGGCGAAGCGGCGCATCAACTGCATGTCGATGTGTCCACGATTGTGGTACCACCAGTCTTCGCCGCCGAAACAAAGTACATCCACGTCAGAGAACCTCCACTAAGAACGCTTACCCATCGCGATTGGTGAACAGACGGGCTTTTCGATCAGACTACAACTGTCCATCAATCGATTCTTTGTTCATTAGCAATCTGCGCCAATTGGCCAGACAGTAAAAGCCACATTAGAAATTGTCAATCAATACGAGATAATTCCTTCTGGAATTCTGGAAATTGATGAGCAACTTAGTCTGCTGTTCAATCGGGTCGATATCCTTGCCCTTAGGATTGATCCACACCGCTGAGGGGGACAAGGGGCGTCGGGTCGCTTGCTAACGAATCGTTCTGGATTTTCTTGAGACGACTGCGACATACTCGAAGACCTCTTTGGTAGTAACTCTTGATTGTCTCGGCACAAAAGGTACATTAGAGCAAGTTGCAATGGACAGGGCCGCGGGCCCAAGGACTAATATGGAAAGGAATAAGGTTCCATGAGTAGGATCGTTTTGGCAATCTATCGAATTGCGTTTTACCTCCATCAGTGTCACATCCCCATTGTTCCAAGGCTCATCGCAAAACTATTCATTCGACTACTCTTCGGATGTGAGATTGGCCTGGGAGCAAAGATCGGAAAACGAGTCTGTTTGGCATATGGAGGACTCGGCACGGTCATTCACCACAGAGCGGTGGTGGGCAACAATGTGTACATTGGAACAGGTGTCACGATCGGTTCAACAAACCGGATCGAGGCAGTCGCTGTGGTCGGAGACAACACTCTCATTTCTTCCGGAGCAAAACTTATTGGGCCCATATCAATTGGGAACGGCTGTGTAATCGGTGCCAACGCTGTCGTTGTGGATAACATCCCAGACCGCTGTGTGGCGGTCGGCATCCCTGCGAAGGTTATCAAGACGGGAATTGACGTCTCTCAGTATCGATCTGTGGAGCGTGGATAACATCTCAGGAGTTGGCCGACTCCATGTGCGATCAGAAAGATCCAGCCCCTGGGACGAACAAATCTACAATCGATCGCCAACTACATCTTTATTCATGAGCAACCTTTTCCAATCAATTAGACAATACAAACCGCCAAAGACACAAGTTCCAACTGTCCCAAAAGCCTCTCTTCGACTGCTAGGCCACAATATCCCAACTGCTAGCCAGTAAGGAAATCGAAGTAAAAAGAATAGGGCCGTGGTCAGACGCGCCATCGGAAAGGCCCACGGCCTCCCATGTAGCTTCAAAAAGATCAACCGACTTCCCAGTAGTTGCCACCGGAACTTCCTTGCCATCTGCTTAGTAGTCTGGCCCCCGTAATGGATAATCTGGGCGCCCGGCGTAAACAGAATCCTCCAACCGGCCTTGGCAAAGCGGTAGCACCAGTCGGGGTCGTCGCCGTAAACGAAATATCGCTCATCCATAAGCCCCACTTGTTCTATAGCCTTTCTACGAACGAGAGAGAAACATCCACAGATAGTCTCGACTTCTCTGACTTCACTGAAATCCCACCAAGTCATTAGTTCCCGTCCAAAGAACCTGCTTTTAGGGAAAACCTTGTAAAGGTAGGTTGCCGCCAGCAGGGTATTCAAAGCGGAAGGATACATGAAGCACGTTCTTTGCAGGGTCTTGTCAGGATTGAGCACCTTGCACCCAACCACACCAGCATCTGGGTGGGAATCGGCGAATTGAACGGTCTTTGCTATGGCATTGTCTAAAACGATAGTATCTGAGTTCAAAAGCAAAACATATCTTCCCTTGGCGACCTCAATCGCCTGGTTGTTGGCGACAATAAATCCCTTGTTTTCATCGTTTATTATGATTCTAACCCGAGGGAACTCGCGGGCCACCATTTCGACCGTTCCATCCTTTGAACCGTTGTCAACATAAATGACCTCGAAGGTAATACCGCTGGTCTGTTCGTAAACAGACTTTAGGCAATCACGGACAAGGTTTTTGACATTCCATGCCACGACAATTACCGACACATCAAAAACGGCATTATCCTGAGTCAAGTTCGTGCTGTTCCCGGTTTTTACGGGCTGGAATTGGGTATCCATCGTCAAACTCTTAAAAATGACCGAACATTTCCGGGCGGCCTGCCGGTGAAAACCGTCAAGAATCTATTTTCCTGAAGATTCGGATATTGTAGTACTCATCTCTGTTATAATCGCCGAACAAGTCTTTATGGCGATACAGGTCATCTATTATATCTTCGACGGCATATTGCGGCTGATAACCCAAATAGGTTTTTGCTCTTTCTGTCGCAACTTTGTAGTTACGAAAGTCCTGCTTGTTGTTGATGGTAATGGCGATTTTTTCTCCCGTCAGCTTTTCAACCTCGTACTTGACCATATCACCAACCTGGCCCACGGTATAATTGCCGGATGCGATATTGTAGATTCCGCTAAGCACATAGTCCGCCTGTATGGCTCTGAGGTAGGCGGTCGCAGCATCTCTTATATCGAGAATCGGCCGCCAAATAGACGGGTTATCCACAGTAATCCTTTTGCCGGTGACGGCGGACTTGAACATGGCATTTACGATCAGGTCCATTCTCATGCGAGGGCTGTAGCCGCAGACGGTGCCTTGTCTAAGAGCGATTACCGAGAAGCTCTTGTCATGCAACTGCATTACTCCTCTCTCGCCCTGCAGTTTTGAAATGCCATAGGGGTAGCCGCACGTCACTGGGCTGTCTTCATCGTAGAGCTCATTAACGGTGTAGCCATAGACTGAGCATGAGGATGCATATATAAAACGCTTAACGCCGGCTTTTTTTGCTATGAAGGCAACATAGGACGGCAAAGCTGCATTGAATACAAAGTTCTTGGACGGGTCGAACTCGGCCATCGGGTCATTCGATAGACCCGCCAAGAAAATGATTTGGTCGTATTGCTGCAGGTCCTGGTCAGTGCATTTGAAGAGGTCTTTTTGCACGACCTTGACATTGGGCGGCAGGTAGTTGCCGAACCACAACAGATCGACTACATCAATATCGTAGCCGTGCTCGATCAAAACCGGCACCAAAGCCGAACCAATGTATCCGGCGCCGCCTGCGACTAAGATTTTCATATTTGCATATCCCCAATTACTAAGAATCCAACTTAAACTTGTCAGACTGAGCAGAGCGAAGGGTCTGGACTACGAATGAGGAGTTTCCTGCGCTACCCAGATTCTTCGCTTCACTTCGTTCCGCTCAGAATGACATTGTCTCACTGTGTTAAACGTCCTAAGTTTGTTGTTCTGCCTCAAATATTTGGTTATAACGCTCACAATTAAGCGAGGTATCCGCTGGAACGCGAAAGCTGACATCGTGTACGGACAGCTCGCCTATATTCTTGGCGGGGTCGAGAGAGCGTGCGTATTCAAAGACCGTCTTTCTTTTACCGCCGACGTGAATGACTCCTGTGATATTTTTGTCTATCAACAGGCTAATCATCCTTGCTATTGTGGACACGCTTTCCCTGCTGGTCCACTGGTCAATGAAGGCTTTATCATAGGGAAAGACATTTGGGCCGAAAGTGGTGCGAATTATCAGCGATTTGTCATACAGTCTAACCGCGCACTCGCCGCCAAGCTTCGACCAAGCGTACTTATTCACGGGATGCACGGGGTCGTCTTCACTATAATTGCCTTTATCACCTTTGAACACATAATCGGTCGATATGTAGATCAGCCGAATGCCGAACTCCATGCAAAGTTTGACGATATTGCAGGTGCCGACGATATTTACTTCAAGGGCCTGTAGAGGTGATTTCTCAACGGTTGGCGGAGAGGTAAATGCGGCGGCGTGGACGATTAAGTCACAGCCGTTGGACTGTATGTACTGTTTCATCTGACTGTAGTCGGTGACGTTGAACTGTTTTGAGGATGGGTAGTCTATTTCCGGCCGGATTTTTTTGAATTCCAAGCCGAGCAGGCCGCTGCCGCCGGTGAAGATGATTCGTGATTTAGCTGCCGTTGCCAAATGAGCACTCCTTGAAAATCCGGCCTTAGAGCTTTCCGTAAATGAAGTTGTCGGAATTTTGGGCGTTATTCCAGGCACTTACGGAGAAGCCATTCTTGTCTTTATCACTGATTAGTGCGCCAGAGCGTACAATATTATCGAACAACTGTTTGAGGTTTAGGTCACACAATGTCCAGTCGATGTCGCCGGCCAGAGGCGAAATGCCGGCTTCGCAGCCCTGGCTGTACTCGCCGGAACAGAAGTACTCGATGAGAGTGTCTTCTGTAAAGAAGTTGCCGTGGGCGAACCCGGGTGGAACCCAAATCCACTCCTGACAGTCGGCTTCGCGATTTGCGGGCATATCGTAAAGGATGATTTTGCCGAAGGTGGGCGAACCTTTCCTAATATCCAGAACCATATCGACCATTCTACCGGACAGGGTGCGGATGAGCTTGCCCATGTACGGATTCCATTGGAAGTGAAGTCCTCTGATAGTTCCTTCTCGAGACCAACTTTCATTAGCCTGCACGAACTCCACATTTCTCATGAACTCCACATCCGAGGTCTTATTGAAATCACTTTTTCTGTAGTGTTCGGTGAAATAGCCTCTGTGGTCGCAAAATCGCGCGAACTTGATCGCCTTAACATCCCTAATCCCCAACGCTTTGATCCCAAGAATCTTCATATATATTACTCCGAGTTATAAACTAAACGACCCCAACAAAGTTCTCGGAAACGTCATATCTTAGCACCTTCAAGGATTCCCGTATCAGGTCTTCTTGTCGCATGTAGGTAAGATCCCTTTTGGGAGACAAGTACCTCTCGTTGCAGATTACTCAGGGAACCGGCCAATCCAAAGATGCAATACAAGAGCATATCTGGGGCACCAAAAAAGGTCACACCCATACCTGCAATCGCTGTGGCAATTATCGAAACACCGACTGCCCATGCCCAAGCTCGCAGGTGGGGGGCACTGGTTGACTTATACACGCGCACTACACCAGCAAAGGCCGACACATAAACGGTGCACAGTGCGATAAGACCCCATATTCCGTAATCAATACCAGACGCGATAAATAGGTTGTTGGGATCAGTGTGCCCCACACCGGTTCTGGGCCCCCAGCCTGGATCTTGGCCGCCGTACCCTGCCAGCCACCATTTGTCGAAATCTTCGATCGCGCAGTCGATAATCTTGGCCCGCTGCCAGCCAGAGCCTCCCAAAGGGTTGGCATAAGAGACAATCACATGGTAAAGAGGCCTGTTGCTGCCGATTTCGGCAAGCACACAGGCAATGACAAATAAAATAAGCCCCTGCTTAATCCAGTGTCTGTATCTCTCCATAAATAGAAGGAACAAGGTCACTCCCAGAGCAAACCAAGGGCCGCCCGACATACTGCTCAGAGCCCCGACCACCGCAGCCGTGGAAAACAGATAAGCCACCATACGGCCGGGTCGACGCTCGTGGCGTAAGGCCCAGAATAGAGGCAAGAACATGATGAAGCACAGGCCGAACATGATAGGATGCCCAAAGGAACCTATGGCTCGACTAAATCCCCAGCGATACTGGGCTACCACCTCATTTGTCGCGGCCGCGGCCTCGCCCTCATCTGTAACAATAGGATTCCAGGGTCGAAATCGTCTAAGAGGCATAAAGGGCTGCCAGTGTGTGACAGCCTCAATGACACCTAACATAGCCAGAGCAGCAAGCACTATGCCGGTAGCTTTCAGAAAAGACACCATGGCGGCTCTGTCGGTTATGATCAGGCGCACAACCATGTAGGTAAACCATGTGTCCATCAGGAAACCGCCGCGATTCTCAAAAGCAGGCCAAAACGGGCGTGTGATTAAGTACATCCCCACGTAGATGACCATACTGATCGTCACCAAGGTATCCAACCTAGTCCAGACAAACTTGGAGCGAAGCCGGCTGTCATACAAGCAACGCGCAAGTAAGACAGCAACAACGATCCGGCCAACCGATATGTCGATAGTACCGATGCTTATTCTCAAATGCTCTGGATACCAGACCACAGCCGCAACGTACGCAGCAAGCGCGTAGGGCAATGGCAGGAAAAGAACAAGCACTGAACAAATAATAGCAACGGTTAGTGTGACGCTTACCATATTTTACTGCTATTTAATGTAGTTATGCTGATATTTGCGACATACGCAGTGTAGCAAAAACACTGTGAATGAGCCGAACTGTCTGTCGATATCTCAAGGTTTGCCGTCTTCGCGTTATTTATAGTATTGTTTGTCGAACCTTGCCTTCATAGTAGTTCTAAGGCCGATACCTTGTCTTCGCAGAAGACTACGTGGGATGGCCATCGCATTGCTCATGCGTCCGAAGAATACAAGCTGATAGACAGCCATCCAGGCATGGCGAGAATGCTCAGAGCTGATAACGAGATGCCTATTATATGCAAGCATTTGGTCTACGGTGATCCGGTCGGCTATCATGTCACCGCTATCGATGGCAGAGGCAACAGCAGCCTTACCTCGCGAGGTTCGCACCATGATTGCCGATCTGCCTTTGCGTTCTGTTTTGATCATTTCATCGCACCAGGGGTCGGACACTGTAATGTCGGCACATCTTGCCCAATGGTCAAGGCAATTCCAGCAGCGCAGGTAGTGGTCCCGCGGAACTACATGGATAAGTGAACCGCCAATAAGGGGGCGATCCATCAGGAGTTTGTCATTCTCACCGAACACTCTGAAGCGACCGGGCCAGCCATTGCCGCGATAACAGATACGGCGAACATCCGCCAGATTTACGCCGCCATCTTCCTCAATATAGGCTTTTGTGCTCAAACGCGATGCCATACCTGCACAAACTAAACCAATACTAAGGATGATCCGCTCTTTAAGTTCGGGCAAGAATCCCTGGAGTTTTTCCAGTCCCTCAACCATACATGGCGTACCGACGAATACATAACGACCCGGTCTTTTCAAGACCTCCGCCAGGACTGTACAATTAGAAACGGGTGCATATTTCGAGGCTCGTGCACTAAGTAGAGACTTTCGATCAGTGGCGATAAATGACTCGGCCACAATTGGGTTTTTTCCCTCACACCTTGCTACAATGCCGCCGTCAGCAAGGCCTTTGTCCATCAGATGCAGAATTGTGCCGGTGATGAATCCACCAGAGGAAGCGTCCAGACGTATTTCATCGTCTTTCGAATGAATCAGGTAGCAATCGTATGACGCTTTTGCAGACTCGTCGGAGAATCCCGGATCGGTCCCTTTCAGAAGAAATGCGCTGGGGCAGACCTTTAGGCATCGGCCGCAGCCTGTGCAACGAGTTACATCGACCTTGGGATAGTTGAATCGGCGGCCATAGATGAATTCGATACAGGACGCAGGGCAGATCACGAGACAAGAACCACAACCGCAGCAAGCTTTGTGGTCAACCACAGCCTGAATAGTTTGTGAATCCTTACGTAAACTATTGCTAACTACTTTGGTCGTTTCCACAGAAATGTTTCCAACACATATCACTTGGGGACTTTAGCAAAGTACAGAACGTCCAAATCATCCAGTCGTTACATAATCTGCGAACAAACGCAGGACCGTCGCCTGCACATCGGGCATAAGCATCTTCAAGTTTTGCGATATCTCCTGCCTGTGATCAAAAGCATCACGAATCGCGGCGAGGATTTCATCTTGCGTGTGGCCGCGCATATCAACGACCATATCTCCGACACCGATGGACTCGAACACTCCGGCGAATTTTTTACTATATGCCAGTCCCACAGCGGGAATACCCTGTGAAAGTGCAGCGATACAGGCGTGCATTCGTGCCCCTATGAAGAAATCACACATACCTATAATGTATTTAATCTCGGCCTGATCATACCAGCCATCGACAACAAATATGCGGCCTGGGTAATCGGCGTGCATTCTTTCAAATATATGCCGACAAGCCGATGTATCGCTCCAATCGGCTTCGGCTTTGGCAAACGCATGGGGCTTGGAACGGTTATCTGTATCTCGGCTAAACACATGGGGCACAAGAATAACAACCACTTTTTCATTTGCTAGCATCATTTCGATGATTCGCATAACGCAGTCGGGATAGGACACAGCGAGTCCAAACTGGTTGTTACGGGTGCCATCCGGTCCAAACAATAGGCCGCTGACATTCAGACCGACAACGATATTGTTGTTGGCCCGTACACTTGCCAACTCTCCAGGAATCCCATGCGTAGGCTTGTGAGCATCAAGAACAAACGCAACATCAGGACAAAACCGAATTCTATCGTCACTATTTCGGTGGCCAAGCAGGTTCTGCACATAACTAATACCGGATTTGTCTCTCGAATATATAGCACTTGCGCGGTTCAAAATATAACGGGCCACCATCCTACTTGTCCGCCGGCTAAAAGGGCCGTAGGTCTGGGGCAACAACACAAGCTTTTTGTTAAACATCAACATCAACAATTTCAAAGAAGTCAGTTGGAGTAATCTGAACATTCCATAGATATCGCTGAAACTATCGCCGCCTGTGATATCTGCTACCACGTCAGCTTCAACTATAGCCCGCAGGGAAGGATTCCGTACCAGAATTTTCTCCGAAATTCGCCGTGATGGAACAATCTTCCTCATCAGCACACACAGGAAAAACTTGGAGAAGTGATTAGATAACAAAATATTCTTGCTGAATCGGACGGGCAGTCTATTCAGGCATACTTCACGACCTGATAGTCTCACATGGTGCTTTGTTGCAACCCGGCCTGGGCCCAGCAACGTCACCTCAGCATCCGGCCATGTATGCAGAATGCACTTTACGCTTGCCTCAGCGAGGGCACCAACACCCATATTGCCGGTGTCAAAATTGGCACCGAGCAGACAAACTTTTATACCCGTATTGTTTTTACTTAGCATATTAGGATTCAAAAAGCCGATTTCTGCAGGAATTTACGGGTGCGTTCCTTGACCCTGCGTAATTTTCCTCGCCAACCGACATAGTATTTGGCCTCCCATGGCTCATCGAGGATATTTCTCAAAACGACTTGGTGCCATGCCTTTGCATCTTCAAGAGAATGTATTCCATGATGTTTAGCTCCAGAGCTTATTTTGAGCCAATCTTCTAATCTATTGGAAAACGCGAAATGTGGGGACCAAGGGTAATCCATGTGCTCAGCATAAATGAGAGGGTAGTAGTGTCCGTTAACGTAACCTTTCGATGCCATCCGAACCCAATATGGAGTGGTCCGGCTGGACTCGAGCGGGCCAAACTCTCTCATCGTCTTGACTTTGACGAGACCGGCCCCCACCCCTGTCCACGGATGTCGCAGCACCTGGTGTCGCCCGAACTTCTGTATCTTATGCTTGGCTCGCTCGTAATCAAATTCTTCGGGAGAAAAGTACCAGCAGCCGATAAGACCAAACTCAGGCACATCGGCGTGCGCCTGAGCCAGAGGGCGAGTCCAGCCGGCATTAACAATAAAATCATCGAAAATAATCCCAAAGAGATCCGCCGACGATCTGCTGACAACATCGTTTACCGCACCATGCAGGCGCACATTTTCTTTTGCAAACTCCTTCCGGATAATTCTTGGGTCTTCAACGGTGGATAGATACTCCCGTGTGCCATCGGTTGATCCATTGTCCCAAATGGTTAGTGAAAACTCTTCGGTTGGGTCGGCTAAAATCGACGGGACAGCCAATTTAGTATAAGGCAGTCGGTTATAAGTTATAAAAAGCAGATCTATCTTCATATATATCCCTTTTAATTCGGTTTGGCTTATAGTTCTTCGCTTGAGATAATCGGCACCATTGAAACTGCAAAATCATCTTAAAGAGGCGAGTGACTATGTGACCTTTTCCAGTCCTGATAGACCAATTCTATGATGCGATCGGCCGATTTACCATCCCAGAGTTCCGGGGTTTTAGAAATTATGTTGTCCACATTGTTTTTGACCTCTCTATAAGAAGCAAGAATCCCATCCATCGTTGGGGGTACCAGCTTGTTGGTGCCCTCGGTAATAGTGACCGGACGTTCCGTGTTATTCCGTAAAGTCAGGCATGGCACCTTTAAGATGGTTGTCTCCTCCTGGATGCCGCCTGAGTCGGTCATCACCAAAAACGCTTTGTCCGTTAATTGGAGGAAATCGAGATAACCGAGCGGTTCGAGCAACACGAGATTCTTCATCCTGCTAACTATGTCTGAAAAACCATTTTCTTTAATTCTGGCGTATGTCCGTGGATGCACAGGAAAAACAAGCTTAATTTCCTTTTGGATCTCTTCGAATGCCTTCAAAATCCCATCAAAAACGTTTTTGTCATCAACGTTGCTCGGACGATGCAGGGTTATCACGCCGTATGATTTCGGCAACAATCCCAGTCGTTCCAGGATATCGGAGCACTCGGCTTTTCTTCTGTTGCTCAGCAAGGTATCGATCATGACGTTTCCCACGAAGTGTACTTTGTCCGGATGGATACCCTCTTTTAGGAGGTTGGCTATGGCCGATTGTTCCGTTACAAACAACAGAGAACTTATGCTGTCGGTAAGAACGCGATTTATCTCTTCCGGCATACTGCGGTCAAAGCTTCTCAGACCAGCCTCTACGTGGGCAACCTTAACGCCCAGCTTAACAGCGACAAGTCCACAAGCTATGGTGCTATTCACGTCTCCCACAACGAGCACATAATCGGGTTTGAAATCCAGCACAACCGGTTCGAAACGCCTCATGACCTCCGCAGTCTGGACAGCTTGAGAGGCCGACCCTACACCTAAGTTCATGTCAGGCGCGGGGATGTTCAATTCCTCGAAGAAGAGCTTGCTCATATTATCGTCGTAGTGCTGGCCTGTATGAACCAAAAGTCGATGAAAGCCCCCATGCTTATCGAGGGCCCGCACAATGGACGCAATTTTCACAAAATTAGGTCTCGCTCCAGAAACACAAATTATTCTTATCATTCATTTACCTTTAATATGTTGCCTTAGACTTCTCTTAGCCGATCAGGGGTGTAAATTATGCGCCCCACCAGAACACTGGAACTTAGGTGCCTTCAGTGATTCCTTTGCCGACGTAAATCAAGAGAAAAGCTCATTCGGGAGGGTCTATTTGTAGTAATTGGTATACCTCTTTCCTGATTCGACTACCCACTTCGCCCGTATAGGGATTCATGGTACGTGCCAGTCCGGCAAGCCTCTCTCGCGGGTAATCGCTCCTTATGTACTCCAATCTATTGTACCCAAGACTATGCAGACATTCATAACGACCTACCTCTTACCTCAAATGGTCAAAAGGCCTTTTGGGTATATTTAAGATGGTGCGGGTTAGGAGAACTATAGCCCGTTCATGAATTAGTTGTTGCTATTGAGATAATCTAACATTTCTGCGGAGCCATCTTACCATCCATGGACAGATCAATACAGCAAAACATCTGGCATAAGCTCGCAATCCGCCACCAAAATGTATACCGTCCCACGCGAACCGTCTTGCGTCTGATGTATTGTTTTCAATGCAACAACTTATCGCAAGGGACGAAACATAATTTCCCAATATGCGCCGAACTTTCCTGACCACCTTTTTACTTTGGTTGCGGCAGCGGAAATACACTTCGCCATAAGTGATTACTTTCATGATGAGATACGATTTGCCTATCTCCGAATTCATATCTCTGCCTATTGTAAGTCGGTCTCTACCTGCTGTACGGTCTGCAATAACCAATTTCTTATTGACATAAGCAATAGGCCTCTCCGCGCAAACCTTTAAAATAAAACGCGTGTCCGAACCCCATAAGACCCATTCGTCAAAACAACTGGTCTTACCTAACAATCCTCGTTTTATCAACATCGAAGGCAGGGTAGTGTGAAATGGGTTTGGAGTTGTGACTATATCAAGCGGTTCAGTAACTATCCACTTGTCTGTGGCGCTCCGCGCCTCGGGATTCCTGATTGCATTTTCACTTTCGTCTCCAAAATCAAAGTAGGTATTGGTAAAACAGACTTCAAGCGCAGTTTCATGTAAATATTTCACCTGGCATTCAAGTTTTTCAGGCATCCACCTGTCGTCAGAATCAAGAAATGCTATCAATTGCCCACAAGATGCTCTGATTCCTGTGTTTCTGGCGGCCGCGCAACCTGTATTTTCTTGGTATATATACTGGATTCGATGATTGGCCGAATAAGGCAGTAGAACCTGTTTGGTGTTGTCAGTAGAACCATCATCAACGACAATTATCTCGTAGTTTTGGTAAGTTTGCGCCAACACACTATCAATAGCCCCCGTAATACAATCGGCACGATTGTAGGTCGGAATAATCACAGAGACCAAGGCAGTCTCATATACATCACTATTCCTTTTATTACGGGAGATTGTCTGTGCATCATCTTTCATTTTAACAAGCCTCCATAAATCTCCATCAGTCGGTCATTCAATTTGTCAATATCGAAATTGGTTTCCACGTATGCCCGGCCAGCCCGACCCATGTCAACACGTAGCCCCGAATGCTCAGCCAAAATGTTTCCCACTTCAAGTGATCAAGTCGGATAAAGGCGCCGCTTAACGATCCGCAAACCCTCCGCAGGATTCTGGCACAACAGCTTTAAAAAGCGTCTCCACCTATGATAATTCATTCGCAGGAATCTGGGGTTGATCATCTCTCGCGACTCCACACAATACACCGGTTTCCCACTCAATCTGGCAATCTCTTTGGACTGCCTATCGGAACTTTCGATGAAAAGCCTCGCGCCGCTCTTTTTATATACCTCGGCTTTATATCTCGCATGAGATCCTGACCTTAGTCGCATCTCTTTATCTGGTAAATTCATCATAATTAGATGTTGATATTTAATCCCGTGTCTAGCCAACCATTCTTGGGTCATGGCACGATATTTCTCCAGACGACATGTCACCAACCAACCAATCGTTTTCGTTGGTACTACCCATGGCTCCACATATTGGATAAAATGCTCGTACATCTTTCCATCGTCATTCTCATCTTCCGTCGGATCTCTGCATAACACACCGTCTATGTCAACGCAAAATAAGTCCATTTCACCTTTGTGAAAAACGTTCCATTCAAATAAGCGGCCGACAGGCAGTAGTTGATAAAAGTGATCTACTACATTCTGGCTACCCGGCTTGACATAAACCGCAGCGTAAAAGATCTCATGCGGCAGTTTGGCTGCCTCTATTGTTCTTTTCACCTCACGCATCTGGGTGCCTGAATATACAGAGTCATCAACTACAAGTACTCTCCTCGGGTCAGATAACAACTCTTTAGCTTCACCATCAAATCGAACACCAGTGTGCATCACCCTGCCTTGAAGCAAACCATCCACATCTGTTAGAGGCTTGTTCATATAAAGGGACAATAAGTTCGCTGCAAGAAGTCCACTCCGAGGAATCCCTACGATGATGTCTATGTTCTTTGGTAACTTCTGCAACCAAGCAAAAATGTCCTTATTTAGTGTGGCAACACTGCGATAATTGATCATGGTTTTGTTCCTACAATACCTAAGTTAATCCAACCGTGGTTATACCCTCGCACCTCCTGTAGGTTTAGCTCCCTGACATCTTTCAATCCTGCCCTTTCAAACAATAGTCTGAGGTATCGTGGAGTAAACATGGAACGGTGCCAATTTGGGTTTCGCGTGTTGCCTGTACCATCTCCATATGTGAACATCCGGCCTGCTGCCCACTTGCATGGGTCCTTTTCTGGGTTATACCGATACCATCCATCCTTTTCGATATAGTTCTCGCCAAGTAGCTCAAAATCAACAAGCGCCTTGCATATTTTTAATCCGTCTGGTACCCATATCTCAAGTTGGCCACCTGGTTTGAGTATGCGCGTCCATTCCCTAAGTGTGTCTTCTAGATTGTACCAGGGAACGTGCTCTAGTATATGGCTGGCGTAAACTATCTCGAATGTATTGTCACTGAAGGGCAAAGGTTTTGACGCATCTGCTACGTAGTCAACACTCTTATTCCACTTGATGTTAAGCGTTTCAAAACCTTGTATTCTATTCTTACCAGGGCCTATTTCGAGGCATCGGTTTTGGGCTCTTTTATTCCGAACTATGTTTAATCGGGTGGTAATCCAACGTGTCCAGCAGGTCATGGCACAAAGTCCAGCTTTTCGCAAACCGCTTATTATTTTCTTTTTTTTCACCACTACAGGATATTTGTCGATAATGTCAGGTTTCTTTTTGAAACAGAAAAGATCGGTACGAAGAAAACTCCCGCAGGAGCGGCGAGCCCCCAGGCACGAGAAGTAACACTGTGAGGTACGTCAGAACACCGACGATAAGAGAACACCCGATCGAGACAATACCTGGGAGACTGGGAAGATATGAGCGAACTGCAAGGATTACAAATCCCATGATTATGCTGGCAATTACTGGTCTGGAAATGGCCGAAAAGAAGTCCGTGATGGAAATAGGTGTTCGCCTGAAACAATACCACAACACAGGTCCTAGCATGACATAAGAGGCGATTGTGTATGCTGTGGCAACGCCGATAGCCCCCCACGGCAGACCAAGGACAAAAGAAATAACGATGAATATGCTATTTACGACACCAATTGTGAAATATCTTTTAGATTGTCCCAGTGAAACAAGGACAAGTCCCCCCGTGCTTGACACAGGTTGTATCAAAGCATTTATACACAATATCTTGAAAATATTAGCGGCCCCTGACCATTGGTGACCCAATAATAGACGAATGACCTGCTCCGCACAAAAGAACAGAAAGACCATCAAGGGCATTGTGATGAAGGATATCAGGGTGATCAGCTTGATGTAATATCTCTTGTATCTAATGGGATCATTTTGGATATTGCTCAGTGCCGGAATGGCAACAGCATGTAGTGGCCCCAGGACCTGTTGTATGGGTAGCATCATTAAACTGTATGCTCTGCTGTACAAACCCAGTACGCCAGCACCGTAAAATCGTCCCAGAAGAATATTGTCAAAATTTCGAGCAAAGTAGTTGACTACGTTGAAACCAGTCAGATGACCTCCGAACGCGATCATAGAGCGAACCCCTGCCCGACGAACAGGCCAGCCGGGCCGCCATCTGCAAAATACCCAAACCAGGACCGCATTGCTTAGTGCCATAGCAGCAGATGAGCCAACCAATGCCCAGTAACCTGCGCCGTACCAAGCCAGGGTAATCCCCGTGACGATACCCATCACCAGAGAGCCGATTTCAATCGAAGCGAGGGCCGAAAAACGCATTTGCCTGCGCAGCAGGGCTTGGTGCTGCACCGTCAATCCAGAAAATATGAAGGTACCTGACAAGGCAAGTGTGATATATGTCAACCGGTTCTCGCCATAAAACCACGAGATTATAGGAGCTCCACCGGCCAAAAGCAACGCAAGGACAAGACTGACTGCGACATTTATCCAGAACAGGGTACTAACCTGGGAATGATCAATCTCGGCCTTCTGAATGGTGGCCATAGAGAGTCCCATATCCTTAAACAGCGCAATAAACCCTGTAATTGCGGTAACCATTGCAACCAGGCCATAATCTTGAGGCGTGAGTAGCCGAGCGAGAACAACCGTCGAACCTGTTTGAAGCACAAATTTGACTGCCTGGGCAGTCATTGTAACCGCCCCGCCGCGGACAGAACGCCCCTTTAGATCGGCCTTAAGATGTGCTGTATCCAAAAATCTTTCCGCGGCTTCATCAGCCGTGACAGGTAACTGCGGCACTGTTTTGGGGATGTCACTGGGTGTGGTTGGTAACATTTGATAGTGACTTTCTATACTCCGTCCCTGTCGGTTGCGACAAAAACATCACTTTCCGACTCAACGGCTTAATCGTACAACCATATAATATCGGCTAAAAAAACACCATCTTAGGTTACGAGCACTTTCGCTAGCGTAAAAATTGTACCGAGCAGAAAAAGCCCTTATGCCGATACCGCTTACGGTCGATATATCAAAATTCAGGAAACCAGTTTTCGCGGGATTCTGCGGCTACAGCCTGCCCTTTTCGCCTCCTCCCGACAAAGCAGTTCCCACGCTTTTTAGGGCTGCCCTCACTTGTCCCTCTCATGCGTGATTTCGCAGAAAAGACAGGACCGTATTGACCACGTAGTCCTTCATTTCATCCGTAAGCTCCGGATATATCGGAAGGGCCAGGATTTCCTTTGCCGCTTTTTCGGATTCCGGGAAATCACCTTCTTTGTAATTTAGACTGACGAAACACTTCTGCAAATGGGCCGGCACGGGATAGTATATTTCGCAGCAGATGCCTTTGTTTTTCAGGTGAACTATTAGCTCATCACGTCTCGGCACACAAATACAATATTGGTTATAAATAGATACACAATCAGGGCTAATATAGGGCGTCTGAACAAGCGTACCTTCAAACTTTTTATTGTAATAATCGGCGTTGCGCTGGCGGGCCTTCGACCATTCGCCAAGATGCGGCAGTTTGACCAAGAGGACCGCTGCCTGAATCGGGTCGAGCCGGAAATTTCCGCCGACGAATTTGTGGTAATATTTTGGCTCGGCTCCATGATTCCGTAATATTTTAAGGCGCTTGTACAGATTTTCATCGTTGGTGACAATCATACCGCCATCACCTGCGGCCCCGAGGTTTTTACTGGGAAAGAAGCTGAAACAACCAACGGCGCCGATGCTGCCGGCCTTTCGGCCCTTATAGGTGCTGGTGATTGACTGGGCCGCGTCTTCGATTACCGCGAGATTGTATTCGCGAGCCACCTCCATAATAGGGTCCATATCTGTCATCTGGCCGAACAGATGAACCGGAATAATCGCTTTGGTCTTTTCGGTAACAGCCGGGGCAATAAGCTCCGGGTTGATGTTGAACGTCCTGGGGTCGATGTCAACAAATACAGGTTTTGCACCGGTTCGGACAATACAGCCAACTGTGGCGAAAAACGTAAAAGGCGTGGTAATTACTTCATCACCCGGCCCGATATCCAAACTCATCAGGCTGTTCAATATAGCATCTGTTCCGCTGGAAGTACCGACAGCGAATTTACAGTCGCTTATCGCAGCTATTTTTGATTCGAGCTGCTCAACCTTTGGGCCACCTATACAAACTTGTGATTCGAGAACCTCTGATACGGCTGCCAAAACCTCATCTTTTATCGTCGCATACTGCGCCTTCAAATCCAACAAAGGTACCTGCATTTTGTTCTCCTGATGTCAAGGCAGCTTTCCACTTTTTTTAAGGTCGCGATACGAAACTTTCGCAACTGCTTTTTCAGGTGGTAGAGGGGCTTCTTCATCCAGATCAAGGCACTTGACCACTCCAGGGGCGATCTCTTTATAGCGATAGCCGCTCTCCGGACAGACCATAATGCCTTGGACATCCGGCTTGGGCAGCCGCACGCCATGCCGGCTCACCCAGCCAGTTAGCTTGGCAGGGACTCCAATCATGAGCGCATAATCCGGTACGTTTTTGGTGACAACCGTCCCTGCGGCTATGAAGCAATATCTTCCAAGCTCGATACCACAGACGATAGTAGCGTTAGCCCCCACGGTCGCACCGCGGCGAAAAGTTGTTGTTTCATAAAGACTATGGCGAACAATTTGCGAGCGTGGATTCGAGATATTTGTCAAAACACAACTGGGGCCGAGGAAAACATCATCCTCAATAACCGCGCCGGTGTAGATTGAGACGTTATTCTGCACCTTCACATTGTTACCGATGACTACGCCGCCAGCGATGTTGACGTTCTGGCCGATTATGCAGTTTTCTCCTATCCTGGCCTCTTTCAATATGTGTGAAAAATGCCAGATTTTAGTCCCCTTACCGATCCAACACGGCTGGTCAACGTAAGCCGACTCGTGCACAAAGTAGTCCCTCTTTTCGCTCATTACGGCTTCTCCGGGCAGATGGGTTTGCCGTCGTTTTTCAACGACTGTTGTCCGGCCTCTAAGACAGCGACAACTCGCAAGCCATCTAACGCATCGCTTCGAACCGGCCTGTCATCAAGAACACAATCCACAAAATGCCTGCATTCCAATGTAAGCGGCTCACCGCCGGGTACTTTTGGAATTACTATATCACCGAATCGCAGCGATATGACTTCCGCGTATGACGTGGTGATATCCTGCCTTATCGACACGGCTTTGTCGTATATCCTGACTTTCTCAGTGGCTTCCATGTCGTCAAACGTCACCATCTTCTCCGAACCCACAACGGTTATCTTCCTGATCTTATGCGGATCAAGCCAGCTACAGTGGATGTTTGCCATCTTGTCGTGCTCGAGCTTAACCGTGGCGAAAACTACATCTTCAACATCTCGCTGGAGATAACACTGCCCATGTGCCGCCACTGACACGGGTTCGGAACCGAGCAAATAACAAACGACAGCAATATCGTGAGGAGCCAACGACCACCACGCATTTTCATCCTTACGAACAACTCCCAAGTTGACCCGTTGTGTGTATATGTAGTAGGGTTCGCCAATTTGGCCCTTGTCTATCATCTCCTTCACATAAAGCACTGCCGGATGATACTCCAAGAGATGGCCTACCATCAGTTTTAAGCCGGTTTCATTGGCCAGTGCAACCAGCTCTCGGGCTTGAGCAACACTCAATGTCATTGGCTTTTCTACGTAAGTGTGCTTGCCTGCCTGCAGAGCGCTGCGGGCCAGCTCGAAATGAGTTGGAACCGGTGTGGCAATAGCCACTGCATCCATATCCTTGTCGCTTAGTACGGAGTCCGCATTGGTGACAGGCTCAATGAACGGAAAGTTTCGCTTCTGCGCCTTCAACGCTTTCTCGTTAATGTCACAGACATATTTTAGGTTGCATCTTTCGGCTGTGGCGAAATTGCGGACAAGATTCTTACCCCAGGAGCCAGCTCCAACAACGGCTAAATTTAATTTATCTTTGTGCATGAGATTGGCTTCTCCTACGCCCGACAGGGAAATTCAAAGATTAAAACGCGAAATGTAAAACCGAGGAAGCTCCGTTTTTTTATTTTTCTTCGGCAAACTCCGTCCCTGTGGGCTGCACCGCTGTTTAGTCGATAGTCGTTAGCCGATAGTCGTTAGTTGTTGGTCTTTAACGACTAATCACAATCGACTATCGACTGCTTTAACGGTGCCGTCCCTGGTTGGCAGGAAATCGAGTATCAGGTCGGTCATCTCTTCGGCTGCCGCCTTAATCGAAGGCTCCAGCACAGAGCTGACTTGAATCTGAGCTACATATCGGGCCGGGTCGCCGGCAATATTCGGCCTTCGACCAAAGACGCCGGAAAAATCTTTCTCGCTTGTAGTAATCTGGCCGTTCAGAACGTAGAAGTTCAAAACTACAATCTGACCATACGCGGGGGCCGGCTTGTGAAATCGATGTATTAGGCAGGCTACCTGGCGGCCAGCCCGCGAGCTGAACTGCGACATCTCGGTACTATCGTGAATCCAACCATGCCCGGGATAGCACACAAGAGGCTGATGACCCAATATTCCCGCGGGTCTGGATGAGCAATACACAACGTAAACGTCTACCCAGGCCTGAGTCGAGACATTGGTGTATCTGCGACTAAAGAAATCATCTGCAAAGTTCTTCTCCATGTATTCCCTGGTAGTGGTGGGAATAGACATGTCTGTACCGACCCAGTTGCCAATATTTAAAGGAAAAACACTTAGGGGAACGGGGAGCTTAATTGGATTTTCAGAAACGGGTCTCATGCGAGAATCAAGAATGCGGTAGGTCAGACCCGCCGAGACTAACAGCAGAACCGCCAATATCCAAACAAACCACGTTGGTACTCGGCCAGACGGATGTAACGACCGGCTCTCTCGATGTCCTCGAGACGGACAAGAAACATCTACGGACTCTGCCACATATCTGCCTGTGGTTGAGCGTATCAACAGTATATCCTTTCCCTTACTCTGATTCCGGCCAAATGCAATCTTCCTCAATGTTAGATTGTGTTACTTTCCGACTGAAATCAGGGGGCGCTCCTCCTTAAGGGCCTACAGCAATAAATCAGCAGCGGCGATTATATTCTGGTAATCGACCCTTCGTCAAGGCACAATTACACAAAAAGTAATAATCCCCTTGGCTTACCTCAAAGCCCCCATAACAATCGAAACAAGCTTATCAAGCCCAAATGGTGTGTAGAACACACCTCACCAGACTTGTATTGGGAGTCCTATAAAGTAAGGGATAATCGTTAGGGGTTAGTCGTTGAGAACTGATAACTGTCAACTATGGCGCCGCGGTATCAAAAGGGAATCATCGTCCACGCACCGGTTGACTGGCTTGGCGAGGCCTTTACAGGATGATACCGCTATAGGTGCGCTATTGGTCACAAGATTGACACCAACATTTGCCGTAATCCGCTAAGGGACACCTTACGGTGGGCATCCCCAAGCGGAGATCAGTTGACAACCTGCTTCCAACTGCCTGGAGAGATTGCCATACTATCAACGAAGGTGTATCCTTGGGGTGGACTCGCGTAGAGGGCCGTATCGCGGAGAACAGTATTTTGCCCTTCACAGGTGACGGTGCCTTCACATATCACAACACCGCGTATGCGAGCGGTCTGTTGTAAATTCAAAGACCCTTTGACGTGCACAAGGCCCCGTATCTCATTGGGGTACTCGTCCAGCAAATCAACGTTCCATTGGCCTTCGTATGGTGCAACGACAGGATTGTAATTGGTGGTGTTTGAAGCTTCCGACAGCGTATAATCGCAGGTACGGATTCCTATCACCAAGTCTCCATCCACAATCAGGACCGGATAGTCCGTCTTGTAGCTGTGCATGAATACGGCCTCACCGAGAGTCAGTTTCTTGGTGTTGGTGCGTACAATGAGTGTGCCGTTTATCCGGGAGTTCTTGATAGTCATATCGCTACCCAAGCTGATGAAATAGACGCCATCCGGGTTTGTAGACCCCCATGGGGTGTAAGAAGGCGACAGTACAACTGCATTAACTGTACCACCGGTAACGGGCAATGTAGTGGCCCTGCTGATGTAACTCGAGATGACCTGTGCATCGGGCATCCGTTTGCTCGCAGCAGGCGCGGTCAGTAGTCCTGTTATGGTGCCGGTGTGCTCAGTCTGGGCTGCCTCGGCATCTCCATCAATGGTGTTATCATTATCCAGCACGCCATTTGTAGAGACAGATCCACCAACAACTGTGATTTGCCAGCCTGCTTTGATAGTCACCTTTCCAGATGCATGCAAGCAAGTTCCGAGTGCTTCGAGAGGTTTGATAACGGGGACAAGTACGACTTGTGTTCTTTGACAGGTCTGACCACTAAGGCCGGTGCCTGTCAGTACAGCCGAGTCATATTTTGAGTTCCCCAAATTACCGTCTGCAGGGTCTATCCCTTCCAGAGTAAAGCTGCCGCTGCCCAGCGGCTTGTTGGAGAGCCATGCCCCATTTGGCCGGGTTGTGCGCCAGTTCGGATCTTGCGAGACAAATAACAGACCAAGCTCCACCGCTGCCTGGGAATAAAAACGAGCACAAGCAGAGTCCTTAGCAATTTGAGCGGAACGTCTTTGGACACGAACGGCAAACAAGGAGGCCAAACCTATAATTGTAACGAGCATAGAAGTAGCCAATACCAACAAATAAGTGCTGCCGGCACATCTCGACAAAGTCAACTTTGATTTTCTTGCCGCTGTAATCATGCTAATACCCGGAGGCCGTCTTTACTGCAACCAAAGAAGCGGTCCGCATGTTTCCATAGAAAATCTCAACGGTTATTCGCTTTGCGTTTGTGTCACTGTACGCAACCTGTGCCGGATTCATAGGGTCAACCCAGTTGACCGTGACGCTTTGCCGCCATCCGGTAAAACCTACGATTTGGGTGCCGTCCTTAAATGTGGGAGGGCTGGACGACCAGCCATTGTAATCGTCAACATCATCGAAATCCGCCCTTGTGGTTGTGGATTCTGACGGCTCGGTGCCAAACACAGGTGATGGACCGGGGTCTTTGTAATTCTGCAGGAGTATCTCTGACATCAACATTTCCGCGAGCAACTGGCCCCGGCTGCTGAGAGAAGCTTTCTGCTGGCTCAGCCTCGATGCGCCGACGGTACTAAGGGCGGCAACAAACATGACACTAACCACCACCAGCGACATGACTGTCTCAGCAAGCGTGAAAGCCGCTCTCCGAGGACGCGCCACGACATGATGCCCGCCGAAGCTGCTCATTGCGATACCTCGGGTTTATTAATAATCCTTGCATTAGTGAGGACGCCTAATTGTTGGTCACTTCCTGTCCTGAGCTTGATTTCAGCCGACTTAAGATAATACCGAGATTGCGTCTGAGGCGTTCCGGCAGTGGTCACGGTGCCGTATATCCAGAACAGCAGTGACTGAGAGCTGAGCGCCGACCAGGTAGCGCCGTCGCTTGTGGACTTCACAACATATCTGTCCGAAGTGCCGGCACCAGAAGTCCGGCCCCGTATGTTGCAGGCGTACGTGCCCGAAATCCACTGAAAAACCAGGCATAATCCTTTGTCTGGAGACAGGTTCGAGACGTTCGAGAAGGAAAATTGCTGCTTGGTGTACGTCGTTAATAAGGTTGACTCATAAAGAGTTTTCTGTTCAAAAACGAGTCCGCTTGGTAACTTCCCCGTGGTCGGCAACTGCAACTGGACCAGGCACTGGCCGGTCGTAAGCCCATTTACCTTGGCATAAAACTCAACTCGTGTGACCTTCCACTTGATAGTACCGACCGGCAGTGAAGGGAAGAAGTACTGGCCATACCATTGATTATCCAGAATGGTGTAGTCGCCCAGACTCTGATTCGAGTCGTAGCTCATCAAGAGAGTCTCGCTGCTTTCATTCCCCGGCGTCACCTGGCTGCTGACGGTTTCAAGGTTATACGAAAGATTGAATTCTTGAACGGCATCCAGAATGTTAAGCACAGTTCCACTGTTATATCGCCTCGTGAGCGGCTGACCCGCTGTGCCCGACCATTCATAACGGATTGTTTCAGGCACATTATCGCCATTGCGGTCAGCTACTGTAAACTCAATCATTTTGGCGGAGCGGCTATTGATAGATATTGCATATTGCAGCTCGGCGGCGATCTGCTCAGCCGATTCACTTGCGGTGATGACCGTCTTCGGGGGCGAGGAGGCATCCGGAAGCGCTCGTGTAGCGAGAATTATTGAAGAGGTGATTGTGAGCATTATCACCGTGGTGATTGCCGCGCTGACAACCAGCTCAACAAGCGTGAAGGCCTTCAGGCGGGCATTAGGTCTATATCCTGGAAATCGGCGTCTGTGTGGACTCATTGCACTGTCGCCTTGCCGGTTTCGGCGTTAATAGTAATCGTTTTCTGCCGCGAGCCCACGGTCAGAACAACATTGCCGCCGCTGTCGGGAATTCCCCATCCGTTGAATATAATTTGTGCATCACCCCCTAAAGATGCGGAAACGAGCTTTGCCTCATACGGCCTGTCGGTTAGATCAACAGTGTAACTACCTGCACCACCATCAAGAGGTGATACCTGGAGCAGTTGATATTTGTGGGTGCTGACGAGGAATACCACAGTCCGGGCGGAAGATGCAGCTTTGGCGCTCGACTGAGCTAATGCTAAATCTGCAACTATCCGGCGAGCGGCTAAGTCAGCTCGGTAGCTGGTCATAGAGGCGGCAAAGCGGGGAGAGGCTATCGCAGCGATGACCGCGACTATAGCTAATGCGAGCACCACCTCAAGCAAGGTGTATCCATACCCGCGCAGGTCGAACGTGCATCCGGCCCGGCCAGACGTAGGGCCTGATCCCGGCATGACCCGGCACAATCCGGTACCGGGGTACAAATGCCAGAGTGACGGACAAGGACGGACCGGGAGCACGTCTGAACTTATCGCAGGATTTGGACTTGCTCGCGACATTGGACACCACCATCCCCTGCTCAAATCAAAACGAGCAGCCCCGTGTGCGTACACGTGAGCTGCTCGTTCATGGTTTTTCAACCCTTTGAAGTAGTTTAGACGACAGCACTATCGTGCGGCAAAACCTAGCACGATCTATAGAATATCAATAAGTATTGTATGCCTTGCCTGCGTCATCCTTCTCGCTGGCAGTGGTGTTTGATTTAATTGTGCCGCTGCTCACGTCATATATCCAGCCCACGTCGTTGGCATCAGTCCCAGCTATGCTGGTATTGCCTTTCTTGGCTCCGACCGATAAAGGCGGAATACTACGAACGTACGGCCCATAAATGCAGGTGGTGGTTTTGGTTGCACTCGTGGTACCTGCATAATCCGTGTATTGGGTCAGTTGATTCGTAATACTGCCCACCGTAGGATAGGAACCACCATGCTCGGCGGCAAATAGATCGATGGCGCTACGAAGCACCGCCAAATTGCCGCTGACGGCGGAGTCGTTGGCGCCTTTAGCACCCCGGCTCATACGCGGGATGCCGATCGCGGCCAAAATAGCAATGATGGCCACTACAATTATGACTTCCAACAAACTGAATGCATGCTTTCGATTCTGTTTATTCCTGGTCATAGTACATCACCTCAATTAAAAGGTCGTCTTTTATTGTCTCCGAAGCTCTGACCAAAGGCAAAATCGGCAAAACAAAAGGAACACTTAACCTAAACGAATGAAAAATTTGCTGTGGAAAGAATGTGCGTCCACGTCGTTGTGAGGCTGCTGGTTATCGGTCGCTTGTCAACCTGAGTGTAACTTGCTTGCCGCCAGCCTCGAAGGTCGCGGACTCCTTGTCAACCGCAACGAGCCTAAACCCGTCAAGCTCCTGGCCAACAGATAGGAACCTGTCATCAATGAAAGCCGCGGTTTTATCCGTGCTTACCGACACTGCCTTCAACCTATGACGCATAACAAACCTGGATACGGGGTCTGATTTTGAGATTGAGGACATACCCTGATCAGGTCCATCCTGCCAAACCTGACCTGACCGGGACCCGGGGACGGAAAAGGCATCTCTGGTTTGTCTCAAGTCGAGATTTCTGTCCGCCCAAATTGCTTCGAGCTTCGCTAATTTGTCATTAAGGGGCGATTCCGCTGCGGACTTTCCGGCTGTAGCTGAAGCAGGCTGTGTCGAGGACTGCACGGAAAAGTCTGCCTGCCCTGCCGGGGCACTTTTCGGAAGGATAAATGCGCGGTCCACGACCAGAATACCCAAGCCGAGGATAAGCACCGCCAAAGTCACTTTTTGCCTCTTCGATAGTTTGATCTTAAACATAATTACCACGATAATATCAGTCTGCTGATGCAACTGTTTTCGGCACGGTATGCCACAAGAACTCAAAGCGGAACCTGCGCGGCTCATCCGGCTTTGCCGGGTCGCCCCACAGTTCAAGTTTCGCCAGGCCCATATCGGGAAAGGTCTTGCCGAGTTCGTGGAGGAACATCGCAGATTGCTTATAGCCTCCTCTTCCAGTAATACTTATCGGGAGCATATCGACCTGCAGGCCGCCTATGCGTCCCGTTTCTACGGGGCCGGGCCCAATCTGCACGTCGTCAACCTCAAGCTTACAATCGCCAAAGACGCCTGTCAGCTCGGCAATTCGCGTGTTGACCTGGTCAGCCGACATGAGCCTGACTCTGCTGTGATTCAGCTCATCCTGTGTGCCGGCCAGCTGGCTCTCCAAGCCTGTCATAGAGGTCTTGAGCTTCGCACACTTGTCATACTGAGTCGCCAACTCTCGACGTTGCTGAGCAAGAAGAGCCCGCTTTTGAACGGCCGGGTCTATGGCGATGACATACACCACCAGTGATATGGCAATACATACAGCAACACCCGCCGCATCTATCGGTAGTAGCGGCCTGTTTTTGATGTTCGGCAGTTTCATGTGCTTACCCGTTAGATACGAATTAGATACGACACTCAAGGCTAAACGCTATGGCCTGGTCATTCAAGAAAGCCTGCCGATAGCTATTCAGAAGTCGAACCGACTCGAAAATCCCGATGCGTTCCAATCTGAGAACAAACTGCGAAACAGAGGTTTGGGTTCGGCCGAAGCCACTGAGCCTCAGCCCATACCGCCTCTGGGCCAGAACCACACCGGCAGGTGGAGATGTACGGCGGTCTATCGGACTACCTACGACCTCACGCTCATCACTTTTTAACGCAACAAGACCACAGTGATTCAATACAACATCATGCCCCAGCTCGTCCGCCAACAGGGCAAGTAGTTTGCTCCAATCCGGTTGGTTTAGGATTGCCTTGTTGATCCTGAGCTCCTCGGCCGCCTGGGCAAGCTTGCCTTGTATTTGCACAATAGCCGAGTCGTATTCCTGTATGGTTTGCTCAGTGGACCAACGCTCTTGCTCAACGGAACTGCCGCCCTGGGCCGAAAAGACCTTTACCGACAATGCCACCATTACCAATAGTAACAAATATGCTCCACATATCACGGCCCAACTGCGAAGCCTTGCCTTTCGACGTTTTTTGGCCAATCTATTGGCGGGAATGAGGTTTACATCGCCCATATCCTATGCTCCATTAAATTCAGCAAGGCCAAGCGCGACTGTCGCAACGGGATTGCCTGCTTTTGTTCGCATGGGGTCGCAACCTGCAAGAAGATCAGATGGGGCGGCATACATCGCCTCTACATTCAATGCTTGCTGAAGATATTGTGGAAGCCCCGAAATCCGTGCGCCGCCGCCGATTAACAGCAAGCGTTTTACTCCGCTGCCTGGATACTGACGGCTTGCATAAACGAAGGGGGCCTTTAGCTCTTCCAGCAAAGCATCGAAATGGCTGCTTAGAATCTTGCGAATTGCTTCCACAGACTGCTGGTCAAGCTCATTTGAATCCGCTGTCGCAGTAAAGCCGATTGTGGCAATCAACTGACAGGCAGATTCCTCGTTGACACTGAACTTCTCGGTCAGTCTGGATACGAGATGAGCCATGCGCGTTTCCTCAAGCGGCCTCTCATAAATCACGGTCCCGCTGCAAACAAGCAACAACTTTGTCGAACTCCATCCAAAGTCGAGAATGCAGGTCACGTCGGGAGGCGGCAATGTCAGACAAGAGCAAGCTCTCGTTGCCGCCGCGGTAGACGTGTCCAAAGCACGCACATTGAACCCCGACTCTTCAAACACGTCTAACAGAGGATCAGCGACACTGTGCGGGCATCCCAACACTATCGTTTGAATAATAGATTTGGATTTGTCCGACCCCGGCGGCTCCCACCAAACCATCTCAAACGAATCAGGAGCCACACCATGCGTCCGCGACATCTCCATACGCACAACTTGTGCAAGGGCAGGTCCTGATACTCGGTGCGGCAGCTCGAATACGCCTCGCAACAATTTGTCTTCCGGGGCCGCCAGAACCACGTCATTGCCGCAAAAGCCTTGTCTTTTCAACGCCTGCTTCAAGCTCGCTGTCTCTTCTCGATCAAGTTTGGACCCCGTTTGAGTCCGCGGCAGTATAGAGACAGCAACTATTCGGGGGTGACCGCCGATTATTTGGAGCTGGACCGCCTTTATACATCGGCTTCCGACATCAATCCCTATAGGACCTCGTGACCTACCGATAATTCTCATGCCCCACCTTTGCCTACTATGGAAGTCAGGTCGAACAGCGGCATGAACATACTCACTGCAATAAGCCCAACGATTATGCCCATCGAAACCAGAATTACCGGCTCGATGATGCTGGTCAGCGACCGAACGACTACTTCGTTTTCACTGTCAAGAAAATCGGCGATATCCAAAAGTAACCTGTCCAATTGCCCACTCTGCTCGCCGCAGCGAATGGCCTCATACACCGTCGGAGCAATCAAATCCGTGTTCGAAAAAGCAAGGCTGAGCGGATCGCCGTCCACCACATGCGATTCGGCCTTTGCTATTAGCTCAGCATAATGGACATTCGTAACAGACTGCTTGACAAGTCTCAGGGCCTCGAGCACCGGCAGATGACCTTGTGTAAGGACACCCAGAAGACGAATGATTCTTGCGGTGATCAAGCTTCTTACTATCGTACCCATATAGGGCAGCCGTAAGACGGCGGCATCTCGAAAGCGATGTCCGTCGGGCGTTCGCAGATAGGCCCGCATAGAAACGATTGCACCTGCAAGAAGAATCGCCAAAGCCCACCAATAACGACGAAAAACCACACTGACGGCAAGAAGGACTTTTGTGCTGCCGGGCAGCGGCACGTCAAGCGTCTCAAAGAGGCCGGCGAATCGCGGAATTACGAACAACAGCAGAAGCGAAAAGACCGAGATAGACACGAACATCAGCAGAGTTGGATATATCAAAGCCCCCACAACCGAGTTTCGCACCCGCAACTGCCCTTGCTTCAAAGTCGCCAGACGGTCGAGCATCTCAACCAAATGACCGCTTGACTCACCTGCTGCTGTTAGACTGCAACAGACCGAATCGAAGTACTCAGGATAAGCCTCCATGGCCTTCGACAAAGATGCACCTTCCTCAATCCTGCTGCGAAGGCCCATAATCGCCTGACGCCAAGGTCCTGACTTGGCCTGTCGATCGAGGGCATTTAGCGCCTCTACAAGCTGGGCGCCCGAAGATAGAAGCACAGAAAGCTGTCTGGCGAATAACGCGACATCCTTAATCCTCTGGCCGGCTTTAAGCTTAAGGCCCAGCTTTGATCCCGATTTCATCGGGACTTTGGCGGCGGGCTCCGTGACCTCCGCCACAAACAGGCCCTTTCGGCGAAGTGTATCCGCTGCGGCAACGATGTCGGCGGATTCTATCACGCCCACCTGGGCAATGCCCTGGCTGTCGTATGCTTTGTATGCCAGTTTCATGTTACCCCCACCCCCGATAAACTACATCGGGGCTCCGCTTCGCTGTGCCAATCACCGTCTGCTGCAATATCTTCGCTGTGAGTAACGGCAAGAACTTCCTCTAAGCTGCTCTTACCCTCGAGAGCCAGAATTACTCCTTCCTCCCGTAACGTCAACACACCTTGTTTGCGAAGATAGCCACGAAGCTCGTGAGTTGGTGCGGCCTTATGAATCAGCCGCCTCAGGTCGCCGTTGACCTCCATGACGGCATACACTCCAGCTCTTCCGCGAAAACCTGAATTGTGACAGTCCTGACAACCTGTGCCCTTACGGAAGACCCGCCCCGGTTTGTCGGACAAGCCCGCATCGTTCAGCACATTTGCCGAAGGAATGTACTTAGTCGCGCAATTCGGGCAAACGGTTCTCGCCAGTCGCTGCGCGATAACGCCATTTATCGCGCTGGACAGCAAATAAGGTTCTATGCCCATATCGACCAAGCGAGCCACCGCTCCGGGGGCATCATTTGTATGCAATGTCGCCAGCACAAGGTGGCCTGTCAAGGCGGCCTGAATAGCTACGCGGGAAGTTTCCTCATCCCTTACTTCACCTACCATTATCACATCCGGGTCCTGCCTTAGTATGCTTCTGAGAGCTCGTGCAAAAGTCATACCGATAGCATCCTGGACCTGAATCTGGTTGATCATATCTAGTTGATATTCAACAGGGTCCTCGACCGTGACAATATTGAGTTCGGGACTTCTGAGAAGATCGAGCGCAGAGTACAGTGTGGTGGTCTTGCCGCTGCCGGTCGGGCCTGTTACGAGCACCAGGCCGTATGGCTGATCCAGCATCCTCTTGAATGCCGCCAACGTCTCCGACCTAAAACCGAGGTTTTCCATGCGGATTCTGAGGTTGGCTTTGTCGAGGATGCGAACCACCACTTTCTCTCCAAGCAGGGTCGGGACGCTGGAAACACGCAGATCAATCTCATGACCTGCGGCCACGATGCGAACACGGCCTTCCTGAGGCAGACGCTTTTCGGCTATGTCCATTTTACCAATGACCTTGACGCGAGAAACAACCGAGGCGTGCAGTCCTGTCGGCGGCTTCATGAGGTCCCTTAACACGCCGTCAATACGATAGCGGATACGAGTCCCTTTCTTCTCCGGCTCGATGTGGATGTCGCTTGCCCCATCCTTTATGGCTGTCAACAGAGCCACATTGACGAGGTTGGTGATCGGACTGCCATCCACCATACTATCAAGGTCTGTAGCGGGGCCGTCGTCGACTGACTCTCGTTCCACCACCTCGACATCGCTTTCAGACAAAGAAGCAAGGAAGGAATCAATGCTGGTATTACCGGAAGCGTGTCTCTTGAGGAATTCGAAAATGTTAGAAGCGGAAGCCAGCACAGGTCGTATCTTGCAACCGGTCAATTGATGCAGCCTGTCAATCTTGGGCAATGACTGAGGCTCAGCCATTGCCACAGTCAAAGTCCCATGGACCTTGAACATCGGGATTGCTTTCAACCGCTCAGCCTCTTCCTGGCCGATAAGCTCCATCAGCGAAAAGTCTACAAGGCCGTGTCGCAACTGGCAGTAAGGCACTCCAAGCTGGCGGGCAAGCACTCGCAGCATAGCAGGGCTGCTGACAAGGCCCTGCTCGATGAGTATATCGCCAAGCAGTCCGCCATTGGCTTTCTGATCAGCCAATGCCCGATCGAGCTTGTCTTGTGCTACGACGCCATCTGCGATGAGAGCTTCACCCAGGCGAATTGTCTCAGGAGAATCCTTCATAGAAAACTCCTCACGGCGGAGTGGGTATCCTCGAAGTGCTCAAACTGCGGCGACAGGCCCGTCAGCTCAATTGCCTGCCTGACTGTCTCATTGACGGCACAAAGCTTCAGGGCCTTACCGATCTGGGCCAACCCTTGGGCCACATCCACAAGTGATTCGAGCCCTCTGCTATCCACGCATGGCACGGCGGATATATCCAGAACAACCCGACCGAGGGTATCCCTTGTCAACTCGAGAAGCTTTGCTTTAAGCTCATCGGCATCCGCACCGACAATGGGACCATCCGGCTTTACAACCGTCACCGCTCCTACAAGCCGTGCTTCAATTTTCACTTCAGCTCGCCTCCTCCGGGATAGGCAGCGTCAATGTGAACGTGCTGCCTTTATTCAATTCGGACTTAACGGTAACATCACCACCGTGCAGCCTGATTACCTCACGGGCGATCGCCAACCCAAGGCCTGATCCCACGATATTTGCAACTCGCTCGTCTTTCGCCCTGTAGAACTTTTCAAATATTTTGTCCAAGTCCTCGCTGCCGATACCTATGCCCGTGTCAGAAACATCGATGCGGATTTGACCTTTCTCTACAACAGCATCGAGCACAATCCGGCCGTTCTGTTGTGTGTACTTGACGGCATTGCCGAGCAGATTCTGCAAGGCAAGAGCAATCTTATCACGATCGGCATGAACAATCGGCAGCTTCGGAGGCAGATTGAACTCGAGCGAGATTTGCTTTTCCCCGGCTCTGGGTGTGTAATCTGCTTTGAGCTGCTCAAGCAAAGTGCCAAGACTCACATCGTCACGTCTCAATTTCAAAGAGCCTGCCTCAATCTCGGAAACCGACAATATCTCGGACACGACCCGTTCCAACCGGCGGGACTCCTCATTAATAACGTCGAGGGATTTGGCGGTGCCGGCAGGATCGCGTTGGCATTGCTCGATAGCATTTTCAACATAGAGCCGTATGTTCGCTAAGGGCGAGCGTAACTCGTGCGCGGCTTTAGCAGTGAAGCTGCCGCGAGCGGCCTCGGCGACCCGCTGCTGAGTAATATCTTCGATGAGGACCATAGTGAAGCTCATGTCCTCTCCGCGGATAGGCCGGATACTGAACCGCAACATATCCGAACCGGCAGTATCCAGCACGCCGAGACTACCGGATTGATGGACTGCATTTGTCTGCGTTTCCACCGTCACCCGTTCAAAAGTGGGGTCCTCGGTGGCTCTGCGTATCGCTGCAATTATCTGCTGATCGGAGATGAACCGCGATATTTCTGCGTTGGTCAATTCGCTCTTGCTGGTTTGCAGAAGCACTCCTGCAGCACCATTGGCGTACTCGGCCCGCATGTTGCCATCGACCAAGATCAACCCGTGAGGCAGAGCATCATAGGCCGCTGCCAGCTCGCGGTATATCTCACACTTGACATCGATCGACTGCTTGACCTGCTCGATGGCTGTACGGATTTGCTGTCCCTGCCTTTCTCCTACCAGCTTATTCCAGACGACTGCCTCCAACCCAAGCTTTGGATCCAACTGAAGAGCAGATACATCCGACTCACCTTCCTTTATGGCTAATAGCGCATCCTGCACAGCACCGATTGCCTTCAACCTGAAGCGTGCATGGCGATGAATGAGCAACATTGTCGCAAGAGCCAAACAACCAATGGCAAGCTGAGCCGTTTGTTGCTCCAGACCTGCTTGTGACCGCTCGCTGGTTTCTGCCGCGATTTCCAGAGTGGCGACACCTTTTCCAGGAGCAGAAAGAGGAATACCCAATGTAACGGTGTCACGGGTAAGTTTCTCAGTCTCGATTCCGGGCTGACCCGACCAAGATTGGGGCAACTCGATGACGGTAATGCCGCTCGGATTTACATCGGCTATGACCCCACCATCCGGCAGAACAACCCGGCAGGATTTTAGCTTGTACTCTACACCCGCCTCAACCACGGTCCTGCGAAGCATTGAGATTTCATTAGCAGTCAATAAGGCCTCCGCCGACCTGGCCAGCACACGCCCAATCGACCTGGCGTTTTGAACACCAGCCTTGGAGTTCAAATCCCGCTCAAACAGGATGTTGTGCCACACTGAGATGACCATGTTAACGAGGAAAATACCGACGACCACAAATATGATGAAAGCAAATACGGAGTCTCCCCGCAGCAGGTCTCTGCGCATTGTGGTCAGACTTCTGACGATTGGCTTCTCAGTCGACATTGAGTCATCCCTGTATAAAGAAATATTGACTTATCTTATAGTTATCCCATCGGCAATCTGAGCCAAGACTTTAGATAGCGGCTTATTAGTCGATAGTCGTCAGTTGATAGTCGTTAGTCGTTAGTTAGCTTATTAACGACTCTTGCCCGAAGGTGGTCCAATAATTCCGTGTCGTTGGTCGTTAGTTTTCTGTCTTCTGTTTTTTTCTTTCTGCCATTATTCCCTATCGACTAAAGTAGGCAGCGGATTTTGGCGATTAAAAATTTGTATTGCATACATTAGAGGATCGAGGACTGAACATGAGCCGCATCTTGGTTGTCGATGATAATATAAACCTCAGGAAAATACTGCGACAGATACTGGAATCCGAGGGGTATCAGGTCAGGGAAGCATCCAACGGCGTTGAAGCGATGAGTCTTCTACGCGAAGCACCTGACGAGTTAGTCATTACCGACGTCATTATGCCCGATAAGGAGGGTATTGAGACCGTCATAGAAATTCGCAAGGTCTACCCGGATGTAAAGATAATTGTCATGTCCGGCGGCGGTCGATTCGGGCCCGATGATTATCTTGAGACAGCTACAGTATTCGGCGCCAACCGTACAATCCCCAAACCCTTCAGCAAAAATGATATACTCAAAGCCGTGCAGGAATTGTTAGGCCAGAACGCACCTAATAGCGCCGGCGTGGCCAGCTAAGTGCGGCACAGTCTTAACGGTCAATAAACTCTCCCCACTTATCAGCTTAATATTTTCCGGATTTTACATTACGGTCAAGCATCAATGCACCGGCAGGACTTTTCCACACACGACATATCGGGATAGACGAACGGACGCACTTTTCCTTAGCTAAGTTAGGCTCGGTGGAATAAAACAATTCGCCAGTGTCTTCCTTTCGATACTCGTACAGCAAGGCAGTAACGGGCGACTTGGGAGCAGTTTTACTATCATCTGAAGCAATCGCGTAAAAAAGTGGTTCCCCAGACGGTTTATTTGCTGGAGTGGCACACAAAGAGACAACGGTTCCGCCGGCCGTCCGCGTTCGGCTAACATATATTGGTATAAGGGCCTCGTAAGCCCTGTCCGGCGGCACTGCAAAAAACGGATTAGCCTCAATCATGTCCCACGCGTTGAAGGCTTCAACACCCTCGCGTAATAGATAATCAACATGACCGTTCGGATCGCGTAGCTGGTACACAGCCACAGGCAAGTACAACCGGGGGTCCCTTAGGGAGACACGATACATAATCTGGTTGTAGTCATAACGAGATGTCGCGTTTGCCGGGTCGCCTGAGAAAGTGTGTGAATAAGTACCTTCAAAGTAGATGAGTCTACAGCCATTCTGGTCAAAATATGGATGGTGCTTCGGGTTGTAAAATGAATATTTATTGTGAGTTACGATCCTTCGGGCATAGGCCCAGGGACCAACCGGCGTGTCAGCTTCCGCGTACCAGACTTCACCCAGGAAAGAAGGCTCACCATATTGCTGCACTGCAATCATTATCCATCGTTTACGAAAGGAATTCCAATAGACCGTCCCTGCGTGAGGAGAGACGGCCTTACCAGTCTCGGCATCATATAAAAACGAGGACTCTTTTTCCCTGCGGAGGCGGTCTATCACGGTTTTTTTCAAAGACTCGTCGCTGCCAACCAAATCACGTGCAGCAATCCATCTACAGAATTCACGCGATTGAAGTCCCTTTTCGTTCTGCAGAACACGGGGATATTCAGAGTCGAGGTTTGTGTATACGTCATAGGAATTTGGATCAATAATATGTTCCCAATCAGCCTTGACGCGAAGCCTGACCGCTAAGGGAAAAGGCGTGGCGAAGTAATAGTACGCCTTGCCATCAACTTCAACACGAAATGGATGTCCAACGTCCGGATAAAGCAGGAAATCGGGACCGCCTTTTATCAGCCGCTCAAAAGAGCTGCTCTGGTCGTTGTACACGACCAGGCCTCGCTCAAGAGCTTCGCCCAGACTCTTCATTCGCGCGTACTTTGCCACCAATCGTTCATTGCCTTGTCTATCATTGACCGTCAGCAGCCCCTCGAGCCAGACCATTCCAGGCTCAGGCAGAGGGCACATTTTCTTACTGAAACCATTTTCGTCGACGAAATACTCGATATTTACACCAACGCCTGGATTCAAACCACTGCGACCAGGCAGATCGGAGATGGCGCCCGATGTAGCAAAATTGCCGAGCGGATAAGATGGTCTATTTGTGTCACCCCAGAACCAGTAGAGTCGGCCGTGGTAAATATATGTACAGACGGAGTCCTGACCCAGAACCAAGCCATTCAAAAGAGGTTCTTTCAAGGGAACCAGTTGGCCGGTGAGAATGCTGTCGCGATAAATACCCTGGCCCGTTATGCGATAGAGCCTTTCTGCGATGTTGATTCTTTTGATTTTGAGCACGGCACTACCGCCGGCCTCAACGTGAAAAGTCTTTCCGGCAAAACCAAAGCCATCCTTTTGAAATTCATACCCGTGGCTCTCGACAAAAAAGAACACATCCCGGCCCATTAGCCCTGGCTCATAGAACGCGATGACCCCATTACTATCGGTCAGGTAGCGTATGTTGTTGACAGTTCTCAACTCAACCAGAGGCACGCCCCGACCAGTCTGCTCATCGACTACCTGTATCTTGAAGCAGGCGGAGAACAAAGGGGTGTCGGCACGACCGGATGCGCTTGAATCCCCCGCCGCGATTAAACAAGCGACACCGACCAAGACTATTGTGAGAATGCACAAAACGTATCTTTCTCTTGTCGCCACTATCCGTACCTCCTTTTTCTGCAAAATTGATTGGGGTGGGCAGACTTATCCTAACCGTAGTTAAAGGTTGGCGGCCGGCTGGCTCATGTTAACCGGTCTTTCTCTGCTCAACAAGCGCTTTCAGAGATGACGATGCGCCAAAATCAAGTCGATATATTAGCGAAACGTTGTACTGATGCGTGGTTTCTACTTCGATGCAGGACTTGGGGACAACGCGAACTCGATGAGCGACTTGGGTATCTCAGATAAGGGAACCACCTTTTCCGCCCCCTCACGTGCAATTGCCTCCATCGCCACACTAACCTCCAGAAATCACTGGCTCTGCGCCAATGCTATTAACCCCGGTACATCGAGAATAAGACTCACCATACCATCGCCCATAATCGCACCGCCGGAAACACCTTTTACCCTTCCCAGGCCGTCGCCTAAGCTCTTAACCCGGATTTTTCATAGATGCTTTATCAGAGCAAGTCAGACCTGTCTGCCCATTGGTTTTTTAGTGTAAGCTCTTTCAGAACACATAATTATGGGTATAGCAACAAAAAACAAATGCCACTCGATAAAAACAGAGAGCCGTTGCATAATTACAGACTGTTTTTATCTACATTCCTCAGAAATTATTATAAGATCTTGCTTTTACAGACCTTACGGAAATTACCCGAAAATAGTGTGAAATATTCGGGTTAGAGAATTGGTTCATGGTACTCCAGGTCACGGTTTCGGCGGCGAGCTTGACTTCTCCCATGCTCTCAAACAGGTAACGAGCCGTATTCAGAGCCGAATTAAGACTCTCCTCCACCACCTTCTGCTGATTCTGGCACATAGCATAAATATTGGTAGCAGTGAGGTCGAGGTCGGCATAAGGCAATTTTGTGCTTCCAGTCTCGGCTACACCAACCATCGTTTTATTCTGCCTGAACACGATGACCGAAACGATCAACACTCGCTGGGGCGCCAGCCGCGACAGAGACGCCGCGTCTCGGCGGGAAGCCCAGCGCAGCCCAGCAGGCGTTGCTCTCGAGAATCTCAGAATTTATAAATGAACGATGTCTGAGCACGCATATCATCGGCACTATCTGAGCCTTTATAATCGGTCTGCCAGTGAGACAGTTCCAGACCCACCTCGGCGTTCTTGTTGAATGAGTAAATGACGTTGCCAAACACGCATCGGTTAAGCGTCCTGGAACCGCTGGCGACATCGTCACTATCAACACCATCGACTCCACAGCCGAGATTGAACCTCGACTTACCCCACGGTCCGAGTGTCGCCGCCACCCAGCCACCTTTGCTGGCTATTTCTCTCATAGTAGTCAAATTTACGCCCTGGCCTATACCGCCAAAGTACGTGTTCAAGTTCCTGCCGTTGAACAATTCGCCCTTTATCATCAGCCAGTCACTCACCGGGGTACTAACGTCAAGGTTCACCGACCAACTCTCGAAGTCCTGGTGTGTACCATCGGCGGCAGTATCATACTCTTCCCTGCCCCAATGACCCGAGAAACCAACCTCCGCTGGGGGATGCCTAACGGCAGTTGTGGGTTTGCGAGCAAAGAATGGGAATGTCACACTGGCGCGGCCCTGAAGGGTCGGAAATCCTGCGTCCTCACCGGATTCAGAAGTTATGGGAGCAGGACTTGTTCTGCCTATGGTCCTCGCCACGGCCCCCTCAAACTTCAGGCTCACATTATCCTTCGGCCCAAAACCCTTCGTCAAACGGATTTGCGGCCGGCGATAGCCAATGTTTCCGGCATCCCACAGGACTGTATAGTTGAGCGTATCAGGAACCAAAGGCGACATAGTATCGGAGGTCTGACCGGCAAGGATGCTAAAGCGGTCCTCGGGCCACTCTAAATTCAAATAGGCATGCCGCATCATCGGTTGAGCTTTGTTCTCGACGGTTCCGCCGTAGAAGTCGAATTCCACAAGTCCGCTGCTCTTTATTTTGCTCTCTGCCGGCCCATTAATCTTTAATCCGAGCCGGGTCTGGTTGGCCGTGAGGTTGAATTCATCGTCATTTGTATTCGTTGATTCCGGATCAACGTAGAGCACGTAATTGCCTGTCGTCGTGCGTGAGTTATCGTACGATGCATCGGCCTTGACGTAACCATACAGTTGGATATCCAGTTGCGACCAGACCGGCTTCTTGTTGGCCGAATCCTTCGCGAGCATCGCAGTAATCTTTTGTAAATCCGCCTCACTCAAGGGCGCAGCAGGCCCGGCAGCCGGTTTCGTCTGAACCGCTGTGGGTTTCGGCGGGACCACAGGCTTTGGCGACTCGACAGACTTGGGCTGCTCCATAATCAGCTTTTTTAGCTCATCGAAATCCCTTTCGAGCCTTTCAAGTCGTTGCCGCAACTGTGCGTTTTCACGCTGCAACGTCTCATTGTCGGCTGCAAAACAAGCCGAACCCGCACCCAACAGAACTCCGGCAATCAACACAAATCTCATCCTACACATCGTAAACTCCTTTCTTCTGGTCCTTCAGGTACGACAGAAAAATCTAAATGTAAAAAGCAGAATTAAACTTAGAAAGTTCTGTCAGTCCAGCATTTTATGCCGGAGAACCGGACTGGGAATTAGTATTTCCATAAAAGGGGTATGTACATTACTCTTGTGACCCCTATATGTTGAAGTCACGAACTTGACCCTCGATACTACATATTGCACAAACTATTGCTCTGTCGTAGGTTATTTGATGAGTTGTCATGCTGAGCCGCAAGGCGAAGCATCTGGCTTACGTAACGGAGATTCTTCGCTCCGCTCAGAATGACATCCATCATTTGGTATGCGACAGAGCACAAGAGTCGGGTGTATAGCCCAATAAGCTTAAAAGATTCACGAAAAAAATCGGTCGCTCGTGGCACCTGAAAAATGCGACGGGTCGCTGGTCGCTGCCCGTAGAACTACCCACGATATTCACGGACGTTTAATAAGGTCTTATCGGCACCATACTGTGTAGTACTCAAAAGCAGATTAAGCATATAAATTGACTGCACAAATGTTAAATTTCACCCCCCCACCCCCATACAACCAATTACACAAGCAGGCAAGGTATTCCTCTGGTGGCAAAGCATCTATCCAGCTACGCAGGTCTTCAGTCGCCAATGCTTTTCACCCGGCTGACCAGGTGATGGGCCAACCGTGTCGGCTCAGGCACGCGGTACTTGCTCGCACATAACAGTACCATTCTCACTGCATCGTCGAGCAGGCACTTATGGCCCACTGAAACAAAAACCGGCTTGACACCGCTTCGTGTCCGGACAACGGCACCAATGACTTCTCCCTTATCTCTTAGCAGACTGAAGGTACCCTTCTCGATAGCCGGCTCTTCAAATTCCCCAATCAATCTGCTCTTCGCACAGCCGATGGTGGGCATGTCGAGAAACACACCCAGATGCGCCGCCAGCCCGAACCGCCGTGGATGGGCCACCCCCTGGCCGTCAACAAGAAACAAGTCCGGCCGGCACTTCAATCTCTCAACAGCAGTAATACATACGGGAGCCTCCCGAAATGACAGCAGCCCCGGTACATACGGAAAACTGACCTTCATGGACGCCGTAGCCGTCTCAACCACCTCTAACTCAGGAAAATGCAAAACAGCCACCGCCGCAAAAATCTTCCCGCCATCCTCACTGAAAGCACAATCCAGGCCTGCAACTAACCTTAGCCGCTTCCGCAAGCGTATAAACTGCACCTGCCCGGCAAGCTGGGTCTGCAACTGCCTGGCCTGTGAATACGATAAATCCCACTCGTGGAGCTTTTTCATCGCCCACCAGCAATTAAAAGTTGGCTATCTTAAACACGCATTTTGCCTTTTCGCTGCATTTTTGTTAAAATACCGAGTTTGTACCGAATTAGAAAGTTCAAAGTAACTACGCCAACCGGATCTATCATCGAGATGGCTAAAGAAATTAGAATAACCGGTGCCGCTGAGCACAACCTCAAGAACATCAGCCTTAGTATACCGCGTGATAAACTGGTCGTGATAACAGGTATCAGCGGTTCCGGAAAAAGCTCCCTCGCATTTGATACTATTTACGCTGAAGGCCGCAGGAAATACGTTGAGTCCTTAAGTGCCTACGCACGTCAGTTTCTCGAACAAATGCAAAAACCTGCGGTCGGCGAGATTACAGGATTGCCCCCCACCATCGCCATCGAACAACGTAGCGCCAGCAGTAATCCTCGCTCCACTGTCGCCACCACAACCGAAATATACGACTACTTCAGACTTCTCTTTGCCCGCGTGGGCCAGCCACACTGCTGGGTATGCGGCCGGGAAATCACCAGCCAGCACGCCTCTCAGATCGTCGATTCAATACTCGCCCACCCTGAAGGAACCAAAATCCAGGTCTGTGCCCCGCTGGTCCGCGGTAAAAAAGGCGAGCACAGAGATGTCATTGCCAACATCCAGCGCGAAGGCTTCGTCCGCGTCCGCGTCGATGGCCAAATCTACGATGCCCGCCGTGTTCCTTCATTAGACAAGAACAAAAAACATGACATCGCAGCAGTAGTAGACCGACTAATCATAAAGCAGGCGGTCGGAATCCGCCTGGCAGATTCGGTTGAAATCGCGCTTAAACTCGGAGACGGCATCCTGCTTATTTTGTTGCAGGAACCCAATCCCACCAAACCCGACACTACCGATGGCCGTTGGCAGGAATTCATCTATAGTGAAAAATTCGCCTGCCCCGAACACCCTCAGGCCAGCCTCGAAGAACTCTCACCCAGGTTGTTCAGCTTCAACAGCCCTTATGGGGCTTGTAAAAGCTGTGACGGTCTGGGAACTATCCTTGAATTCGATCCCGACCTTATTGTGCCCGACAAGACCATTCCGCTCGACAACGGCGCTATTGACGCCTGGCGCCGCGGCGGCAAACGAATGAACATTTTCTACAGCCGCCTCGTCAACAGATTCTGCCGCCAGATCGGCATAATCAAATCCACCCCATTCGAGAAAATACCACAGGAATACCAGAGAGTCCTTCTATACGGCAGCTCATCAGCAGATGAAGAGAAGCTCGGCTTTTGGTTCGAAGGAGCTATTCCCAACCTCACCCGAAGATGGCAAAACACCACCAGCGACTACGTAAAAACCCGGCTGCACAGCTATTTGTCCGAGCAGCCCTGCCAAGCCTGCCATGGTGCACGTCTGCGACCGGAAGCTATCGCAGTAACCATAGGAGACAAAAACATCCACCAGTTAGCATCATTCACCGTCGAAAAGGCCCAGCACTTTTTCGATAAACTCAGACTGGATAAAGAAAGAGCCTTAATCGCCGCCCAGATACTCAAGGAAATAAAGGCCAGGCTCCAGTTTATGACAGACGTGGGCCTGGGCTACCTGACACTGGACCGCATAAGCAGCACCCTCGCCGGCGGTGAGGCGCAGCGAATACGCCTGGCCACCCAGGTCGGTAGCGGCCTTGTTGGTGTTTGTTATGTGCTCGATGAGCCGACAATCGGCCTACATAAACGCGACAACCAGCGACTGCTCGGAATACTCCAAAAGCTCAGCCGACTGGGCAACACCGTCATCGTGGTCGAACACGATGAAGACATTATGAGAAACGCCGACCATATAATCGACATCGGCCCCGCAGCCGGCGCCCATGGCGGCGAACTCGTGGCGCAAGGAACTCTTAATGACATAATAGCCTGTGAGAAATCCCTTACAGGCCAATATCTAAGCGGCAAAAGAGCCATCGCCCTGCCTGCAAAACGCAGAACCTACAACCTGAAGAAATGTATTGAGGTCAAAGGCGCCGCTGAACACAACCTTAAAAATATAGACGTCAAATTTCCGCTCGGTGTCTTTATCTGCGTCACAGGCGTCTCAGGTTCCGGCAAGAGCACCCTCGTAAACCAGATACTGCTAAGAGCCTTGAAAAGAAGACTCTACCAATCACGCGAAAAACCGGGCTTGCACAAAACTGTCCTCGGCACCAGCCTAATCGACAAGGTTATCCAGATCGACCAGTCACCTATCGGAAAGACGCCTCGCAGCAATCCCGCGACATATACCGGCGCGTTCGACCTGATAAGAAAACTGTTCAGCATAACACGCGAATCGAAAATTCGCGGCTACAAGCCCGGACGATTCAGTTTCAACGTCAAAGGCGGCCGCTGCGAATCCTGCCAAGGCCAGGGCACCAAAAAAATTGAGATGCACTTTCTGCCCGATGTCTATGTTACCTGCGAAAGCTGCAAAGGCAGAAGATATAACCCGGAAACCCTCCAGGTTACCTACAAGGGCAAAAATATCGCCGATGTCCTCGACATGCGGATTGAAGAGTCGATCGACTTCTTCGCCAACTTCCCGACGCTTATACGAATCCTGCGGACCCTTAACGATGTCGGCCTGGGCTACATGCAACTGGGCCAATCATCCACCACCGTCTCAGGCGGCGAGGCCCAGCGAGTCAAGCTCTCCGCGGAGCTGTGCAAAGCCGACACCGGCAAGACCTTATACGTGCTCGACGAGCCGACAACGGGCCTGCACTTCGCCGATATCCAGAATCTTCTCAATGTCCTTCAACGACTATGCGATATGGGAAACACTATTGTCGTCATCGAGCACAACCTTGATGTTGTCAAGGTGGCTGATTATATAATAGACCTTGGCCCCGAGGGTGGAGACGCAGGCGGCACTATGGTCGTTGCAGGAAGCCCAGGGCAGATTATCAATAACGGGAAAAGCCACACAGCCAAGTACCTCAAAACGAAACTGTGAGCGGTAGATTAGTGGATGCAACGAAAATGCCAGACCCGACCGCGACAACACAAGGCCAAAGGTGGGAATTCCAACTCGGCACAGTCGATGACCTCAAGCAGCTAAGTCACCGGCTCAACGTTACCATAAACGCTATTGATGACATCTCAATACTCGCCCGACCAGTCGAGGTCAACGGCTTGCTCATCCCGAACTCACTGGCTGTTCATCCAATGGAAGGCTGCGATGGTGATTCTCAGGGCAGACCCGCCAAGCTAACCGTCCGGCGGTACGAGAGATTCGCTGCCGGCGGCGCAGGGCTGCTATGGGCGGAGGCCACTGCGGTAGTGCCCGAAGGCCGGGCCAATCCCCGGCAACTGTGGCTTCACAAAGAAAGTAAGGAGGCGTTCGCAGCGCTCGTCAAGCGAATCCGTCTGTATGCAGCCGAATCCATGGGACCGAAGCACCGGCCCTTCGTTGTTGCGCAACTAACACATTCCGGCAGGTACAGTAAGCCCCAAGGTACCAGCCAACCCATCATCGGCCAACGAGACCCCTACCGTGACCCGCTTATCCCACAGCAAACACCCGATCCTAACGCAAAAAGGAAGATATCCGCCGATTGGCCGGTTGTTACCGACGAATATCTCGACCGGCTTCAAAACGCATACGTTGAGACTGCCAAGCTCGCCTTCGAGGTTGGCTTCGACGCAGTTGACATTAAATCCTGCCACGGATACCTGATAAATGAACTTTTCGCATGTCATAATAGGCCCGGCAAATACGGCGGCTCATTCGAGAATCGCACGAGACTCCTTCTTGAAATCATTGGTAAAATCCAGCAAGAACTTGGCAGTAATGCCCGGATTGTTACACGTCTGGGCGTTTACGATGCTATTCCATATCCATACGGCTGGGCTGTGGACAAGAATGATTACACCAAACCTGACCTAACAGAACCCAAGAAGCTGATAGCCCTGCTGCAGCAGCGTGGAGTCAACCTTATCAACATCACTATTGCCAATCCATACTACAATCCTCATGTCGGCAGACCCTTCAACGAACCGATAGTCGGCGGCTATCAGCAGCCTGAGCACCCCTTGCTGGGCGTCCTGAGACTCGTCAATATCACAGGGGAAATCCAAAAAGCGTTTCCCGACACGGCGATTGTAGGCACGGGCTACAGTTGGCTGCGAACACTGTTTGCCAACGTGGCAGCCGCAAACAAAGCTAAAGGCTGTATGACTTTGGTTGGTGCAGGCCGCATGGCTTTCGCCTATCCAGACTTTGCCAGAGATATTATCACTAAAGGAAAGATGTTTCCGGACAAGGTCTGCGTCGGCTGCAGTGCCTGTACACAAATCATGCGCGACGGCGGTACAACCGGCTGTGTTGTCAGAGACAACAAGGTCTATGGCCCGATATACGAACATGGCCGCATGAGTGATCGAGAGAATCTTCGTCGCCTTGCGGCTGCCTGTCGATACTGCCGGGAGCCTATGTGCAAGCTCGGCTGCCCCGCGGGCGTGGACATACCGGAATTCATCAGCCTGTTCCTGGAGGGCAAAGAACAGGCGGCCTATGAAGTCCTGCACAAGGCCAACATATTCGCCGAAATCTGCGCGTGGTTGTGTCCTGTCGAACAGCAGTGCCAGGGTCACTGCCTCCAGCAATTCATCGGCGACGGTCCTCTGCCAATTGCCGACATACAAAGGTACCTTGCTGAACAGGCCAACAAAAACGGCTGGTCGAAACTGCGAATCCCCCCAGAGGCAAGCGGTAAGAAAGTTGCCGTTATCGGCGCCGGGCCGGCAGGTCTGGCCTGTGCGGCGAGACTGCTTGAAATAGGCCACGCCGTGACTATATTCGACAAGAGCATGGAATTTGGCGGCCTTGTAGAAGCGGTCATTCCGCCGGACCGCCAGGGCTCCGCCCTGCAAAACGAACTCAAAGCCGTTTTCGCCGACGCCCCTGCCGAAAGAATGATTCTACGGTCGGGGACAGAACTCAACAGGCAATTCAATCTCGATGGTGTTATAGCAGAGGGTTTTGATGCGGCCTTTATCGCCGTCGGCCTAACAGAACCAACCAGTGCCTCCAAAGAAAAACTCGATGGATTATGGATCGCCGGCAATTTCCTGACAAAGGCCAAGCAGCCGGCATCGCTTAACTTGGCAGGTAAGTCAGTAGCGGTAATCGGCGGCGGCAATACCGCTATGGATGTCGCCGTGACTGCAAAACAGCTCGGCGCCGACGATGTATATCTGATATACCGCAGATCTTTTAAGGAAATGCCTGCCTGGCAGCGAGAGCGAGACCGCGCCATGGATGCGGGGGTGCACTTTTTGATACTAACGCATGTTCTTGGCTTCGGCTCAAAGGACGGTAAACTCACATCAGTCAAACTTTGTCCGACTCGCCTGGGCGAACCTGACAAAAGCGGCAGACGCAGTCCGCAACCTATCGAATCAAGCGCGTATGAACTCAAAATGGACATTGTGGTGGAGGCCATAGGTCAGCAGACGCCCGCGGATATTGCAGATATTCTGCCGGGTGTGGAATTTGTAGACGGCCTAATTGAGATAGCTGAGGGCAGCCTGACGACATCGAGGCGAGGCGTGTTTGCAGGCGGCGATATTGTGCGAGGTCCTTCTACAGTCGTTGCCGCTGTTGCCGACGGTATGAAAGCAGCAGTAGAGATTGACGCATTCCTGAAACAGCATTGAAAGGATTTCGGCATGGCAGACAGACCCGTTGCGATAGTAACAGGGGGCAGCAGAGGAATAGGTAAAGCTATCGCCCTGGAGCTTGTCAAACTTGGCTATGACCTCGTGATTGCCCACTTCGATTTCGATGCTCAAGGTCGCCCGGACGATAGTAGCGCCAGCGAAACACAAAAGCAAACCAAAGAACTGGGGGCAAAGTGCGAAGTTCTACGGGCGGATGTGAGCAACGGCCAGGATCGGAAAAAGCTCGTGGATTCAGCCAAGACCAAATTCGGACGATGCAACATGCTGGTCAATAACGCGGGGGTCGCGCCCTCGAAGAGGCTCGACCTGCTGGAGGCCACGGAAGAGAGCTTTGATCGCGTCATGAACATCAACCTGAGGGGGCCGTACTTTCTCACCCAGATGGTCGCCAACTGGATGATCGAGCAAAAGACAAAAGACTCCGAAGGGGCCTACCGTATTGTGAATATCAGCTCGATATCCGCCTATACGAGCAGCCCTGCTCGGGGCGAGTACTGCGTGAGCAAGGCCGGAGTGAGCATGATGACAGCCCTTTACGCAGACAGGCTGGCCGAATTCGGCATAGGCGTATTTGAAATCAGGCCGGGGATTATCAAGACGGATATGACCAAGGTCGTGACGGCCAAGTATGACAAACTGATCGCCGAGGGCATCACGCCCATCAAACGCTGGGGTATGCCTGAGGATATCGGCCTGGCTGTGGGAGCTATCGCCGAGGGCCGGCTTGATTTCTGCACCGGCCAGGTCATTAATGTCGATGGAGGCTTCCATTTGAGAAGACTGTGAGGAACTCATGGCAATAAAGGCGTTTGATTTTGCCGCCCCATCGCTTGAGCAAATCACTAAAGCAGCCGGCAGGAATTTCAACATCAGATAAAGCAGTAATAGCATACAGTTTAAGATGAGGTGAAGAATCGTGGAGACAAGAGAAATGGCGGGACAAACCGTTATCATCCACAGTTTCAACACGGTCATTGTCGGGGCCGGCGCAGCCGGGATGAATTGTGCAGTCCACCTGTATGAGTTTATGAAGCAAAAGGGAGTCGCCAATCCGCAAGAGCGGATCGCCGTTGTGACAGCGGGGTTGAAGCTGGGCGCATCCCGCATGAGCGGCTCAGACAAGCAGACCTACTACAAGCAAGGAACCAGCCCGGAAATACCCGATTGTGCCGAGGCCTTTGCCAAGACATTGACCGCCGCCGGCTGTTGTCACGGCGACATAGCGATTGCTGAAGGTATTAGCTCGCTTCGCGAGTTCTATCACCTCAAGCAAGCCGGTGTCCCTTTCCCCACCAACTCCATGGGAACATTCATCGGCTATAAGACGGACCACGACCCTGCCGAGAGGGCTACCTCAGCAGGCCCGAAAACCAGCAAGTTCATGAGTGAATGCCTGCAAAACCAGGTCAAAGCATACCGCATTAAAATCTTCGATAAACAGGAAGTCGCTCATCTGCTCACGGTCGGCTCAGGCGACTCGAAAAGAATTGCCGGTGTAGTAACACTGGAGAAGTCGCGTATTTCGGAATCGGACTACGGGCTCCGCGTCCTACTTGCCGCCAACATTGTGCTCGCCGCAGGAGGCCCCGGTGCGATGTACAAAACCAGCGTCTATCCTAAAGGGCAAATAGGCATCCACGGCCTCGCCTTCAAGGCCGGTCTGACGGCAGAGAACCTGACCGAATCTCAGTTCGGGCTGGCCAGCACGAAGTTCCGCTGGAACGTCTCCGGCACGTACATGCAGGCGATCCCTCGCATTTTCAGCACAGATGCAAAAGGCAAAGATGAGCGGGAATTCCTGACCGACTTCTTCCCATCAATGAGTAAAATGGCCACCAACATCTTCCTTAAGGGCTACCAGTGGCCTTTCGATCCCCAGAGAATTGAAAACCTGCAATCATCACTGATTGACGTCCTTGTATTCAACGAAACGCAAAAAGGCCGGCGCGTATTCATGGATTTCAGGATGAACCCCATCGGCAATACCTCCATGAAGCTGTTTGATGTCAAAGACCTCGAACCGGAGGCATATCAGTATCTCGAAAAGGCAGGGGCCTTTCAGCCGACTCCCATCGAGCGTCTGGCGCACATGAATCCGCTCGCTATCGATATCTATAGGGAAAACGGCATCGACCTCCACACGGAACCGCTCGAAATCGCAGTTTGTGCTCAGCACAATAACGGCGGCTTCACCATCAACAAATGGTGGGAGTCAAACAAGCCTCACACATTCGTCATTGGCGAGATGGCAGGCACCCACGGTGTCAAACGGCCGGGCGGCTCAGCCCTCAACGCCGGACAGGTCGGCGGTCTTAGAGCCGCCGAATACATTGTTAATGTTTATAGTGGCGACGTACAGGACTATTCCAGCTGGCAGAATGAGACCGACCAACAGCTAAATAATCTTATCGCCAAATTCGAACGATGGAAAAAGACAGCGGGTTCCGCACCGCATAATGTCATAGAGGACATTCAGAACCGCATGACCGCCTCGGGCGGACACATCCGTGAGCTTCAGGACGCCCAAAAGGCCTTGGCCGACGCTCTGCGACTTCACGGGGAAATCAAACAAAACGGCTTCAAGATAGATAAGCCCAAATCACTCGTTACTGCAATCCAGGCCGAGCACCTGTCGCTGGCCAGTGTTGGTTATCTCAAGACCGTCGTGGAGCTGCTCAAGCAGGGCAGCGGCTCTCGCGGCTCGCACCTTGTCCTTGCCGAAGATGGTATAATGATACACAAAGACATCATCAACAAGGCGACAGGCAGACCGTTGAAGTTCAAATCCGAGAATACGACTCTGAGAGATACAATACTTCAGATCGAATTTGACGAAACCTCGCCGGATTTATTCCGCTGCAGAAACGTAAAGCCCCGGCCCGCACCAACAGAAAGAAAAGCCTTCGAGCAGGCTTGGCAGGACTACCGAGAAGGCAAACTCTATCAGCAGTAACGAGCAAAGAAAGGAGAACCCGATGGCTGTGTTGGAGTTGAAACCGCAGTCCGAATGCAGGTACGACATCCTGTCGCTGGGCGAGATTATGATACGCCTCGACCCCGGCGATGAGCGGATCCACACCACGCGGCATTTCCGAGTCTGGGAAGGCGGCGGAGAGTACAACGTCGCGCGTGGACTGAAACGGTGCTTCGGAAAGCGGGCCGCCGTAGTGTCAGCCATTGTGGATAATCCAGTCGGCAGGCTGTTAGAGGATTTGATCCTTCAGGGCAGCGTAAGCATGGAGTATATTAAGTGGGTTCCGTTCGACGGCATAGGCCGAAAGGTGCGCGTGGGCCTGAACTTCACCGAGCGAGGATTCGGCGTCCGAGCAGCAGTCGGTTGTTCCGACAGAGCCAACAGCGCGGCATCTCAGTTGAAGAAAGGCGACATCGACTGGGAAAAGATTTTCGGCCGGGACGGCATCCGTTGGTTCCACACAGGCGGCATCTTCGCGGGACTTTCCCAGACCACGCCGGACGTCATCATCGAGGCAGTTACCACAGCCAAGAAATACGGCACGGTTGTCTCTTATGACCTGAACTTCCGTAATTCACTCTGGAAAGACATCGGCGGCCAGAAGAGAGCACAAGAAGTTAATCGGGCCGTCGCATCATACGTGGACGTCATGCTGGGCAACGAAGAGGATTTCACGGCGGCACTGGGCTTTGAAGTCAAGGGCTTGGATGAGAGCTACTCCGCGCTTGACCCGACAAACTTCAAGAAGATGATTAAAGAAGCCGTGAAAGAGTTCCCCAATTTCAAGGTGGTCGCCACGACGCTGCGCAACGCAAAGACGGCATCAGTAAACGATTGGGGTGCGGTGATGTACGCAGACCGCCGGTTTTATGACGCAACGCTTAGAGAGAATCTGGAAATATACGACCGCGTCGGAGGTGGTGACAGTTTTGCGTCGGGTCTCATTTACGCCCTCATGGAGGGTAGGCAAGCCGCAGAGGCGGTCGAATACGGGGCTGCTCATGGCGCCCTGGCGATGACGACCCCGGGCGACACCACCACCGCGAGCCTGAAGGAAGTCGAGAAGGTCGTCAAAGGTGGCGCAGCCAGAGTTGACCGATAGGAAGGCATGAAAACGCTGATTGCTGATGGTGCAGATGTGATTCCGAGGGCATTACAGTGGATGGGTGACACAGACGGCTGTCTCGAGCTGATTGACCAGCGTCGCTTGCCCGTGGAGTTGGTTAGCCTGCAATGCCGTAGCGTCGAGCAACTTGTCGAAGCCATCAAGACGCTCGCCGTCCGCGGCGCACCGGCAATCGGCGTGGCAGCAGCCTACGGTCTAGTCTTGGCTCTGCAAGGACTGCCGACAGGTGCGAGCATCGAGCAGGCACTTGAAGTTTTGAACCAGGCTCACGACCGTCTCACTGCGTCAAGACCAACCGCGGTCAATCTCTTCTGGGCTTTGCAGAGGATACAACAAAAAGCTTTCCAGGCAGCATCCTCGCCGGCAATAAACTTACAGGCCTTGCGAGAAACGGTTCTGGCCGAGGCCAACGCCATCTACGAACAAGATGTCGATATGTGTAAACGAATCGGCCAAAATGGTGAGAAGTTCATTGAGAATGGTTTTGGCATCCTCACCCACTGTAACGCCGGCGCTCTTGCCACCGCAGGTCAAGGCACAGCCCTGTCGGTCATCCTTGAAGCACACAAGAAAGGAAAAAATTTCACAGTCTATGTTGATGAAACCCGACCCCTTCTGCAGGGTTCCCGCTTAACAGCGTGGGAATTGCAGCAGGCTAATATCAATACCATAGTCATCTGTGACAACATGGCCGGCTGGTTGATGAAACAGGGTAAAATCAATGTAGTCTTGACAGGCGCCGACCGAATCGCAGCAAACGGTGACACCGCCAACAAAATCGGCACTTACAGCCTCTGTATCCTCGCAAAAAAGCACCGCATCCCGTTCTACGTGGCCGCACCATCAAGCACGTTTGACCTAAATATTAAATCCGGAGCCGAAATACCCATTGAACAAAGAGACCCACAAGAGGTTACCACATTTGCCGGTATTCAATCCGCCCCCGATAATGTCAAGGTGTACAACCCAGCCTTCGACATCACTGATGCCAGGTATATTAACGCAATAATCACCGAGAAGGGGGTAATAAAAAACCCCAACACCCACCTCATCCGCGAACATCTCAGATAAAAGCAGCAGCAAGAAAATATCGCCGACCAACCATCAGCTTACTGCAACGACTTCCTTGACACCAGGCACTTTTTCCTTGAGGATTCTCTCAATCCCCATTTTCATCGTCATAACGGCACCGGGGCAACCCTGGCAGGCCCCCCTGAGCCGAACCTTGACAGTACAATCATTCTCAACAGCAACGAACTCCACATCGCCACCGTGACCCTGCAAGGCAGGCCTGATTGACTCAATCGCCTCTTTGACCTTGCTTTCAAAAGTTTCTCCGCCGCTTACTTCGCTGCAACCGCACTTATCACACATAGGATTCTCCATCATAAAGATTTGCTGCCATTATATCAGCAAACCAGGCCCAAATGCAGCCCTTTTCCGGCAAATTCATCTCAAGCCCGCCAATCCAACCGCAGTTGGTTTAATGCTTTTATTGGACGCAGGCAAAACAACATTTATCTTCAATGCTATCCCATACACGAAAACACATCAGCGTTAAGAATCTCTGAATTAACAAGCCCTTTCTTCCGATAAAAAGCGGGCGTAACTGAACCTGTGTATCTCAAGACTCCGGAGATAACGAATGCGAATTAGGTATGTCGTCTCCACAATGGTATTCTGGTGGCGTGAGCACACCTTGTCTTTCGAGCAGGAGTGCCAGTTCCTCAAATCGCTCGGCTTCGGAGTAGAACTGTGGCCCAACATAAGAGGCCATAAGGAATGCCGCTATGAAAAACGTAATTGGCCTCGCCTCGTAACAGCCACAGAGGGCATGCTCGTCTCGATGCGCTCACGCACCGACCAGCCAAATATCGAACAATGGGCTGAACAAATCGAGTGCGCAAAAATGCTAAACGCCAACATTGTCGCCGACCTGCAGAGCCTTCACATAGACCTCAACGCTGAACCCGGCCCAATTAAGCCATCTCGAAAACATCGAGACAGGCACGTCGAAGTCAACTGCGATTTCGCCGCCGAGGTAGTCGAAATGGCGCAGTCAAGCGGCGTTGAACTATGCCTCGAGACCGGCCCCCTGCCCACGCTTAAGAAAGTCGGCGAAAAATTCGAGTCCCTCCGGTTCTGCCTCGACACAGGCCATGCCAACATCGATCGCGAGTTCACTTTCAAGCAATACGTCGATGAGCTGACGCCGCGTGTAACGCACTTGCATCTGACCGACAACTGCGGCCGGATAGACGACCACGAGCCACCCGGTGTACCGGGTGGAATGTCGCGCGAAAACTGGGATTACCTCCTGCGTGCCTTAACCAAATATGACAATGATGTCATCGGCTCGTTTGAGATGTGCCCATGCACACCGGGAGTTATGATATACCAGGCCGGCCAGTTCCTTTTCGATGTGCTGAAATGGCCCGACCAACCACGGCAACAGCCCAGCCCTGTGGATATGATCTATAATCCAACCTGAGTCAATCACAGCCGAGCTGCCTCCTCCTCTGTGAGGTAGATTAATATACTCTGAAAGGCTGAGAGTCAAAGGAACGACACTCAGCCTTTCGCATTTTTCCTAAACCCCCGCTATCAACTCCTACAGAAACAAAGATGTCTCAAAAACCATTGACAACCACGCAAAAATCTATTACATACAAACATTGTTCGATCTGAAGAATGTCTCTAAACCATTTTGTGCAGGAGGTACAAAAATGAGAACTGTTTGTTTGTGTTTGTCATTGGCAGCGTTGACTGCGGCAGGATGTGCAACAGGAAAAGGCGAAAGTCAAATGGCAGTCGGGTACGACTTTACCAAACTGGAAAAAGTCGCAGTTCTTGAGGTCACCGGCCCGGTCTATAGCGACGCCGTCAAAAACCAAATCGGCGACTTCTTCGCCATGGAACTACTAAAAAGAGGTTTCACTGTAGTTGAGCGTGCCCAGGTCCAGGCTTTGCTTAAAGAACAGAAGTTCGAGACATCCGGCGTAACCAGCGAGAAAGACGCCGCAAAAGCCGGGCAAGTCCTTAACGTGCCCGCTGTTATGCTCATCAACATCCCCGATTATAAGGAAGAGAAAATGAGCATGACCGCCAAAATCGTAAACGTTGAAGACGGCACTGTCCTGTGGTTGGGAAGCGGCTCCGGCAGCACGGGCAAAACCCTATCGACAATCCTCGGTGCCGCGGCAGGCGCCGCAGTAGGTGCGGTCGTAGGCGGCCACGACAGGAACGACAGGGTGATAGGCGGAGTCGCAGGCGGCGTGTTAGGCGGCGTTGCAGGCCGTGCCATGACACCTCAGCAGGCGGAGCAGGTCCAAAAGATTATAAAGAAGGTCTGCGAGACAATGCCATCTCGATTCCCGAAACCGGCTAAGCAGAAGTGAGTGTGCCAGAAATATCGACCCCATTCTTGAGAATTTGATCCAGGCCGAGAGCAAAACTCTCGGCCTTTGTTTCACAATCCTCTGAAACTGGCAGGTTACGTCCTTTTCTCGCCTCCATTACTCTCTAACAAAAGCAGTGCTTGACATTCATGACGATGATAGTATAATTTTGTGTATAAGTGGAGTCTTAAACGCGCGTGTTGAGGTCGCGGTGTATATAGCGATAAGCCTAATACCTTCAAGCCTGTATGCGCATTTGGCGTTTTTGGGAGAAATGGGCTTGTCTATCTTTGGGAGTTAGACACATTCTCGCTTAAGGAGCGGAAAATGGGAGAATCCATAGATCGCGGTAAAAAGACGGATGGGGTCGTCCTAGCACCCGTGAGTTCAAGACCAATATCCAGCCTCTTGACCGGCTGTTGGGATATAATGAAGACTTCAGTAGCGGCACGGGCATCAGGCCGGGGGACATCATCGTATTGAGAGGCGGACCCGGCAGCGGCAAGACTACCTTGGGCCTGCAGATCATGTCCAGCTATCTGGCGAGCGATGACTGCCGGCGCATGGGTAAAAAACCAGCAGCGATTTTTCTTTCTCTTGAACTTGAGCCGAATAAAGTCATTGATAAGGTAAAAAGAGATTTTAGCTTTTTCAAAGAACGAGAAGATCTTATAGAGACATTTCAACCCGACCGCCTGAAATGGATCATCCGCAAATTAGGGTGGAAATTCGGCCCATTGAAATTAGGTCCTCTTGTAAGCGCAATTATAAGCTTATTTCTATGGTTGAAGATATATTGGGGCATACATATTGTTGCGGTACCGCTTAGTCAGAAAATATTCGAATGGGTTAGGTTCTTTGTCATTAATCCCAGCAAAGTGAGGTGGCATGAAAGAAAATCGGAAGATAGGACGGATTTTGAAGGCATACTGTTTATTGATTCTATCAATGCTCTTCTGGCAATGGTGCAGCAATACACCAAGTTGGATGAAAGAGAATCTCGTTTGGCACTTACCAGCGCTTTAGACTCGGTCAGAAAAATATTTAGTCGCTTTGTTATTATTATCTCGAGCGAGTTCCATCATGAGACATCCTGGGTCCCAACCGGCATGTCGGAAAGTTTTGTCTCTGATGTGGAGATTCTTCTTGCCAACGAGCCAATAGCTGTCCCAGTGGGTTATGAGACCAGCCGGCAGGGTTCGGCAGGCTACAACATTTTAAAAATCATCGAAAAGGTGAAGGGTGAAGAGGGGACCAAGCTTGAATCACGGTCCTTCATTCGAGTGCTAAAATCCAGAAAGGGAGCCAATCAGTCAAGGCGGTGTGCCTATGACATTGTATCCGGCGTCGGCGTACAGTTTTATGAAACCTACCCTGGTGATGGACATATTCTGCTATTCAGCGAGAATCCAAAGCAAAAGCAGGTTTGGGACACTTTCTTCAAGGAGGACCTGCCACAACTCTACCCGTCTCTAAGATACGAAGATTTCGACCGCAGCAGTCTCCAGCGGACTTTCCTCAATCAACGGCGGTCCCGATATGTGCCCACGCGTACCGATATGTACGTATCGAGCTTCGACAATTATTGGATCAACTGGTACGGCGAGTTGTGCTGGAGACGAGCTGTTGTTGAGACAGTTGAGCAGCAGATCCAGACGTCTAAAGAGAAGCAACCCATCGTGGCAAAGCTCATCAGCGCCATACACAGATCGCTGATGGGAGAAGCCAAACCGTTGCTAAAGGGACTGCCGGATATCGAGAAAAATGATTTGATCTCAGACGAGGTACTGATTGCATTTGCAGCAGTCTTCAGGAATGAGCGTTGTAGAAAGTGCTTTCTGTGTCGGTCTTCTTGGTGGGTGCTCAAGAGAATGGTACATGAAAATCTACCGGCTTGTAGGAGGGCTTTCACAAGCATTCTCATGGAGAAAAAACAAACCAACAGCATCAAACATGAACAAGATGCATTTGATACCCCGCAGACACTCACTACTGTCCCCCCTGAGGAAATCGTGAATATCTTCCGCAAGATGATGGACTCTACACGGGACCCTACGATTGACTATTGTAAGAGTAGTCCAATTCGTCGGTTCTGTATGAAGTTCGGCAAGGCCCAAGAAGGCACTGATTTAAAGAGTCTGATCAAACAACTGGAAATGACAGCCTATGGGAAACCTGATGACGCGGACGACATGTTTGATGAAAAGGCAGCTAAGATACGCACTATCCTCGAAACTGATATTGGAAACCGAGCCTCCGAACTATCAAAGAAAATAGACGAACTCAGATGGTTGATAAGATCGGACGATACGAGGGAGAGGCTTGAGAAAGACTTGTGGAATTGCACCGGATATGCGAAAGGGGACAGACTCGAGTCGGAAATTAGACGAATCCTGGGTGAGTATCTTGAAGAAGCAGAAGGTTGTGAATGTAAGGTAGAGTTCCGGTACTACCTCAAAGATACCTTGACAAAGAAAATAGAAGCTATCAAGGCCGAGCTTAAGGTAAAGAAGGATTTGAATCAAGAAAAGATGGGTTTGAAACAGCAAAAGGAGAATTTGAAGAAGGAAAAGAAGGATTCGGAGCAGGAGATAAAGGATTTAGAGCAAGAAATAGAGAAATTAGAGGAAATGTACAAACTGCTCCTTAGCCAGAGCTATAAGATAATAAACAAGATGTTTGATGCTCTCCCACCTATGCTTCTGACAACCCAGGACGATGAGCCAGTGAAGACCGAATTAATTATTGACCTTTGGGAGGAGTGCACCGCACAGGCACCGTACTATGCTCTGTACAACCTCATGATAACATATCATGAAATCCTGCGAAAGCGCAACTCTTATCACTTTTTGAGCGAAATACCGGATGAAAAAATCCGTCTGTTTGGAGAGCGACGGTCGCGCATTATAAAAGAACTGGAAAAACATTCACCGGAAAACAAACGGCCGATACATCGGCCGGGGCTTCTGTTCTCTTTGCGTGGTACCAAGTCGTTGGTTTCGATTCCATACAATGCCAACATCGGTTTCATGGTTTATCGGCACGACATTCTCCAGAAATTCATTAAAGAGCACATTTGGGAAAATGACGGCCCAAAGGAGGACTTCGACAAGTATGTTAGTCGTGTATCCGACCTGTATAAAGATCAGCGTAGAATCATCGGTCCAATACTGCCTAAAGAATCTCAACTCCCTGAAATAAAAAAGGATGAGATCGAAAAACTAATTAAAGGCAATATCAAGGAATACGTCAAGGACCTAACGAAAAACCAACGATCCTTAAAAGGCCCCCTGCAAACGTGGGAAGAACTTATCGTCCTGCTACAATTGATGAATGGTGAAGTACAGTATGAGGGGAAGGATGAAGACAAACCTCAATACAGGCATTTTGTAATAGAGACTCAAACGCTTGACAGTTTGTTATGTACTATTCTTGAATTATTATGGAATTGCGGAGGGGACTTGAAGATTAGACCTGACTACAGCATAGAGAACGAGAATGTCACGATAGGAAAGCTGTTTCAGGCCCTTTACCTGTTGGCCACCATGCTATACAAAGGAATTATCCCGGATGATTCGACCCTTGATGTTACACATTTCGCAAATAAGTATAGTAAGCCACAAGGAGCGCAGCCCTATGAAAAACCCGATGATTGGGTCTTTGCCCGCCAGTGGTACTCGACTCTGGTTGATCTGCTGACCGCAAAGGCCCAATTGTGTTCTCAGGATAGCGATACCACGGCGCAAAGCGTCGAGCCATTGTTTCTTTGGCAGAATCCCGATGCGGAGCTTGGGATCATGCCCATACCGATAAGCCTATCCTATTACCTCGAGCGCCATGCTAGCGGAGAGGAGGCGCACCATATATCTTGCTGGGGTGACTGGCATTTGATAATGACAAGAGGTACTGAGAATACCGAACTTGGTATTGACCTTATAAACAGTCTGATGGCAAGCCAAAAAGTCTGTGAACGTGCCTTTCAATGTGCGGCCGTACCCACCGTAGAGGAGTTCTATACAATGTATAAAAAGTCGAGATGCTTGAGCCTTCCGGAGCGACGCTACGACACACCCAAAATGCTGCCCGACACCACTTTTGGTGATCTGAGAAAGACCTATTTCGGGGATGCGCGTTCTCGGTCCCAGATATTCGATTATGAGCACTGCATGCTGGAGCTTCAGTCCCTTTTTCGAGTGATTAAAATTCTGTCGGCTAGCGATCGCCCCGATTGGAGCGAAATGAAAAAAGAGATAGAAGACGCTTTGGGCAGAATCAAGGCACTGGGAACAAAGGAAATGCTTATGGTCTGATAGAACGAACAGTCTCAGAGGAAACTCTAAATCTCGTCTGCTGTGAGTCCCTGCGATGAACCGAATCGGCGTGGGGCCTGTGGGGGTGTTTAATGCTGTCTATGGACCGAACAGCCCGACACTGTATGTACTGATGATCCACAAATCTCTCGAGTCGGTGGTGAATGCATCATCGCTGCTAATGGCGGACAAAGAATATCTGGAAAAAGGAGCAGGCTATATCAATGCGCCGTTGTCGGACCCGGCGTACGTGCGGTTCGAAAGCTCACTTATGGCCGCCTTTACGGGAATGCCGAAACTTGAAGTGCCGGAGCGAAAGAGCAGAATATTTGAGCTACGCATTTACGAAAGCCACAGTAGAAAGACAGCCAAAAAGAAAATCGAAATGTTCAACGAAGGCGGAGAAATTGAAGTCTTTCGCAAAACAGGCCTCAAGCCCGTCTTCTTCGGAGAAACTATAATAGGCCGCAGCCTACCTAATCTCAACTATATGCTGGCTTTCGACGATATGGCCGACCGTGACAAGAGGTGGAGTGTCTTCGGAAGTGATCCGGGTTGGAAGAAACTCAGTGCCGACCCAGCCTATAAAGACACTGTCTCCAACATCAACGACATTATTTTGCGACCAACAGAGTACTCGCAAATATGACAGAGACAGGCCGAGTCCAATAATAATTCACACCGCCGCCAGCTCAGGCTGCGGTTCATCTGACTGAATAAGCTCGCTTTGATGCTCGCCCGGATTGAAAGGCAAAGGTTGGGCAAACCGAACCGCAACCCTGCGGATGAAATTGTTCACGCTATCAACCCGGTGAACGTGGCACGGCCGGACAAAATCTACCATATCAAAAGAGCCGTCTTGTGCGTATCGTGGGACGCTAAATCGTGCCGTCACCCACTGACCAGGATACGGACATTTCTCATGGCTATAACAAGTGAAAGACGCCGCCCCACTTGATACATCGGCCATCTGCCCCTGAGAAAGCTCACCGTCAAAATTCTCACCAAACCATATCGGCCATTGATAACTCAACCTCTGCTCTACTCTTCGATCAGCGTTACTGCTCATCTGTAATCCCTCAAAGACCCCGAAACCATTGCTTCTGTCTGAGTACAAATCGACAGTTTCAGCAGCTAACTTGATGAGCGTGCAGCATGAGAAATGATACTATCTGAGGGAATCTCAAAGATTCTCGCGTTTCTGATTCGCTGTTGGGGAATTGGCTATTAAAAATTTTTCCGCCTACATCGCCGTCAGGCGAACAAATTCCTATAAATCAACCCACACCCCCTCGCACCAGCCTGGTAAACTCCCGCCCACGCTGCTGGTAATTCTCGAACATATCATAGCTCGCACAGGCCGGACTTAATAATACGACATCGCCGGGAACCGCAATCCGGCCAGCCAATTGGACAGCCTCGGCGAGTGAATTAACAATCTCGATTTTCGTCGTGCGTGGTGCGTATTGCGTATCGTGTGTTTGATTATTCGGTAATCCCGCAATAAACCTGTCCTGAGCACGGTCGAAGGATTGTGGGGCTAAATATTTCTTAGAGCTTCTAATTGCCTCGGCGATTTTGGCGGCAGTTTGTCCTATCAAAACAGCCGCCTTAGCCTTTTCAGCTATCCTTTCACCTAACCGGTCAAACGGCAGGTGCTTATCATGTCCGCCTGCAATCAAAATCTCCGGGCAGTCAAACGCATCTAAAGCCGCCATGCTGCTTAACGGCGTCGTCGCTTTGGAATCGTTATACCAGCGCACACCATCTATCTGGGCGACCAGCTCAAGCCGGTGCGGCAAGGCCTTAAAACCAGCCAGACATGCCTTTATCGCATCTTCGCCGAGGCCAAAACTCCTTGCAACCGCCATCGCAGCTGCAAGATTGGATAAATTTGCACGACCAGGCAGCCCAAAAACTTTGCGAACATCGGCACTTACATCATCCGCCGAAAACCTCACGCAGACCCGCCCAGCCTGCCCGTTGTACTTCTCAAACCACTTCGCAGCAACCTCATCCTCAGCATTGAAAATCGAAATAGCCGGCGCATCGACATCAAGCCGCTGATATTTGAAGATACTCTCCTTTGCCGCACAATACGCCTCAAACGTGCCATATCGGTCAAGATGATTCGGCGTAAGATTGGTCAGCAAAGCTACCCTGGAAGCTTGTTGGACTTGGGCCAGCTGTTCAATCTGAAAACTCGAAATCTCCAGAACTACCAAATCGTTAGGCCCAATCCGGTCCAGGATGGTCAGTAACGGCTGATCACCGATGTTGCCGCTAAGCCATACATGTTCGTAGTTCGTAGTTCGTAGTTCGGTGTTCGTGCTCTTAAGTATATGGGCTGTCAGTGCAGTGGTAGTGCTTTTACCGTTGGCGCCTGTGATTCCTATTATCTGCGCCGGGCACAACTGAAAAAAAATTCCCATCTGGGATGTGACTAACCTGCCCCCGCGGCGGGCTATTTGCAGGAACTCATTGTCCGGAGTCACCGCAGGATTAGCTACGATCATATCGGCCTGCTCAAAGTCAGCAGGATCGTGACAGCCAAGATGGAATTCAATACCGTCAAGGTCTTTTAGTTGGTTTATTGAGTCACAAAGCCGCTCGGTAGACGCGAGGTCCGTTACCGTAACTTTCGCCCCGGCTTGTGCCACGAACCTGACCGCATCCACCCCACCCCCAAACCGCCCCAAGCCCATTACCAGGACTTTCCTGCCAGCAAAGAATCTCTTTTTCATATCATCGTCTGCATAGCGTTGGACAGATCGACCTTTGCGTCGATTACAGCCTGCTCAACGCACCTTCTCCAGTCGTTTCCGAACTGCCCTTTGTAAGCCGGCTTCTCGTATGCATAGATAACCGAACGCGAAGCGTTAATCAGAGCACCCATACCGTCGTTCTTGCAGAATTGCACACAATCCGCAGCAGTCGCACCCTGCGAACCGTAGCCCGGCACCAAAAACCACACCTTCTCATATTTGTGCCGCAACTCCGCCGCAACATCAGGGCTCGTACCCCCAACCACCATGCCGACATTGCTGTACCCACTTTTTCCAATCTGCCCCGGCTTATTGGCTATCCTGCCGACAATCTCAGCCATCCGCTCATATACCTTCTGCCCGCTGGCATCAGCAAAATCCTGAATCTCACCCGCAGAAGGATTACTGGTCCGAACCAAAACAAATACGCCCTTACCCTGCTGCGTGGCCGTAGTCACAAAAGGCTCAATCCCATCGGCCCCAACATACCCATTGATGGTTATGGCATCAGGCGCCAGCGTATCCTCAAGTCCCACCAGATCGGGATTCTCCAGATGTGCAGCCGCGTAAACTTCCGCCGTATGTCCGACATCACCGCGCTTGACATCTCCGATAACCTCCAGGCCAAGCTCATCAGCCTCGCTAATCAATGAGTAGTACGCCTCCAACCCCTCCCAGAAATACTTCTCGAAATAGGCTATGTTTATCTTCACAGCCGGCACCATCGGTGCGACAACCCGCATCGTCTGGGTGCAGAAATCGAATATTGCATCAACCGCCGCTGCGGCGTCAAACTCATCATTCATCTGACGATGGCTTGTTATCACATCCGGCAGCCGGCTATAAACAGGATCCAATCCCACGATCAATACCGTCTTCTTCGCCTTCACGGCTTCGCACAGTCGGTCACCAAAGTGAGTCGGCATATCCCTGCAAACCATCCTTTCACAGTTGATAAATTGCGCATCTGCCGGTCCTTAAGCTACGCCGGACACGAACCGATTAAAACCGGCCCGCACCGGCGAACCTATACAAAAAAAACTTCCGGCAAAAAGTCCCGACCACTATAATCACCCGTGCAGTTTCCAGCAAGACAGAAATCGGGCGGGCGGTTTTTTTAATTGCGCCGCCGGCCCTTTGCTAAGTACAGAGGCCCGCTTGGAAAAACGCAACAAAGAACGACTGCGAAAGTTGATCCGCTGGCTCCTTGTTGACCTGGCAGTTGCGTGTTTTATTTTAGCCCTGCTGGTACACAGACCTTCGCAATACAAACCAGTCTCCCCCTTACCCACCGACCCCAACCGAAAGCCGGTACCTCATTATTTCACACACGACCTCTCGCCCGCCCTATACAACGGCGCCCAGACTCGCAAACCCTTCGAACTGGTCGTGGACGAAAAACTCTTCAATGAGGCAATTGCCGGCCTCAAATGGCCCCAAGAATCACAAGGCGTTACATTTTCCGCCCCAGTGGTATTATTCACGCCCGATACGATTACGCTGATGAGTATGGCCAATATCGAAGGTGCTGGATTTGTCATTACCGTTGTATTGGCGCCAAGAATTGACCCGAACGGACTGCTAAATGCCGAAGTGGAAAAAGTCAGAATCGGCGCCATGAACATCACCTTTCTAGCAAAACTAATCGCCAAAAAAATGTATCAGGACAGACTCGAAACAGTGCCGGTTGATACCGAGACAATCGGCGGAAAAATCTCTGCTGCACTGTTTAACGACGAACCGGTCGAGCCTGTCTTCATGGTCGATGATAAAAAAGTGCGCATCGACAAAATAACCATCACACAAGGCAAACTCACCGCCCGAATTGTCCCGGCTTCATAGAATACGCCCATCCAGCAACCGTCATTTCACCCATTTTCGCTGATAGCAATTTACTTGATGCAAAATCCGCATCGGATATACTTACTGACGACCATAATAAGCGGAACTATCGCCGAAACAGCATTCTCGAAATCGCACTGGTCAACTGAGTCGTAAAATGTAAACTTGAGAATCGCCTGACACACACAACAAAAAAGTAAAAGGAGGCAGACCATGGCAGGAGTAATACCTCACCCATCAACCCGACCTCACAAGCAGTATGCCGAACCTACCGGCGAACACATCTCCCTCGGCCGCGAACTCAGGGCAATCCTGTTCTTTGTGCCGTTCGGCCTGTTCGTACTGCTCCTATATGGAGCGGTGGTCAACGGGTCCATACAGGATATAACCGCCATCATCACAGGACTAATTGTCGGCCTGCTGTGGGCCGCTTTTGTCAGCGGCATCAGGGTCGCAGCCCAATGGGAACGCGGCGTAATCCTGCGATTAGGCACCTTCATTGCTGTCCGCGGTCCGGGCCTTTTCTACATCATCCCCGTCCTTGAGTACGTCCGCTTTATCGACACACGCACATTTGTCGTCAACATCCCACCCCAGAAGGTAATCACTCGCGACAACGTGCCCGCTGAGATCGATGGCGCACTATTCTTCATGGTGAAAAACCCCGAAAAAGCTGTAATCATCATCCAGGATTTCCGTTTCGCCATTGCACAATACTCTCAGGCCGCTCTACGAGATGTGGTCGGGGGAATGACACTGGATGAGCTACTCTCTGAGCGACAGCAAATACAGGCTCGCATCGGCGAAAACGTCGAGGAGCGAATCAAAGATTGGGGTCTGCATGTCGATTCAATCCGCCTGCAGGATATCGAGCTGCCGGAAGACCTCAAACGTGTAATGTCCCGCCAGGCCTCCGCCGAGCGTGAAAAACGTGCAACTATTACTAAGGCGGAGGGCGATAAGTTAGCTGCGGTCAATCTCGCAGCCGCGGCTGCAATAATGAAGGAAAATAACCTCGCCATCCAACTGCGGACGCTGCAGACCATAGATGGTCTTGGCGCCAGTCCATCCAACACGGTTGTGCTCTTCCCACTGGAGCTCGCAAACCTCGGCAAACTGCTCAACGCAACTATGGAGAAAAAATAGCATTCGCAGGCGAGCCGATACCTTGCTGCTTCTGCTGCGGTTATGTATTACAGAATACTCGCCGCCAGTCGGACACGATCCTTCTCGTGCTTAAAGACTGCAAAGCCAGCGAGTAATGGATGCAATGTGATTCTCGTCGTTGAGATTTGCCGCATTACTGAGCACTCCGTCCTCCAACCAATTCCAGATCTCACTTGCCATCTTCTTTTCGACAGCAGCGCCAACAAAGAAGGTGTGAGGAGAGTAGCCAACTTTAGCAAACGAACTGCGAATACGGTCTAATGCTGTTCGTGCAGTTTTCCAGTGTTCGTCTGCGCCTGCAGGGTCTATTCCACCTTTGAGCTCACCTAACGCGATGTATGAGTCGGGGTTTTCATATTTAGTTGATTCAAGTTCATCCAGTTCAAGATTGAACAGGCAAATATCCACATTGTTTTTAACGAGTGGAATAGTCAAGTTATAAATCAACGTGCGGTTCCTGTTTTCGCTTGTCCAATTCAAGCCGCGCAAAGATATCTCGATATCCGAGTCGTCATCTGTCATTTCCGCCCACTTGTGCGTTCTTGAATGCCGCCAACGATAGCCAATGCCAGCAATCGTCAGACTCGAAATGATTGCGCGAGTGAGTCTTCTCTGTGCCACTGCTCCGCCGATATTTCGCATTGAGCCGCCGAGCTTATCGCCACGAGTGAGTAAGAAACGAAATACCAACTCTTCGACAAATTTTGCTCCTGCCGGCTCAAGAAAGTTTTCGATAAGCCTCTTTATGGCTTCTACCTTGTCTTGCGGTAGCAGATGATTGAGTGCTTTGTCGGATAACCCTGCTGCTGTCAAAAGGCCCGACTCAATGCCCTTGATCTTAAGCAAGTCGATAGCAGCCTTGGTCTCATATGCGGCCTCTTGAAGGGCCCTTGCTTCTGCCACATAAGGGGTAGCCCGTCTGTTCTTTTCAAGTGCCAAAGCGACAAAGCCGGCACGAGTCGCTTCGTATGTCGTTACAAGGTCATCACATGATCGTAGATGTCTTTGATAAGGGCGCACTGGTTTACTGCTCATACCTTTCTCCACACATAAACGCATTTTCGCAATTCTTCGCGCCCATGTTCTCCCATTTGTTGGCTACTATTCCCTTTGCCGTTTGGCAGAACGAGAATATTCTCAACGCAAAAACCAAGTTTCTCCGCAAAATCGGAAAGTATCATATCCACTGAGATACTCGCTCCTGCGTAACGAACATTGTCATTTACCATGAATAACGGCGCATTATGCTTCAGAACTCGCGAGCACTCCGCAATGACGCAGGCCATTTCATAAAAATAGCCCCTGACCATTCGCGGAATACCGTTGTTGTTCAATGCACCCCGGGCTTTCTGGTCATCCAGATACTTCAGAATGGTCTGCAAAAGCCTCTGCTCGTCGGCGGTAGCTATTGCGGTTGTCCAGCGAGGATTGATTCTCAAAAGGTCTTTTGCTCGGTTCTCAACTGTGCAACTTAGCATTTCCTGGCGAAGTCTCAACAGTCCTTGCTCGTCTATACCAAGCAAGGCCAGCTCCAGCGCATAAGTACGTGTGTAATCATAACGATTGCAGTAAGGCGGGGAGGTAATGATAGCGTCGTATGCACCGTCCGGCAACCGAGGCAAAACGTCAAGGCATGAGCCAATGTATAAGCGAATTTCACCTTGACGTTTCTCGATTGGGAATAAACTCGTTTGCTGAGTAGTCGCCAAGTCATCAACAATCTCATTAATTTTCACGCAAATCGCCTGCTCGAAACCTAAGATTTCCCCTTTATCGAAGATTTTTTTTCCAAATCCCCGACCGGACCGATAATCCCATCGAAGATACTGTCCGTCCTTGCGAGTGAAACTTACGGACTCCAAAATGCACGACAAAGCAAAGCGTAAGACTGCCTGAACGCGAACGTTCTCCTGCCCGCACGCCGCCAGATACTTCTCGATGTATTCTCTGGTTTCCTCTGGATAAGCTCCTCTAGTAATCCGCAACTCCGCCAGAGGTGTTTTTGCCTCCGAATGTTCCCAAGGGCGCAGTACCGACCAACGGCGTAACGAATTGAAATCTTCCGGTGTGAACTGCGACTCTAAGAGTTTCTTAGTCGCAATGATTTGTTGTCCGATTGGCAACAATTCGATACCGTCAGCATTTACTCCTGCCTCACCTGCCGCAAACAGAGATGTGCCGCTTCCTGCGAAGGGGTCTAAGATTAAACCTTCAGTGATCCTGTATTTATTAAATAGATGCTCCACCAAAGAAGCAGAAAATGCCTCTTTGTACTTATACCATCGGTAAACAGGGCGCGTTTTGTTGGCCTGGAAACTCACCAAAGGACGAGTCAGCGATATCCGAACGGCAAACTTATCCGCGAAATGCTCCGATAAGTGCTTATCGAGGCACTCAATCTCACTCAAAGTAACATTGCGTACCTGCGTGGAAGTTTCAGCGGTGTTCACTAAATTCGGCATTGCCTATACTCTCAGATAAAAGGTGATCGAGACAAGTATATATTCTAAAGAGGTTATAGCAAGTCATTCCGCATTCACCCAATCGGGGATGGGAAGGAAATGTCAAATGATCACCTTTGGAAAAGGTACATAACATTTTTAACAGAGCCGCGGAAGTCTCAGTCGGTCACATGCTTTGCCAGCTTGTCGCACTCCTGCTGAATCCCTTCCGGCACGTGCCTGCCGAATTGCGACAGGAACTTCTTTATATCCTCAAATTCGCCGGCCCACTTGGACATATCAACCTCAAACAGCCTTTCGAGTTTTTGTTTTGGGATACTTAGACCATCAAGGTTCAAGTCTTTTAACCGAGGAATCAAGCCGACCGGCGTTTCCTGCGCCTGCACACGGCCATGCGCCCTATCTATAATCCACTTCAACACGCGGATATTCTCGCCGAAGCCCGGCCAAATAAACTTACCGTCCTCATCGACCCTGAACCAATTGACGGAGAATATCTTCGGCGGCCTGGACAACTTCTTACTAATATTGAGCCAATGCCCGAAGTAGTCGCCCATGTTGTAGCCGCAGAATGGAATCATCGCCATCGGGTCTCTCCGCAGGACTCCCACCTGGCCGATAGCCGCCGCGGTCGTCTCCGAACCCATCCTCGCCCCCAAAAACACCCCGTGCTGCCAGGTAGGACCTTCCACCACCAACGGTATAAGCTGCGTTCTCCTGCCGCCGAAAATTATCGCGGAAATCGGCACACCCTTTGGATTATCAAATTCTTTCGAGAGTGTCGGACAATTATATAGCGATACAGTAAATCGCGAATTCGGATGCGCAGCCTTGGTACCCTGCGAACTATCCCACGCCTTACCCTGCCAATCGGTCACGTTCTTCGGCACATCACCATCTAACCCCTCCCACCACGGCTCATTAGTATCCACATTCAAGCCCGTATTGGTAAAAAGCGTCGGATAAAAACCATCTTTCTTGAGAGTCCTTATCATATTTGGGTTTGTTTTCATGGATGTACCGGGCGCCACACCAAAGAAACCCGTTTCCGGATTTATCGCCCAAAGCCGACCATCCGGCCCAACATTGAGCCACGCAATATCATCCCCTACCGTCCAGATTTTGTAACCGGGCAAGCTCGCCTCCAACATCGCCAGGTTTGTCTTGCCGCAAGCGCTCGGAAAGGCCGCCGCAATATACGTCACCTCGCCCTTCGGGTCCTCGATACCCATAATAACCATGTGCTCGGCAAGCCAGCCCTCTTTCAAACCCAGACACGAGGCAATTCTCAATGAAAAGCATTTCTTACCCAAAAGGGCGTTGCCGCCATAACCCGAACCAATACTCCAGACCAAATGCTCATCAGGAAAGTGCATTATGAATCGCCTGTTCGGATCGAAATCCCCCACCGAGTGCAGCCCCTTCACGAAATCCTCGCTCGTACCGATGCGGTCCAGCGCCTTCTTTCCCTTGCGGGTCATTATGCGCATGCTCACCGCCACATAGCTGACATCCGTGAGCTGCACACAAGCCTTCGCATAAGGCGAGTCAGGATGCCCCATCATGTACGGCAGCACGTACATGGTCCTACCTTTCATGCAGCCGGAAGTTATTTCTGTCAGCTTAATCTTTGCCTCAGCCGGCGTCATCCAATTGTTGTTCGGCCCAGCCGTCTCCTTATCCGGATGGCAAACAAAAGTCAGATGCTCGGTTCGTGCAACATCGGTCGGGTGACTGCGGTGATAGTACGCATTCGGCCATTGCTTTTGGTTCAACTGAGTGAAAATAGGCTGCCCGTTTATATTCTCCTTATGCATACCTATCTCAATAAGCTTGCGAGCCTCCTTGTCAGAACCATCGCACCAGTGAATGCGCTGCGGCTGTGTCAATTTCGCCTGTTCTTCAACCCACTTCTCAAGCGGTGTGGCCATAGAGCTTCCCTTTTACAAACCCATACCTCAAACTATTATTTGGAAATACCCAGCCTTGGACTGCTCAGCCTGCCGATGAATCCGAACTCTTCCGGCCTCTGCGGAACAACGACTGACTTTGGCCTGAAAGCCGCCGGATTCTAACTATACCCCCAAACCCCTGTCAACTGATTTTGAGCATAATATTGGGATAGGCAGCGAATATCGCATACCACTGGTGTGAACAAGATGACCGGTTAATAATCGTTATAAGAAAAACTAAAATCATCACAGGAATCGTCTCTCACATACTATGCGTCACAATACCCACTCAGAACACTCCCACCACAATCACCACCGCTTCCGCCACCACAGAACGCCGACAAGTAATGCCGTGACAGCCGCCATAGATCCGACTATCCAGAACCCATACTCATGATGGGCTAACGGTACCGGAACATTCATGGAGAAAATGCTCACGACCAGCGTCGGCAGCATAATCGCAATCGTTATAAGGGTGAGCGCCTTGATCCGCACGTTGAGGTTATTACTGATTATGGAAGCACGCGCATCCATTAAGCTCGCCAAGACCTGTGAATATATTTCCGTCTGACCCCGACACTGAGTGTTCTCAATTAAGATATCATCCAAAAATTCCACATTCTCCTGACTGAACCCAACTTTCGCCGCGTTGTTCCTCAACTTCTCTATCAGCATTGCATTGGAATTGATGGCGCTGAGGTAATAGACTAGACTCTTTTCAAGAGTAAATAGATTCAATAGGTACTTATTCTCCATGGCCGTGTTTATCTGCTGTTCCAATTCGTTTGAAATGAGATTGATCCCCTTCAGGTGCTCCACGAAATGTAAGATGGCCCTGTATATAAGCTTCAAGCACACATCCTGGACCGACTGGATTTTGATAAAGGGCCTTCCCTCAAAAAGCGGCGCATCATCCGCCACTACAATCACCACTCGATCTTTAAAAAGAAAAACACCGGTCGACAGCACCCTGAAAAGAAAATTGTCCTGAGCGGTGTAATGCTTCGGCCTCTTGAATATCATCGCTGCGTGTTCCGGCTCAAACTCAAGCCGGCTCAGCTCATCAGGGTCCAAAGACGAGTTCAATGTGTGCTCATCTATCTTCAATTGATCGACAAGATACCTTCGTTCGCTCTCATCCGGAGCAGTATAAACGAAAACCACAGGCTCGCCGTTTCCGCTTTCAGTCAACTTACCGTCAGTAATGTATAGCTTTTTCAACATTTTCCAATACAACCAGTCTTGCCTGCTGGAACACTACACCCAATCCTCACAATAGGGCTTGTCGAAAATAAACCATATTTCACAAAATACCATATCAGCCTATGATTCTCACGAACTTTATTAAAATCAGAACAAGTATACCCATAAGATAGAGACGCAGTAATAACAGGGCGATTTTCACTGTACGGGTCACTTGTATGCGTGGCATATCTCACCTCATTGACCTTTAGAGGGTCATATCTTCGCTCTGGTCAACAGGCCTTTCATGACATCATTATAGTGAATTACTCCGAGCAGCCGGTCTTTTGGGTCAACGACAGGGATCATTCGAAAGTGATACTTCGCGAACAACTGAGCCAAATCATTCTTGAGATCATTTTCTTCAGCGGAAATGACGGGGGCGACCATGATGTCACCCCAATGAAAGTTAGCAGCGGAGGGACACCAAATATACTCATGGCTGCAATCATGCCGATGTACTCAGTCACCAGAGTAAGCAGATTTACCAGGGCCAGATCGAATATGGAGAACCATCCCCAGAATGGGCCAAACGCATCGAAAATAGCTTCTGCGTGGCCGCGCTTAGTTACCGCGCCAAGCCTAACCGTCATTTCCTGTACATAGTAAGCCATGGGAATGAGAAGGAAGAAAACCCACAGCAGACTGAATCCATATTTGGAGCCGGTAACAGCATACGTGGAGATTCCACCGGCATCATTATCGGCCACCATCGTAATGATCCCAGGCCCCAACACCGCCAACAATATCAACCACTGACGTCTAAGACGCCCTACTGAATGTATGGTTTTACTGACCCAATACATAGCATACTTTCATAGCACCATAAGCCGGCTGTGATCAGAAGGTTCTCAAACGCACTATTGTTTTTTTCCTGAGGTCGAGACTCAGCCGAGACTCAGAAAATACCCCTTAACCGCAATGACTATAAGCGTCACGTAACCCGCCGGATTAAACAACTCGCTCTCTAATATCGCTTCATTTGAAATGTCTGATATACAATTCAATATACAACATCCACCTTCACTGAATGCTGCACCACCCGCCAGCTTTTTGTCTCCGTCCAGCCCCACGCCCGAGCGGTAGCAACCTTAATCGCGACCTCCAGCGCCGTGGCCATATCAGCCCCATCCGACAGACACTTGAGAAATCCCGCAAGCAAATAATCCCCACAACCCACCGTTGAAAAAGTCTTTCGCTGCCCGTGAGCCCGGCCTGTCCAGGCACCTTGCCTTGTGACCAATACAGCACCCTTCTCGCCTCGGCTTACCAGAACGATCTCCACTTTATTCAACAACCTGCTACCCGCTCTGGCCAGACTTCCTGCATCATCCCTGACCTGCACATCCAATAACTGACGCAGTTCCTCCACATTAGGCTTTATAAGCCAGGCCAAACCCTCAGCAACGATTTTATCCAGAGCAGGCCCGTAAGTATCCACCGCAACCCTTGCTCCGACACCACAGCAAAACCGGACAATCCGTACCACATCAGTAAGCAATACATCCGCCGGCATCACCCCGGCAAAAACGCATACGTCGCCCTGGCGAACAACCTTCTGCAAATCAGCCCTTAGCCGCCTCAGAGCTTTTACCGAAACAAGATTACTTTTCCTGCGAAGGTGCATCTCTCTGTTTCCAGCCGTATCAACCACTGTCACATTTTGTCGAGTTCTCCCCGGCACCGTGGTCATCTTCACACGCACCAATCCTCCCAACGACCGCACAGCCATCCTCATTTGCCGGTAATCGTCGCTGCCCCAAAGCCCCATTGCTACGTTTTTCTGCCCCATCCACGCCAGTGCATACGAGATGTTCATCGCCTTTCCCGCGGGTCGAATAATCTGCTCATCTATGTCTTTGTGCAGACCCCAGTCCAGGTTTCGCCCCCGACAACTAATGTCCCACGCCGGACCCAACCCCACCGTCACGATTGCACGCCTCATTTTGCCGAACTTGCCCGCCACGCTGCTTACCCTTTAATCATTCCCGCTCCGAGCTGCCCACAGGCCGCGTTAATACTACGCCCCATCCTGAATCTCACAGTGGTATCAACGCCAGCTTCACTCAAAATGTCGGCAAATCTCTCAATCCGCTCGCCGCCGTTACCCACATATTCGCAACCTTTAAGTGGATTATGCTCAATGAGATTCACATTACACATAATCCCGCGAAGCAGCTTAACCAGCATCCTTGCGTGCACAACATTATCATTCACACCCTTCATTAAGACATACTCGAATGTCACCCGCTGCTTTGTCTTACTCTGGTAATAACGCACCGCTTCCAATAACTCAGTGAGCGGATACTTCACATTTATCGGCATTAATTTACTGCGAAGCACATCCGTTGGCGCATTTAATGATATCGCTAACCTCGGTCGCATATCTTCGTCGGCCAGTTTCCTGATGGCAGAGACTATGCCGCAGGTGCTGATAGTCAGATGCCGTATCCCGATATTCTTGCCCGCCGGATGATTCAATATTCGCACCGATTTGAGCACCGCGTCATAATTCAGCAGCGGCTCACCCATTCCCATATACACTACGTTACTGATTCGCTGGCCATCCTTGCTGACGGCAATCACCTGGTCAACGATTTCACCGGCAGTCAAATTTCTCCGCAGCCCCAGCCTGCCGGTTGCACAAAACAGACAATCCATCGCACAGCCAACCTGGGTAGAGACGCAAAGCGTCCTGCGTTTATCGTCGGCAAGCATCACCGTCTCAATCCGCTCGCTATCCTCAAGCTCAAAAAGATACTTCACTGTGCCGTCGGGGTCGGTGAGTTTGTCGATGGTCTTGAACTGGGAAATGTAGTATCCACATCCAGACAACCGCTCGCGGAATGACTTGCTCAAGGTGGTGATCTGCGAGATTTGCTCGACGCCCTGACATTGTATAAAAGCAAAAATATACTTCGCCAGGAACTTTTTTTGCCCCAAGCCGAGCACTATCTGCTCAAGCTCATTCAACGTCTTTGCCTTGAGGTCCCTGTCCATTACCTAAGTCTATCACAGACCGCCGCCGTTGTCGAACCCGCACACACCGGCAGCCGAGCATTGCAACGGCCGTAGGACCATCCTAACCAGTGGCAAATAAAACCCTCCCGGCAAAGCTACCTGCTCACAACTTACTCACCCTCATCCTTGTTGCTGGCAACGTAGCCCCGCTGGCCTTCACTGACATACTGCGAATCTTTTGTATCCTCATCCGCAGGTTGTCCACCCTCAGCCCGTTCCGCAGATTCTACCTCCTGGCACAGCTTCTCGTACTGTTCCACCGTCATAAGCACCTCCCTCGCCTGGCTGCCTTTATAATCGCCGAGGATACCGGCCGCCGCCATCATCTCTATCATCCTCGAAGCACGGGCATAACCAATATTGAGCCTCCTCTGGAGCAGCGATACACTGCCCCTCTGCGTCTCCAGAACAACCCGCACCCCCTCATCGAAAAGCTCGTCCTGCCTGATTTCAGATACATCCACCTTGCGCAACTGAGTAAGCTCAGGATGGAATTGCGGCTCGGCAACCTCTTTAAGGTGTTTGACGACCCGCTTTATCTCATCTTCGTCAACCAAGGTCCCCTGGGCACGGATCAAATCACTGGTGCCGGGTTTCAAAAACAGCATGTCTCCCTCACCAAGGAGCGTCTCGGCGCCGTTTTGATCAAGGATAATGCGGCTATCCATCTTGGCCGCGACACGAAAGCCCACCCGCGTCGGCATATTCGATTTGATCAATCCCGTAACTACCGTAGCCTGCGGCCTCTGAGTCGCCAAAACAATATGAATACCTATCGCCCTGCTCTTCTGCGCAAGACGGACAATATACGCTTCTATCTCCTTCGGGGCCGTCATCATCAAATCCGCAAGCTCGTCAATTACTATGACTATATACGTCAGCTTCTTGGGAATCTTGGCCTCTTCGTCCGGCGTACTCGGCTCGAACCTCTTTATAATCTCCTCCGCCCCAAGCCGATTGAACTCAGATATGTTCTTGACCCTCGCCTCCGCAAGCAGTGCATACCGCTCATCCATTTTCACCGTCGCCCATTCAAGTATCTGCACAGCCGCTTGCGTCTCAGTTACTATCGGGCACATCAGGTGCGGCACCATATTGAACGCCGTCATCTCCACCATCTTCGGATCAATCAAAATCAGCTTCACCTCATCCGGCCGCTTGGTAAGCAATATCCCCGTGATGATGCTGTTGATGCAGACACTCTTGCCTGAACCGGTTGTGCCCGCGATAAGAAGGTGCGGCATCTTCGCCAAATCGGTCACAAGCGCCTCACCCGAAGAGTCCTTGCCTAAAAACAGCGGAATCTCCATATTCCGTGCCCGCTCGCCGGCCATCTGCATCATGCTTTTCATTCTCACCTTCTCCTTCTCGGTGTTCGGCACTTCGATCCCTATCGTATGTTTACCCGGCAAAGGCGCCACCACACGTACCGCACCGACACCAAGCGCACGAGCCATGTCATTTGCAAGGGTCGCTATCTGGCTGACCTTAATACCCGCGGCAAGCTCCAGCTCAAACATCGTCACAACCGGCCCGGTATCAGCGGCGACTACTCTCGCACTAATATTGAATTCACTGAGCAGTCTCTCCAATGCATTGGCTTTTGACTTGACCACCTTTTCCTGCACCGCCGCATAACTATACTCCGGCTCCGCCAACAGTTCCAAAGGCGGCAGAACATAATCATCATAAGAAGGCTGCATGAACTCCTGCTTTCCAGCCGAGGCTTCAAGCTGCCGCTTCATTTGCACACTCTCGGCAGGCTTTGCCGCCGCTATCTGCCCTTTGGCAGCCCCACCGACCGCCCCCACCTCGCGGATTTCAATCGAACCAGCCTGTTCCTGCGGCACAGCTTTAACCTCCGTTGACGCGACAGTCGTAGCGGCTGATCGCTGCCTGGCACTCAACCTCTGCCATATCTCGCCCAAAGCCTCGGTTCGCTCTTTCGCTATCGCCGCCCAGCCCGGCACTGCAAACGCTACTAACTTTCGAGCCACGTAGCCAATCGCCGTTAGAACCGCCACCACGAAATTATCAGCCAAGAGGATAAGCCCGACAAACCAAGTTACAGCCATCAATATAAAAGTCCCTAACCACGCGAAGTTGCTCCGCAACACTGTTGCAGCCGCCACACCCACAACCCCACCCGAACCCACAGGGAATTCAAACATGCGGTAAGGCCAGAAAAAGTAAAAAGTGGTTGATGCCGCCGTAGTAACCAACGCCAGACCGACACCACGAAATACAGGCTGGTCTATAGGCCGACGGATAATCCTGGCAACCACAATGCACAAGGCTGCAGTCAACAAAACAAATACTCCAGGTCCTATATAATATAGCAAATAGTAGGCGAAAAACGCCCCGACCACCCCACACCAATTCGCAGGTGGATCATTGTATGGATAAGCGTAATTGCTCGGCCAATCAACGATGTTAAAGCTAAGGCAACTGAATATGAGCACCAGGCAAATCCCCACGGCAAGACAAAGCCCAGCGACTCTGGCCGTCGAATTTTTTAGCCAGCCCACGGACTTATCCTTCTTGCCTTTACTTGTCTTTCTCATACTAAGCCCTATAAATACTGCGTTTACAATGCAGAAAATTAACCCCGCCCACCACCCAACTCATCTTTATATCGGCTCCGCCCGCTCATTTTCTGCACATTTGCCCACGAAGGTCTAACTCCCCAACCCCCTATCATTTCTTCTTCGTCCCTCGTCCTTGCTCGTTGTTGGATGATGAGGTGAATGACACAGCCAAATGCTGCTATGTCACTGTTGGAAGGCGAATTTGCCAATTAGTCTTACGAATCGGCAGCCGCAGCTTTGGGCCTCAATGAGTTTTCCCTTTTTCTTTTCGCCCACGACCAGGTCCTGGACAGAAGGGCCTCCGACAGGAGCGACTATCCGACCGTCTTCGGCAAGTTGATTGACGAGAGGTTCGGGCATAACCGGCACTGCGGCGGTTATCATTATTCTGTGGAAGGTTTTGTCACCCGGCCGGTCCGCCATACGTTGTGCGGGCCAGCCGCAACTACCGTCGCCGACATAGAACTCCACGTTGTTGATGCTTAGCCTGGCGAGCACTGCCTGGGCGGACCGGGAAAGTTCGGGGATTTTCTCGATGGTATAGACTCTCTTTGCGAGTCTGCATAGGACGGCGGTCTGATAGCCGCTGCCTGTGCCGATTTCCAGAACCTCACAATTTCGATCAACCCGCAATAACTGCGTCATCAGAGCGACTATATACGGCTGGGAGATCGTCTGGTCCATCCCGATGGGGAGCGGCCCATCGTAATAAGCCTGGCTGTGATACTCCGAAGGCACAAACTCGTGTCTTGGAACCTCGGCCATAGCCTGTAGAACCGCGGGATCGGTAATATCGCGACCCAAAAGGTCATGGTTTAGCATTTGCCGGCGGGCCTGGGCAAATTCATCGCTGTTTTGCCGACTGTACATGGCGATTATGATTGCATTCCGTTGAGAATTCTGCAAATTAAAAACTGCCGGATCACTGGCCCTCCGCGTCTGTTAGAACAACAGTTTGATCGCCGCGGCTGCGGCCAAAATCTGGATGAGGACCTCGAATACCTTCTGGGGTATCCGTTTGAGAAGAACAATGCCTGCGAAGGCTCCGGCTGCTATTAACGGCAGCATCATCAGGTCCAGCAGCAGCGACTGTCTTGTCATCAATTGAAGTTTTGCGCTGAAGGGGACCTTGAGCCAATTAACGATGAAAAAGAACCACGCACTGGTTCCTACAAATTCTATTTTAGGCAGGCGCATAGCTATCAGGTAAACCGTCATGACCGGGCCTGCAGCGTTGGCCATCATAGTAGTCAGGCCCGCCATAAACCCCAGGCCGCCCGCGAAGTACCATTGCGTTGGGATGGCGGCATCTTTGCCTTTCGCTCTTGTTCTCCAATAGTTGATGCCCAACATGACCAGGACTATGGCGCCAATTATAGGCTTGAGCTGTTTATCGCTGATATGCTTCATGCCGAAATATCCTGCCACGATACCCACAAAGGCAGCAGGCAGAACCTTGAGCAGGTGAAGCCACTTAGCGTTGTGGCGATGGTAAGATACCGCAAACAAATCCGCCAATATCAGTATGCCGAGCAGCACTCCGGTGGAGCTGCGTGCAGGCAAAACGGCAGCCATAAGAGGCACAACGAGGATTCCAAAACCCGGAATGCCCGTTTTGCTTAACCCCATGAGGAAAGCACACAGGCAGACAACAATCCAACCTATCAAGCTCAAATCGAGCATATTCAGTGTTCTTGTTACCAAAGATCCTTTGTTATCGGCTCAGTCAGTGCACTGTATCGGCCCTGAGATAGATTTGCAATGGTCCTACTTACGCAAGCATGGCACAGTAGATTGGGCACAAGAAATGTGTTGTTTTGGTATGGGCAACTACTAAAATGACCAATTGGTATCTACCCTATGTAATGTTTGCAAGGCTTAAGGAGATAAAAATGAAAACGAAGAAGGTTCTCTCTTATGTATTGGTGGGTCTTTTGGGCGGTTGTGTGCCGGTTATGTCGCTGCATCCGCTTTTCACCGAGCAGGATGTCGTATTTGAGGAAAAACTGCTGGGCAGATGGGTTGACGACGTAAATAGCCCCAACAGTACATGGGAATTTTCGCGTCTCGACTCGGCGGAAAAGGCGGATGAAAAAGCCTACAAGCTCGTCTTATCAGACAAGGAGGGAAAGAAAGGATTGTTCACTGCGCACCTTGTAAAGTTGGAGAGCAAGCTTTTTCTCGATGTTTACCCAGGCAAACAGCCATGGGAGACTGAGGACCCGAACAAAGTCCAATGGGAGTACAACACTGTGTTTTTCCTGCCGGTCCATTCGTTTGTGAAGGTTGACTCAATCGGGCCTGAGCTGAAGATGCGCATAACCGACGATGAAAAGATGAAGGAGTTTCTAAAAGAAGAGCCGAAAGCTGTAGGCCACGAGATGATCGACGATGCGCCGATTCTGACGGCTCCTACGAGAGAACTGCAGAAGTTCGTCTTGAAATATGCCGACAACGAAAAAGTGTTCTGCAATGAGGTTACGCTAAAGCGAAAATGAGGCCGGACCTGAAGTCACGGTCGTCAGACAGTTTCCTGATAGCGATAAGTCATGGTTGAATCTGCGAAGTCCGCCAAGAGTTCTCCAAGTCAAAGCGGCGTATTTTTGGAGCCGCGGCGTTATCTGGTGGATATTGACACTATTGCCACCAACCAGCTCTTTACCGATTGCCTGGTGATAGGGGCCGGTATAGCGGGCCTACGTGCCGCTATCGAAACGGCAGACAGTCGTAATGTAGTTATTATCTGCAAAGGCATGCTTGAGGATAGCAATACCTGGAAAGCTCAAGGCGGCATCGCATGTGTTCTGGAGAAAGACGACACGTTCGAGTCGCACATCGCCGACACATTGCAGACCGGCTGCGGAATATGCGACGAGAAAATTGTTGACATGGTTATTCGTCAAGGACCTGAGCTGGTAGAGCAGATTTGTCGTTGGGGAGCCAAATTCGACCGTGTAAACGGTCGGATTGATACCACACGAGAAGGGGGTCACTCTCACGCCAGGATCGCTCACGCGCACGGAGATGAGACGGGCCGGATAATTGCGCAGGCGCTCATAAGTAAGGTCAAGGCTAAGCGGAACATCCGGATTTTGGAGAACTTCTTCGCTCTTGATTTGCTGACGGATTTGCAGAACCGCTGCGTAGGGGTCATTGGATCTGATGCTCGCAAGGGGCTGCTGATAATCTGGTCGGCCAAGACGATTCTTGCGACCGGCGGTACGGGCCAGCTTTACCGTGAGACCACAAACCCTGAAGTGGCAACGGGTGACGGTCTTGCGATGGCGTACCGCGCGGGGGCGGTTCTGCGGGACTTGGAGTTTGTGCAGTTCCACCCGACCACACTGTACATCGCTGGTGCGTCGCGGGCCTTGATCACCGAAACCCTTCGCGGCGAAGGCGCACTGCTGTTAGACACCAAAGGCAGGCGATTCATGAAGGACTACGACAAGGCGGGCGAGCTTGCGCCTCGCGACATTGTCAGTAGAGCCATACTCGAACAGATGCTAAAGACCGAATCCACGCACGTCTATCTGGATGTAAGGCACCTCGATAAGACCCACTTTGCGAAAAGGTTTCCGCTGATAAATGAGTTATGCGAGAGCTTCGACATAGACATCAGCAAAGACCTGATTCCGGTCAGACCCAGTGCGCACTATATGGTCGGCGGGGTCAGGACAGATGCCTCGGCCAAGACGAGCATTGAGAGCCTTTATGCCTGTGGTGAGGTCGCGTCAACGGGGCTGCATGGGGCCAACCGCCTGGGCAGCAACTCGCTGCTCGAGGGATTGGTATTCGGCAAGATTGCGGGCCAGTCGGTCTCGGCAGAGAAAGACGCAGACGGTTCTTCTGTTAAGCACTCGGCTCTAAAATATAAGATTCCGCATTCGGATCGCAGCAGACTCGACACCGCCGATGTGCGGAACTCGCTGCGGGCTCTTATGTGGCGAAACGTCGGCATCACACGAAAAGCCCGCCCACTTGAGGAGGCGCAGGAGATTATCCGATTCTGGCAGCGGTACGTCATGGACAAGGTTTTTGACGCGCCCGAGGGATGGGAATGCCAGAACATGCTCACTGTGGCATTACTTATAGCTCGTTCGGCTGAAATGCGTCGGGAAAGCCGAGGCGTACACTTCAGAAGCGATTTTCCCAAGGCAGATAACAAACACTTCAACAAACACATTGAAGTGAAACGTCAGATATGAGCTCCACCTGCAGCCAGATATGGCCAAATTCACTGGTAGTAAAAGAACTCGATTTTTATTATAATAAGATAGCAGATTGAACAATAATCAATCGTAAATTGTAAATAATAAATAATCAATTGGAAGGGGGTGGGTTGGGCGGTCGCCCCGCACCAAAGGAAAATCAAATATCAAAATGCAAAAATCAAAAATGAAGGAAGTGACTTCGGCAAAAACTTAACCTCCTAGTCCCAATGCTGAGTTCCTCACTTTTGATATTTGATTTTTAATCTTTGATTTTCCTTTGGTGCGGGGAGGAAAGTCCGAGCAGGATAGGGCGCGGTGGTGGCTAACGGCCACCGAGGGGTGGGCTTAGTCCACTACCTTAGGGAAAGTGCCACAGAAAACACACAGCCGATGGCCGCCAAATGGCGGATCAGGCAAAGGTGAAAAGGTGCGGTAAGAGCGCACCGCGGCGACGGGAACGTCACCGGCAGGGTAAACCCCACCGCCTGCAAGGCCAAGCAGCCGGCCGGCATTAGCTGTAACCTGGCCCGGGTACGAGCGGCTGAGAAGCTACTCGGCCGGCGGGTAGGTCGCTTCCCACTTGCTGGGAGAGCCAACCGGCAACGGTTGGTCGAGAGAAATGGCCGCCGCCCCGCCGTCAAAGGCGGGTACAGAACTCGGCTTATAGACCCATCCCCTTCCAAATGATTATTGAGACCTCTGAAAAACGCAGTATTTGTTGTTGAAGATTTTCTCTTCACCCTCGGCAAACAATCTTAACATATCTGACTTAGTTCACTACCCCTCCAATAGACTTTTAATGCCTCTTTCTGC